>Ga0209719_1000023_pt1 | contig 218808 bp, 235 predicted proteins | sample AD_JPNAS2_MetaG_FD_184421 | JGI IMG/M metagenome (GOLD analysis project Ga0209719, IMG submission 184421) | Active sludge microbial communities of municipal wastewater-treating anaerobic digesters from Japan - AD_JPNAS2_MetaG (SPAdes) (version 2) | ecosystem: Engineered > Bioreactor >...
GGTGTCAGCCCCACTACAGCTGAAATATACCGAAGGTGCATCGCCATGTATCTTAAGAGCGGCAAAACAGAGGAGGAATACTACTTCGACGTGCTCTTAAACGAGCGCTATTCCTCATCCTTCAAGCACAACATGTACTTCGCATTGAAATGGCATGCCAGAATGCACAATAGGCCGTTTAACATGAAGAAGAACAATTGGAACGGAAAGTGAGGATGAACATATCGCTAGAGAAATGCTGGGCGCTTTTGGAGGCCATCACAGAGGAGGACCTTAAGCTTGCGGTGTACCTGGCATTGAACACTGGTTTGCGCCCATCGGAAGTTCTCAGCCTGGAGCTTGGCGACATAGACTTTGAGGAGGGCTACTTACTTGTCAAGCGGACAAAGACCTACCGCGAGCGTATTGTGCCGATCAACAAAAAGACCATGGTAGAGCTAAAGCGCTTTGCCTACAACAACGGCATCAAGGGCGGGAGGTTATTTGCAATGAGTAGGGACAGATTCTCCAAGCTTATTTTGGGATACTCCAGAAAGTTCGGATTCAAGGTCACACCCTATATGCTCCGCCATACGTTTGCAACGCTCTTTGTTGAGAACAACGGCAACCTCCTGATTCTGAAGAACATCATGGGCCACAGCCAGATTTCAACTACTGAAAGGTACGTGCATGAGTCGAAGAGGATGATCAAGAGCGGGTATGACAAGGCGTGCCCAGAGTTTTAGGATTTCATTTTAGTGGCAAATGACTTAGCTGAGTTAGGCGAAACATTTAAAAGAATAACATCCGCATTATAGCAACAATAATGGTGACTACTTATGAATAAAAAATAACATCTGTTTTATTAGTTAGCATATTTTTAACGTCTTTCGTGGCGGTTCTTGCTGCGGAGGGGAATGTTATTTGGGAAAAGATTGATCCCGGAGGTTATGCTTATGGGGTCGCAGTTGACTCAAAGGACAATATCATAGTTACTGGTACTGGAGGTACAATAAAGTACAGTTCTAACGGCAATTTGCTCACCACAATCATTTTTAGTGGAAACGGCGTTGCAGTTGACTCAAAGGACAATATCATAGTCACCGGTGATGACGGCACAATGAAGTTCGATCCGAATGGCAATGGACTATGGGCAAGTACACTCAATTTTGAGGGAGAAGCAGTTGCAGTTGACTCAAAGGACAACATCATAATTACCGATAGTAGTGACGGAACAATGAAGTTCGATCCGAACGGCAATGCACTATGGGCAAGCACAATCAGTTTTAATGGAAGAGGAGTCGCAGTTGACTCAAAGGACAACATATTAGTAAATAACTATTATTTCACCACAAGGAAGTACTCTTCAAACGGAACCTTTATCTGGGAAAAAAAATTTGATAGTGGTAGTAGCAACGATCGTTCTTACGGTGTTGCCACAGATTCTTTAGACAACGTAATTGTTTCAGGATTCAACGTCAATACTGATTCTACGTATGCATCAATAATTGTAAAATACAGCCCTGATGGGACAAAGCTATGGGATATTATAGACAATATAGATCCCAGATGGAGCTACAAAGTTGCAGTCGATTCATACAACAATATCATAGCCGCCGGAGGAAGATACCTTTCTTATGATTGGCTGACAAAGAAGTATGATCCCAACGGCAATAGGATTTGGGAAAGATCTTTTGATTTTGCGGGAAATAATGATGAAGGATGGGCTGTCGCGATAGATTCAAAAAATGATATAATTGTAACAGGTTATGTCACTGATGTAGGTGGAAAATACTGCACAGTAAAGTACCAAGGCACTCCTCCAAGGAGCAAGCCCCTCCCAATTGCTCAAATCCTAAAGATACTAAAAGCCAACAAAGACAAAAATTAAATTTATTTTTCTTTCACTCTTTTCTTATTGTGAATTCTATAAGTAAAAATTAATTAAATTCTGGCCCTAAAAATAGAGTTATTTCTAAAATATCTTTCTCTCAAGTATCCTAAAATCGATATTCCTTCGCAAATCCCTTTAATCTTCCAAGGCCGATAGATCATAAGGGCAAAGGCAGAAGAGAAGTAGTAATCGTCCACTACCTCTAATCCCACCACCTGCCTAAATCCTCCCTAAAAGGTGCAAAGAAAAATGCGGACCTACTTCAGAATATTGCTTCAAGTGTGGCATGCCACTTGATGAAGATAAAATTCTCTTAATGGAAACGGAAAGCCAGAAAATGAGGGAAAAGTTCTTTGATATTTCAAAAATTGACGGAAGCATAATTGATGATTTTAAGAAGATCCTAGAGATTGTAGAAACTATTAATTCAAATCCAAAAATGAAAGAAGAGATTGAATCTTTTATAATTTAAAAATAACATATACTAAAAAATAGTACATATTAAATAGATAATATAATCCAAAACCTTATAAATTAAAGATTATTATTTTATACATGGTTGTAAAAGTCAGACCTAAAAATACAATAAGGGCCTTAGGATATAAGATAATTCTAGCTTTTAATAATAGACTTTTAATTAATCGAATATTTATCATAGCCAATATTTTGACTAATCAGATAAATAATATTGAAATAATTTTGGAATATCAAATTTTAAAAATCGTTTACCATAATATTTATAATTAACAAACTAATCAATTAAATAGTAAGCAAAGGTGATTTTATGTAAAAAAAGTAAAATAAATGGGCACGAAACCCAAAAAGAACATACATGCAAAATAATGTTCTTTTTTACACTTAAAAAGGTTTCGATTGTCAAAGGTAGCTTGAGCTAGTTTTCAACGTTATATGGTGGGCTAGTTTTGGCCTCTTTTTGATAAAGCCCCAGGACTTCTATTACAAACACCATTAATAACAAAACAGAAGGGATATAAATGATCAAAAGAAAATTAAAAGACCTTTTAAGTAAAGAATGGTCAAAAAGACATCCGCATATCTATGTATCAGAGCTAATAAAAATTCTCTTTTCAATTCGTGGATTTGAAGATAAGAACATGGCCCCCAGTATCAGTCAAGTTGCACAGAGCTGCGATATCTCATACAATCAAGCAAGGACAAGGATACGTGATCTAGAAGATCTAGGGTACATTGAAATACTGAGAAGCGATTCAAAACTATTCGTTATTGCAAATGGCAAAAGAATCTTTGGCAGCGATAGTTTAATCCAGGTGATGGACAAATGCAAAGAAGAAATACTAGAATACTTGAATACAAGCAAGACTGAAAGACATTCTTCTTCCCTATATCGGCTTTTAGATATTGAAAATCCTTGTGGATTCTTTATCTATTACCTAAAGCTAACAAGAAAGGGAATGCCAGATATTCTTCCAAAAATACAGATCCAGTTTTCTTCACACAAGTTGAAACTAAAACAAAAAGGTTACCTACTGACTGAAGAGCACAATTAGGTTCAATCGAAACCAAAAAAGACCTTAAAAATTTTATTTTTTTTCTTTTTTTTAATAATTTTATAATTAATTCTAATTCTTACCATCATAATAGTAATAATAATATAGCTGATTCTGCCCCTTTAAAAGAAGCTCTATTCTACCCCTAATTTGCCTAAAAAGGGCCTAAATATATTATTCAAAAGATGCTAGCCAATCGGCTAACTCTAAGCCGGAGGATGTTTAAGAGTTAGACACTCTCATAGGATCTGATTAAAAATTTATTTGAGTTTGGATTAATGGATTTTTGGTTAATTTTACTAGTAAAAATATAATTAGAATAGGAAAATACTATCTCTCCTTTTCTCTACCTACAACATCAATCAACAAGTTTATGACTTCTCCAAGTTCCTTTTTAGAATTCAAATCGATTGCACAGCATGGGCCATTGTAAAACTTTTGAACTGATTCTGAAAGGGATTTAATTTCATGAGATTGGATTTTTGATCTTACTATTCCCTCATCCATCATTATAATTAGCCTTACTTTAGTTTTTCTAAACTTGAAATAAGCAACGTTCCTATTTGTCTTTATTGAGATATAGGATCTTTGGGGATTAAAGTAAGCAGATTCATTATACTCTAATATTTTCTGTTTTATTTCTTGGTAGATCTCCTTGGTCGCAGGGGATGATTTATTGAAGTGAAAATCCTCGTCATATTCTATTACCTCTTCTTCGATATCCTCAACTGAAGTTCCAGTAATATATTCAATATTCTGAAATTCAGGATGCATTGAAAAAATAGATTCAGAGTTATTGGTATATTTCTTTAAAATAATATACTTCACCATAGTTCCCCATTCTGCATAGGTATCAAACATTTCAGGAAGCTCTCTTTTTTCTCCGTCTATCATCAAAAGTATATTCTGGCTAGCATCTAAAGTATCTTTTATAGATTTGTAAATTTCCTTTTTTCCAATAAAATTTAGAAATTCCCTTTCAATCTCACCATCACTTTTAACAATTTTATATAGCTTGTCAATTAACTCTGAATGACTACTCTTATTTTTATAAAATGCAAAAAATTTAGTTATCTGGGCAAATATATGTTCATAAAAAGAATGTTTTGCCAGCTCTGCCTCAACAATATAAAATTCTGGATTTTCTTTATCTGAAAAATCAAATAAAAATCCGTCAGGTATTGTTCCCCCGAATGATTTGGATTCTATTTTTTTCTTGGCGTCAATGTATATGGTATTCTGGCCAAAAAACAATTTTGAATTAGTAATTATGTCCTTTTCAAAGTCTTCTTCTTTAGCGTAGCTATATTCCTTGTATTCCTTTGAGTTGTGATAAATAATCATTAAAACACCAAATCTTAGAAACTTATTAATTACTTAAAGATTTCGTATATTTTTACCTGCGGTAGCAAAAGGGAGAATTCTTAAGGAGGTTAAAAAATAAATATAATTATATTCCTAAACTATAAGATTCTTATCGTGATTATTAAATAATAGATTCTAAGTCTATTTGTATTCTCCTAGTTCTAATTCCCTCTTCTAAAATTTTTTTACTTGCATTATAACTCTTGAGAGCAGCATTTTTTAGGGGTATATCTGTTACTGACAAGAATCTTTTCCTAAGATTGCCCGGTACTCCATTTAGATTATCAATAGTAATAATTTGAACATCGGGTTCATTTCTTAGAAGGTTCCATTCTTTGTCATCAGATTTATGTTTATCTAAATATTCAATATCTTCATTACACATTCTTGGCCATAAGTAGAACACTTTTTTATGATAAAAGAAATATTTGGTCAAGTACATTTCTCCTAAAGCTATGTGTCCCCCCCTTTGATCTCCATCTGTAAAACTTCTTCTCATTCTCCCAGCATGTTTAATTACATAATCTTCAAATAATATTGTAGAACGCTTCAGGGCAAATTTTTCCCAAGATCCATATTTTATCTTGAAATCTTTAAGAAATAATTCGTACATCGAATTCAATTTTAAATTGATATAATTTGATATTTTTTTTTCATCATCAATAAAATTAAGCAAATCATTTAGTTCTTCTAAATTATCTATTATTAAATAAACACCTTTTTCATATTTTGAAGCATAATATGCCATTCCATATAATGAAGGCTGTATTGGGAATTCACCTTTTCTTAAATAATAAACTCCGATCAAGCCATTTTTAACAGCTCCTAGTACATGGTGGAATCTTTGGTATTGGGCATTTCCACGTGACCCTCTGTCTAGTGCATCTGTACCTTCAAGTGCGATAACTGGGGCATTATTAAAAACATTATGATTAAATGGATCTATCCACTCAACATTTTTTTTGTACCAACATGCATCACAAGATCCATACTTAAGTCCATCTTGTCCAAAAGTTAATCCTCCTTCAGAAAATAAATCCTGATCATCCCTACTTCCTTCTGGAAATACTCGCAATTTCAGCCCATTGATTTCTGTTCCGAGGTGTTCAATAATTTCTCTTTTTACTATCTCATCGCTTGATTGGGCCATTAGATACCTCCTTTATTTTTAGGAATATGTCTTCATATGTTAAATTATTAACAAAATTAATGATATCTTCTTTACAAGATATTTTTTTATTCCTTTTTTGGTGATAGAAATCGTATAATTCATCATTAGTAAGATTTGAAATAAGGTAGTATTTTATATAATTAGATAACCAATTTGAATATTCCAATTGTTTTTTTTGATTAACTAAAATCTTTTCTCGATCAGGTTGTTTTACATTTATTTTATAATCTTTATCAATATAAAAGGAACCTACATTAGGTATAGTGTTAACTTCATGTGGATGAATTTGGTAACCTTCGTTAAAGATACCAGTTTTTAGATATCTTTTAAGTTGTTTTTTCATTTCTGTATTGTATGCTTTAGCTTCTCCTACTATGAAATAATCCTCTAAATTATAATTTGTTGATTTATAGGTTCCAGATTCCATCTTAATTCTTATCATCGCTAATTCAATCATATGTATATTGTTTAGTGGTAGTCCAGCCCCTTTAACAAAATCTTTGAATTTATGTAGGATATATCCTCCAAAGTCGGGCGTACCTTCGCTGTAACTTAAAGGAATTTGAGTTTCTACTATGTATCCTGAATTTTTAAAATATTCGGAACACAAATATTCTAAAAAAGGCTCCATTCCATTCCCAAATTTTGACAATTCGATCCTTTGTATAATAAATTTAGTTCCATCAGAATATTTATCTCTAAGAAAAGATTCTAAATACTCTTGGAGTTCAATCTCTTTTTCAAATTCTATTGGGACTATGATTTTATTTCCTTCAAATAAATATTTTCTACTCAAATACAAATTATAAGGCGTATACTTCAAATTTGTATTATCAAAAATTCCAGTTACCAAATTATAGTTAAACGCATTATAAAATAATTTCATCAAACCTTTTGGGGAAAAAGGAAATGTGGGATTTTCTAAATAGCCTGATCCAGTTATAGCAGAATAAATAAAAGCTGAATAACAATTCATTTCTATACCTTTGCCTAATTCTGTTTGAACTATTTCTACATTAAAATTTTTTTTCATTATTTTTAAGTATACTTTTGCATCAATTTCCATTTTTCATCTCCTTTATTAGAGATTGAACTTTTTTTAGGGTTATTTTTGATAAATTTAGTTTATATCTATTATGATATAAGTTCCAGATCAAAGTTGAAACTAATTTATCATATATCTCAGATTCGTTTCCATCTGGTATTTCTTTTATTATCTTTTCTAATAGTTCTTTAAGAGAATATGACTTTTCATAAGTATAGTCTTTATACTCTAATTTTTTAAAGGTTAGATACAAATCTACTTTAGGTGAAAACTTTGCCCAGTTATTATTATATGAATTTCCAAGAGTATCAAAAATATCAACTCTTAATAGCTCAAAGTTATTATTTTTGAATATATCAAGTACTTGATCCCAAATATGAAATTCTTTATTATTGAAACAAAGTGTAAAATTACAATTAGTTTTTAATATTCTAGAACCTTCTTTTATACTAAGCCCTAAAAGATTTATAAAATCAGTTTTATCTTTATTTTGAGCGGGATTAATTATGACTTCTTCTTCTTTATTAAAATCATAGCTCATCCAAGAATTCCAAACATATGATAATTCATAATATTGAATTACATCGCCATAGGGCGGATCAGTAATTATATAATCTACAGATTCATTAGGTAATTCTGTATTAAATGAAGATTGGTTTATTATCTTATAATTTCCTATTTTTTTTAGATTGCATAACTTTTCTTTAAGAGATTTTTTTGAATTTATTATTAGATTTGTTCTTTCTAAAAATCTTGTCCATACATTCTCTTCAATATAATCATCTGGAATCCAATAATTGTTTACACTCAATGGCCTAACATTTTCACTTTTTAACTTACTAACATGTATTAATGTATTAGTAAATGCCAATAAAAATAAATTATTATATTTGAGATTAGAAGATTTTATAGTATGAAATAATTCAGAAAGCGCATATAAATTCCTATTTGTGTAGATATCTGTGACCTTTTTTATCCCTTTGTAAGAGAATCTATCCTTATAGAATTTTATAGGAAAATAAGTATCTGGCACCCATTTGGTTATATTATACTCAGTATTCATAAATTTAGGAGATATACTAATAATTTTCTTCGATTTATTTTTACCGCAGTTTGGGCAATAAAAAATACCGTCTTCTTTATTCTTGTATTTAGGCCCTATGTTAATATGATCCATAGTAAGGTTATTATTGCATATATTACACTTTGCGTTTATTGAATATATTTTATTCATTAATAGTTCAATATTTTCTTTAATTACCTCTAGCTCTTTTATAAATTCTTTTTCGTCGAAATCATAATCTATTGTATTCTTAGAAATAAATGTTGCCATGGGATTTATATCAAATCCTATAAAATTTCTATTGAGTGCTATGGACTCTAATCCCATAACTCCGCTGCCTAAAAATAAATCTACTACTAAATCTCCTTCGTTTGAATATTTTAAAATACATTCATGTATAGGAAACCATGGTTTCCTAGCCCAATATTTGTGGATTTTGTATATCCTTGAATAATTTTTATTAGACATATCATTGACAGCTAACCCATGTAAAGAGCTTTTTAATCCAAAGTTATTTGTAATATTGATATTTGATTTAGTTTCCATATTTCTCCACTTATATTACTATATTGATATATTTACTTCTAAATATTTTTTTCTTACTTTTGGAGTATAATACAATAATGGTGTAAAATATTGCTCGCCCATGCACTAGGATAGCCATATGGTGCCAATCCTACTTTATCTTGTATCCAAATTTTCTCATCTTTAAGGGTATATTTTTTTGACAGTAATCTCGCTAAATCCCAAGCTAGGGGGTAGAGTTTATTGCCTTTCTTAATATTTTTTATTATTATGGCAAGGTAAGAACCTTCGTATAATAAATCATGAATATCTAAATATATTGTAGAAATCTCATTTAAGAATTCTTCATAATCGTTTATATTACCTAGATCATTTTTCATAAGTGAATATTTAACATCTAACTTCTTCTCAGTTCTAGATTTTCTAAAATTATTAGTGCTCCTATTTAATACATCCCAATAAGGAGGTGATGAAATGCAAAAATTGAATTTTTTATCGTGAAATATTTCCTTTACATTTCTAGCATCGTCATTGTATACATTTCTTTTAAATTCTGGTACTCTCTTTATTGTTATATCAAAGTATTTTTTGTTTAATTCTATTCCATACCCAATTCTATCAGTTCTTTTGCATCCAACTAACGTACTTCCTATCCCCATAAATGGATCAAGAACACTCATCTTTTCTTTTGTAAAAAATTTGATAAAAGTTTCCATCATTGTAGGCGAATAAGTTGCAGGATGATCCTCACATTCTTTACATATGGTCCTCTCTTCTTTTAAATCACTTTGTAATGCATTAAAAACAAACCAACTACAAGTAAATTTTGTCCACTCTTTGCCCGTCAAATGATTTAACTTATTATAAATATCATAAGCACCTTCCTCAGGACTTATTAATAATGCATGTGCATCGTCTAAGTTACCTTTTGGATGGTATAACTTGACATCTTCCCAGTTATTAATGAATCTAATCGGTAACTCAGTAGTATGTTCTTCAAAAATCTTATTTAATTTTAATTTTGCCTTTTCATTGATCTTTTTATCTTTAACTGGAACTATTTCTCCTTTCTTGTTTTTAAAATAAAGTAAAAAATTCTCTTCTTTTTCAACAGATAATTTCCTTTGCATTCAGATTCGCTCTATAAATATAAATATTGGTTCTATTTTTATTTCTTAGCCTAAAATAATTAATTTTTATTTAACTTATAAAGATACCCAAAATTAAAAATAAATTAATTATTAAAAATTAGATTTAAGATCTTCTCCACATCTGTTAAAACTTCAAAGATAGCAAGCTCTATAGATTTTTTGCCTCGTCGTTAATACAATTCTTTTTCTTTTTACTACCGCATTTTTGGCATGGTTTATTATCATCAGATAATTTTTTTCCACATTCACCACAGAATGTTTCTTCAGTTGTTGTTCCCATGTATTATTTGGGTAGCCATTATATATAATTATTAGTACTACTTAATTTGAAATTGATATGTTTGGGAACATAATAATTAAATATACAAAAAACATAATTTAATATAGTTATAATAGAGATGTTTAATGGAAAAAAACATCTATTAATTACTTATTTTCAATTTAGAAGAATTTTAGAAGGATTTGGAATTGAAAAAGAGTGCCGCGGGCCGGATTTGAACCAGCGGAATACCAGATCTTCAGTCTGGCGCCCTCCCAGGCTAGGCGACCGCGGCTTAGCTAATAAAAAGTGAATCTTTTGGATAATATATAAACTTTTCCCCAGATAATTTTGACGTAAATTACAGAAATATTTATATACTTGGATGGTGCCACCATCCATATGGACAATAAATGTATTATCTGTAAGTGTGAATTAAATAAGAGGACTTATATCCTCTGCGAGGATTGCTATGAAAAATGCATCTCTCAATTGGAATTAAATGATTTTCACATAAATAGAGGGGTTACCTTTATTATGGATTAGAATAATAAAAATAATATAAACAAGGAAAAAGTTAATAAATAAACTATAATTCTTACCACAATGCAAAACACAAGAGGTAATTACTATTGAAGAATGAAATCACGATAAATTTTCCAAAGGATGTCAGGGAATACTGCCCCAAATGTAAGTGTTACCTATATCCTGTAAAAGATCATATTTGCTACTTCTGCAAAAGTAAAACTATTTCCCATAAAGAATAAAAATAATTAAGAATTTTTAAAAGAATTCTCTTCAAATTCTTTATGAATTTGTTGCATCCATTCAGGTATAGATATTTTGTCCTCAGGATAAAAGTTTCTAACATATGGCTTGATATCAACTACAGGACTACCATCGACCGCATCCAGTCCCGTAACCTCTAAAACATTCCCTCGTATGCCACGCAAACGGACAACAGTCATAAGTATAGGATTTGGTCTTGCAGGGCTGCATGTGGCAAATATACCCACCTTTGAAAAACATTCTCTTCCCATAGGATGTACTTTAGTCAAAGATCGACTTTGTTCTGGAACTTTATGGGCCCAGTATAAAATTATAAGATGGGAATATTTTTCAACTCCTTCAAGGATATCTATGATATCATTATCAATAATAATTTCTGATATTTCCTCATTGATTTGACGAATTTGTTTCATATTGGCTTTGTGCTGTTCCTTCATCTTTATTCCCTCATTTCCGGCAACAAGGGAGGGTTCACTATTGTTATTTCTTACAATACCAATCGGCCTTACTATCAAATTTCCTGCATTTTCATTATCCTTAATCATATTTTAACCTTCTAACTCTATAGATTATTGGCTTTCATCACAGTTATCTTGTTCTTATTCCGTCCCCAGTTAATTCATTATATCTGCTCTTTGAACAAGGATAGCAATAATTTCCTCCGTTACTTTTAGATATCCTTGTAGCCATTACGTTTTCCTTACAACGATCACATAAAATGCTATCATATATTGGGGCATATTCTGGGATATCTACCTTCACTTTTTTTATTGAAAAAAGGCTATCAAAGTCCATTTTAAGCATGTTAAACGAGACCTCTTTTCCATATTGTTTAAATAAAGAATAATCTTCTTCGTTTCCAGCCCTATCTCTTACTACCTTATTGAATAATTCAAAATACTCAGGAAAGTTTTTTTCAAGACCATTTCTATAATCCGGATTGACAGAAACTCTTATCCCATTGCCATCTCTTCTAGATAGTGTTACGGCATTTTTTCCAAAATCCCGATAAATAAGGGCATTATTTCCAAATGTACATCCAGTAACATATTGAACTCCATCTGACATGCAATTATTTGCTTCAACAATAGCGATTACTTCTTCCATCCCATCTGAAATTTCTTTGATTTCATTCATCAGATAAGCGCTTGCCCTAACTCCAAGGGATAATCCTGGGCAATAGTGGCCATGAATTGTTCCTGCTGTAATAAGTAGTTTTTCTAAATCCTTCTCGGCAATGTATATAGTTATATCTGATCTTGGATTGTTTTTTAAATAGTTTAGATTTTCAGTTTCTTGACCCTTTTCATCTAGAAAAGCAGAGTATGGTTTTATATCAATAACAGGTGTTCCATCAATTGCATCAAGTCCCTTTACTAGAAGCTCGTTACCTTTTCTTTCCAATAACTCTACCGTAGTTAGGCCTATATTTGTCGGCCTTCGTGGGCTTCTAGAAGCAAAAACACCTTTCACTTCACCCCCATATCTAGGGCCAATAAGCTCAAAATCCTTAGAAAGATGAAAAACAAACATTACCTGGAGATATCTGCTTTCCTCTATCTTATATAGCCCATCTTCAAAATCTTTGTCTACTATGATTCTACTCTCCGTCTTTCTTAATATATTTGGGTCTACTTGCTCCTTAAAATTATTTTTTACTGTTCCTATATTTTTAATATGCTCCATTATTTTTCCTCCCCACTGGAATAACAAACGGGTAATCATCGTGCTCCTTAATGTAGACCTCTACACCATATACTTCTTTAATTAATTTTGGAGTAATTATATCGTGGCCTCCAACTGAATCGACCATCCCCCCTTTTTAAAAGATGAATTTGTCTGAAAATCTTAGGGCGGAATTAATATCCTGCATTGTCATTATAACAGATACATCATGTCCATCCACAATTTCTGATAAGAGGTACAGTATTATTATCCAGTTCTTTCTTTAGAAGACTAATATCATAATTCTTAATACTAAGATATGATTTTGTTTCTGAAACACTTGAAAAGCTTTACTTAGTTCTTCTAACTTTTTTTATATGTGACTGTATCACTCTAATGATAACTTAACTCTATACTTTGAGCCTTATAATATTTCCTTTCATGCGTACGAGATAAGAAATATTATATTCTTTCTATTGAAAATCTATTTTTGTAACGCGTTAATATTTTTATTGTACGTTCTCCTATTATTGCAGTGAACATGCCATTTCCAATTGCATGACTAACATCCCAGCCAATACTCAATACATATGTTCTGATAAATGTTTCAAAAGTGTGGGGTTTTACAAAGAATGCAAAGTGCCATATATTCATTATCCAACCATATAGAAATCCCCACCCAATTGAGAATACTATGATTAATCTAAAATCAATTTTTTTTTTACCGATATATCCTGCAGTGAGTCCTGGTAATCCCCAACCCATCATCTGCAATGGTGTCCAAGGCCCATGACCTAGAAAAAAATTAGAAACAAATGGGGTTAGGGCTCCGACAAAGAATCCTGCTATTGGACCATATACAAGTCCGGAGCAGATTATGAGTGTTGTACAGGGCTGAATTCCCTGAAAATTTGAAAATGGTACTCTTAATACTGCTGACATTCCAGAAAGCATAGCAATCAAGGTAAGCTGTTTTGTACTAAACTCCTTTTTTTCAAACTGATACACAAATGCAAGTATAACGAATATAAATATCCCAATTACCTCATATGGCCATAATTTAACTATTGTCCTAGAGTCATCATACAGTAATCCACCACCAAAGAGTGCGATTCCAATCGCAATGAACACTAAGGGAAAGACATCATTTAGCTTTATCCAATCACCTCTAAAGCCTCTTCAACAGTTAGAGTGTCGTCTGGTATGCCAAATTTTGCATAAGGTTGGATTAGCCTATTTATCTGGGGGGAGAAGAGAAGCGCTTTTGAAAGTACATCTCTTTTACCTCCATCAGAGATTATGTTACCTTCACTTAGCAGAATTACCCTATCTGAAAATTCCGCTGCAGTTTCTATATCATGAGTTATCATTATCACTGTCTTTGCCTTTTCCCTCAAATAGCTTATTAGCTCTCTTTTCAAATAATAATCCATACCTCTTGTAGGCTCATCTAATATTAGTATTTCAGGGTCGGATACTAAAACAGAAGCCAAAGCGACCCTCTGCCTCTCTCCACCAGACAAATCATGTGGGTAGCTATCCTTATATTGATAGATTTTAAAATACTTTAATATTTCTTCAGTTTTCTTTTTAATAAGATTCTCATCAACCTTGAGGTTTCTTAAAACAAATTCAACTTCCTTCTGGACTGTGTCATTGAAAAGATGAAGATTGGGGTCCTGGAACACTATACCTACCTTTTGTATCAATTCCTCTAATGGGTAATCACTTATTTTCTTACCAAATAGAAGGATCTTGCCTTTTCTTGGTTTAATAAGTCCATTCATAAGTTTTACAAGTGTCGTCTTTCCACTTGCATTCTTTCCCATAAGGGCGATCATATCGCCCTCAAAAACATTAAATGAGATGTCTTTTAAGACATCTTTTTCTCCATCATATGAAAAGAATACCTTGTCCATGGAAAGTGTAACTCTTTTTGAGCTTTCTTTTTTCTCCCATGCAACTGTGTTTTTTGGATTAGTTAATACTTCTTTTAGAGATAGTCTTGCTTCCTTTACTGTAAGAGGTATCCCATTATTCACTATCTCCTTTTGAAAATTCATGGCTAGCCTTGTCACAGGCGGCATCCCAACTTTCCAATCTTTAACATTATTTGATTTGAGTTTTCTTGGACTACCATCGTAAAGTATCTTACCACTATCAATCATTAACATCCTGTCTACATGGTGGATAACTCTCTCCAACCTATGCTCAACTAGTATTATAGTTAGGCCAAGTTCGTCATTTATCTTTTCTATGACATTTAAGACACTCTCGGCACTACCTGGATCAAGCTCAGATGTCGGCTCATCTAGCAATAATATTTCTGGATGCGTTGCAAGTGCAGAAGCTATGGCTACTTTTTGTTTTTGCCCTCCAGACAACTCATGAATTGTTTTGTTCCTAAGTCTTGAAATATTTACTGCATCAAGAGACTCTTCTATCCTCTTTTTCATTATCTCTTTTGAAAAACAAAGATTTTCCATTCCAAAGGCAATTTCCCTTTCGACCTGATTTGAGACTAATTGATTTTCAGGGTCTTGGAATACCATTCCAACAATTTCTGACATCTGATTTGTAGGAGTTTTTGAGACATTCTTTCCTTTAACTAAAACTTCACCGCTTATTTTCCCACCATAAAAATTTGGTATTAGCCCATTTATCGATCTTAAAAATGTAGACTTCCCGCCACCAGATGGGCCTGTAATGACAAGGAATTCACCCTCATCTATTCTAACATTAATTTTGTCAAGCGAAGGAATTTCACAATTAGGGTAGTAAAACGAAAAATCTTTAAACTTAATCATAGGTCATCAATCCTTTGATTTTCAATAGAGGCAACAGAATAATTTGTAAAAACAATATGGCGACGAAAAAGTATGCTTCTGTGTTTGATTTTATTAGTGGGTCAATCCTCTGGTAAAACTTAAAGATTCCTATGCCTTGGCTTGCCATATAAAGTGATACAATTAGGGGTGCAATTGATACGACTATTAAAAAAGCATCCGAAATGGAAATTTTAGCATCTTTATAAAAGCTTCTCTTGCTATACCTTCCAAATCCCCTAGTTTCCATAGCTTCTGCAATCTGAACACTTCTATCAAGGCTTTTAGAGAGTAATGGAAAAAACATTGCCCCATATTTCTTAATCCTATCTTCGAGTTTGCCTTTAGAAAAATCAACACCTCTTGATCTCTGTGCTTCCTGTACATTATTTAGATCAGAGAAGAGAACAGGAACGAATTTTGTTGAGAGAGATGTCACAACAACAGACCTATAGGGAAGCTTTAATTTTGTTATAGCGCTTAAGAGATCATCTGGGTCAGTTGTGAGATTTAATACTGCAAATGCCCCTAAAATCACAGCCATTCTTATACACATTGTTAGAGAAAATACAAGCTCTTCAAGCGTAATATTTAATACCCCAAAAATTGGGATTTTAAAAGACAGCTGCCATAACACTGTCTCACCATTAGCATTCACTATAAGATTAAACAAAATGACAAATGGAACGAAGTAGACGACAAGTTTCATAACTTTTGACCATTCAATAAATATCTTTGATATCGCCGCCATTAATAGAGGGGATAAAAATATTATAAACAATATTATTGGATGTTCAAACAATACCGAGATGATAAGAATTGAGAGAAGCCAAGTTATCTTTAAAAATGGAGATGCATCATGAAACACTGATTTTTTTCTTATATAAGTAAGCTCGAGCATATTATCCTTGGATGGTCTAGCCATCCGTATTATTTAACCTTTTCTAATCATTTAATCCGAAAACTATATATATGGATGGCCCCACCATCCATAGTAATATCAATTCGGAGGGGATATAAATGAAAAGAATAAAATTTAGTAACTTCTTTATTGTATTTCTGTTAATGATTTTACTTGTTCAGTTACCTTCTGTAATATTTGCAGAAAACATAGGTAATGTGCCATCTGCTTTTTCAAATGGCGCGGTTTTTGTAACTGGAAAGAATGCAAATTCACTTGATCTCCTAACAAGAGATACAACTTCAAAAAGCTTCAAGGAAATGGGCATTTTAAATACTAATTCCTTGGATTTTGAAGTGCCGTCAAATAAATCTCTTGTAGTTATAGGTGGTCCAGCTATAAATTCCAAAACAAAAGAACTAAACAATGCTTTTGGAGTGAGGTATGAAGAGACTCAAGATAGGATCCTAATAACAGCTAAAGACATTACACTCTCAAAATCAAAGATAAGTGAGGGAGAAGATATAGGCATTATATACTTTGGAAAACACAATGGATCTAATGTTCTAATGCTTTGGGGGGCTTCGAGAGAAGGAACATTTGCGGCAGGTCTTATTTTAGAAGATCAAACAAACTTACAAAAATATGCTAACTCTCAATTCATACTCTTAAAATGGAAAGATAATAATGGGGATCTGTTTGTCCAAAAAGATGAGATCTCTATTACATCTGAATCTCCTGCTACTGTAATTAAAATCCCAACTACCAAGGATACTAAAAATGTTAAAGTAAACATATCTGCTGATTTTGGAGGGAAGTATACAAAAGAATGGAAAGATGTTAAGGTGCCAATTGATTCCACAATCTTTGACGCAATGAAGTCATCGGGAATGAAATTTGATTACAATATACAGTCACTAGGCGTTTTTGTGACGTCAATTGAAGGGCTTTCTGAAAATAGATCCACCGGCAGATACTGGCAATATTGGATCAACGGGGATTACTCCCAACTTGGTATTTCTAATATTAAAGTTTCAGATGGTATGAGAATCGAGTGGAAGTATACCGATTCTTTCCAAAATTGAGGGGATAACATGAAAAAATTAATTTCCATTTTTTTATTAGTTACATTCGTATTGTCTGTTATTCCATCTTCTTCTGCCCAGGATCTCCCTGGGAGATCTTTTTTCATCGATGAAAAAGGGAATCCTCAAGTTTTAATAGTATTAAGCGAAAAGGCAACTGCAAAAGATATACAAAAAGTGGCAGAAGTTGTGACAAAAATCACCAATGAAACTTACTATAGCGTGACTGGCAACGATGAGAAGATCATATGGGAGTCGCCAAGCTTAGTTGAAGATGATCGTGACAACGTCGCCCTTGGATACACTGGAGTTAAGTCAAATCCAGATTGGGTATGGGAAATGAGAAGTTTTACAACACCTGCCTATTTCTTCTCACACGGTGGAAATCCTGCTCCTGCTTGGCCAAATTGCCCATTCTATGTAGAGAGTGTTGAAGCTTTATTTGATGGCGATAGAAATACAAGGATTGTAGGAAGAACAGGATATGATTTTTTTGGGCCAAACTATGCACCCGTTACAATAATAGTTAAATTCAACGAAACAAAGAAAATTTCTGATGTTAACTTCACATTTGAAAATCTCCCTGTTGTTGCAGGATATCAAATATATTACTTAAACTCTGACTGTCCAAACTCCTTATATAATCCTTCTCTGTGGATGTACGGGCCAACTGGAAACTGGACTTTGTTACCAGTTAGTGGCGGGTGGCCACGTGCAGGAAGCGCTGCTAAGATGACAGATAGCTTCTCGCTAATAAATAGTGTTAAGACAAATGCATTGCTCATAGAAATTAATCCATGGTATGGAACTCCTCCAAACCCAGCGATGCCTTACTCATTGTATGAGATTGAGGTGAAGGGCAAATCATTTTCAGTTCTTTATGGAAATAGTTACTATGTAGATTTCACTTGGGCAAATAAGAGCTCAGGACAGGACAAGAATCTTCTAAAAAACTTTGACTATTGGATTGAGGATATAAAGGAAACATTACCTGGTGACTTTATTCAAACTGTGGGAAAGAGTTACTCAAGTGAAACTTCAAGTTATAATCTTCTAAATAGCCAGATAAATCTTCTAAGGATGTATAAATATAACAAGGATGAGATTTTCCAAGACAAGGCTGTGGGAAGAATATTCTATGGTACACCAAGAACATGGGGGAATGAGGAATTCAAAGTTGGTCAAACAAAGACTTATGGTAATTACAAAGTTAAACTAGTTGATATCAACTGGGACAAGAGCCAAACTACTGTTAATTTTGACCATAAAACTGGAAGATATTATCTTGGTGAACAGAAAACTACAATTGAAGTTACAGATCCTGAAGGCAACACTAAAACACATATTATGAGAGTTAACTGCTGCGATAACGTTTTAGCTGAACTCTTTGTAAACACTCAAGCAGAGTCCTTGGCAGCTACAAAGGCCATTTGCAGATTAAAGACTGAAGGATACCTTTGCGATATCACTCCAATAATTTACCATTCAAATATGAGTGAATCAAGCACTGATCCGCTTTACAATAGCAAATCAAAAGACCATTTTGGCATGGGTGATGATGGTGCATGGACCTATACCTATATCTATGGGTACGGATATGACTATAATTCAGCACTAAGTTATCCTACCTTGATATTCAATGGAAATAAATCCAAAGCCATTCAAAAGATACTCCCAAACACAGAAGATGCATATTATGAAGCGTTTAAAAATGCGTATGAAGCAAATGCTAGCAGATGTTGTGATGCAAACATAATCATAAACACTAATATGGATCCTGAGAGATTTACAACAGCAAAAGATAGGGAAGCCTTAGTAACTGTAAGATTGAACAAAGATCTACCAAACACAGAACTATATCTAAATGTGTGGAGTATTGACTGCAGCTGTTGTGCTCCTGTTGCTACTGGGCTTATAAATTCACAATACTGGCAGAATATCAATAAATGGACGACAGACTGTGGTGAAAAAGTCACTGATACAACTTGGAAAGATCTAAAAAATGGTGATGTTTACAGGACAGAAATAAATCTATGTGGGACAAATTACTGCGGAATTATTGCGTTCCTACAAGACAAAAATACTGGGAAGATTTACGGCTCTGCAATTAGACATTTTACCCCTGCGCCAGGATCAAACCTGTCACCCGACATAGCGTCATCTGATTGCCAATGTGTAATTGAGTACAACAAGGACCTAGATTGTGATAATTATAAGGAAGAGGTTGAGTTTGCAATTGAAGGTGCTGATGTAGCATTCGTTGGGATGGAGCATGATTTAGAAAAGAATATTGATGGTGAGATAAAGAAACACATGATAGCAAGATTCAATATTTACACATTGACTGATTACGGGTGCATCGACGACTGTGACTGCAACTACATTCAAAATGACGGCTCCATGTGGAAACTAAGATTTTTGATGAACGATGGCAATCTCTATAATCCTTATGTTGATAGATGCCAAGAATGTACAAAAGATCTTCGTTCAATAAAGATTGAGCTTTGTGAACCAATACCCTTTGACTGCTTAAAAGAGGGCGCAATATTTTGGGGCCCGGACAGATACTTTAGAGTCTATGTTGAAGAATACGATGAAGAGCGATACCACATTAAATACAAGATACAAAGAGTGGATCTTATACCTAAAAAGGAAACTGTCAACGTCAAAGTAGATCCAGCCAATCTAGTAAGGATGGATAATGAAATAACAGCTTCAGATAGGGTAAGATACAATATGATTCTAATCGGGAATAAAGAAAATAATGAGGAAATCAAGAGGGTATACAATCTTTGGAATTTCATTGACTCAGAGGGTATGATATATCTAAAGAACGTATACAATCAAAAAGATATACTAATACTTAACACTGCCAACGTATCTGATTTAAACGAACCAATAAAACAACTTTCATATCTTTTAGATATAATTTTATAATTTTTTTCTTTATTTTATGAAACAAAAGTAATATATATTAACATCCCAAATTGATGGATATGCTTAAAAGGAAAATAACTTCGCAAGCAAACTTCACAAATGCTGACATTCTTATAGCCTTAAAAATCATAGAACAAGAAGAAAATATAGGGAGAAAACTTCTTTCAAATAGAATATTTTTAAACGAGGCTAGCATCAGATCAATTCTCACAAAACTTAAAGATTTAGATTATATTAGCTCCTCAAGACTTGGGCACAAACTTACAACAAAAGGCAAACACTTTCTTGATAAGTCTTTGCAATTTGAAGTTCCACAGAAAATCAATGCGAAAGAACTCACATTAAACGACCAAAACTATGGTTCTATATTCAAAAATGCATCTTCTAAAATAAAAGACGGCATGGATCAAAGAGATAGTGCAGTATTTGGCGGTGCAAGATCTGCTATAACTCTAATTTTTCAGGATAATCATTTTACCCTTCCTGAAACAAAACCTGAGATAAAAATCCCAACAATAAAGCTTAATTTGAGCAAAGAACTTGAAACAGAACTCCATAATAAATTTGCTCCTAAAAATTATGATATAGTTATAATCTCAAGTGCAGAAGACAATGAAAGAGCATTTAGGGGATTAGTTCATGTTATTGACTCTTTCATTTAGATTGATTATTAAGATATTTTTCCATTTCTTCTAAATCATAAAAAGTTTTAAAGAAGTTATCAATACGTGTCAGTAGCTCTTTTTGACCCTTTTTAGTTAAAGAATATCTCTTTTCTTCATCATCAATAATTAGGCCTTTGTCTTTAAGTCGCTTTAGGACTGGATATATTGTACCGGGGCTAAATCTTCTATCCTTTCTTTTTTCCATTTCATCAGTTATCTCAGAACCATTCATCTTGCTGTTTCGTAGCATCCACATAATTAAAAACGATAAAAATCCTCTCTTATGGTGTTTGTGGTCTACCATAATTATTTTTTTATTTATTGACTATTAAAATATATCGGTTAACCGAAAGTCTTTTAAATGAATATCGGATATACGATATTAGATGATAAAAAGGAGGTGATAATGAATGTGGAAATCTGAAGGGATGAATTACGGACGAATGGATAGATCAAGGCATTTTCATAGGGAATGTGGACATGGAATTCATAGAAGAAGGCATTTCTTTACAAAAGAAGAAAGAATACAGATGCTCGAAGAATACAAGGTATGGCTTGAAAAGGAAAAACAAGGCGTTGAAGAAAAAATCGAAGAACTAAAGAAAACTTTGTAAGCTATATTTTATTTTTTACAAATACTAAACATTAAAAATTAGTTTGCTTTTTTACATTTTATTTAATTCATCGGCCATAATCACCGTATGATTGCATAAAATTTATAAACCATCTTTGCTGTTCTTTGCTAAAGAAGAGGTAGTTAAATGAAATCTGATGAGATAATGGATGTTGCTTTAAGGCGTGGATTTATTTTTCCATCTTCTGAAATTTATGGTGGATTTTCTGGATTTTATGATTATGGGCATCTTGGTACTCTAATGAGAAGAAAATGGGAAGATGTTTGGAGAAAGCATTATCTTAAACTAAATCCTAACTTTTTTGAAATTGATGCAACTAATATAATGCCAAAAAATGTTTTTGTAGGCTCTGGTCACATTGAAAACTTCAATGATCCTCTAACAGAATGTGATAAATGTCATTCTAGATTTAGGGCGGATCATTTGATAGAAGAATTCCTTGAAAGAAGTGCAGAGGGGATGGCTACCGATGAGATGTCAAAATTACTAAAAGAAAATAACATCCCATGTCCAAAATGTGGTGGCCAGCTTCTTGATGTCAAGATGTTCAACATGATGTTTGAAATATCAGTTGGCTCAACGGGAGAATCTGAAGTAGCATACCTTAGGCCTGAAACAGCACAAGGCGCTTTTTTAACTTTCAAAAGGAGCTTTAATACTTTAAGAGGAAAGCTTCCAATGGGACTTGCAATTATTGGCAGGGCCTATAGAAATGAGATATCCCCACGACAGGGATTTTACAGATTGAGAGAATTTAATCAAGCAGAGCTCCAAATATTTTTTGACCCAGATACAATTGAAGATCATCCGAACTTTGATTCAATTAAAGATGTTAAATTAAGAATGTTCCCACTTCAAAACAGAAGCACTGGGGAAGTTGATGACATTACAGCATCAGATCTGAATAAGAATTATGGTATACCAAAATTCTATATTTATCATTTGGCAAAAATACAAGAATTTTATCTTGACATAATGAAATTTCCGAGAAAACTTTTTAGATTCAGAGAGTTATCCGCTGATGAAAGGGCATTTTACAACAAGATTCACTGGGATGTTGAAGTATACACAGAATCCCTTGGTGGGTATAAAGAGATGGGAGGCCTCCACTATCGAACTGATCATGACCTTGGTGGTCACCAGAGTGCAAGCGGGGAAAAACTTGATGTAAATATTGAGGGTAAGAAATTTATACCCCATGTGCTTGAGCTTTCATTTGGTGTAGATAGAAATTTCTGGACTTTACTTGATGTGTTTTACAAAGACGAAGGTGATAGAAAAGTAATTTCTTTACCAAAACTAGTTGCGCCTTTTAGAGCAGGAATATTCCCACTTCAAAAGAAAGGTGATTTAGAGAAAGTTGCAAAGAATGTCTATGATAGCTTATCAGAATGTTACGATGTATTCTATGATGACTCTGGCTCGATAGGAAGACGGTATAGGAGACAAGATGAAATTGGCACTCCTTTTGGTATAACTATTGACTTCCAGACATTAGAAGACAATACTGTTACAATTAGAGAGCGAGACTCAATGGATCAACACAGAGTAAAAATAGAAGACATTTGGAAAAATATTTAATTTTCTAATATCTTTTTTATCGCATTTGGATACAAAGTCAATTTTTAATATATTCTATTTTTCTAGTTTGATCTAAGATGAGTTAAAGGTCCGTGTAGTATATTGTTGCAACTACCTGATCTTTCAATGTATGTCCTATGAAAACAAAACTATGTGAATTGCCTGAAGTTGGCCTTATACTCTTGTGCTTTAATACGAATGTTTTAGTTGAACCTGCAGGGATTGAGGAGCCATTGGGAGTGGGTGTTATAGATCCCCAATTATTGTTTCCATCTAAAATGAAATCTTGAGTTCCATGGAAAGTTATATTCCCAGAAGAGGAGAGATTTTTTAAGGTAACATAATAATTTGTTCCATCGTGATTTATACTAACGACCTCCATTTTTATCATTGATGAAATACCTGCCTTTTGTTCAACTTCCTTTTGAATCTGAGTTTGAAAACTTCTTACCCATACATAGTAAGAGCTAACAGAGGCTACAGCAACAGCTATAAGTAACATTGTAGCTACAACAGGCGATACTGCTTTTCTATTCATTAAATAAAATATAAAAAATTGTGTTAAAAATCTATCCTTTCACACCTTGGGCAAAATCGTCCTTTCCTCCACCTTTGCCGTACTTCTTAATAAGTTCACAAGCTTTATGGCCATTTTCAATAGCCATCTTCCCACAAGATACAACGATATTCCCTTCACTATTTGTTAATACAATTACTTTGTTGTCTCCTGAAAGCTCTCTTGCAATCTTTCTCATTTCATCAGGAGTTGTATCAACTTTCTCTTCCATGAATAGTACTCCATCGGTTTCGATGAAATTACATTCAAGCCCTTCTTTTTTAAGACACGATATTTCTGCCTTTAATCTTTCAATTTCTTTTCCTCTGCTCTTCCACTCATTGAAGAATCTTTTCCCAGTGTCTAATAACTTATCATTTTCAACTTTAAACACATCACATAGATCTCTTAATAAAACTGAATCTTCCTGGATTGCGTCAAGTGCCTTTAATCCTGCACAAAACTCAAGCCTTACAACCCCATCTTGAATTTTGCTCTGCTTTAGTACCTTTATTGGCCCCACTTGTCCGGTAAAATCAGCGTGAGTCCCACCACATGCCTCAACATCAAGCCCTTTGACATTAACTACTCTTAGTTTTTTTCCTGGAACTGCACCGCCTTGATACAACCTAAACCCATATCTTTTTTCTGCTTCAGCCCGTGAAAAAAATCCTTTTTCTATAGGGAGATTTTTTAAAACTATTTCGTTTGAAATTTTTTCAATTTTAAATAAATCTTTATTATCTATTAGCTTGTAATGAGTTATGTCAAGTCTTGCCTTTTCTTCAGTCTTTTCTGCTCCCGCTTGCCATATATGATTTCCTAAGATCTGTCTACAAACTCCATTAATAATGTGAGTTGCAGTGTGGTGTCTTGTTAAATTTAATCTTCTTTCCTCATCCACGATACCGTTTACAATGTCACCTTTCTTAAAGTCGATTTTCTCCATTATATGTAAGATAACATTTCCAGAAACTTTTGTGTATGAAACAGGACAATCGTTTAGTGCGCCTCTGTCACCTTCTTGGCCACCACTTTCTGGGTAGAATGCTGTCTTATCGAGTATTGCTATATTGCCTGAAATATCAAGGACTTTAGCAGAGAATCTTGTAATGCCATCATAATAAAGCCTTTCAGTGTCAGGCAAGTCATAGTGAATTTCTTTTTCTCGATCCCCCGATCCTTTCTTTTCATGTCTTTCAGTTACTCGTTTATAAAAATCCTTTGGAGATTTTAGCCCCATGACTTCAGGGGTAATTCCATGAGAATCATATAATTCAATAAGCTTGTCTTCAGATAGCTCTTCTCCTTTTGTATTCAATCTTTCGACAATTCTTCTTGATTTTTCCTTCGTATTCTCAAACTTATCCATCTCATAGGAAATAATCTGACATATATTATCAATATCTTCTTTAAGTTCAGGGTACTGTGGCATAAGATATTTTGCATGTTCTTCAATCACTTTTTGAAGCTCAACATCCCAGGAAAATTTTTCTATAAATGAAAGGGATCTTCTCAAAATTACTCTTAGATTATGACCTCCCCCTACATTAGAGGGTAATGCCCCATCAGAAAGGGCAAATAATAGTGACCTAGAATGATCCCCAATTGAATATATGGCCTGAAGAGGCAATATCTGCTTTTTTAGGTGCTCTTTATTAGTAGATAATTTCTTCGCAATTGCATCCCAAACTTTTTCGATATCCTCTACCTCGTCCATATTTAGCATTCCAGAATAAGGTATAAACTCCTTTAGAAATGACTTATCTGGGGTTATGCCAGTTCTTCTATAAAGGTGATCACAGACTGTGGGAAAAACTGTTTCATACCCTATTGGATTTGCTAGAGAAAACCAAGAAAATCTTTCCTGACCTGCCCCCATGTCCAATACTTTGAGATCAAGATCTTTTCCTCCTGAAGGGGTAGTTTCATATTCAATATATACCTGATTTCCAAGCTCTAAGCCTCTAGAGAAAAATTCCATACAAGGTCCAAAATTTCCTCCACCAGCCCATGCATCTTCGTGGAATATAATCTCTTCAGGAGGTATGCCCAATCCTGTCTTTAGCCAGTCATAAAGGTCAGATAGAAATCTATCTTGAGAAAATTCTTTTGGTGGATAAAAGGCATGTTGCCCAATCATGACAAAACCAGTATAGTGTCTTAATGTGACACCTACGTTATCAATGTCATTAAATCTAACACAAAATTGTGGTACGAGCAGTGGATTTGCTGGAGGCTCCTGAACGCCTTTCACGACGTGTGGCTGGAAATCATAAATAGAAGCCTGAACAAAATCTGTATCATCTCTCCACCTAGCAACAACTGGATATCTTTTTATGATAGAATACCCTTTTTTCTCAAATAGAGAGGACATCTCTTTCCAAACTTGTATGAAATCAAGTTTTTTCTTTGCAGGAGAATTTCCAATAAATGAATATCCTCCTTCACACTCAGGATCCCCACATATATCTCTATCTTTTACTGACCAAAAATAAGTTCCACATTTTTTACACAATTTTCTTGTAAATCCAAGTGAATTTAATGTATCAACTGCATAATACTTTTGATAATTTTGGCTTGCTTTTTTCTTGAAGTCTTTTTTTAATGCTCTATCGTCCATAATCCCACCAGGACATCACTCTTTTATAGATGTCTGACATTTCAATTATATAATTTACTGTTAGTGATTATGATGAAGAGCAGAATTGAGAGGCTTTTTGAGTATATAAATAAGGAAAAGAAAAACATTGATTGTGCACTTATTTCAAGATCAACTTTTCCTGATATCAACTTTTTTTACTTTTCCAATGCTTCAGGAGGACTTTTTGACGGTTCATTTTTAATATTATATCCTGATTGCACATCAAAGCTTTTTACTTCAGCTATGGAAAAAGAGGCAGCTGAGAAATCATACGGTGATTTTGAGATTTATGTATTTAATTCTAGAGAAGAGAGAAATAAACTCCTTGAAGATAATTTAAAAGGACAAAACTTAGGTCTCTCATTTTCATCTATAACTTATTTGGAAGCTGAAAAACTAAAGGAAACCTACAAAGGAAATCTCATAGATATAACGAAAGAAATCAATTTAACACGGGCAATAAAGGACAAAAAAGAGATTGAAAATATTAAAAGAGCATCTGATATTACATCTAAAACGTTCAGCCAAGTGCCTGACATGTTAAGAGATGGAATAGCAGAGAAAGAGATTTCTTTTATGATTGAATTTCAATTGAAAAAAAATGGCGCCGAAGCTCTTTCTTATGATCCAATTGTTGCATTTGGTGCAAATTCTTCTCTGCCGCATTATGAAAGTTCAAATTCGAAATTGAAAACTAATGATTTTGTTTTATTAGATTTTGCAGGTAAATACAATAGATACTGCTCTGATATGACAAGAACTTTTTTCTACAGAAAGGCAGATAATATACAAAAAAAAATTTATCAAACAGTACTTGAAGCACAATTGCTGGGTATTGATGAGTTAAAACATGGAATTATTGCAAAGGATGTTCACAACGCTGTTTTAAGATACATAGATAATACTGAATTTAAAGGGAGATTCATACATTCACTTGGTCATGGCATCGGTCTTGAAACTCATGATACTATCGGACTTGGGCCCTCAAGTGACTACACTATTGAAAAGAATATGGTATTAACTATTGAGCCAGGGATATATATTCCTGGCTTTGGTGGAGTAAGAATAGAGGATACCTTGATTGTGAAAAAAGGTAAATCAGAGATAATTACACATTTTACAAAGGACTTGTTAATCATATAGCTTCAAGAATTTCTACATTATTTTCGTTTGAACTTTGGGCAAATTGTTACCATGAATATCGAACATTATGATATTCTTTGAGGAGCCGCCAAAATTAAATTAGGTTATAATATCAATCCCAAGAGATATAATGCTTACTACTATCCCAGCGATTAATACGCCTAATGAGATTGCAACAAAGGACCACTTTCTATCAAGGCCAAATAAGTAAGATAAGAGTGTTCCAGAGTATGCACCAGTTCCAGGCAGTGGTATCGCTACAAAAATCAAGAGCCCTATTAGCTCCCATTCGGTGTATTTTTTGTATTTCTTTTGAACTTTGGATTCCCAGTAAAGGTAAAGCCTATCGATGATTTTGATTTTTCTTATGATTGGGAATATATAATCTAAAAGGAAGAAGACAAATGGGATTATGAGTATTCCGCCAAGAAGGCTTATCAAAAATACCTTAGTGAAGTCAAGATTCATCAATACCCCTGCAGGGATGCTACCTCTGAGTTCAATCCAAGGAACCATCGATATTAAAAATATGTAAAAATAGCTGTCCATACTATTCGCCTCTTATCTCACAACCACCAGGGGGCAATGCTTGAACGATGCCATCAATGTCCTCTGTCTCTAGGATCTTCGCTATCCTCTTAGCAAAAGACTCTTTTTTATGTTTTCCTGGAATTATTTTGATGCTTTTAACTGTATGCTTTTGCACTGGCGTATCTGGACCACACATAATTTTACCATCAACAGTTATCCCTATACTTAGTTTTATTGAAATAGATTTTAGGTAGTTCCTTTTTCCTTTTATTGCAAACGCACCTTTTTTTAAGAATTCTCCTGAAGGGGCCTCTTTTGTGACTTGATCAGGTGTTACCCAGTAAGCGTCTCCTCCTCCATATCCATCCTTCCAAAGAGATGAAAATGACACGGCAAATATCGCTGCTTCGTTTATAGTGACATCAGTGGCTTTGTTACCCTCTTTAATTATTACGTGAGGAGCACCGTATGCATCTGCATGAAAATAAATATCGTTATCTTCCATGTACTTTTTTACAATGACTTCGTTAGATGAAGCATCTCTTCCTCCAAGAATTATGTGCCCTTCACTAGAGGTAAACCACCTAAATCTTTCATACCACTCTTTAACTTTCTTTTCAATTGCCTTTGGAATTTCAATTTCCAATCCTTCCTCCTCTTCTTTTAGCTTGAGTAACTTGACTTCAGTATTATCCATTGCTGTTTTTGCGCCATCAATCTTCCGCTTCATTTTTTTGGATTTTTCATAAAATAAGTTAGCATTTTCATTGACGTCCTTTTTAAGTTCTATTGGAAGTTTTATATCGAAGTTAAATGTTATAATTCCTGTTTTAAAATCGATGTCCGAAATCAATTTGTTATTTAATAATTTTTGTTTTATATCCTCAAGAGAGTAATTCTTTTTTGCTTGCTCTATGACTTTTATTGATTCTTCAATTATGGGATACTTTTCGTAAGCTAAATCACCCATTTTTTTGTAAATGTCTCGTTCTCTTATGTAGGAGTCATAAAGATCTTTTTGAGATTTTAACATTCTTTCATATTTTTCTATTTTCTTCTGATGTGCGGATAATTCTTCCTTTAAGATTTCTTCAGATTCTCCTTTTCCATATACTTCATCAAGAGCTTTTGAAAAAGTCTCATACCTCTCTTTTGTATACTCATGACTACTATAAGAAATTAAATTATAAGGTGGGATGTCTATTAACTCCCCATTTTTCTTTATTATCATTGGATCTTTTTGTTGAGTTTCCAGTTGGTGTAATGCCTTTTTGATTTTTGCAGCATCGCTTTGAGATATGTTTTTACTTGATTTATCCACTCCAGCCAAAAGACATATTTCTTCAGCATAAAGCCCCCCTATGTTAAGCTGGGTTGCAAGTTCCTTTACTATTTCTTTTTCTCTTGATAGCTCAATTATTTCATCAATAGTAATATCAAATCCTTTTTTCTTTTCAGGAAAGTCATAATTTGACTTTGGAGCAAGCGTCCTATCTTTCATATATTCTCTTGATAAAATACCTACTATTACGTTATCTTCATTTACTAAGATAATATTTCCATCTCTAAACATCTCAACAATTAAAACAAACTTCACAACTGGATTGTTATCTTCATAAAATCCAAATGACAGCATTAAAATTCTATCAAAATCATACTGTTCTATTTTAAAGAGCCACATAGCCTTTAGATGCTTTCTTAGAAGCATTGCAAACCAAGTTGGATTCTTTGGTGCAGGTTTTGGATAGGAAGTAATAAAAACTGCAAGAGGGGGTTTGATAACAAGATCTTCTCTACCACGGCCAAAAAATTTTATCCTTATTTCATTGCCAAGCTGGTATATTTTATCTACTCGCATCTTTTCAATGGAGGATAATTCTTTTGAAATTTCTTTTAAATCGAAGGTAGAGAACATGAAAAAAATAGAAAACATTGATTTAAAAAATTACGCTTATTAGATACTTTTTAGCATTGATAAACATAATTTATTGAAATATGTTCACTATAAAACAAAAATAAAAAAATATGTAAAAAACTAACAGTAATATTTTTAAATCATTTCAAATCAAATTAATATAGATATTATGGAGCTCATAACTATGAGATTTACTTTTAATAAAACGCAGGGATTTTAATTGATTCATAGGCTCCTAATTTAGATAAATTATATTTTACTTATGTTTTAGTTGGAGATTACCATGTCAAAAATCAAGATAACAGATACAACGCTACGGGATGCACATCAGTCCCTTATAGCTACAAGGCTTGGAACTGATGATATGATAGATATAGTTGGGGAAATGGATAAAGTAGGATTTCATTCATTTGAGATGTGGGGAGGAGCTACATTTGATTCAGCTATTAGATTTCTTAATGAAGATCCATGGGATCGGATAACAAAATTGAAAGATGAAGCCCCTAAGACCCCATTTCAGATGCTTTTGAGAGGTCAAAATCTAGTTGGATATAAACATTATCCAGATGACATTGTACACAAATTTGTTGAAGCTTCATTTGACAGAGGCATTGATATCTTTAGAATTTTTGATGCCCTAAACGATGTAAGAAACATGGAAGTACCAATAGAGGCTATCAAAAAAGTTGGAGGGCATGCTCAAGGTGCCCTAAGTTATACTATAAGCCCTGTGCATACAATTGAGTATTATATTAAAGTGGCTGAAGAGATGGTAGCACTTGAAATTGATTCTATATGCATCAAAGACATGGCTGGCTTAATTAATCCAATGGATTCTTACAATCTTGTTAAATCACTTAAAGAAAATTTTGACCTTCCTGTCTGTTTACACTCGCACTGTACAAGTGGAATGGCTCCAACTAGCTATTTTAAAGCAATTGAAGCAGGCGTAGACATAATAGACACTGCAATAGGCCCTTTCTCATTTGGAACTAGCCAACCAAGTGTAGAAACAATGTATGCAATGCTTGAAAACACTGATTACAAAGTTAATCTCGATATAGAAAGGATTTACAAAATTGCAAATTACTTCAAGAAATTAAAGGATAAATATAAAGGGCTTCTTAGCGAAGCTTCACTTACTGTTAACACTCAAATCCTTCATTTCCAGATACCAGGGGGTATGATGTCAAATTTAGTTTCCCAGCTTAAGGAACAGAATGCGGAAAACAGGCTTGATGAGATACTACTCGAAGTTCCAAAAGTTAGAGCGGAATTAGGTTATCCACCACTAGTAACTCCTTTGAGCCAGATTGTTGGAGCACAAGCTACATTAAATGTTCTATCTGGGCAAAGATACAAACTTGTTCCAAATGAAGTTAAGAATTATGTTAGAGGACTATATGGGAGACCTGTTGCGCCTATTAGCAAAGATATCCAGAAATTAATAATTGGAGACGAAAGGGTATCATATGAAAAATCACCAGAACTAAAAAAACCTTCTTATCAAAAATTTAAAGACGAAGTAAAAGACAAAATCATAAAGGAAGACGACGTGATATCTTATGCATTATTTCCTGATATAGCACTAGCCTTTTTTGAAGCAAGAAAAAATCAAATACCCAAACCAAAAATTGAACAGAAGGAAGTGGAAAAAGCTGTACCTAAAGAGGTAGTAAAATCTAAGCCAATTAATCCGTTACATACTAATGGGGGAATAGAATTGAAGTCACCTTTACCTGGTGCAATACTAAAAATAGTTGGTGAAATTGGTAAACATGTCAAAAAAGATTCTGTTCTTTTCATAATATCTGCAATGAAAATGGAAAACGAAATTGTTGCTCCTGCTTCTGGTGTTTTACAGAAAATTTATGTAAAAGAAGGAGACGTTGTAAAGGCAGGAGATATTCTAGCAACTATCGCATAAACTTTCTTTCTTTCATTATTCATATATTCTTTTAACCAATATTTATTTATACTTAAAACTCTAAATAGCATACTATGCCCGATAGTATTTTAAGATCGCCCCTACCCGGGATCATTCAAAGCATAATTGTTAAAGAAGGACAAATTATTAAGCATGGTGATGCCGTAGTCCTCATCAGTGTAATGAAAATGGAGAGCCCAGTTGTTGCTAATGCAAATGGGCGGATTAAGAGATTGTTAATAAAAGAATTGGACGAAATTAGCTATGGTGAAGCTCTTTTGATTATTGAAGAAAGATAAAATTTCACTTTCTAATAATATCTTATTTATTTGGATATTGAAGCAAATATCTTAAAAATACAAATAGTTCATTTATTAAAATGGATATATGTTCAAAGAGTGTGAAAAATTGACATCTGAAATAAGAATAATCCCAGTTTTAGGAATACCACTAATCAAGGAGGGGGATAATCTTGCTAAAATTATCTTTGATAGAATTGAACTTCAAGATAATGACATTATAGTTATTTGTGAAACAGTTGTTTCTAAGGCACAAGGCAGACTTGTTGATATTAATAGAATTAATCCTTCAATTAAGGCAAAAGATATTTCAAAAAAAACTGGCAAGGATCCAAGGCTTGTACAGCTTATTCTTGACGAATCAAAAGAAGTTTTGAAAATAGGAGACTCTGTTATTGTTGTTGAAACAAAAGATGGAAACATATGCGCCAGTGCAGGGATAGATGTTTCAAATGTTTGTGGAAATACATCCATAGTTGGACTTTTACCAATAGACCCAGATAAAGAAGCAGAAAAAATTAGGCTAGAGTTAAAAAAATTATCAAAAAAAGAGGTGGTGATAATTATATCAGATACCCAAGGAAGGCCATTTAGAAGTGGTGCAATTGGAGTTGCTATAGGTGTTTCAGGTATGAAGCCTATGTGGAAGCGGGCAGGAGAAAAGGACTTATATGGATATGAGTTAAAATCTTCTATAATCGCAACAGCAGACGAAGCTGCTTCTGCGGCATCACTTTTAATGGGTCAATCAAATGAGGGTATCCCTGCTGTAATAATCAGAGGTGCAAAGTATATCAAAGGTATTGGATCCTCTAAAGAGCTCTTGAGAGAAAAAGAAAAGGATCTATTTAGGCCTTAATATAGAATGTTTATCGGCCCTTTTTTTATTTCACCTTCTGGGAAGAAGATCTTAATTAAGTTTCCTTCTATAATTATTTTGTAACCTGGGGGCAGTGTAATATACTTTATTCCTGCAATTCCTTGTAGATTCTCTGTTTTTATCATCAGTCCGTCAATATTTCTTTCTAAAAAACTAATTACTTTTGGATCAAGGTCTTTTACTATATAGACTTCTCCTTCATTTAATACGGACAATACTATTGACATACCACGACTATATATTTCAAAATATAAAACTCTTTGCTATTTGATATTGTCCTTTTCTTCTTTTTGATGGAATCAAATACTGAAATCCCAAAAATCACAGGAAAGATTAGTTTTTATGAGATTATCCTACAAATATCTGCTTTGTTGCATAATTGCCCTAAATGAACCGCAAAGCTTAAACCCCATATAAACCCTATAGATCCATGCTAGGTAAAGGTGACGCCATAAACGAAAAGTATGTCAATATGGGGAAGTTTTGCATTTCTTTTGATTTTTTAAACGATATCTGGGATGAAGAGCTAGCTCTTATGAACAAAGATAAGGTCGGAAGGCCTTATCTTTACCCGGAATCCTTCATCAGATTTGTAGCAACTATAAGGACCGCCTATGGATTACGTTACAGGCAGACCGAAGGCTTCCTTCGGGCCATATCAGAGCATTCGCCTAAGATAAGACCGGCAGACTACACCACCATCTGGCGAAGAACTCTTCAAATGAAAGTCGAGCTTTCTTCAATAGAAGATGTTTCGGAGCTTACTGTTATACTTGACAGCACCGGATTTAAGATGACTGATGCCGGGAGCTGGATAAACTATCTCTACGGGAAAAATAAGAACTACCTAAAGGCGCATGCTGCCATCGACGCTAAGACAGGAAAACTAATCGGTATAGTTGTTACGGGCAGGGATACCCATGATAGCGAAATGGGAGTATTCCTAGTTGAGGGAGTAGCTTTCAAAGTTCTAATCGCTGACGGCGCCTACGACACAAGGGACATGTTCAATCTTGTCGCAAAAAAGAATGCAGTTCCAATAATTAAGATACGGAAAAACGCTTCAACACGCTCTTTAGGCTCGCCTCTTCGAGCTAGGTCAGTGCGAGAAGTGAAAAAGATTGGCCAAGGCATGTGGAAAGAGAAATACGAATATGGCCGGCGATGGCGCATAGAGTCATATTTCTCTGCGGTCAAGCGCTCATTTGGCGAAGGAACTACCGCCAAACGATTTGACATGGCACAAAAGGAAGTGATGATGAAGTTTCTACTGTATGACCAACTGCAACAGCTAGTGTAAAGCTAAAGGTAAAGAAAGGGCAAGTTAGAGATAATTGTCGTTTGTTTTGAATTATTCAACAAAGCAACAAATATCGCAAAGTTTATATATTACTTAATTGCACAATTTACATGGTGGCCACTATGAATAAAATTAAAGGAATTTTAGTATCAACATTGTTGTTGTTGAGTCTTTTAACGATAATAGCACCAGTTTCGGCTGGAACAATACATGTATACCCCGGGGATGACCTGGAATCCAAAATTAATAGCGCTTCATCAGGGGATACAGTATACATACATGCTGGAACTTATGCAGTAGACGTTTCAATAGTAATCCAAGACAAGAGTTTGACATTAATTGGCGATGGAGACCGAAATACTATTATTGTAGGGAGTGCTTCTTATTGGGATATCACATTCACTGCAAATGGGAGTCCTGTAATGATAGACATATCAAAAATATATTTTAATACTCCATCAGAAAGCACATCTTCTTTCATTTTTTATGGCAATAATCCAATGAATATTAATATAGATAATTGCCGCTTTAATAATAGCTTCATAGATTTAGGTAATGTTCACACGGATCTAATAATTGCAACAATACAAAATTGTGAATTTGAAAAAGGTGAGGGTGGATTACTTTTAGATCTGGGTGAACGCCAAATAACTATAAAAAATTGTTTGTTTTATGACTTTAATGAATATGCCATCCTTGCACGTAATAAATTCCAATTGACTGTTCAATCATGCACAATAGATAAAAATGGTATTGGTGGAATTCTTGTTGAAGACTGTAATAGTGCGTCATTAACGATTAAAGATTCCATCATAACTAACAATCCTGACAATGGCATATATAATGATGGCACAGCAAATGTTACCAGTATATATAATAACGTTTGGAACAATGGCACTAACTATAATGGTGTAACGCCAGGTATAGGCTCGATATCCAAGGATCCACATTATACCACCGGAAGGCTAGGGAATTACTACCTATCATTCTTAAGCCCTTCTGTCGATAAAGGCTCCACATTAGCTGCCATCCTTGGCCTTGCGGATAGAACGACAAGAATTGATGAAAAATGGGACACTTTAACTATAGATATGGGTTACCATTATCCCTCTAATAGAGGTCCTGGAACTTCTCTTCCAATTGACTTTATAATTAAATTGCTTAAGGGAAACAGGTGCAAAAATCATCCAGATGCAGAAGGTTGTAACATTCCATGATTTAATTTATTTTTTATTATTTTCCTAAATTATTTTTGATGAATAGTTCCACCCAATTAAAACAAAAGCTCAAAGCAAATCTTTGATTATTATTCACTTAAAGAGTAAACAGATAATCTTAAAATTAATTCGGAAAAATGATATCATGGATCCACTTAAAAATATAATTAATACTCTGGAAGAGTTAATTCTAGCAATTGAAACTGGCGGCAATTATAACGAAAAACAAATTGCATTTTCAACTGCAATTGAAAGAGCTTGGGAATCTTACAGTAAAGGTGAGATTGACACAAAAGTTAAGGCATTGCCAAGAGTGATGTATATTTATGCAACAAAGGAACTTCCTGAAGAAATTAGCAATGGAAATCTCAAAAAAGTTTTAGTAGATCTTAAGCAATTTAAGAATACAATGAATTATGTAGTTGAACCGTCTTATACATAAGTCATTCCAAATATTTTATAATGTCTTTATAAATTTCATCAATAGATTTTTCTCCATCAATAGTTATGAAATTGTATTTTTTTGATAGTTCTTCGTATATATGGAAAACTTTTCTCTGAAAGTCAATGTTTTCCTCATAAAGGTCTTTTTCTTTTCTCCGCTTCATTGCAGATTCTGGTTTCACACGAATGTAGAATATCAAGTCAGGATCTTTAGAATATTTTTCTATTTCCTCGATCCATTCAGGATTAACACCGTTTGCCCCTTGATATGCCATATTAGAGTATTTGTACCTGTCTGAAATTACAATTTTCTCCTCAGAAAGTGCTTTTTTTATTTGTAAATAATGTTCATATCTATCGGCAGCATAGAGCATTGCAATTGTTTCGGGTGCTAAAGAAATCTTTTTTTCTAAATTTGACCTTATTATTTTTCCAATGGGTTTATCGTATATTGGTTCATGTGTAAGCAGAACTTTATGGCCTTTATTAATAAAAAATGAAGCTAATAACTTTGCTTGTGTCTCTTTTCCTGATGCATCTATACCTTCAAAAACTATGAATCTTTTCATATATTAACTAATTATTTTTTTATTTTTATAGTTTAGTATGATTAAAAAAAATTTAGTAAGTCTTTTAAGTTATTAGATTTATAAACTTTAATGGTTTATAACAAGCTTTACATTAGAATTGCAGCCGCAGGGAATTTTGATGAAAAATTCCTCACAGAATTCCAAAAAGAATTACAAAGTCTTTTGTGGGATACACTTGCTATAAATGCGAATTGTTATTACAATATTTCGAATTCTAGAGGGATCCCTATATACAAAATTCCTTCAACTGCATATACCCCCCACATAGGTAAGTACAATACCCAAAGCTTATTTATTTTTGGAAAAGAAAGACGAGAAGAATCTCTTAAAAAATTTGGAAAAGCTGAAGTTCTTCTAAAAGTATTAGTTTTGGTAGATGTAGAGATATATAAATCTGGATTTACTGGAACTCTATTTGGTGAAGCAGAAGTGGGTGGTGAAATTGCAATTGTCACAACAGCCCCTTTAGAGAATCACTTTAAAAGTAATTTTTTAATTAAAGAAAGGGCATTAAAAGAAGCCTTGCATGAACTTGGGCATACCCTCGGGCTTGATCATTGTAAGATTCCAGGATGTGCAATGAATATCTCTAAAGATATCTATGATATTGATGAAAAAAAGAAAACTTATTGTAAACAGTGCTTAAACAAATTATTTGGTGGCTATACTTAGGATACTCTTATGTAAATTGTATTTGGGAATCCTGAATCTGCTATCCCCTTGTAAGTAACATCACCTGTATTTTTATTTACCTCAAACTTTAATGCATGGTAGCTTACGGTAAGATTATTTCCATCTAGTTTCCCAATCCCTCTTAAGACCTCTATTTCGTAGAAAGTTCCTTTGTCAATTATCTTATTTGTTAGGCTATATGGGTGAAATGAATATGATTTTGTACCAGTTATCTTTTGACCTTCTTCCCAAATGTATGCATCTACAAGTTTTAAAGCGTTTTTCTCAGAAACTGGAATCATAGTTTTCATCTGTGTTTTTAATGCATCTCTTTCTTCAGTTAGGAGACTTTTTTCAATAGTTAGTGTTTCAATGTCCTCTTTCAAATCTTTATTTTCAGTGAACATAAGGTATGTGGATGTTCCTAAAATAAGGGCAATTATCCCTAATATTGCAATTATATTTTTATTCATATTATCACTTGCTTATAGTTAAATTAAAAAGTTTCTATATAAATATTTGTATAAATTGATAATTTATTATTAATTATCATCGTTATATAAAGAAATAGCTATTGATTATAGACGATAATATCATCTTTTTAGAAAGACTTAAATATTCTTTCCCAAACTTCAGTTTATGAAGAGGAATCTCAGGGTAGGCATATCTCTCTTTTTTATTCTTATTACCCTTACTTTATTCATTGTTCATGTCGCAGCCCAATTTGAATCAAATTCTCAACATTATAGATTTCAGATGAAATTTTTAGGAACAGAAGGAACTGTGAGGCCAAATGAAAATCTTAGGATTTCAGACGTTAGATTTATTCTCAATAAAGATACAATAACCTTAAAGATGAATATTTATATTCCAAGAAACTCAGGAATAGATAAAATGGAAATATCTCTTATTAATGATCCTGACCGTTCAAATAGATTTTTTTTGGAACCCATCGCAGCCAAAGGAGCCGTAAGTTCAATTCATCCTCTTTATATGGATGCTGCAGAATCTTATTATTTGAAAGATGGGGATACTAGCAAAAAGATATCTTTCTTAACACTTACGTACAAGCGAGTTGGTGAATATTATTATCATTTACCACTAAATGCAACAGTTGATTCTTTTTATGGTGAATTTTGGATAGTGTTTGATAAAGGTACTAATGATCCTTTCATATTACTTGATAATAATAATATTAGCATCTCTTTTTCTTATCCCTACGGAGATGCCAAAATAAACGGAATTAAAGTTCCAGACGAGTATACAATTACTACTGTTACTCCTGAAACAACAGACAGAGTGAAATCCTTCGTAGTTTATTACTCTGTACAGCCTACTAGCGTATTTATTGAAGCTATAAAAGGTCATGCAGAACCTACAATTTTAGAAAAAATGACTATATGGGGTAATTCAAATCTTGGTATTCTTCTTATTATATTTACACTTTTAAGCGGTATTGATATTATATTAGAATATCTAGCAAACTGGAGGCATTTGATTAGAATCAACAAACAAAGGAAGACTAAAGATAGTAATACGCTGAGGGTGCGTGAAGAAAGAATTCCTCGTCCGATAGAAGGAATGCCTAGACTTAAGGTGGCTCCTGTTCATGTTGAAAGGAAATGGCCAGTTAGTAAAGAAGAATCTGTTGAGAGGTACCGTTCGTATGGGAGAGTTGATGATACAAAAGATCTAATCAACGACATTAAAAAACTAGAGAAGGCTATGGAAGATTATGAAGACTTAATGAAGTCAAGAAAGAAGTAAAGGTTGGGGGTATATTGGAAGATAAAAAAATTGTAGGAACATATGCAGCATCTTTAGTAAAGGATGGAGACGTTGTTGGGCTTGGTACCGGCAGTACAACTGCATTTGTCATTGCAGAGCTTAGTAAGAGAATAAAGAAAGAGGGAATATCAATTTATGGCATACCTACTTCATTCCAAGCAAAACTCTTGGCGATTGAATCAAATATACCTCTTACCACTCTTGATGAACATGACATTAATATTGCTATTGATGGCGCTGATGAAGTAAATCCAAAACTACATCTCCTTAAAGGTAGAGGGGGGGCCCTACTACAAGAAAAAATAATAGATTACAATACAGATAGATTTGTTGTTGTTTGCGAAGAAAGAAAATTCGTGGATAAACTTGGAAAGAATTTCCCCGTGGTTGTGGAAGTATTTCCGCTTGCATATAGAAAAGTCTTTCAAGCGCTGTCCTCATTTGGAAATCCTATTCTAAGGATTGGCGATAAAAAAGACGGCCCTATGGTAACAGATAATGGAAACTTTATAATTGACTTGTTCACATCGGTAGAAAATCCAAAATCTATGGAAAAAGATCTTAACGATATTCCTGGAATATTCGAAAATGGCATTTTTACATCAAAATGTGAAGTAGTTTTCACTAAAAACGAGAAAGTTACTGTCCTAAAATCATAATAATAAACTATATAAAATATTAAATAAATCAGGTACAAGGTGATTGAAATGAAAGAATATGCTAAACAAATTAAATTTAATGTTCCAGAAAAAAGTGACATTGATAAAGGATTAATGGATATGCTAAGATTTTTTTTGGATACTGAATCTAAGGTTAAAATTTACTTATATTTGCTAACAAAGGGAAGCTCAACCTATGATAGCATTGCTGAAGGAACATCGATCTATCCAAGTACATGCCGAGAATCTCTTGCCTCAATGGAACAGATGAAAGTTGTGGAAAAATCTTTAGAGGATCCAGAAAAATATACTGCAATTTCTCCTTCAAAACTTCTTGATAGAAAAATTGATCAGCTAGAAAAAGAACTCAATGATTTTCTAAAACTTGAAGATATCTTAAAGGAAAAAAAAGAAATTAAAACCCCAATATTGCCCTTCAAGATAAAGATAGAAAGAGTTGAGAATATCGACGACTCAGAATGAGGAATGAAATTTTTTGATAAAGATTGATGAAGAATTATTAGACTTCATATCCCATGCTGCAAAAAATACCCATCCAAATGAATTTGCTGCTTTTTTAAGAGAAGAAAAAGAGATTATATCTGAAGTTATTTTTTCTCCTTTTAGCATATTTGGAAGAAATTCCTCTACGATTTCACATTTTAGCTTACCAATAGATGTTTCTATTGTTGGTACCGTTCATTCCCATCCCTCTGCGAATGGATCGCCTTCAAGGGAGGACCTGAATTTCTTTTTGCGTTATGGTAAAGTTCATATTATAATCTGTTATCCCTATAACAGGAATGATTTATTCTTTTATTCAAGGGAAGGTGAAAATCTAGCATATGAGCTCGTGTAATGATAGAAACGAGAAACTCACTAACGCTCTTTCAAAGTCTGTTTATAATTTGATAGGTACAAGAAAAAAAATACCAATCTCATTTTCAGGAGGAATTGACAGCTACATTACTGCAGCTTTAGCTAAAAAGTATTCAAATCCAATACTTTATACAATCGGAAACTTGACTGCAAAAGATATCTTATATTCAAAGATTGCATCAAAATCCTTAGGATGCCCTCTTGAAATAATTAATTTAACCGATGGAAATATAGAAAATGGAATTAGAAATACTATCAAATTGATTGGGCAGAAAAATAGTCTTGATGTATTGATAGCAACTTCGTTTTATCTTATTGCAGAAAGAATCAGTAAAGATGATTTTGATGTCTGTTTATCTGGTCAAGGGGCAGATGAATTATTCTTTGGTTACGATAAATACAGAAGAGCTTTGGCAGACGGGAACAATCCTAATGATTTAAGAAATAAAGATTTAATAGAATTGGAAGATTTGTTCTTAAATAGAGAATACAAAATATTTGAAAATTTTAATTTGAAGCTTTTATCGCCATTTTTTGATGAAGAAGTAAAAAAAATTGGGATTCAAATTGAAAGAGAACATAATCTAAGAGATGCAAATGATGATTTAAGAAAACATACGTTAAGAGAAATTGCACGAGATCTGGGAGCACCTCCTGAAATTGTAGCACGTAAAAAGAAAGCATTTCAATATGGATCAGGCATTTTACAAAATATTAGAAAGATATCTAAGGAAAAAAACTTACCTTCTTCGCTAAATGCTTATTTAGAATACATAAAAAAATAGTAACTCTTTTATTAATATATTACAATACAACTATATGAAGCTTAAAATCAAATACCTTGATATCCAAGAAACTCAAGATATTGTTTTTTTAAATACCAATGATGCGATAAATGAAAGAATAGGTCCTGGAGAGCTAATTGTTATAAAGCGACCTAGATCCTCATATTCCTTTTCTGCTGTTTTGACAAAAAATCTAGTGGATCAAGGATTTATAGGGATACCAATCCAAAAATCTAAACGTTATAATTACCAAGAAAATGAAATTGTTGAAGTTTTTCCAGATGTAAATATGGGTCTTGTTCATATTTCAAAAAAGAAAATAGATGGAAAAATACTTACAAATGAAGAAATAACAAAGTTTGTAGGCGGAATCATCAATGGTAATATTGATAGTATCATTATCTCAAGCTTTCTAACTACCACCCAAATACTTGGAACTTCAATAAAAGAGATAGAATATCTCACTAAAGCAATGGCCGAAACAGGCACAATGATTAGATTTGATAAAGGGCCAATAATGGATGTCCACAGCATCGGCGGAGTTCCAGGAAACAAAACTGCATTGCTTACTATACCTATAGTGGCTTCTGCAGGCCTTTATATTCCTAAAACATCTTCTAGGGCAATAACATCTCCTGCGGGCACAGCTGATGTGGTAGAAGTTATATCTCCTGTGGATTTTTCTCCAGAAAAGTTAAAAGAAATTGTTAATACCACTGGAGGGTGCCTTGCCTGGAGTGGCGTCTTAAATCTAAGCCCTGCAGATGAAAAAATTGTTGAAGTTGAGAGGAGACTCCACATAGATCCAGAACCTATAATTCTTGCTAGTGTTTTGAGCAAAAAATATGCAATGGGGGCAGAGTTTGTATTGATCGATATTCCAATGGGTGAAGGAACAAAAATTAACACATGGGAAAGTGCAAGAAAACTTGCATCTAATTTCACGGAACTTGGATCTTCACTTGGAATGCATGTTGAAGTTGCTGTTACATATGGGGGGCAACCAATAGGGAATGCAGTTGGCCCAGCACTCGAGGTAAGAGAAGCTCTAATGGCATTAGAAAAAAAGCAGAGTGGAAGCCTTACCGAAAAGGCCATTGGTCTTGCGGGAATACTTCTTGAACTTGGAAGAAAAGTAGAAGTAGGTAAAGGGAAGATTATGGCAAGAGAGATTCTTGAAAGCGGGAAGGCATTGGAGAAATTTAGAGAGATCATAGATGCTCAAGGAGGACAATCAGATATTAAGCCTGATGAAATACCTATAGGAAATTTTAGTGAAGCTATTCTTTCTGAAGATTCTGGATATATCACTAAAGTTGATAACGGCACCATTATTAAAGTAGCAAAGATTCTTGGAGCACCTTTTGATAAAGGTGCGGGACTTTTATTAAATTATAAGGTCGGTGACCGTGTAGAAAAGGATGATGTCATAGTAGAACTCTACGCAGAGAATAAGGAAAGACTTTTATCTGCGAAGAAATTTTTAGATTTCAATAAAATATTTCAAACTGAGGGGATGATTCTTAAAAGATTTCCTGGATTAAAGGTGATTTGATGGAACCTGACTTTCATGGACTTAAGCATAGGAGGCTCTTAGAAGATGCAAGGAGAAAAAGAGAGGACGGGATACTCTTATTTTTTACTTTATTTTTGTCCTCTATGTTTTTATTCCTAGTTGGATTTGGATCTTCTGCTATTCTCATTTTAGCGGGAGCAATTGTCTTGTTGCTAGGCGTTTTGCTCTTTATGTACGAAGATTCTCAAAGCAAGAAGATTTTGTATAAGGCATCTGAAATGGAAAGTCCACCTGCAACTCCTATTGAAAATGAAGTAGAAAATATCATAACAAACCTACTTATTGAAGGAATTTCTTATCTTATGAAACAAAAGTGAAATATACTTATTATAGATTTCTAAGACTTACAAATTAATTATCAGAAACATTATACGAAAAATAATTCATAATATGGATTATTTTAAAGCCTTTAAAAAAGGCGGTAATGGATTCAGAGGCCATTATTAGATTGCCAAAGACAATAATACGTAAGACAGTGTATGCATTAAAAATTATCCTGAAAAAGTGATATCTTATTCACACTTTTTTTTAAAATGTACTATACTGAATATAAAACGTTATGATTGTCATCAGCATGTGACTTGAAGCGTCATTGACCTTAAAAGAACTAAATCACAGAAATTCTTTTAAATATAAGTCATACCACTATTCTGGTGATTAAATGAAAGAAGAAGTATTTTATGGAAGAGGTATGAAAAAAATAAAATCAGACTGTCCTGAGGTCTATGACGCAATTACAAAATTAAATGATGTGGTCTACAATGGAAAAGTTCTTGATTACAAAATACAGAAACTAATTGCAATAGGTATCGTTACGTCAAAATGTGATGAGAGTGCAACTGAAAAACAGATGAGGTCTGCAATGAAAGAACTAGGGGTAACTCCTGACGAAATAACAGATGTTTTGAGAGTGGTATTACTTCTTTCAGGTATGCCTTCCTTTACAAAAGGTATGAGGATTTTAGAGGATATAGTAAAATAATATTAATAAATTTAATATTTTATGCATAGAATAGGTTTTCATATATCTGTGGCACAGGGATTTTTGAAAGTCTTTGATGATGCAAAAACACTTGGTGCAAATTGCTGTCAGATATTTACTCATTCCCCAAGAAGCTGGGCATTTAATGTGGTATCGGAGGATATAGGTAAATTATTCAAGATTGCATATGAAAAAAACGATATTAAACCAATAGTGGTGCATGACTCATACTTGCCCAATCTTGCCTCTAAAGATTGCACTATTAGCGATAAATCCATAGATTCTATAAAAAAAGAACTTATTTCATGCAATAGAATGGGCATAAAATTTTTGAATATTCATCCAGGTTCACATAAAGGTCAGACTAAGAAAGAAGGATTGAAGCAGATATGTGAGTCCTTAAACTCAATTGAGGATTATGTCGGGGATGTTACATTACTTTTTGAAAACACTTCAGGAATGGGGTATGTTTTAGGATCAACCTTTGAAGAGCTTAAATATTTACTTGACAATACTAATTTTCAATGTGGGGTAACACTTGACACATGCCATCTTTTCACTTCTGGCTATGACATATCGAACAGCGATGCCATTGAAAACACTCTTTCAAACTTTGATAAAACAGTTGGTTTAGAGTGTCTTAAAATTATTCACTTAAATGACTCTCAAGGGGAGTTTAATTCAAAAAAAGATAGGCACGAACATATAGGTCTTGGCAATATAGGCCAAGAAGGATTTAAATCTATAGTAAATCATGAATATTTAAAAAATATACCGATGATCATGGAAACGCCGGTAAATGAAAAAAGAGGGGATAAAGAAAATATTACTTTTTTGAAGGGAATGATAAAGATTTAAGATTTCTCTGGCTTTGAATATTCTTATCCCTGTTTTGTTTTTCCCAAACTTCAAGTGGAATTGCATACTGTTTTTCTACTTTTTCTCTGTGTATGCTGTTGTAGGTACAAAATGGATAAACTTTGCCACCCGGAACTGCATAATGTATAGCACATCTCTTTACTCTTTCAATGTCAAAGTTGTATGGATCTTGGAAATGCATACATCCGATTAGCATTGTACGGTAACTAAAGTCGGCCAATGCATCAACATCTCCTTCTTTTAAAACACTTAACAAAAGTTTTTTGATATCAAGACCTTTTGGTTTATTCTTTAAGTCTATTAAGTGAGGTAATTCCCTTGTTATTCTTGCAATTGCCCGTGTTTTACTAATCTTCCCTCCCCCTTGAACTTTTTCAGTTAAATCATTTAATAATCCAAAAAATCCATCTACATCAATAAAGTGCGTAATTGGGGTAAGCTTTCCTTCATCATCAATAAATACATATGTTGCTACTCCACAATGTTCGTGGCATGTGAATTTAACTTGGGGTGTTTTTCTCCATGCTTCAATGAAGTTTGAAAAGGCGTTGACACTTGACGGTGCGTAGAAGTCTTTTGCTAATATCTGTCCATCTGTTTGTTCTTCAACAAGTTTTACAAAGTCAGGTATGGTAATCCTCATTTTTTCCAATTCTTCAATATCGATTCTGCCTGCAAATGAAACAGGTTGGAAGTTAATCCCTCTAACAATATCAAGATTGTTAATCCCGAATCGTATTATATCGCCAACTTGGTCATCGTTGATACTTTTAACTAGAGTTGGAACTAAAACAACACTTGTTAAATTGGCCTTTCTGAAATTTTCAAATGCTTGAAGTTTTATTGGAAGTGCATTAAATCCTCTGGCAGCGATATAGGGTTTTTCAGTTATTCCATCAAATTGTAAATAGACAGTATTGAGTCCCTTTTTCCTAAGTTCCTTACAAAAATCTAGATCTCTTGCGAGGCGTACACCATTAGTTGCTATTTGTGCCAGAGTAAATCCTAATTTTTTAGCTTCTTCTATAATTTCAGGGAGATCGTCCCTAATTGTAGGCTCTCCTCCTGCAAATTGGACAACCATACATGGAACAGGTTTTTCATCCCGAACTAGTTTCATCATTTTTGATAACTCTTCCCTTGAAGGTTCTAAAACATAACCAGCGGTCTGTGCATTTGCAAAACATATGGGACATTTCATATTGCATCTATTAGTAACATCTATGTTGCATAGAACAGTTGGCGTGAAATGGGCTGGACATAGCCCACAGTCATATGGACAACCTTTTTTAGTTTCTGTATGGGGATTGTCTAATTTTGGCCCATCGACATGATATTTTTTGGCGTGTTTATACATTTCATAATCAGACCAATAAATATCTTCGAATTTTCCATCCTCTGGGCAGTTTTTTTTAATGAGTACTTTGCCTTTACTTTCGACAATATCTGCATCGATGACACTGAAACAAACAGGACATATAGACTGGGTTTTATCAATAACTTCTGGCATGTAATCACCAATAGAATCTATAGGGTATCCTAAAATTATATTTAAAAGGTTTTGCTTATTTTTTTTATATTCTATCTTGATTATTTAATAACTTAAAAGCTATATCATAGATTTTTACTATAAATAAATAAAGAATAAGGGTAATTAAGTTTTTATTTTAACTTTTTTCTTACCCGCTTCGAATGCACTGAGGTTTAAATCAAGCATTTTGGGTATACTGTCCTTTATCGATTCAATCATAGCATCCTTTGAAATTAGGCTACACACTTCATTAAACGCACCTAGCATTACAATGTTCGCAACAATTTTTGTTCCAAGTTCCGATGCCGTCCTAGTTGCATTTATCTCAGCCAATTTAAAGTTGCCTTCAATTCTATTATCAGGGATTAATTCAGGATCATAAATTATAATGCCTTCTCTTTTTGTTCTTAATGCGTATTTAAAAAAAGCCTCTTGACTCATAATTATAGAAACTGTAGCAGATTCAACTTTCGGATAATCAATCTCTTCATCCGAGATAACTACCTCAGAACGTGTAAATCCCCCCCTTGCCTCTGGCCCATAAGATTGGGTTTGGACTACATTAAATCCGTCAAGAACTGCTGCTTTGCCAACTATAACGCCCGACAAAATTATTCCCTGACCACCAAACCCACTTATCCTTATACCAGCTTTCATTTTAAATCACTGCAGAATTTTTTATATTTGGTATTGAAATCCTCTTTTTCAATATCCACAAATTCACCTATTACTATCTTGTCTGTAATTTTGCCTTCTGCCAACATTTTTTCATAAAGTTTTATATTAATAGTAGATTCCTTGAAATATTTTGTCATATCAAGAGTTGTACCCATTTTGTTTAATCTGCCGTAAGATGTGGGGCATGGAGATAAAACTTCAACAAATGAGAATCCTTTTCTCTGGAGGGCTTTCTTTATTGAACTTATACACTGGACAGGGTGAGCTGTTGTCCATCTAGCGACATAAGGTGCCCCAATAACCTTCGCTATCATGGAAAGATCAATTGGGTATTCTATATTTCCATAGGGCGTTGTCGTTGTTTTTGACTTTAATGGAGTTGTTGGAGCTACCTGTCCTCCAGTCATCCCATAAGTAAAATTATTAATAGAAATAACAGTAAGATCAACATTTCTTCTTATCGCATGCAGAAAGTGATTCCCTCCTATAGCTCCACAATCACCATCGCCAGTAAAAACAACAACTTTTAATTCAGGATTTGCTAGCTTGACGCCTGTGGCATAAGCTATTGCTCGTCCATGCAAAGAATGAAGTCCATCTGAATATATGTATCCTGGAATCCTAGATGAGCACCCAATACCTGAAACAAAAACAGTTTTATTTATGTCAATATTTAAGTCATGAATTGCACGAAGAGCAAAATTCATTACACTTCCTATCCCACAACCAGTACAAAATATTGTAGGGAGCATATCTTTTCTAAGATATTTTTCTATAATCAAACTATTGGAAGTAAAACTCAATTTTTGTTCCCCTCTATAATCTTTAAGATTTCATATGGTGTATGTATAGCGCCCCCAATCTTAGGAGCGGATATTACTTTAGTATTTCTCTCAACTATCTCTCTTATAGGATGGATCATTTGACCTAAGTTCATCTCTGGAACAATAATTGTGTGTGCATTCTTTAATAAATTTCTCATTTTTTCATAGTTGAAAGGCCAAATCGTGATAAGTCTAACATGACCAACTTTTATGTCGTTTTTTCTAGCCATCTTAACTGCACTTACTGCAGGTCTTGAGGTTGTACCATATGAAACAACTATAATTTCTGCGTCTTCTAAAAAAGAACTCTCATAATACCATATCATATCGATATCATCATGAACTTTTTCAATTAATCTTCTTACAAGTTCTTCGTGGACTTCAGCGGATGTTGTCACAGGAAATCCTCTTTTATCGTGGGTAAGGCCCGTGACATATGTTTTGTAACCTGATCCAAACGGTGCAAATTCAGGAACTTTCGATGATCTTGTAAATCCAGTTCTATATGGCCTATATTTGTCGGCTCCTATCGTAGCAGGTACTCTTTCTTCAACCCTTATATCCGTAATTTCAGGTAATACAACTTTTTCCCTCATATGCCCTATTTCAGCATCCAAAAGTAAAATAACAGGAACTCTATAATCTTCAGAAAGATTAAATGCTTCAATTGTGAGATCAAGTGTTTCTTGGACAGATTTTGGAGCAAGTGCGATAACTTGATGGTCACCATGAGTTCCCCACATAGCTTGCATTACGTCGCCTTGTGCTGCTTCGGTGGGCTGTCCTGTACTTGGGCCCCCTCTCTGTACATTGACGATTACGCAAGGAATTTCTGCCATGCATGCATATCCTATACATTCTTGCATCAATGAGAATCCTGGCCCACTTGTTGCGGTCATAGATTTCACACCTGTGCAAGACGCACCAATAACTGCTGCGATACTTGCTATTTCATCCTCCATTTGAATATAAATTCCACCAAGTTTTGGCATCCAGATTGCCATACCCTCTGCAACTTCAGTGGCGGGGGTGATGGGGTAACCTGCAAAAAATCTACAGTTTGCAATTAGTGCACCATAGACTACCGCTTCATCTCCCTGTATGAAAAGATTTTTTTTCCCTAAAAGTTTGATAAAATCATTTGCCATTTTTATCCTCCACAATAATTGCGAAGTCAGGGCACATGAGCTCACATAAATGACACTTTATACAATTTTCAGGAAATTTCACTTCAGGAGGAAATACCCCTTTTTTACTTAATTTTTCTGACTTAACATAGACTTTTTTTGGACAATATTCTACACACAAAAGACATCCTTTACAGTATTTTGTGTTGATATGAATCAAAAAACCACCTTAATAACGTTAAAAGAAATCTAAGTCTTTTATAAAGTTAATCATTTAAATCATTATTTTAACTTTGATAATAAAAACAATAGAATATGCGTTCAATAAATATTTTTTTATCGCCCATATTCCATGTGGGCCTTTGCAAGATGTTTCGCTGAAAGAGCGCCCATCAAAGATATTTCTCCTGCTAATACAGCTGCTGCACATATCTCTGACAGAGCTTTTGAGTTATCACCACTATTTTTGCCTCCTCCATAAATTCCTAAAAGATCTAAGGCTTCTTTCTGAGTTTCAATTTTAGTTCCACCACCAACAGTTGCAACTTCTAGAGAAGGAAGTGTTACGGCAAAATAGACACCATTACCATCCTCTTCAACAGTTGTAAATCCCTGGCTTCCTTCAACTACTTGGGCAATATCTTGGCCTGTGGCCAAAAAAATTGCAGCAACAATATTTGCAAAATGTGCATTGAATCCATACGAACCGGCCTGTGCAGATCCAATCATATTCTTTCTATAATTGACATCAATCAATGTTTTTGAATCAGTTTTAAGTTTAGTTTCAATTATATTGTGTGGGATAATGACTTCAGCAGTAATGCTCTTTCCTCTTCCCTCAATTAAATTCATTGCAGAAGATTTTTTATCTGTACAAAGATTCCCTGACAGTGAAATACTTTTTATATCTTGAAAATTTTCTTCGATTATTTTCAATGCGGCATCGGTACCAATTGTTACACCATTCATTCCCATAGAGTCGCCCGTATCATATATAAATCTTAAAAAGAGATTTCTCCCCACAAGATAGGGAACTATCTTTTGGAGTTTTCTAAATCTAGAGTCTTTTTCTGCTGCTTCTTTAATCTCATCAAAATTAGTTTGAATAAAATCATTTATTTTATAAAAATCTCTAGAAGAGTTTAATTTTATAATAGGAGCTCTAGTCATCCCATTTCTAAAAATAGTTGTTATAGCCCCGCCTGATGTGGAGATAACAGAAGCCCCTCTATTTGTACTTGCAAGAAGGGCTCCTTCAGATGTAGCCATTGGTATATAATACTCTCCATTGGCATATTTTCCATTAATTTTTAAAGGCCCTATAATACCCACTGGTACTTGTACTGTACCAATCATGTTTTCAATATTTGTACCGAATAGATTATCTGGATTTATAGAGTATTTTCCTATATATTCGAGAGAAACTTTTCGTATTTTCTGAATTGCTTCTCTTCTTATTTCTACGGCTTCTTTAGGGGTCTTAGTAAAATTCTCAATTTGGTATATCTTTATTTCTCCAGAAACTACTTTATCTAGTATCTCTTCTTTTTCCATTCAATCCTCTCATGGATGAGCATATTCAACTATCGGCCTGAATTTATAACCATAACAAATTATGCCATCATCATTATATTCCATTATTTTTCTTGTGACCATTTCAACTTCCATTCCAATTTCAAGCTCTTCAGCTCTGGCATCCGTAATCTGTGCCGTTATCACTGGCCCTTCCATTAGCTGTATCAGTGCTACAGCAAATGGAAGATTATATTTATGCTCCTTCGGAGGACTATTGATATTTGTAAAAGATATTATTTTCCCTCTTCCAACATATTGATAATTTTCATTATTTCTGCTATTACATTTAGGGCATACTGCCCTGTTAGGAAATGATAATCTTCCGCAGTCTGTGCACTTTGAACCAACGAGCCTATACCTTCTAATTTGCTCTCTCCAATGTCTTGGTACATTCATCTTAATCCCCCCTCTCAAGGACACATACAGATACTGTTGCGCCACTACCGCCTATATTTTCAGCCAATCCTACTTCAGCATCAACTCTACCATCTCCTCTAAGACTATAAACAAGCTCACCTATTTGATATACTCCTGTTGCACCAACAGGATGTCCTCTTGCCTTAAGGCCGCCGTAGAGATTTATTGGAAGCTCTCCCCCAATATAATGTTGACCTTCCAATGCCATTTTTGTACCTTGTCCTTTCTTTGCAAATCCCATATCTTCTAATGATAGAGCACTCATAATAGAAAATGCATCGTGGATTTCTGCAATGTCTATGTCTTTTGGTGTTACTTCTGCCATCTTATAGGCCTTCTTACTTGCCTCAACTGCAGCAGAAAGGGTAGTTATATGCTTTCTGTCATGAACACCCAGAGTATCTGTGGCAATCCCAACCCCAGATACAAGTATAGGGATATCAGTAAATTCCCTTGCTTTCTTTTCTGAACATAAAATAACTGATGCTGCACCATCGCAAATTGGAGCGCAGTCCATAAGGGTGAGCGGATCTGCTATAATAGGAGAATTAATGACTGCTTCAAGGGATATTTCTTTTCTATACATGGCATGCTTGCTGAAGGGTGCGTTTTTGTGTGATATGACTGGAAATATTGAAAGTTCTTCTCTTTTTACGTTGAACTCATGCATATAACGCTTCATAACTAATGCATTTAATGCGACAAAAGATACGCCATGGAAGGCTTCATAATCTCTATCAGAGGCATTTGCAAGAATGGATGTTGTCTTTGAGGGTAAGACATCAGTCATCTTCTCTACCCCTGTGACTAGCACATAATCATACATTCCTGATTTTATGCCCATATACCCTTCAATAAATGCTGCTCCTCCAGAACCACATGCGGCTTCGATTTTAACAGCAGGTATGGGTCCAAGACCAGCAAAATCAGCTATTAATGCACCAAGGTGTTCTTGCTCAACAAAAGATCCAGAAGACATGTTTCCTACATAAAGTGCATCGACTTTGTCGATACCACTATCTTCAAAAGCCATCCATATAGACTCAATTGCAAGACTCCTTAATGATTTTTCCCAATGTTCTCCAACTTTACTAAGCCCCACTCCAATTACTGCAACATTATCACCCATTTGTTCACATCCTTATTTTCTTTCTATATCTTGCATATCTAGCATAGTCTATTTCTTCCCTTCTTTCGATATAGGATTTAACTGATGGCGCTTTTCCTTTTCTTTCGGCAAGCTTGTCTGTAACTTCAAGTGAAAATGAATCGCTTCCTGCACCAGAGCCATAGGATGTACAGAAAATTTTATCTCCTTCCTTGGCCTTATCAAGGACTGCTGCAAGACCTAAAAGAGCGGAACCAGCATAGGTGTTTCCTATGTATGGAGATACTAATCCATCAAGGACCTTTTCCTTTGGGAATCCAAGAATTTTTGCCACCTCTATAGGGAATTTTCTATTTGGCTGATGAAAAATTGCATAATTATAATCCTCAGGCTTAGTTCCAAGTTCTTCCATTAGGGCTTTTGAGCTACTCAAAACATGTTTAAAATATGAAGGCTCTCCCGTAAATCTGTTTCCATGTTTTGGATAGTGTTCATGTTGCCTTCTCCAAAAGTCTGGTGTATCCGTAACATACGATACAGAGGCTTCGATAATGGCTAAACTTTCCTTAGCGTTACCTATAATATATCCAGCTCCTCCAGCAGCAGCTGTATATTCGAGAGCATCGCTTGGTGCGCCTTGAGCTGTGTCAACACCAATACCAAGAGCATATTTTGCCATGCCTGACCCCACAAAGGCGATGCATGCTTGGATAGTTTCACTACCAGCCTTGCATGCAAATTCCCAGTCTGCAGCGTTGACAAATGGAGTAGCTGCAATTGCTTCTGCTACAATTGTTGAAGTCGGCTTTACAGCATAAGGTTTAGATTCAGAACCAACCCATACTGCCCTCAAATCACTTGGATCTATACCAGCTCGTATTATAGCATTTCTGGCGATTTCAATGGCTATGGTAACAGAATCCTCATCGGCACCTGGAACTGATTTTTCTCTTATTGGAACAAGATTTGGGTCATTTCCCCAAACTCGCGCTATTTCTGTGTTCTGTATCCTATATTTAGGAACATAAGCACCATAACCTATAATACCTACTGATTTATTAGGTTTCATCAAATTCCTCCTCTAACAAAGATGATTTACTATCAGTAAAAGAGATATAATTGGTACGATATATAGATGGAAAATAAAATGTATATAAATATTTCGGTATTAGTGAAATATTCTATCGTCAAAAAACGTTATTTCTTGATTTCTTTTATATAAATTGACTTTTCGTCGTTGAAGTCAACTTTAACTTTGTCAAGATCTATTTTACCAATAACGTTTGTTCCGTCAAACTCCTCTCCTGTTGGCCCATAAGCTTCGTCATCTTTCAATCGGATCCCTATAAGCCCCTTATGTTGTCTAGACATATTTGTTACGCCAACATCTCCTCTATAGGAGGTATTACTAGGGGAGTTTTCTGGTATTAGGCTCCCTGCTTCAATACTTCCTCCCTCAAATGCTACAAGTGACACGCTTGGGTGTGCAAACTGAATATCAAGTTTCCCTATAGATTTGTTGATAAGACCGGTTATTTTTCTAAAATATTTTACAGTATTCGGCGCCTTATCTTCATATAACTCAATTTCAATTATGTTATTTTTATCAATACCTAAAGTTTTTACAGTTTTAGTTTTTAAGATTTCTGCTGTGTATGGGGGTTCTTGTTCAACAATAATTGCGGTATTGGAAATTTCTCCAGTCCTCTCATGTTTGATTCCTTTTCCCTTAAGAATGTCTTCTGCTTCTTTTTGGGTTAGCCCAAGAAATGAAAGGCTATGGGGGGTAGTTTTGACAGATACTTTATCTCCTTTCTTTAACATTTCGATTAACTCTGAGCCAAATATGACTGTTCCCACAACAGAGTGATTAGGTGTTGTAATTCTTTCTTTTTTGTATATGTAAACAACACCTGTATTCTTACCTTCAACTCTAACTGAAACAGAGTTTTTTTTTCTTAGATTAGAATTTTCAGATTGAACATCAAATCCAATTAAACCCTTAGAAGAAATATATGATTCAGTTACTTCATCAATAGTTATCTGACTGTCTTTAGTGAGAGAGAAGATATGTTCCATTGCCATAGGGGTGGTGTCATTTAATTTTATTAACACATGCGTAAATATTTTTTCTCCATTCTTTGGTTTGTATGTTAAATCAGTTGTGGTTTCAAAATCCTTTTCAACAGTAAATACTTCAACTGGTTCAATTGAAAGTATATTGTCTCCTTCATCAATAAGGGGCAAAACATGTCTCCCTTGAGTTATTTTACCTATCGTGTTCTTGGTACCATAACTTCCTTTTTGTGTTTTTTTAGAAAGGGCTATGTATGTTGTATTGTTATCAAATCCTGCTAAAATGAAAAATACATCCCAAGGATTATAGATTTGTTCTTCTTTCGAAGGTATAAGAGTTGTTGGAACAGACCCTATTGCTATTAGCGTTGAAGTCTTCCATCTTACATTTTTACTCTCAAATTTTTTTGTAATATTTTTAAAGAGTTTTCCTTCTTCAGTATCTTTAATTTTAATGACAAAAGATCCTTTATTTGTTGTAACTAGAAATTCATCAAGGTAAGAGGATTTTTCTGTTTCTTTTTTTATTATACCTATGATAGTTCCTTTCTGATAAGGAATATTATTCTCAGAAAATATTAGACTTAATGTGGCATCTTCTTTTACTTCAATTTTATTGCTATTGATTTCAATTTGCATGATTATACCCTCATTAACATGATATCCCTAATACTATCGTCCTTCTCCCCTTTAAATACATCAAAGATTTCTCGTCTCTCCTTCCCCTTAGAGTTCCGGTAAACGACGAGCCAATAAGGGAGGTAAATTTCATCAGTTTTCCATATTTTCGCATTTCCTAAAGTTTCAATACCCTTTATCACATCATTTTTTGAAATAAGTGAATCAATTACCTTACCTGATATTTCCTTATTCGTTAAAGATATATCTACTTTTTTAAGTTTTTTATCTTCAAACCCCTTAACTAATTTAAATTTAATCTTTGTTTTTATGGCGATATCTTCCCCATCAGTTTTGCATTCAATCAATCCTTTCGTTTCAAGATTAGATAGTATAGAATGAATTTTATTTGGTGTGAATCCAGTTTCTTTTTTTATATTGCTGATTGTTAAATTGTTTTTTTTAGTAATATACTTTAAAAGCCATTTTTCATCCGATTTGAGTTTATAATTTTCAGAAAATCCCACAGTTCTTGATATCTTACCATCCCATATTAATAGCTCTCCTGTAATGCCATCAAAAAAGCATGACATGCTCTTGTAGCTGCCTTTCTTTGGCATATAATCAAAAAAGACCATTGTGAGAGGGTAATAAATAGTAGAAATTTCTTTTATTTCTTCAGATCTAAGGGACATTTTTTTCTTATGCTTCATTGCAATTTCTTTCATCTGATTATAATCTACTTTACTAGAAACTACAGGTAATACCTTAACACTCTTAAATACAGATTTTTCCCCTTCAACATACTCTGTTTCATTTTCTTCAATTAGCCCTGCTTCTTCTAAAGATTCTTCTTCGTAAATTCTTTGCATATCAACGGTGGCTCGTTTTGACTCAGAATTTTGCTGTACTTTATTTATCGCTTCAAATTCACCATCAATTCTAAGCTCTTCTATAATGTCGTCAAAAGAGAACTTTAACTTATACTCTTGATTTGCTATGTTAACTACTTCTTCCATTTCGGAAAGCGACCTCTTCTGTCGATATTTTTCTAAGATAAGATTTTTGATATTTGTCTTCATTAGATCGGGGTCAATTTCTAACATCGGTTGTCTTTCTCTTCCCTCATGTTGACTTATCCTGGGTCTAACTGAGATAAAAAATGCCCTTGATGTTGACTCCTCTTTGTCACCTATGATTGCACTACCTATGGGGAGAGATCTTATGAATCTAAAGTCAGAAAGTTTATTTGGGATTTCTGAAGGCATCCTCTGAAGAACAGCCTTAATATCATCTTGATATACTAACTTGTGACATATTAATAAATCTACTTGGGACAATATTCTTGAATCAATTGCTGATGGTTGTTGTGTTGCTAAAACTATTGAACAACCTGGTTGCCTACCTTGTCTGACATATTCAATCAGACTATCTGTAGCTGCTGTAGCTTTTCCTCCTCTTGGAACAAGTATATGCGCCTCATCTATCATAAGCCATGTGACTGGAACGTTTCCAATGAGATTAATGTCGCCCATCGCTTCATGTCTTGATATAACCTTCCTCGTATTTAGAATGTTTCTTGATAATAGCCCAACTACAAGTGCTCTGACGTTATCTTCTAAAAAACTAACATCAATAACCGAAACTTGTCCTCTCTTGGATAGATCATTTAATTTTGTTCCTTTCTTATCAAATATTCCCCATTGAATGGCTCCAGTGAGTCTTGCATTGAGGGCTCTTCTAGTATTCTCTTTAAATCCATCTTCACGTGAATATATACTTTCTTCGCTTTCAATTGTCTTTATCAAATCTTCGATACCATAATCATCACCAAAGCCTAGCACCCGTTTTCCATCAATAGTACTATATCCAGTTTTTGTTTTTTCTATTACCCTTTCAATCAATAGGCCCATTGTATCAAACCGTTCAATATCGAAGGTAAGGCACCAATCCTCAACTCTTAATTCGGATGGTTTAATTTTGAAAAGATCGTCCCATGTTTCTTTAGGTGCTTTATTAGCGTAATCTTTTGGAATGAAGACCTTAACATTTTTAATTCCCGTAGGCTTCAATCCCCAGCGTTGTAACATCTCCCCTTCATTTGTCATCTTATTTTTTTGTTTCATACTCCAAAAAATCCCCATTGGGTCAATTATTAGAATGCCAACGCCATCATTTTTCATCGCCATTTCTTCGACAATTACCCCAAGTGTGTAGGACTTACCACTCCCTCTCATACCGCAGATGAATATAGCGTGAGGGCTAATGCTATCAAGAAGTACCTTCTTATCAAGATGATTTTGCCATTGCTTGCTTGTTTCGTTTACCTTGCCTATATATAGGGCAGCTTTATTTTTATATTTATCAAAGATACTTTTTTTTCTACCAACATATACCCCTTCTTCATCCGAAAGAAGTTCTAACCTTTCTTCAATATCAATTGAGTTCACTAAAAAGATATAAAAAGTCCTATAATTAAAACCTTTTCGGATTTAATGGATTCAATTTCTAAAATTAAGACTACTAACGGTAGCATCAAAACACCTGCACTTCTTCCTGTCTGTGCTCTTACCTATGGTGTATGGGATGTATTTATTGAAGAAAAAGTTATACCTCCTTGGAAACTTTCTGAAAGCACCTTGTTCTCTCTAGAATATGTCAGAAATACTAAATATGAAGAAAACATTAGAGAGGGAATTCATAAGCTTTTTTCGGAAAAAAAGCCAATATTTGTCGACTCTGGAGGATTTCAATCTATGAAAAAAGGGATTGAGAGGGATCCAATAGAGGTACTTAGATTTCAAGAAAAACTAAAGGCCGATATTGCAGCAACATTTGATTATCCTGTCCCCTTGAACGTTGAAATATCAGAATATACTAAAATGTTAGAAAAAAGTATTAACTGTGCTAATTTGTCTTTAGAAAATAAGATGCGAAAAGAGATGCTTTTATATGCATGTGTTCATGGTTTTTCTGAAAAAGAGATAGATTGGTATTTTTCTAAGCTTAATAAACACTTTGATGGTTATGCTATTGGATCCCTTGTACCAAGAAAAAATGATTATAAGACTCTTATAGAGATTATTTATAGAGCGAAGATCCACGCGCACGAACTTGAAAAACCACTTCACATATTTGGTGTTACAGGATTTCCTATGTTGTATGCACTGAGTTATATGGGTGTCGAAACCATGGATTCATGGACTTATCTTGTTGCTTCAATTTTTAAGGAATATATACATCCAGAAACTCTAAAAAGAGTTAAGATGCGAATGACTGGAAAGATTCCAGAATGTGATTGCTTCATTTGTAAAAAATTTAAAATGGAAGATTTTTTAGGCGCCACAAGTGTTTCACAAGCCCACCTTGCAATTCATAATCTAAACATATTTATGAGAGAAATGAAATTGATACAAGAGCATATCCGTGAAAATAGCTTCGAAGAACTTGTTGAACAAAAAAGTAAGCACAACAAGAGAATAAAAATAGTTTATGAGTATGCAAAAGAGTTTATGAGAAATAATCCAAAAAATTGATTATGATAAATCCTCTTGAGTATATATGTTTTAGCAAATTCATAGATATTAAAGCCATACCAGATGTTTTGGTATTTCTGAAAAGCTAATAACTATTTTTCTTTTATTTTGATAGCAAATCACTGTTTCAAAGGCTTATTCTAACAATACAAAATAATGAAGCAAATGTACACTAAAAGAAAGCATAAGAAATGAACTATTATACAATAAAAAAAAGAAATCAAAGAAAGATTTTACTTTTCTATTTCAACAATTTCTGCGATTGGAGCGTTCTTTTTGACACTTTCAATTCCATTCAAACAAGATTTTTTAGTAGTATATCCTTCTCCTACTGCAATTATCTCTCCATTTGCTGCTTTCAATCTAAATCGAAATTGTTTTTTTGCATCCACATATACTTCAAATTTTGCTGCCATTGTATCATATCATATAGTTAATTTGAATATATAAAGTTATCGAAATTCAAAATTAAAAAATTAAATTCCATTTTGATAGACTTTACTTTATTTTAAAGTGAAATAAAGAGTCATCCCACCTTATTTAAAGTCATCACAAATACGGCACCTTTGGGCTCATTTTTCTCATAATGAATTTCTCCACCGTACCTTTCAATTGTCTTTTTGGCAATAAACAGCCCAAGCCCAGAACTCAAGTTCTCCCCGTAACTAAATCCTTCGTCAAATATCTTATCTTTAATGGAATCAGGTATACCGATTCCAAAATCCGATACTTTAAGAATACATTTATTTTCACTCTGAGACAAATCGAAATCAATTCTTTCTGTTTTACCATGAATCGATGCATTTCTTACTATGTTTTCAATGACATAAATCAATGCACTATCTGCTAAAACATTACAATTACCACTAATATTGAATTTAATGTTTTTATATTCATTACTAATATCTTCAATCACGTCTTTGAGATTATATTTTTTTGTTTCCCTTCCTGAGGGAATTGCATTTTCAAGTTCTCTTATCCTTTCAATCAAATTTACACTTTTATAAACAGACTTTATCGCCTTTTCTTTTAGAGGAGTATCTTCAGTTTTTAACATTTCAAGAGACATAAGGATAACAGTTAGATTATTAGCAATATCATGCCTTAGTATCTTGTTTAGTAGCTTTAAAGTGTCATTAAGTTTAACTATAATTTCCTGTGATTTTTTTCTTTCTGATATATCACGAGACACCCCTAATATGCCTATTTTCTTTCCTTTGTCGTCAAATAATACTTTTATTGTAACTTCAGTCCAAACTGTAGATCCGTCTTTACAAGGCTGTTCGACTTCACATAGGGGCATCTGAGTTTTTAGAATTTCTTCTTTCTCTTCATCATAGAGGAGAGCGTAGTTTTCCAAAACTTGCGGTAAAGATCCGGGGCGTATTACATCTGCTAAAGTTTGTTTCATGACCTCTTCAGGGGTATACCCTCTAAGCCTCATTACAGATGGGCTTACATATGTAAATTTACCTTTCATATCTGTAATCCAGATTACGTCTTGAGAATTTTCGGCAAGGGTACGATAAAAATTTTCACTTTCAATTATTTTTTTTTCAATTAACTTCTTATATGAGATATTTCTTGCAATCCCTGAGATAAATTTTAACTTTCCACTTTCAAAAATAGGAAATGTGGTAACTTCATAATCTTGTACTGTGTTTTTCTTTGTTATAATCTGGATTTCATAAGTGGGGAGGGATATTTCGTTGTTTTTCCATTTCTTGAGACGGCTAATTGCTTTACCATACGATTCTGTTGTAAGAATGTTCTTAATATTTTTCCCAATCATTTCTTCTTTGAAGTATTCTGTTTCTTTCTCAAAGCTATTGCTAAGATAAATAAAATTGGCTTCTGTATCCAGTAAGAACAAAATATCAATACTGTTTTCAGTTAGTAATCTAAATACAATATTCTCTTTTTTTATCTCTTCACATTGTTTTAATAACTCTTCATTGGTATTCATCTATCACACTATCATTTTTTTTTCAGAATCAAGATTTAAATTTTTATCTATGAAAAACGAAAACATGTATATTTAATTTTATCATATTACATGAATTTTTTAAACTTTTTAGTTATTTAGCCTTGGATTTGTTCTTGTAGGAAAGCGCCGAGGAAGGGATTTGAACCCTTGTGGTGGCGAGCACCAGTGGTTTTCGAGACCACCGCCTTACCTAGCTAGACTACCTCGGCTTAAAATGGTATTTTGAACTTCTTTCCAGCATAGAAAGAACTTTCCCCCAAATATTCTTCGATTCTTAGTAGCCTATTGTATTTAGCACAACGTTCACTTCTAGAAGGTGCTCCTGTTTTTATTTGTCCAGATGATATTCCGACTGCGATATCTGCTATCATTGTATCTTCAGTTTCACCACTTCTATGGCTTACCACAACAGAATAACCGTTTCTATAAGCAAGATTTGCAGTATCAATAGCCTCTGTTAAAGATCCTATCTGGTTTACTTTTAACAATAAGGAATTACAAGCTCCCTTTTCTATCCCAGTTGAAAGCCTATTCTTGTTAGTAACAAAAAGATCATCTCCAACAATTTGAATTTTTTTACCTAGTTTTTTTGTTATCTCAACAAAACCTTCAAAATCATCTTCTGCCATTGGGTCTTCAATAGAGATTATTGGGTATTTTGAACACACATTTGCAAATAAATCTATTAATTCTCCAGAATTCATCCTCTTCCCCATTGCATTATATGTATTTGTTTTTTCATCATAGAATGTAGAAGATGCAGTATCAAGTGCTATTTTAAAGATATCGGTATAGGAAAGCTCTTCAAGCGTTGACATTATTATTTCAAGAGGTTCAGATATTTCTTTCATAGGGGGTGCGTACCCTCCTTCATCCCCTACATTAGTTGAACTTTTTCCATATCTTTTAGCAATTATTTTTTTCATATGGTGGTATACTTCAGCACAAACTCTCAAAGCTTCTGAGAATGATTTAGTTCCAACAGGCATTATCATAAATTCTTGAAAGTCAAGTTCATTTCCTGCATGTTCCCCCCCATTTATCACATTCATCATTGGCACTGGCAAAATATATGTGTTTAAACCTCCTATGTACTGATACAAGGGTATATTTAACGTATCTGCGGCGCATCTTGCAGCAGCTAGAGAAACAGATAAAATAGCATTAGCACCAAAATTATCCTTGTTTTCAGTTCCATCTTCTTCAATCATCACTCTGTCAATTTCTTTCTGCTTTCTGATATCCATACCTATAAGAAGTGGAGTTATAGTTTCATTAACATTTCTTACAGCATTTAATACCCCTTTTCCACCATATCTATGATTTTTATCTCTGAGCTCTAATGCTTCATGTTTTCCTGTTGAAGCACCAGAAGGAACTATTGCCGAACCATAGCCTCCTCCAGTTATGATCTCTGTTTCAATAGTAGGATTGCCCCGTGAGTCAAGGACTTCTCGAGATTTAATATCTATGATCTCAAACATTTCAAAATCTTTCACACTTAACATTTAAACACCTTCATTAATTTAATAAATGGATAAATTTTAAGGTTTTCCATGAATATAGGGGATCTCCCTCTTACAAGGGCGGACATTAGTATACTCAAATCAAAGGGGTATAATGCTTTGTATCCGCCACAAGAAGAAGCAATAAATAAAGGGCTCTTAGCAGACAATAATCTTCTTCTTGCAATACCAACTGCCTCAGGCAAGACATTAATCGCCATTCTTGCAATTATGAAAGTTATACAGGAAGGAAAAAAAGCAGTATACTTAGTTCCCCTAAGGGCATTGGCAGATGAAAAGTATAAAGAATTTTTAGAATTAGGATTTAATGTTGGCATTTCTACTGGCGATTATGATCATCTTGACTACACATTAAAAAAATATTCTGTTTTAATCTTGACAATTGAGCGTTGTGATTCTCTTTTAAGAAATGATACTGATTTTTTCAATAACTTCTCTATGATAGTTTATGATGAAATACATTTGATTGATTCCCCAAATAGAGGGGCAACACTTGAAATCGTGATATCAAAACTATCAAATAAAAGAATAATAGCATTATCTGCCACTATTTCTAACGCCGATGAGATTGCTAAATGGTTAAATGCTGAACTTGTCAGATCTGAATGGAGACCTGTTCCACTAAAAAAAGGAGTTCTTCTAAATGACATAATATTTTTTGAAAATGAAGAGAAATATGTTGAATCTAATGAAGATCCTGTTTACCAATTGGCCTTAGATTCTTTGAAAGATGAAGGTCAGGTATTAATTTTTGTTAATAGTAGAAGAGTTGCCGAATCAACAGCAGACAAGTTATCAAAAAAGTTCCCGTTGATTAATACTAAAGGGAATTTTTCTGAAACAGCCTCAGGTAAGAAACTTGATAAAATGTTTAGACATGGTGTTGGATTCCATCATGCCGGATTACTTTCCGAAGACAGAAAGAGAGTTGAAGAATACTTCATTAAAAAAAATCTTAAAATAATAGTCGCAACACCTACCTTAGCAGCGGGCGTAAATCTACCTGCTAGAAGAGTAATAATAAAAGACTATCGTAGATATGATTCTAACTTTGGCTCAGTAAAAATACCTATAATTGAAATAGCTCAAATGATGGGAAGGGCGGGAAGACCAAAATACGATTCTTCTGGAGAAGCGATATTAATTGCAAGATCCCATGACGAAAAAGAATTTCTGTTCAAAAACTATATTGAATCCGAGCCACTTCCCATTTCTTCAAAGCTAGCAATTGAAGGTGGATTAAGGTCGCATATCCTTTCTCTAATTGCTTCAAACTTTGTTACGGATAAGGAAAGTCTTCATGATTTTTTTGATAGAACCTTTTACGCTTTCAAAGAAGATTCTGAACTCATTATTCCTGTCATTGAAAAAACTTTGGATTTTTTAATTGAAAATAACTTCTTAGAAAAGGATTTTTCTCCCACCTCTTTGGGGTCAATAGTTTCTAAATTGTATATAGATCCAAAATCTGCAATTATAATGAGAGATGGAATTTTAAAAGACAAATTTAGCGATATAGGGATACTTCACTTATTATGCACAACACCTGATATGCCCGTTTTGTATTTGAAGAAAAAAGAGTTTGAAATATTCCAAGATATCCTCTCTGAATTCTGGGGAAAAATAATAACAGAGATTCCAGATTATTCCTACGAAGAAGCCGAGTTTGAGTTTTTCATATCCCAATTTAAAACTGCTATGATACTCTATGACTGGATAAATGAAGAAAAGGAAGATATACTTATTCAAAAGTATGGTATCGGTGAAGGGGATTTGCAGAGACTTAGGGAGAATATGGACTGGTTACTTTACTCATTTGAAAAAATTAGCCATCTATTCAAGAGAAATATTCTTCAAATAAGGTCATTAAGAACAAGGGTAAGATATGGCGTTAAGGAAGAATTATTAGATCTTATTGAAATTAAAGGCATCGGGCGCATTAGAGCAAGAAGATTGTACAATGAAGGTATAAAAAACAGGGAGGCAATAAATATAGACAATTTAAAATCTATCAAAAAACTATTGGGAGAAAAAATGGCTGAAGCGCTTATTTTTGAAAAGGAATATGAGGATAAAGGACTAAAACAGACAAGAATTGATGAATTTTAGAAAAATATAAACCATAAGTTTAAATAATATATATGCCTATTATTATTATATTTTAACGATTAAAGAGGGATTATATGGATGTATTGTCAGGTGCAGAAGGACAATTTACTAATAAATTATTGATAGATATTTCTGGCACGATTAAAGGATTTGTAAAAAATGTAGATATTGAGATGGTTGAAGGCAAGATTCTAATTCATATGAAATTGGGACAAAGTGCCGAAAGTTATGGTCTTTCCCGTTCAGAATCAAAACTTTTGAGATTTGAAACTAAGATTACTATAGTTGCAGATGAAATAGTTTCTGTTGGAAAAGATTGTATCATTGTATCAAAAGGCAAACTCCCCCCTCTAGAAGAAATAAAAAAGGCAAAAATGTACAAGGCAGAAAACGAGAGCTTAAAAATAAAGCTAGATGAAACTAACGAGGAATTAGAAAACTCATTAAGGAAATTAAAAGTATTAAATGAAGTCAAGTCTGAACTCGAGTTTAAACTAAATAAATTACTAAAAATGGAAGAAGAATATAGTGATTTAAGGATTAAATGTGCAAAATTGGAAGGTGAATTAGAAGGATCAAAGAGATTCATGCAAAAATTTGATTCTGTGAATTCTTTATCTAAATCTTCTCAATTTGTACCTTCCGAATCCAAATGTAAATCAGTTGAAGACGAAACTAATATACCTAAAAATTTTAAGCTTAAGAATATATTTGAAAGCACAAACAATGAAGAATTTGTTGGATTTATAGAAGATGAAATTGAAGAGACCTTAGAGCAAGAAAAACAGAAAAAATTTGATGGTATATTGAAAGATGAATTTACACTCTTTGGAGAAGAAGAACCCATTGAGAATGAAAAAAGTGAACATAAAGTAGTTGATGAAACAACAGTGCGTGTGGATGAAACTTGTATTGACCAAAACGAAAAATTCTCTACCGATAGTTTCAATAAAGAGAATCCATTTAAGAAATTTAGTAAAGAATATAAAAAAGAGGGCTAGGCATAAAAATATTAGAAGAATATTAGAAGCCTAATAGCTCTGCTCCAAAAATCTGTAATAGTATGCCGACTACAATAACAACCACACATAGACCTACTACTACTTCAGGACGGATTTTCAATCCTCCCTCATCCTCATCAAAGTATCTGATGAGTCCTGCACCTGTTGCAGGCATTGCTCCACCAGTAGCTTGTGGTTTTCTCTTTACCATATACTCACCAACAAAAAAAAGTTTATTCATTATATAAATTTATCGCAAAGAAGGAAATAAAATGACTCTAGAGAGCATCATTAAAAGAGATTTTATAAAATTCTATATTCCTAGTGAAAGGGCCCTTGCTATAGAAACAATGAAGAAGAACGATATTTCTGAATTAATAGCATTAAAAGAAGGAACCGATACATTTCTAGGCATTATAAAAATTAATGATATCCTCTCAAAACCAGAGGAAGAACAATTAGCTTTAATTATGAAAAGGGAAGTTCCCGTAATTAATAAAAAAGATAGCATTGAAAAAGCCATATCTTTTTTCTTAAGTGGGGATTATTCTTATTTACCAGTAGTGGAAGATAGTAATGTTATTGGAATTATAGCCCTAAATGAGATGCTCCCATTAATTAATAAAAAGTATAAAATAAAAAAATCAATTTCTGAATTTGTTGACCATAATTATTTTATGAGTGTATGGAAAAATACCCCTATTTATGTCGCCTCTAAAATAATGTTAAATTTTAAAGTATCCTTCCTTGCTGTTCTTGATGATGAAGGTAACTTTTTGGGATTGTTAGATACTACAGATATGATACAGGCGGGAGAGATAATTAGTGGAATTACTGAATCTGACGCTACAAAGGGTGAGTCGGGAGATGATTGGGACTGGAATTGGAAATCCTCAGTGCTAATAGGAACAAGTAATTTTTATATACCAAATAAACCAGTTTCAAATTATATTAAAAAAGGATATTCAACTATAAATCAAAATTTATCAATATCTCAAACAATTGATGCATTCCAAAAGGACGGAACAAGATATACTGCCGTCGTTAGGGGCAATAATTCACTTATTGGCATTTTGAGGGATATTGATATTCTTAAGGCTTTTAAAGACATAATCTAGCCAAATTATAAGAGAAACATTTATATGCAATTTTAAGACAACAATTTTAAATTCTGAAGGGATTAAAATGGTAGAGACCATTATTGATGGCAAGATTATTGAGAGGGTATCAGAAATTGCTCGACTGAGACTTTCTGAAATAGAAAAGGAAAAATTCGAAGAAGAATTTGAAAGAATTCTAAAGAAATTTTCCATTATTGACGAGATTAAAGTTGGCGAAAAAGAATTATATTATGTTGTAGATAATGTTAATGTTTTGAGAAAAGATTCAGAATCAAAACCTTTCAATAACATTAATGGCATTAAAAATAACTTTAATAAAATAGAAGATGAGTATATCATTGTTCCAAGAAATCTTTAATTTAGTGGTATCATGTTTACTAAAGATCTTATTGAAAATTTATCTTGTGGGTCATTAGAAGAACAGTTTCACAAAAAAATCGAAACTATTCAAAAAAAAGACAATGAGATAAATTCATTTATTACATTATGTTTAGAGGATGCTGAAAAATCTTCTAAGATAATTCAGAAAAAAATAAATGATGGCAGCCAAGGGAGACTTTCTGGACTTATTATTTCCATTAAGGATAATATTGCAGTATCGAATATTAGAATGACTTGTGGGTCTAAAGCCCTGGAGAATTACATCGCTCCATATGATGCGACAATTATTAACTCAATTAAAAAAGAAGATGGAATCATTATTGGAAAATGCAACATGGATGAGTTTGCATGCGGTTCAGATGGAACTTCTTCTTACTTTGGTCTAACAAAAAATCCTAGAAATATTGACTATGTTTCCGGAGGGAGTTCTTCAGGAAGTGCGGCTTCAGTTGCTGCTGATTTTGCTGATCTTTCTATAGGAAGTGATACAGGTGGTTCAATAAGATGTCCCGCTAGCTTTTGTGGTGTGTATGGACTCAAACCGAGCTATGGATTAGTTTCTAGGTATGGAGTATCTGATATGGCTATGAGTATGGAAGGGCCCGGCCCATTTGCAAAAGACACTTATGGAATTGCTCTTTTACTTGATGTTATTGCAGGTAAAGATCCCCGAGATACCATGACAGTTGACAGTAATAACTCTTACCTCTCTGTAGTTGAGAACTACAGATATGAAAATATTAAAAATATGAAAATTGCTTACGCTAAAGAATTTTTTGAAGGTATTGATGAAAAAATAAAGAACATCATCCTTGACAAAATAGGTATACTTGAATCCCAAGGTGCAAAAATAGAGCAGGTATCGCTTCCAAATATAAAATACGTTATTCCTATTTATTACTTAATCGTATTTAGTGAATTTTCTTCTGCAATGTCTAAATTTGATGGATTTAAATATGGTAATTATATTCCAGGGCAAGACATAGTAGAAGCTGTTTCCAATACTAGAGAATCCTCAATGGGTACGGAAGTTAAAAGAAGGATTCTCCTTGGAACATTTATCACAATGGAAGAGTTTAGAGGTAGATGGTACACAAAAGCTCTCAAAGCAAGAAGCGCCATTAAAGAAGATTTTGAGAGAATCTTCAAAACTCATGATTTATTAATTGGTCCAACCATGCCAATGCTTCCTCCGAAGATTGGAGAAAGAATAACTGATCCCCCTGCCATGTATTCTTCAGACATACTTACTGCAAGTGCAAATCTTGCAGGGATATGTGCCTCAAGCCAGCCTGTTGGTGAAATTAAAGGATTATCTGTTGGATTACAACTTCATGCAAATAGTCTATGTGAATCTAAGCTATTGAAAGGTATGAGAGCTGTAGAAATAGCATGTGGGGGGATGTAATTGCAGCCTCACGAGGATAAATATAAAGATTTAAACTTAAAAATTGGTCTTGAGATACATGTCCAGCTCAAGACTGAACAAAAGATTTTCTGTGAATGTTCAACAGATTATATTAACTCCCCTCCAAATAATAATATTTGTCCTATATGCACATCTCAACCTGGATCAAAACCAATGGGCATAAATGAAAAAGCACTTGAAAACCTCTTAAAAATTGGTTTATTTCTAGGATGTAAAGCTTGCGATAAGCCTTTGTATATACTAAGAAAGCATTATTTCTATCCTGATTTACCCTCAAATTATCAAAGAACTTCTCAACATATACTAGAAGACGGTATCTTTATGGGGGTTGGGATATGGGAAATCCATATTGAAGAGGACCCAGGGAGATATGAATTAAGAGAAGGCAAAGTTGATCTTAACAGATGTGGGATCCCACTAGCAGAAATTGTAACTGCCCCAGATATTAAATCACCAGAATACGCAAGAGAATTTTTGCGAGATCTTTTATTATCTCTTGATTATTTAGGAGTGATAAGAGGTGAATCAGGCTCAGTTAGAGCAGATGTGAACATCTCAATAATGGGAGGAAACAGAATTGAAATAAAAAATGTGAATTCTGTTAAAGGAGTATACAAAGCATTGAAATATGAGATTGTTCGTCAAAAAGCTGTTTTACAGAGAGGCGGAACAATAACAATGGAAACACGACACTTTGATGAAGGAAGTATGATAACTAAAGCTATGAGAAAAAAAGAAACTCTTGCAGACTATAGGTATATTCCTGACCCTGACCTCGTTCCATTTTATGTTAGTCCTGAGGGATTAAGTCGAATTGAGTCAATATTGCCTGAATCCCCACATAACAAGAAGAAGAGATTTATTGAAGAGTATTCTCTTGGGGAGGAAATAGTTGATGCATTGATATCTGATCTTTATTTATCGGACTTCTTTGAAGAATGTGCGAAAGATTCAAATCCACTTGAAGCAGGAAAATGGTGTGCAACTGAACTCAAAAGAAGATTAAATGAAAAAAACTTATCGGTATCAACTTCAATGATTACCCCAAAACATATCTCCGATATGATAGACTTCATCGAAAAAGGGGAGCTTTCAGTTAAAAATGCTAAGTGGATTATTGGGGATGTAGTCGATACAGGTGAAGAAATACCTACTTTAATGAGTAAAAAAAACTTTTACCAGATAAGGTCTGAAGACACATTAATAAAAATATTAGAAAAAGTTATGAGAGAAAATCCAAAAGCTGTGTTGGACTATAAATCTGGAAATCAAAATGCATTACACTTTTTATTTGGAAAAGTAGTTAATGAAACCGAAGGAAGAGCAGATCCTTCAAAGACAATAAAATTACTTAAAGATAAACTATATATGGAGGCTTAAATGCTAAAAAGAACTTGTTATTCAGATAATATGAAAGATGGTAAAGAAGTAGTTCTCACGGGCTGGGTTCACGAGAGGAGAGATCTTGGAGGAATCAAATTCGTTTTACTTAGAGATAGGGAAGGGATTGCTCAGATTACTGCCCCAAAAAAGAAAGTGTCAGAAGAAATTTTTAAATCAATGGATTCATTAGGGCGAGAATGGATAATTGCAGTTAAAGGTGATGTAAAATCCTCCCCTCAAGCCCCAGGTGGGCTTGAAGTAATCCCCACTGAAATAGAGGTAATAAGTATGGCAGAACCAAGTCTACCACTTGATCCTTCTGAAAAAGTTGATGCAGATATTGACACGAGACTAGATAACAGATTTTTAGATATACGAAAGCCAAGGGTTACAGCTATTTTTAAAATTCGAAGTGATGTATTAACAGCTGCAAGAGAATACCTCCTAAGTCAGGCATTTGTTGAAATTCAAACCCCAAAAATAAGTGCATCTGGAACAGAAGGTGGAACTGAACTTTTTCCAATTTCCTATTTTGAAAGAGAAGCTTTCCTAGCGCAATCACCACAACTTTACAAGCAGATCATGATGGCTACAGGAATGGATCGAGTTTTTGAAATAGCTCATTATTTCAGAGCGGAAGAATCAAACACACGAAGACATCTTTCTGAGTCAGATGCCATAGATATAGAAATGGCGTTTATAGAAAATGAAGAAGAAATAATGTATATACTAGAGAATTTAGTTTCCCATATCTTAAAGTATGTAAGTGAAAATAGGAAAAAAGAGCTTGATTTATTGGGAGTAGATATATCTCCCTTACCTAAATCTTTTAGAAGAGTGACTTACGACCAAGCAATATCCTTTCTCCAAGAGACTGGATTCAATGTACGCCATGGTGAAGATTTAGGAACTGAATCCGAAAAAGCTTTAGGGAATATAGTCAAAGAAAAATATGGTGATGACCTTTATTTTTTAACAAAATATCCCTTATCTACAAAACCTTTTTATACTAACTTTGATGGCAATGTGGCACGAGCATTTGATTTGGATTATAAAGGTGTTGAAATAAGTTCTGGTGGCCAAAGGATTCATAATGTCGATATACTTAAAACAAAAATTAAAGAAAAAGGACTTTCTGTATCTTCATTTGAAGCATATCTTAAAACTTTTAGATTTGGAATGCCTCCACATGGGGGATTTGGCCTCGGTATAGATAGGCTCATTATGCAAATGCTAAATCTTGAAAATATAAGAGAGGGTGTATTGTTTCCACATGACAGAAGGAGGCTTGAGCCCTAAAATTTTTTATTGATTTTTTTCTTTTCAATAAATTTTGATATTATCTAAATGTTATACCATGTTTTAACAAAGTTTATAAATTACAACATAAATGCATAATTCATGGGTGGGATTAATTACTACAGTACCAATAGAAATATCAACGAAGCTGGATTTACCCCATTTAAAGGCCTCGTCAGTTTTAAAGATGCCCTCATGATGGGACAAGCACCAGACGCAGGGCTATTTATGCCTGAGAGAATACCTAATTTTTCAAGAGGGGAAATTGAGGATCTAAGGGGGAAGAGATACTTTGAAATTGCCCATACCGTATTGGAAAAATTTCTTTATGCAGATATAGATTCTGATTATTTACTTAGTATATGTAAAGAAGCATATAACTTTAAAGTTCCAATTGAGAAAGTACATGACAGAAAATATTTATTGAGACTTGATCAGGGACCAACTGCATCATTTAAAGATTTCGCAGCAAGAATGATGGCTCGTCTAATGGGGGCCCTTAAAGATGAAAACAAACAATTGAATATATTAGTTGCAACTTCGGGAGATACAGGTAGTGCTGTTGGAGAAGCGTTCAAAGGGGTCAATGGGATTAATGTATTTATATTATACCCTGAAGGTGAAGTATCTGGTAGACAGAAAAAACAACTTGATACGATAGGAGGGAATATCACAACTCTTGCAGTTAACGGTAAATTTGATGATTGCCAGGATCTTGTAAAGATAGCATTTCAAGACAAAGATTTAGAGTGTTTGAACTTGACATCTGCAAATTCTATCAATATTGGTAGAATTCTCCCTCAAATCATCTATTATTTTTATGCATATCTTGAGAAATCAGAAGAAGGGGAAAAAATTTTAATATCTGTTCCAGCCGGTAACTTTGGCAATTCTCTTGGATGTGAATTTGGAAGAAGAATGGGTTTGCCGATTCACAAACTCATAATGGCAGTAAATGAAAATGACGAATTTCCTAAATATTTAGATCAAGGAGTATATCAAAAACTTTCTCCTTCTAAAGCATGTATTTCAAGTGCAATGAATGTCGGTCATCCTTCAAATTTGGCTAGATTTTTTGACCTATATGGTGGAACTATTGATAAATCAGGGAAAGTTTTGAAATATCCGGACATCAAAAAAATGAAAACTAACATTTTTTCAGTTAGCATTTCAAATCAAAAGACAAGGGAAACAATAAAAAATGTTTATGATAAGTATGGCGTAATTCTAGAGCCTCATGGGGCTGTGGGTTGGGCTGGTCTCGAAGCGTATTATCACGATAACGGAGATTTCCCACTATGTGTTTCTTTAGAAACAGCACACCCTGCAAAGTTCCCCGAGGAAATTAATTCCCTTTTAGGATTTGAACCAGAACTTCCAGCGTCAATGAAAGATGTTGACCGAAGACAAGGCTGTCCAATAAAGATTGAAAACGATTATATTCAATTAAAAAAATTCTTAAAATCAACAATAGAAAATAAATAATATTCAATTATTATTATTTTTATTGTACCTTAATCAGATAATTTATTTTTTATTACCGCAATATTTAAATGGATATATTATTGAATATATTTTATGGAGGAATAGTATGGAAAGCACAGGGAAACGGACTGTAACCCTTAATCCAACAACTAGGCACGAAGGACATGCAAAACTAGTTCTTCATGTAGATGAGGAAGGAATAGTTGAAAAAGCGTATTATATCTCAACAACAATGGTACGAAGTTTCGAATCATTGACTTTGGGCAGAACTTATGAATTTACCCCTAGAGCTTCAATGAGAATATGTGGATTATGTCCAATATCCCATGCGGAAGCATCATGCCAGGCAATTGAAGGAGCTTTTCAACTAGAAATACCTGAAGACGCCTTGATTTTAAGAGAGATTTTAGGCTTGGCAAGTAAAATGCAAGATCATGCGCTTCATCAATTTCTAATTCTTAATGATATAGTTGATGAAGATAAAACAAAAAAAGAATCAATTGAAAGAATCCAAGAATTGAGAAGAATTGGACAAAAAATGAAAGATATTGTAGGTGGAGAAGCAATTCATCCTTCCAATTACTGTGTTGGAGGCTTTCGTACAAATATAAGCAAAAGAGCGGCTGCGAGTTTGTATAGACTTGTAAGAAAATATGAGAAGAATGCACATTTACAAAAAGATTTGATTATTGAATCAATAGAAAAGAAACTTGAAAATCTTCCAAATAATATAGGAACCTCTAATTCAAGTATTCTGGCTACTCATATGACATATGGAGATAGAAAAGAAATTAATATTGAGGCAATCAGAGAGGTTATTCCATCTAGATTTTATGGAAAAGATGAAGAAGGCAGAACCACAAATACAATGATACCCTTATATTATGGAGAAACAGTTGAAACTGGTCCAAGGGCAAGATTCATTAAATTCAAAAGATTTTCCGGTGACTCTGCATTATATATCAATGTTGCTAGAGCTAGAGAAATGTTAGTTATGGTATACAGAGCTGAGGAGTTACTTGATCAGCTAGATGTTAACGGCAAGACAAAACCTGAACATATTAATGTTAAAGAAGGAGAAGGCATAGGCGTCTACGAAGCACCGAGGGGTACATTAATTCATATGGCAAAAACAGATCAAAATGGGATTATGGAAGATTATAAAATAATATCGCCAACAACATGGAATATACCAACAATAGGAAAGACTATAGAAGGTTCGCCTCAAGAATATGCCGAAGTTATAATGAGATCATTTGATCCTTGCCTCGACTGTGCAACTCACTGTATAATTGTCAAAGATATCGAGGGTAAGATTATCGAAAGGAGGTACTTATAATGGAGTACTTAACAAAAGAGAATCTTATCTTGGGATGTGGTAACCCTCTTTTTGGTGATGATGGATTTGGACCAGAATTTATTAGAAAACTAAAAGATGAAAAAATTGAATCTAAATACAATAATCTTGCAGTAATTGATTGTGGCTCTGGTATATCTCCTTTTTTGAATCTTATTAATAACTCGAAACACAAAATTAAGAATTTGTACATCATTGATTGTGGAGATTTTAAGGGAAAACTTGGAGAGATATTGGTATTAGATGGAAAAAATATAGCTTCTGAAGATTTCATAAAATCTTCACATAGCATGAAAATTTCTCACGAAATAACTGATTTTTCTTCTAATGTTAAACTAATATTGGTTCAAGGAGATGTAAATCCCAACAATATGAAACTCGAAATGAGCCAAAAAGTTATGGATGCTATTAATGAAGTTCAAAAAATTATTATTTTTTTCATGGAGGATTCACAATGAAACCAAAAGTTGGGGTATTTCAATTAGCTTCATGTACTGGATGTCTTTTATCTCACTTAGATACAGGTAAGATTACTTCATTTCTTAATGATTATGATGTAAAATATTATCCTTTAGTAATGGACGCTAGAGAAATTCCAGAAGAATTAGATTTAGCTGTATTTGAAGGAGCAGTAGGAACTATTGAAAAAGGGCACATGAAACTTGTAACAGAGATAAGACAAAGATCAAAGAAAGTTGCAGCACTAGGAGCATGTGCCGTAACTACAGGCATACTAATACACTCTGCAGGAAACCAAATGCCTATGCCAGAAACTGATGCATTTTTACCAGTTAGTGAAATAATAAAAGTGGATTATGCGATACCAGGATGTCCCCCGAGCCCAGAGATAATTGAAAAGTTCTTTGATGCGTTTTTGAGAGAGGATGAACTGTACCTTCGAGCCTTTACTAATATTGAAGAAAATTCAGAAGTAAATGTTAGGTACATTACACAAAGAGCTCTATGCATATCATGTGGACTTTGTGCTGCTGTATGCCCTACATTGGCATTATCTGACATAGAAGGTAAACCTGTTTTAAGAGATGAAATATGTGTAAAATGTGGGGAATGTAGATTTCAGTGTCCAAGAAGCTATATGCCTTTAGATTACATAAATGAAACTGTCTTTAAAGATGAGAGTACATCTATAGATGAATATCTTGGAAGATATATGTCAATATATACAGTTCGAGCTACTAATCAAGAAATATTAAAAAGCGCACAAGGCGGTGGGGCCACAACTGCACTTATGAATTATTGTCTTGATTCGAGAATAATTGGTGGCATCTTAACAGGTAGCAAAGATAAGGAAAAATACTGGCTTGCAAGATCTGCTCTCGTAACAAACTATGATGAATTACTTAAAACAACTGGAACAACTTATAATCTTTGTCCAACATTAAATTTACTTAAAGATGCGGCAACTTCTAACTATCTTAAGAATATAGCTATAGTTGGGCTTCCATGTGTCCACCAAGCAATTAGAAAACTTGAAATATACCCCTTATCCCTTAGAAGTGTAGTTGATAAAATTTCTCTTAGAGTTGGATTATTTTGTACCCATAATTTTAGATACAATGCAATGATAAAAATGATGGAGGAGTTAGGAGAGATAAGGGCTGAAGATACGTACAAGATTGACATAGGTGCAGGTAATTATACTATTTATTCAGTTTCTGGGGATATTCAAAAAATACCTATAGATATAGTTAGGGAATATGAACAAGAGAGTTGCTCAATATGTCCTGACTTTACTTCTGAACTTTCTGATATTTCTATTGGATCAATTGGGGCCCCAGAAGGATGGAATACAGTTATAGTGCGAACTAAAACAGGTAAAAAAGTATTCGAAGCTGCGGCCAATGAGGGCTACATAGAAATAGGTAAAGAAGATAAAATCCCTCTTGATTTAGAAATTGTAAAAAAACTTTCAAAGATTAAAAAGAATAGAAGCAAAAAGAAAATAGAGAATAGAAAGAAGTATAATCTAAAAGTTCCTTTCTAGTATATTTAAACTATTTTTATTTTTAGTATTGTTTAACAATAACTATTTTATATTCTTACATTATTTATAGTTTTTAGCGATACCTTTATATATTAGTTTAGCAATAATAATTAATAATACTGATACTTAAGATAATCATTACCTAAAAAATAGAGGGCATTGAGATATGAATATTGTTAAAATGAGATTTATAAATATTCAAAAATCAAAAATCGTTCCTATATTCATTATTCTGTTGTTATTTCTGTCAATTGTTTCTGCAAATGAAATGTCTTTGAAATTTTCCAACAAGCCAAAAGGAGACATGGTAATGTCAATGCGGCTAATAGACTATTCACATGACTCCGTTGGCAAACTTTTAGTTACAACTGGCTTTAAAAGAGGAGAATCATATGAAAATGGATATGTCTACCTTTTAAATTATAATGGTGAAATACTTTGGAAAAAAGAGATAGGCAATGCTGATGGGACAATGGATTCAATAAGAGATTCCCTTTTAAACCCTCCAGATGTAGATAAGGCAAAATTTTATCCAAAAGATGCATATGGAATCGATTTTAATGGCAATGGACAAAAAGATATTTTATTATTGACTGAATCACATTTTTACATAGTTTCTGAACAAGGTATGGGTAAAAAATTTTTCAAATCGGTGCCTGTTAGCGAAATAAAATCTGCAGATATATTTGGAGATGGTAAAGAGGTTGCCATTTTAGCTGGTGTCAACGCAAGCATGATTAGCTATAACGGATATGATTATAATTTCTCTACAATTGCAAAACCATCCAAACCCCTAAATAGTATAACTTCTGCAAATCTAGATTCTGATATTGAAAAAGAAATAATCACTGGAGGAGAAACTATCTCAGGGGAAGGAAATATATCCGTTTACGATTATAACTCCTCACTAAAAAAATGGGATAAAACTCACTCTTATAACACCGGTGCTGGCATGCCTATTAAAAAGATTATAGCAATTAATCTTGATAATGGGAACGAATACCAAGTGGGTGATGAAAAAATAGAGATTCTTGCATTATCTGAAAAGTATGTTTATTGTTTCCATACAAAGGAAGGGAGCACTCTTAGTCTTTTGTGGTCATATCCAATAAAGCAAGGCTCTGATCTAATTGTCGCAAATATTATAGGAGATGAAAATCTTGAAGTTATTGCAGCAGGGGAAAAGGTATATGTTCTGGATAAAACTGGCTCCAGGATATGGGAAAGTAACTTAGGCAAGGCCATATCTAATGTTCATTCATCCGATCTTAATGAAGATGGATATGGTGAAATTGTTGCAGGCTCTTCTACAACATACAAGTCTAACAAAGCATATGGAGAAATATTCCTTTTAGATGGATTAGGCCATCTACTATGGCAATCCAATGAAAATCATATGACTGAATATGTTACCATTAAAGATATGGATCATAATGGAAAGCTTGATTTAGTGTTAGTTAGTTATAGTAATGTCATTTCTTGTTATGAGAATATGATGGGTGCAAATAAAGGAGATATGTATTTCACCCAAGCTATGGATTCCTTCAATAAGCAAAACTATAGGAACGCCCTTGTATACTTTAAAGTGGCAAGAGAAGAGTATAAAAAAGATAGGAATACTAATAGGATGTTAGAAGCTGATGATTACATCAAAAAATGTGAACTATTTTTAAATACCGGATCTTCATACGAGATGGGCCAATACTACTTTGATATGGGGGAATACCAAAAATCTATTCTATATTTTGAAGAATCAAAGCAAGCATCAATGAATAAAAAAGATTTTGACAGGGCGTTAAAAGCTGAAGAGATGATTGGAAAAGCTAATATTTATGTTAGTGCCCAGAATTATCTAGACGAAGCTAATAAATATTTATCAGAGGAAAATTACGATAAGGCCTATTCAGCCTATAACAATGCTATGGGTATATACGAAAAATTAGGGGATAGCCGAAAAATCTCCTTGATCCAGAACAATATATTAAAAATTGAAAATCATAAAAAGGCCTTAGAATATTTTGAAATGGGGAAGAAATACTTTTCTTCTGGAGAATTTCATAATGCAAAATCTTATTTTCAAAAAGCAAGTGCAGAATTCAATAATTTGGGCGATTTGAAAAAAGTAGCAGCATCTGAGGATTATATCACAAAATGCAATCAGCTAATTGAATCTTCAAACGGGATTAATTCTCTTAACAATATACTTCTCTATGGAGGAATTCTCATAGGATTTTTACTTTTGATAGTATTACTCCTATTTTTCTTACTCCTTAAATAACCAAAACATTTTTTAATCATTCTTTTACTGTTTCATTATGCCTAAACTATCCTTAGGTGAAATCTTTTCAGTTTCACGCCAAAGTGTTCATCCGTTAATATTATCTCCCTTCTTAGTTCCTACAATATTTTATATTTTGAGTACCTCATATCTCTTTCAATATTTAGGTACAAATATGATTTTATTTCAAACAGGTGACGCTATACTGTCGTTTGTATATAGATGGTTAATATTTATATTATCTACACTATTGTTATATTCTATCCTTATGATATTTTCATTTAACCTTTCTTCTATTTTATTGAGAGATTTTGCAACTATTGGTAAAAAGAATTACGTTAATTCAATTCGAGAGGCATATTCTAAGATTATTAGTGTCTTTTTAGTAAACATCATGGCTTTGATTATATTTATAACAGGGATCTTATTCTATGCAGTCCATCCCTTACTCATATTAATGGGATTTTTCTTGGCACCTTTTTTAGTATTTGTTTCCCCTTCAATAATAATAGATAATCTATCCCCATTTAAAGCCATAAAAAATAGTTTAATATTATCTTTACATTATACTTTTCCATCATTTGTTTTGTTTATCTTCTCTTTCATTTTAATAGTAGCAATACCAATAATCACTTCGCTTGCGTTATATTTTCTTTTTTCAGCCGAAATATTAGGAAGCTTTATTATATATGGGCTTCCAATATTAGAAATGGTGTTTGCATCGTATATCTCCATACTGTTAACAGTTTCATATCTTAATTATAGAGGTTATTAAATGCTCTACAGAGAGCTTGTCGATATTTATGAAAAATTAACTTCAACTTCCTCTAAGCTTGAAAAGAGAGACATCTTATCAGATTTCCTTTTAGTTGTTCCTGATGAAATTTTGCCTTTTATAATTGGTTTGTTGGCAGGATATGTTTTCCCTAAATGGACAGAAAAAGAACTTGGGATAGGGCCAAAACTTTTGATAAAAGTTATATCTAAAATTACTGCTATAAGTGAGGCTAAAATTGAAGAATATATACTCTTAACAGGAGATTTTGGAGAAGGAATAGAAAAAGCTGTGGATCAAAAAAGACAACAGACTTTTTTTAATATACAAATTGATATAGCATATCTTAAAGATATTTTTGAAAAAGTATCTGGATTTCAGGGAAAAGGTTCTCAAGACAAGAAGATTAGTTATCTTTCCGAATTATTTTCCGCAGCAACATCCATTGAAGCTAGATATCTTTCAAGGACAATTCTTGAACAGATGAGAACAGGCGCAGCGGAAGGAATTATAATAGATGCAATATCTAAATTTTCAGGAATCCCTAAACAAGATGTTGAAAAAGCGTATCTTTTAACAAATGATTTAGGATTAGTAGCACTCTATTCTAAAAAAGGAGATCAAGACCTCTACAAATTAGATGTTATTGTAGGAAGGCCATTGAAACCTATGCTGGCTCAAATCGCTGGGTCGATTGAGTTGGTTCTTAACGATATTGAAGAACCAGAAATGGAAGTAAAATACGACGGTGCAAGAATTCAAGTTCATAAAAATGGGAACACAATTAAACTTTTTTCTAGAAGATTAGAAAACATTACACAGGCATTACCAGAAGTTTTGTCAGATTTGAAATCATCACTAATTCCAAACAATATTATATGTGAAGGCGAAGTAGTTGCATATAAAGATGGAAAGATAGCACCATTTCAATATGTTCTTAGAAGACTAAGGAGAAAATATCAAATCTCTGAATTGTCAGAAAAAATACCCTTAAGATTATTTCTTTTTGACTGTCTTCTAGTCGATGATAGATCTTTAATTGATTTAACTCTAAAAGAAAGAAGAAATATTTTAACTTCCTCTGTGAAAGAATCAGAAATAGTTAAAATAGCTGAAAATATAGTTTCAAAAGATCCATTAGTAGTTAAAGATTTTTATAATAAAGCTGTGAAAGATGGGCACGAAGGCATAATGATAAAGGACAACTTGTCACAGTATCAACCTGGCGCCAGAGGAAAGAAATGGCTTAAAATTAAAAAAACAATGGAAACCTTGGATTTAGTTATAATCGGGGCAGAATGGGGGGAAGGCAGAAGAAAAGAATGGCTCTCCTCACTACTTCTTGGTATTCGTGATGACGAAGGAAAATTTTTACCAATAGGAAAAGTAGCGACTGGTCTTTCAGATGACCTTTTTACTGAAATTACTGAACAACTTACGCCTTTGATTATGGAAGAAAAGGGAAAGATAGTTACATTAGTCCCAAAGATTGTCGTTGAAGTATTATATGACGAAATTCAATACTCTCCTAAATATGAAAGTGGATTTGCACTTAGATTTCCTAGAGTATTAAGGGTCAGGGACGATAAAGATGCTTATGACGCAGATACTATATCAAGAGCTTATGAGTTATATGAATCACAACAGAAAACTTTTTAAATGTATTGTAAACTTAAAAAATAATTAAGTTTACAATGTGATTTAATGTTAAAATCTAAAGAAGTATCTTTGGTAGCACTATTTTCTGCCCTGACAGCAGTTGGCGGATTTATTTCAATTCCTTTTTATCCTGTACCATTAACTCTTCAAGTTTTTTTTGTTTTACTATCAGGCGCAATTTTAGGGAAAAAATTAGGTGCGCTAAGTCAGATGGTATATCTTGGTCTTGGAATCATCGGAGCCCCAGTATTTCATAATTTTACTGGAGGGATAGGAATACTATTTGGACCAACAGGTGGATTTCTTCTTGGATTTATACTGGGAGCTTATATTTCTGGTTTATTATATGAAAGATTTAATAAGGATCTTATTCGATTTTTTGGACTTATAACATCTTTAGCTCCAATTTATTTCATTGGAATATTATGGCTTTCATTTATCACAACTATACCAATTGAAAAAGCTATTTTAGTTGGGGGTATTCCTTTTATTCCTGGGGACATTGTAAAATCTATAATGACACTTCTAATTGAGAAAAAAGCAAAAAAATATCTAAAATTAAATTTATAAATCAATTATAATAATTTTCAATTTAATCCTCAAATTTTGGAGGAAAGGTCATATTACATAACTTTTATAAATACATTTATAAATTAATCCTTATAAATTATCTTATAATCTTGGGGGTATCATTTGTCAGAATCTAAATTAGATAAGTATAAAATGACTGTCCAAAATGTCGTTACTTCTGCTAACTTATTTAATAGGATTGATTTAGTTAAGGCTGCAAGTTCTTTAGACAACATAGAATATGAACCTGAACAGTTTCCTGGAATGGTTATCCGGCTCGATGAACCAAAAACTGCCACATTAGTTTTTGGAAGCGGTAAACTTGTATGCACAGGTGCTAAATCCCCTGAAGAATCAAGAAGAGCTATATTCAAAATAATAGAAATTTTGAGGGATTACGGAACTCCAATGGAAAAAGATCCAGATATAGTCGTACAGAATATAGTGGCTTCTGGAGACCTCGAGATGAAACTAAATCTTGATGATATTATTTTAACTTTACCAAATTGCGAATATGAACCAGAGCAATTTCCTGGATTAATATATCGATTAAAAGAACCAAAAGTCGTTTTACTACTTTTTGGAAGCGGGAAAGTAGTTTGCACAGGAGCTAAATCTGAAGGCGACGTTATTAAAGCGATTGAAAGAGTTAAAAAATCACTAATTGAAGAAGGATTAGCTTAAATTTCAACTTATGTTCTTATTTTATTGAATATTATTGCCTTTAAATAATATTTTCTGGCATAGAAAATCCAAGAATTCATAAAATACGTAAGCGCCTCCTAAAAATCCAACTAAGACTATGAATGGATGTAACTGAGCTTTATTACCGCCTAGTTTTGGAAAAATATAGAAATTATAAAGGAAGAATAAAGTTATTACCCCATATGTTAATACTGCTAAACCCTGGAATATGTTATCTGTTAAGAGGTAATAGAATCCTATAGGTAAGAATATTGTCCATGGACCTATTACAGGTAGAAGAGCAGCTATCCCCGTTAGCATCCCAAGTAGAAACGAGTAAGGGACACCTATAACCAGGTACCCTGCAGTGGCAAGCAATGCAACAATCATAGCACTCATAACATTTGCATAAATAAGTCCATTAACTACTTTTTTTGTAGGGCCAATGATTTCAATCATCTCATTTTTGTATTGATCAGGGATTATTCTTGCTAAGTATTCTTCAATTTTTTCTTTTTCATTCAAAAAATAGTACAATGATAAGAATAGAACTGCAATATTCATTAAGAATAAAGGGAGTTCACTCATAGTGTTTGAAAAGAAATCTGAGATATTGAGTATCCCTGGAAAAATCTCAGATATTAATCCATAAAATGGACTGTTATGTACATCCACTCCAATTAAATCAAAAATTGTAGTTGGTGATTCTTTCTTTAAAGTTTCAGTAACAAAAGTTAGCTGTTCTATGGCCTTAAAGAATCCATATAGCAAAACTAGGAGAAACGGGGCAGATATAAATAAAGTGGTAAGAGCTGCTGAAATGCCGCTCCTCTTAATTCTATTGAATATATAATCATAAACTGGAGAAAAGGCGTAAGAGAATATTAAACCTCCAATTATACCCGGAATTATAGGATAAATGAGGTATACGCCCATTAATAATATCAAAGCCGTAATGAATATTTTAATGTAAGTTATCCTATCCATAAAATTTATTACAATTTGTCCTTTTTAAACATTGGTAGAAATTTAAATTAACTATAGATAAATAATCAGAATTAGGAAGAATCTTTCTTTGCCTTTTTATCCTTGATCATTTTAAGTCTATAGGTATTTTCTCTTTCAAGTTCTTCTAATCTAAATACAATAAATTTTTTCTGTGATTCTAATTTAGGGATTATTTTTGATTCTAAGGCATTTACCCTTCTCTTTGTTACTTCTATTTCATTCAAGACTTTTTTTAAAGTTGATTCTGCTTCGACTGCTTTGGCGACATACTCCAGTACTTTTTCATATTCTCCTACTGTTTCATCAATTTTTGAAGAAGTTGATAAAATACTATACCCTCTCTCTTTGATGCCAGTTTTAATCGATAAATCTGATATTTTTGGTACTGAAACGCCCATAATATTTTTACTTGATAAATAGAACTCTGGAGTTCCTTTTTTAATCAAAGCACACGATTCAACAGATACCTCTCCTTCGAAAGCTAGAGTCATCCCTAAGTATTTGTTTGCCACTTCAAAACTTTTTTCAAGAGTCTCTTGAGCCTCTTTAGCATTATCAACCATATCAAAAAGGTTCATCACTAAACCGTCTCTTTTCTTTTTTAATATGGTATAACCTGTTTTGGAAAGTTTAATTTTCCTTTGAAGTTTTATTAGTTCAGATCTCGTCGGTTTTATTTGGGGCATTCTTAAATCGCCTCATGTACTTTTCTATTAGTTCATCGCTTACTCTAAGCAGTTTTTCTTCAGGAAGCTTAGATAGTATTTCCCATGCTAAATCTAGAGAATCTTCTATTTTTCTATTTTCATTTGTTTTTTGAGCTACATATTTTTTTTCAAATGCATCGGCAAACTCTAAGAAGAGTTTATCAGATTCGGAAAGTGACTCTTTTCCAACTATAGATACAAGTCCTCTAAGATCTTTTCCTTCCGCATATGCTGCATAAAGTTGATCAGATACAGATTTATGGTCTTCACGTGTTCTTCCTTTCCCTATTCCTTTACTCATTAGTCTAGATAGAGAAGGTAAAACGTCGATTGGGGGGTATATACCTTTTCTTTGAAGATCTCTGGATACTATGATCTGTCCTTCAGTGATATAACCAGATAAATCAGGGATTGGATGAGTAATATCATCACCAGGCATTGTAAGTATTGGGACTTGGGTTACTGAACCATTTTTGTCTTGAATTCTTCCAGCTCTTTCATAAATAGATGCAAGATCAGTATACATGTAACCTGGATATCCCCTTCTCCCAGGGACTTCTTCCCTAGCAGATCCTATCTCTCTTAAAGCTTCACAATAATTTGTCATATCTGTCATAATTACCAGAAGATGCATGTCATAAGTAAATGCCAAAAATTCTGCAGTTGTTAATGCTATTCTTGGAACAATAAGCCTTTCAATTGATGGATCTGAAGCAAGATTAAGAAATACTATTCCTCTTTCTAATGCACCTGTTTTCTCAAAATCATTAATGAAATATTTAGCTTCTTCTTCGGTAATACCCATCGCAACAAATATTACGGCAAAACTTTCTTTACAATCTAATACTGTAGCTTGTCTTGCAATTTGAAGTGCAAGTTGATTGTGAGGCAATCCTGAGCCGGAGAATATTGGAAGTTTTTGTCCTCTAATCAATGAGTTCATCCCATCAATTGCAGAGATTCCTGTCTGAATAAACTCGTGTGGTGGAGCCCTTTTGTAAGGATTAATCGGAAGACCATTTATATCTAGCCTAGCTTCTGGAATAACTTTAGGCCCTCCGTCCAATGGATCTCCTGAACCCGAGAATATTCTACCCAACATATTATGGGAAACTGGGACTCTAAGAACATCACCAGAAAATTTAACATATGTGTTCTTATCGATATTTCTTGTTCCTTCAAATACTTGAACAACTACTTTATCCCAAGAGGTATCTAATACCTGCCCTCTTTTAACTTCTCCACTAGGCAAAGTAATTGTAACGTGCTCGCCATATCCAATGCTCTCTGTTTTTTCTAGAAATATTAAAGGCCCTGTTACTGAAGTAATTGTTTTGTATTCTTTCAAATTATCAGGCCTCCCCTAAAAGCTGCTTGAATTCCTTTGACATGTTTTCATTAATTGAAGTAATCTTGCTCTCGAAATCTTTTCTATATCTAACTTTAGAGATATCAACCCTTGATTCAAGTTTGAGTATCTTTTCTAATTCATAGCCCTTTTCAATTGCATTGTTTCCAAGTCGAGAAAATCTGATGATTGCATTTAAAAGAGCAAACTGTCTTTTTAACGAATGAAATTCATCGACTTCATGATAAGAATCTTGTTGTAAAAAAGTCTCTCTTAACATTCTAGAGATTTCTAACAAAAACTGCTGATCGGGAGGTAATGCGTCTGCACCAACAAGTTGAACTATCTCTTGTAACTCTGCTTCTTTTTGGAGTATTTCCATAGTTTCCGATCTGACTCGATCCCAATCGACAGATATATTCGCTTCAAACCATTCTTTTAGCGTATCATAATAAAGTGAATAAGATTCAAGCCAGTTTATAGCTGGAAAATGTCTTTTTTGAGAAAGGTTAGAATCGAGTGCCCAGAATGTTTTAGTAATTCTAAGGGTATTCTGAACTACTGGTTCTGAGAAATCACCGCCGGGTGGCGAAACTGCCCCTATTACGGTTACAGATCCAACTTTTCCACCAAGAGTTATTACTCTACCTGCCCGTTCATAAAAGCTTGAAAGTCTTGAAGAAAGATAAGCGGGATACCCCTCTTCACCGGGCATTTCTTCTAATCTTGAAGAAATCTCTCTCATAGCTTCCGCCCATCTAGAGGTAGAATCTGCCATTAATGCTACATCATACCCCATATCCCTATAATATTCTGCTATAGTTATACCAGTATAAATCGAAGCTTCTCTTGCTGCTACTGGCATATTAGAAGTATTAGCTATCAAGACGGTTCTGTTCATTAAAGGTCCACCAGTTACAGGATCAACTAATTGAGGGAATTCAGTCAGCACATCTATCATTTCATTTCCTCTTTCTCCACAACCTATGTAAACAACAACTTTAGTATCACTCCATTTAGCAAGTTGTTGCTGAGTAACGGTTTTACCGCTTCCAAATGGCCCAGGTATTGCAGCAGTTCCACCTTTCGCTAGAGGAAATAAAACATCGATAATACGCTTGCCCGTAACTAAGGGAACTGTAGGCATCATTTTCTCTTTAAAAGGTCTTGGAACTTTTACTGGCCACCTCTGATACATTTTTATTGTAGCTCCATTATGAAGTTTGCACAATACTTCTTCTACAGTATAATTTCCTTTTTCAGAAATTTCTACTATTTCTCCAGATATATTTGGTGGAGACATAACAAGGTGTTTTGTATACTCGTTTTCATTTACATAACCAATTACATCGCCAGGAGATAATTTATCTCCTTTTTTCTTTGAAGGGAAGAATTCCCATTTCTTCTCTCTATTGATCCCAGGAGCTTCAGCACCGCGCTTAATGAATTCACCCATTATATTGGAAAGCTCAGGAAGTGGTCTTTGAACACCATCATAAATTGAACCTAATAATCCCGGACCTAATTCAACTGACAATGGCATTCCGGTAGTAATTGCTTCATCACCTGGTTTTAATAAGGAAGTATCTTCATAAACTTGAATAATAGTTTTTTCATTTTCAATTTCTATTACTTCGCCAAATAATCCTTCCTGCCCCACCTTAACTAGCTCATTCATTTTCGCATCAAGATTTAATACTGTAACAACTGGCCCAGACACCCGATAAATAATACCTTTATTTTCCAAGTTAATTACCCCAAAGATCCACTCCAATCACATGCCTTATTTTGTCTCTTAATATGTCACTTAATTTTTCACCTAATACAATAACAGTAGGAACGACTGACGTATCTACTCTCAATTTAGTTTTTGTTGAAAGTTTTTTGTAATATTCAGGTTGAATAATAATAATTCCAATTTCTTTATCTCGAAACATTTCAATTAGTTTATCTTCAAAATCTTGATCATTAATTATTTTTCTAGTTTTATTTATTCCAAGTAGTTTAAATCCTAAAATGAACTGGTCGTCACCTATCACTCCAAATTCCATCAGATCACCAAGCTCTGTTCAATTATTTTGCTTTCAAGATTAGATGCCTTGCCCCGAGATATTTTTCTAATATTTTCAACTTCTATCTTTTTAGAAATAATATAGTGGAGGACAGGAATAATAGTAAGATGCCCACCCTTAAATTGTTTTTTTGCACATCCCATTAGAAATTTTTCTAGTTCTTCTTCTACATTAAAAAGTGTTATTTCTGATAAATAAGGTTCTATAATCTGACCATAAGGAGTTTTTTTAATTTCATTTAAGAATTCCGTATTTGAATGTCTTAATAATTTTCCTAATTTTTCTAAATCAAAATAAAGCCCGCCATCAATTACATTTTTTTGTTCTTCTTCTATTGTGAATCCATATCTTCTCATTCTCATAACATTTCTTAGATTGGTAATATCTATTTCCATTTTGATAAAATTAACAAAAACAGATTTTTTATTTTTATGAAATTTTTCAAGTATATTTTTATAGTAATTTATATATAGTTCTGATTCAATATCTGCTATTTCTTTTGATTCATCTAAGAAACTAAATTCTTTAAGTTTTTTTAATTTTTGAATTACTTCTTCATACGTTGATAGGTTACCCAAGGACAAAATATAATTAAATGACAACTCTCCTATAGGGATAAGGGTCTTTTCTATTTCTTTTGGGGAGACTTCTGCAAATTTACCTCTTAGTATAGATATAATATTATGAATGTCCCATCTTTTTAAAACTGCAAAGGCGAAAGTAGCAGCCTTTTTTCCGCCCATTTCCAAAATTTTATTGTAAGTATTCGCTAGATTTTGATTTAAAACACGTTCTATTAAATCAATGCCCCTATATTCTCTTGATAAAGAATCTATTTCTTCCTTGTATTCATATTCTCCAATGTATCTTGCTATTTGAGAAACTTCCATATTCAAGAGTTTCATATAAGTATCTTTCTTGAACACTTTGCTCTCCATGGCTCTAACTCTAGTATTGAGATAACTATAATTAGTCTCTTCCAGAATATAATTAGAGAATGTTACATTGGAATCCATATTCCGTCTCACCCAATAAGATATCCCTTATCTCCCTTAGATTGTTATTAAAAATAGATTCAAGTATTGAATCAAAAGTAAATTCTTCTCTTATTTTTCCAGAGTCGTCTTCTGTTAAAATTCCGCCCATACAGATAACATTGCCCTTATATTTATCTTTAACAATTTTTTTTACGTATTTCTCATCTATTTCATTTGAATAGATATTTGAAAGTGTTGCTACAGATATTAATTTATTTAATATTATCTCCCTTTTCTCTGGCTCCAACTTCTCTAATCTATTTTTAGCTTCGATTAATACTACTTCAAGAATGTCTTGTTCCATTCTAAGTCTTTTTCTTTTTATTTCAAGGTTAGTTCTAGAAGTTTCTGTTTTGGCGAGTAAGGATATTTTAATTGCGACAGCTTCTTTTTTTTTCTCTTTCAATTTATCAATTGATTCATTAATTTCGCTTAGTTCTGTATTCCTTTTTTCATCTAATTCAATAGTATATTGTTTAGCAATTTTCTTAGCATCCTCTATGATTGCCTTTGATACTGTACCAACACTCATTTAATTCCTCCACCTATAGAACTTGTGGCAATACAACGAAAAGTAGAACTAACGCTACTGTAAGTCCAAAGATAACTATAGTTTCAGGTATTACTGTTAATACTAATCCTTTACCGAAAAGTTCTTCCTTTTCAACCATTGCCCCTACAGCTGCCGACCCAATATGTTTTTCAGCCCATGCTGCTGCAAATCCTGTAACTGCAACTGAAATAGCGGCGCTCAAAACTACAACTATTACTGCTAATTCTGCCATTATATCACCTCTTCAATATTTTGTACCGAATGGTTTAAACTTTATACCTCCACCTTCATAGAATTTTGTAAAAAATTCAACATAATGTAATCTCAATGCATGTAAGAAGCTTGCTAGTATCCCAAGCATAATATTACCTACATGCCCAACTATAAGGATTATGTACCCCAATGGAATAAAAACTCCGCCTTTTGGGATAACTATATCCATTACAATGCTATTTATAACTATAGCAATTCCAACTGAAGAAAGTCCTATTGCCATAAGTCTAACATAAGAAAGAATATTACTCATTATGCCAAATATTTCAATTAGGCCTATAAATCCCTCTCCAAGTAACAATAATATTATAGATATTACGAGAAGCCCTCCACCAAGATAAATCAATGCCTGTGAAAAGAAACTACTTATAACAATGACTATGAAAGAAATTATTAGAATAATCCAACTTCCTTTTTCTAATATAGCTTCTTTTATACCATGAGCTTTTTTTATATTAATAAATCCAAGTATAAGCCCTAACAAAATATGTAACACTCCTATGCTTATCGATAAAATTAGGACTGGCATAAAATCAACTATTCTATCTATGATAGGCATGTGTATCCCGAATATTTCTTCTATTTCTAAAAGGTGAAATATATCAAATCCAAAAAATTCGCCATCGATTAAACCAAATGCTATTGTGTATAAACTTGAATATTCTAGGATTCCAAGGAGCATTTTCCATCCTTCAGTTTTAAATTTCTTTTTCAATAATAAAGAACTCAAGAAGATAATTAATCCATATCCAATGTCCCCTAACATGATACCATAAAATAGTGGAAATGTAATAAATATGGCAAATGTTGGATCTATTTCTCTACTTTTAGGATATTCAAATAAATCTAGTAGTAATTCAAATGGTTTTACTGGAGAAGGGTGTTTAAACTCAACAGGAATTGATTCTTGATCACTATATCTAACTTTCTCTAAATGAACACGATCACCAAATTTATTCTTTATAGTTTTTTGAAGTGGATTAAATTTATTTTCAGAAATCCATCCTTCAACTAAAAAAGTATTTGTTGATGTAGTAAATCTTAATGGAGCTTCCATTTTATCTATTTCTGAAGATAAGAAATCCTCATATTGAAGAAAGTGAGAAGATTTTTCTTTTATTAATAATTCAAGTTTATCATTATAGATCTTTTTTTGATTTTCAAGATCTGATTTAGAAGTTATAATATTATTGAAGGATTTAAGAAAACTTTTATCAAGACCTATATCTTCAATATCAGATAAAGTTTTCAGTTTGCCTATTTCAATTATAACAGAGTTAAGTTTTGATATCTTTTCATTCAATGATTTAATTTCTTTTTCTGTCTTTAGAACGTCAATTTCAAGCTCTCTTGTAAATTCTCTTTTTGTATATGTCTCTTTAATATTCTCGGGCCTAATATCAAAAGAGCTAAGAATAGAACGTATAGATAACAAAATTTCTGAGTATTTTGAAACTTCCCCAAGAGGTTTTCCTATTTGAAATGTATCATTCTGCTCTTTAAAATCTATTATATGGATTATCTTTAATGAATGAAGAATATCAATGGTATCCTTCATTAAATCTTTAGTACCAAGTAGTGCTATTTTAATCATTCTTTCGTTCGAGAGCATTTATGTACACCATAAATTTTTCAATAATAAAATCAACTGCTTTCTCTTTTTTATCAATTGCTTTCTCTCTGACTTTTTCAATTTCTATTGTGCCCTCTGAGATTGCTCTTTGTTTTTCCATAGTAATTCTGTCTGATTCTATGCGGAGGTAATTTTCTATCTCCAAATCAAGCTCTTGTTTCTTTGTTTCAAGTAGTTTTTCCATCTCTGACCCTAGTTCAACTAAATTTTTTTTGTGGTTTTCTTCTGCGTCTGCGAGAATCTTTTTTGATTTCTCCTCTGCCTTTTTTATCTCTTGAAGTATCTCTTCTTTTTCCATCTGATCACTACTTGAAAACTTACTTTAGTTAAGAAAAAATCCTTTATATATTTATTGGTGCAATGGGTATTCTATATGGCCCCATAATTCTTGGATTACTTAAAGGTTTAGCTGAAGGAACATTTAAAGAACCAACTAAAAGAAAGTTTTTTAAATTATAAAAGGCCTTTCTTTCTGTTGATTTATATGGATGATTCAATATTTTCAGAGACTGCAAAGAGGGTTAAAGCGTCAGAAATTAGAGAGATTCTTAAGCTTACTCAAAAACCAGGTATAATATCTCTTGCAGGAGGTCTTCCAAATCCTCAAACTTTTCCTTTGGAAGAAATAAAAAAGATCGTAAATGATGTTTTAAGTTCAAATAACAATGGCCTACAATATGGACTTACTGAAGGGGATCCAGAATTAAGACAATATATAGCCAAGATGATGTGTAAATATAGTATAACTTGTACCCCTGAAGACATTCTAATTACTAATGGTTCACAACAAGGTCTTGACTTAGTTTCAAAGATTTTAATTAATCCAGGAGACATAGTTATAGTTGAAGCTCCAAGTTATCTTGGTGCGTTAAGTGCATTTAGATCTTACCTATGTGATTTTGTCGATGTTCCATCTGATGATCAAGGGATAAGGACAGATCTATTAATCGAAACACTTGAGACATTACACGAAAATGGGAAAAAGGCAAAAATATTATACTTAGTTCCAAATTTTCATAATCCTACAGGTATTACTACTAGTGAAAAGAGAAGAAAAGAAATAATTAAAATCGCTAATGATTACGATCTCGTCGTAATTGAAGATAATCCTTATGGAGAACTTAGATACGAAGGGGAGCATCTTAAAGCAATAAAATCATATGATACCGAAGGTCGAGTCATATACTTAGGGACATTCTCAAAAATACTCGCACCAGGATTCAGGATTGCATGGGCAGCTGGTAGTGGAGAACTTATTAAAAAGATGGTAATTGCAAAACAAGCAGTAGATTTACACACAAATACATTTGGTCAGAGAATAGCAGCCATTTACACCAAAAACTACTTAGACAACCATCTAGTAAAAATACTCAGTTTTTATAAAAATAAAAGAGATGTTATGCTATCCGCATTGGACGAATATATGCCAAAAGAATGCAAATGGACAAGACCAGAGGGGGGTATGTTCAATTGGATAGAGTTACCTGAATATATAGATACAAAAGAAATGTTTACAGATGCAATTAATTCAAATGTTGCTTATGTAATTGGAAGCGCTTTTTATAAAGAAGACAATCTAGGTAGAAATACAATGAGATTAAATTTTTCATTCCCTACAGACTCAGAAATAGACCTAGGTGTGAAGAGGCTTTCTGAGGTTATCAGGAGATGGATTTAGTGAAGACTCTCGTCGCCTTGATATCTACAGGGAAGGGAACTTGGGGACATGTAGGTAGACTAATTTCTGAAGAATGGGATAAGATAATCATTGTAACAAATGATTTTGGAAGAGAAAAATTTAATCCCAGTAAAGAAGTAGATTGGATAGTAGTAAATCCTTCCATGCCTATTGAAAATATTAAAAATGCCATTAGGGATAGACTTCCAAAGGAAATAGGCGACGAAATTTATGTTAGCTTGATTTCAGGGTCAGGGAAAGAACACATGGCCCTACTTTCCCTCTTGAAAGACATGGATAAAGACTATAGATTTGTATCTCTCACAATGGAAGGAATAGGATACTTCTAAAGGTGTGAGTAAATGAGAATATATTTACCTTACAAGAAAGATAAATTAATGGTAGAAATACCAGATAAGAATATACTTGGTATTGTAGAACCAAAAGAAGTAAAGGGTTCTGCAAAAGAGAATGTATTAAAGAAAGCTGTTGAAAATCCAACTAAGGCTATGTCTTTAAGTAATTTTCTCAGAAAACATAATAAAATACTATTCTTGATTAACGATGGCCAAAGACCTACACCAACTAAAAAAATCTTAGATACAATATATCCAATAATGAAACCTTACATGAATAAAATAGAATTCATGATAGCCACGGGTTCGCATAGAGTTCCAACAGAAGAAGAATTTAATAATATCTTTGGACCATATTACCCAGAATTTAAACCGAAGATATCTATCCATGACTCCAGAAATGATCAAGTTCTTGAATACATTGGAAAGACTTCAAGAGGAACTGAATTATATATTAATAAAAAAGTACTAGAAAGCGATGCCATAGTTACGATAGGCTCTTCTGAACCTCATTATTTTGCAGGGTATACGGGTACTAGAAAATCATTTTTGCCAGGCGTATCATCAATTAAAACGATAACAGCAAATCATAAACATGCACTTCACCCAAATTCAAAAACATTATCTCTAAAAGGAAATCCTGTTCACGATGATATGGAAGACGCAGTAAGAGAAATAATGAAATTGAAACCAAATGTTTTTGCAATAAATGTTGTGGCTGATGGCGAAGGAAATATATTTGATGCTCAGGCCGGAGACATATTAGAGATATTGTATAAATCAGCAAAAGCAGTTGACGAATTATTTTGTGTTCCAGTTCCAGGAAAAGCAGACATTATTATATCTGTTGCACCATATCCAATGGATGTTAGCTTATATCAATCTCAAAAGGCAATAGAGAATACTAAACTAGCATTAAAAGATGGGGGAATTCTAATCCTTGTTTCAAGTTGCAGAGACGGCATTGGGGATAAGACATTCTATGATTTATTAAAAGATAACGATACTCCTGAAGAAGTAATTAAAGCTACTGAAAAGAATTATATATTGGGGTATCATAAAGCTGCAAAAATAGCTGAACTTGTAACATGTGGGCAGATATGGGCTATAACTGACCTTGAAGATAAAATTTTAGAACAAATTTTCATAGTGCCCCATAACTCTCTTCAAGATTCAATAAATAAGGCTTTATCTGAAAAAGGCAAAGATGCCAAAGTTTTAATCTTCTTAGATGGAAGCTCTACTGTTCCTTTAGTACAATAATTTATTATTTTTTTATTTAAGATTTGGGAATAAATAGGTATAGATTCCGGAAAATACTTTTATTGAAAAGAAAAACATATAAAACAAAGACAATCAAATCACCTGAATTCACATGGATAAGGACAAAAAAATACTACTGTGGCTCATCGCAGGTTCAAGAGGGGGTATAAATAGGGCTTTGATACTGAAATATATTGTTTCTAGCCCTTCTAATGCTAATAGAATATCTATTGCCACAGGTATCGAGTATAAAACAGTCCAACATCATTTAAGCATATTAGAGAAAAATGGTCTTTTGTCCTCAATAGGAGATAAATATGGGAAGACCTATTTTGCATCAGAATTACTTGATAAAAATTTAGAGGCGTTTAATGAAATCTGTAAAGATATGGGGTTAGATAATAATGATTTTAAAGACAAATAAATATTTTGGATTACTTGGAATTGGATTTTTACCTAAAATCCTAGCTCAAAATGGCATTTGTGAAACAACAACTTGTAGCATATGGGAAAAAAGCTATGTCCTCCAAGTAAAATATGCACTTTCTTTAATTAATATATTCTTGATACTAGTTGTTTTTGTACTTTATGCAAATATATACAGAAAAACAAAATCCCCCTTTTCATTAGGCCTGTCCATCTTCTCTTTAGCATTTCTTTTAGATATCTTAACCTCTAGTCCATTATTTCAAGCAATTTGTGGATTTAGGTCTAGTGGATTAGGTCCATTTCTGATTGTACCTGATTTGTTCACCACAGTGGCTTTGGCTATATTGGTTTACCTCACAACAAAATAGGAATAATAATATTAAATTTTATTTAGAAAGGCTTATAAAAACTTGATAAGATAATATGATATTTAAGGTGATTTTTAGATGGACGCCCCAAAACCATTAATTGTACAAGGAGATAGGTCAATGTTCTTAGAGGTAGCAAACCCTCTATACGAAGATGCAAGAGATGACATTTCTAGATTTTCTGAATTAGAGAAGAGTCCAGAGCATATACATACCTACAGGCTGTCCGATTTATCCCTTTGGAATGCCGCAGCTGCAGGGCTTACGAGTGAAGAAGTAATTAATATAATTTTGAAATATTCGAGATATGATATTCCGTCAAATGTTATTACGGATATAAAAGATATAATGTCTCGTTTCGGACGACTTTCATTAAAAAAAGTGAAAGAAGATCTAGTCCTTTTTTCTGATGATGAAATTCTTATCAAAGAAATTCAGAACAATGAGCATGTAAAAGCACATGTCCTTGAAATTATTGATAATAATACTCTTAAAGTAAATCCAAAGAGTAGAGGATTCTTAAAACAAGATTTGATTAAAATTGGTTGGCCTGCTCTTGATTTGGCGGGATATGAAGAAGGAGATCCTTTAGAGATTAATATTCTTAACACTACCCGAAGTGGAAATAGCTTCCATTTGAGGAAATATCAAGAAGATGCAGTAAATGTGTTCTATCGAGGCGGAGGAGTAGAAGGTGGAAGCGGTACTATCGTCTTGCCATGTGGTGCGGGTAAAACTGTTATAGGTATAGGTGTTTTGACAAAAGTTAAGACTAATACCCTAATTACTTGTCCTAACGTAATTGCTGTTAGACAATGGATTGAAGAGATTCTAGATAAAACTGATTTACCCAGGGAAAAGATTGGAGAATATTCTGGTGAAGTAAAAGAAATAAGGGATATCACGGTAACGACTTATCAAATTTTGACTTACAGAGGAAAGAAGGACGATGAATTTACACACTTTGATATATTTGATAAAAAAAATTGGGGCCTAATAATATATGATGAAGTCCATTTACTTCCTGCTCCTGTATTTCAAGTTACTGCCCATATCCAGTCAAAAAGGAGACTTGGTCTAACAGCTACTTTAGTTAGAGAAGATGGAAGAGAGAAAGATGTTTTCAGTCTTATTGGTCCTAAGAAGTTTGATATGCAATGGAAGAATCTAGAAAAACAAGGGTGGATTGCAGAAGCAATATGCTATGAAATAAGAGTACACATGCCTGAAAAATCTAGAATTACTTATGCTACCTCAGACGATAGAAACAAATATAGGATAGCTGCAGAAAACCCGTTCAAATATGAAATTGTTAAGAGAATTATAGACTTCCATAAAAATGATCGAATATTAATCATTGGAATGTATTTAGAGCAACTAGAAAAAATTGCTGAATCTCTAAAAGCACCCTTAATAACAGGTAAAATCCCAAATAAGGAAAGAGAAAGAATTTACTCTGATTTTAGAAAAGGTAAAATTAATATTCTTGTGGTATCAAAGGTCGCAAACTTTGCAATTGATCTCCCTGATGCAAATGTGGCAATTCAAGTTTCAGGTACTTTTGGTTCAAGGCAAGAAGAAGCTCAAAGATTAGGAAGGATATTGAGACCTAAAAAAGATGGATCTTCGGCTAAATTTTATTCAATTGTAACAAAAGATACAAGGGATCAAGAATACTCCTCTAACAGGCAAATATTCCTAACTGAGCAAGGTTATAAATATGTTATAGTTGATGATCATAATATGGATTGTATATTGAAGTGATAGCATGATTGAATGTACAATAGACAGTGGGGCATGTGGTTTTATAACAAAAGTCAAAGTAAAAAGAAAAGGACTAGGATTTAAAGTAGAACTCAAAACTAATTGTAAATTGCTTGAAAAATATGCGGAAGATATTGAAAGCTTAGACAAGGATGTAGTATTCAAAAAAATGCCAATTAACCCAGTCTACCAAAAGGCAGATATCTTACATGCAGTATGTCCAGTTCCATGTGGTATTCTAAAAGCATGCGAAGCCGAGGGTGGATTTGCAATAAAAAAGAGTATAAAAATTGATTTGGAAGAAAAAGAAGAATAAAAATATTTATTTTATTATCCTATTTTAATTCCTCCAATACCCCCACCACCGCTTGATGGCATAAATGGCGCAAGCCATTGGGCAAGTGACTGTGCACATCTTGTTTGCATCAAAACTTTCCCATTACCGGAAACATTTGCAATAAGTCCTTCTCCACTTAAGATGGTGGATTTCCAACTACCTCCAGCTCTTTCTACATTATATGTAATTCCACTGGAAAAAGCTACAAGATGTCCGGTATCAACTTTGAAAGACTCTCCTTTTAGCTCTTTTTCAATTAAGGAACCATAATTAGTTATAAACAGATCTCCGACTCCATCAGTTTTTAGGAAGAACAATCCCTCCCCTGAAACTAATCCTTTGAGTCCTTGGAATTTAGTGTCTATAGTAATCTCTGGTGAAGAGCACATATATGCCCCCCTCTGTAAGAACCATGTTTCACCTTTCATTTTTAGATGGGTTATATCCCCTGGGTAACCTGGTGCAAAACTAATAGTTCCGGGACCATTACTGGTATAAGTATTCATAAATAGAGATTCTCCACCAAGAACACCTCTTTTGAGAGCGCCTCCGATTCCACCTTTCATTTCAGTTTTCAAGCTGACGTTGGAGGACATCGTTACCATTGCTCCAGCTTCTGCTACTATTGACTGTCCGCTCTTTAAGTTTATATTCAAGATACTAAATACTGGTTTATCTTTTATTTCAAAATCGTATCCTTGGCCTCCAACACTGGAGAAACCAGGATTAGCATCACTAGAACCAAACTTTGCACCGCATCCGGTACAGAATTTGCTTCCATCTGGATTCTGTGAACCACAACTTGGGCAAAATGCCATTAAATCACCATTTTATATAATTAGTTCTGTATTTAAATAGTTTTTGAAAGGTTGATCTTTTTATAATTTGAAAACATTTAAAAACTGAGAATATTGATTATTTCTAGATTAAAATGATCAAAGTAAAGATATATGCAGAGTATAAGGATATGATAGGTAAAAATGAAATAGAAATACCTTGCAAAGAAATGACCTTTAAAGAAGTTGTCGAATTTATTACTTCTAAATATTATTCTGATTTTATTAACGTAGCAATCCAAAATGGGAAAATAAATGAATATATGCTTGTAATGGCGGATGATAGAATGCTTACCTCAATTGATGAAACAATAAAAGAAGGAGAAACATTAAAAATCTTAGCTACGGCTCATGGAGGTTAATATAGTTCTTTATTTAATAAAAAAATAATTTAATTCTTCTAGGAATTGTTATAAGTTATATATCGACTTTATTTAAGATTTAAAGTTATAATATAACTTATTTTTTTGCCCCGTGAAACAATTAAAGCCGAAACTTTAAAATATATACCTATGTATCGACATATGATAAAGATGAGGGTATGGATTGACATATCAAATACGCCCCATGTGAACTTCTTTAAAGGGGCCATAAAGACACTTGAATCAAGTGGGCATGAAGTTTTTGTTACTTCTAGAGACTTTGATGGTCTTTCACCTCTTTTGAATATGCATAAGATAGACCATACTGTTGTTGGAAAACACGGTGGATTCTGTAAAAAATCAAAGTTAGTTGAAAGTTCAAAGAGAATTCTTGAGCTTTCTGAAATTATTAGTAACCAGGAGATTGATCTTGCCTTATACAAGCATTCTGTTGAAGGTGCGAGAGTTTCTTATGGTTTGGGAATACCCTCAATCTGTGTACTTGATAATGAAACTGCAGTGGCTCAAAATAAGCTCATGTTACCCTTATCTACTAAAGTCATAGCTCCTGATGCAATTTCTTTAGAAGAAATAACGAAGTATGGTGTTGACCCGACGCAAGTTATTCGTTTTAATGGTTTTTGTGAAATGGCCAATGTTTCTGATTTTAAATATGATGATTCTTTTATCTCTCAATTAGGCCTTTCTGAGGACAAACTAACTATAGTGATGAGACCAGAACCTGTAAAGGCAAATTACTATAACGGAAATAAAGACAAGACTATAATTAGAGCAATATTAGAAAAAACAAAAAATCTTAAAGATTTTCAATTTGTCGTCTTCCCAAGATTTGAGGAGCAAAAATCTGTTTTTAACTACGATAATGTCATAATTCCTGAAGAACCAGTTGATGCCTTGAGTCTTATGAGTTACTCTGACCTTGTAATCAGCGCTGGAGGGAGCATGAACAGGGAAGCTGTTGCTCTTAACACGCCTGCCTTAACTACATATCCTGAAAAACTCCTAGCAGTCACAAGAAAAATGATAGAATTAGGTTTGAAAGTTCACTTATTAGACCCTGAGAAAATTACTAATTTCATTGAGAAAGATAATAATCTTGAACAATATCATGAAAATAATAAAAAGATTATTTCTAAACTAGAAAATCCCATTGATGTCATCTCAAGAGAAATAAAAATATTAGGAATTTAATTAGATTTTATATCATTTCTTATGTTGCCTCTGTAATAAGAAGCAAATATTCCTATAAATGCCAAGACTGAGAATATTATAAAGGATATTTTAACTGCCGATAGAAAATTAGCGTAGTATTCTGGAGTTATTTCTACCCTACCTATAACAATTGCAAAAACTACCATAGCAATAGCCATACTCAACATTTGTCCTATCAATCTCATTGTCCCTACCATTGCAGAGGCTATTCCATAGAATTTTTTCTCAACAGAACTCATTATGGAATTCATATTTGGAGAGGAAAAAAGAGCATAGCCAAATCCAATTATTATACAATTAATTACTATAAAGATTAAACTAGTTTCTTTCCCTAAAAATGAAAATATCAATAACCCTAGGAAGGTAATTCCCATACCGGTAGTTGCAATTACTCTAGGTTCTATTCTATCTGACATTCTTCCTGCAAAAGGTGAAAAAATAGCCATAATTAAAGGCTGAGATAATAAAATTAATCCTGCTTTTTGAGGCCCAAGTTCTTTGATATACTGAAGATATAAACTGAGTAAAAAGGTGATTCCAAATGTTGCGCTGTAATGTATCAAAGCGGCCATATTAGAAAATGTAAATCCTTTATTATTACTAAATATCTTCATATTGATCAATGGCGAGTTAAACCTAGTCTCCCAGTATGCAAAAATAAGGATAAACAATATTCCAAATACAATAAAAACTAGCCCTTCAATTAATGGAAGAATCGAGAAACCATATACAACTAAAGTTAGGCCCAACCCATATATTAAAGCCCCTATATAGTCCATTTTTTCATTTCTAGCTTCAGCCCATTCCCCCTTAATAAATACAGTAACAAATGCAGTAATTATCCCCATTAATAAGCTTGAAAAGAATATGCTCCTCCAACCTAGATTTTGAGTTAGAATACCTCCAAGAAATGGCCCCATTGAAAGCCCCAAATAAACCGCAGATACAGTAAATCCTATAGCTTTACCTCGTTCACTGATTGGGAAAGCTGAAGTAACTATTGCCACGCTTGTACTAAAGATCATACCGACTCCAATACCTGTCAAAATTCTAGAAAAAAGGAGCAAAGGAATCGAATTGGAAAGACCAGTACTTAAAGAGGCAATGATGAAAATTATAATTCCATAAGAAAATATTTTTTTCCTACCATAAAGGTCAGCTAATCTACCTGAAGGAACTAAGGATATTGCGGCAGCTAAAAGATAAGAAGTTGAGATCCAACTTAACATTACCGCGTCAATATTGAATTCCTTACTAAGTGCAGGCAGTGCTATGTTTACAGATGATCCCATAAATGCTGTTATAAATGAAGCTAAAGATGCAACAAATAAAATATATTGTTTATTATGGCCTTCTTCCATTTAATCCACCATATAATTGAATTATGATTCAAATTTAGTTATAAATTTATCTAACAACTAATTATTAAAAGGATGCCGGTTATCGTTTATATATATATATATACAAATTTTATCTATTTTTCATAATTTATTTTATTATAAATTTTTTTTAACATTATTATGTTTTAATACAAATGTCCACTAAAACCTTATCAAAGTCTTAGCTGATTTATTCATATGCAAAAATCTGGGACTATGGATCTTCCACTGCACGGTGGCAAGGCCCCATATTGGCTTCTAAAAAGAATGAAAAAATTATCAAAGCCAATATTTGAGATTCTAATTTACGAGTATGGAACAGATGGTGTATTAGAAAGGCTTTCTGATCCATTCTTTTTTCAGGCGTTGTCTTGTGTCTTAGCTTTTGATTGGCATTCATCGGGTACAACAACTGTTCTTACTGGAGTGTTAAAAAGTTCAATAAGTCCTGAAGATTTTGGAATTGGTTTTGCTGGTGGAAAAGGAAAACATTCAAAAAATACTTTCTCTGATATTGAAGATATTGGATTAAAATTAGGTTTAACAGATAAAAAAATAGAACGATTGCAATATACTAGCAAGGTCACTGCAAAAGTAGACAGTGCAGCAATCCAAGATGATTTTGACTTATACCATCATGTAGTGATCATATCTGAAAAAGGAAGTTGGAGTGTAGTTCAGCAAGGATTGAATGTTAATGAAGGATATGCAAGAAGATACCACTGGTCAGATAGAAATATTTCTTATGTTGAAGAACCTCACACTGGTATAGTTTCTGACATAGTAAGGACAAAGGTTTTGGATATGACCTCTAAAGAAAGCGCTGAAACAAGAAAAACAATACCTGATATAATTAATGAAGGTCCAGAAAGAGTTAGAAGATTAATCGAATCTTTGAAGGACAAGAATCAAACTTCTTTAACTTCTTTTATGGGGGAAGAAGAGAGTAACTCTATAAAAAATGATGTAGAAACATTTATTCTCCCTAAAAGAGTAAATTGGGATATTCTAAGGGATATATATGAATCTGACTTAAAGAATTTCGAGGACATCCTTGCTTTCAAGGGAATGGGACGTTCTACTATAAAAGGACTTGCACTAGTTTCAGAATTAATTTATGGAACCACCTTATCTTGGAAAGATCCTGTAAAATACTCGTTTGCATTTGGTGGTAAAGATGGTGTTCCACGTCCAGTTAACAGAAAAGGAATGGAAGATGCTGCAAACATTCTTAATGATGTGATTAAGGATGCAAAAATAGGAGAAAGTGAAAAAATAAAATCATTAAAAAATTTAAGAAACTTCCTTGGCCCATATCAGAATTAGATTTTCTGAAATATATAAAAAATAATGGTAGGATTTAAAAATACAACTAATATAAGATATTAAGAGGTTTTATAATGGAATTAAATTTTGAACATGTCAAAGGAGTAAACAAAGGCGATATAAAACTATATGCGCTTAGTACCTGTGGATGGTGTGGGAAGACAAAAGAGCTCTTGAATGATCTTGGGGTTGAATTTAATTACATTTATGTTGATTTATTAGAAGGGGATCCTAGGCAGCAGGCAATAGAGGAAGTAAAAAAGTTCAATAAAAACTGCTCATTTCCAACTATTGTGATTAATAACGAGAAAGCAATAGTGGGATTTAAGGAAAATGAGATAAGGGAGGTATTTTCTTAATGTATGAAAATATGCCCGAAGAAAAAATCAACAAAAAATATGAAATACTAAAAAAAGATGCCCAAGCTGGAGGATACATAATTAACCCTGACGTTGACTTCACAAAAAAACTTGTAAAAGGACTATTAGTAAATGAAGATAGGTATGGATACCAAGCATGTCCCTGTAGAATTTCTACTGGGATAAAACAAGAAGATCTTGACATTATCTGTCCTTGTGATTACCGAGATTCTGACTTAAATGATTATGGTGCCTGTTACTGTGCCCTATATGTTTCTCAAGAAATAGCAGAAGGTAAAAAGAAAGTTGAATCAATACCCGACAGAAGACCAGTTGAAGAGGAAAGAAAAATGCAAAAAGAGAATAAAATAGAAAGCATTAGCTCATTAAAATATCCAATTTGGCGATGCAAGGTATGCGGTTACCTATGTGCAAGAGATAACCCCCCTGAGATATGTCCAATTTGCAAGGCTAAAAAAGATAGATTTGAAAGATTCTTATAATCTATTTAACTTTAACAGATAATACCCAACATACAAAAGTATTCCATTTAGGATTATGCAATAAGTCATTACGCAGAGTATGTATATTCTAAGTGTTCCAATAAAACTGACTAGATTTCCTTTTATGTTTTCATATTCCTGAAGAGACGATTGAATGGTTGAGAAGTCGGTTTTAGCATAATTTAGATTAGTTTTAAGGTCTTCTATGTTATCTATTACAATTTGAATTTGGTCTAAATCATCATTGAAACTGGAAACTAGACTTCCTAACCCAATGCTGTTCAATGTATTGACAAAAGATTTGATCTCATTTATTTTTTGTTTATAAATTTCTGTGTCAATATCATTTAGATACAAGCTGAACTCCTCTAAATTTTCATCTAAATTATCGACATATATTTTCATACTATCTATTTTATCGAAGAGTGGCAACGCCTTTTCATAAGTATAGTTTAGAGTAATCAATGTAAATGAAGATATAGATATTGTAGAAATAAAACCGATTATTGAAATAACAATAAGTATTTTTCCAAGTAATTCTTTATCCATCTAAACACCTTAATACATCCTTTATAGTTGCATTTGTTTTTACCGATACTGGTGAAAAATGAGTAGCAGATGCATTAAACCCTATATCTCCTAATCTTTTTATTAGTTCTTCTGTTTTTGGTATCTTAGTTTTGTAAATATGAGTTAATTCATGAATGTCGTAAAATAGTGGTGCATCTATCTCCATTTGAAGAGTTTTTAGTAGTTCTAATGGTTTTTTGCTTAGAAATTCTGACGATTCATATTTTTTCACACATTCACTAACAAATTCGCTATCTTTTATTTTTGAGATCCATATAGGGTGTGAATATGATAACTTCTCATTGCAATTTGGGCATTTGGAATTAAACTCATCTGTGACTTCCCTATGCCCACATTTACAGTTAAATGCAAATCCAATATTAGCTAAGGCATTGTTGGTCTTTTCTTTTCCATATTTAATTTCAAAATAAGTTCTTATGAAATGCTCTTTTGTGTATGATAATATAGGCCTTAAGGCAAAATTGTATTTGGCAGCGTTTCTTACAACTTTTCCTATTAGTATTCTTACTCCTAACTCATGGGAAAAACTAGATTTTAAGGGGATTGCATCATATTTTCTTCTACATGAATCTCGATGTGCACCAGTCAATGCCGATGTATCGGTGGCCGTAAGGAAAAGATAAGAGTTATTTTTTAAAAGTCTAAACGCCCCATCGAGAAATTTCACAGGAGAACCAAAAGGATCGATGTCAACAACTTCATATTTTCCATAGACATGATTAAAATCTGATTTAGTAACGGTAGCTTCAAGAGAATTCAGTTTAAGATTTTCCCCTATAAGTCTCACTGCTGCAGGATTGTGATCATTTAAAAATACTTCTGCACCTGTTTCCATAATATACCTAATACCTCTGATCCCAGAACCTGAAAGACCATCAAGGACTTTCCATGAATCTTTTATCTTAAGTGCGTTCATTACAGTAACTGAAATATCCCTAGAAAAGGCCATTTTAGGATTATAGAAAACAGGTGTCTTTGCAGTGACCTTTTCAAATTTAGGAACTTTGATACTTGCTTTTCCCTCGGTGAATTCGCATAACTCCATTAATTTTAAATTAATATAGTTTCATTTATAAACTTTAATTAGTCTTTTTGATTATGAATTTTAATATATTGCCTATAAAGATAAGCGAAATATCGTTTGATATGGAAGGGCAATCAGTATCCATTCAAGGAAAAATAACTGACATCTACAAGACAAGCGGCCCTCTTGTTTTTAGAATATTTGATGGTGATGAACTTAGATCAGTAGTCTTTAATCCAGTTGAAGATTATTACTCCCTTAAAGTTGGGGATTACGTTAGATTTTATGGGGCACTATCTGTAAGGAGAGAAAATGTAGAACTTCAAATTAGTAAATTTGAGAGACTAAATGTGGATGAATTAAAATTAATTAAAAATGAAATTGAGAATAGTTTTCTTGATAGAATAAAAAGAGATACCCCTGATTTTCTATGTGATTCTGAGGTATACAAGAAAATGGAAAAAATATTCTTAGAAGCTATGGTATGTATTAAGAAGGCTGTTTTACAGGAAAGAATGATAATAATTAGGCATCACAATGATTGTGATGGTATAACGGCCGGAGTTTCTTTAGAAAAAGCAATTTCTTCATATGCCGATAAAGAGAAGAAGAAAGATTGTAAAATATTCAGAAAGCCATGTGCGGCACCCTATTATGATATAGAAGACGCTTTGAAAGATATTGACCTATACTTCTCTTTTTCTAAAAAGAAGCCATTATTGATAATAGCCGATAATGGTAGCACTGATAGTGATTTAGATGGAATAATTAGAACAAAAATTTATGATTTTGAGATAGGAGTGATAGATCATCATCCACCTACAAAAGACGTTAATGGGGAGTATACAATAGACAAATATGTTTCATTTCATATAAATCCACATATTTATTCGGGTGATTCAAATCTATGTACAGGAATGTTAGCATATGAACTCGCAAGAATGATTGATTCCAATATGGATAATTATGCAATACACATGCCTGCACTCGCGGGAGTGGGGGATAAATCAAAGGGCAATGAAATGAATAGATATCTTGAAATTTCTCCTTTCAATAATGAAGAACTCGAGAAAATAAAACTTGCATTGGATCATGAAGCTTATTATTTGAAAAGATTCAGCCTTAGTAGTTTCATAGAGGATATCATGATGATCGGTGACAATGATAGAGGGAGACTAATTATAGATTATGTGTTTGATGAAATAGAGAAAAAGAGAAACTCTCAATGGGCCCTTATTCAAAAATATATTCAGATTAAAAATATGGCGGATAAATTTGATCTTATTACTCTCGACATTGATAAATTGATCTCTAAAGGAGAATTTCCTTCCCCAGGAAGAACTCTTGGATTTGTTCATAACAAGTATATTTGGGAAAATAAGATTAATGAAGATGATCGGACCATAATTACCCTAGGTTTTGCCGAAGATTACCTTGTTATTCGAGCTACAAATAAAGCAAAGTCTATAGGATTTGATCTTAATAATATAATAAAACAATTGAAAGAGGTCTATTTAGAGGAAGTACAAGGTGGGGGGCATCCCGGAGCAGGCACTATAAGATTTGTCCCTATATTAAAAGATGAAGTAAAAAAAGTTAGTTTAGAGTACATTGAGAAGATTGTTAAAGATAGTAAATCACGAATACCTATATAACATGACCCTTAATCCCTATATTTATATAAAACAATCTCTGAATTAAATCAATGAAAATTAATGATGTTCTATCATGCAAAAATTTCCCTTGTAAAGATATTAATAATAATTCATATTTAATTCCAGGTTTAGATCTTAATCCCGATAAAATAAAGATTGTAATGATCTCAGAAGTTCCTCCTATCGATTCAAAAGATTATTTCTATTCTAATGCAAAATCATTCTATATGGAAACAACAAAACAAGCTTTCAATGAATCTGGTCATCTAGTTAATTCTATTCAAGATATTCTAAATTTGGGAGTATACATCACAACAGCAGTCAAGTGTGGCAAGATTGGGAGCTCTATTTCAATAGATACAATAAAAGAATGCTCATTTATTCTAGAAGAAGAATTGAAACTTTTCCCAAATGCTGTAGCTTACCTTTTACTGGGAGATGTTGCAATTAAATCTTTTAATTACATCTCAAAAAGAAATACTAATAAACTTGCCATTTCAAAAGGCTCAACTTACAAATTAAGAAGTCAAAGCTTTTACTACGAAGACAAAAGAATTTTTCCATCCTATATCATAACTGGAAAAAATTTCTTAATAGAGAAATCAAAAAGAAAAATGATTGCTGAAGACATAAATAATTCATTCAAAGAAATTGAATAATAATCTCCTATAGAAAAGATTCAAAACCTAAAACTTTATATATGATTCTTGGATTGATTAAGAAAGGTTCTAATAGGAACGACTGTAAAAAATAAAAAAATTTATAACAGTTCTTCTTATTCCCTCCTTTGTAAAAGGAGGATTTAACTTGAGCGAATTTAGTCTTGTTATTAAAAATGCAAGAATAACTGATACTACAATTACTGATATTGGTATTAATAATGGCAGAATTGAAAAGATAGGTAAGTTAAAAAGTGGAAACAAAAACATAGATGCAAACAAGCATTATGTTTTAAGTGGATTTGTAAATTCCCACAGCCACCTTGATAAATCAAATCTTCTAGATAAAATGACAGAAGATCATCTTGGTAAATCTCTTGAAGAAAATAGAATTTTATTAAAAAAATTGAAAAGTTCTTACTCAAAGAGCGATATAGAAAAAAGGGCAACTAATACAATAGAAAGGATGCTTTCGAAAGGTATAACTGCAATAAGAACTCAAGTTGATGTAGATCCGACGGCTGGGATAATACCAATAAAATCACTTCTTAGTATAAAAGAAAAGTATAAAGATAGGGTTCACATTGAGATAGCAGCTTTTCCACAAGAAGGCGTGGTAGACGAAGCAAAAAGAGATTTGATGGAAAAGGCAATTGAACTAGGTGCTGACGTGGTAGGTGGGCTTCCACTTGTAGAAGAGAAAGGAAATGAAAAAAAACATCTTGAAATACTTTTTGAACTAGCAAAGCAGTACAATAAAGCGCTTGACATCCAAGTAGATGAAACAAATGATCCTAGGCTAGCGATATTACCCGAGGTACTAAAAAAGACAAAGGAAGAAAATTATGAGGGCAGAGTAACTGTAACACATGCAATAGCGCTTTCAAGAATGCCGACAGAAAAAGCAAAAAAGATAATCGAACAGATGAAATCATTAAGGATTAATGTCATAGTGACTCCAAGTGCAAACATGATTACAAGGTTTGTAGAAATAAATGACCTTTGGATGAGACCTTCAAATAGTATTACTAGAGTTACAGAGTTATTTGACAACGGAATTAACATTGCGATAGGGACTGATAATATACGGGACATCTTTTATCCATTTGGAAACTGCAGCATGATACGTGAGCTTCATATGTTAATATCTGCAACAAGAATGACTACAAGAGAGTATATAGACGGAGCTATTTCCATGGCAACGACAAACGGTGCAAAACTTTTAGGATTAAATTACGGAATAGAAGAAGGAAAACAAGCGGATATAATAATTACAGATGCTATGTCAAAACTTGATATCTTAAATAGTGATGAAATTATTCCTTGTGTAATAAAAAATGGAAATATTATGTCTTTAGATGAGAATAAACTTCAGAGGAGGGGTAATTGATGTCCGGAATTCATTCAATAGTAAAAGATGCAATAGATATGCATTACCATATAGGCCCAGATATTCTTCCAAGAAAGGATACAGTTGAAAGCCTTTTAAAAAATGAAAAAGGAAAGATAACTGGAATAGCATTAAAATCTCATGCATTTCCAACAATATCTGCAATAAATACAATTGAAAAAAAATCAGAGTTTCCTTTTTTAATAGGTTCAATAACTTTGAACTACTTCATGGGAGGATTTAATCCAAGTGCAATATATGCTTCAGCAACAATGTCAAAAGGTGCACCAATAATAGTGTGGTTTCCCACAATACATGCAGAAAATCATTTGTTGAAAAATCATAGCCAGTATGAAATACCCCCAGAGTGGGTAAGAGATCCAAAATTCAAGCCAAGACTAAAATCTGAACTTAAAGCCATAAAAGTTACAGACTGGAATTCTAAATTATTTGAAAAGTGTATTAGAGTTCTTAAAGCGATAAAAGAGAATGATTGTATTCTAGCAACAGGACACCTTTCATGGCAAGAAAGCTATGTTCTAGCAAAAGAGGCTTTAAAAATGGGCATTCCCACAATCGTTACTCATCCAATGCAAAGGGATATCAATATGCCAATTGAAATTCAAAAAGAACTTGCATTAAAAGGAGCTTACATTGAGCACTGTTATGTTATGTGGCTAGATAGAGATCATCCAGAAGATTACCCTCTTAAAACAATAAAAAAAGATATTGAGGAGGTAGGCTATGAACACTGCATAATCTCTTCTGACGCAGGCCAGATAAAAAATCCTTCATCAAGTGAATGTCTTGAAACATATATGAACTTGTTAAATAAAGAAGGCATCTCAGAAAAGGCATTAAAAACAATGTCTATTACTAATCCAAAAAAAATATTAGGAATGAAATAAAATGGTAGATATTTCGGCAAATCTTTCAGGAATACATTTCGACAGTTGCATAATGAATGCATCCGGACCTTTAGATACAACTTTAGATGAACTGACGGATATTGCAATTTCTGCAGCAGGAGGAGTTGTAATGAAGTCATGTACAATTGAAGCAAGAGAAGGTAATCCCTCTCCAAGATATATGGATATCGAGTGGGGCTCAATAAATTCAATGGGTTTGCCAAATCTTGGCTACAAATACTATAACGAGATAGTTCCAAAGTTAAAGTCCTACGGTAAGCCGTTAATAGCAAGCATAGCGGGAGTGGCTAGTGAGGAGTATAAAAAAATAGTAGAAGCATTTAATTCTTCAAATGTAGATATTTTGGAGATTAATTTATCCTGTCCAAATGTTGTTGGGAAACCTCAGATAGGATATGATTTTGAAATGTCAGAAGAGATAATGAATGTTGTAGGCGATGTTTCTGAAAAGCCATGGGGCGTGAAATTGCCCCCATATTTTGATTTTATCCATTTTGAAGAAATGGCAACTATTCTTAATAATACAAAAATCTCATTTATTGTTAGTATAAATTCTATTGGTAATGCCCTCTTTATAGACTGGAGGAATGAAAAAGTTGTAATAAAGCCAAAAGGTGGTTTTGGTGGACTTGGTGGTAAATATATTAAGCCAACAGCTTTAGCAAATGTCCGGAAGTTTCACGAACTGCTGAATAAAAAAATTAAAATTGTAGGTGTGGGCGGAATATATACGGGAATTGATGCATTTGAATTTATTCTCTCTGGAGCAACTTTGCTTCAACTAGGGACTTCATTCTCCCAAGAGGGAACGACCATATTTAGACGAATATCAAAAGAACTATGTCAAATAATGGAAAAAAAAGGCTACACCACTTTGGATGACTTTAGGGGAAAATTAAAGGTGATAGAGTGAATAAGCTCTACGATGTACTTCTTTCAACTAAAAGCTTTCAGATAAACACAAATGACCCATTCACTTTCGCATCGGGAATAAAAAGCCCAATTTACTGTGATACAAGGAGATTGATCTCTTACCCAAAAGAAAGGAAGATGATTCTTTCTGGATTTCTAGAAGAAATTAGTAATATGAGAATTGAATGTATTCTAGGAGTTGCTACAGGAGGGATATCATGGGGGGCATGGCTTTCTGATAGGCTCGATCTCCCTTTTGGATATGTTAGATCCTCTAGTAAGGGCTATGGGAAAAAACAGAGTATCGAAGGAGATATTGATGTTAGTGATAATATTCTCATTATTGAAGACGTTGTTTCAACTGGTGGTTCAATTGGAAGGGCAATCAATTTACTAAAAGAATCTTCTGCTAACTCTCTTAATGCGCTTTCGATATTCTCATACCAATTTCCTGAGTCTGTAGAAATGTTTCAGAAACTAAATGTTCCATTTCAAAGTCTTTTAACACTTGAGGGATTGCTTGAGCATGTATCCGATAGTTTAGGCGATACCAAGGGTGAAATTGAATTATGGAGAAAGAACCCATGGGAATGGAGAAGATATGAATAAAGAAGATGTCCGAAAGAGGATTTGTTTAGCGCTTGATGTTGATTCGTTAGCCTTAGCTAAAGAAATAATTAAAGAAAGTTATGAATATGTCGGAACATATAAGATTGGAAAGGAGTTATTTGTTTCCGAAGGGACTTCTTCGATTAAAATTCCACAAAGTTTTGAAAGGGATGTTTTCTTAGATCTTAAGTTTCATGACATCCCAAATACAGTTGAAAATGCTTCAAAGGCTTTAGTTAAACATAACATTAAAATGTTCACCATTCATTCAATGGGCGGAAGTGAAATGATTCAAGCAGCCGTTAGAGGAGTAAATGATGGTGTCATTAAATATGGAAAAATAAGGCCAATGATTTTAGGAGTAACAATACTCACAAGCCACGATAGGAATTCCCTTAAAGACATACTTATTGATAAATCTTTTGACACAGCTCTTGTCAGCTATGCAAAAATAGCTTCAGAAAACGGATGTGATGGAGTAATTTGCTCTCCAAAAGATATTAATGTTCTAAGACCATATATTAATAGGAAAATTCTATATGTTACTCCTGGTGTTAGGCTGAGAGACGATAAATTTTCTGATCAAAAAAGAGTATGCACGCCAGAAGAAGCAATTGTTAATGGGGCCTCTATTATAGTTGTTGGTAGGAGCATATTGGAATCTAAAAATAGGATTGAAATATTGAAGAAAATATACAAAGAAGTAGATAAGGGATTGAAAGAGGATAATATTTTTTAGTTAGGTATCAAAAATGATAGTATTCAAATTCTACTCGCAATTTATAAAGATGATCAAATGAATTATGAATCTGATGTTGCGATCGTTGGTGCGGGTCCTGCAGGTTCAACTGCAGCATATGTTTTAGCTAAACTTGGACTAAATGTTATAATAATAGATAAATCCTCTTTTCCAAGAGAAAAGTTATGTGGCGGCCTTTTATCCTCAAAATCAGTGAGATTGCTGGAAAAAATTTTCGATGAAACTGAAGAATCCTTAAACAAAAAAATAATAAATTTTTCTTCAAATATATTTCAAGTTATGTTTAAGGAAAAAACTTTAGCGAAGTATTACTCCAAAACTCCAACGTACTTTGTTGAGAGAACTGTTTATGATAATTTCTTATTAGATAAAGCTATTTCTTCAGGTGCTACTTTTATTCAGAATGAAACTGTAAAAAAAGTCGATTTGGATTCCAATGCTTTATTTACTTCAAAGGGGAATAAAATAATTTCTAAATATATTGTAGGTGCTGATGGTGCGAATAGTATTGTAAGGAAGGAATTTGAAAACAATGGAATTATTTGTAAGGATATTTGGAGAAATAGTCTTGGTATCACGCTTGAGATTTCTATAGACAAAAAAAAATTGCCCATTGAAAAGAATATTATATGTTTATATTTTGGGTATATAAAAAATGGCTATGCATGGATATTCCCTAATATGGATAAATCTATAATTGGCATTGGGGGTTTACTAAAAGACATAAACAATGATAATATTAATGACATGTTTATTGATTTCTTAATTTCGTTAGGATTTGATAAAAAAACTATAGACTCTTTTATCAAAAAAATTAGAGGCCATCCAATACCTTTTGGAAATTATATTGAAAAACCGATTTATAAAAAAACAATTTTAATTGGAGATGCAGCAGGATTTGTCAATCCTATTACTGGAGAGGGAATATACTACGCTCATAAAAGCGCAGAAATAGCAGCAAACGCAATACTAAAAGATTATATAAATCAAGGTAAATTAGAAGAAGATTATATTAATAATTTGAATCTTTTTCTATTGCCTGAGTTATTCAATTCAAAAAAAAGTAGAAATCTTTATTTCAAAATTTTTAATAATTATTATCTGGCTAAAATAGCAAGTTTTTATATGTTTAAAAATACTAAATACTACTAGACTAGATTAGCTAATTATGTTAAAAATGAGTATAATCTCGAGCCATCATAATGTATCTTTATATACGTGATATGCTGAAAAAATGAAAATATGTATTTACGGTGATTGATATGGATACTCAAAATAACATAAATATACTTGTGGCTGAAAAAGCTTTAGAACTTCTTAAGAAGGCACTAGAGAGTACTAGATTTGAAGGAGTTTGGAAAAAGAAAGAAGCATTACAATTTTCTGATTTAATGAAATCAGATATTATGGCAATAAAATTTTCATACACTGAAAAAGAAAATATTAGTGAAATAACTTCTCCACTTAAAGATAAAATTATAAATCTTCAATCCACACTTGGAGAAAACTGGAGTTCCACTTTTCTTTCTAATGCTAAAAAAGAAAATAAAACTTCTACAAAAATGGGAATTGCCAAAATTATTTTTGCTATGAATACTTTGTATTCTCTTGATAAAAGAATTAAACAGGACAATAAATATGGGGTGGATACAATTGTTGGGAAGATTCTTTCAGTTTCAAAAGTTTCAGATTCTCTTTTGGTATGTAATGTTGATATCAAAAGAGCAATCACAGTTTTAACAAATGATATGTCGATTAAAAATGGGGATATTGTCGCAGTTTCTATCTTGCCCCCACGGGAGCTTTATGGGCAAGTTTCTGAGGGGATGTTTTGTGGTATACACGGAGTTTTAAAAATTGAAGGAGAAGTCGGCAATATGGCAAAAATACCAATCGAAGGATATAAAGAAACTGTAAATATGATTCAGGATTTTTTAAAGCATTAATGGAATTACACATATTAATTCCAAATCTTCGTTTCCAGTATTAACATAACTGTGTAACTCATTTGGGGGTATGTATATAATGTCGCCTTTTTTTACAGAATTTTTACCCTTTTCAGTCCGTAGAAATCCCTCACCTTTTAATATATAGTTTTCATGTTCCCACACATGTTCGTGATATGGCGAATATCCTCCCTTTTCAATTTTCATTATTCGCATAACAAAGTTTTTTGCACCGTGATCCTCACCAATTAAAGTAATTATTGAAACTCCCTTGCACCATTAGCGTCTATTTTGTTTTCCTTTATTTCAGATATGTTTTTATGAAAAATCATAGTACCACATGTTTTTTTGGCAATATTACTGTAAAAACGCTTCCTTTGCCATATTCTGATTTAACATTTATTATTCCATCGTGATTAATTACAATACTTCTTGCAATTGGAAGTCCAAGACCTATGCCTTGTCTTAGAACATCATCCACTTCTGCCCTGTAGAACTTCTCAAAAATATATTTGATATCTTTCTTTCTTATTCCAATTCCATTATCTTCTATTTTTACTTCAATGTTTTCTTTTCTATCTTCTATGATGATTTTTATTTTCCCATCTTCATTTGAAAAAGTAACAGCATTTTCGATTAAATTAACAAAAACTTTAGTGAGTTTGCTTTTGTCTCCTTCTAAATTAAAATCTTGGCCGATGGACTTCAAGGATAGTTCTATATTTTTTTTACTTGTTAAAATACCAAAATCCTGAACAATTATTTTTATCATTTCTTCTAGATCGAATTTTTCAACGTTTATTTTTTGATCTTGTAGGTCTATTGTTGTAAAATCTTCAATCTCCTTAACTAAATATATTAATCGTTTTATGTTTCTTTGAATTGAAGTAATCATTTTTTTGTTATGTGGATCAATTGAATCTAACTGAATATATTCATTACTCAAGCTAATAATTGCTAGTGGATTGTATAGTTCGTGAGCTATTGCATCGATAAAATCTTTCTTTGCTTTATCAGAATCTTTTAGCTGATTATAAGCTTCTTGAAGTTTTTCTGTTGTTTTTTGTACTTCAATTTGCAATGCTTTATTGAAATTCTCTCTAATCATAGAGGTTTTATTTAATTTATCTGCCATTTCATCCATTTGTCTTGAAAGGATTGCTATCTCATCCTCGCCCTCAAAACCTACTTTTATATTAAAATTACCTTTACCAACTTCTTCTGCATGTTTGGATATTTTTCCTAAAGGAACAATTATTTTTTCTTTTATATACTTAGATAATGAATAATTTATCCCTATGTCGATGAAAAACATTAAAAAAACAATGACAAATATAGTTTCAATAATTGTTGTATCTACAGGATATCCTGAATTTATTATAATAATAGAAATAATTATGCCTAATCCAATAATAATTATATTAGTTATATACAGTATTTTTATACGAAGAGTATCCAACTTCTCTTTTATGCTGATATCAGGTTTTAAAAAATTATATTTTAATACTGCAAATGCAAATAAAATCATCATTAGTGAGTTTGTTATTGGTAAAACATAGATGTTCCCAGTTAACTCATCAAAATGAAAAAAAGTCCTGAGTTTGCCAATATATATAATTGAATTTAGTATTATGCTTGTTGCAATTGGTATGAGAGTTCCTATAAAGACAATTAAATATCTACGTCTTTCAATTAACGAATCACATAACTTTGATGCTTGATTGAGAAGGTAAAGACCATATATTAAGCAACTAACATAGTAGATAAAAAAAACATAAAAAAAAGGCCCATATAATTGTTCCAATTTACCGTTAAAATAAGACACATTGTTTATGAATAAATTAGTAACAAGGGTTAAAGAGAAAAAAATACTGATAGATATTACATATATTTCATTTATTTTCATTTTAATTTTTGAAAGACTAGTGCTCCACATTAGATATAGAGTTGGTATCCATATCACAAAAAATAAATTGAGTTTATTCCACCATAATATGTAAGATCTTTCAATGATTAATGAGTTAGTGATGATTATTCCTGACATAAAAATAGCTAGAATAGAAAATAAAATATTTATTTTTGATTTATAATTAGATTTAATCGAATATATCCCAAGTAATAAATTAAAAAAAAAAGTTGATAAAACAAGATAATTCATAATTATCAAGCTTATTGTGCAAACCAGCAGTGGAGTCGAGATGCTTCAAACCAAAAGTTTGGCTGTGATAAATTTACAGTTCCTGTCCCTTCATTTTCTTTTATATATGCTTTTATTATTTCATGTGTAGTTTTTTCCATATAATCACCTTCTATTTATTTTTTTTTGAATTATTTATAAGATTTACTAACTATATTGTGAATTTCTCAATTTAATATTTCTTTAAGCAAACTATTTCTTTTGTCTTTAAACTTATCAATACTTGAAGATATTTTATCTGAAGCATCTTCGAAAAATTTAGTCAGATAATAAAGATTATAGGTTCTTATTGAATCAATTGCCATTTTTTGGTATTTCAGTGAGATCTCAAGAGTATTCTCTAAAATATTTGTTTCAATAAACGCAGCTGCAATATCCATAACATCTTCTTTTCCCTTATCTACTAGATTTTCTTCCTCAAGATGTTGAATAGCTTTTGCTAGAGGATAAGTCATCTGCCCGGAAGTGAAATCATCTTTCCACCCAAGAACATCATTGAAAAGCTGCATAGAGGTTCCCCAATACTCTATCATTGAAAAAAAATCATTTCTTTTTTTTTCACTCGATTCTTCAAGATATAGATAAGATAAGATCGGGATCCTTAAATGGAAGGCTTTTCTTGCCATTAGTTCATAATTATAGTTTTTCATCTCTTCTGTCAGTATCCCTAAATATTGGTATTGCTTTTTTTCAAAAAGAATTGCATTTGAAAAACTTGTTAGTATATCTTCTAGATCTTTCATAAAAGATTCATTTTTTCCAATTAGATTAAAACATATCTCATACATCTTGAATTCACAGATGTTAGATAAAAGAAGTAAGTTTCTATCTATTTTTTCTGGATTGTCTAAAATATCATCTATAATCCTAAGGTGCATTATGCCATAAATATCAAGATTAGAAAGCTTTCTAGACACATCTTCTTTATCTTTAATATCAAATCCTTCAGATAACCAATAAGGAAAAAGTAAGAAGGTGTTGAATCCCTTCATAGAGATTTTAAATTTATCAAGAAAAGAAGTCCCAAGATCTGAGATTGGTTTTTCAAGACTTTCTATAAATGAATTAACATCGTTAAGTACGAGATTAATCTCGTTACTAAAATCTTCAAAAAAAATCATAATATCCCCTCAAGCCAATCACTAATTTCTTTTATCTCATAGATATTAAGAGTGCATACTTTTCTATCCTTATAAGGGATTTCATTTATTGATTGCTTGAATTCCTTTCCTTTTTCAAATATATCTCTTGAATGATATACGGCTTTATGGACAATTTTGTTTTTGTGTGTAAAAAGTGCTCTAACAGTTGCTTCAAAAATCTGACTAACTTCAAATTTTTTATCCAATCTAATACGGACAATTGATGACCATACTTTGGGTTCTGGGAAAAAAGCAGATGGGGGTACATCTTTTAATATTTCAATTTTAGAATAGATATTGGACATTATGGATAATCTCGAATAATCTTCTTCTCCCGGTCTTGAAACAAATCTATTTGCAAACTCTTTTTGATACAATAATGTTGCAGATTCAAAATTCATTTCAAATAATTTGAATGTAATTTGTGAAGATATTGCATAGGGGATGCTTGAAACAACAGTATCGAAACTTTTATCTTCAAATTTAAGGAAGTCTTCGTTTATAATTTCTACATTATCAAAATCATATTCTTGTTTTAGAATATTAACAAGATTAGAATCCTTCTCGACAGCTATGACTCTGTCACAAACTTTGGATAATTTTTCAGTGAGAAATCCTAATCCTGGACCGATTTCCAGTACTTTACCCTTACCTTGAGATGCCATAAATCTTAAGACTTCATCAGAAATAAGAAAATTTTGAGAAAATTTTTTGGATGGGCGAATGTTATATTTATTCAAAAGATAAAAAAGCCGATTTGATATCATTCAATCTCTTTTGGTGGCCTACTTATGAAAACAGAATACCTATCAATTTCTTGCATTTCATTAAGTATTCTAGTTATAATCATCTTTTTAGGATCAGGTATAGAAGGAACTCTATCTTTTATATCATTAAATGATTTAAAAGGACCCTTTTTTCGTTCTTCTAGGGTTTCATTCATTAATTTTTTTCCAAGGCCAGGCAATAGCTCTAATTTATGATACCTAATTGATATAGGGCCAGAAGTGTTGAAAAACTCAACAAATTTTTGTTCATTTTCAGATACAATTTTTTCTACAATGAACTTTAATTCTCCCTTTGCAGTTGTACTAAGTTCATTATAGCGAAGTCTTTTTTTAACTCGAGCTATTTTCTCTCTTTTCCCCTTTCCTATAAAAACTCTTTCGTACATTGAAAGATCAGTTGATGGTACTACCTCTAACAAAGTAAAATAATTTTCGCCCATTATATGTGCAATAGGCGTCCTTTTATGGGGAGGGAGATTTTCTCCAGGAAGACCTTGGGGGAGGTAATCCAGAACTATCCCATATTCCTCAAAAATACCGGTTCTTACCATCATAACTTTCACTTATTTTTTATATTTAGCCATAATTTCCAGTATAGCGTTTATTTCTTCTTCATCTAATATTAGTCTTTCTTTTGAGAATAGCACTTCTAGATCTTTTTTGTCTTCTGGAACAATATCCACTATTTTGACTATATTTTCTTTTTTTAATCTTGGAACGTTTTTAGTAAGTTCTTCAGATGCTTTTTCAATATCATCAATTTCCATTTTACTGAATTTATTTGTATAGTCTAATGAAATGCCTTGTTCGTATCCCAACTCAATTTTCTCAGCTCTACTGGAAAGTATCTCTTTTACTTTTGCTATTGGAATAATATCCTCAGAGATTATTTCCTTTCCTATCATGAAAGAACCTCTTTCCTAAAAAACCTGTTTTTTCATATGCTCAGGTCTTGAAATAATAGTTTTTTCTTTATTTCCATCCATTATAGAAAGTAGATACGCCGAACCTCTCTTCCCAACTACCTTACCCGTTTTTCCATGAAATCTTGGGAAAGGCATACCCTTATGGATAGATGGTTCCAAAATAATGTGTACTGAGTCTCCTACATCAAATTCCTGAAGAATTCTTGATACTGGAACTTTACCTCTTGTTCTCACATCTTTTGTCAGTTTACCTCTTGTCTTAATCCTGAAACCATGAGACTTTCTAGCCATTATTACACCTTCTCTTCAATACTAATTACATTTAACAATACACACTTTATATTCTTACCCAATAATTCTGCAATACTGGGATTTGTTCTCGCCTCATCCCCTGAGATAAGTTCTTTAATATAAAGTCCACCATCACAGTATATCTCTAGCGATGAGCAATTTTCCTTAGAAGTAAGAACTTTATAAACCTTTCTAATTCTTGTTTTGTCTACTCTCCTATGTATAACTCTGTTTGGAGTTTCTTGATATATGTCTCTGTTAGAAAAAAATTCTTCAATCTTCTCTTTTTCATCCTCATTTAAGCTTATGTCGATCTCTGCAAGATAAGTTTTTCTCATAGGAGTATTCTTTATTTTTTCTACGATGTCTTTTTCAACATAACAAAGTTCTGAAATTCTTATTTTTCCTTTGTTCGTTTTGTTTACTTCAAGTTCAAGTTTTTGAAGATCAATATATCTAACTTGTGGGGATTTTATTTCCAAAACAAATGGTCTACCCTTACCAAGCATTAAAACATCGATATCTTCCCTTCCTGCTCCATGAAAGGCAGAATCTGTACCTTTAGTTTCATTTAAGAAAAGTTCTGTTATTAGCTCTTGAATACTCTCCTCATACATTTTCCCAGTTTGATTGCATTTTGAGCATCCTTTACCTTTACACCTTCTGCATAGCCATTTTGTCTGAGGGATACCCCTAACAAATTTATTATATCGACCATAAATAAATAAAGGATTAATAATATATTCAGTTTTGAATTCATATGGGTGAATAATTATGGTGACATCTTCTTTTTCCCTTTTGAATTCTTTTTTGGTATTTAATCCTATTTTTTTGCCTAACTCTCTATTAAGCTCTTGTTTTATACTTTCTTGATATTGGAGACCATATTTCTCTTTAAGAATTTCTTCTTTTTTCATAATTTCTTCTGGTACTTTCGTGCCAACATGAAAGGAATTAAATTCAAAATTAGGGGAAATATTTTTTATAATTTCATCAGTTTTATCAAATATATTGTTACAAAGAAAACAAGATCTTTCTTGATTTAAAATTGAGGATAACTCAGGATATAGATTAATCAATAAATTTCTAATCACTTTTCCTCTTCTTTCATTTGTAGAAGTAGAAATTTTACCAAACTGCCTTCCAAGGCAATGATTGCACAGAATATTTTCAATTAATATCTCTTTAGAGGTTTTTAGTATCATTTAATCCTTATCTCTTTAAAGACCCTTAAAGGATTTATCAATTAATCCATAGCAGATTTGTAACTTTTTCACTATTTCATGTTCAGTAGCAGAATCTTTATGGAAGGGGATGCTTTCAAATTTTTGTAGGAGGGAATTGTATTTATTCTGTGCTTCCCATATTCTTGAAAGCAAGACATCTTTATCTCTGTATATTTTTATAAATTCTATACAACCCTCTTTTATCTCCATGATGTCTCTCTCATACTGTATTTCGTAATCTATCTGCTTTATTAGATTTTGACATTGTTGGATTCTTTCTTTTAGTAGCTCTTGAGATTTAACATCAAGCTCATTTTCAAACTGTTTATAATTGGCAACTATATCTTTATATTTCTCTATCATTTCCATAACAAGGGCTTTGTTTGATGGTTCAACATACGAGTATTTCGTAATAAATCCGCCAATCTTGTTAACAATCTTATCAATTTTACTTTGTACTATTTCTTTTTCTGCATCTTTAATTCTATTACTAAACTCAGACATCAAGGCTTCTATTTCAAGTCTTAGCTGCTCATCATATTCAAGCAATAGACCTTGCTTTTCTTTTATCAATGTTTGATATTGATCTTTGGCTTCGGCAGGATTTCTTAAAACTTGTGCAAAACTAAATCTTTCTAATATTCCTTTAAGATTTCTAATAAAATACTGGAGCTCTTCTTCTTTAACGATTTCTGCATGCTCTACTCTCTTCCTGAGTTTACCAAGGATTTCGTCTATATCATCTCTTTTATCTTCTGCAATTATTGATAGAATTTCATTTCGTGTCTTTACTAAGTCTTTATAAAGGTCTCTCACTTCAAAGAGATTGGCATTTATATATGCTTGATCAAATTTGATATCAAAAGTCTGTGCTCTTCTTAACAGAATATCTATCTTTTGGAGTTCATCTTCTTGAACATCTTTTAACTTTGCACTTATTTTTTCTATCTTTCTTTCTATCTCAATTTCTTGTTCTGAATTTGCAAATACAATTATGTTGTCCTTTTCTTTCAGGAGTTTTTGAAATTCTTCCTTTGCTTTAAATAAATTGTCTAATATTTTTTCGTCGGTGAATTCCCCAAGTTTCTTGTTGAGGTATTCAATAAATTCGTTAACGTATCCTTTCTTTCCATCTTCTATTTCTTTTATTCTATTATCAAATACATTAAGATTAACATTGATTGCCTTTTCAAGCTCATAATCGATACCAACTGGGAGATTTTTTTGTTCACGTCTCAAGCCATTGTATAACACAACGGCATCTTTTATATTGGCATCTATATGTTCTTTAGGAAATTTATCTAAAATATCGATGGTCTTACTAAGAAAATCGTCTAGTATCTTGATTTTAGCTTCTTCAGATTTGAGAACTTTTTCTTGTATTTCAGACAAATTACTTTCAATTACTATTTCTAAATCGGCAGGTAACTTCTTTTTTTCCTCAAGAAGTTTGTGATACATCTGTCTAGCAGATTCTAAATCAGTATTTATTTTTGAATAATCAAATTCCTCTAGTGCCTTATACGAATTTTCTAAAAAACTTTCAAGTTCTCTCTTTTTTATTTCTTCAACATTTTTTACCCTCAAAAAGAGATCGTTAAGATTTTTTTCAATATTCTTGCTTAATTCATTTGAAAATCTTGGGTATAGTCTTTGCATATCCCTTGACAGAGCTACATACGTTCTTTCAGCTTCAGATAAATTACTTGCGATGTAATCTTCAGTATATTTCTCAAGAGCTCTGCCAGTTCGATCATAAACAAATGAGAGATTTTCAATTTCTCTTTTTTCTACATTTTCTATCCTTGTAAGAAGAGTATCAATCGAATTACAAACTTTTTCTTCAACCTTAGAATCTATAGTTCCTTTCAATAATTTTCTTGTCTTGCTATATTTTTCATAAACTGTTCTTGAATCAAGAGGATTCTCCAATATATATTCGTCTGTAAATAATGGGAGAAACTTTTCTACTTCATCGAGAATTGTTAAGAGATCTATCCTCTTTTTATCTTCAATCTCCTTTATTCTTTGATTTAAAATTTTAAGATTATTATCAATAAGAGTGGCCCTTCCACCCTTCAATTGCTTCTTTTTTTCTAATAATGATGCGTATATTTGTCTTGTTTCTTCAAAGTTTTCTGATATATATTGTTCATTTAAGCATTTGTTATGCTCTTCAATTTCTTTTAGGAATAATTCATAATCTCTTTTTAATATGCTTTCAACTTGTTCTATCTTGTCTTCAATATTGGATAAATATCTTTTTATCTCACCTTCAATTTCAGGGGAAAGATTTTTTGGGAGCCTTTTATTTTCTACATCAAGCAAGGAGAATATCTCAAGGACATCAGTATAGTTATTAATAACATAATCTAAAGAAAATGTTTCGTCCCTATTTTTTACTTTTCTTAAAAAATTAAGTAGAGCAAGTTCTTGTTCTTTTTCTGTCTGATCTATTCTATATTTCAGTTCTAATAAATTTGAATCAATTTTTTTCTGAATATCCCAAACAATGACTTTTAGTTCATCAATATCATCATATATTTTTTGTTCTTCTATTTTAGTATCGTTATTATTTGTAACTGCATCTACATTTTCTCTTATCCGTTCAAGTTTTTCTTCAAAATTTTCAATTTCCCATTGCTTTATAGATTCAATATTATATGATTTTAATCTATTGAGGAACTCTTTATATTCCTCAAGTAAATTTGAGACTTTTTGGATTCTCTCTTCATTAGAGAATTCTATTTTGGATATCTTTTCAGCCAATTCATCAATTTTTTTGTTTTCAAATGGCATAATAATAACACCAAGACTATCTTATTATCATAATATTTCTTATTTATTTTTGCTGTTTTTATGTATTTCTGCTAAACTTAAGAGATATTCCTCTTCTGCAAAGTGCAATTTTGCGGGAACAACTAATGTGTGAGGCGGGGGGCCATAATATTCATTTTCAAATTTGATTAATTTATCAATATCTCCATATATTATCTTTTGATTTTCATGACTAATTCTTGATATTACAATAATATCTGTAATATTGTTATTTTTATCAATTTCTTTAAGTATACTTATTGCTTCTTTTGGATTCATAAATAGATTTTTCTCTTTTTTCACATCTAACAATAACATTGTATGAAGATTTCTTTCTTTATTTTGAACAATTACATCGTAAAAACTTTTTGGAAAGAAGTTCTCTTCAGGATAGGGTATACTGGTAGTTTTCCCGAATCTATAAATATGGAGTCCAGTCTCCGCAATTGCAGAGTATATTGATGATGCGTGATATATTTTTGTTTTGACACCCATTTTATTCGCCCTTAAAATAATATCTGTATGCGTTGTAGCAACTAGAGGATCTCCTGAAACTAGAAGTGCAACTTCCTTAGATTTTGCAATGTCTAAAAAAGTTGGATTCTTTTCCATATCATTTCTTGAAAGAGGAATTATTTTTTTATTTAATTCATTTTCGAGCCATAAAAGGTCGAAATCAAAATAATTGGTATAAGTATCTACATAAATATTAACAATTTTCCTCAATAACTCAAAAGCTCTCAAGGAAAGGTCTCTTTCTGAAAGCCCTAGGCCTATAAGGTATAACATCTATTTTTAAATTATACTTTAAATATAAAAGATTTTATATTCATGTTTCAAACTGTTATTAATATAATCGAGCATATTTGGCGTAATTATTAAAAAGAGAGATATATAAAAAAAATTAATACCGTAAGTATTTTTGAAATTCCCAGTCTGTTACATACATTGAATAGTCATTCCAAACTCTTTTCTTATGGTCAATATATCTTGTGGATATATGTTTACCTAAAGAATCTCTAATTACCTTATCTTTTTCAAGCTCTCTTATGGCTTCACCTAAGTTACCAGGTAATGTTTCAATGCCCCTTTCTTCTAATTCTGCCAAAGATAATTCAAATAAGTCATAATCAATTGGTTCAGGCGGTTCAATTTGATTTTCAATTCCATCCATGCCTGCTTTTAACATAGCGGTAAATGCTAGATATGGATTACAAGTTGGATCTGGAGATCTAAACTCTATTCTCATAGCCTTTTCATTAGTTGGATTATACCCCGGTATTCTTACTAGGGCCGTTCTGTTAGCCCATCCCCATGAGATATAGACAGGCGCTTCATATCCGGGAACTAATCTTTTATATGAGTTTACAGATGGTGAACAGATAGCAGTTAATGCTTTGGCATGTTTTAGAATTCCACCTATGTACCACCTACCTTTATCAGATAAGTTTTTTGTTTTTGGATCGTAAAATAGATTTTTTCCATTTTTGAATATACTTTGGTGACAGTGCATACCGTTTCCAGCTTGGCCATAGAAAGGCTTTGGCATATACGTAACGACAAGACCTTCTTTAGCCGCTATGTTCTTAACTACTTGTTTGTATGTAATAACATCATCAGCTGCCTCAAGAGCACTTTCTTTAAATCTAAAATCAATTTCATGTTGACCGAATCCTACTTCATGGTGAGTAATTTCACTCCTTACGCCCATCGTTTGCATGTATAATCCTGCTTTGTTTCTAATTTCCTCCCCCAAGTCAAGTGGTGCAAAATCTGCAAATCCTCCTGTATCGTGAGGAATAAGTTTTCCATTTTCTTCTTTTAATAAGTGAAATTCTATTTCTGGGCCAACGTAAAATTCCATTTTTTCTTCAGCAAGTTTTTGTATCTCACTTTTTAATAGACTTCTTGAGTCACCTTCAAAGGGTTTTAGAGTTGTTGGGTAACATACATCACATATGATTCTTGCTTCATCAAGCCAAGGAACTACTCCAAAGGTGTTTGGATCCGGCATTAAAACGCTATCACTACACGATACGTCTGTAAATCCTTTAATTGAGGAACTATCAAAACCCATGCCAGATTCAAATACGGAGTCTAAAAGATCAACGGATATTGAGAAGTTCTTTGGGATTCCTAACATGTCTACAAACTGCAATCTTATGTACCTTATGTTCTTTTCTTTAATTATTTTTTTTATCTGCTCTTTGTCCATTTTTGCCCTCCAATATTTTTTTAATATTTGCCCATTTGTCTAGGTATTTAATAGAAAGGAAAAGTATCATCTACTATTTAATTCTTTCTGTTCTATATTGGCCAATTTAGACAAAATATAGATGTATAAAATAAAAAGAGACATAGAATAAATTAAAAAAATTAGGTAATAAAAAGTAGTTCATCTTTCCAATCATCTTTAATTCTTCCATTTTTTATGTTTAACATAGGCATGTAATTATGGAAAAATCTTATTGGGTCTGAAAGCCTAATTGTCTGAACATCTTCTATTGAATCTGGACCATGATTTTTCTTTAAAGAGGGAACAATTATCTTATTAAAATTTTCAACAATATCCTCGTCTCTCTCCCCCTCTAAAATCATCACAAGAGCAACTCTTCCATCTACTTCTGCAAGAAAAGATTGGTAAATGTGTTCAGTAAAGACAGTCTTTACATTATGTTCTTCGTTAATTTCTTGAATGAGTTGTGTATATGATAAGCCAAGCTTGAATTTTATTAAGTAGAGATGCCTGGCATTTATTTTTCCGATACCTGATTTATCTAAATTAATATTTAGGTAATAGTGTATAATGCCTTCCTCTTCTAATTTTTTTCTTTTTCTATATACAGTTCTTACTGGCACTTTTGTTGTCTTACTTATTTGATTATCACTACTTCTTGGATTTCTTATCAAAGCTTTAATAATCAATTTTTCTTGTTCGTCAATAGTCCTTCCACGTAATATACAAACATCTTTTACCATGCCAATCCCTCTATTTTATGCCAGAATAGTACATTATCCTACATAATCATTATATAAAATTATCTATTATGGAATATTAATGCCATAAAAATTAAATATTGGGGTATCTTTAAATGATTTATAGCAAAATATTTATAAGAGATTTAAGATTTATAATCGTAATGTGATTTTTATGAAATCGTTAAATCAAGTTGACATTGAAATTTTTAATGCTATTGAAAATGAAAAGATCCGTCAAAATGAAGGGCTGGAACTTATAGCAAGTGAAAATTTCACAAGCAACGCAGTTCTTGAGGCACAAAGTTCTGTTATGACAAATAAGTATGCTGAAGGATACCCTGGAAAAAGATATTATGGCGGGTGTAAATTTGTTGATGTCGCCGAATCACTTGCAATTGAAAGGGCTAAAAGACTTTTCAAGGCCGATCATGCAAATGTTCAGCCACATTCTGGAACTCAGGCAAATATGGCAGTATATTTTGCATGCTTAGAGTTGGGGGATACTGTTCTTGGAATGGATTTATCATGTGGAGGGCATTTGTCACACGGCTCTCCTGTTAGCTTTTCAGGAAAACTTTATGATTTTCACTTTTATGGAGTTAATAAAGATACAAATAGAATAGATTTAAACGAAGTACGGCAAAAGGCAATTGAATTAAAGCCTAAGCTAATTGTAACTGGGGCTAGCTCTTACCCAAGAGAAATCGACTTCAAAGGATTTAAAGAGATTGCAGATGAAGTAGGGGCTCTTTTAATGGCAGATATTGCACATATAGCAGGACTTATAGCATGTGGATTTCATAATTCGCCAGTTCCTTATTGTGATTTTGTTACCTCAACTACTCATAAAACTCTAAGAGGCCCACGAGGGGGATTAATACTTTGTAAGGAGGAATATAAAAAAGCAATAGATAAAGCAGTATTTCCATTTGTGCAAGGTGGGCCTATGATGCACACAATTGCTGCAAAAGCAGTTTGCTTTAAAGAGGCAATGGGAATAGATTTCATTAATTATCAGAAACAAATTGTGAATAACTGTAAAGTTCTTTCTGAAGAATTGATGTCATTAGGATACGAACTTGTTACGGGTGGAACTGACAATCACTTATTTTTGATAGATTTAAGAAAGAATGATATGACAGGAAAAGAAGCACAGGAACTACTAGAGAATGCAGGCATAACAACAAATAGAAATGGTATTCCATATGATCCAAAACCGCCAAATATCACTTCAGGGCTTAGATTGGGCGTACCTGCAGTTACATCTAGAGGGATGAAAGAGCGAGAAATGAAGCAAATAGCAGATATGATTTATAGAGTTTTATATAATAAGAATGATATAACTTGTGAAAAAGTGAAGGCGGAGGTAAGGGAACTCTGCAAAAAATTCCCACTTAACCTATGAGCACAATGATACTTGATGGTAAAGCCTTGGCACAAAAAATCACAGACGAGCTATCCCATATAGTAGCGGATTATAAAGAAAGAGGCTTTAGCCCAAAATTAGCTACTGTTTTAGTGGGAGAGGATCCTGCATCTAGGGTGTATGTTAATCTAAAAAAGAAGGATTCTGAAAAAATTGGAATTGATTATGAAGAATTTTACTACAGAGATATCTCTGAAGAAGATCTTCTTTTGCTAATCGATGATTTAAATGAAAGAAATGACATTCATGGCATCCTTGTGCAGTTGCCGTTACCTAGACACATTGATAGTAATAAAATTCTAGAAAGAATTGATCCACTAAAAGATGTTGATGGGTTTAATCCGCTTAATGTTGGTAGAATCCTCCTAAATATTTCAGATTTATTTCCTTGTACACCAAAAGGCATAGTTAAAATATTGGATGAATACAAAATTCCAATAGAAGGATCAGACATTACTATTATTAATAGAAGTAATATTATTGGAAAACCTCTAGCTGCCATGCTAATAAATAGAGGTGGCACAGTCACTGTTGTCCATTCAAAGACAAAGAACCCAAAAGAAAAAATAAAGAATGCAGATATTGTCATCATTGGAGTAGGAAAAATTAACTTCTTAACAGGAGATATGGTGAAAGAGGGGGCAGTTGTTGTGGATGTTGGCATTACTCGAGATTTAAATGGTATCAGAGGAGATGTCAAGTACGACGAAGTTAGCAAAAAAACATCATATATCACACCAGTTCCAGGTGGGGTAGGCCCAATGACAAGGGCAATGCTTCTGGAAAACCTTATAATCTGCTTCTCAAAACAGAATGACTGTGCAAAATAATTTTTTAGAGTCATTAAAACTTATTGGTTCTAAACCCGGTCTTGAACGATTAGATTCAAAACTGGGGCTTGAAAGAATAAAATTTCTTCTTGAAAAAAGTACGGTAGATTATGAAAAAATTCCTGTAGTTCACATAGCAGGGACAAATGGCAAAGGTTCTGTTGCCACGTTTATTTCAAAGATATTGGGTCAGTCTAAGTATAAGGTCGGATTCTATGTTTCACCACATCTAATTGATATATATGAAAGGATACAAATTAAGGATAAGAATATTCCTTCTAAGGAATTTGATAAGATACTTTCTGAATTAAAATATTATTGTGAAGAAGCTGAAAAATTAAAAAATATTGGAAGCCCTACGTTTTTTGAGATCCTTACCGCCATTTCTATTATCTATTTTGCTAGAAAAAAGGTCGATATTATCGTTTCTGAAGTTGGACTTGGAGGTAGGCTTGATGCAACTAACATCCTAAATGGCAAAGCCATTGCAATCACAAATATATCTTATGATCATCAGGATATATTGGGTAATACTAAAGAACAAATATTGGTAGAAAAGGCTGGAATAATAAAAAAAGATTCCAAAGTTTCTTCATGTATAGATTTAGAATTGGCTCCTTTACTAGAAAATATATGTAAAGAAAAAAGTGTCCCATTATATTTATTTAATAGAGATTTTAACGCTATTCAAAAAAAAATAAGCTTTGAAGGATCTGTTTTTGATTACCATTCAAACGAAAACTTATTCAAGGACATCAAAATCAAAATGATTGGAAAACATCAGATTACTAATGCAGCATGTGCCATTAATCTTGCAGAATCTATGATATCTTTTGGATTTAAAATAAATGAAGAGTCAATTAGGAAAGGACTTAAAAAATCAGTATGGCCTGGAAGATTTCAACTATTAAAAAAGGATCCAATGATTTTAGTTGACGTTGCACACAATGTTGCAGGAGTAAAAACACTTTCTGATACTTTTAACGAGTTAATCAGCGATTCCAAAACATTATTACTTGTCGGCATCTCCATTGACAAAGATTTAGAAGGAATTTTGGCTGAACTATCAAAAATTTCAAAAAGGATTGTATTGACCACCCTTCCCCCAAGATGCGCCAGTATCAACTCTCTTGAGAGTATTGCTAAGAAATACTTCTCCGAGATTAATTCCTTTGAAGATCCTCTTAACGCCTTTGATTACTGTATGTCAAACCTTAAAAGTGGGGAAAGATTACTCATTACTGGATCGATATACGTCGCTGGATATATCCTTAAAGGAAGGAACTTACTTGGAAATAGAAAATAACAGATTGTATTTTGGCTCGATGCTAGGATTCTACAAATCCTTTTTTCATGGCTTCACAATGATTCTTTTTAGTATTTACTATACTAAAATAGGGATTTCTCTTTTACCTTATGCTTTATTATTTGTTATTGGGGATGGCCTTTCTTTTTTTCTTAAGCCAATTGTGGGTGTGCTGTCAGATAGGGTTGGGGAGAAATACTTATTATTAATCGCATTAATACTATCTTCAGTTTCTACTTTTTTGATCTCGTTCACGAAAAATATTTTGTTTTTGGCACTGCTTGGAGTGCTCGTTGCAGTTTCCCTTGCCACATTCCTAACCGTTATTATAATTTTCTCACTTAGGCCCGTAACTCAAAAACCTGAAAAAAAGGCGAGTATTTTTGGGGGAATAACAGGATTAGGTTGGGTATTTGGACTTTTACTTCCTGGGGTATTTGTTGACATACTCGGATTAAAAGAAACTTTTTACATTTTATTTATTATTGGAATTTTGATCTCTTGTTTGTATATATTTTTCATGAATGGATTTAAGTTTGAATTAAGGGAAAAAAGTTATCCTTCACTTCAGACACTGATTAAGGTACTAGATCCTCTGATCTATAAGACCTTTGATCTTGCAGTCTTTTCAGCATTTTTGATATTCTTTGTTAGATTTGCCATAGGAGAACTTGGAATGTCGGGATCTATAGTTTCATTAATTGTCGCATTTGAATCACTCGTTTTTGGGATCTCAGAAATCCTTATTGGTCGTTTTGTAAAAGTTGAGACAAAAAGATTTTGGATTAAGTTGGGTGCATTAATCCATATCCTAGGAATTGCATTATTACTGATTTCAAATAATATTATTTTTTTCTTTGTAGCCTCGGGATTAATTGGATTGGCTGGGGCATTTATAGATATTTGGTGTTATTCCTTTTTATGTGAAGTAATAGATTTTTCGAAGAGAGGCGTAATATTTTCAACTTTTTCCCTAAGTCAGGATCTTTCTACAATCATTGGTTCAAGCCTACCTGCAGTTGCATCATTCTTGGCAATAAATCCGTTTGCATCAATGATAGTGTTTCCTGCAATAATCTTGGCTTATTCGATTAAACGCAGGTAATCACTCTCTTTTCAGTAATTATCATATCCATACTTATATCATGTTTTTCAATCGGTAAATAATCAAAGATTTGAAATTCGTATGCAAGTCCAATTTTTAGGCCGTTAATACCCAACAAGAATCTATCAAAATACCCCCCGCCTCTGCCTAGTCTCTCGCATTTTGTTCCAAATGCAACCCCAGGAATGAAAAAAATATCAATGTTTCTGTGATTAATTTTTTTAGTGTGTTTCTTAGGTTCTAAAATATTGAAATTCCCAATTTCCAAATCTGTTTTAAAATCCTTTATTATTCTTAATTCAAGGGCAGTATTTTTTTTAACTATTAGAGGAACACATACGATTTTTCCGCATGTAATTGAGCGGTTAATTAAGTCAATCGTGTCAACTTCCCTTTCTTGAGAAACGTATGAAAAAATACTTTGTGAATCATAATATTCATGTAGATTATAGATTTTTTCTCTTATTTTCTCATCCATGGATACTTTACTGGAGTATTCGAGATTTTTCATTTTTTCTTTAATTATCGCTCTTATTTCTGCTTTAGAAGACATAAACTAAATAACGAAAACTTTTTAAAAAGATTTTCAATTGAATTTGAAATCAAGAGGATTATAATGGAAAATGACTTTGAGATTGTAAAAAAATCCGATATTTGGCCAATAGAAAAAATCGCGGAGATTGCAGGTATCAAATCAGAGTATCTTGAACTTTATGGGAAATATAAGGCCAAAATTGATTTATCTATTTTAAAAAATGCAGATAATAATCCAAATGGTCACTTGATTCTTATAACTGCAATGAATCCAACGCCGTATGGAGAAGGCAAGACCCTTACCACAATTGGATTGGGGCAAGCATTATCCCTCTTTGAAAAGAAAGCTATAATTACTTTAAGAGAACCTTCAATGGGGCCTGTTTTTGGGGTAAAAGGAGGTGCGACAGGCGGAGGACGTTCACAGATTCTTCCGATGGAGGATATCAATCTACATTTTACAGGAGATATTCATGCAATCCAGGCAGCACACAATCTACTTGCAGCTATGCTTGACACACATATATTAATGGGTAACGAACTTGACATTGATATTAACAATGTTGTATGGCCCAGGGCAATTGATATGAATGATCGAGCTCTTAGAAATATTGTTATTGGTTTAGGAGGTTCTGGGGATGGCATACCTCGAGAGTCTAAATTCATCATAACTGCTGCATCAGAAATAATGTCTATTGTATGTCTATCAAAAGATATATTCGATTTAAAAAGTAAATTGGCCAACATCACAGTTGCTTTTGATAGGAAGGGAAATATAATAAAAGCGGGGGATCTGAAGATAGAAGGCGCATTAGCTGCAATTTTAAAAGATGCGCTTAAACCAAATCTCGTTCAAACAATTGAACATACACCTGCTATTGTTCACGGTGGACCTTTTGCAAATATATCTATTGGTACAAATTCTATTATTGCTACCAACATCGCCCTTAAACTGGCCGATTTTGTTGTAATCGAAGCTGGATTTGGAGCTGATTTAGGTGCAGAAAAATTCTTCAATATTGTTTCAAGAAACGGAAATTTTTCTCCATCCGTCGTTGTGCTAGTTGTCACATGTAAGGCAATAAAATACCACGGGGGATTAAAGGATATTATTACCTATCATGATGAAGAGGCATTTCGTAAAGGTCTAAAAAATGTTGAAAAGCATATTGATAATCTCAAATTATTTGGCGTTCCTATTGTAGTTTCGATCAATAAATTTGATTTTGACAGAGATCAGGAAATAGAAATGATAAAAAATCTTTGTTCTAAGAAAAAAGTTCCTGTGGCACTATCTACAATGTTTTCAGAAGGAGGGAAGGGGGGATTGGAGCTTGCAAATATTGTATTAGAGTTATCAAAACAGGAAAATACATTCAAACCTCTTTATGAATTAAGTGATGATATTGAAAAAAAGATAGATATTATTGCTAAAAAAATATATGGTGCAAAACGTGTAATATTTGAAACAAAACCAAGAAAAAAAATTGAGCTATATAAAAAGCTTGGATATGGGAATCTACCTATTTGCATCGCAAAAACTCAAATGTCCTTGTCAGATGAAAAAAATTTGATTGGGGTGCCCCCCCCATTTGATCTTGAGATAACAGATGTTGAACTTGCTAGTGGCGCGGGTTACATCGTTATACTTTGTGGAAATATCAATCTAATGCCTGGCCTTTCAAGTTCACCAGCGGCCTTAAATATGGATATTGATCACAAGGGCAACATACAAGGCCTGCTTTAAATATTGAGATTTATCGTATCTCTTTAACAACTGTGTTATATTTCTTATAGACAAAAGGCCAAATAAGTAGAAGTTAACTCTTCTTTTAGATAGAATTTTGGATTATGCTATTAAGTTAAGTTAAATAATTAGTAGATAACGCAGGGAAAAATAAAATCAGTAAACTATTTAAACTTTAAATTACAAATCTTTAAAGATGAAAAAATCAATACTTATTTTTGGATTGATAGTGTTAGTAGGACTAGCAGCCATGTGTGCGACACCTGGCTCAAATCAACAACCTGTGAAAACTCCAAGTCCTGAACCTTCACCTGTAGGGGAAATTCTTGTCAATGAAAAAAATTCATTGAATGGTAATTCTTACAGATCATATCCGATGGCTCTAGCAAAAGGAAGCAAGGTGAAATTTTCATACGAAACTTTAGATAAAGATGACTTCGACGTATATATTATATCAAGCCCACAGCATAATTATCTTACCTTTTACGGAATTAGCAATACTAAAAAAAATACCCAATATTTGAGATTTTACTCCGGCCCAAAATCAGAATTTGAATTTACTTTTCCGGGAGATGGATTATACTATTTTGTAGTTCATAATACAAACAATTTTCAAGCTCAGTATTATTATACTGCAATTTTGTCTTCTGGAGAAAAGCTGAGCAAGTATCAATACGTAATCTCTGAAGGAAGCAATGTTTCTATAAGCAAAGATGGGTGGAGATCTTATGCAACTTCCCTCCAGAAAGGTGAAGTCATACATATTTACTATAAGGTTAGACAGAATGAATACCGTAATCTATTTGCTAGAATGTATGTACTTGATAGTAATGGATACAAAAGCTTTACAATATCGCCCGCAGATTATTCCGGTAGGACACTCCTCTATTCGACAAATGAAAGAGAACGGGACTATGAACAATTAAAATGGACTGCCCCTGAGAAGGGAAACTACTATATTGTATTCAGAAACGTTGATTCACCACAAGCTTTAAGATTTGACTACAAAATATATAAACAATATTAATTTTTATTTTTATTCAAATAATCTCTTTTTGCAATATTTTTTCATACATATCTTTATAAGATTATTGCAATTATTTTAAATCCCGGCGAGTAATCATGAGTCTAATATCTAGGATTTCTAGTTATCTAGATACGTTAAAATACAGTATAAATCCTGAAAAATTAAGGGATAGTGAATACTTCCTTAGTACCTATCTAAAATTGAAAAAGGATTATGAAGAATTAATTTCAATCAGGAGAAAGATAGAGTTTTTAGGGTATCAAAATCCTTATTTTGTTATTAAAGGTATTAAAGATGCACAAGATCCATATTTTAGAAAAAGAGCAATGGAAAAGAAAATTTGTTTTGATAACATCCAGCATGCTATTGCAGCACATCGGATTGCCATAGGGCAACTGGTAGATGCAATGGGTTTTGAAAAAGACGGAATTATCTATACAGGTCATGAAGCTATTAAGTTCACTGAAGAAGGGGGAATGGGAAAATTTATTTTTAGCCCTGATGGGGTCTATAGGCTTGACATTTTTAAGTATCTCTCCTTTTCGGGGGAGTATATGAAAACTCTCTTTTCTTTAAGCAAGGAAGAAAGAGAAAACTATAGGAAAATAATGGAGATACTTGGAGAGAAATCTAAAGGCAAATCATCCACTAAAAAGAGAATCCCACAAGAATATGGTATGATGGGCCCAAAAGACCATCTTCCTTTTAAAAAAGATTATTTGTACTATAAACGTGATCTATATGACGAAACTATCGATTTAGGAAGATCCCCCATATATGATAAACACATAAGAAAAGTCCTATCAATTGCATATGCACCATTTGGTGTTGATGCAATATGTGAGGATATTGCTTTATTTTACCTTAAGAAAACTTATATTGAAAGAAAGATTTATGGGGGGCCGTTTCCAACTATTGATCCTGAACCTAACGAAGCGCTCCTTGGTAAATTCTATAAGACAGTTCTATTGAAAGAAAAAATGATGGATACGTTAAGAGAAATGAATTTAAAAGAAAAAAATAGTCTTGTCGCTGCAATTTCATATTATTTAATATCAGAAGATTATGATAAAACATTGCTATATTTCTCAATTGAAAAAAATGAGTTTGACTCTGCATTGATTAGGATTGATAACTATGGCATAGTGCCAAAGGAAAATAAACATCTACTTGAAAATATTGTCACAAGTTCTGAAAAAAAGGATATAACAAAAAAATTCTTACAGGAGCTTAAGGGGGCTCGAGGTTGAAAAAAATAATCGCAAAAAATAAAAGAGATCTTATAAGGAAATTAAGGGCGAATCTTTCAAACAATGATGAGAAAATATATATCAACATGAGACCGTCAGTTGATATCATGGTTGAAGTTTTAGAACATGCACCTAATGTAAAGTATATATTATGCCCAAAAAGCCTCTATCTACTTACCTCAATTAGAGTGAAGAAGGCATTGGAGCGTGTTGGGGTACTTCTTGTTCCTTTTGGGGAGGGTGCCGGAAGGCCAAACAAATATGATGAAGAGATAGTAAACAAGCTAAAAAAGATGTACGAGCTCGGTGTTCCAGTTAAAGAAATATCAAAAAGTTTAAAGATACCACTTAGAACTGTTTATCATATAATTAGTAGTGAAGAAAATTAATAATCCTTCATAAATATTGGGCAAAGATAACATTTTCCTTTTGAAATACAAAATAAATATCATTGTTTATTTTAATAATTTTTATAGGAATTTCATCTTTGCTGATTTCAACTTTTTTTACTACATCAAAGTAATAATCAAGTTTCATTGAATACTCTTTTCCTGTAAGTAAATCTATCAAAATTAAATAGTAATGATCATTATTTCTTTTAAACTCCTTGACCCAATCACTCCCGCCTGAAAAACTCTTTCTAGTAAAAGATGTTACATTCCCCTCTTTTGAATATTCAATGAAGACGGTATCAAAAACATACCACCCCTCTTTCCCAGAGTAACCAGCTGCAATTAAATTCCCATCAACTAATTCAAGGCCAAGCCCCCCATCTACCCAATTGTTATTATCATAGTAGTCAATCCACAGTACATCAAAATCATTTGAAAGCTTGCAGACAAAAATATCAAAGTTCATATCTTTTGATTCACCGGTGAGGTAAAAATTGCCCTCATAATCTTCTATAATCTTATATGGCCTTTCATATGGACTTATATCTAATATTTTTTCTGAAATAATCTCCCCATTTTGATTTATCCTTATAATAAAAGAATCTGAGCTCCTCTTGAATGTAGAATATCCAATGACGATGACTTCTTGATTTTCATTTACAATAAATGATGTAATGATATCCATATCTGAGAAATGGATTTTAGTTTCCCATCGTTTATTTAGGCCTGAAGTAAATTTAATAATTTTATTTTGATTATCTTCAGAAGCACCAATTGCATATACGCTTGAGAATTTATCATTTATTATTTTAGAAACTTTGAAATTATCAATTATAACTTCCCTTAAATAATTGCCATCTTTTGATTTAATTATAAATGAATTATTGCTCCCTTTGATCTCTCCTGCCAAAAATAAATTATTTAAATTTTGATCAAATGAAATGTCCTTAAAAAGGTAATCTTCATCTAATTTGTATAATATATTCTCATCCGAAGATATGGGCGAAATAATTGAGAATGCAATAACTACAAAAATCAAAAAAGATAAAAACTTCTTCATGAGTTGATTGTGATTTATTCATTTAAAAACATACGCTTTTATCAATATGCGGATTTTTATTGTACTAAAAATATAGTGCATATGTTTTATGAGGATAACGAATTTAATACAATGCATCTACAATAAAATTCAGATAATTAAATCATCAATAAAAAAAGTGCACAGTTTGTCGCTTCAAAGGAGTAGGTCTTTCATAACCGGATGCTTCGACTTCTCGAAGCGACTATTGTCTTTCGGTTTCCGATAGAGACATTTTTTCAATGTCATGGACCGGGTAGGTTCAAGTTTGACCCAAACATTTTTCCGATAAGACTTAACCATCCCGGAGATACCCTTGTCCAAGAGCCTTGAATGCGGTGGAGAATGATACTCAAATCCGCCTAAGCGGCTCAGATGCAAGGAATGAAAGACTTTGTTACCAGCGAAGTTTCGACCTGTGCAACATTAATTATTCAACTAGCTTTATTTAAAATTTTCTATTATCAAATATTTAGAAAAGTCAATATTTTTTATATATTATATTTTTATTTGAATCGCTCTCTAATACGATAACTGACACCGTTAAACGATATATTTTTTGCAAGGATTAGCTCATTTTCCTTAGTTATTTTCATTATATCACTAAGTTCCCTATATTTATGAGAAATATGTGTTAATATGATTAAGGTATTTTCTAGCTCTTTTTTTAATTCAAGTATATCATTGACATGGACATGCATTCGTTCTTCTGCAATTTTTATCTCTTCATCGAAAAAGTATCTACATTCCGTAACTAAAACTCTTGGTGATAAAGAAATTAATTTTTGTATGTTTTCGCAATTTGATCCACCCCAATCCCCTGTAACGAATACACTCGTTTGTGGATTAGTGATATAATACCCGAAATTGGGAACAGTATGCCTTAGTGGTATGGGGGTAACGGTAGTTCCATTGAACTTGAGAGTTTCGTCTTTTTTTACGGGTACAAGCATTCGCCTACCTTTCGAATGGAAATTAATCATCTTAGAATGAATGTCAAAAACATTATCATTTTGACCATATTCTTTTCTATCATCATATGGTGCATAGATTTTTATTGGATTTTCAGAAAGGCTTAGAAAATCTGCCCCCCCTGCCATGCAAGATCTAACGTGGTCAAAGTGAAAATGTGTCAACAAATATATTTTATTTCCATTATTTGCCCCACAAGAGTTATCCACTCTAAATTCAATTTTGTCGAGTTTTATAACTATCGAAGGGTGGTAAGGTGCGTGCAGCCTTACAGATCCTATAAACTTTGAACTCATCTTACCTCATCTATGATAACTCTACGGGTATCTTGGAAAATCTGATTCTTTGATCTTCGTTTTTCAACCATATAACAGGTTCGCCTTCTTTGCTATCAATATAAAATGTATATTTATTATTCTTAATTTCATCTGTCGTTATTTCAAGGCCTTCATAAGCTTCCAATGTTTTTTTAACCTCCTCACTTATGCTCTTTTCAACATAACAGTCAAGAAATGAAATCTCGTAAAAAACAGGATTGATTCTTTCCATATATTCTTTAACTTCTCTATTGTTATTTAGATATCTTGTAAGGACTCTAACTTTTGTGCTATTCTTAATAAAAGGCCTTATTCGCTTCATTAAATGAATCTTACTAAGTAAATTTATAAACCTTATTACTTACTATCATAAGAAATATTTATCGTCTTATCTAACAAATATTTGCCAAACTTTAATTCATCTTTTGCTTTAAACGGCATGAAGCTTAAGATATAACTCTTGGAACGATCGTACTCAGGGTAATAAAGTATAGACTTTCCACAAGGATTTGTTGTGTCACAATTTAAAATCCAGTTGGGATGAGTATGGCAGACAACTATGCTTTCAAATACACTAGATTGGAATATTTAAGCATAAAATATCAGGGGTATGTCTTATACAATCTACCTGTGGATTTTAGAATAGGGAGTCTCTATGCTAAACTAACTCAGATATTTACGGATATGGAATCTCAAAGTATCAATTGGATAATGTGGAATTAGAATTTATGTTAATCAGATCCAGCGGATTTTCTTAACAGAAAAGAATGACAATGTTTATTTAAATAAAAGAGTAAAAAGGTCATGGGGAGTATGATCATATCTTATTTCGGTAGCTAAGCTTTCAAGAAAGCCCATATCAGTATTACTTGGGACTTACTAGAATCTCTAGAAAAGGAAGTAGAAAACTATGAAGCGAACGTATTGCCAGATACGGCATTAAGAAATATTTACGGAAATCTTTTTAAATATTTTAAAAAGATTTAATATATTAGTGATGAAATATGGAAGAAGACGATTTATTGGATCATCGATTAGAATATGTAAGACCACTGGTCCATAAATTGACATTTATATGGGGAGTGTATGCAATTGAAAAACAAAAAGACCTTTACGCCAAATGTAGTTTCAAAGAGATATGTAGCATGGCCCCCAAAACTAAACCTTTCTGATTTTTTTACAATTATTAAACAGAGCATGTTTGCCCTCATCATTTGTGCGTTTGCCGATATTTTTGCAGGTATATACTTAACAAAAATGATTGATTTCTTGATATTATTACCTGGTATATTAATTATGCTTCCAGCAACAATTGACATGAGGGGCAATGTCTATGCTTCAATGGGGTCAAGACTTTCAACAGGATTACATACAGGTGAAATAACATCAAAGTTAAGCGATTCAACTTTAATTAAAGAAAATGTGTATTCCTCCATCATTCAAACTGTAATCATGGCCGTTATAATAGCCTTTTTTGCGTTTATTGGAGGAATTATAGTGGGCAATCAAACAATAGGGTTTATACATCTTTTTTTTATTTCACTATTTGCTTCTATTTTTGCAGCAGTTGGTCTTATTTTGACTACGATTCTAGTAGCGATTGTTTCTTTTAATAAAGGTCTTGATCCCGATAACGTTTCTTCACCTATTATAGCTTCCATAGGAGATATATTGAATGTGGTGTCTCTCTTTGTAGTAGGAATAATATCCTTTTCTCTAAGTAAAGCTTTCATGTTGCTCTCTAGTAGTTCAATAAGTATCATAATAATTTTATTTGGATTATTTTCCGTAAGAAAAAGTAGTTACGCAAAAAGAATACTAAAAGAGTCAATGGGATTTCTAGCAATATGTGCCTTTCTTAGTACTCTTGCAGGATCGCTCCTTGATAAAAATTTGGATTTGATTAATGTTTTCCCATTATTGCTTGTTTTGTCACCTCTTTTCAATGCCGAAAATGGAAATATCGGAAGCATTTTCGCTGCCAGAATTTCAACTAGCTTTCATTTAGGCCAAGCAGAAATTACTTTTTTACCTAAATTAAAAATGTTGAAGGAATTCATATATACATTTTTTATTACAATAATTCTATTTCCACTACTATCTATAATGGTATTTTTCATGTCAACTATGCTTAATATCCCAAAAATGGAATTTTTTATTGTATTAAAAATATCGATATTGGTGGCTGTAATGTCTGCATTTGCAGGGATGCTAACTTCATACTATCTGACTTACTTTTCGATAAAAACAAATATAGATCCCGACAATGTCGTAATACCTCTACTTACAAGTGTTATGGATATTGCTAGTGTTAGTATTCTAGTTTTCATTGCATCTAAAGTTCTTTTTTAATTTAAAATATATTTTTTATCCCTAGAATTATTAACTTTACACCCCAAGAGAGAGTGACAAGACCTAAAATAGTAGTTGTAACTTGAGTCGCAGTATCACCTAGTACTTTCTTAACCTTGTTCGACAGAAGAAATAACACTACTGTGGTTAGAAGAACAATACTTACTGCAAGGCCTGTCATCAGCTTACCATAGTCGCTACTAGCTATGATAATTGTAAAAATTGTTGCAGGGCCAGTAATCAAAGGAGTTGCTATAACTGATGCCAATGCTCTAGCAGAGCTATCTTTTTTATCATGTGTATTGATTAAAGATTCTCCTAGAACCATTTTTATCCCTAATATTACCAATATAATTCCCCCTGCAATCCTAAATTCATCAAGAGTTGTGCTGAATAGCTCCAATAAACTATGACCTAGAATCAATACTATGAAACATAATAACACTGCAATTAATATTGCTAAAAGGCCTGTTTTTTGTCTTTCTTTAGGAACCATTTTTGAAGAGGTAGCATAAAAAACAAAAAAACTAGCCAAGGGATCAATAACAACAAAGAATAAAATGATAAGCTGTATTAAAGGCCCAAACATACCATTACTTCCTACTTATGTTAAAGGCTAAATCAATTTAAAACGATTTCTCCCTGTAAATTACATGAAATAGATATGTATTCCAGGTTTTCTCGGGAGTGACTTTTTTCTATCATTTCCTGGATCTTCTAATGGATCTATGTTAATTTTGGTCTTGAATTCTTCTTTTAGAAAAGATTTTGCTTCGTTAAGTACTTCTTTTTCATTAAATTTTTCGGGGAAGTACCTATTTTTAAAGCATTTTTGGATAATCAAATTAACGTCTTTTGCATTTTTTCTGAATTCTTCTTTTGACATTGCTGTCTTAGTAGCTTCTCCTATATTCTCTTTATTCCTTACTAATTCAATAAGTTCCCATTTCCAATCTTCTGTGGTAAATATTTCAATTTTTTCCAAAGCCTTGAGTTCCCCTCTTGATAAAATATTTATTATTTCCCTAATATCGTTTACAACATCTTCAATATAATATTCACTCTCTTCTGAAATTTTGTCAATCATGTATTCTCTATATTCGGGCCATGCGGCATTAGAAATAAAAGATTTAAATCCAATTTTCTCCCATATTTCTTCACAGATATGCGGGGTAAAAGGAGCCAATAATAAAGTTTGGATTTTTATGGCTTCAGAAATTACTTCTTTATTTGGAGAATTAATGCATCTTTTTAAGTACCATTTAAGATCTCGTTGAAGTCCAAAAAATCCTTTTGAAAGGGCAGTTCTAAAATTTGTTTCCTCCATAGCTTCAGTTGTTTCTTTTATTGTTTTATTTAAGACAGACAGAAACCATCTATCTATATATAATTTTTCAGTTCTACCTTTTCCGTAATTCTCAATACAGAAATCATGCCAATTCTTCAATTTGTCAGTAATAGTTCTAGCAAATTCACTATCCCAATTGGGGTCATCAAGACCTTCCCCCCCGTTCATAAGTGTGATCCTTGCTGCATCTGCACCATACATACTTACAATCTGTCTTATTGTGTAAAAGTTACCTTTTGATTTACTCATCTTTTCTCCATCAACAAGTACCCAACCATTTACTCCAAAACCTTTAGGCCAAAGATTTTCAGGAAATATTGCAACATGATTAAATATGCAGAAAGAGAGGTGATTTTGGATTAGGTCTTTTCCACTGTTCCGAAATTCAAAAGGATACCAATATTCAAACTCTTCTTTCATCTCAGATATTAGTTCCTTGGGTAATTCACTTTTAGCAGTAACTTCATCTATATTACCAATATTTAAATAAATATAATCAAAGAAATAATCATCAAGTTTTTTTGGATCAATATTGTATGAAGGATCTTCAAAATACTTTGCTAAAGTATAATATGCCATGTAAATAGTAGAGTCTGAAAGCGATTCTATTACCCATTTCTCATCCCAAGGGAGTTTTGTCCCAAGCCCGAACTCTCTTGTACACGCCCAATCTTTTAACCAATCAAGAACATACTCAAACTGTTTTCTGGCCTTTTCAGGATAAATGTTCATCTGGGCGAGACATTTTTTTGCTAAATCTTTCCATTCTGAATTTCCGTACGCCAAGAACCATTGATCAGATACAATCCTTACTACACCCTTTGAAAGACATCTACAGGTTACTTTTCCAGGCAACTCATAAAATAGAGTAGCAACGCCACTATTAATGAAATCATTAACTATGACTTTTTTGACATCTGAGACCTTGACTCCTTCATATTTTCCTGTTTTCTCATTCAATACCCCCTGATGAAATTCCTTCTTATAAATGATGTTTGTTGCTTCTTCAAGCATATCTACATCTTCTTGAGAAGATATCCCCATTTTTTCAGAGAGCTCTATTGCTGGATTCTTACCAAAATCTTCAACAATAATTAATGGAATGGGGGAGATATTTTTTACAAGAGTTTCGGAAACGCCATACTTTAGTGGATTTGATTGTATATCTTTCAAGGCTATATAATCATATGGAGCATGAGATGGAACAGACATGACAATACCGGTACCAATCTCAGGGGAAACGAACGTAGCGGGCAGGATGGGGATTTTGTTCCCAGTTAATGGATTTTCACATGTTCTCCCAATTAAATCGTTAGGATCTAGTTCTCTAATTATTTTGATGTCGTGTTTTTGATTAGTTAGTTTATCAGCTGTAATTGGGGATACAATCCAAATTTCACCATCAACTTCTGCCTCTACATATTTGAATTCTGGATTTATCCACATGTTAGTAACTCCAAAAACAGTTTCAACTCTGTATGTTGCTGCAGGTAGGATCTTGCCATTAAACTTGAACTTAAGTAATATAATTTCTTCTGGAGTAATACCTTCTCCTTCAAGCCGGGCATGATCTCCAATAGGATTATTACATTTTGGACACCAAGTTACAGGGTGTTCTCCTTTAACAACAAAGTTTTTTTCTTTTAATTTGTTGAATTGCCATTTAATAAATTTATCATAAAATGGATTAAGGGAAGTTGTAATGAAGCTTCTTCTCCAATCGACGCACAGACCCAATAGTTTTAGATCTTCTATAGACTTTTGGGGAAAATACTTAACCCAAAATTCTGGATCTGAAAATTTAGGAATTAATTCCTTTGGAACATCCATCTTCTCTAAAATTTCAATTTGGGATTTTTCACCATCCTTTACTCTTTCAGCAGCTGCAACTATTGGGGTTCCAGTAGCATGGAATCCAAAAGGAAAGACAGTATTATAACCACGCATTCTCTTGTATCTGGCAAAAATTTCGGCCCTCATAAGGGAAAAAGAATGTCCTAAATGCATGAAACCGTTAACATAAGGGTAAGGAAAATTTACAAAAAATTTTTTCATTTTTTTTGGGTCAGAATAAAAAATTCTGGCTTCTTCCCATTTACTCTGCCACTTTTTTTCCATTTCCAAGAGACTCATCTTCCTTTAATTAAAACACGTTTTTTATGCTATATTTAAAGGTTTTTATCAATTTCGCTGAGCAATTGGCTGGGTTACTAGAATAGTTTTCGTTAATTAGCGATTGACGAAACATTTATAAACTATAAATAAACCTTTTACTCAAATTCCTAAAGGTGTATAAAATGAGCAAAGCTATGAGACCATTGTGGGGAATTGTCTATTTTATAGGGTTAGTATATTACATCGTTGTTTCTGCAAGAGATGTAGTCATCCAATGTATTAACGGTAAAATTGATCCACAAGTAATGGAGATTGATACTGTTCTTAAGAGACCTGTATCTATGGCTATTCTTGCTAATAGTATTACATTAACACCTGGAACACTTACAATTGATGTTTTTCCAGAAAAGCAAAAATTGCTTGTTGCCGTGATATCTCCAAGAAGTCAAAAAGATGTTATCCCATTCGAGGGATGGATAAAGAAGATGGTGGAGGATTAAATGAATAATAACTATCTATTATACCTAACAGTTATATTTATTTTTGTAATTAGTTATTTGCTGCATCTTGAAGAATACTACGTTTATGTTTTTATTGTTGGTTTAGCAGTATCTGTTATGGCAGGATTAAGAATTACAACTTTTAGAGGCGTATCAAACTCATTGGCTGGAGCTGGCGCTGCAGAAATAGGCGTTGCAACGGGTTTTATGGTTGTTGGAAAACTATACGGAATACCTTATTTTTCTGACATAGCAGTTTATCTTCTCTTGCTTGGACCCATTGGAACATTAATCATGGCAAGATTCTTAAGAGGGGGGATAGCTGAATGAACATTTTCTCATATACAGAAATAATACTTCCTTACTTTTATTTGCTATCTGGTTTAGCATTGATAGCAGTGGGATTGGGTCTTTTTAGATTTGGACAAAGAAAGAATATAGTTTTTGCTAGACTTCAGATATTAGGCGTAATGGATGTTGTTTGCATGCTAGTTATCTTATTTTTAGGCAATCCAGTTGCTATTTTGGCAGCTTTGGCCCATTTCTTTATGATGCCGTTTGCTGTGCACTCAATTTCTTGGGCAGATATTAAGGAGGCAGAGTCCGATGTTTGATTACATTTTATTGTTTGTAGTTGCATTAGCCGCAATAATGGCTATAGTGCAAGAAAATCTTTACAAGAGTATAGTTATTCTTGGATTTGAAAGCTTTTCACTTGCTGCGATATATCATTTTTTACTTGCAACTGATGTCGCAGCAACACAAGCAATTCTTGGTTCCGCATTGATACCAGGATTATTCATAGTTGCACTATATAAAACAACAAAGGGGAGGGATGAATAATGGAACCATTTCAAACAGGTGCATTTCTTACGGCCGGTGTTCTTATAGTAACTGGATTTTGGGCAATTATAATGATGGATAATCTTCTAAAGAAAGTCATTGGTGCTAATCTTGTTGGTGACGGAGTTAATTTAGTACTAATAGGGATTGGTTATAGACCTGGCGGATTAGTTCCGGAAGTAACTCACCATTTCCATGCTAGTGCAGTGCCGTCTACTTTTTCACACTTCTTAGCTTTTAATGAATTTGCAGAATTAGCTTCATATCCTTTACCTTTTGCCTTAGTTTTGACAAACATTGTCATTGGTGCATCAACACTATCTGTCATGCTTGCATTATCAGTTGTTTTGTATCACAAATACCAAACACTTAGTGTGCAGAAAATTTTCGAAGCAATGGAGGAAGACTAAATGTTTAATAGTACTTTAATTCCATTAATGGTAGTATTTCCCTTGATTGCGGCAATACTAGTTAACTTTTTGCATAAAAAAGACAGATCAGTAAAAACAATAGCTATCATTTCTTCAATAGTAGCTGTTATAATCCCTCTTTTGACGCTATACGGAGTCCATCTATTTAGCGGGCATATACGTACAGAAAGTTTTCCTGAAATATCAAAATTACTGATACCTGATGTCTATATGGGCATAGTATATTCATATGGGCCATTACAGAAAATACTCCTTGCTTTATTGACGGTCATGACCGTATTTGTCATATTTCTGTCACTAAACAAAAAACTTATTTCAGGGGTTTATATTGCAATGATTTTCATAAGCTTGGCCTCAGTAAGTGCTATAATACTCGCAGATGACTTCTTTAACTTCTTCGTTTTTATAGAAGTCTTGACTGTAGCACAAGCAGCTCTCGTTATAGCAGTTAAAGAAACAAAATCACACAAAGCGGCATTTAAATACATGATATTTGGCAGTGTTTCGGGAGGGTCTATACTTCTCGGAATAGCTTTGTTATTGGGGGTATATGGATTATTAAATATGACTGACTTGTCAAATGCAATAAGGGCAGGAGGAGCACTTCAACCTGTGGCTCTTACAGCAATATCACTTATTACAATAGGATGGTTATATGAATCCGGACTATTTCCCTTCCATGTTGTTAAATCCAATATGTACGAAAATGCTATGCCAGAAGCAGCTGCACTATTACAATTACAGTCTAAATTGGTGCTTGTAGCAATGTCAATTGCATTGCTTAGAATTTTTTCAGGATATACACTATTAAAATCAGTTATGTTAGGATTTGCAATATTTACTGTAGTTGTGGGTTCAGTAATGGCACTACAACAGACTGATCTTAGGAAACTCCTTTCGTTTGTTGCGGTAGGACAAGCAGGCCTCGTTGCAATGGGTATTGGTTTAGGAACAAGCTTTAGTATTTCTGCAGGGATATTCCACGCAATTAATGATGTATTAAGTATGGCAATTCTATTTTTTGTCGCTGGATTTCTCTTTGAAGCTTACAAAACAACAAAAGTAGATAAGATAGGAGATGCACTTCAAAAAATGCCATTGATTGGATTAATAATGTTCTTAGCCACTTTAGCCATATCAGGTGTTCCACCATTTAACTCATATCAGAGCGAATTAAGAATTATTCAGTCTGCCGTTCAAGCTGGATACGCTGAATTAGGCGTTCTTGTAATTCTATTAAGTGTAGCAACTTTTGTAGCGATAATCAAGGCATTCTACTTGATATTCATGAGACCGGGATCCACTGCCGAGATAGATACAAAATTTAAAGGAACAATGTACAAGACCATCATTGTTATTTTGATAGTGATGTGTCTATTTATAGGCCTCTTTCCACATGTAATTTATGATCCAATATACAATGTAATTGTGGCTCTGGGGGTGTGATAAATGTTAGATAAAATCTACGAAATTTTCCACGATAGGATGATACACAAAGGAAAGGGTGTTGGCATTGGTAGCGGATTTACTTCAGAATTTCTAATGATTTCATTTTTCTTGATTGCAGGAATTCTAGTATTACGTACTACAAATTCCATAATTTTTGCATTAGGGTCCATACTAATTCTAGCAGCAATATTATTCACAGTTCCAACTGTGTTTAGGGTAGAAAAAGAAAACACTGATTCTATCAACTTAACAAGTTTTTATGTGGCCTTAAGTATAGTTATTATACTAATAGTCTTCTTTGCAGGATCAGGGGTGTTGATTTAAATGAAAACTAGTGAATTTGAACAAGGAAGAAATATTATTATGGGGGTTTCATTGTTTTTGTTTTCCTTCTTAGTATTAAGGACAATGTACATATTTGGTAACTCAATAATTCCTGGAATGAGTCACCTCTATAACCTTTACAGTGGTAACATTGCACCAAATATAATTACAGTAATCCTTTTTGATTTTAGAGGATATGATACATTGGGAGAAACATTCATCTTAATTACCGCTGTAATTACTACTACAATGGTATTTGGATGGGGGTCATTAAAAGGATACAAGAAAAAAGAGATTCCTCAAATGACAGAAAAATCTACAGTAATCCAAAAGTTAATATCTTTCCCAATGTCAATGCTATTAGTAGCTTTTGGAGTAACAGTCATCCTTGGAGGCCACATCACCCCTGGAGGAGGTTTCCCTGGCGGGTCAGTGATTGCCACAGGATATTTTTTGAGTGTTGTAATCTATGGCCTTAAGAAAACACCATTTAGATTTACACATAAGTTTCTTGTTAACCTTTCAACAATAGGGGCACTTATATTCCTTCTAACAGGTGTTGTTGGCTTAGTTTTCTCAGCATATTACCATGGAACAGGATACTATCTTTATAACACTGGTGTTGATCCTTACCAAATAATAAATGTTGGAGCATTTGGATGGGACAATATTTTAGATTATCCCGACCCAACGCATCCTGGTGTACTGCCATATCTTAACATAGGAGTTGGATTTAACGTCCTGGCAGGTTTATCTCTAATAGCTATGTTTCTTATGGAGGCGAAGAAAGATGAGTAGCGAAGCTATAACACTCGGACTTGCTAATCAGTGGGGGCCAATTCTATTTGGTATTATTTATGGTTTAATAATTGGATCTAAAATTGATTCGGAAGAGATCAATAGAGCAAAATATCCTATAGTTCTCATATCTGGACTTTTGATTGCCATGGCATTAGGTACATATCCGGAATACCAATGGACATTATTTGACCATGTAATAAGAATCTCTGAAGCTTTTATTTCAACGATAATTGGCCTATTTACAATGATGCTGATAAGGAGGCAATAAAATGTACATTACTACTGATAAATGTAATCTAAGCAAAGCATGTGTTGCTGTATGCCCAACTAAAAGTATCAGAATAATTAACAATAAAGCTTTCAGCTGTGTAACATGTGGCAAATGTATGGAAGTATGCCCTGTAGATGCCATATTTAAGAATAGATATGGAGGGTATATAGTTGACAAAGAGAAATGCATTGGATGTGCAATTTGTGAAAAGAACTGTCCTGTTAATGTTATAAAAATGGTCAAATATAAAGACAAAAAAGTTCCCGAAGGACTATGTGCAATGTGCAATGTTTGTAGAGATGCTTGTCCTAAAGGTGCCAGAGTCAATGTCGAAGGAAAGCTTAGGTTTAATCTTGAGACAATGACTATTGAAGAGGTGAAGAAATAATGCCAAAGCAAAAAGAGAGAGATGGCGGGCCCGTTCAGACAAAGGGTAAAGCAAAACTCTTGAGCATAGCTATAGACGAAAAGAGATGCGATAAATGTGGTAGATGTACTTACTATTGTCCAGCTAATGCTATTAAATATGAAGCAACACCCGGGGTTTGTACACACTGTGATGTATGTATGGACGTATGTCCAGTAGGTGCAATTAAAAATTCCTTCATAGATTACGGCAAATGTGTTTCTTGTTATACCTGTGTTAGAGAATGTATCAATAATGCCATTATTATCGAAAACCATAGGCCTAAAATAATTAAAGGCGACTCAAAGAGAAAGCTCTATTATTGTAATCAATGTGGATTATGTGTAGAAGCATGTCCTACTGACGCTTTGAAATGGGAAGATGGAAGAATAAGATTTGATTCTATAAAGTGTATTAATTGTGACTTATGTGTTAAAGCTTGTCCAACAAAAATTAAGAGAAGTGAAAGAGAAAAGATGTTTACTGGCCACTGCATTGTATGTGGTATATGTACAACAGCTTGCAAGAAAGATGCTATTACACTAAATCATAGAGAATGGCAAGGAGAACACGAAGGTTGCATACAATGTGGCATTTGTAAAGAAGTATGTCCAACTAAATGCATTGAAGTCGACTTAAATGGATTTAAAGTGAATCTTGAAAAATGTGTAATGTGTGAAACATGTGGTGCATATTGTCCTGTTAAATGTCTTCCAAGAAAAACAAGAGACCATAAAGAAATTAAAGGTGGAACTTTAACTTACAATGATGATTTATGTATAATGTGTGAACAATGCGTTAAGATTTGCCCAACTAATGCGATATCCGTCAAATCAAATAAACTAGTCTTTGATATGAATAAATGTATTAGATGTGGCGCTTGTGACAACATTTGTCCCGCTTATGCAATCAATGTACAGACAGACTTTGAGGACAGAACTATTAACGGGAGGTCTAAATAATGAAAAGCATTTTTTTGATATTCATTAAGGGTATGTATGTAAATATCCTTAGAATACTCTTTGCAGCTGATAGAGTAACAAGTAAAGAAATTAAAAATTCAATAATTCAAGGCAAAGTGAATTATCCAAAAGCCGTTAATGATGAATCATGTATAGGGTGTGGAGGATGTGCAAACATTTGTCCAGTTGATGCAATTGAAATGATTCCTTTAGAGAAACCAATTGAAATTGTTAAAGGATATGTAAAAACACAAACTCCAAAATATGATCCTTTAAAATGCCTTTATTGTTTTTGGTGCCATGACAACTGCCCTATTTACGCATTCTATGGAAAGCCAGGAGCAATACATCCAAGGGAAGTTGGAGAGTTTAAAGCTGATCCTTCCAAACTACTTAAAGAGCCTATAAAACTCAATGAAACTAAAATTAAGGAAATCATGGAAATAATGGCTAAGGATTCCTCAAAATTTTTCGAAGAGGTGTAAAAAATGTTTAAGAAAATTTCAAGAAAAAATGCAATTCATGTCATGTTGTTTTACACAGGTGGATGCAATGGATGTGATATTGAAGTCGCAAACGCTGCATGGTCACCAAGATATGATCTTGAACAATATAAAGTTATTCTAACTTGGAATCCAAGAGAAGCTGATGTATTAGCTGTAACTGGTCCAGTTTTAAGAAGAACAATAGAACCTTTAAAAAAGATTTATGAGGCAATACCCGAACCAAAAATTGTTGCTGCAGTCGGCTCCTGTGGAGTACGATGTGGCATATTCAAAGATTTTGGAGGAGAACTTGGGGATAGTGATGAGGTACTTTGTAGGGTCGACGAAGTAATCCCTGTTGATGCCTATATACCAGGTTGCCCAGCTAGACCCGAAGATATTATTGCAGGTATTGCGGCAGGCATACCTTTACTATTGGAGAGGTGATAAGGGTGGGAGAAAAAGAAAGAAAAGAAAGCGCAGAGGTAGAAGTTCCTGTAGGGCTTTTACACCCGGCAATGCTCGAACCATATCGTGCAAGATTTTTTGTAAATGATGAATTAATTGTAGATTGTGAACTTACTCTCGATCCCTACCACAAAGGCATAGAAAGAATTATGGAGGGAATGCCTGTTGAAAAAGGGCTTATTATCACTGAAAGAATTTGCGGCATATGTTCCCATATACACCTTTGGAACGGCACTAGAGCAGTTGAAAGAGGACTTAGAATTAAAGTTCCAGAACGGGCAGACTATATAAGGGTAATAATGGCTGAACTTGAAAGGCTTCATAGTCACTTAATTTATTTGGCACATGCAATGGAGGTATTAGGTCATGAAACAATGTGCATGAGAGCCTTTACTTTAAGAGAAGATGTAATGGATCTTTTATACATCATATCCGGAAATAGGGTCCATTATGCTGTTCCAATTATAGGGGGAATCAGACCAAGATGTGACATTGATGAATTTAGAATGTCTGAACTACATAATAGATTGTCCAAATTAGATATAAAAATAGGAGATTATGCAAATAGAGTGATTAATGATTCTTTGATTATGTCAAGAGTAAAAGGCACAGGTGTTCTTACCAAGGAAGAAGCTATTAAATATGCTACACCTGGCCCAACAGGAAGAGCAAGCGGCATTAATATTGATCTTAGAAAAAAAATGAAAGAATACAAAACCTTTGACTTCAATGTCATTGTGCTTGATGATGGAGATAATAAAGACAGAGTAGTTGCAAGAGCTCTTGAATCAATAGAATCAGTTAAAATTATTAAACAAGCTTTAGAGTCTTTACCTTCAGGCCCAATATCTGATAGAAGTTTCCAACTTAAAGAAATGAAGTTTTCTACTTCTTACATTGAGGCTCCAAGAGGAGAAATTTACGACTCTTTGGCTCTAGATGAAACTGGCAGAATAAGGAACTACCAAAACAGAACTCCTACTCTGACCGCCATGGCTTCAATGGAAATTGCTTGCATAGGGGATCAATTAACTGACGGTATGCTTACAATGGCAAGTTGTGACCCTTGTTTGGCATGTACTAACAGAGCCATAGTAGTTGAAAATGGAAAGGAGAGAATATTTACAGAAGAAGAGGTAAAGAGTTTAATTAGGAGGGGACTATGATGATTGAATTTATACTTGCAACATTACTTATCCCATTTGCAGCTTTGATTACTGGATTTATCATACCTGGGCTAGAAAGGAAAGTTCAGGCTAGAATACAGCAAAGGATAGGCCCACCCATATTAACACCAGGATTTTGGGCAGTTCTTAAGTTTATTTACAAAGAAAAAATTCAGCCAAACTCTCCAATGCCACGCTTATTTCACAGTTTGCCTATAATTGGGGTATTTGTTATGTTCTTTGCAGTTTTGTTTACAACCCCTGAATGGTGGGTAGTAAATACACTAGGAACTGTTGTCGCAGTTGTTGGTTTACTAAAAGTAATAGAATTCTTGTTTATGGCCATGGGTAGCTTTTCTAGGTCTATCTTGTCAGTTTCAATGCCATATGCAGATCAGGTAAAAGGAGCAGTAATGAAAGGGGAATACCGCAGATTCTTTGAACAACAGAGTGTATTAAGAGCATTTAAGATGATTACAATCGGGTCGTTTCCTATGTACGTTGCAATGTTTGTACCAGTAATACTTGCTAAATCTATTAATTTCTCAGATATAGTGGCCTACCAAGGATTTGATAGTACACTAATCTTCCCAGGAGGAGTTATTGATCTGCTATATCTTGAAAAGATTTTTGCCTTGAAACCAATATTATTTACCCTTCCAGGATTATTGGCAGCATTTGTTTATTTCATAGGTTACCTAATGATGCTAAACGAATACCCTTTTAGTATTGAAAAAGCTAAGTCGGATGTAATTGAAGGGCCTTCTTTAGAATACGCATCATGGGCAAGAGGTGGATATTACTTAATGAGAGAAGCAATTCTATTCGTATTATCAAGTATTTTCATAACAATATTTATTGGGCTCCCACCAACACTAAATTTACCACTACTTATTGTACATTGTGTTTTATGCTTGATAATGCCGATATTATTCTCTGTAGTATCTGCGTTCTCACCTATATTTACCTTCAAGCAAGTATATCCAGTTTCAATGGGCTTCACTGCCATTGGATTTCTTGCAATGGTAGTGTCACTTATAATGGTGATTTAAATGGCTAAGTTCATACTTTTCCCTAAAGATGTCCAGAACATGGGCGGATATATTGTAGAGAATGTTGCAAAGCTTGGGTACAGGGATTTAATTGTTGGAAATCCAACCGATGAACCAATTAAAATAGATATTCCAGTGTATAATGAAGACGTAGTCAAAAGCTACGAGCAGCTTGGAGTTGTCGTATATCGAATGAAGAGCGATGAATCGTTGATTTCAGCCCTTGAGAAAGTCAAAGCCATTGTAAAAACAGATAAATTAAAAGACCTAAGCTATGATATACCAAAAAAGAAAAAAGCAACTAAAAAATAAATATATTTTATTTTATTTAATATTTCTTAAATTCTCATTTAACTTTTCTATCTTCTTTTTGATTCGTTCAAGTAATCGATTTGCTATATCAATCATTACTACCAAATAGTCTTCACTAGGATAGACTACACCGTTTTTCACAAGAGGTATATCCATTTTTTCCGTTGATCGTATCTCGACAATTATTTTGTCACTTAATGAAAATATTGAAGAGTATTTAAATCCTGACTCTTTTGAAATATTAATTAGTTTTTTAGCAGACTCTAGATCTTTACATACTACGTGAATAATGGAAGAATTTACTATCAGAAAAATCATTTTTGCGCCAGTATACTCCTTAATAATTTTCCAAATATCTTTATAATCGACTTTCTCATGACTTTTGAAAATAAAGTTAGAGCTCTTTTTTCCTCCTATCTCTTCAAGTTCAATAAGAATTATTCTTCCCGCACAACTTGAAGTTGTATAATAGTCTTCTTTAGAATTTAGAATATTTAATGTGTCAATTATCCTAAGATCAACTTCTCCATCTTGAATCATTTTTCTTAAATCTCTAAGATATCTTGATTTGTCTTTCATACTACCTATGCATTATCTCTTCTATACTATTTTTTAATGTTTTAGTAGCAATCATAGCTATTGTTCCACCAACTATAACTTGCAATACATTGAATGGAATCTCTATAAGGGCAATTGGGGAGGGTATTAAAAACACTAATATTTCTACAATATAGTACCCAATGATCATTACACTTCCACCAATTAGTATCCCTAAAAGTTTATTCATATTTTTTGGATTAGTTGAAGCTATTTTGCCTACGATAAATCCTTCAATACCTTTTATTAATAATGTAAAGGGTGCAAAGGCTGCGTATGGGGATGTAATATCCGCTAGAGCTGGCCCTATAGCGCCAACAAGCCCCCCACGAAAGGTCCAAAAAAATATAGCTGCAATATATATTATAGCCTCCCCAAAATTTAGATACCCCCCTGTTTGAAGAATTGGGATCTGTATGAATCTAGTTGCAACAAATGCAAGTGCAGAAAATACTGCAACTATTCCAATATTTTTAGGATCTTTTATCTTTGCCAAAATTACCACCTCTAAAAAGATAATCTAATAATGATTCAAGCATTCCCGAAAGAGTATGATTATCAGCCTCAATTAAAGGATTAATTCCATTTTTTCTTAATTCATTACTTGTTTCAGGACCTATTGATACAACTATTTCCGCGTTAATTCCCATTTTTTTAAATGCCTTTGCATTTGAAGAGCTCGTAATAAACGCAACGTCAAACTCTGTTTTCTCTGGAACTTCGTCCTTCAGTTTCAATTTATATGTATTCACTCTTGTGACCTCATGAAATTCACTTAATTTCTCCTCTAAATACCCAAGAGCTTCCTGAGACCTTAGAGTCAAAATTTTTTTTCTATCTTTGAATTCAGATATCATAAATTTTGTAAGCTCTTTTGAATTATATTTTTCAGGTATTCTAGGGTATATGCCCTTTTCAATTAACTTTTCTTCAGTTTTTGGACCGATGGTGTAATACTCTTTATCTTTAGGCAAGCTGATGCTTTCAAGTCTATCAACACCTGTTGCACTTGTAAGCACTATAACGTCATAGTCAGACAAATTAGGAACTTTAAAATCAATATTGACTATTTCAATAAGTGAGTATGCATATACATTGGCCCCATTTTTTTTCATAATCTCTAGTTCGTTTCCACTCTCTCTTGAAACAAATATATCTTTATTTTTAATTAAAGATAACTTTTTCTGAAAAAAATCGAGCTTATCCCTCAACAAAACATTTTTTCCTACAAATATCACAGAAGGAGGCTCGGCTGGAGTTGTTCCTAGACTTCCTAAATCACAAATTGTTGTCTCTTGTAGTAACGTTGTTCCGTTTTTAATTATGGCAACAGGTGTTTTTGGATCAAATCCAGCATTAATCAAATTTTTAGCTATTAGATCCCTATTTTTTACACCCATTACAATAACTAATGTGTCAGGAAGTCTTTCCCAGTTGATACTAAATGATTTATTTTCTGCCTCATGACCTGTTAAAAAGGCAAAGGATGAGTTTGATTCTCTGTACGAAAGAGGAATACCCGCATACATAGGACAGGACACTGTAGATGAAATGCCGGGAATGATCTCAAATGGTATGTTTCTTTCGTAGAGGTACATTGCTTCTTCTGCACCTCTTCCAAAAATATAGGGATCCCCGCCTTTTAGTCTAACAACGACATCATACATTTTTCCATATTTGTATAGCTCTTCATTTATCTCATCTTGTAATTGACTTGAACCTTCTGACTTCTTTCCAACATATACTTTAATACAATCTTTTTTGGAATGCGAAAGTAGATCTATACTTATAAGTTTGTCATATAATATAACATCTGCTTTTCTGATTAGCTCATTGGCCTTAATAGTAATTAATTTAGGATCACCTGGGCCTGCCCCTACTATATATACAACCAAAAGATCACGTTCCAATATTCATTCTTTTAGCAAGCTCTTTAGCTAATTTTATATACTCTTCTTTTTTCCCTTTTATTTCGCCTCTGATAGATTTTGTACCCTCTAAATTACCCACAAATGCTTTGAGTTCTATCTCATCTCCAATAATAAATGAAAGGGCACCTACGGGTAGATTACACCCTCCCCCTACATCAATCATAAATTGTCTTTCCATCGTTGTCTCAACTCTAGTTTTCTCGTCATCAATACTCTTTAATATTTCTTTTAAGTTAGAATCTTCCTTTCTACACACTACAGCCAAAGCACCCTGGCCTGGAGACGGGATAATTATGTCTTGGCTTATCCTAGAAAAATTATAACCTTCAATTTGATTTATTTCTCCATATACCCTTCTAAATCCTGCTTCTGCAATTATTATTGCATCATACTGGCCTTCTTTTAGTTTTCGTATCCTTGTATCCAAATTTCCCCTTATGTCTTTAAGATTAAGGTCTGGTCTAACTCTAAATATTTCTGATTTTCTTCTAAGAGAGGATGTACCGACTGAGGCTCCTTCAGGGAGATCTTCTATTGATTTTTCAAAGCTGACAATAGCATCATAGGGTGGCATTCTTTTTGTTATTGCGCAGATTTCAAGCTCTGGTAGGATTTCTGTAGGGTAATCTTTTAAGGAATGGATAGCAAAATCAATTTGATTATTGATAAGTGCATCATCTATCTCTTTTATAAATAAGCCTTTATCCCCTATCTTATGCAAGGGAAGATCAATAATTTGGTCACCTTTAGTTTTTATTATTTTTTTTTCTACTTCTATTTTATTTTTTTTACGTAAAGTATTAATGGCTTCATCAGTTTGAGTTACAGCCAATCTTGATCCTCTTGTTCCGCAAATAAGCTTCATTTTAATCTCATCTTTTAATCGAATTTAACGCAGAGGTCATAATATCTAAAGTTTTATCTATCACTTGCTCATCATGATTTATAGATAAAAAGTTACATTCAAATTGTGAAGGAGGTAAAAAAACACCTCTTTTCATTAACTCCTTATGAAACCTTTTAAACATTTCAGTGTTTGATTTTTTAGCATCATCATAATTTTTAACTTCATCTACTCCAAAGTATAAGCAAAACATTCCAGGGGCACCATATAGTGCGATTTTCAATTTTGAAGTCATATCATAAATACCGTCCATAATCTTTTCAGTCATTTTTTTTATTCCCGAGTACGTATCCTTTCTTTCAAGAATATCTAAGGTTTTTAATCCTGCAGCTATGGAAACGGGATTTCCATTAAATGTGCCCGCATTATATACTTGTCCTTCAGGGGATATTTCATTCATTATTTTTCGTTTTCCTCCAAATGCAGCCAATGGGAATCCTCCACCTATTATTTTTCCCATTGTAATAATATCCCCATTTACCTTGAAATATTCTTGTGCCCCCCCAAGGCTTACTCTAAATCCAGTGATAACTTCGTCCATAATCAATAATGTTTCGTTTTGTTTTGCAATTCTTTTTACTTCTTTTAGATAACCTTTTTCTGGCAGGATACAACCAATATTTGCCATTATTGGCTCTATTATAATTCCCGCCACATCCCTCTTTTCAATTACAGAAGATAATGCTTCTATGTCATTAAAATTTATAGAAACAGTGTTTTTTATAGATACCTCTGGAATACCTTTTGAACCAGGAATTGTAGTAGTTACTACACCAGATCCAGCTTTTACTAATACTGTATCATGAGCCCCATGAAATCCTCCATCAAATTTTACTATCTTTTGCCTTCCAGTTATCCCTCTCGCAAGTCTTACAGCGCTCATAGTAGCTTCGGTACCAGTACTAACACATCTTATTTTTTCTACATTAGGTATAACTTGGGATAATCTTTTTGCAAAGATAATTTCATTTTCAGTAGGGGTACCAAATAAAGTTCCTTTTTCAAGTTGATGTTTCACAGAATCAATAATTTCTGGGTTTTTGTGCCCCAACATCATCGGACCATAGCATAAGCAGTAATCGATGTAACTTTTTCCTTCAACGTCTAATAGCATTGCCCCTTTGGCCCTTTCTGTAAAAAAAGGGTAGGGTTTTATGGCCCTAACAGGACTATTAACTCCGCCACAAAGATATTTTTTAGATTCTTCAAAGAGCTCTTTATTCGTTCTCATGACTACTCCTTAAAATAGAAACTTATAACCATTTCGAATCTTCATCAATTCTTTTTAGAAGAAGTATGGCATCTTCTTTCTTGACATCAACTTTATTGTTTTTAACAAACTCTGCTAAATTAGAAAGAGACTTATTTAGTATGTTTTCTGAATTTTGAATGATTTTTTCCCATCTTCTTTCTGGGAAATACAAATTTTTAGCTGATTTAAAGACTACTTCAGATTCTTCTTTATTAAGTATATTATTTTCGAATGCCTTTTTTATTGTTTCTCGGATATTAATAAGTGGCTCTGATATTGGGGTATACGCCTCACTCTCAAATGATAATGCAACTTCATCATCAGAATTTAAAGTTCCATCTCGGTACCAATGATATATTTTTCCAATTCCAATCATTCCATATCTATCGAGCTCTGATGCCCTCAATGCACCCATACTTGAAGCTCCATATATCTTAACTTTAGTTTTTAGAGCTTCCATTATTTCTCTTGGTGAAACTGCACTTTCCCTAAAGAATAAACCATCAATAATACCAAGAATATTAAAGCCTTCATTGATTGCATTTGGGATATCATCTCTTTTAATTGGAGGGGCATATATAACTTCTCTATTAGTATTTGAATATAATATTTTTTTAGCTTCTTTTAGTGGTAGGCTTGGGCCCAAATAAATAATAATTTTTATCAACTTCTTTCATCCTGCCTCTTGATCCAATTCTTGAATTGTCAATACCGTACTGTTCTAGTTGTGGGATAAGAACTCTCACTACTGGAATCCCAAGTTCACTTCTTGTAAGGTCAACAACTATTGCTCTATTAATTCCATTTTTAATCAATATATTTAAGGTAGTGTTTATGTCGTCTAATATATCATCCGATGCTTTAACTGTAAACTCTGAGGTTTTTGTTTTTACCCCAAATTCATTGAGGTAATACCAGTTTAATCTTCTTATTCTATCGTAGCCCATTCTCCTTTTCATTTCAGCCTTCTGTGTATCTTCTCTAGCACCATGAATTTGAGTTAATCTTGACTGTGCAGCTTCAGTTATTGCACGATATAGAGCTACTTTAGGATCAATATGTGTTCCCATCCCCATCACCATGAGGGTGGGGTCTTTTAACCTTAAATCATCAATTACAGCAAGAATTGTTGGAAGTTTTATATCCGAAGTGATATCCTTAAAGACGATTTCTATTTCACTTTCCTTAAATCTATTAAGAAAATCTTCAAGTAATGGATCTTCTATTTCTATTACAAGGTCTTTTGGAAAAGTTCTTTTCATCTCAACAAGAGACCATGCGTCTCTTTCTACGACTTCACATAATCCATGAAATATCGCTTCTTCTAAAGTATTACCAGAAGCTAATCCATTTGTATTTGTTCTAAAGAGAGGATAATCTCTTTTTAATGGATATGGATGGAATACAGAATTTGCAGGGACATAGATCTCCTCTTTTCTAATAAGATCATACCCTTTAACCCAACCTATTCTGATATATTCATTATACATCTCTTGAGCAGGCAGTGCTAGCTCATAAGGGGACAGATAATTTACTTTTCCGTCTAATTCAGCCTGTGAGGAGTCTATAATCAATGATTCATTAACTTCTGAAGAATATCTTTCGATGCCTTCCATTATTGCTGAAACTTCTGCTTCAATCTTGGATACACCTTTACCATTGTAAACTGATACCGAACCTTGGGTAGCGTTGGGCCTTACAGCTGAAAAAACGGGAATTCCAAGTCTATCTAAATCTGTTATATCTGCAATTCTTGTGATACCGCATATCTCAAGTTTTTCTTTAACTATATTTAACGTGTCTTCTGGGGGGATAGCTCTATGGGTATCCTTCATATATAGCTTCTTACAACTTTTGAGTTCCATTTTATCTCCTGAATATTGCATTGTCCATAAAGGTATCTACAATATAGTCAAAAGGAATATCCTCGTTCCATTTTGACTTTTCAAAAATACTCATAAAACAAACACCAATTACCTTTTTGTTATCATTTCCTATTTTTTTCAAAAACATTTTCATTGAAGGGATATCGGGGCCACCAGGCATAGCAAGTCCGCCCATTAATATTACTACATCAGGATTGTAAGGATCTCCTCCCTTGGCAAAATTGCAATCAACATCGGATAAGCTTACTTGATAAGGTTCTTCAAGTTTAATTGCAGGAATATAAATAATTTCTTTGTTCATAGATCTGATAACATAAGTTAAAAGTTCTACAAAAGGCGTACAAGTATATTTATTTCCGGCAAATACTATTTTTTTAATTTCTTTTTCTTTGTCGATATCTTCTATAATCTGTTTAAAACTTCTTAAGAGGCCTGTTATGCCTTTAGATTCGATATCAATCTTTTTCAAAATAATCTACCTCTTCTTCAAAGTAATTGAAAAGTATCTCTTCAATATTTTCTTTTAGTAAATCAATATTTTCTCCTTCTTCTGCAGATATTTTTATGCCTTCAATGTCCTCTTTGAATCCCCATTCTTTTAAATCTGATTTATTTAATATTTTAATAAAAGGAATGCCAATAAACTGCTCAGATATTTCATTGTATAGGCTCATTTGTTTTTGCATACTATAACCACATGATTCCGTTGGATCAAAAACAAATAATATTAATTTTGCAAGATATTTTAATGCAGATATAGCTTGTAGTTCAATATGATTTCTATAACTAAGTTCTCTATCTAATAATCCTGGTGTATCTACAACCTGTATTGTTTTATTATTATATTTAAAAGATGAAATATTTATGCCTTTTGTTGTGAAAGGATATGAGTTAATTTCAGGTTCTGAGTTTGTCAAGGCCTTTAAGAGTGAAGATTTGCCTACATTTGGAAATCCTGCAATGACTACTGTATACAGATCAGGATTGATGGAGGGAAGATTTTTTAGTTTATCTCTTGCATCATTTAAATATTTTAGATTCTTTTCTATTTGCTTTAATATTGAGATGTATCGTCCATAGCATTCTTTTCTTAGGTATGATGCGTCCTGTGGTGATTTTGTTCGCCTTATATTTTTAATATACTCTATTTTAATCGAATTAATTGTGTTAATTGCAAATGAAACAGCACCTAGATTGTGTCTTAATTTATCAATGCCAACAATAATGTCTATTAATTCCCTAGTGAAAGGAGGTAATCTATCAAATGATGGATACCTATCTACAACTTTGAAAAGTGACTCTGTTAAATTCTCCCCTGCAACGGTGACCCTAATAGATTCTTTTTCTTTGACTATTTCATTTATGTTTTTCTTACTAGAGAGGGCTTTTTTTCTAGCATTTTTAAATGCTTTATCCACTATTTCATCTATTTCTATACGGGGAATTTGTTTAAACATATATAAAATCCTTTGATACCTATAATTAGGTTTCTTTTGTAGAATCTATCGGGTATACCTTTAAAAATCTCCTCTTAAGCTCACTTGAACTATAAGGCAGCCTATTATTAAGCCTCATTATCTTTGTACCAAGTCCACTTTTGTTAATTCGCTCTTCTATCCATGAAGAATACTGGTCTGGTCCAAGAAAGATTATATCTGGTTTTTCAAGTAAAACAGGTGTAAAAAAATCTTTTTGGTCACCAAGTATTACTTTTTTAATCATTTTAAGATTCTCTAAAATCAATTTGCGCTCATTCTCATTAAATATTGGAGCGCGTCCCTTAAATTTTTTTATTGTTTCATCTCTTGCAACAACAACGGTGACTTCTCCTAACTTTGATGCTTCTGTTAGAAAATAAATATGTCCTGGATGAATAACATCAAAATTGCCAGCTATAAGAACCTTCAAAGGAACACCCTTTATTTAATTAAAAAGGTTATTTTATAAATATTGTGGAAAAGGTTTCTATAATGCTCATTGCAGTTAAGAACAAAAAGAAAAAAGATGAAGTCGAAATTTTAGAAGTTACTAATGAGAAAATCATAACTAAATATACTCTTATTCTTCTTCAAGATGGTGAACGATTCGTTCCAAAAAAATTCAGAAAGATTGAAAATGACAAAGAAACAATATTGATGCCCAAGGAATCACTTAAACTACTAAGAAGCGGTAAAATATTTATCTCCAAAGACCATTTTACTGACGAAACTCTTACCCTATTTATTAATATGATTAACTCGTATGGTGCAAAATTTGACTTTATTTCCTTATGTAGATTTTGCTTAATAGAAAATAGAATTAATACAAAAGGTACACCTTATACTTATCGTTCTGAACCAATATGTGAACTATGTGCAAAATCTGAAATTACCAAAGATTTGAACTACAAAGGAATAAAAGATAAAAAATTAGCTGAAAAACTACTCAAAAAATATTCTGATGTCGATAGAGTATTGATGATTTTTGATCCAAAGTTTGACCCAACAAAAGACTCTTCTATAACATTGTATGATCGGATTGATGCTTCCCCTTTAGATAGTAAAATATATAAGATTTTAGATCTTGATATTCCTATTGAATTCAAAGATAGTCTTGCTTCTAGAGGCATTAATGAACTTACTCCTGTTCAGTCTATTGCAATAGATAAAGGCCTATTTAAAGGTAACAATTTCCTTATTATGAGTGAAACTGCTTCTGGCAAAACTTTGATAGGAGAGCTATCTTTTTTTTCAAGATATAAAAAAGGGGATAGATTACTATATTTATCCCCACTAGTTTCACTTTCATTACAAAAATATGAGGATTTCAAGGAGAACTATCCTAAAAATACCGTTTCATTGAGGGTAGGTGTATCTAGAATAACTGAAAATCCTAAAGATATCAATAGATCTCTAGATTCAGATATACTAATTGGTACATATGAGGGGATAGATCAGATATTTAGATCAGGTCTTACAATAAAAAATATTTCTACCATAGTAATAGATGAGATTCACATGCTTCAAGATAAAGAAAGAGGGCCCTTACTCGATAGCTTAATATCAAGATTATATGTTTTGTATCCTACAGCACAATTTATAGGACTATCTGCTACGGTAGGTAATCCAGATGAACTTTCTGAATTACTCAACATGGATCTGGTAATATATAATAAGCGACCTGTTCCTCTTGAAAGACACGTTATTTTCTGTTCTGGGCACGGGGGAAAACTTCATACAATCTCTAGAATAATAAAAAAGGAAAACTCTGAAACCTCCTCAAAAGGTCACAGAGGACAAGTTATTGTTTTTTCTAATTCAAGAAAGAATTGTCATTCTTTAGCTGAACACTTTAAAACTAGGGGGATAAATGCCGTAGCATACCACTCAGGACTCCCTTTTAAGGATAGGCGGGATATTGAGAATAAATTTTGGAAGGGTAAGATTGATGCAGTAATTACTACTGCAGCTTTAGCTGCGGGGGTGGATTTTCCTGCTTCGGCAGTTGTTTTTGAAACATTTTCTATGGGAATAGAGCCTCTCAAAATATTTGAATTCCAACAGATGATAGGTAGGGCGGGAAGGCCTTCTTTTCATGATAAAGGTAAAGCATATCTTTTAATAGATCCACAGGAAAAATATGGTGATGTTTCAGAAGAGGAGCATTGTTTTTATCTCCTTGACAATAAATCTGAAAAAGTAGATATCCAATACGATACTGATATTTCTCTAGAAAGAACATTGGCAGTTGTTTCTACATTTTCTGACACGTCTAGCTGTAAAATTAAAAAAACGTTTGAGATGGGATTCGCCCCACCTTTCGACTATAGCTTCTTTGAAACTTTAAGGAAGGAAGGTCTTATCGGAATTAAGGCAGATGAAGTAAGCATTACTAAATTCGGGAGAATTGTTTCGTCGAACTTCCTTAAAGTTTTTCATGCAGTTTATATAAAAAAATTTAATGAGGAAGATGTTAGGGAAATTATTTTTCAAATTTTGCCTTTTCCAAATATTTATCTCACTAATAAACTTCAAGCCACTTTAAAAATCGATTCATCTTCTCTTTTTTCTGGAACTACTTTAGAGAAAATATATTTTCAAAATAGAAAAGAACAACTATCTAGACACGGGGAAGAAGTTTTAATTAATCTCTTAACAGAATTTTTCGCATGTGATTGCAAAAATGCACCATATTGCAATTGCCCAAAAATTGAGATTGGAAAAAGATTACTTGACTTAAGAAAAGCGAGATTATCTCCCAATAGAATGAGTGAAGAATTTAGAAAAGAATATGGATTAAAAATATTTCCTGCTGATTTAATAAATTGGTTAGATTCTGGAATAAGAATTCTTGAAACGTCTGAGAAAATATTTTTACATTTTGGCAGAGAAAAACAAAGGAAAATGGCATTAAAAGAAATAGAGGGCATAGTTGGAAATTAAAACTCTTTCTCATTTATAATAAATCTTATTAATAATGTAAATTGAACTATATATCTACTTATAACATAATTCCGATTGATATGAATTATTAATGATTCAATGAAAGATTGCTTTAGTGTGTGGTGTTATTTTAGATTGTGGTGATGGCATTTTTTAGCATCAAACTTATTATTTTGATAGGATATCAATACTTTAAATATAGAACAAAATTCAAAAAACTATTAATTAGTTAGAAAACCTTATAAATATCTATCCTGTTTTCAATACAGGGGATTCAATGAGGGAGAATTTATTCAAACTTATTTATGTTCTTTTGGAGAACTCTCTCAATAAATTTTATTGCTATTATTATGGCTATTGAATTCCCTCGTGAAAATTTATCCCTTATTCAGGGAATTTTAACGGGGTGTTTTTTTGGAGTTCAAATCCAGAGAAGAGTTAATAGAATACCAGAATAGAAAACTAAGATCTTGCGTAGAGTACGCTTCAAAAAACTCTCGATTTTTTAAAGATACATTAAAAAGATGCAATTTGAACGCCAATGACATAAAAAACATTGATGATCTACAGAGACTTCCATTTACTACAAAAAATGATCTTAGAGATAACTATCCTTTTGGACTGATGGCAGTACCAATAGATGAAGTAGTAAGATTTCATGCTTCCTCTGGAACTACGGGAAAATCTACAGTTGTTTACTACACAAAAAATGATTTAGATACATGGTCCAATTTAATGGCGAGAGTTTTGGCTACTACTGGCCTAACGAAAAAAGATTCCATGCAAATTATATATAACTATGGATTTTTTACAGGAGGATTCGGTTTCCATTATGGTGCTGAAAGACTTGGGATTGCAGTAATCCCAACAGGATCAGGTAATACCAAAAAACAGATAGAAATAATGCGTGATTTTGGTACAACATCCTTTACAAGCACTCCCTCTTATGCGATATACTTGGGGGAGGCACTTGAAGAAATGAAAATAGATCCTAAGAAAGATCTTAAATTAAAGATTGGTGTCTTTGGCGCAGAACCATGGGGAAAAGGTATGAGACAAAGAATTGAAGAATTATTCAACATCAATGCCTACGATAACTATGGAATTTCTGAACTTTGTGGACCTGGAGTTGCCGTGGAGTGTGTAGAAAAGGATGGGCTCCATGTTTGGGAGGACCATTTCATAATGGAAGTTATTGATCCTAAAACAGGAGAAACACTTGGAGAAGGAGAAAGAGGAGAATTAGTATTTACTCCAATATGGAAAGAAGCAATGCCTCTCTTTAGATACCGAACTAAAGATATATCGCAAATATATGAGGACAAATGTAACTGCGGACTTCCTTTTAGAAAAATCGAAAGACTTCATGGAAGAAGCGATGACATGCTTATCATAAGAGGCGTCAACATTTTTCCAAGCCAGATTGAGGAGGTTATTTTGAAAAATTCGGCTTTTAAAGGACATTATGCCATAATTGTTGAAAGAAAAGGACCGCTTGATCACTTAACAGTTGAGATAGAGGTCACAAATGATCTTTTCACAGGGAACTTGAAAGATTTGATTCAACTTAAAGATAAAGTTGAAGATGATCTAAAAAGCGTTCTTCTAGTGAAAGCAGATGTTAAACTCGTTGAAGAAGGCGCTATACCAAGATCTCAAGGTAAGGCACAGCGAGTTATTGATAAAAGAAATTTAGAAGAATAGGAGGAATTAAATGATATACGGTCTACCAGATACAACATTTTTTGTTGTGTTATTAGTACCAATTGTAATAGCCCTTTTGCTTTTGTTTTGGGGATTTAAATACAAACCGGTGGAGGAAAATTAATGGCATCAATAATGACAACATCTATAATAGTTCTCTACTTTTTGATAACATTGCTTGTAGGTGCATGGGCGTCTAAAAAAGTAAAAAGTAGTGAGGATTATATTGTTGCAGGAAGAAGTTTGGGATTTTGGTTCTTTGTTTTACTTGTAGTATCTTCCGCAACTAGTGGAATGAGTATTTTAGGAGTTGCAGGCCTTGGATATACAGCTGGATGGCCCAGTATATGGGAACAGATATTTGTTCCATTAACTACTGCAGTATGTATATTGTTCTACGGTACAAAACTTCACAAAATATCTGAGAAGATGGGGTACATGACTGTTCAAGACTATTTTGCGGATAGATTTTACAGTCCAAAACTAATGAGAGTACTTTCAGGACTTGCAGTAATCGTTACAAGTACCATTTACCTAGTTGGCCAGTATACAGCGATTAGCATTGTTTTAATTTGGCTATTTGGAATTACTCACACACAAGCACTTATAATTGCTGCCGCAATAGTTCTCTTCTATGTGGTTTTAGGAGGATTATATGCAGTTGCTTGGGTAAACTTAATCCAGGGAATATTCATAGTTGGTGGTGTTCTTATTGTGTCACCATTTATACTAAAAGCAGCAGGAGGTTTCACTCACATCAATACCGTTATAGCTTCTATAGATCCAAATTTTGTAAATCTTGCGTACCCACAGATGCATCCCCCCTATGCAGGCTATGCATTCCTGACACCGTTATACCTAGTGTCTTTCTTCTTTTTACTTGCAATGGGACTTGGTTCAGGGCCACACATTATTAATAACGTACTAGCAGTAAAAAAGGATAAATACTTTAAATTTGCGCCATTCGCTTCATTTGCAATATACGTTGTTATAATGTATTTGCTAAAAATAGTAGGATTTGGAACAAGGGCAATGGTTGCAGATGGACTATTAAAAGTTCCATACCCTGATTATGCCTATATATCTGCAGTTAACTATGCTTTACCAACACTAATTTGGCCTCTGTTTGCCGTGATCGTTTTATCAGCAGTAATGTCTACAACAGACAGGCTTATGCTTACAATTGGAAGCTCCGTAAGTTGGGATATTTATAAGAACTTGATAAATCCAAAAGCTGAAGATAAAACCATTACTAACATTAGCAGAATCACTGTTGTGGTAGTAGCTATACTGACACTATACCTTGCTATTAAACCACCTCAATTACTAGCATTATTAATATGGATGGGAATAGGAATAATGTTATCCTCATTTGTAATGCCTCTACTTGCAGGCTTATACTGGAAGAGAGCTACAAGAGAGGGAGCAATTGCTTCAATGGGAATTGGTTTTGCAACATCTATCATATTTGGATTCATTCACCAATACATAGTCAAACTACCAATGCATTTTAGTATGTACAGCTTTATTTTATCTGTGATTGCAATGATTGTCGTAAGTCTTCTTACAAAGAGTCCTTCAGAGAAAGTCTTAAAAAATACATTGACCGGACCTTTTATTCAACAAAAGAAAAGGTGAATCACTTGAAGATGTTATCAGTATTCATTGAAAACAAACCAAAAAGACTTTCAAAGATAATTGAAGAGCTATCCAAAGAAAAAATATCAATATCAGGACTTGCAATCGCCGACGCAGGTGATTTTGGAATTGTTAGGCTCATTGTAAACGATGCAGCAAAAGGGGCTTCAATATTGTCAAAACATGAAATGATTGCAAATATACAAGAAGTTATTGGTGTTAATATAGACATTAGCACTGTTTCAGAGATTGCAAAAATACTTGGAGAAAATAACGTTAACATAGAAGATGCTCTTGGTTTCGCTTTCCTTAACAATGAAAAAATACTGGTACTAAAAGTAGATAATAATGAACTTGCTAACAAAATCCTTTCCAAAGAAGGACTAAAAATTTATTAATTTATTTTTTTTTACAAAGTAGTAACTCAAGGTATGATCTCCTTTCACTATCTAGAAAAAGCAAGTTAAATAGGCCCTCTATTTTCTCAACATCTCTTAGATTATCTGATTTTAACTCTACTTCAAGATACTCCCCCAAGTCTTCAACTTCGTCAATTGAAATTATATATTCTTTATACCTATATACTTTCCTTTTCTTTTTAACTTTTAATACCTCTTTATACCCAAGTTTTTGGAGTATTTGTTCAATTTCCCCCGAAACAAATGCTTCATATTCCTCTCTTGATTTAGATACCTTGTCTAACTTTGGACCTTTATAGGTTAGAATAACCTTATTATTGGAATACCTTACTCTCAATGCTTCGTCTGTTTCTTTAAAATCCTTGATTGGTGAAGAAAAATATATGTCTTCCTCTATTTTTTCTTCAATAAACTCTGCCCTTCTTAAGATCTGATTAATCCTACCTCGTGTATATGTATCTATTTTAGCCTTCATCTCAAGTTCAAGCATAAGTTATTTTAATGTAATTCTATTTTATATGTTTGTTGATTTAATGAAGTTAAGTGATATAGCAAGAGAATATGGATACAACTTTGATAATCTTAAGAGATACAATGAAATGTTTGGGGATAAACTACCCAAGTTTTTGGAATCTAATGAAAAGGAGAACAAGGACTCAATTAGAGTAAATACAATTAAGATCTCAAAAAATGAGCTTTTTACAAGACTCATAGAAAAGGGTTTTGTGCTAAATGATATTAATGATTTCGGTTTTATTATTGAAGAATCTAAATTTTCCATTTCTTCTACTGTTGAAAATCTTCTTGGATATTTTTACATCCAAGGGGTAGCCGAAATGACAGTTTCACCAATTCTCTCTCCAAATAAAAATGACTTTGTCATAGATATGTGCGCCGCTCCAGGAGGTAAAACAACTCATTTGTCTTCTATAATGGAAAACGAGGGTTTGATATATGCTTTTGACATTAATAAGAGAAGACTATCTGCGCTGAAGAATAATATTTCTAGATTAGGATGTTTAAACATTGCAGTGTTCAATTTAAGTGGGGAAGAAATAACAAAAATAAATGATAAGCCAGATAAAATTCTTCTTGACGCACCTTGCACAGGGAGCGGTATAATAAGAAAAGATAGTTTAAGAAAATCTATTAGAACTATCCATGATGTCATTTTTCTAAGCGAGATTCAGAAAAAACTCCTTAAATCTGCAATTGATAGTTTAAAGGAAAATGGAACTATTTTATATACTACTTGTAGTTTAGAACCAGAGGAAAATGAATTTGTTATTCAATGGGCTTTAGATAATTTTAATATAAAGCTTTTAAAAATTGATTCAAATATCAATGGAGTTCCTCTTGAAAATGGATTCACTGAAATATTTGGAAGAAAACTATCAGATGAAATTTCATTATGCAAGAGAACACTCCCACATATTCATGACACCAATGGGCTCTTTATAGCTAAAATAACAAAATTTTAGAAAAAGTGCAGAATCGAACCTAAAATTCCTCCAGCAATAGTTGCCATTATATTTGTATGATTGTTTCCGAAAAAATCATACCATGTTTCTAGAGTTGCTCCTACCACACTGTCAATATTAGCACCTATAAATCCAGCAATTCCAGTAATAAATATAATACGTATATCCCCTAGTCCGGATAGATATGCCACGATTCCTATTAAAAAGGAAACGATAAGCTCAGCAAATTCTCCCAAAAGAGTTACTCCACCATCAACGCCAGTTTCTACAACCTTAAAAGTAGTTATTAATCTAGGTTTATAGCTAGATAGCCTTCCTATTTCTCCTCCCGCAGTATCTGCAGCAGCAGTTGCTAAAGATCCAAGAAATCCTAATAGAAAGATGTTACTATCTAAATTATAGTGTATCGGAACAACATAGTATAATATCGCAAAAATAGAAGCAACAATGCCGTTCCCTAAGACATTAATATAACTCCTTGCGCCTTTATTTTTTTCTGCAATACCTTTAAGTTTTTTTTCATCATATCTAAATACAGTGGCAATAGATGCAGTTATAAAAAAGAAAGCTAGAATGAAAAAAAATCTAAATCCCCCAAAAATTATAATTGGAATTCCAACAAAAATACCAGCGAGAAATCCAGAAAAGTCAACAGCCCTAAATTTAAAAGAAAGTCCTGCAAAAATAAGGCAAAAACACGTTGCATAAGCTATATATTCTGGAGTAAGCATTGTTTCCACCGATTAATTTGTATATTTTTATGAAACTTATAAAACTATCTTTGGTAAAAAACCGTAAATTTTTTAAGTAGGGATTAATGGAGTCTTGTAAGCTCCGGTGGTGTAGTCCGGCCAATCATTCGGCCCTCTCGAGGCCGTGACCCGGGTTCAAATCCCGGCCGGAGCACTATTTTGTAAAACTAATACCCTACCCGATTTTTATATCTTGATTATTTTGAAATTAAGCAATAAATTCTAATTTAGCTTAAAGTCAAATTAAATCAAAAATTGATTTAATGTCATATATAAATTTTTTAAAAAATGTAGCTTCTCTCAAGAAAACTGAAGTAAAGAAGAATCATTAAATTCTATTCTAAAGCAATAAAATAAAATCATGAACTTCCATAAATTATTAGAGGGATAAAACTAGACAACGCAATTAAGACCATGCCTCTGAAAATCATTTTACTAATACTTATTTCATAATTTTTTAATCGTAGTTTAGATAAAAAAATGTATGATAGATATATAGAGTAAATTGGGAGTAATAGGTATAGAGAATTAAGTTTCCATGAAAAAAATAAATGGTATAAATAAGTTCCAATTAATCCAGTAATGAGAATACAAAAAATTGAAAAAAATAAAGTATTTTTGGGCCCAATTAAAGATACTAATGTTTTCTTTGAAACTAATCTATCTGACTCTAAATCGGGGATGCCCCCCAAAGAAACAATTGCCAAAGAGGAAAAGAAAATAGGAAGCGATAAGATAAAGATAATCGGAGAATCAATAATCCTTTTTTGGAAAACGTAACCGCATATAATAATATAAAATCCATGAGTAAAAGCAACATCAATTTCCCCTACTCCCCTATATGATAATTTTAATGGAGGGGCAGTATAATAAATTCCAAATATCATTCCTAGTATTAGTAATATCAATACATTATTTGAAAAGTAAGTTAATTTCAATAAATAAAATGAAAATAATAAAAAAGATAAAATAACAAAAATAAATGCAAGATTTACTTCTTTAAGGGATACTCTATTTTCCACAAGCATTCTTGATCCGCCAGTAAATCTGCCTGGATTCTTATTCAATCTATCTCCCTCTAAATCATAGTATTCATTAGTGAGTACAGTTGCTAGTTCAATCAAAAAAATGACGATATATCCAACAAAGAAATTTTTAATAAAAAAGAGATCATTAGATTTATATGAAATCAATGCCCCTAAAGAATATACTACAAAGGGCATTGAATAGAATTCTAACCTCATTAATTTAATCCAAGAAATAACTTTACTCATTGGTATCATTAGATTCAGATTTATTACTTTAGTTTTATCTTTTATTGTTTTATATTAATGTCCCAAATATAATGGAAATAGAATAAATTATCATGGATAGATGGTAGAGTGGAAGAATTTTAAGCCCTTTTATGGGAGTTGGATCTTTTAACAAAGTATAAGTTGTAGTCAAGAGCAATACAAAAGATATTAAAAAACCATAAAAAGTGGATTTAGGAAGAATTAAAACAAATATCATTGCCATTGTTATATGAATTAGGTTAAATAGCAAAATCCACTTAACAGTGCCTTTGATGCCATAAAGAACTGTTATTGTATTCATCTCTCGAGCAACATCATTTTTAATATCAATCAAATCATTCAATCCAAGGTGTGATAATGCAAGAGGGTAAAAGAAAAGAAAAAATAATAATGCTACTTTGTCTGGAGCCCCAACACATAAATATCCAGCAACAGGAAATATAGAAAAGTCCGTCCTCCCAAGAATTTGGGCAATAGGATATTTTTGATTCCTTTTTTTGACTTGATAAAAATATTCCATAATGTAACAGTAAAAATATATTACCAAAATATAAAGAGAGTTGGGATATGGTAATGTGAATATCAAAGAAACAGTAATGATAGAAAATAATATGAACAGGATTAATGCATTTTTTGGGGATATTTCTTCAAAAGGTAAGGGCCTAGTTTTATATGGCCTCCAATAAAATGTAAGCATATCATATTCTATATCGCTTTTATCAATATCTTTATCTATATAATCGTTTAATATCATCCCACCTTCAAATCCAAAAAGTCCAATCAAAATAGCCTTAATTACTAATCCCCAAGAGAATCCGCCATAAAAATAAAATCCTAAAAATAAGCCAGAACAGAATATCAGTGGCCATGCAAATATGAAATGTGCTCTAATAAGATTGAGATAACTTTTTATAGCATTATCCATAAAATTACCAAAACAAATTTATATGTTATAGTTTATTTAAATTATTTTGCGTTTTTAGAAAGAAATAGATGTTAATTTTTTGAATAAACAATATAACAAAACAATAGCATAATAGCAACTACAATTCCACCAATAAAAATACTTGAATTAAAGAGTACTGAAGATACAGGATCAGGAGAATATATGGTAGGTATTCTAATTGAACCCATAAATGTGGTAAAAAGAATATAACCTATTATTAAAAAAGGTAGAAATCTACCCCATCCTGTGTTTTTTGGACGTCTTTTTGGGATTTGATCATAATTGTCCATAATATTTAATGCCAATAGACATTTATAAATGTTATAGATTTTGGAAAGCTAATTATTAGCACACTTAAGTTTTATGATAAAAATAGTCCCTTGTGGAGTATTATCTTCAACAATAATTGATCCGCCATAACGTTCAACAGTTTTTTTGACAATGTAAAGGCCAAGGCCACTGCCTTTGCTATCCCCGAAACTTATACCTTCCTCAAAAATATTTTCTTTAATAGACTCAGGAATCCCTTTCCCATAATCAGCTATTTTTATTTGACATGATTTATCCTTAGAAGAAATGTCAACATCTATCCTATCTGTTTTACTGTGAATAACAGCATTTCTCATAATATTTTCAAATACAGAAAATATTGCTTGATCTGCTAATGCATTTGCATTTCCATTTATGTTTATTTGAACCGGAATATTTTTTGATACTTCCTCAGCTGTTTTTCTAATATCTATTGTAGTTAATTTTCCTTTATTTGCTAAAAAGGATTCTAATTCCCTTATCCTATTTATTAAATCAATGCCACTATCAACTGAACGATTTAATTTATCAAGTAGCAATTTATCATTTTTTTCTTCATAGAGTAAAAGAGAAGTTTTCATTATAGTAAATTTATTTAAAAGATCGTGTCTCAAAATTTTATTAATTACATGTAGAGTTTCATTTAAGTCTTCAATTTGTTTATTTGACTCCTTTAGTTTTACTTCCATCTTTATTCGTTTTGATACATCTCGGAGGACTATTAATTGGCCAATAAAAAGTCCTTTTTTGCTATATATTTTTTTAAAGATAACATCATAATACTTATCATTATTAGAGATGATGCTACGATGGTAATCATCAGAAACATGATTTTTAAAAGCATCTTCCATTTCTTTCCATTCGGTAATTAATTCTGAGAAATTTTTACCTCGGATATTTGATGCTTTAATGTTTAAAATTAATTCTACAGGGGTATTAAAGTCAACTATTTGATTTGTTCCCCCAAGAACTATAATGCCATCTGGAATTTCATTAAAAACTGCCGTGTATGCAGTAGGAACGATATCCAAAAGTTGTTCTCTTGTTATCCCCCAAAATAAGGCTAATCCCATAAAAAGAAAAGAAACAGAGGTCATATCAATAGGAAATGCTACTATTCGAAAAACATATATAAAGTTAGAAATCCATGGTAAGGAAATACCAATGAAAAATAATATCCCTTGTTTTCGGTATATATAATGAGGAACGTTAAGTGCATAAAAAACTAAAATGGAAGCAGTTAATACCAAACAATAATTATAAAAAAATTGTACCCAAAACCAAGTTCCATATACTTTTCCAAAAGCCAAAACTCCAGAAATAGTTTCAAGAAAGATTGCCTGTCTTAAAAAATGATGATACTCATTTGTCCATGCCAAAATTATTGTAATAAAAGGAATGAGAAATAATAAATAAATATAACGATTGACATAATTTTCTTTACCAGTATATTCTAATACAAATAAAAGTAAGAAAACACCAAAAGTAGCAACACCAAAGTAAGAGACATTTCCCCAAAAAAGTTTATCCGATAAATTAGTGCTGAATAGATCAAATAAATCTGAAAGTGACCAAATAAAAACTGAGGTAAGAAATAATATTAAATAATTACTCCCAACAGCCCTTTTCCTTTTTAGAATTAAAAAGATTAATACTACTGATATTATTGAGCTTAACAATAACGGTATCTGGTATATTGTATATTGCATAAAGTAATCAATCAGACTAAAAAATCTTAAAATGTATTTTAAAGCTTTAGTTTCATGTTGTAATTTTCGCAAAAATAGTGAATTATTATACGATTGAATATAATCATGTTGACTTTAAGCTAAATTAGAATTTATTGCTTAATTTCAAAATAATCAAGATATAAAAATCGGGTAGGGTATTAGTTTTACAAAATAGCGTACCTTATGAATCTGACACTCAATGACTAAGGTGGGAAGATAAAAGTAAGGGCGTGAGGAAAGACAGAGAGAGACTTGTATTATTTGTAATCTCAGAATCTTACTTGAAAGTATTATTATAGATGCATCCGAATCCAAAGGATAATGAATCTTTGTTTGTAGAGTTGGCCTTAGGCATTATGTAAACTTGGAATCTTGAAGCTTGTTAATATAGAATGAATAACTGTAATATTTGTCAAGGAGAATGCTTTCTACCTTTATATCAAGAGAATCTAGCATTTCAATCGCCTTTTCAAATGCTTTTTTTCACTTTTCAAGCTTACCCCGTATGCAATGTACAGTACATAGGCTATCGCCCCTATGTGATCATTGTCAACGACTATCGTTCAAATCTTACTTAAGTGGGAACAAAAGAAATTATAACCCACAGCCTATTATCCAAAATCTTATATATATGGAAAAAAGAAATATAATAGTTGAATATATTCTGGGAGAAAAAATGAGAAAGATAGTTTTTATTGCACAAGTTGTAATATTAGTTGTTTTATGTTCGGCATCCTTTGCGTCTGCAAAGACACTTGTACTAGATACTCCAAATGACAATGTTAAAAGCTTGATAAAGGGAGAAGACTATGTCATAGTGCCAATACCTGAAAGCGGTCAGATAAAACTTGAAGACATAAAATTCTTTGATCAATTTGACAAGATATATATGAGTGAAGGGATCTTCGTTGAATTGGGAAATCCAAATTACCTTATAGACAAGGTAAGAGACTCAAGCGGCAAGGGAATCAAGACCACCATAAAGGCAAGACCTGACAATGGAATGATATCGCAAAAGACAAAAGTAGCCATTCAAAGGAGAGCTTCAAAACCTGTAACTATGCTTGGGTATTCACCGACAGGCGTTGTTGCATTAATAGTTCCAGAAACAAAGGTGTCAAAAGATTCAAAATTTGACGTAGGAACGGACCATCCAAGAACACCAGTTCATTACAAGATATTTGACCCAACATGTGCAGACTTGCCAGTTTGGAAGATATGTTGGGACTATACAGAGAAAAGGTGAGTGAAGTTAAAATATTTTTTTATAAAATCTTTTATTCTTTCATTTTAGAAAAATCTATTTTATTAATTAAAATATTGTAAAAATGTCTTAATATGCCATTTGTAATAAAAATTGGTGCGGTCAGCGGGATTCGAACCCGCGTCATGAGCTTGGAAGGCTCAGGTGCTAGGCCACTACACTATGACCGCTTCTTTTTTATCGACTTAGTTGTATATTTAAAACTTTCTCTAAGTTACACCACAATGCTTAAAAGATGATGCCTTAAAGGTATATGTGGTGTATATGGACATAATTGGCAATAACATTAAGTTTGTTTCTTCTATTATTTTGTCATATATTGCTCACCATCATTAATTATGCCATTTTTGGCGGAGGTATTTTATGCTAAAAATAGCTATTCCTAAAAAGGCGAGATTATCAAATTCCAGTCTTGACATCCTGAAAAGATCAGACTATGTGTCTGTGGATAGTGATAGAAAGTTATTTCCAAGAATTAAAGAAAATAAATTAAGGTGATATTTATTATAACTCAAGGTATGTCGAAATACTGCCATGATCAATTTGGGAATATGGTTTTGGCTGGATTAGACATTATTGCTGAAAGAGGGGCAGAAGTTAGGATATTACAAAAAATGGGATTTGGTAAATGTATCCTTACTATTGCTCTACCTAAAAACTCTTCCACCATATCTTTTGAAGATATTGAAATATCAGATAAGGTTAGCATGGAAAAGACTCTAGTTATGAATTTTTTAAAACTAATCTCTAAGAGCATTGACTTAGAGACCGCCTTTATTGCAAATGGGAGTAGTGTTGATAAAAGGAGAGGGGAAATAGAAATTCTTTTGTCATCAATCAAAAACGCATTATATGTTCAAGATAAGAAGTATATTATGATAAACATTCCAACAAAATCCTTAGCTGAATTTGAAAAGAATTTTTATGGACTTGAAGATTCAACAATAATGTATGTTATACCTAAAAAATCACATGTTATTGTGCATTATGCAATTGATGAAAAACAAGCTTCAGAAACAATTCAGAGATTAAAGTGGATGGGTGGAGAGGAAACTTTTATACCCTCCATAGAAAGGTTGGTGAATTGATTGATTGAAATTTATGAAGGTTCAAAAGTTTTATTTGAAAAAAATGAACAGAGAAAGGTGTTGTTAGAAGACGATGGCTATGTTAAATCAATCCTTTTAGATGTTGAAAAAAGAGGTGATGAAGCACTTAGGGAATACACATTAAATTTCGATGGCGTTAAAATAAATAACTTTTTAGTAAACCAAGAGGAGATAGCGGAAGCCTATGAAAACGTTGACACTAAATTAATAGAAGCACTTGAAATTTCAGCAGAAAATATTGAAGATTTTCACAGAAGAGAAATTCCACAATCATTTTTATTTGAAAAAAAGGGAATTACTGCCGGACAAATGATAACGCCTTTGGATAGTACAGGAATATATGTGCCAGGTGGAAGAGCCGCATATCCCTCAACAGTACTAATGGCGGCAATACCTCCAAAAATATGCGGTGTTCCACGAATTGTCGTTGTTACTCCTCCAAATAAGAATGGCAAATGTAACGATGCGGTGCTAGTGGCATCAGATATCGCAGGCGTGGATGAAGTTTACAAAGTTGGAGGCGCTCAGGCAATAGCAGCTTTGGCATACGGTACCGAATCAATTAAAAAAGTTTCAAAAATAGTTGGACCAGGAAATAAATATGTTGCAATAGCAAAAAAACTTGTAGAAACGCCAACAGAATTTCCTGCAGGGCCAAGTGAAGTTATGATAATTGCAGAAGAAAGTTCAAATCCAAGATTTATAGCTCTTGACATGCTTGCACAATCAGAGCACGATCCTCTAGCTTCAGCATACCTATTGACAAATTCAAGAAAGCTTGCTGAAAAAGTTAAAGGAGAAATAGAAAAGGAACTTATGGTGCTCCCAAGAAAAAATATCCTTGAAGAGTCTTTAAAGAGAGGAGGGATATTCATTATACCTTCTATTGATGAGGCCATAAATCTTTCAAATGAATTTGCTCCCGAACATCTTGAGATAATGATTAATGAGCCCTTTTCAATCCTTACAAAAATTAAAAATGCAGGATCTGTATTTTTAGGAGATTATTCCCCCGAAGCAATGGGAGACTACGTATCGGGAACAAATCATGTGCTTCCAACATCAGGATATGCTAGATATTACTCTAGTCTTTCAGTTGATGATTTCTTAAAGAAATATACCTTTCAATATATTACAAAGGATGGAATAAAAACTTACAGAAACACAGTTTCCATACTTGCTAGATCAGAAGGATTATTTGCACATGAAAAAGCTGTGAATGTGAGGTTTGAGGATGAAAAGCAAATTTGATAGGGATATTTTAAGTAATCTTGAATCTTATTCTTCAGAAGTTTCGGTATCAGGAGAAGATCTAATTAGATTGCATGCCAATGAGCTACCATGGAAAAATGAAGCTGTAATTTTGGCATTAAAGGAGAGCCTCCCATCAATGCATATTAATCGATATCCAGAAGTAACTAATTCAGAGATAAGACAAAAAATTGCAAACTATATCGGATTTGAAACAAAAAATGTGCTTATAGGAAACGGTAGTGATGAGATTATAGATACAATAGGAAAGGCATTCATATCACCTCTCGATAAAGTGGTCATACCCTACCCTACATTTTCTCTTTATTCTACAATTACAAAGATATACTCAGGACTTCCAATCATGATTCCCCTCAATAAAGATTATGCCCCTCCAATTAAAAAAATCATTTCTGAGGCAAAAAATGCGAAGATTGCTATTATTTGTAGCCCAAATAATCCTACTGGAATTGCATACACAGATGAGGAATTAAAGTCAATATTGGATACAGGGATATTAGTGATTCTTGATGAAGCATATGCAGAATTCAATGGCCACTCAGGATTGGAGTTATTGAATGATTATAATAATTTGATTGTGATGAAGACATTTTCTAAAGCATTTGGGCTTGCAGGATTCAGAACGGGTTACTGTGTGTCATCAGAAATCTTGATAGATTCTATGAGCAAAGTCATGCTTCCATATAATTTAAATTTAGTATCTATGAAAATAGCTGAGTATGCTATCCAACATAAAGATTTCATGATTAATTCAGTCAAAAAGATTAAAGAAAATAGAAAGTACTTATTTGGTGCATTGAAAGAACTTGATGGAGTAAATCCAATTCAATCAAGCGCTAATTTTATACTATTTGAAACAGAAAATCCAAAAGTAATATATGAAGAATTATTAAAGAGAAAGATATTGATAAGATATTTTGAAGGTAAAAATTATCTTAGAGTTACTGTGGGAACCTATGAAGAATGTGTTAAGTTTATTTCTAGTTTGAAGGAGATACTAAATGCCTGTTAGGATCGGAATCATAGATTATGGAATGGGAAATCTAAAAAGTGTTTATAAAGCATTTAGATTTCTGAAAACAAATCCCATCTTCATAAATAAAGAAGAAGACTTTGATTGCGATGGCTTTGTATTACCGGGAGTTGGGGCATTTGAAGATGGAATGAGGAATCTAACTCCTTTTATTAAAGTCTTAAAAAAAGAGGTAGAAACAAAACCTATTTTAGGCATATGTTTGGGTATGCAGATGCTTTTCTCTGATAGCGAGGAAAATGGATTTTTTAAAGGACTAAACCTAATTCCGGGGTCAGTGAGGAAACTTCCAGACGGCCTAAAAGTTCCCCATATTGGATGGAATAGCATTGAGTTTTTGAGTGATGATCCCATTCTAACAGAAATAAAAAACGGTTCATACTTTTACTTTGTTCACTCTTACATACCCTTTTGCAATCTCAATTATTCCCTTGGAGAAACAGAATACGGGATAAAGTTTCCTTCAATAGTTGCAAAAGAATCTATTTACGGTACACAATTTCATCCTGAAAAGAGTGGAGAATCAGGATTAAAACTACTTAGAAATTATATGCACATTGTGGAGGATACTTTATGAAAGTTTTACCTGCTATTGACATACTTAATAGGAACTGTGTCCAACTTGTAGGAGGGGATCCTAATACTAAAATATTTGAACATGCAGATCCGTTGACAATTGCAAAAAAATGGGCAGAATATTCAGATTATTTGCATTTGATAGATCTTGATGCTGCTATTTATAATAGGGATACAAACAGGGATATAATAAAGAAAATTCTTTCCGAAGTAAAAATCCCTACTGAAGTTGGAGGAGGCATAAGAAGTATAGAAATATTTAGGGATCTAATAGACGCAGGTGCGGATAAACTCATAATGGGGACATCTGCAATAAAAAATATTGAACTCCTAAATAATATAAAAAACGAATTTGGGAAGAAGAGAATAGTCATCGCTTTAGATGTTAAAGGGGAAGATGTATCAATTTCAGGTTGGACTCAAGATTCAGGATTAAAAATATTTGAGGCCATAAAAAATTTGGAAGAATACGCTTCTTCTTTTCTCATTACAAGTATCGGTGTAGAAGGAAAAATGAAAGGGCCAGACATATCATTATACAAAAAGATTTTATCAATAACGGACGTTGAAATAATTGCATCAGGCGGTATATCTTCAATTGATAATTTGATAGAGCTTGATAGAATTGGAATTAACAAAGCAGTTGTTGGAGCTGCAATTTATAACAATAAGATTGATTTAGAAAATGTAAGAAAAGTTTTTGGGTGATTAGATTTGAGACAAGCAAAGATTGAACGAAAAACAAAAGAAACTAATATAGAAATTAAACTAAATATTGATGGCCAAGGTAAATATAGAATCTCAACATCAAAGAAATTTTTTGATCATATGCTTGAAACTTTTTCTAGATACAGCCTTTTCGACTTGGAGATAAAAGCAGAGGGTGATTTAACACATCACTTAGTAGAGGACATAGGAATCGCCTTGGGAATTGCTTTTTCAGAAGCCATAGGGGATAAAAAAGGAATAAATAGGATAGGATTTGCTACAGTTCCTATGGACGATAGCCTTGTCATGACCTCTCTTGATATTGGTGGTAGACACTATACAAAATTTGATTTAAAGTTTAAGTTTGATAAAATAGAAGAGGTTTCTCCCGATCTATTATTGCATTTTTTAGATTCATTTGCTCAAAAAGTTCCTTTGAATCTATTCATTAAAGAATTTTATGGGGAAGATGATCACCACAAAATAGAGGCAGCGTTTAAATCATTTGGCAAAGCGCTCTTGATGGCAACTTCCTTTAATGAGAGAATTGATTTACTCTCAACTAAAGGAGTGATTTGATGCACACAAAAAGAATTATTCCATGTCTTGATGTTAAACAGGGTAGAGTTGTAAAAGGCGTAAAATTTGTGAACATTAAGGATGCAGGTGATCCAGTTGAAATGGCACAACTATACAGCGAGAAAGGTGCTGATGAATTAGTATTTCTCGACATCACAGCCTCTTCTGATAAAAGAAATATAATGATAGATGTAGTTGAGAGGGCCGGGGATGTTGTCTTCATTCCATTTACTGTAGGGGGGGGATTAAGGAACATAGAAGATATAAAGGCTATACTACGCGCAGGTGCAGATAAAGTCAGCCTTAATACTTCCGCAGTTCAAAAACCCGATCTATTAAAAGAATCATCAAAAGTATTTGGAAGCCAATGCATAGTCCTTGCAATTGATGCTAAAAGAAAAGGTGAAAGTTGGGAAGTATATACTCACGGCGGCAGAGTTTCAACAGGGATGGATGCAGTTGAATGGGCAAAGAAAGCCGAAAATCTCGGTTGTGGGGAGATATTACTCACAAGCATGGATGCAGATGGAACAAAAAATGGATATGACATACCATTGACAAAGGCGATATCAGAAGCTGTGAATATACCTGTTATAGCATCAGGCGGCGCGGGAAATGCAGAACATATATATGAAGTCTTAACTAAAGGCAAAGCTGATGCTGCACTTGCAGCTTCAATATTTCACTATGAAGAACATTCAATAAGGAAGGTAAAAGAATATCTTAGATCAAAAAATGTTTCGGTAAGATTATGAGCAAGTTTAACCTTAAATGGGATGAAAAAGGCCTCATTCCTGCAATAGTCCAGGAGTATAATACGAAAGAAGTGCTTATGACTGCATACATGAACGAGGCATCACTAACGAAAACAATAGAAACAGGGAGAACTTGTTTTTGGTCAAGAAGCAGACAAAAATTCTGGTTTAAAGGGGAATCCTCAGGAAATATCCAAAACGTAAAGGAGATTAGATACGACTGCGATGCTGATTCTTTATTGATTTTGGTTGAACAAGTTGGTGTAGCATGTCATGAAGGGTATTCAACATGTTACTTTAGGAAAATTGATAAAGAAATAATTGGCCAAAAGACATTTGAAGCCGGCCTTTATGCACTAGACGAACTTTACAAATTAATTGAAAAAAGAAAGAAAGAACTTCCAGGCGATTCTTATACTACTAAATTGCTTACTGACAAGAATCTGCTCCTTAAAAAAATTGGAGAAGAGGCAAGTGAAGTAATTATTTCCTATTCTGAAGACAAAAGTAGAACTGTTGAAGAAGCTGCTGATTTACTTTATCACTTGTTCGTTTTATTAGTTGAAAGAGATATCGAACTGGGATTATTATTAAAGGAATTGAAGGAGAGGAGAGGTGAATAAATGAATTTGGGAAAAAGATATGATTTTCATTCACATACGATTTTTTCTGATGGAGAATTAATTCCCTCAGAACTTGTTAGACGTGCAAAAACTTTGGATCACAAAGCAATTGCTTTGACAGATCATGTAGATGTTTCAAACATTGAATTCATTGTTCCAAATATTGCTAAAGTTTCTGAAGAACTAAATCAATATTGGGATATAATGGTAATTCCTGGCGTTGAAATTACCCATGTACCTCCTGAGACAATTAAAAAACTTGCTATCAAAGCAAAAAAACTTGGCGCAAAGATTGTAGTTGTACATGGTGAAACACCAGTAGAGCCAGTAATGCTTGGAACAAACAGAAGTGCAATTGAAAGTGGTGAAGTTGATATTCTTGCACATCCAGGAATAATTGATGAAAAAGATGCAAAACTTGCAAACAACTCAGACATATTCCTTGAAATTACTGCAAGAAGTGGGCACAACATTGGAAACGGTAGGGTAGCTGCTTTAGGCGAGAATTTTCTTTTAAATACAGATACGCATTCACCAAACAATCTTATTACCCAAGAATTCGCCTATAAGGTCGCCTTGGGAGCAGGGCTTAATGAAGAATCTTCAATAAATGTAATTAAAGAAAATCCTAAAGTGTTACTTGAAAAAATATTATAAAAAGCAATATTCAATATTCGCCTTTATTTTTTTAGTCTGGCATTAGTTCCGAGTAAATAAGCACCAAATCCTATTGACCATACCATAAGAGGATATACTATCCATCTTTCCGTTCCCCCACCACCTAATATTGGAATAAAAAATCTTGCAGAGACAAGAAATAAAAGTGAAATTCCACCAATACATAATGATATATGGCCGTAGGGAGGTTCTATAATCTTTGAAGAAGCAATGGCAGCAATACCTCCTGAGATAAAAGTAATTAAAGCAAAAATTGGATGCAATATTTTAACATTTCCCGGGAATACTCCAACTCCTAGCACACCAATTCCAAATAAGCTAAAAGAAATGTTAAAAATTAGTTTTTTGTATAATAAAAACATACAATATGCGCTAATTAGGGCCATTATACCTGCTATAATCATTGTTAAATTGAAAATTATGGCTGATGGATGAATTGTTATATCATTTGAGGAGTGAGTTGATCCAAGATCGCTTATCATACTATCCGAAGTAGTATATTCATATGGGTAGAAAATTTCAGCAGTGATTATGCCCATTATTACGATAAATCCTGCAAGAAATAAGAGAGTGCCAGCTACCAACTGAGGATCCCTTTTAAATAAATTAATATCTGAAATTAATGTCATCCCCTTATAATAATTACATATTAAGGAATTTATATGATTTACTTTTAGAAAGATAGACACTAATTTTGATAGAGATTCTTTTATAATACTGCAAAACTCTTATAAACAATTTTTTTAATTTTTAAAATATGGACATTGGGCAGTTTATTAAAAATGTTGTTGATGCCATACTATCATTTAGTGACTTTATAGCAGAAGAGATTTCTGCTCTAACAAATGGATTCCTCCCAGAAGCCGCAGTCAATGAAGTAGGAATTTTAATTCTTTTAGTTATTTTGAGATTGGGATTTGATTATGCAAAAAAGATATTGGAAATCTTGATTGTAATATTTGTCATTTACATAGTAATACAACTTCTGCCTTCAATCATTAATTCGATAGGGTAGCGTTAAGAAAGATGCAGCATAAGATTTTTATTGAGACTTATGGCTGTACCCTGAATAAGGGTGACAGTGAGATAATTAAGTATCTCTTGAATGACTACCTTGTTGAATCAATTGACGAAGCAAATACAGTAATATTAAATACTTGTGGAGTCAAGGGGCAAACTGAAAAAAAGATTGCCTTAAGGATATCTTCTTTAGTTAACAACAAAAGAGTAATCGTATCAGGATGTCTTCCCAAAATAAATCCTGATGTTATTGACGAGAGGGTATCAGGGATTATTGGAACTAATGATATAGATCGCATTCTTGAAATTGTCCTTTCAAAAGAAAAAAAAATTTTTATTTCAGAGGATAATAAAAGACTAGGGCCTAAAACTTCTTTTAAAAAGATTAGAGATAACTCTTCTTCTGCAATTGTCCAGATTTCAGAAGGATGTGCTGGACAATGTAGTTTTTGTTGTACAAGATTTGCTAGAGGAAGCGTCCATAGTTTTCCTATTGAAGGAATAGTAAAAGAAGTTAGTGAAGCTCTTAAAGAAGGGTATAGAGAAATTCTCCTTACTTCTCAAGATACAGCTGCATACGGATTAGATAGCGGAGATACACTCCCATCCCTTCTTAAAAAAATCTTTAGCATAAATGAGAAATTCATGTTGAGACTTGGCATGGCAAATCCAAATCATATAAAAAAATTTAAGCATGAATTAGTAGAGATATACAAAGATCCCCATATGTATAAATTTTTGCATCTGCCTGTCCAGGCGGGGGATGATAATGTCCTTTTAGATATGAATAGGGGGTATACTGTCCAAGACTTTTTAGAGACAGTTTCACTTTTTAGGAAGAACATAGAGGATATTTATCTAGCCACAGATATCATTGTAGGATTTCCTACTGAAGATGATGTTGCATTTGAAAATACTTTCAAACTTATAGAAACTATAAGGCCAGATAAGATTAATCTCACTCGTTTTTCTCCAAGACCTGGAACGCCTTCATCAAAAATGAGGCAAATACCAACATGGATTGTTAAAGAAAGATCTAGAAGATTAAATCTTCTCAGGAAAAAAATTTCTCATGAGATAAATAAATCTTATATTGGAAGATACTTTGAAGCACTTGTGACTGAAAAAAATAAAGACGGAACATTTACTGGTAGAATATATAACAATAAACCCGTCATTTTAGAGAATACTGAGGTCGGTCAATTCATTGATATTGATATAGAAGATGCGACTCCCACATACCTTATTGGGAGAAGGTGATTTATTGGATTTGAAAGAATTACAAAAAAAAGATAAAATATTTTGCGAGGAGCGTGGATGGGATAAATTCCCTCCTTCACTTGTCTTAATCCATCTTTATGAAGAATTATCTGAAGTTGGAGAATATATACTCTACAAAGATGGTTACAAAAAGAGTGGGATGGGAAATGATAGAAATGCAGATTATGAGAATCTTAAGCGTGAGTTTGGGCAGATATTATCTTTATTGATGCAACTTGCTAACTCTTTTGGTATTGATCTGGAATCGGCATTTTTATCAGAATTTGAAATAATGCAAAAGAGATTTGGAAAGAGAGAATGGAAAGAATATATGGGTAATATTGTTTAGGGGGGCTTAAAAGCCCCCCTGGAGGGAAAATGGAGGAAAAAGATGAGCAACACCATTAATCAATCTTTAATAATGGTGCTCATAACTGTATACTATTATTGTTAAGACACTATATAAAGCTTTCGGTGTCATTGTTTAACAATAATGTAATGATGATTATCATGACTGTTTTATTTTCTTTGGGATCGGCTGTAAAACTCGGCCTTAAAAAAGGAATCCCTTTGGTAGACCAAAGAACATGTTATCTTATGATTGAAGGCGAATGTAATGCCGGATGCCTCTTTTGTATAAGGCCAAAAGATCAATCAAAACTTTCGAGACTGCCTTGGTACTCATTTGATTTAGAAAAATCTATCACTCAAATTGAAGCTATTTTTGAGCGTGTTTGCATTCAAAGTATTAGCTATAATAAATTTATTTTTGACATAAAAGATATAATAACTAAATTCTCTATAAAAATTCCAATCTCAGTGTCTCTTTCCTTAAAAAATTATAACGAGATTGAAAGTCTATATGGTAATGTGGATAAGATTGGCATAGGATTAGACTGTGCGAGGAAAGATATCTTCAAACAAATGAAACCTTACTATAGTTGGAGCAAAACATGGAAGGGCATAGAGAATGCTTCAGAAATGTTTGGAAAATATAACGTGATTTGCCACCTCATAGCTGGACTAGGTGAAACTGAAAAAGACATGATTTTAACATTTCAAAAGCTTTTTGATATGGGAACATACCCTTCTTTATTTGCATTTACTCCAATTAAAGGAACAATATATGAAAAACTATCACCACCTAATATTTTAAGTTATAGGAGACTTCAAATTGCCCAATATTTAATTACTTCAAATATAAAAAAAGCTGAAGAATTTCATTTTGAAAAAGGAGATATATTTTTTGATAATGAGGATTTCAATAATCTAAAACCTGATATTTTTGTTACTCGGGGGTGTCCTTCATGCGATCGACCGTTTTATAATGAATCCCCTAAAGAGAATATATACAATTTTCCCAACATGAGTCTAGTTCCCCAGGATATCTTAAAAGGAATTTTGGACCATAAGATTTATTAAATATTTATGACAAAATAATTTGTGATGTTATGGAGGATACATTTAATATAGAGGTTAAGATACCTGACTTTGTAAAACTTTTAGGTGAAGAAGGCAAGAATCAAATTTTAGAAGAAGTTAAGAAAAAAGTTGACAAGGATGTATCTAACATTGTTGTTAAAGCCGCAAGGGAAATAATGGCTGAAAAGTTGGGGCTTGATACAAGAGAAAGTCCATTTGGACCAATACCTACAAAAAAACATTCTGCACCTATTGAGGAAGATGAATCTAAATTTAATATGCTTTGCCCAAATTGTCAAAAACCACTTGAATCTGGAGTTAAATTTTGTAGATTCTGTGGTCAAAAGTTGGGCTAATCCTCGGGGATTATCAAAGCTTTTTTTATCTTTTCATAATCTACTTTTGTTTCTATACATCCATCTATTTCAAGATTAATACCCCTTCCTGGGATTTTGAGATAGTCCAAGACTAAACTGGCCTCTCGAAGTTCAACATGACATCCCACACCAATAATTGCCTTGGGTCTAGCAAGTTTTATTACCTTTTTTACAAAAGATCCCCCAGGCACAATAAATACTTTGATATTCCTCTCTTCACAGAAACTAATTAGATCTCCTATTCCACATTTTCCACATTTTGTGCACTGAAAACCTTTGGCCGAATCAAGAATTGATGGACAATTGATTTTTCTAAGACATTGGGGAAGTAGTAGAATTCTGTCTTCAAAGGGAATTTTAGTGAGTTTTTTATAATGAATAAAATTTCTCATATCATTTGAAATAATATCGATATAGCCTTTTTTTAACCCAATTTTTTCAGTCAATATCTTTAGCGGGTGGTATAGCAAATCTAAAACAAAAATTATAAATCTTGGAAAAAATACTTTTTTTGTCTTAGCAGAATAAGAAATTAAGATTATGGTTATAATTAACAATAATACTATTAATAAGAAAATAGTTGCTATTATTATTCCTAGAATCCCAAATATATCTATCATTAGTTTACTCCTAACAGTATTTCTTTCACTATTTCCATGTCCACATCAGTCTCTATACATCCTGTTTTTTTCAAAAGTACGCCGTATTGTGGCATTCCTTTAGTAGATAGTATCCTCATCATTTCATTTAATTCAGCATGACATGCTATTAACAAAACAGAAGAATGTGGGTGTCGTTTTAACACCCTTTTTACAAAAGATCCTCCAGGGGCTATAAAAACTTTAATAGAATTCTCATCACACATTTCCTTAAAGTTTCCTATTTTACATTTTCCACATTTGATACAATTAACGCCTAGCTCTGGATTAACTTGTGCCTTACACTCAATAGATCTTAAACAATATGGGAAAACAACTATCCTATCCTCAATTTTTGAAGAGAAATATTCATTTTTTAGTATTCCGTTTCTTATTTCAATCTCTACTTTGTCTACAACACTTTTATCTATATTTGAATATACAAAAAGTCGTTTAAGTGGGTAGTAAAGGACATCTAAAAGAAATAATGTGGCCTTTGGAAATACTATTTTTTTTTTCCTGACCATCCTAAAAATTAAAAAAGTAGCAATTAAAAGAAGTATCCCCAAAATAATAATAATAATTACAAATATAACACCCAATACAGAAAAAAAACTAGGCAATTCATTCATTACAATAGAATAAAAAATCTTATTTAAAAATATAATTGATTATACCTTTTTGAAAATTTTAGGTCTTAATAGGTACAATACAAGAATAACAAGCCCTGCCCCCAAAACAATCAAAGTTCCTAGTATTATTACTATGGAATTCTTTCTAATTGTTATACCGTCAATAGCACTTATTTTTGAATTAATCAAATTTACTTTTTCTTGATCGCCAAGCTCTGTATAAAGTTTTTTTGCTTCAATATAGTTTTCTCTAGATTTCCTATAGTCTCCTGCTGTATAACTGTCCTCTGCTGTTCTAAAAAATCTAGCCGCCTCGTCTAATCTTACGTCGTCTCCTATTGTGATAAGCATTGATTTAAAATTATTGGCTTCTTTATTTGTAGGGGAGATGTCAAGTGCGGTATTAATGGCCTCAATTGCTTCTTGGTAATTTCCAAGACTATATTCTGCTCTTGCAATTCCGTACCATACACCAAATAAGCTATTATTTAATCTACTTGCAATTTTATAGGTAGACAATGCTTCATCGTATTTGCCAAGTGAGAATAAAATATCCCCTTTTAATATCAACGCTTCCATTTTTTGTTCGTATCCAGGGTCTCTGGCAAGAGCATTATTTATCTCAGTTAACGCATCTGTGAATCGTCTTTTGTTCCACAATGATTTGGCTTTGATAAGGTATGATTCATATTTTGAAGGGTCAATCTCTATGGCTTTGTCACTAGTTTTCATCGCATCATCATAGTTGTTATTAGCTAGGTACTCTTCTGCCGCAAAAACTAATTCCGCATATGTTAAATCTTTTTCTTCTGGAGGTGTAATCCCAGTATTTCCTGAAAAATAGTCAAAAATATTTGTAATAAGTCTTAAGTGATCATATTTAGTAATCATATGGTCTTCGATAAAAGTTGAAGATCCAATTGCCACTACTTTTCCACTTAAGACATTAGATTTTGCCGCAACTATTATGCTAGTACCAGAAATAGGATTTAAAGGATCTTTAGGTGGAATGCCGGATTTATCTGGATCACTTAAATAAGGTCTACTAAGGCTTTGAGGGGATCCCCTCATTAAAGCTTTTGAATTATTAGATGTTAAAGTAAGTGAACATGGTAGCTTCATGGCGATTCTAAATATTTCCTTAGTAACGGCATCATCAACTATATTGACAATAATAACGTTAGTTGCATCATTATCATAGTAGCTCTGTGTGTCTGTAACTAGATCATCGTTAAAAATAATGCCCATATTAGCTGTTAATTCATTTAATACCTCTCTTGTCTTTTTTGTATCGAGAGAGCTCCCCCCCCTACCAACAACTAAAAGACTCCCGCCATCTTTTACAAATTTTTCAATAGCAGCTATTTCCTGTGGACTAAAATTTGACTTAGGAACAATGACAAGTAGAACGTCATAATTATTTAGAATATTTCCAGTAATTTTAACCTTATTTTCCGATAAAATGAATCCTTTATTTGTAAGCTGATTAATAAACATATCATATCCAGCAGTAAAACTAATTGGTTCATCGTGAGCAATATCAATTAAAACTCTTTTCTTTGATTCTGCATTAACATTTAATGGTATACTAAATATCAATAATGCAACTATACCTAAAATAAATAATTTTTTCATGGGGCCACCTTAAAAAACATCATTCAATAACATTTAAAAATATATTTGTTTTGGATACCTTATTAATCGTGTTTGCAGTCGAATTACCCAATAAAACAAGCTTCACCAAAAGATTTAAATACCCACCACAATTATTCAGAAATGGTACGGCGACCATAGCGGAAGTGATACACCTGGACTCATCTCGAACCCAGAAGTTAAGCCTTCTTGCGTCGTGATTTGTACTGCTAGTAGCGGGAATATCACAACGTCGCCGGCCTTTATATTCTTGGCTATTTATATACTAGCCGACTGATGAAAAACTATATGTTTTGAGGAATGAGGTGTTTTAATGGCAGTTTATGTTAAATTTAAAGTTCCAGAAGAGTTAGCAAACAAATCTTACGAATCTCTTGAAATGGTAAGGGACACAGGAAAATTAAAGAAAGGTGCAAATGAAACAACAAAAGCTGTTGAAAGAGGTATTGCAAAACTAGTTTATCTTGCGGAGGATATTACTCCTGAGGAGATAATTGCACACATACCATTGATATGTGATGAAAAAGAAATACCATATATCTACGTTCCAAGAAAAGATGAACTTGGTGCAGCAATCGGTATTGACGTATCAACAGCAGCAGTTGCAGTAATTAAAGAAGGTAAAGCTAAGGATCTTATTGATGACATCATTGTCAAAGTAAAAGAACTTAGAAAGTGATTTAATGGCCGAGATTGATGCAGGAATACCGGCAGAAGTTTTAGAGATTGTCGTTCGTACTGGCGTGACTGGGGATATCTTCCAGGTAAGAGTCAAAGTACTTGAAGGGATAGATAAAGACAGAGTCATCACACGAAATCTAAGAGGTCCGGTAAAAATTGGAGACATTGTTGTTCTAAAGGAAACTGAAAGAGAAGCAAAGGAGATAAAGACGCCAAGGTGAGATCATGCCAAGAAAAGTCAACTGTTCTTTTTGTGGAGGATTAATTGATCCTGGAACAGGCCTTATTTTCGTAAGAAAAGACGGAGTGGTATATAACTTTTGTACCCATAAATGTGAAAGGAATATGATTAATTTAAATAGAAAACCAAGGAAAATCAGATGGACTGAAGAGTACAAAAAAGAAAAGGCCCTTAGAACAAAGAAATAATTTTATTAATAAATTTTTTTAATTGGTGTTTAAGATGAGCGAAAGAACTTTAATTATTTTAAAACCAGATACTATAATGAGATCAAATATTGGAAATGTTTTATCAAGAATTGAATCAAAAGGATTAAAAATAGCCGCTTTAAAAATGGAATGGATATCTAAAGAAAAAGCTGGAACTCATTATGCAGAACACAAAGGAAAAACTTTTTATGAGAGTCTAATTAGCTACATCACTTCTTGCCCAGTTGTACTTGGGGTAATTGAAGGAGAAGATGCAATAACTGTTATAAGGACTCTATGTGGCACTACAGATCCTCACAAAGCTGCCCCTGGAAGCATAAGAGGGGATTTTGGATATAAGAGGGGAAATGATATATTTAATGTAATTCATGCTTCGGATTCTCCAGAAAGTGCAAAGAGAGAGATTTCTTTGTTTTTCAAGGATCAAGAAATATTCAATTACAATAAATAAACAAATCGTTGTTTAAATGATACGACAGCCAATTATCTCTGTTTTAGGTCATGTAGACCATGGAAAAACTTCTCTTCTAGATTATATTAGAGGTACTGCTGTTGCTTCAAGAGAAGCTGGTGGAATTACTCAACACATCGGCGCTACAGAAGTACCTATCGATATAGTAAAGGATATTTGTGGAGAAGATTTTGATAAATGGGGGATAAAACTTCCTGGATTATTATTCATCGATACTCCTGGCCATAAAGCATTTACAAATTTAAGGTCTAGAGGAGGATCTCTTTCTGATTTGGCTGTTTTGGTAGTGGACATAAATGAAGGATTACAATTACAGACAATAGAAAGTATTAACATACTAAAAAATTACAAAACTCCCTTTGTAATGGCTTTGAATAAGATCGATAGGATAAATGGTTTTAACATTATGCCAAAATCTTCTTTTAATAATGTAATAACTAAGCAAAATCAGAATGTTAAATCCATACTTGACCAAAAAATATGGGACTTCCAGGCAAAAATGTATGAACAAGGTTTTGATTGTGATATTTATAATAAAATCTCAGACTACACTAAAAAAATTGCAATGGTTCCCATATCAGCTAAAACAGGTATGGGAGTGCAAGATCTTCTCTTGCTTATTGCAGGTCTTTCTCAAAAATTCTTGAAAAACAAACTAGAAATTGATGAAAATGAGCCTGGTAAAGCAACAATATTGGAGGTCAAGGAAGAAAAAGGTTTGGGAATGACTCTAGATGTTATTTTGTATGACGGAGTCATTAAGAGAAAAGACGATGTCGTTTTTGGTGGAAAGGATGGCATTTATACAACTAATATTAGGGCTTTACTTAAACCTAAATCACTTGAGGAAATTCGAGATCCAAGAAAAAAGTTTGATTCAGTTGAATCACAATTTGCTGCAGCAGGGATAAAAATTTCTGCCCATGACTTAGAAAAAGCGTTGGCAGGATCTCCTCTTTATGTAGCAAAAGATATTGAAAAAACAAAAAAAGAAATATCTAAAGAAATTAAATCAATAAAAATTGAGAACAATAGTTCCGGAGTTATAATAAAAACAGATACTCTTGGAAGCCTTGAAGCAATAGTCATGGAATTAAAAGAATTAGGGATTAATATTCGAAGGGCAGATATAGGGGATGTCACAAAGCAGGATATAATTGAGGCGAAATCAGTCAAGATGGAAGATAAGGTGTCTGCAGTTGTTTTTGCCTTTAATTCTAAACTCTTACCAGATGCAAAAGAAGTCGCAGTTAGAGAAGACATTAAAATATTTGAAAGTGAGATTATCTATAAAATACTAGAAGATTATGAGCTCTGGAAGAAAGAAGAAATAGAAAAACAAAAGAAACAGAAATTTGAGGGAATAATAAGGCCAGGAAAAATAGAACTTATGTATCATCATGTTTTTAGAGTAACAAAACCGGCAATCGTTGGTGTTAAGGTATTACGAGGAAGACTTAAAACAGACGTGTCATTATTAAAAGATGATGGAAAAAATATTGGAATTGTAAAAACATTAAAGGATAAAAATGATTTTCTAAAGGAAGCCCTGCAAGGTAAAGAAATAGCTTGTGCAATAGATGGTCCAACAGTTGGAAGGCAAATAAAAGAGGGAGACATACTTTATGTGAATATACCTCTCCCGGATTACAAAAAACTAAAATTTGAAATTTATAATGATCTAACTCAAGACGAAAAAGAAATTCTCGATGAATTTATCTTAATTAAGAGGAAGGAGGACTCTCTTTGGGGTATATAATTATATTACCAAAAGACTTAAATATCATTTTAAACTATAAAAATTTGTTAGCTTCTTATTATTTAACTAACTATTTTGAGGTGATTTAGTGGAAGATATAAAAAAAGGTACTACTACAGTAGCTATTGTATGTAAGGACGCTGTAGTATTAGCAACGGATAGAAGAGCATCAATGGGTTATTTAGTGGCTCATAAGAATGTTAAAAAAGTATACAAAATTGATGATTACATTGGAGCAACAGTGGCAGGCAGTGTAGGAGATATCCAAAGTTTGATTGGATCTCTTAGAGCCGAAGTAAATCTTTATAAGATGAAAAACGGCGCTAAAATGTCTACTAGGTCACTTGCTACATTGACATCCCACATACTACACGGTCAGAGGTACTACCCCCTAATTGCGTGGCTTGTTGTAGCTGGATTTGATGAAAAACCCATAGCTTATTCCATAGATCCAATAGGCGGAGTAAACGAGGATAAAGCAATTTCAACAGGTTCAGGGTCGCTTGTGGCATACGGTGTTTTAGAATCTATGTATCGAGACGGTATGAGCTGGGAAGAAGGTGCATCTGTTGCTATTAAGGCAATTAATGCAGCAATAGAGAGAGACCTAGCCACTGGAAATGGTATTACAATGGCCGTAATCGATAAAGATGGCTACAGAGAACTTTCTGATGAAGAAATTATAGGTATAATGAATCAGAATTAATTCTCTTTTTTATTTTAATTATTAATTTATCATATATTCTTAAGAAATTAGGTGAGTTTTTGTCTTCAGAGGAGATACTTAAAGAAATTAAAAACGTTGTAACGGAAAATATACCTCCCGGTGCTGTCATAACAAACATTGACTTTGAAGGGCCTGAGGTCGTTATATACACTAGAAATCCAGGGATGCTAGTTGACGATGGTGAAATAGTAAAAGAACTAGCAAAGAATTTAAGAAAAAGGATTATTGTAAAACCTGATGTTGCTGTACTAACAACAGAAGAAGAAGCAATAAATAAAATTAAAAACATTGTTCCTGATGAAGCTGAGATCACTGATATCAGCTTTGATCCTTCAGCTTCAGAAGTGATAATCGAGGCAAAAAAACCAGGTCTTGTTATCGGAAAATCAGGCCAGACTTTGAGAGACATCACAAGAGTTGTAAGATGGGCCCCCATAGTAAGGAGGACACCACCTTTACAATCTGACACAATTAAAGCAGTTAGATCAACTCTTCAGAAGGAAGCAGATGAAAGAAAAACAATCCTGAAAAAAATTGGCCATAGAATTTATAGGGATCAAGATATACGTTCGGAGTGGATTAGAATCACTTTTCTTGGAGGATTTAGAGAAGTTGGAAGGTCATGTTTGTTATTACAGACTCCTGAATCTAAAGTTTTGTTAGATTGTGGTGTTAACGTAGCAACAAATGATCCAAAACATGCTTATCCCCATTTAGATTCTCCCGAATTTAAGTACATTCTGAATGCAAAAGAGTTAGATGCAATTATTGTAAGTCATGCCCATCTTGATCATTGTGGATTTATTCCATACTTGTACAAGTATGGTTATGAAGGAGCGATATATTGTACGCCCCCTACAAGAGAATTAATGACCATGTTGCAATTGGATTATATAGATATTGCAGAAAAAGAAAATAATCCAGTTCCATACTCCAGGAAGGACGTTAAAAGTGTCATCCATCACACTATTCCTGTTGACTACAAAGAAGTAAGGGATATTTCTCCAGACATAAGGCTCACATTCCATAATGCTGGGCATATATTAGGTTCTGCTATGGTGCACTTACATGTAGGGAATGGATTGCATAATATTGTATATACTGGTGATTTTAATTTTGAAACCTCAAGGCTCTTAGAAAAAGCCAATTTCAAATTTCCACGCCTTGAATCCTTAGTAATCGAGGCGACTTATGGAGGGTCACACGATATACAGATGCCAAGAGGCGAAGCAGAAAAGAATCTTTTGAAGATAATATATGATACTACCTCCCAAGGAGGTAAAGTCTTAATTCCTGTTCTTTCAGTTGGAAGATCTCAGGAAATAATGCTTTTTTTAGAAGAGTTAATGGAAAGTGGCACACTAGAAAGAATGCCAGTATATCTTGATGGAATGATATGGGAGGCAACTGCAATCCATACTGCATATCCTGAATACCTTTCAAAAGAGATAAGAGAAATGATATTCCATCAAGGAAAGAATCCTTTCTTATCTGAAACATTTGAGAATGTAAAAACTAATGACAAGAGGAAGAGCATAATTGATGGCCCTCCGTGTATCATTCTAGCAACTAGCGGTATGCTTGTAGGGGGACCATCAGTAGAGTACTTCAAAGCTTTAGCAGAAGATGTTAGAAACTCAATAGTTTTTGTAAGTTATCAAGGAGAAGGATCTCTTGGAAGAAAAGTTCAGAAAGGTATGACCGAGCTTCCCCTTATGGGAACTAATGGTAAGAATGAATTAATTAACATTAGAATGAAAGTTTACACCGTTGACGGATTCTCAGGCCACTCAGATAGAAATCAACTTATGGAATTTATTAAAAGATTAAATCCACGGCCTGAAAAGATTATTACTGGTCATGGGGATCCTGTAAAGTGCACCGACTTTGCAAGTACAATTTATAGAAAGTTTAGGATAGAAACTAAAGCACCTTCAAATCTTGAAACAGTAAGATTAAGCTAGGGTAAAAATGAAATTCTATTATGCTATATATCAACAAGGACATGAATTGATCGTCGCAGTTTGTGATGATGACACTTTAGAGGGTACTTTTTATTGTGCTGAAAGAGGAATAAAAATAGATGTAAAAAAATCTTTTTATGGAAAAAAATTAGGGCAAAAAGAGGATATATTGTCCTACATGAAAGACGCAACAATTCTTAATCTTGTTGGGAAAAAAATTGTAGGAATAGCTTTAAGCGAAGGCCTAATTAGTCGGGAATGTATCTTAGAGATAGGTGATACATTACATGCTCAAAGAGTCAAAATGTAGCATTTATAAAAAACAATTTAAATAATCTTTTTCTTTATTGCTTATGAAAAGATGCTTTGTTTGTGGAAAAGAAGATAAACTCACAGATGGAAAGTGTAAAGAGTGTTATTTAAAAGAATCTTTCCAATTTTCTATTCCGGGAAGAATAAAAGTTCCCTATTGTAAGAGTTGCAATTCTTACTACACAAACAGGTGGAAAAATCTTGATAATAAACTTTCCTTTATTGATGAAGTTTTAAAGAACAATATTTCTTCAAGTAGAGAAATTAAGTTTGTTTCTGAATTTTCTAAAGATAATAAAGACATCCAAGCGATAGTTGATTTTCTTGATGAAGGCAACATTTACAAAGTAAAAATTACTATTCGACCTTTTTATGATGACTCTCTTTTTGATATGGAAGCATCAAGTGAAATACTACTGTCAGGAGAACAATGTCAAAGATGCTCAAGATTTTATGGTGGATATTATGAGGCTATTCTTCAGATAAGAAATGATGAGAAAAAGATTGAGTTAGAAAGAGCAAATGACATAATGAAAATTGTTGATAAATTTACAGATAAACTAATTTTAAAAGATAGAATGGCATTTATTTCTAGAATTGAAGAACTTAAGGAAGGAATAGATATTTATATGGGATCTTTATCTGCAGCGAGAAAAATTGGGAATTGTCTAATCAAAAAATTCAACGGCTCTATGGGCGAATCTCATAAACTTATGGGTATTGATAGGGACTCGGGTAAAAAAATTTATAGAACTACCGTAACTGTAAGACTAAAAAATAGGGCACAAAGGTATGCCTATTATAAAAATCATTTGTATCTACTTGACATAGCAGGAGATAACTTTAAACTTACCTCATTGGAAGGCGGGAACATTTTGAGTATAAAAGCAAAAGAATTTGAGAGGGAGCTCAAAAAAGAAAATATGAAGGTAATTGAAAAAGATATACTTGAAACAGTAGATATTTCTGTAACTGAAGTCACTCCTGAAAGGTATCAGATGATGAAACTTTCGGGAGACTATGAGACTTTCTACGTTTTAAGGGATGAAGTTAGATTAAAAAGGGAATTAAAAGTTGGTGATAATCTAAAAGGTGCCATCATAAATAATCGGATTGTAATTATGGAACAAGAAAGTATTATTTAATACAATTTATGTTATAAAAAGTTTCAACTTGGGCGTTATTCTTATAAGTTAATTTTATACCTCATGCACGGCGATTCTAATGACAAAAGATAAAGTTGTTTTGGCTTATTCTGGGGGCCTTGATACCAGTGTCATCTTGACTTGGTTAATAGATGAAGGATTTGATGTTATATGTTTCATCGCAGATGTAGGGCAAGATGAAGATCTAAAAGCCGCTGAAGAAAAAGCCATTAGATGCGGAGCAACGAAGGTTTATGTTGAAGATTTGAGATCCGAATTTGTTACGGACTTCATCTTTCAAGCATTAAAAGGAAATGCAATGTACGAAAACAGATACTTATTAGGAACTTCTCTTGCAAGGCCTTTAATTGCAAAGAAACAGATTGAAATTGCTGAGAAGGAAAATGCAAAATATGTTGCACATGGCGCAACTGGAAAAGGTAATGATCAAATTAGATTTGAATTGACATACTACGCATTAAATCCTTCCATACATGTAATATCGCCTTGGAAAAATCCAAAATATCTACAACAGTTTCAGGGACGAAGTGATATGATAAAATATGCGAAATCAAAGGACATTCCAATCAAAGCTTCTGTATCAAAACCATACAGTCAAGATGGTAATTTAATGCACCTAAGCCATGAAGCAGGAATACTTGAAGATACTATGCTCACCCCAACTGAAGACATGTTTGAAATAACAAAATCACCAATGGATGCACCAGATAAACAAACAATTATTGAAATTGACTTTAAGAATGGACTCCCAGTAAAAGTAATCAACAAAGAGGATGGAACTGTAAAAACTAAACCCTTGGAACTTTTCCTATACTTGAATGAATTAGCAAAAGAAAATGGTATTGGAAGAATTGATATCGTTGAGAATAGATTTATTGGTATAAAAAGCAGAGGAGTTTATGAAACGCCGGGGGCTACAATACTATGGGCCGCTCACAGAGATATTGAAGGAATAGCAATGGATAGAGAAGTTATGCATCTAAAACATATGCTTGAACCAAAATTTGCAGAACTTATATATAATGGATTTTGGTACTCACCTGAAATGGACTTCCTAATGGCGGCTTTTAACAAGAGTCAAGAGTTTATCGATGGGAAAGTTGTAATTGGTCTTTACAAAGGCAATGTCATGATTCTTGGAAGGGATTCACCCACATCGCTTTACAATAAAGAATTGTCAAGCATGGATGTTGAAGGTGGATTTGATCAGACAGATTCCAAAGGATTTATCCGAATTAATGCCATTAGGCTAAAAGCACACAAGGTAATTCTTAATAAAGATACCATCGGACTAAATTAAATTTATATTTTTTTATAATTTCATCCCTTCTTCTATAGCCATAAGCCAATTCATAAAAGTATTAAAAGATCCTCTTAATGCAGGTATATCTTCAGATACAATAATAACTTTAAGAGTGGTTCCTTCAGTTGTTATTTCAGACTTAGTCCTATAAAAAGGAGAGCTATCTTCTTCTATTTTTAAAAGCCGTTCTATTTCTCTTGCTTTTTCATGAATATATACGATCTCGATCTTGGCAATATTCATAGTTTGATATAGTCTAAAATCCTTAAAAGGTTTCTTTCATGAATAGTAACATTAGCTCTATTTGCCACTTCGTCATCTTTTGGGTCAAATGCTATTGAAAATCCAGATAGGTCAAACATAGGTATGTCATATTTTGAATCCCCTACTGAAATTATCTCCTCTTTTTTAAGACGATATTCTCCTATAATATAGTTCATTACAATGTCTTTCCGCAAAAGGTCAACTCTCCAAATATCCTGTCCAGAAAGAAACCCATTTTCTTCATATTGAAATCCATTAGCCCATATCTTATCTATCCCTAAGGCCCTACCTGCATTTTGAGCTAGAAGATCAATTCCTGCAGAAATGATAAATAAATTAAAATTATTTTCTTTTAAGATCTTTATACATTCTCTAGCGCCATCGATAAATATCAACTCTTCAAGAGCTTTTTCAACTTCCATTTTGTGAGGCAGACTACCTTCTCTTTTCCATAAGGATATATCCTCTCGTATCCATTGACCATAATCTATTTCTTTAGAAAAATATCTTCGCATATTCTCTTTTCTTTTTTCTTCATCTGCACCAAAGTACTCATGGAGCCTTTCCCAAGATGAGTGAGATTCTATTAATACTCCATCTAAATCAAAGACAATGGCGCTATACATAAACTAAAAAAAATATAATTCTATTTAAAGCTTTAGAAAATCTTTTATTAATCTTTAATAATCCTAATTTGTGAAACTCATTGTGTATAATTTGGGGCAAGATGACCCTAAAAAATGTACGGCACAGAGGCTTCTAAAATTTGGAGAAGTCACTTTTGTTAAAAATATTAGGGGATTACCAAATAATTGTATTTTATTAAATCCTTTTTCTAAAAGAGTATTATCTCCTAGTGATATAAAATATTCAAAAAATGGAATTGTAGTGTTAGATTGTTCTTGGGTTGAAGCAGAAAAGTGCTTTGATAAAATAAAATCAAAGATTCAGGGAAGGATCCTCCCATTTTTAGTACCTTCAAATCCCATAAACTACGGTAAACCAGGTAAACTATCTACTGTAGAAGCTTTTTCAGGTGCTTTATATATAATAGGGGAGAAGGAACATGCTAGAAAGATATTATCAAGCTTTAACTGGGGGGAGGAATTCTTCAAAATTAATTTAGAATTACTTGAGGGATATTCAAAATCATATGATGAAGAGGGGATTTTAGACTTCCAAGAGAAATATTTAAAAGGGATTAATAACAGAAAAAGCTCTACAGAGGAGATTAAATGAAGAACGAGTTAGCTGAAAAGAGACTTTTTCATGTAAAGATTTGCATGAAGTGTAACGCGAGAAATCCATGGAAAGCTCAAAGTTGTAGAAAATGCGGATATTCAGGATTAAGAGGAAAAGCAAAAGAATCAAGAGTATAAAATAGGTAGTAAATCTTTTATTCCCTCAACTTTTTTATCCCCTATTTTTATTCCTATGAATTGACATCCTGCACTTTTAGCTGCAATCATATCTGATGTTGTATCGCCCACGAACACCATCCTTTCAATCGGCACTTTTAGGAATTCTGAAGCTTTTAAAATCATATCTGGGTATGGTTTTGGTCTTTCTACATCATCCAAACACATTACAACTTTAAAATACGTGTATAGGCCAAAATGATTAAATGTTTTGTCAAGATTTATTCTTGGCGTATTTGTAGCGACCCCTAGTTTAAAATCTTTTAAGGACTCTAAAGTTTCGTAAACTTTTTCGTGTAGTTTTATCAAATGAACATTATTTCTCTGATTTCTTAGCGCAACTTCAACTGCGTCCTTTCCGAGGCCATACATCTTTAGATCTTCTTCAACAGAAGGGCCCCAAAATATTTTTCTGTAAGTTTCTCTGTCCACGGGAGATTTTCCAAATTCTTCTAAAGTTTGATTGAAAGATATAAACCAGCTTTCAAAAGAGTCAAATAAAACTCCATCAACGTCGAAAACAATAGCTTCTATTCGCATAATATTGGAGTTTGAATCCTTTATTTAAGTTTTCTTATGGTAAACTATATAAAAAATAGAATACATAATTATTTTCTAGATAACAATAAATAAAAACTAAAGGAGGCAATAAATTGAAATTTGTAGTATCAAGGATATGTAAAGATTGTTTAAATCCAGATGACCCTCCTTGTGAAAACGCTGTATTTGACAAGATGAATAATCTATGGACAAAAGATTTTCTCGATTTAGGGGATTTGATGAGATTCTTTAGTAAATATGGCGATCTTGTCATAACAGAAAATGAAAAAACTCAAATGGCCGAGATAGTAATATATGATGACTGGAAAGATATAAGGGAAAAATTGAAAAGTTAATTACTTCTTTTCAAGTATTTTTATAAGGTGCCATCCAAACTGAGTTTTAACTGGGCCAACAACGGATCCTGTATTTCCTTCAAAAGCAGCCTTCTCAAATTCTTTTACCATTTTCTGTCTAGGAAAGAATCCCAAGTCGCCCCCCTTTTTCTTAGAGGGACATTCAGAATATTTTTTCGCTAGATCGGAGAATTTATCTCCTTTATTTATTTTATCTAAAATTTCTTTAGCTAAAGCTTCTGATTTAACTAAAATATGTGCAGCATGAACTTCTTTTACCATAAATTTAGAATAGGTATGCTATATAAAAAATTTACTGAAAAATGTGCAATAATTATCTTTCTGCGAAGTATACTCCTAATATTACAAGTGCCCCCCCTATAATTGTAAATACTGTAATGACTTCCCCTAATAGAAGCCATGCGAATATTGCAGTAACAACAGGAACAAAGTATAGGAACATTGCAACGTTTGAGGCTTTCTCACATTTCATAGACCTATTCCAGCATATATATGCAAAAACTGAACATAAAAGGGATAAATATAAAATAGATCCTATCCCTAATTTTGTAATATTTCTAATGAAAGAAAATCTTGATTCAAAAAATGCTATTGGGAATAAGAATATTGTTCCAAAAAGGAAAGTAAAAGAAGTCATAGAAAGGGGGGTTTTCTCTTCCATTATTTTTTTCCCTACAATAGAATAAATAGACCAAAACATAGCAGTAAATACTATTAAGATATCCCCAATATTTATCTTCTGGAATCCAGAGATAGAACCATTTATTACTATAACAATGGCACCGATAAATGAAACAAAAATCCCAAATGCCGTCTTTTTGCTAAGAGGCTCCCTTAAAAATATTAATGCGAGGATTGCTATAAACGGAACATTGAAATTTATCAAAATTGATGAATTAATGGCGGACGTGAAATTCAAGGCATATACTTGGATTCCTTGCACTAAAGTCACCCCAAGTAAGCCAAGCATCGAAAAAGGTATAATCTCTTTTTTATTAATTTTCAAACTATTTTTTCCTTCGAGATAATAAGTAATTGCAATAATTACTGGGCATGCTATAAAAAATCTAAAAAAAGCTAGGGAGTAAGGAGGAATCTCCGTTAATCCCCATTTAATTGCAATCCACGAACCAGACCAAATAAGGACCAGAGCTACAAGTTCCAAAAATGATTTTATTTTCATTCAGCATCTTTTTCCTTTATTTTGAAAGTTCCGAGAGATGCTTTATCCGTTTAAGCATGTTAGGATGTGTACTCATTAACTCCATTATGCTAGCCGAAGCGCCAACTCTAACTCCACCATGTCTAACCGATTCAAGTTCATTTCTATCAATTGTACCGCTCATATCTCTATCAACTTCAGTAAGCTCATTAAAATCTCCTTTTGCTTTAGTTGGATCATTAACAAAGAAAGCCTTAACGCCCTCTACTCTCTGTAATTCGCTTCTTGGTGTCTTTGCAGTTCCATATGTAAGCTTGTATAGCGCAGAGGCTAGTTGATGGGGTTCATTCCCAAGTTCTGTACTTCCTTTATCTGCATAATATTCCCTTATTCTGGAACCATACATTACTAATAAATTCGTAATAAAATAGACAACTAAGGCAAATATGCCGATAATAGCAGTTCCGCCTGAATTTCTATCATTACTCCTGCCAACTGAGCCACTGAATCTAGAAGACATGTACATATAATATGCAATCATTGGAACTGCACTTAGAAGTGTAATAATGGCCATATCCCTATGTTTTACATGGGATATTTCATGCCCTATGACTGCTTTGAGTTCATTTTCTGAAAGCAAATTAACAATTCCATCTGTCACACAAACTCTTGCGTCACCTTTTGATTTTCCAAAAGCAAATGCATTTGGTAGGGGAGTTGGGCAAGTTCCAACTTTTGGAGTTTTCTTTAGACCTGCGAGTCTAGCTTGCTCTTCTACCATCCTATATAGTTTTGGATTTTCTCCTTCAGTTATGTACCGTACCTTCATAGAGGATTCTACCATTTTTGGCCCTATCATATATTGTACGAACATCATTCCTAATGCGAGTATAACGCTATAGTTCACAAAACTTTGGCCGGAGTACCCAACTGCAGCCCCTACAAAAAGTAAAAAACCATAAAGTATTACAAACATTAGTCCAACTAACATATACATTCTTGCTTGTAACCACATATTCTCACCTAACATTAAATAAATGAAGCATTATTTAAATATTTCTTATCCAGTTTAGAAAGACATTTGAAGAAAAACTCTAAGTGTTTTTGAGCACTGATACAAGGAGCATTCCATTAATAAACGAAAAAATCCTTTCGATTGATAATAATTTCATTCATTTAGGAGAAAAATTACTGCCGCATTTGTTATAAAAATTGGTGCGACTGGCGGGATTCGAACCCACGCTTGAAGCTTGGGAAGCTCCAGTCCTAACCACTAGACTACAGTCGCAGTTATTCGCATCTTTTAATACAAATTTATAAATTTATCTTTTCATAAATTCTTCCAATAATAAATCCAATGGCAGTGCATGTTTCGAGGGGAATGCCTTCTCCAGTTATATCAAGGTGACATGTTGTCATTTTCCTGATTTCCATTGGGAGACCTCTTCTACCCAATCCAATAAAAAACACGGAATCGTCACCTTCTATAATATTTTTTGTAATATTATTAAAATCACAAGATTTATCAGGTTTAGAAGTTGTTGATATGAAGACACCTTTGATTTTTTTTGGATCATCAATAGCAATAAGTTTGCCATGTTTGATAAGCTCTTCAATATACTTTCCCCCCTCTCCAATTGTTGTATTTTCTTTTACTTCCTTCAGAAGGAATTCTTTATAATCGTCTTTAAAAGGAAAATCAAAAAGACAAAGGTCAAATCCCGCATAAAAACAAAGAGGGGCAGCTCTAGCAACATTTCTTGAATGTATATCATGCCATTTTAGTTTGTCATAAGTATTTACTAAGCAGATAGTAATCTTTCCTTTATGGTTTTTTTGTCGACTCACCCTTAACAACTCCTGTTGCAATAATATGTGACACCCTTAAAGGTTCGGGGATATTAGAATGCATAGATGAAATTCTGATTAATTCTCTAGCATCATTCTCGGAAATTCCTTTAAACTGAAAATAAATGTCTGATTTATCATGAACTTTTCCTTCATAAATTTGTCCAGCATTTTTTATTATACTGAGTCTCTTTTCTTTATCATTTAGATTTGTAAGTGCTTTTTCTATAGAGTTAAAGTCCGGAATTTTTCTCATTATTACCACAACTGGGAGCTTTGTTTCATGAAATAATTTTTCGATATCTATAATATTAAATCCCGCTAAAGTAATACCCTTTAACATAATCGCTCGTAAATCTTTATAACGAGCTTTAATTATCATGTTGGCAATTTTTTCTGTTGCATCAAGTCCATCTCTTTCAACGTACGTACTGACAACTCCGTCAATCCAGAAACCTCCTCTAAGTAATGCACCAACAACTAGAACTTTTTTATCCTTCTTTGTAAAATTAGAATCATCAATTCCAAGAATTCGTATCTCCTTTTTTATTCTCATCACCTTAGAATTGACTTAAGTATTAATATGCTTAAGCCTAAAAATATAGATCAATAAAATATGAAAATGCTTCTGCTATCGCCTTTCTCTCTTCATCAGGATCGTTAAGGTCTTTACCTCTAAGCTTTTCAGAAAGGACATTAATTGCTTCGTCAATATTAAACACTTTTTCTATGTAGCCTTTTCCAATCAATGCTTCAACAAAATCACCTCTCATTTTCTTGTCACTTCTCCTAGGTGATTTTAACTTTGATTTTGCAAGTGCATCTGAGAGTGCAATATTTGAAACTTTTTTACCGGTATACCTTCCTTGAACTTCTGATTTCGCAACAGAATATAAAAAATTCACAATAGCATCTCCAAAAGCCGAGAGGTTTGAATCTTCAGAGATTTCTTCCATGAAAAAATTGAATTTATCCTACTTATAAATCTTCACAAAAGGATAATAAAATTTATAATATGTCAATTTCAAATATTGCAGGTAAGTGATTTTTCATGTTTGATACTATTGCTATTACTAATCTTAAAGAAAAAATAGATATCTGGAAAAAAGAAAAATATTCAAAAATAAGAACGAAATTTCCTGAGAGACGAGAAGAATTCTTCACAACCTCTAACATTCCTGTAGATGTTCAGTACTCTCCTTTAGATATTATGAATCTTGACTATACCAAAGATCTTGGAAATGCTGGCGAATATCCTTTTACTAGAGGCGTTCAACCGAATATGTATAGGGGAAAACTCTGGACAATGAGACAGTATGCAGGATTTGGTTCTGCGGAAGAAACAAACAAGAGATATAAATTTTTACTATCTGAAGGCCAAACAGGATTGTCCGTAGCATTTGATCTCCCAACACAGATAGGATATGATTCAGATAATCAAATAAGCTTTGGTGAGGTTGGGAAAGTAGGTGTTGCAATTGATTCGCTTGAAGATATGGAATCCCTTTTTGATGGGATACCTCTCGATAAAGTTTCCACTTCCATGACCATAAACTCGACAGCTGCAATCCTTCTAGCAATGTATATGGCAGTTGCAGAAAAACAGGGAATAGCCCCTGAAAAGTTAAGAGGAACAATACAAAATGATATTCTAAAAGAATACGTCGCAAGAGGAACATATATATTCCCTCCAAAAGAATCTATGAGGATAATCACAGATATATTTGAATACTGTACAAAAAATTTACCTGAATGGAATACTATTAGTATTAGTGGCTATCATATCAGAGAAGCTGGAGCAACTGCAGCCCAAGAAGTTGCATTCACACTGGCAGATGGAGTTGCTTATGTGGAAGTTGCAAAAAAGGCAAGGCTAGAAATCGATGATTTTGGGAAAAGACTTTCTTTCTTTTTCAATTCACACAATAACTTCATTGAAGAGATCGCAAAATTTAGAGCTGCAAGGAGAATATGGGCAAGATTGATGAAAGAACGATTTGGGGCAACAGACCCAAAAGCTATGATGTTGAGATTTCATACCCAGACTAGTGGTAGTACACTCACAGCACAGCAATCCGAAAATAATATTATTAGAGTTACTATGCAAGCAATGGCGGCAGTTTTTGGAGGTACACAGTCCTTGCATACAAATTCAATGGACGAAGCACTTGCTTTGCCATCAGAAAAAGCGGTCACAATATCTCTTAGGACTCAACAGGTGATTGCATATGAAAGTGGGGTAGCAGATACAGTTGATCCATTTGCTGGCTCATATTATCTCGAATATCTTACAAATAAAATTGAGGAAGAAGTGAATAATTATTTTAATAAAATTGACTCTCTTGGTGGCATGGTCAAAGCCATCGAAGAAGGATATATACAAAAGGAGATCCAAGATAGCGCTTACAAATACCAGAAAGCTATTGAAAAAAAAGACATAATAGTTGTGGGGCTTAATAAATTCACCATGGAAGAAAAACTTCCTGAAAAACTCCTAAAAGTTGATCCTGAGGTAGAAAAAATTCAAATTGAAAAATTGAAAAAGCTGAAATCAAGAAGAGATAATAATGAAGTCAAGGAAATTTTAGAAAAAATTGAGGATGCGGCGAGAAGTGATAAAAACTTAATGCCTTTAATTCTTGAAGCTGTCAAAGCTTATGCAACAATTGGGGAAATTAGTGATAGCTTAAGGAATGTGTTTGGAGAATACAAACCTTCAGTTTTATTATAATATCCTTTTTTTATATTCATTACACGAAAATATAAAGGACTCCCAAGGATAGTTCTTTTTTACTTTTTTATCATGATAACGATTTAGAACATATGCCATTACTACGGGGGCAACAGGTATAACTGAGATTCCGGAGCCAATTAAAAGGCCACTATTCTTCTTAACTTGATTTCCTTGGATAATATTTCTCATCGATCTTTTCATTATATAATATCCTGTGTTCCAACTCCATAAAATAGTCTGTACCATTGAAGTAACATGGCCCTGAGGAATGGTCTTTTTCTTTTTAACAGCTTTATAGAACTCTTCTACGGTATTGCCCTCAAATAATGTATAAGCATTCCCAACCATTCTTTCTGTATGGGCATCACTTCCGGCAATGGAAGCATTTTTTATCTTTTTGTTTTCTTCTGTCGCTTTTCTGTTTATTATTCCATCTCTATGAAATGCATTGAAGACTTCAATTCCATCAATATTTAGTTTATGTATTAAGTCCTTCAAACAAGGACATATGACACTATATGGATGTGGTGCAATCACAAGACCTCCCTGCGCCTTTACCATGTCAATTGATTCTTCAACAGATAAGCCTGAGGGAATAGCTTCATTTAGGAATAGACCAAGCAGTTCTCCATCGGATGTTGATATTTCTTCCCCAACAATAATTCTTGAAGGCGCAAGTTTTTCAGTTTCAATTCCCCCTCTTATAGTGTCATGATCTGTTATAGCTAAAAAGTCTATACCCCGTTTATCTGCATATTTTAATATCTTATCTGGCCTAGAAATACAATCAGGTATAACTGGTATTTTTTTGGAATTACCCGAATATTTAGTATGGATATGGGTGTCAACTTTGCACATGTTTCCAAAAGAATCAGAATAATTCATTATAGAATGTGTAAAGAAACTACTTATAAAATTAATGTATGATTTAAAAATAGTCCCGAAAGTTTTAAATACTCAATTTTATCAGTTCTCATTGATGGGAAAGATTAGGTCTTCCGAAGTGGTATCAAAGAAATTTTATTATTATTTTAGCTTTAGGTATTGATACCTTTCACTGGCCGAATCCTTGTTTCTCTTTCCAATCCCTTCTTAGGAGGTTTTTTTATGGAGAGCTCAATAGAGTCTCTTAGAGAAGAAATAAACAGGATCGATGAGAGTATTATTAAACTGCTTTCAGCAAGAATGGAAGTAGCAAAAAAGATAGCATTTCTAAAAAAAGAAATGGGTATACTAGTAGAGGATAGGGATAGAGAAAGGATCATTTTTCTCAAACTGGATGATGATGCCAGAAGAAATAATCTCGATGAAAATTTTGTTTCAGATATTTTTGAAAAGATCATTTCCCATTCAAAATTTTTACAGACTAATATAATGGAGGGGCAGAAATGATAGTTATAATGAAAGCAAAAGCTGAAGAGGAGGATGTGAATCAAGTTATAGATGCAATTAAATCTCTTGGCCTTAGAACACAGTTAAATTTTGGGGCAGAAAGAGTAGTAGTTGCCGTGATAGGGGATATTAGCAAAATTGGAGAAGAAAATTTTTTCAGAATTAGGGCAATGAAGGGAGTTGAAAATACAGTATTTGTTTCAAAGCCTTACAAATTAGTTTCTAAAGATTTCAAAAATGAGCAGACTGTAATAGATGTAGATGGAGTAAAGATTGGCGGGAAAAAAATAGTTGTTTTTGCAGGGCCTTGTTCAGTTGAGAATAGAGAACAGATCATGGAGGTCGCAGAAAAGATAAAAAAAGCTGGTGCCAGTATGATAAGGGGAGGGGCATTCAAACCGCGTACTTCACCAAAGGATTTTCAAGGATTAGGAGAAGAAGGCCTAAAATTACTTTACGAGGCAAAAGAAGAAACTGGACTCCCCATTGTAACTGAAATAATGGATGCAAGAGATGTTGGCCTTTTGTCAGAATATGCGGACGTCTTACAAGTAGGAACTAGAAACATGCAAAACTACACACTACTAAAGGAGCTTGGAAAATGTGACAAACCCATACTTCTTAAAAGAGGGATGTGGGCAACAATGGCTGAATTCCTTGGGGCTGCAGAATACATAATTAATGGAGGAAATGAAAATGTCATATTGTGTGAAAGGGGCATAAGAACATTCTCAGATTTTTCAAGAAATACTTTAGACCTTAGCATTATTCCTGCCATTAAAGATGAGAGTCACTTGCCTATAATATCTGATCCAAGTCATGGTACGGGAAGGAGGAGTTTAGTTTTACCTATGAGCAAAGCTTCAGTAGCCTGTGGCGCAGACGGACTATTAATTGAGACTCATCCAAATCCGGATAAAGCGATAAGTGATGCGGATCAAACAATTTCCTTAAGTGCATTTTCAAAACTTATGGAAGATATTAAAAATATAACAAAAGCAGTTGGGAGGGAAGTATAAATGATAATAGTAATGAAGCTAGGTGTGGATGAAAGTCAAGTACAAGAAACAATTCAGAAAATTAAAGATCTTGGTTTTAATACCCACCTATCAAAAGGAGAAAATAGAACCATAATTGGTGTAATTGGAGACGTTAGTTCAATTGATGAAAGTGACGTTGAGAGGTTGCGGGCAACACCTTATATAGAAGAAGTTGTGCGTGTTTCAAAACCTTACAAATTAGTTTCTAGAGATTTTAACAAAGAGGACACTGTTATAAACGTAGATGGAATTGAAATAGGCGGGAAAAAAATAGTTGTAATGGCAGGGCCATGTACAGTTGAAAGCAAAGACCAAATTATTAACATCGCAAGAGAAGTAAAAAATTCAGGGGCCACAATTTTGAGAGGAGGGGCATTTAAACCGCGTACTTCACCAAAAGACTTTCAGGGACTTGGGAAGGAAGGACTAGAATTCCTAGCTGCAGCAAAGGAAGAAACTGGACTTCCCATTGTCACCGAAGTCATGGACACGAGAGATGTAAAACTTGTATCAGAATATGCAGACATACTACAAGTAGGAACTAGAAACATGCAAAATTATGCATTACTAAAAGAACTTGGAAAATATGATAAACCAGTACTTCTTAAAAGAGGAATGTGGGCAACTTTGAAAGAGTTTTTATCTGCTGCAGAATATATTCTTGCAGGAGGAAATAATAACGTTATGCTGTGTGAGAGAGGGATAAGGACTTTTTCTGACTTCACAAGAAATACCTTAGACTTAAGTATAGTTCCAGTATTGAAGAAGGAAAGCCATCTACCAGTTATAGTTGATCCAAGTCACGGTACTGGAAGAAGGGACATTGTAAAATCAATGACACTTGCTGCAATTGCATGCGGTGCGGACGGTGTAACTATTGAGGCGCACACAGATCCACAAAAAGCCATAAGTGATGCAGATCAAACTATCAGCACTTTAGACCTTCATGAATTAATGGGAGAAATAAAATATATTTCTAGGATGTTCGGAAGGGAAATATAGGATGAATATCAAGGAAACTAAGACAATAAGTGTTAAGACAGAAAAAAGACCATATGATATAGTCATAGGTAGGGATATTTTTCGAAACGCACTCGAATCAATATTAGAAGAGAATAAAGAGTGTAATGTTGCCATCATAACAGACTCGAACATAGAAAAAATTTATAGAGATAACATATACCAAGCACTTAATAAAAAGACTAATGTTTTTGTTATTTCATTTAAAGCAGGTGAAGAGTCTAAGAATAGAAAAACAAAAGAAGAACTCGAAGACAGACTATTTGAATTTGGGTTTGGCAGGGATTCATTAATTATTGCATTGGGAGGTGGGGTCACAGGAGATCTTGCTGGATTTATAGCGGCAACTTATATGAGGGGGATACCATTTATACAGATTCCAACAACACTCCTCTCCCAAGTGGACAGCAGCATTGGTGGCAAAGTTGGTATAGACCATCCTTATGGGAAGAATCTATTAGGGGCATTTTACCCCCCGAGTAAAGTCTACATAGATATGGAATTCTTGAATACACTGCCAAAAGAAGAGATACTCAATGGATTTGCTGAAATAATTAAAGCCGCTATAATAAAAGATAATGAATTCTTTGGATATCTTGAATCAAATATTGATCGAATAATAAATCTAGAAAATGGATACATAGATCATGCAATTATTTCGGCACTTAAAGTCAAAGCTAATGTTGTTGAAACAGATGAAAAAGAATCAGGACAAAGAAAGATTCTAAATTTTGGGCATACAATCGGACACGCTATAGAAATACTTTCAAATTTTGATATCTCTCACGGTAGGGCAGTAGGGATAGGAATGGCAGTTGAAACCTTGATTTCCCATAGATTAGGTATTTTAACATCAGACGAAAAAGAGCAAATAATTGCATTTCTTAAAAAATCTAAGCTCTTAGAAAAATACCCCAAATTATCATCAGATGAAATAATAAAGAAAACAATTTCTGACAAAAAATCTAGAAAAGGGATAGTTGAATACGCCCTCATAAAGGGCATAGGCACATCGGTCTATGGAGTTAGAGTTGATGAAAAAATTGTAAGAGAATCCCTAAAGGAGATGGGCTTTCTTTGATTACCGCTTCAATTATACCATCCTCTAAAAAGGAGGCAATATGTCTTTTGGACAAGGCATTATCTAAAGGAGATTTAGCAGAACTTAGAGTAGACTTGATTTCAGATTTAAATATTTTGGAAATTGGGAATTTATTTGATAAAAAAAGGGTGATTATAACAAATAGAAAAAAAGATGAGGGCGGACTTTTTGAAGGAAACGAGTCAGATAGGCTGCATCCATTAATTGATGCGATGAAACTTGGATTTGGATTTATTGATATAGAACACTCTTCAATAGATTCACTTAAATTACTAATCTCAAAAAAAAGAACATTAAAATCAGAGACAAAAATAATACTATCCTACCACAATTTTCAGAATACCCCTCTTGATATGAAAGAAATAGTGTTGCAGATGAAAGATCAAGATGTGGACCTAATTAAAGTCGTTACTTATGCCAATGATATTTCTGATAATCTAATAATAAAAGATATCTTATTCCTTTTTAATGATAATCCTAGGTTAATATCGTTTTTAATGGGGGAAAGAGGGGAGATAAGCCGAGTTTTATGTAACTCTTGGGGAAGTTTTACTACATATGCACCACTAAAAGGTCTTGACATGACCGCTCCGGGGCAGATACCGCTAGAAGTCTTAAGGGATATATACCGGGTTAACTCTATTGATGAAACTTTTGATATTTATGGGCTTATTGGAAATCCTGTTAAGGAAAGCATAGGATACTACGTTCACAATAAATTGTTTTCTTATTATAAAATGGATGCCGTTTATTTGAATTTATTGGTGGACGACTTAGGAAAATTTATGAAGGTTTTTGAAGATTACTTCAAAGGATTTTGTGTTACAATGCCATTTAAAGAAACAATAATTCCTTATCTGGGAAATATAGACCAAATGGCACTAAAGATAGGGGCAGTAAACACAATAAAGAAAAATAAGAATGAGCTACTAGGAACAAATACTGACTCGTTGGGAGCGGTATACTCAATTGAAAAAATAAGCACAATAAAGGATAAAAAAGTGCTTATCCTTGGCGCAGGTGGAGCTGGAAAAGCAATAGCTTTTGGGGTAGCTAGTAAACTTGGAAAAATCATAATTTCAAACAGAGATCATACTAAGGCAATTGAACTTGCAAAAAAGCTAGGGGCAGAAACAATCCCATGGGGGGATAGGGATAGAGTTGATTTTGATATTTTAGTCAATGCTACAAAAATTGGCATGTCACCTGAAGAAGACAGTTGCCCAATGAAAGACTCATTTTTTGAAAGGGACCTGTCTGGAATAACTGTCTTTGATGCAGTTTATAGTCCAATTGATACTAGACTATTAACACTGTCAAAAAAACAAGGGGCAAAAATAGCAAGTGGGTTAGATATGTACATTGGACAAGCAATGGCGCAATTTGAGTTTTGGACGGGAATAACACCTTCCTATAAAGAAATGGAAAGATTCTCTAAAGAGGCTATACTTTTGAGAGGGGATAAAGCTGAAAATTAAAGAAATTAAACCTCTAAACTTTGAATTTGATGCGAAGTTAAAGGCTCCACCTTCGAAGAGTTATACACATAGGGCTCTTTTCATAGCAGCCCTTTCGGAAGGGAAGTCAAAGATAATAGGCCCCTTAATTTCAGATGATATTAAATACACTATAGACTCACTAAAAAAACTTGGTGTGAAAATAACAGATGATTTTGATAAAGATCAGAATATTATTTCTGTGGAAGGAACAGGTGGCATCCTCAAGGAACCCTCTTCTCCTTTATATATTGGTAATTCTGGAACAACTCTAAGATTTTTAATGGCCTTAGTTTCTCTTGTAAAAGGAACAGTAATAATTGATGGAAACGAAGAAGTAAGAAAACGTCCTGTTAAAGGTATTGAAGATTCTTTAAGAAAACTTGGGATATCTATTGATACAAATAAAGGGTGTCCCCCAGTCAAAATAACTTCAAATGGAGTTATTGGAGGGGAAACAGAACTAGAGCCAAGCCAAAGTAGTCAGTATTTAAGCTCTCTTCTTTTAACATCTCCATATTCAAACTCCACCATAAAAATCAAAGTTACTGGGAAGCTTCCATCAAGCCCTTACGTAGATATGACATTGGATGTAATGGAAAAATTTGGAGTATCTGTTTTAAGAAAAGACTATTCTGAATTTATAATCACCCCTTCAAAATATGTTGGTGGTAATTATGTTGTTGAAGGTGATTTCTCTAATTCTTCTTACTTTATGGCGATAGCTGCAATAAGTGGTGGGAGAATAGTAATTGAAAATCTAAATAGAAACTCAAAACAAGCAGACAGAGTTTTTGTCGATATTCTTGAAAAGATGGGGTGTAAAGTTAGTTGGGAAAATAATTTACTGATTTTAGAAGGAAGAGAGCTTAAGGGGCTAGAGATTGATATGAAACGATCTCCCGACATTGTTCCTACTTTAGCAATTGTTTCAGCTTTTGCCAAAGAACCAACAAAAATATATAATATTGAAACTTTAAGATTTAAGGAAACTGACAGATTGAGTGCAGTTGCGAATGAACTTTCTAAGATAGGGTGTAAAGTTGAAGAGGGAAGTGATTATCTCATAATAGTACCTGGTAAACTAAAAGGTGCCAGAATTGAAACATACAAAGATCATCGTATGGCAATGTCGTTTGCCGTAGTTGGACTTTTTGTAAACGGGATAAAAATTTGTGACCCTGATTGTGTTTCGAAATCATATCCAAATTTTTGGAAAGATTTTTCAAAAATATCCAGAGGGATTAATTGAACATAGTTTTATTTGGATTGAGGTGCGTAGGTAAAACTTCAGTTGGAGTTAGCTTGTCAGATATAACTGATAAAATTTTTTTTGATACTGATAGGATAATAGAAAAAAGAGAATCAAAAACTATTCATGAAATAATAAACGAAAAAGGATGGGAGTATTTTAGACTAAAAGAAAAAGAAACTATTGCAGACGTATCCAAAGAAAATAATGCTGTTATTTCCTTAGGTGGAGGGGCACTGATGGATAGAAGCAATGTGGATTTGCTGGATAAGTCCTTTTTTGTTTTACTACGGGCAAGTATAAACACAATGAAGACTAGGATGGAAAAGGATGTACCAAGACCGTCATTAACTAAAAATGATTCAATTTCTGAGATTGAAGAAATTGTGTTAGAAAGAATGCCATTATATGAAAAAATAGCAGATATAATTATAGATACAGATAAACTTAGTGTCTATGAGATATGTGACAAAATTTTATTGGAGCTTGAGAAAAGGAGTATGGTATAATGGGGGGAAATACTTTTGGTAGATTGTTTAGAGTTACAACTTGGGGGGAATCCCATGGTAAAGCACTAGGAGCAGTTATAGATGGATGTCCTCCAGGCATTAAACTTAATGAAGATGAAATCAATAAAGAGCTGTCATTGAGAATACCAAAAAGTAACGGGCTTTCAACTTCAAGGAAAGAGGAGGACAGATGTGAGATATTATCTGGAGTTTTTGAAGGGAAGACTATAGGAACTCCTATTTCTATTCTAATTAATAATCGAGATGTTGATTCCTCCTCATATGAAAAAATAAAAAATGTATTTAGACCAGGGCACGCGGATTACACTTATTTTAAGAAATATGGGGTATACGATTATAGAGGTGGTGGCAGGGCTTCAGGTAGAGAGACTGCCGGGAGAGTTGCAGCAGGTGCAATTGCAAGAGTAGTATTGAAAAATGAGATTAAACATTTTGAGTTATTGTCTTATACCAAATCTATAGGGGGTATTGTTTCACCCGAAGTTGATAACAGATCTTTGAAAAGAGAGGACATCATCAAAGATAGACTTTGGACTACCGATAAGACTATTTCTAAAAAAATGACTGAAAAAATTTTGGAGGCAAAATCTAAAGGCGAGTCAGTTGGGGGGGTAGTTGAAATAGTTGCTAGAGGGGTACCTTTAGGATTAGGTGAGCCTGTTTTCGATAAACTTGAAGCAGATATAGGAAAAGGCCTTTTATCCATCGGCGCAGTCAAGGGAGTAGAGTTTGGAGGGGGATTTAATCTTTCAGGACTATCTGGCTCTGAGAGTAACGACCAGATCGATTCAAAGGGATTCCTAACGAATAGAGCAGGAGGAATCGTTGGCGGAATATCTAACGGGGAAGATATTGTGGTGAGAGTTGCTGTAAAGCCTATACCTTCAATCGCTAAAGAACAAAAAACAATAGATATTGAGGGCAATGAAAGATCAATAAAAATTGAAGGAAGACATGATCCATGCGCAATTCCAAGAATAAATCCTGTATGTGAAGCAATGGTTGCCATTACGCTTTTAGACCATTTATTAATACAGAAGTCAATAGAGGGATTTAAGTGACTGTAGTTGGAATAATAGGGGGAACGGGTAAACTTGGAGGCCTTTTCAGGAAAATATTTGAAGAAGAAGGATTTGAAGTACTTGTTTCATCGCGAACAACTTCTCTTTCAAAGGAAGAACTAATCAGGAAGAGTGATATAATAATTGTATCCGTTCCAATTAAATCAACAATACCAGTTATAAGGGAAATTACGCCTTTCATAAAAGAAGGGAAACTTTTGATGGATTTAACTTCCCTTAAAGTTGGACCTATAAATGAAATGTTAAAATCTAAAGCAGATGTCTTAGGGGCGCACCCATTATTTGCACCTTCAATTGGAGATGTTAGGGGTCAGACAATAATATTATGTCCACAAAGAATTTCAAATAAGGAACTCTATCAAAAAGTAAATTTTATTCTTACCAATAGAGGTGCCAATATAGTGGAAATGACTCCTGAAGAGCACGATAAAATGATGGCTGTAATCCAAGGTCTCACACACTTTTCCGCTATAGCCTTATGTCACTGTATGAAAGACCTAAATTTTGATATAAAGAAGAGTTTTGAATGTACGAGTCCCGTATACCGATTAACACTTGATATGGCAGGTAGAATATTAAATCAAGAACCTGAATTATATGCTGACATCTCTCTTTTAAATCCAATAACGCCTGAGATATTATTACAATACATCAAATCAGCAGAGACGCTATTTAATAAAATACAAACAAAGGACCGGGAAGGATTTATAAAATTTTTTGAGGAGGCTTCCCAATACCTTGGTGACTTTACAGAAAAGGCAGAAAAAGAGAGCAATTTACTAATTAAAAAAATGGTGAGCGAATGAAGATATCAACACTTGGGCCAAAAGGCACTTTTTCTCACGAAACCTCACTATTATTCGATGCAGATGAAATACTATTCAAAAGAAGCATATGGGAGGTATTTGACTCGGTAGAAAAGGGTGAATCTGAAGGTGGAGTTGTTCCAGTAGAAAATTCTCTCGTTGGTGGCGTGTCACAGACTCTTGATAGTTTAATTGAGTTTAATGTTAAGGTAATGAAGGAATACCTTCTTCCAATCCGCCATAATCTGGCGTGCTGGGGGAAGTTAGAAGATATCGAAGTTTTGTACTCTCATAATCTTACCCTTTCGCAATGTGAGAAGTTTGTCAGACTTTATCTTCCAAAAGTTGAAATCCACGAAACTTCTTCTAACGCAATTTCAGCAATCGAACTTTCCAATAAAAATGATAAGATATATGCAGCTCTTGTTTCAAAGTTTGCAGCAGATGTTTATAATTTGAGAATACTAAAAAAAGACGTCCAAGATGAAAAACTTAACTTTACAAGATTTTTTGTTGTGGGTAATAAAGATGTTCTTCCAACTGGAAAAGATAGAACGAGCATATTAGTTTCTCCAAGTTTAAACAAACCGGGAGTCCTATATTCTATAGTAAAGTTATTTTATGATGCAGGGATTGATCTAACAAAAATTGAGTCAAGACCCTCTAAAAAGAAGATGGGGGAATACGTATTCTTCATAGATTTTAAAGGCCATATAAAAGAGAAAAAGGTCAGTCAAACTTTGAAGGAATTATCCTCAATATTTGCAGTAAAAGTACTGGGTTCATATCCTAGGGCTTACTAATTAATACCCTATACTTACCTATAGTATAACTATAACTTCAACTAAAAATATTTAAAGATTATTTATATTAAATGATAGTATAAGGATGGGAATAACTTGAAAAAAAACATGAAGATTATAGTTATTTTGATTTTATTAATGCTATTTGTTATATACTTTAACTGGTCGACACTAAATCCATTTATTCCTGATAATCCAAATGTGCCAAATGTAGTTTTATCAAATAATGACAGAATACTTATAATGGCACCTCACCCAGATGATGAATCTATCGCTACAGGCGGACTTATACAAAATGCCATAGATAAAGGAATACCAGTCCACGTTGTTTTTTTGACTAATGGTGATTTTAATGTGTGGTCATATACACTATATGAAAAAATACCCATGCTAACTTCAAGTCAGGCATTAGAACTAGGCGAGATTAGACGTCAAGAAGCCCTAAATGCAATTAAGGAACTTGGGCTATCAGAAAAGGATGCTACTTTTCTTGGATATCCAGATTATGGTACTTCTGAGATCCTTTACTACCATTGGGGGAATAATCCTCCTTATCAGAGTATACTCACAAGAAAAACTGAAGTGCCATACTCTAAAGCTTTAAGCCCCGGGGCACCATATAAAGGAGAATCAATAATGAAGGATATTGAGGCAGTTATCAATGATTTCGGCCCTACAAAGATTTTTGTTTCCCATCCAGATGATCATCATCCAGACCACAGAGCAATGTTTGTCTTTACAATAGTGTCTTTATGGGAAATAAGAAAAGAAGTTGAGATTTATCCATATGTGGTTCACTATAGAAATTGGCCGCTACCTCTAGGTTACCACCCGAATTATTTTTTAGATCCGCCATCTTATGACTATGGGATAGTGTGGAAAGAATTGCCAATAAAGTCTAGAAACGTTCAAACAAAATTTTCTGCACTAAAAAAGCATGTGACGCAGTATGAAGCAAATAAAAAATATCTAAATTCCTTTATCAGAACAAATGAAGTTTATGGAAATTTTGAGGATATTTCTTTAGGTATAACTCAAGTTGATATCTCCTTGAATAAAAATCAAATTCAAAAATCGCCGCCTCAAGAATTCAATGATAGTCAAAAAGATGCATTTGTTAGAATTGAAGCACAATCTGTCAAAATTGAAAATGATAAACTTGTTCTTAGATACGCCATTTCAGAACCTTTTAAAGAAAGAATCGATTTATTTGTCTACGTTTATGGATATAAACGCGATACAGACTTCTCTAAAATGCCAAAAATAAATATTAAAGTTGATCTTAATAATTATGGCGTATATGATCAGAAAACTCCTATTCCAAAAGAGAACTGTGAGGTCAAAAAAACTCCGACTGAAATCATTATCAAAATTCCCTTGAAAATAATAGGAAATCCCGATAAGATACTTTTTAGTGCTAGAACTGCAATGGGGCCACTCTCGCTTGATCTAATGCCATGGCGGATCGGAATCATAGATACAGATGGCCAATGAAAGATAGCATTAGGATAGAATCTGTATGAAGGAAGATTATTATATTATCCTAATGGACCAAAATACTACTTTTGGCAGGAATATGTGTTCGATACAAGCTTTGCAAATCTATAAGTTGAAAGATAAAAAAAATGAAGCTAATCCTAAATCTCAATAAACATGTCTTATATGATTCGATATATTTTGAAATTAAACTAATCCAAAACATTTAAATATCGATTTTTATTTTGTGGGTTAAGGGCAGTTAGCTCAGTCTGGTAGAGCAGTAGACTCTTAATCTACGGGCCAGGGGTTCGAATCCCTTACTGCCCGCCAATAACTTTTCTGGCGGTTATTTTTGAAACGGGGCGATATTTGGGCGTATTCTCCGGAGGTGCTGATTTTGGAAAATACCTGTAGATTAATATCTACATGGAACGCCTATGTTTCCTATCTCATCTCTGAGAGGGGTGTCAGCCCCACTACAGCTGAAATATACCGAAGGTGCATCGCCATGTATCTTAAGAGCGGCAAAACAGAGGAGGAATACTACTTCGACGTGCTCTTA
>Ga0209719_1000026_pt1 | contig 212190 bp, 201 predicted proteins | sample AD_JPNAS2_MetaG_FD_184421 | JGI IMG/M metagenome (GOLD analysis project Ga0209719, IMG submission 184421) | Active sludge microbial communities of municipal wastewater-treating anaerobic digesters from Japan - AD_JPNAS2_MetaG (SPAdes) (version 2) | ecosystem: Engineered > Bioreactor >...
CTTCATTATAGCAATATTTTTCAAGAGTCCGCTACTCTTTTTGTCAATTTATCATCCGCTTTATTGTGAACACCACATAAAATCATTAAAACACTTAATCTTGTTAATTTTAATTATTCATCTATCCAGATGAAAATATTACAATCATTATTCTTAGCTGCGCAAAATTTAGTGATCTATGGGACAATAATGTTTTTCTTTTGACTAAATTTTGGCCTAACCATCCAAAATTTCAAATTATCAGCGATGGGGAAGCACTTTACCCATTCAATTATCATGATAATCTTAAAATATATAATTCTGAACCTTCAAATCGTTTAATTGCAGCAATTGACGAAGTAACTACAAAATATGTTTTTTTAACCTTTGATGATTATTTCTTAAAAGATAATGTTGATCAGAAACATTTAATTAAAATTTTTGACTTCATTATTAAAAACAATGTTGATTATTGTAGATTTTTCAAAAAACCAAAAAATAAAACTAAAGTTAACGAACTTGGTTTAAAGAAACTACCTTTACATAATGTGTATGAAGTAAATATGTATCCAGGAATATGGAAAGTAGACTCTTTAAAAAAAGTATTAGTTCCAGATGAAGACATTTGGAAAACAGAAGTGAGATTGACTAAAAGATCACGCGAAAATGAGCTATTTTGTTTTGCTTATTTAAAAGAAAACGTTTTTCCTTTTGAAGATATCGTTAGAAAAGGCAAATATTTAAGGCGTGGCTTGAAATTTATTAAAAAGAACAAATTGTATGTAAGTGATAGAAAAGTAAGAACATATAAAGAAGATTTTAAACTTTTTGTGCAAACAATGGCATCGGACTATTTGCCAAAGGGAATAGCTAACCGAATAAAAAAATGGCAAGAAAAAAAAGGAAAAGTTTTTTATTCCGATTTTGAAAATTCAGATTAATGATTACTTTTTCATTCAAATGAAACGCTAATTTACATTTTTCTAGTTTTAGAAAGATACTTTAAAATATCATATTTTTTATAATTATAGTCAAATGTTGCGAGGCAATAATGGATTAGTTAAAATAAATATAGAAATAAAACAGTTCGAAATATATTAAAAATTTTTTTTATTTTGGATATAACATAACATTAGATATATATAAGGAGAAATTTAATATATGGCAAACAGAGTGAAAGCAACAAGAGAAGATATAATCTCAGCAGCTGTAAAAATTGTTAGACAAAGAGGAAAATCCGCCTTAAATGCTAGATCATTAGCGAAAGCATTAAATTGTTCAATTCAACCGATTTATTATCAATTCGGTACAATGAAAAAACTTCGTGAAGAAACTAGAAAAGAAATTAAATCAATTTATAATGCTCACATTGGTAAATTAAAAGCTAGAACAGATGCAGTTCATTTTCGAGATGTTGGCGTTGAATACCTAATGTTTGCATACAAGGAACCTAATTATTATGAAGCATTATTTATGGATAGACAAAACAATTCCTTTAGTGTTGAGGATGCAGCAGATGAAAACTTAGATTATATAGTTTCTGTAATTCGTAATGATTTTGAATTAACTAAAAAGGAAGCCGTAAAAATCATTGAAATTTCTTGGCTTACAATTCATGGTCTAGCTGTAATGATTATATCTGGTTATATGAAACCAAATAGCGAAAAAATTAAACAAATAATGACAGATACATTCTATGGTCAAATTGCCCTAATTAAAAACAATAAAAATTAAATATATTTAAAAAAAGGAGGAATATAATGCTTTATTTGTTGTTTAATCCCCTTGCCAATAATAAAAGGGGAGAATAAGATGCTCAAGAATGGGCCAAAAAACAAGGTCTTGACCCTACTTTTAAAAGTGTCATCGGCCTTAACTTTTGTGAGTTCTTTTCAAAGTTAAAAAAAGATGATGAAGTCATCTTAACAGGTGGAGATGGAACACTTAATTGGTTTGTTAATGATATTGAAAAATGTAAAATTAACAACCCACTTTATTATGTAAAATGTGGTTCAGGTAACGACTTTTACCGAGATGTTGAACACCTTGAAAAAGATGGAAAAGTTGATTTAAAACCATTTATTAGGAATTTACCTTTTATTGAAGTGTCGGGACTAAAGCGTCGCTTCATCAATGGGATTGGCTATGGAGTTGATGGTGATACTTGTTTAGTTGGTGATCAAATTCGAAAAGAAAATCCTGATGCTGTCATTAATTATTCTAAAATCGCTGTAAAACTCCTTTTAACTAGCTATCAAACTAAAAATTGTAAAGTAATTGTTGATGGAAAAGAACATGAGTTTAAAAATGTTTGGGTAGCCGCAACAATGAACGGTCGCTTTTACGGAGGAGGCATTAATGCTGCTCCAAAACAAGATCGCTTAAATAATAACGGAACTGTTACTCTTACTGTATTATCAAGTAAGGGACGCCTGCGTTCATTACTTCGTTTCCCAACTTTTTCAAGTGGAAAGCATGATAAGAAAAAATATATTACTAGTTTTGTAGGAAAGAAAATCACAGTAATTTACGATGCACCATGTGCTCTTCAAATTGATGGAGAAGTAGTACCTGATGTTACTACATATACTGTGCAATTTGGGGATTAAAATTGAAAAAGTACGATGTAATAGTAATTGGAGCAGGTAATGGCGGACTTGCCGCTGCTGTCACAATTCTTCAAGGTGGCAAGTCGTGCCTTGTTTTAGAAAAGCATAATATTCCAGGTGGCTTTGCTACGAGTTTTGTGCGTGGTCGGTTTGAATTTGAGGCATCTCTTCATGAACTTAACGGTAAGGGGCAAGGAAGTTCCACTGGTTCAACCTATGCTCTTTTTGAAGAACTTGGTGTATTAGATAAAATTGAGTGGCTACAAATTAAAAACGCTTATCGCCTAATTGCTTTAAAAGAAGGAATTGATTTTACGATGCCAACAGGCATAGATAATATTATTGAAGCTGCTAAAACTATATGTGAAGATGGCGATAAATATATGAAGCGATTCATTGATATGAGTATTAATGTTGCTGATGCAATGACCTATATTGGTATGTCAAAAGGTAAACCAGATATGGAAGTAATGAAAGAAAAATATATGGATTATCTTAAATATGGTTCCTACTCAGTTGATAAAGTCTTTGAAATGGAAGGCTTCCCTAAGAAAACACAACAGATCATTAGTGCATATTGGTCTTATTTAGGCACTAGAACTGCAGATTTAAACTTTGCTCATTATGCAAATATGACATATAAATACTACTTATTTGGCGCGGTTGCTCCAAAATATAGAAGTCATGAAATGAGTCTTGCTTTTGAAAAGCGAATCCATGAATTAGGTGGTGATATTTTTTATAACTGCGAAGTTAGTAGAATATTAACTGATGTAAATGGGGATGTTGAAGGAGTTGAGTTAACATCTGGAGAAAAGTATATGTCAAGACATGTAATAGCATACATGTCGCCACATACAGTTTACGGAAAGATGTTAGATAAAAAAGTAGTACCTGAAGGCGCCTTAAAACTTGCAAATTTTAGAAAAATTGCTGGACGCGGTATTACAATCTTTCTTGGGCTTAACAAAAGCCCTGAAGAGTTAGGAATTACTGATCATAGTTATTTTGTTTATGATACTGCTGATTCCAATGTCATTTATGAAAAAATGAAAAACCTAGATTCATCAGCAGGTCAAGCTACAGTTTGTCTAAATCATGTTGTACCAAATTGTTCTCCTCCTGGAACAACTATTTTATACATAACTTCGCTATATATGGATGATGTTTGGGCAGAAGTTGAAGAAAAAGATTATTTTAAAAAGAAAAATGAAGTAGCTAGAAGATTTATTGAAAAGTTCGAACTTGCAACAGGTGCTAAAAAATTTGGTCATATTGAAGAATTAGCAATAGCTACGCCTGTTACTTATGCTCGATACGGAGGTCATCCTCAAGGAACAATTTATGGCTATGAATCTCAACCACTTGATGCCTTAATGGCTAGAGCACAAATGGTTAATGATGATGCTTTTATTAAAGGGTTAAGAATGTGTGGTGGCTTCGGCGATAGACTTTTAGGTTATTCAAGTGCCTACAAATCCGGCCTCAATGAAGCAAAACGCACTTTAAATGATATTAAAAAGGAGGAACAACATGGCTAAAGAAAAAGAACTTCTAGTTCATATTGAAAACACGCTCGCAATGAAAGAGAAGCGAAAAGAAGCAATCGATAGATCCAAAGCTAAGCCCCTCCCTTCTACTTATAAAGTTAACGAGTTAGCAAAAGAACTTCATCCTGGTTTTATAAAAGCTAAAATTATTAAAATAGAAACACTTTCTTATAATACAAAAAAGTTTACTTTTAAATCTTTAGCAAAAAATGGTCGATTTCCATATTTTAGGGCTGGACAATATGTAACTATTACTACAAAAGTAGATATGTCCTTAGTTACGAGACCGTATTCGATTTTTTCTTCGCCTAATGAAGCATTAGAAGGAATCTTAGAACTAGCAATTACTGATTGCGGATTATTATCAACATACCTATGCACAAAAGTAAAAGTCGGTCACATAGTCTTTGTTAGTGAACCCTGTGGTGATTTCTATCATGATGATATTCGTGATCGTAAACACATTGTTGGGATAGCAGGTGGCACTGGTGTAACACCATTTGTTTCGATGATAAAAGCCATTCTTGAAAGTAGTGAACAATTTGAATTTACTCTTTTATATGGAGTAAACACCTATAGTGATTTATTATTTGATGTTAAAAATATTAATCACCCTCTTATCAAAACCGCTGTAATTGTAGAAAAAGAAGATATTGAAGGTTGCTACAAAGGAATTATTACTAGAGAAATTTTAAAGAAGTATGTTACAAAGGATTCTAGTGTTTTTATGCGTGGAGCAAAAGCAATGTATGATTTTGTTCGTGACGAATTAAAAAATATTGGTTTAGAAGATGTGCCAATTAGAGAAGAAAAGAACATAATTGTAGATTTGGATGTTGAAGAATTAAAAATATATGATTTAACAGTAAGAATGAAAAATGATATTCATAAAATTAAAGCAAGAAATAATGAAACTCTTCTTGTTGCGATGGAAATAGCAGGACTTGCTGCACCAAATAGATGCAGGATTGGTAAGTGTGGTTTTTGTCATTCTCGCCTAATTAGCGGTGAAATTTATGTTCGAAAAGAAGATGAATTCCGACGTGGTGCAGATTTCAAATTTAACTATATTCATCCATGCTGTTCGTATCCAAAAAGTGATATTGAAATAGAAGTACCAGTTGTAGAAGAACTAAAGGAGGTTTAAAATGATTGGAATTAATATGATAGGACTCAATATTTTTGTTGTTCTTTATCTAATTACTCTTTGTGGTTACTTTTTTAGTCAAACAAGCGGCAAAATCAAAATAAGAGCTCCCCATAAAATTACAATGGCGGTTGCTTATTTTACACTTGCAATTGTTCTAATGTATAGGAATCCTCGATTTTCTGAAGGTGGTGTCTTGCCTTCAACAACAGTTCATATGCTTTTATTTGTTGGATTTTTCTTTGCGGTATTAGGTGATGTGTTTCTTTTGTGGAATATAAATCGCGGAGGAGATTTCTTCTTAGCTGGGAATATAGTGTTTGGAGCCTACTATATTGCTCAATTTAGTATAAATGACATAAGCTTTTGGAAATGGTGTTGGGTTATTCCAGTTACACTTCTTTTAGTAGGAGTTTGGGTTTTTCTAATGTCAAAATGGCCTAATATATTTAGGCTAGGAAAAATGAAATGGCCAATGCTTTTTTATCTAACATCAATCATTTTCCACGGCATTATTGCAATAGCGGCCTTAATTTTTCTTGGACCGATGTATTATTGGGCCGTGTTACTAGGGATAGGATCAATATTATTTATGATTAGCGACCAACTATTAACATTAGATTATTTTGTTATAACTGGGACAAAATATATGGTTAGAATTAGTAGTGCGTTTTATTGGGTTGGAATGTTAATTATGGTGCTAAGTACTGCGTTTTAATTAGAACAGTAATTAGTTTTATGTTTTTAGACAAAAATTTTTAAAAGTAATTTTTTCAAATAATTTAACAAATTTGGAATTATTTAATAAAGGGAATTATATGAAGTCAAACCTTCTATACCTCTTTATTATTTATAATAATAGCAATCAAATTTAAAAATGATATAATGAACGCTATAGAGTATTGATGAACTTGCATATTAGTTTTTAAATGTATAAAAATACTGTGAATTGTACATAAGAAATCAATAGTAAGACATTCACGATAGTCTTTAATTACAGTAGAAAATATATGAAAGTTTCACAAATATATGGTAAAGAAAAGAAAATTTAGCAAAATAAATGTAATAACCTTAATACTTTCTGTTTTCGCTTCGGTTATCGGCATTGTGCTTAATTTATATTTAGCACGGATGTTAGAAGCCGAGTTATTCGGTAAATTACAGTATCTAATAGCATTAGTAAATACTTGTGCTCAGTTTATGATATTTGGAATTAACTCATTTCTAATTAGAGAGCTTAAAAACGAAAATAGAAGTGAAGGCATAATGAATAAAGCATTTAGTTTATATTTTATAGTAGTTATTTTTATGCTGCCATTTATGTTTTTAGGTATCTATTATTTTTCTGATCATACGAATAATGATTTATTATTAACTTTTATCGTTCTTTTTTCTGCAATAATCATGGGTATAAATGTCTTAGTAGCAGCATATCATCAGGGACAAGGGAAATATTATCTTTCTGTAATTTTTGAAAGTTTAATTCCTCGACTTGTCTTATTTATTTGTGCCATTATATTCATAGCTTTAAACCTCTACAAAGGCTTTGAATTAACATATATGATTGTGTATTTAATTGTATATGCCCTAGTTGCAATTCCATTCACAATCAAACTATTTAAAAAAATTGATTTAAAGATTCAAAAGAGTGATTTTATATCAATTTTGTTCTTATTTGGTGTTACAATTACCTACTCTTTAGGAAACAATTTAACAAAAGTGTTACAAGGCACACTTTTTAAAAATAATGTTGCTATAGGCATTATATCAATTTCTATTAGTATTGTTTCATTAGTTAGAATATTTACAGCTGCATTAGATAATATTGTTAAACCAATATTTGCAAAATTACAACGAGAACAAAATACTAAAGAACTTATTCAAGTTTATCGCTTTGACACAAGAATGAACTCTTATTTAGTAATCCCACTATATCTTTTTTTCATTATTCATAGTACCAATTTCTTGCAAATATTTGGTGAATCTTATACTGTTTACCCTAATATATTGCGAATAATAGCATTAGCTCATATGGTTAGTGAGTTTTTTGGTCCTAACGGCACCATGCTAGTAATGACCGGTAATGAAAAATGGGAAATGTTAAATGGTTTTATATACTTTGCTTTTTATTTTCTCTTTACATTCGTTTTATCTTTTGACAAAATTCACGGTTTATGTTGGGCGCTTCTTTTTGCACAAATAGCTGTAAACATTGCTAAATATGTAGAAGTTTACTTGATTTTTAAGATATCGCCATTAGATTTAAAAACTTTTCTTACTGAAATATTAATAATACTTGTTAACGTTTTGATCATATTCCCATTAAAATTTATTAATACACTTTGGTTATGGTTATTGATTGGAATAGTAGTGGGGGCTTTATTAGTACTACTAAATTGTTTTGTCCTATCGCTTTATAGAAAAAAAGATTTTAAAACCTTCTTAGAAATTCGATTATAAAATTTCTTAATATTTTATTTGCTAAACATAATTGCTTTTTTTGTTTATAAAAATTATATAAATCAATATATGAGTTCCATATAATTATTAAATACAATCAGATTTAATAGTTGTTTTGATAATTGGTTAAATTAGCCTATTCTATTTAAAAGTGCTTAACGTTTTTGTTTATGTTAAACTATTTTTACGGAGTGAATAATAGTTTATAAAACTGTTATTCATTCTACGCATTATTTATTGATATATTTATCAGTAATCAAGTTAATATTGCAATTAAAGATTATAATATTAATTAAAAATGTTTATGAGAATGGAAGGATATTTAAATGAAAATATTAGAGGTGATTAGTTCTCTTTATCCAATGGGTGGAGCTGAAACATTTGCGACCAATCTTTGTGTTGAAATATCAAAAATTGCTAAACTCAAAGTTGTTATTTTATATCAAAAAAACCGTGATTTTTTTATTTCAAAGTTAAAAGAAAACAATATCGATGTTGTTATTTTAGATAGAAAAGGACATATTGATTTAAAAAACGCAAAACAACTTAGAGAAATTATTTTGGATTTCAAACCTGATGTTATCCACACTGAGAATAATGCCTTAATTCAAACTTTTTTAGCTTTACGAAAAACTAAATATAAAAATAAAATTAATATTTTTCACGCAATGCATTTAATCCCAGAACAAGAATGTAGTAATCCCTTAGTTAGAATGATGTATAAACACATTTTAAAAAAACGAAATTATATTCCTGTTGCTATTACTAAACAATTAGCAGAAGTATCTGCCAAATTTTATAAAAAAGATAATGTTCCAGTTGTTTATAATGGAACTAACTTAACTAACAACAATAATAATATTCCAATTCATGAAAGAAAATATGATGTTGTCGTTGTTGGAAGATTTTCTCCTGAAAAAAATCACAAATTTCTTATTGATTCATTTGTTGAGTTAAAAGAGAAAATTTCCTCTTTAAAAGTTGCTTTTGTTGGAGGAGGACCTCTACTTGATGAAATGACACAATATTCTAATAAATTAAACGCAAATGATTTTATTGAGTTTACTGGAATTTTATATAAACCTTATGAGGTAGTAAATGATTCTAAAATTATTGCCCTTGGTTCGCTTTTTGAAGCGAATCCTTTATCCTTAATTGAAGGAATGGCTTCAGGCTGCATCGTAGTCGCAAGTAATACTGGAGGTATTCCGGATGTTATTCATGAACCACAAAATGGATTTTTATTTAATGTTAACGATAGTGAAAAATTTATTGAAATATTGATTAAAATATTAAAAGATATTGAAAGATATAAAAAGATATCTAACTTTAATGCTGATTATTCAAAGCAATTTTCAATGGAAGGTTGTGCGAAAGAATATCATAAATTATTTATTGATTTTAAAGGAGAGACAAATGAATAAATATAAAATTGGTTATACCACAGGTGTATTTGATATGTTCCACATAGGTCACCTAAATATTTTAAAGAAAGCCAAAGAGCAATGTGAATTTCTTATTGTCGGCGTTTCAACTGATGAGGTTGTACAAAATTACAAGGGAAAAACTCCAGTAATTGATTTTGAAAGCAGAAAAGCAATTGTTGAAGCAATAAAATATGTAGATTTAGTCGTTCCTCAAACTAGTTTAGATAAGATTGAAGCTTATAAAAAATATAAATTCAATGCTCTGTTCCATGGTGATGATTGGAAGGGAACTGGAATGTATAAAGAAATAGAAAGAAGATTAGCAGAATTTGGAGTGAAAGTTGTTTTTATTGAACATACAAAAGGTATTTCTTCTTCAATGTTGAGAGAAAAAGTGAACAAATAATTATGAAAAAAGAAGATATTAGAAATTATCAACTTAAGCAACTTGTTTTACTTGATGAAATAGATCAAGTTTGTAAAAAACTTAATCTTACTTATTATCTAATTGCAGGAACCCTTCTAGGAGCAGTAAGGCATGGAGGATTTATCCCTTGGGATGTTGATTTAGATATCGCAATGCCGCGATATGATTATCAAAAGTTAAAAGAATATTATCTAACTAATCCATCAAAAGACTTTTTTTACGAAGATTATGATACAGAGAAATATCATAATTCAACACATGCACTACTCAGATTAAAGGGAACGCAAGTTATTAGAAAAAGATTATCTCATATTGATAAAAAAATAAAATATAATGGATTTTTTCTTGACATATTTCCACTGGATAAAGCACCTAATGATGAAAAGTTACAAGAAAAGCAAATTAAAGATTTAAAACGAATAAAGAAGATTTTTTATTATAAAGAAGGTCAATTTTTTGAAAATACATCTAAATTCAAAAACGCTTTTAGAAAATTCGTTTCATTTTGTTTGAAAATTATCTCTTATAAGTATTTAGGAAAAAAACTAGAAAAAATCCAAATTAAATATAATAATTTTGAATCTGATTTTTTAGTAAGTATGTCAAGTCGGTATTCTTATAAAAAACAAAAAATGTCTAGAGAAATATATGGTATTCCTGGAAGAATTATGTTTGAAAATAAAGAATATAATAGCCCACAAGAAGTAGAAAAATATTTATCAAAACTCTACGGAGATTATATGAAACTACCTCCGATTGAAGGTAGGTATGATGGCATTGAAGATATTAGTTTTGTTGATAATCGATAACTTTAAAACTAGGTTCAATCAATAATTATTGAATTGTATGAATTAAATAAGATGAAAAATACGATTAAAGAAATCAAAAACTGTACTGGTTGCGGATTATGCGCTTTTATTTGTCCAACTGGAGCTATTTCAATTGTCTCAGATGAAAATAGAGAACACTTTTTATATCCGCATATAGATGAGCAAAAGTGTATTAATTGCGGGCTTTGTAAACAAAAATGTCCAGCCCAAGCGAAGGGAAATAAGGTAGACCGTGAAAGCAATGTATATTTATACTCAAAAAACGAATGGTCAAAACTGAAGTTGTCATCATCCGGCGGAGCGTTTCAAACTATTGCAGAACACTTCTTGATGAAAGGTAAGACATCTATTTATGGAGCCTGTTGGGATGGTTTAAAAGTAATTCATAAAAGAATTACAAATATAGATGAATTAAAAAACATGCTTGGCTCAAAATACATACAATCATATGTTTCTAAAGATGTTTATGCACAAATTAAGGAAGACTTACGAAATAACTATAATGTTGTATTTTCTGGCATACCATGTCAAGTTGCTGCTGTTAGAACCTTTATTAATAAAAATGAACAAGAAAGATTACTTTTAATAGAATTACTTTGTCATGGAGTCCCAAGTCAATGGGCTTTTGATAAATGTATCGAACATGAGAATAAAATTATAAAAGGTAATATTGAATCATTTGCATTTAGACATAAAATTGCATTTGAAAAAGATAATCGCAATTTCTTATACACATTTAGCAAGAATAAAAACATGTATAAAACATGCGGAACATTTATATTTAATCCATTTTACGTTGCTTTTTATTCCTATTCTATTTATCGAAAATCCTGTTATGATTGCAACTTTAGAAATAATAGATTTAGTGACATCATAATTGGTGATTTTTGGGGGCTTTCCAAATTGCTTAATAATGTAAATTCTAATTTTGATAAATCTTTAATGATTCCACTTACAAAAAAAGGAAAAGAAGTAGTTGAATCTATGTGCACTGATTCCAACATTAGTGTTGGTCAGGTAGATCAATTCAATGAATCATTATTTAGAAATAGTACTAAAAATGATAAATTTACTGATTTTAATGTTTGCATAAATGATTTCTCTTATTATAAAAAACTAAGACCTAATATTCGTTTATTTATAACGAAAATTTCAATAAAAAACTTTGTAAAAACATTAATTAATCTCGTATTGCCAAAGAACAAAAAAATGAGACATACAGAGCTAATTTATAAAGTAAAAAAAATCAAATAAAAAGAGTTTAGTGTATAAAATCAATATGTAATCATCTGTCTTTTGGTTTTTTATTATAAGTTTGATAAAATTATATAACAGTAACAAATTACTGTTTAGATTATGAAAAATAAACGTGTTTTTATAGGATTAATGTTTGTTGTTAACTCGCTACTAAGTATTTTAGGAATTTCTTTTTCATATTTATACGGCGCTTCAAAAAGCTCTACTATCGCATACGCAGCTCTAATGTCATTAGATGCTAAAGTAAAATCACAAGAAAACACAAATTTTTTACATGGTTCTTTATCTTATAATCCCTCCTTAGGGTCAGTAGCAGAATCAGAATATAACAAATTCTTAAATTTACAAAGAAAGACTAAAAGCAATTATAGTTATTATAATTCTTTTTTAGTTAGTTCTAATGAAGAAGGATACATAAATTATAATGTTGATTATGGAGCAACAAACGATGTTTATGGTGAAGCTCATTTGTTACAAGTAAGTACATTTTATGACTTTAACTTTATGGAGAGTTTAGGTCTCCCACTTTTTAGATTTGATGATGGTCCAATGAAAATTAATGCTAAGAATGGCGCAAACTTTGGAGCATATATTTCTGCCTCTAAGGCAGAGGAGATTGCTAATAATGATAGTCGTTTTGCTGAATGTGAATCTTTAGAAGAAGCTTTTAGGAAATTATTAACCGATAATACATTTACATTTTCGGCTTCAAGTTATGAATATCAAAATAATGAGAGCATTACTTTTTCTGTTAATGGAATATATTTGGATAATGATCATTCCTATATGTTTAACGATTTTCAAAAAAAAGTTCAAACTAGAATGTACGGAGATTATTCTCAATCTTTCGAGTTTTGGTTCAAGGATCCTATTATAACCTTTGCATATGGCATTTTTAGTAAAGGAAGCACATATGTTTTTGATATTAGGAAAAATTATGGAAATCTTGATCGCTTCTTTAACTATGTTATTGGGTATGATTATGCAAGCAATGATCTTAATATCTCTCTTTTTGATGAAGCAGGATTATTATATGAGGAGACCGATATTTTAAATACAATGTCAAGAGAATATGACGATGACGGTAAGATAGTATTTCTAGTTTTATCAGTTATATCGTTTTTAGCTTTACTACTATCTTTTCAATTTTTTAATAAAAAAATGACTTCGGTAATTAAAATTAGCTATATTCTTACACCTTTTGCAATATTTTGTTTGGGTCAAATTATTTTCAACTTATTAATTGTTTTTAAAATTGAGCGCTATATTTTGTATCAAATTTTTAATTCAATCGGGAATTTGATTTTTTTGATTGTGTTCTTCGCTTCTATTTTTAATGCTTATGTATGGAGTAACTATGTTAAAAAAATTAAAAATTAAAATAAAAACAAGTTTTTCTTCATTAGAAAGCTCGCTCAAGAGTATAATTTTTGCATTAGTACCTTTAATGACCTTTTTCTTAATTTTGTCAGATAGACAACCGTATAATTATTTTGCTTTTGTTTTGTATGGTATTGAAACACTTTTAATTTTATTTTTTATAATTAAATATCATAAATTTGTATTCGATATTTTTTCTTTTTTAATAAGTCTTTTTGTACTAACTATTTTAATTTCTCAAGTAATGAATTTTAATTTATTAGGGTTTCCCAGGACAATTCTTTTACTATCTACTTTTGGAATTATTTTTTATCAATTTTTAATAACTTTAAAAGAAGAAGAAAAACAAAATATTTATAAATTAATTGTTTTAGGTGGCTTACTTTTTGCAACATATTTTGTATTTTATTATTTTAACGATATCATCCATTTGCGTTTTAGTGATCGGCTTGGTAGAGAGTTTTCAGATCAAAATGACCTAGCTAAGAACTTAGCAATATTTGTTGTTTTATGTGAAATATTTGCCATTAAAGTTAAAGGTAAAAATAAAATAATTTACATAATTTCAACATTTATATTCCTTATAATAATATTATTTACTGGTTCAATTTCTAATTTATTAGTATTAATTATTTTGTCAGCCTCTTTATTTATTTATATGACAAAAGGTAAACAAAGGATATGGGTTACGATTGCAATTTTTACAGCACTTTTGTTGTTTATAGTATCTTTACAATTACCGTTTATGTCCTACTTTAGGACAAGATTAATGAATATGTATAATTTGTTTTTTTCTACAAACGGAAAAATTGATAATTCTTTTTTCGATAGAATTTATTTGGCTATTTATGGTTTTAGATTGTTTATTTCAAAACCAATATTTGGGTATGGTTATAATCAAGTTCAATTTTATACATGGGGAAAAGATGCGTTTTCTCATAATAACTTTGTAGAAGTTTTGGCATCTTTTGGAATTTTAGGTTTTCTTGCTTTTGAAGCCCTACTTTTATATCCGCTATTTAAAAATTGGAAAAAGCAAAAGAAAGAATTAGCAGTTTTTAGTTTATTATATATTTTTATGTTCCAATTTTTTCTAATTGTTTTTAGGAAAAAAATTGAATATTTTTTAATTCCACTTGCATTTTCTTTTATTGATTATCCGGTTTATAAGTGTTATATGGTTGGTCTTGAAAATAAAAAACTATACCTTTCCAAACAAACAATTTATAGTGAGCCTTTATTAGATGAGTATTACTGTATTACTATTTAATGAGTTAGTTAAATGTTATACTATTTTATATACAATATAGAAAGAAAAGGATGAAATTATGAAAGTTATAATACTAGCAGGCGGCTTTGGAACTCGTATTTCTGAAGAGTCACAATTTAAACCAAAACCAATGATTGAAATTGGAGAAATGCCAATTTTGTGGCACATTATGAAATTATATTCTTCTTATGGTTTTAATGATTTTATAATCTGTGCGGGGTATAAACAAGACTTCATTAAAAAATGGTTTGAAAGTTATTCATTAACCACATCGAATGTTACATTTGATTTTTCTAAAAACAAAGTAATCATTCATGAAAAACACACCGAACCTTGGAAGGTAACAATTGTAGATACTGGTTTAAACACTCAGACTGGTGGAAGAGTTAAAAGAGTAAGGGATTATGTTGGTGATGAAACATTTATGGTTACTTATGGTGATGCGGTAGGAGATATTAATATTAAAGAACTACTTGATTATCACAAGTCGCATGGAAAAACAGGGACTGTTTCAGTTTATAACTTTGGACAAAATAAAGGTGTTCTTGAAATCACAAAAGGAGAAGTTGTTGCCTTTAGAGAAAAATCAGATCTTGATGGAGACTTAATTAATATTGGTTTTATGGTTTTCGAACCAGCTTTCTTTGATTGCATCGATGATGACACAACAGTTCTTGAGAAAAAACCCATGACAACATTAATAAATAATAAACAATTAATGGCATATACACATAAAGGGTTCTGGCAATGTATGGATACATTAAGAGAAAAGGAGAAATTGGAAAGACTTTGGAATTCTGGAAATGCTCCTTGGAAAAAATGGGAGGACTAAAATGGACTTATCATTTTATAAAAACAAAACAGTATTAATAACTGGTCATACCGGCTTTAAAGGTTCTTGGCTATCAGAGATTCTTATTTTAGCTGGAGCAAAAGTTATTGGCTATTCTTTAGAACCTCCAACAACACCGAATCTTTTCACCTATTTAAAGTTAAAAGATAAAATGGTTTCAATTATTGCAGATATTCGTGATTTAGATAAATTAAATAAAGTATTTGAAGAACATCAACCAGAAATTGTCTTTCACTTAGCGGCTCAACCTATTGTTAGAATTTCATATTCTGAACCGGTTTATACATACGATGTTAATGTAATGGGGACTGTGAACATTTGTGAATGTGTTAGAAAATATCCTTTCGTTAAATCATTTTTAAACGTTACGACTGATAAAGTATATGAAAATGATGATATCCCCGACCATCCATTTAAAGAAGATGAAAAATTAAATGGATATGATCCCTATAGTAACTCAAAAAGCTGTAGTGAACTTGTTACTGATTCCTATAATAAATCTTTTTTTAAAAATCTAAATATTCCTGTTAGTACTGCTAGATCTGGCAATGTAATTGGTGGAGGCGATTTTTCAAAAGATAGAATAATTCCAGATGCTGCTAGAGCATTAAATGAAAAAAAAGCTCTAGTTATCAGAAACCCACATTCAACTAGACCATATCAACATGTACTTGAACCGTTGGCTTGCTACTTGTTAATCGCAAAAGAACAATATTTTAATCATGCTCTTTGTGGTGCCTATAACATAGGTCCAGATAGTTGCGACTTTTCTTCAACAATCAAATTAATTGAATTATTTTCAAAATACTTTGATGGAGATTTTAAATATATGATAAAAAGTGATAATGGTCCTCATGAGGCTGCCTTTTTATCATTAGATAATAACAAAATCAAAAAGACATTTAGATGGACTCCAAAAATTAATATCAAAAAAGCAGTTGAAATGACTGCTGAATGGTATGATGTTTGGAGAAAAAATGGGGATTTAGTTAGTTTAACCAAAAAACAAATCATGGAGTTCTTTAATGAATAAGGTAATTATTACAGGTGCAGCTGGATTTGTTGGAGCTGCTGTTGTAAAAGAGTGCCTTAGTAAGGGAATATTTGTTTATGCTGTTGATATAGTTGAAAATCCTTCTAGTAGATTAGAGCTATCAAACAAAAATCTAGTTTATAGAAAATTAGATATATTTAATAAATCTGACTTCCTTAATTATTTTAAAGATAAAAAAATTGACACGATTTTTCATTTCGCGTGGATCGGTTCTGCTGGTCCATTAAGAACTGATATTAATTGCCAAATTAACAATGCGAAAATGTCAGTTGAATTATTAAAGTCTGCTAAGGATATTGGTTGTAAAAAATTCGTTTGTGCTGGTTCGATAATGGAATTTGAAGCATTAGAAGTTGTATATGCACAAAACAGCAAACCACAAGAATCATTTATTTATGGTATTGGAAAACAATTAGCGCATTCTCTTTGTAAAATTATTTCAAATAAAATTGATATTGAATTAGTTTGGGCCTACATTACTAACACATTTGGCGTTGGAGAGGCTTCACCGAGATTAATAAATACTACAATTAAAAAATGTATTTATAAAGAACCACTTCAATTCACTTCTGGGGTTCAAAATTATGATTTTATTTATATAGATGATGTAGCACATGCTTTTTACCTACTAGGATTACATGGAATTAATAATAAGGCATATGTAATTGGAAGTGGAAACGCTGGACCATTAAGAAGATTTTTAGAAGAACTGGTTTATATATGTTATAAAGAGGCTAAACCTATTTTTGGGGACATTCCTTTTACTGGTGTAAATTTAGATATAAGTGTCTTTTCAACTCATGAAATTGAAAAAGATTGTGGTTTTAAACCTAAAGTCTCCTTTAAAGAGGGAATTAAAAAAACACATAAATGGATTTTGGAGCAGGAGCAAAAACAATGATAAAAAAATTTAGTTTTGAGGAATTACCATTAAAAGGTGCTTATTTGATTAATCCTTTTTTTGCTGAAGATAATAGAGGTGGTTTTCTTAAAGACTACTCAAGAGAACTATTTCTTAAAAACGGTATCATATTTAATTTAGATGAAGTCTTTTATACAATTTCACATAAAGGAGTTATTAGAGCTATTCATTTTCAGGAGGTAAACCATCAACCAAAATTAGTAAGATGTGTTTCTGGCAAAATTTTTGATGTCATCGTGGACTTAAGGCCAGAATCACCTACATTTAAAAAATGGATGGGTTTTTATTTAACGGGTGAAAATATGCAGGAATTGTTAATACCAGCCCGTTTTGGTCATGGTTATTTAGTAATAGAAGACTCAATTGTTTCTTATAAATGTGCTGCTCCCTTTGATGGTTCAAACGATAGCGGAATTATGTTTGATGACCCTGATATTGGTATTGATTGGCCTTTTCATGAAATTGGTGGCGTAAAAAAATTAATAATTTCTGAAAAAGATAAAAATTTACAATCGTTTAAAGATTACTTTGTAAAAGGATGCAAATAATGTTTAACTTTATAGGAATGAATAAAAAAACAAGGAAAAAATAAAGAAAAATACTGTAATGAAGATTAAATTCTTTTATGTGGTTGCTGATGTGCTAACAATATCAATCATATAGGTTTAATTGCTAAATTTATGTATAATATTAATGTATTATGAAACCACAAAATGTCGAAGTAAGTATTATTACGCCTGCTTATAAATGCAAAAGTACTATTCAAGAAACTTATGAAAGTATTAAGCAACAAACATTTTCTAATTGGGAATGGATAATAATAGAAGACAACTCGCCTGATGATTCTTTTGAATTCATTCAAAACATGGTAAAAGAAGATTCGCGTGTTGTTGTTTTAAGAACTGAAAAAAATAGCGGTGCAGCTGTTGCAAGAAATGTCGGAATCAATTACGCTAGAGGACGTTTTATTGCATTTTTGGACTCTGATGACTTAAGGTTAAAAGATAAACTATCTAATCAAATCAAATTTATGAAAGATAATGATTATGCAATAACTTATACAAATTATTTAGTAATGAATGATAAAGGAAAGTACAAAGAATTAAGGCTTAAAAAAGACAAAGCTACATATAAATCACTTTTAAGAAGAAATGTAATGGGATGTTTAACTGTCATATATGATACAAAACATCTTGGAAAAGTCCTAATGCCTTTAGATTGTGAAAAAAGAGAAGACTATGGAGCATGGCTTGATGCAACAAGAGATGGAACGATCGCTTATAGATTAGATGAGTTTCTTGCCATTTATCGAGTGGGAAACGTTTCAGTTTCTTCTAATAAATTTAAGATGGTTAAATACCAATATAGAGTCTTCCGCGTCCATGAAGGATTTGGAGTAATTAAATCTCTTTGGTTTTTATTCGTTATGTCATTTAAAAAAATATTTAATATTTATTAATTATATTCATAGTTTATATTTATTCTTTTTAAAATTATTATCTAATATACACCATAACACTTAAATAAAACTTAAGTGTTTTTAAAATCGATAATTTTAAGTAATAAAAAGATGTGTAAATCTTTTATTAACAATTTGTGTCTATTTGTAAAATCATCATATTATAATTTTTAAAAACACAAGCATAATGTTTGTTTTCTTTGCAAAAACGACTTATTTTTATTAAAAAATAATTAGTCAGGTAATTAATCATAATTTTATTTAATAATGCGTGTGTCTAAAGTTAAAAATCAAATTTATATTGTTATAATTCAACTAGCAGTTTTAAAAAAAACTTAGACTATATATGAATTGCTTGGAGGTATAAAAATGACTTCAAACCGGAAGAAAAATGTTAAACAATTAACGTTAATATCTGTATTAAGTGTTCTAGTTTTTGGCACATTTGTAGGTATTACAAGAAGTAATATGAACAAACTTGAAGTACCAAAAATTAGTAAGGCTCTGACGATGCAAACTCACCGTCGAGTATATGCGTATTTAGAAGGTGATTGGACTCTTGATCAAATGTACATTTATTATTGGGGAGGATCTTCAGTAGGTGCTCCCACATTTGAAAATCCTAGACTTATGACTCAGGTGTTAGATAACTATTATGAGGGATTATTTTATTATGATGTTCCAGTCGATCATACCCATTGTTTGTTTAGAAAATCAAGTGGAGCATAGGACGGCAATCATAATCAATCGCAAGATGCCTTAATTGCACATACTTACGTTGGTAATAACTACAAAGCAATTAAAGTAGGTCCCTGGACTGCAGACGGGACTAAACGAACAATTACATATGTTGATACAGTTCCAATTAACGGAAACGAACTTGCTCAAGTCTTATCACATATTCAATCATGTTCATCTAGTTATGCAAGTGGATATAACGCATGGCCGCAACTTAATGATCTTTTTGTTACTCCTTCTACATTTACAGGTAACGAAACCGTAAATGATAATGTCCCTCCAACGACAATTAATAATAAAGTTGCTATGTTAGAACAGGAGTATCAAAAAGAACATGGAACTGGTCCTTTTGCATGTTATTATTCTGGATATTCTAATAGTACTTTAGCTACTTATGTAAAAATGTCCCCCAACAAAACAAGTCCTAGACCAAATACTTTAACAAGAATTACCCCAATTGTAACTGGAGAAACCTTTACTGCCTATGCATTAGGCGAAACATTCTATTCTGGTGGTGGTTCTGGTAACTACGGCATTGGTACGGATGGAACAATCGGTTTATATGTTAATGAACAAGATCGTGCTTGGAGTACTGGTGGAGGCGGAATTAATGATAATCGTGCTGTAACAGTATTTTGTTCAAGTGATACAAATGCAGAAATATATGCAGATACATATAATAGTATGGTTGAATTAGCTGCCGATATTTTAGTTAGATATTGTAAAGATACTCTTATTTGGTTTGGTGATAAAGATGCTACTCTAGCATATGAGGCTACAATAGCAGACAATGAAATGTTATTAACTTATTCAGAATGGTTTAGAAATTAAGTAGCAAGTCCTTGGCTTCTTAGTAGAATGGGCTACTTAGCAACCCAAGCATCAACAATTGCAAAACAAGCCTTAATTAATCAAGGTTGCTACGGCGAAATAGTAACTGAAGAACCAAGTTCGGAACCAGATGTTTGTACATATACAGGTTTTAGTAATAGTAATTTGACTGATGGTAATTATCCAAATACTAATTTCACAGCAAAAAGCACACAAAGTATAACCGAAGTAACTAGGATTACTCCGATGATTGCAGGTGATCAATACGATATTAATACAATGGCTTCTGTTTATGGAACTGCTTCAGGAGTATCTGTTAACTATATCATCGATGGAAATGGTTAAATCGGTAAAATGGTTGATGAAGAAAACCGTGCCTGGAGTACAGGCTCTCCAGAAAACGATCATCGAGCAGTTACTGTTGCAATTGCAAGTGATAAAACTGATCCATATGCAATTCATGCAACGCCGTATAATCGTTTCATTGATTTTGCGGTTGATTTAATGCAAAGGTATTGTAAAGATACTCTTGTATATTTAGGAAATAAGGATGCAACGCTTAATCATCCTCTTGCTCCAAATGAAATGATTTTAACAGTTTACCCGTGGTTTTCTTCTAGTGCTCCATCAAGTACATGGTTAATTAATAATTTAAGCAATATCGCTACGGAAGTTACAAATCGCTTACAAAATCCAACCCCAGCGAGCGCGCCTAAATACCCTTTTAGTAATAGCTCCTTAACATCAGTTACACATTATAGTCCAAACAATTCTGGAAGAAGAACATATGCGATTCAACGAATTACACCGCATTGTGTTGAAGGGCAATTAACTGCTGAAGGATTAGGTAATTGGTTTGATTCAGCAACTGGTGGAACAAGTCAAGCATCTTCTAATTACGGCATTGGTCGCAACGGAGAAGTTGGACTTTATGTAGATGAAAGAAATCGTTCGTGGTGTAGTTCAAATGAAAATAATGATCAACGTGGTATAACAATAGAATTTGCAAGTGATACAACGCACCCATATGCGATGTATGATGCTGTTTATAATACTTTGTTAGATCTATGTGAAGATATTTGTCGCCGATATGGAAAAACAAAACTTGTTTTCTTTGATGATAAGGATTACTCTCTTGCTTATGTTGTAAAAGAGGATGAAATGTTAATTACAGTTCATCGCTGGTTTAGTTCTAAATCATGTCCGGGCGACTGGCTTTATAGCCGTTTACCTAATGTTGCTAGTACAGTAACTGCTAGATTAGCAGCATAAATAAATAATCAAAAAAACTAATAAATGCAAGCCGCGACTTAGTCGCGGCTTTTAATTACTTTTACATTTTTAATCATATGGATTAAAATATAAGCGTTAAGGAGGATTAGTATGAAATCCAAAATATTATTTATTGTCGATTCATCAATTGATCTATCACCAGAATTATACAAGGCTTATGATTTTTTAATTATTCCATTAAATGTTACGATCGATGGAAAAACTTATCGTGATGTTCCAGAAGAGTTATCAAATCGAAAACTATTCGATATTATGGATGAAAAAGAAGTACTACCAAAGACAAGTGCAGCTGCTCCTGCCTCATTTTTAGAAGCTTTTAAAAAGGCGGAAAAAGATGGCTATGAGGGTATTGTAATCATTGGTATTGGTTCAACATTAAGTGGAACAATTCAAAGTGCAATTGTTGCAATTGAAATGTATGAAGGACCTTTAGATATTAGAATTGTCGATTCTCGAAACTTATCAACTGGATCAGGGTTAATTGCTCTTTATGGAGCAGACTACGCTAAAAAAGGTTATTCTTTAGATGAAGTAGTTACATACATGGAATCTCTTGTTCCGCGTGTTAGAGCCCAATTTATCGTTGACTCACTAAGAGTTATTTATATGGGTGGTCGTATTAGTAGTGCTAAATACTTATTTGGCAAAATATTACGAGCACATCCATTTATTCAAGTAATTGATGGAAAACTTGAAGTTACTGCAACACCTAAAGGAAAACTTATTAGAGGACTTGATCATCAATTCAGTGTATTCGAACAAGATAAAGCCAGGGGTATTTTAGAAGATCATGTTTTTATTACTCACGCTGATGGAGAAGAATCTGCCAAGTATTACTATGGTAAGATGAAAGATATGTTTCCTAAAGGCGTACTTAAAGTAACGGAAGCAGGATGTGTTATTAGTGCTCACTCTGGTAGAGGGACAATTGGGATTCTCTATGTTATGAAATAATTAGAGCACTTAAAATTATTATAATTTAAATCGCCAGAAACGGCGATTTTTTTATTAAATTGTTCTGAAATTAGTTTTATATATTCGTATTTTTATAAAATAAACAAACATTGACACTATTTGTTAATGAAAGATATTTATAATTAAAAAAATATGATAGAATTATGGAGAAATTGATAGAGCGAGTTAAGAATACTTATTATCAAATGTTCAAAAAACTTATCTAGTGGGAGAACTAAAATAAAATCTAAAATTCAATTTATCGTCGACTCAACTGTCGACCTTACAGAAGAGTTATATGAAACTTATAATTTTGTAAAATTACCTCTATATGTAACGATTGATGGAAAAACATATCGAGATACCCCAGAAGAACTATCAAATAAAAAGTTATTTGAAATTATGGAAGAAACAAAGACTTTGCCAAAGACGAGCGCTGCAACTCCGGCAGACTTTTTAGAAGAGTTTAAAAAAGCAGAAAAAAATGGTTATGAAGCTATTATAATAACTGGAATTTCTTCGACACTTAGCGGAACAATTCAAAGCGCTACCATTGCAATAGAGATGTATAAAGGACCATTAGATATTAGGATTGTTGACTCACTTAATTTATCAACTGGATCTGGTTTAATAGCCATTTTTGGCTCAGATTATGCAAAAACGGATCATAATCTAGATGAAGTAGTCGCGTATATGGAGTCACTTGTACCACGTGTTAGAACTCAGTTTATTGTCGAATCACTAGATATTATTTATCGTGGTGGCCGCATAAGCAGTGCTAAGTATTTGCTTGGTAAAATATTTAATGCTCACCCATTTATTCAAGTAATCAATGGAAAACTTGAAGTTACTGCTACGCCAAAAGGTAAACTTATGAGGGCGCTTAATCATCAATATAGTGTTTTTAAAAAAGATTTTAAAAAGGGTATATTAAATGATCATGTTTTTATTACTCATGCAGTTGCAGAAGAATCTGTTCGATATTATTGTAAAAAAATGAAAGATAAACTTCCACACGGCGCATTAAAAGTTACTGAAACTGGTAGTGTTATTAGTGCACATTGTGGTCCTGGTACAATTGGAATTACCTATATTGTTAAATAAAAAAAGCCGAACTTAAGTTCGGCTTTCCTTTTATTCGCCGGAAACGGCGATTTCTTTTATTATAACTGAAGGAGCAGTAAAGCCACTTAGTTGCAGTTCACTATCAGAACCAACTTCTAATATGTCATTAAATATAGCAAATAAATTGCCTGCTACAGTAACTAGACTGATAGGTTTATCGATTTTACCATCTTTAATCATAAAACCAGAAGCTTGAAGTGAGAAGTCACCACTAGTGGGATTCATTCCAGCGTGTAGACCTTGTACTTCAGTTAGATAAAACCCATTGCATAGCTTAGTAAGTAATTCGTTGAAGCTTAATTTACCAGCTTTTAGTGTAGCTTGTGATGGGGCAATTCCGATTTTGCCAGTTCCACCGACTGCATTACCTGTTGATTCGACGCCAAACTTACTAGCAGTACTTAGATTATGAAGGAAAGTCTTTAGAACTCCCTTTTCAATGATTGCTTTATTAAATTTAGCAACGCCTTCTCCATCAAAATATGAATAGAAGACATTATCGGTTAATGGTGCATCAATAATTGTGACTTTTTTACTTGCAACTTGTTCGTTAAGTTTGCCAGCAAAAAGAGATGATCCTTTTTGTACGTTTTCAGCGTTGACATGTTCAAGATAGAATTGCAGGAGTGAAGCAGTAACTTCTTGATTGAGAATTGCAGGATATAAGCCAGAATTGCAGGGTTTTCCACTTAATTTGTCTAATCCGTTTTTAGCAACTTTTGCAACAAAAGTATCAATGTCAAATTTTTCGGGTTTGTTATCAAGATGAACATGATAGCCTGTTTTTGTTTCTTCGCCATCTTTGATGACTATATAGGCATAATAATAGAAATAGCTACCATTTTCTTTTAGTTTAAGTCCATGACTATTATGAAGTTCGGTTGATCCGACGCGTTCTTCATATGCTACCGTAACTTCAGTAATACGGGCATCGTATTCTTTAAGTTTCTTCTCAATCAAGAAAAGATTCTTGATTTTTTCTTCTTCGCCTATTTCTTGAATTGCAGGATTAAGCATATTCTTTCTTTTATATTTAGGGCTGCCTTTAAAAATAATGGCTAAATCATCAGATTCGCTGACAGTAGCACCATCTTTAATTTGTTTAACAAGAAAGGAAGGTGTATCTTTGTCATCTTTTTTACTTGATGCAAAACCCATTTGACCATTAAAAATTCCACGAGCTTTGATGCGATGACTTACAGCAATTGAGTAATTTTCAAGTTCTCCACGGAATGTGCCAATACTTAAACTACTATTTTTAGTAACTACAACTTCGCTCTCAATGATTCCTTGTTCAGCTGCAAGAGCAAAAAACTTTTTTACGTTCATTCTAATTTTCCTCCTTGTCCACCGACGAGAATTTCGCTAACTCTAATTGTTGGTTGTCCAACATTAACAGGAACATTACCGCTCATTGAGCCACACATTCCCGCTGCATGTTTTAAATCATTAGCAACCATATCAATGTTTAGTAAAATTTCTGCGCCTGTTCCGATTAAGGTAGCACCTTTTACTAATTCCGCAATTTTTCCATCACGAATAATATATGCTTCATCACATGCGAAGTTAAATTCGCCAGTAGCAGGGTTAACAGAACCTCCACCCATTGATTTAGCATAAAGACCTAGCTTGACAGAAGCAATAATTTCTTCAGGTGTATATTTTCCTGGAGCAATATAAGTATTACTCATGCGGCTTGTTGGTTCAAATTCGTAACTTTGCCGTCTCGATGCGCCGTTTTGTTCCATGTTCATTCTGCGACCACCAAATTGGTCAATAAGATAATTTTTCAAGATGCCGTTTTTAATTAAAACATTCTTTTTAGTTTTAAAGCCTTCATCATCAACTGCATTTGAACCCCATTCATTAGCAAGAGTTCCATCATCAATTGCAGTAACGGCTTTATTTGCAATTTGCTCACCTAATTTGTTACTAAAGACAGATAAGTTTTTACTAACAGAAGTGGCTTCAAGAGAGTGACCACACGCTTCGTGGAATATAACACCACCAAAACCATTTCCGATAACAACAGGCATTTTCCCGCTTGGGCATGGGGCAGCATCTAGTTTTCTAACAGCAAGTTCAGCAACTTTTATTGCTTCAGCTTTTAGATCAAGTGTTTTTAAAAATTCAAAACCTTGATAGCTACCTGGAGCATAATAGCTTGTTTCAAATGCATTAGGTGCCATTGCGATGGCAAATAACATTGTTCTAATACGTTGTTGAGTATCTTCAATTTGTTTTCCTTCACTATTAAAAATGGCGATTTTACGAACTTCGCGTGTTATACCAGCTTGTGTACGAACAATTTGAGGACTATAATCACGCATTGCTTGATCGGCCTCTTTTAGAGGATTAACAACATCTTCAATTGGCACTTCATATAAGTTTTGTTCAATTTTGTGTTTGTTATTAACTCTTACTTTTTTAATTTTTTCGACTTCAAGTAGACGCTCACCTTTAAATGAAACGGATAGAGAACGAGCAAGTTCAGTTAGTCCTTTTTTCGTTACATTATTGGTGTGACCATAAACGCTTTGAAGTCCTTTTAGAATCCTAATTCCCGCACCAAAGTTTAAATTGCTTGCAACTGGTTGAGTTTTACCTGATTCAACAATAACAGCAGAAGACAGCGTTTCTTCAAGAAAAATTTCAGCAAAATCTCCACCAGTTTCTAACGCAATGTTTAATACTTCGAGAGCAACTTTTTTAGAAATCATATTTTATTCCTCCTTTTTACTTCTAAAATTATATCATAACAACTCGGTTTACATAGTAAAAAATACACTTAGATTGTATAATGATAACAAATGAAACAGACAAGAACGAAAAAACAAAAGAAAGTAAATTATCTTGAACAACTTGATTTATTAAATGAAAAATTTATAAGAAGAAGAGTATCATTTAGTAAAAGTGAATATCAATTTATTTTAAATCGTGAAAGTTTTAAGGATCGTCTTAAAGGTTTTTTAACTATGAGATATCATAGAAGAAAAAAGTTAATTAAGTCAGGAAATGTAGGGTTTTGCTACACATTTTCCTTATCAATTAGTAAATACTATAATCATGAGTTTCGTCCTAGTTTTGTTTTATTTACCCCTAAGAAAACTTTAATGTGTAATGAAAAATTTTATTTAGATGTACTCGCTAACTTATATGATTTTCAAAAAAAGAAAGCTAAAACATTAAAAGAATCACATCTTCAAGCAGTTTTAAGCGAAAAAGATGCTGAACCACGATATTTTGAACTACCAAAAAAAATAACAAAAGATGAATTAGTATATCTTCAATATGTTGAAGTCAATACAAAGCACAATCAAAATTTAAAATTTGGAATGAATCCAATCATTTTCAATAAAAATATTAGTGATGAAGTTATCTATCTTCCGGATTTTTTAAAGGATATTAAAGAATGAACACAATATTTAATTTAGATTTGACAAACTTATCCACAATAGATATTATCTTCCTTGTTCATTTTTTCTTTACAATTGGTTTTAATGCTTTCTTTGTATTTCATCGCACAATTTTAATGTTAATTGGCCTAAAACCATATAAAAAGTTTCCAATATCCGACTTAAAAAATAATAAATATGCAATCCTTATTGCTGCGCGCAATGAAGAAAAAGTATTACCGCATTTAATAGATTCAATAAATAAACAAGATTATCCTCTTGAAAATATTACTATCTTTGTTGTTGCAGATAATTGCTTCGATAATACAAAAAAAGTTGCAAAAAAAGTAGGCGCTATTGTTTATGAACGAAGCGACAAAACTAAAATAAGCAAAGGTTATGCATTAAAGTATTTAACTGATTGTATTGAACGTGATTATGGTTTAAAAACATTTGATGCATTCTTTATTTTTGATGCTGATAACCTTCTTGCTAAAGACTTTATAAGTAGAATGCATGATGCTTTTATGACAGGGGAAAAAATACTAGCAGGTTTTATAAATATAAAGAATGCAACAAATTTTATATCGATGGGTTATACATATCATCAATATAAAAAAATACGAACTTTGCACAATCCTCGCACTTTGATTGGAAGCGGAACAACATTAACAGGAACGGGCATAATGTTTGCAAGTGAAATTATTAAAGAAAAAGGTTGGGAGTGGCTTTTAATTACTGAAGATATTGAATTTAGTGTTGATAGTCTTCTTAGAGGTTATAACGCTACATTTGTCGGAGAAGCTGAGTTTTATGACGAACAACCAACGACATATAAAGTTATGCTTAGACAAAGATTAAGATGGGCCAAAGGATTTTTACTCGTTTTTAAAAGAAGATCATGGAAATTATTTAAAGGATTTTTTAGAAAAAAAACAACTGAAAATAAGTCAAACAAACAAAGCAAGTGTCAATATCGATACTCGCTTTATGATATATTTACCTACATTTTCCCTATTAATCTTGTTGTTTTTATTGTAACTGTTGCTTATTCAATTACAGTTGCAGTCCTTCAATATCAAGGCGGATTACCAAGTTTAGAAGCATTTCTAGATGGTTTAATTGCAGCAGGTAAAAGTATAGCCATGTGGTATTTAAGTACTCTTTTACTACTCTTACCAGTTTTGATATTAGAGTGGAAAAGAATCCCAGCTAAAATAAGTAAGAAAATTATTCACTTTTTTACATTTCCGTTTTTTGAAGTATTCTCTTTACCTCTAACAATTGTTGCCTTATTTACTAAAGCCGAGTGGAAACCAATCGAACATAATGTAGCAAAAGACATTGAAAGCATAGAAGAGTTTTATCAAAAAGAAAAAGTTCGTAGAGAAAAGCGAAGAATAAGACGAGCAAAAAGACATAAAAAAACAAATTAAATTAATCGATAATAATGCTATAGTAATAATGATGGTAAAAACTTATACTATTTATGGTATGTTTTTGCTATTTAAGGAGGAAAAATATAATGGAAGAAAAAGAAAAAAAGTAACTCCAGAAGAAGAAAAGAAATAAAAAGTTGAAGCTGAAGTAGTTGAAGAAAAAGCAGCAAGTACCGAAGAACCAAAGTCAGCGTTTAAAACTATTAAGCTTTGGATTCAACTAGGTGTAATCCTTACACCAGTCATTGCAGTGTTACAAGGCTTTGCGACTGGACTTCGCTGGTTTTCATCTATTCATTTATTACTCTATGCTTTAACAATCCCAATGGGAATGGCAGGACTAAAGTGTCTTTGTAAAGCAAAAAACAAAAGTGAAGTAATCAAATGGGGAGTATTAACATTAATTTTTGCATCATTACCTGGTGGCATTATGATGTTAATGACAAATGATGCTTTCTTTGAAACTTTTGATCATCGAAAAGATGATAATCTATTTAAATTTTAATTCACGATAATAACACACATTTTAAATTTTGAATGTAAATTTCTACTGATATTATTAGTATTGCTTTTAAGTAGCAAAACAATATAAAAAAAGCGCAAAAAATTGTGCTTTTTTACTAAATTTAGGTGTAATTTTGCTTTATTGTAAATTTCATGCTAGAGAAAAAGTGCTTTTTTACTAAAAATATTTGAATATAATTCAAAGTAGTGATAATATACTTAAGCAACTTACTTTAGAAACGGCAAGTTTCTAAGGCGGAAGGAGTTATATATGAAAAAAGGAATTCACCCAAAAACTAGTCGCGTCACAGTAACCTGCATTAGCTGTGGCAATGAATTTGAAACCGGATCAAGCGAAAAAGAAATTCGTGTTGATACATGCAGTAACTGCCATCCTTTTTATACTGGCAAACAACGCTTCGTCCAAAGTGATGGAAGGGTTGATCGTTTCAATAAGAAATTTGGTTTAAAATAATCAAAAAGTTAAAGCCGCCTAAATCGCGGCTTTTTTAGCAAAAAAGAGGATTCTATGAAAAAAAGAGTTTATATTACTACACCAATTTATTATCCAAGCGCTAAGCTTCATATTGGTCATGCGTACTGCACGACGTTATGTGATGTTTTTGCTCGCTATAAAAGACTTATGGGATATGAAGTTTTCTTTTTAACCGGTTCTGATGAGCATGGAGAAAAAATTGAATCTAAAGCTAAAGAGGCTAATAAGACATCTCAACAATTTGTTGATGAAATAGTAGTAGGCTTTAAAGAACTTTGGGATGCTTTAAAAATTACAAACAACGACTTTATTAGAACTACTGAACAAAGACATATAAAGGCAGTAAGTTATGTCTTTTCTAAGCTACTACAAAAAGGTGATATTTATTTAGGTAATTATGAAGGTTGGTATTGCGTACCTTGTGAATCATTTTGGACCGAAACTCAAACCGGAGATGATCACCTTTGTCCAGATTGTCATCGGCCAGTAGAGAAAAAAAGTGAAGAAAGCTATTTCTTCAACACCAATAAATATTTACCCGCATTAATGAAGCATTTTGATGAAAACCCTGCATTTTTAACTCCAATTAGCAGAAAAAACGAAATGATTAATACATTTATTAAGCCTGGCCTAGCAGATTTAGCTGTTAGTAGAACCTCATTTTCATGGGGTGTACCAGTAAAAGAAAAGCCGGGACATGTTGTCTATGTTTGGATTGATGCTCTAGTTAATTATATAAGTGCACTTGGTTATCCAGATGAAAACGCAGAAAAATTTAAAAAGTTTTGGAATGATAAAAATACGGAAATCATTCACGTCTGCGGTGCAGATATAACGCGTTTTCATGCCTTGTATTGGCCTTTATTTTTACTTGGTTTAGATCTACGTCTTCCAGACCGCGTTTTTGTGCATGGTCTTTTAATGATGAAAGACGGAAAAATGAGTAAAAGTAAAGGAAATGTCATTGACCCCTTTCCTTTAATTGAACGATATGGAGTTGATGCAGTTCGTTATTATTTAGCTAGAGAAACAGTATTTGGTAGTGATGGAACATTTACACCGGAACAATTTATTGAACGTGTGAATGTTGATTTAGCGAATGACTATGGCAATTTACTCCATCGAACCATAAGCATGATTATTAAATACTTTGATGGAATCATTCCTACTTATCAAGGTCAAGTAACTTCATTTGATAATGAGTTAGAAGAACTTGCTCTTTCTACTATTAAAGAATATAGGGAACAATTTGATGAACTAGAGATCACTGAAGCCTTTATTAGTGTCTTTAAATTGGTAAGTGCGACAAATAAGTATATTGATAATACAGAACCTTGGAATTTAGCTAAAAATGGTGAAACAAAAGCACTTGCTTCTGCGATGAACCATTTAGCAAATAATCTATATATAGCAGCTGTCCTTCTTTCACCCGTTTTAGTTGAAACAACAAAAAAATTATTTACTCAATTAGGAATTGAGGAAAAATTTCTTTCAATTGAATATTTAAATAAATACGGTGTTATTGGTGGCCAAAAAGTTAGTAAAGGCATACCTTTATTCCCACGTTTAAAACCAGAAGATGAAATTGAATACATTAAAAATTTAATGAGTTAAAAAAAGCTGAAAATAAGCCTTAAAATTAATCGTTATATTTAGTTTTTTAATGTTATAATTATATAGAGGTTTGACTATGGAAGATCAATATATTTATGAACCCTTGAAGGGTTATAAACTACGTTATAAAGACTTACATGCTCAATATACTAGTGAATACTTTGATGAGTTAAGTAAAGTCGCAAATGTTGATGAAGTTGCAAATAAAAAACTTGTTACGGAAATTGAAAAAAATAATAAAACATTAGACAGTTTAAATAAACAAATTAAACGTTTTCGCATTTTTGCAGGTCTAGGTATTTTTATATCTGTCTTAGGAATTTTAGCATTTGGCCTAACTTATTATACAGGTGCGGAAATAATGAGCGAAACTTTAATAAAGGTTCTACGAATTATTGGAATACCAATAGCAATTTTAGGTTTACTTTTGTCAATTTTCATGCGTATTAAACGCAAAACGCTTCAACCTAAATATGATGAATTATTAAAGGTGAATAAAGGAAAAATTGGCGAAGCTTGGAAACAATTAGAACCTTTGCATGTTTTATTTAGAAGAGGTCTAAATATTGCTCTTTTTGAAAAAACGCTTCCTATAATTGACCTTGATGATTATTATGATTCTAGACGACTAGATTATATGATTCGTAACTTTGGTTATGAACCTAATAAATCAGAAAACACGAGTGCTTTATATGTTTTAAGTGGGCAAATTGAAGGTAATCCATTTTTCTTTTGTCGTGATTTAACAATGAAAATGGGTACTAAAACATATAGCAACTCAATTACGATTACTTGGACAGAACAAATTACAGTAAATGGAAAAACGCAAACTGTTGTTCGTAGTCAAGTTTTAACGGCGTCTGTTACTAAACCGTGTCCTTATTACAATAAAGATACCTATTTAGTATATGCTAATGAAGCTGCTCCGCATCTTAGTTTTAAGCGTTATGATTCAGATGCTGAAAAAATGAGCGAAAAACAAATTGATCGATATGTTGATAGAAAAGTAAAAAAACTTAAAAGAAAAGCTCGTAAAAAAGGTTCAACTTTTACTGTTATGGGTGATGCTGAATTTGATGTTCTTTGGGGTGCAACTGACCGCGATCACGAAGTAGAGTTTAGATTATTATTTACACCATTGGCCAAAAAACAACTTCTTGATCTAATGAAAGATAAAGAAATTGCCTATGGTGATAACTTTAACTTCTTTAAAAAGAAAATGATTAATACAGTTTATCCTGAACACTTACAAAACCTAGATTTCAGCGGTGATCCAATCAATTATAAACATTATAGTTATGAGAAAACAAAAGAAGGCTTTATGGCTTATAATGCTGAATACTTTAAGAAAATGTATTTTGCTTTTGCGCCTGTTTTATCAATTCCTTTATATCAACATCAACAACCACGTGAATTTATTTATAAAACAGAATATGAAAGTAATCTCTCGTTTTATGAACATGAAAGTATGGTTAACGCACTAAATGATCCTTTATTAAATCACCCACTTTCTAATACACCAAATATTTTAAAAACAAAAATGTTACGAAAAGGTGTAAATGAAGACATAGTTCAAGTTACCTCTTCAGGTTTTCAAACTTTCGAGCGCGTTGAACATGTTAGGAAAATGGGTGGAGATGGTCGCATGCATACAATTGCAGTTTATTGGACCGAATATGAACCAGTTTCAAAGGTATGTCAAGTTGACTTAAAGATAGCTGAAGAAACTAATACTTGTAAGAAAGAAACAGCCGGAGACAAACTAAAGAATTGGATACTTGATATTAAGAGCGGTATAACAACCGAAAATATTAAAAATCGATTAAAAGGGTTTGAAGCTAGAATAAAAGAAATAGCTGAATACCAAGACAATTAGTGCATTTAGTCGTAAAAACGACTATAATAAAAATAGCAAAAATTTAAAAAGGAGAATCAAAGTATGGCAAACGAACTAGATGAAGTAAGAGGCCCAATTAGCGAAGAAGGTCGGGATGTAAATGTTATTCAAAAACAAGTCCCAGTTAAAGTTGGATTTGGCTCAAAACTGCTCTGTATTGGACTATGGTTTTTAGGAATTATTCCTGGGCTCATTTTCTTTATTATGAGATTAAAAGCTCGTAACTATCTCCAACAGTTACAACAAAAGTTGCAACACAACGCATCTCAAATTGATAACTATATGGAACAAAGAGTTCAAATTCTTCAAAACGTCGTGGGAATCGTTCAACAATCAGTAGCTCTTGACAAAGACACGATGACAACTGTTGCAGCCTATAGAGGCGGAGTTAATCTAAGTGACGAAAATCGTAGCGAAGTTGCAGGTAATGTTGATCGCGCAATGAGAAGCATTAATGTTGCTTTTGAAGCTTATCCTGAATTAAAAGCTCACAGCGCTTTAAAAGATGCTATGCAACAAAACAGCTACTTACAACGTGAAATTACAGCTGCTCGTGAACTTTACAACGACACCGTCTTAGAATGGAACCAAGTTATTTTTGAATGGCCAACCAAGATGATCGCTGCTGCAAAAGCCGGTTATACGACAAGAATTCCGTTTACTGCTTCACGCGAAACTAAAGAAGCTGCACGTTCAAAATTCTTTTAGTAGACAATAAAAAATCTGGTTTTTAAAAAAGGATGCTTTTGCATCCTTTTTCTTAAAATATTTTTTTAAAATTGTTGTTGCATTAATTTATTTGTATGTTATTATAAATATCCTAGTAGCCTGTCTTCAGGGTGAAATAATTCCTTGAAAGATGGTCGCAAACTGAGTAATGCACATAGTTAGCACCAATCAGTAAAGCTATTAGGAACCTGCTTAATAGCAGGTTTTTTTAATTTTCAAAAAATAAATCGCGTGTATATAACTTATCTTCAACATCTTTTAAACGCTTATCATATCGATTAGCAATAATGATATTTGCTGAAGTTTTAAATTTCTCTAAATCATTTATAATTAAATGACCATTAAATTTAGAACCATCTTTTAATATTGGTTCAAAAATTATTATTTTTATATCTTTTTTGGATAAATACTTAATTACTCCTTGAATTGAAGAAGATCGATAGTTATCAGAATCTTGCTTCATTGTAAGACGAAAAATTCCAACAACCTTATTTTTTATGCTTTCTTTGTCATCTTTTATATAGCCGATTTTTTTAAGCACTTGGTGAGCGATATGTTTTTTTCTTGTTTCATTGCTAGTTACTATTGCACTAATAATATCTTCAGGAATTTCTCTATATATATTGACCATTTGTTTAGTGTCTTTTGGTAAACAATAACCTCCATAGCCAAATGAGGGATTGTTGTAATGTGTGCCAATACGATCATCAAGACCAACCCCATCAATAATATCTTTTGTGTCTAACCCTTTTAGTTCTGCATAAGTGTCTAGTTCATTAAAATAAGCAACACGAAGAGCTAAATATGTATTAGAAAAAAGTTTAATTGCTTCAGCCTCACTATGATTTGTGATAAGCAAAGGAATATTTTCTTTAATAGCACCTTGAATAATGAGATTAGCAAATTCAGTGCCTGCAGATAGAGATTTTTTTTCGTTTTTGTTACAGCCTATAACAACTCTTGATGGATAAAGACTATCAAAAAGAGCTTTTGTTTCGCGGAGAAACTCAGGACTAAATATAAATCGTTTACTTTTATATTTATCCTCAAGCGATTTAGTATAACCGACCGGTACTGTAGATTTAATGATTATATATGCATGATTATTGACTTTAAAAACAATATCAAGAACATTTTCTATTGCAGATGTATCAAAACGATTAAGTTTTTCATCATAATTAGTTGGGGTTGCAACAACGATAAAATCAGCAGCCGCATAAGCTTTTTCTGCATCTAAAGTTGCCGTTAAATCTAATTTTCTATTTTTAAGATAATCAGAGATTTCATTATCCTTGATTGGTGAAACACGCTTATTAATTAGATTAACTTTTTCTTTAATAATATCAACTGCCAATACTTTATTATGTTGGGCTAATAAAACTGCTATAGAGAGGCCAACATATCCGGTACCTGCAACTGCAATAATGTGCTTTTTCATAAAAATCTCCTTTGATATTATGATTATAAACATTTTATTTATAATAGACAAATGAGATAAGAGAACTAGTTGTTTTATAAATCAAACTATTTCAATATGATTATGTTAAAATACTAAAGAGGTAATTAAAATGAAGATTTTAGTAACAGGCGCAAGAGGTTTCGTTGGAAGAAATCTTTGTTTAGCATTAAAAAATGGAGGACATGATGTTTTGTCCTACGATTTAAATAATACAAAAGAAGAGTTAGATGTTTTTTTAAAGGAAGCCGAGTTTATTTTTCATCTAGCAGGAGTAAATAGGCCCAAAGATACAAGTGAATTTAAAAAGGGGAATCAGGATTTCACATCATTGATTTTAGAAAAACTACGAAAATTTGATTCCGTAGCTCCAATTGTTTTTACTTCTTCAATTCAAGCAACTAGAGATAATGACTATGGAAAAAGTAAAAAAGGAGCAGAAGAAGCTCTTAAAAAATATGGAATAGAAACTGGAAATCTAATTTATCCGCTACGCTTATCAAATTTATTTGGTAAGTGGAGTCGCCCTAACTATAATTCGGTTATTGCGACTTGGTGTCACAATATAGCAAGAGATTTAGACATCGTTATAAGTGACCCAGAAATCATATTAGAATTAACATACATTGATGATTTAGTTAATGTTTTTATGTCTTTGTTAGTTGAACCAAGCAAAAAGAAGATTGTACAAATTCCTACCTTTTCTGTTAAATTAGGCAAAATTGCAGCATTATTAAAAGAATTTAAGGAAAGTAGAAAATCTTTGGATATTAGATATTTAAATGATCCGTTTGCTCAAAAATTGTATGCTACATATTTATCATATTTACCTATTGATGATTTTAGTTATCCATTAGTAACACATGGTGATAATCGTGGTTCATTCACTGAGTTAATTCGTTTAGGAACGCTTGGACAAGTTAGTGTTAATGTTATCAAACCAGGAATAACTAAAGGGAATCATTATCATCATACGAAAAATGAAAAATTCATTGTTGTAAAGGGCGAAGCCGAAATTGCTTTTCGTTTAATTGGTACAAATGAAATTATTCGTTATGTCGTTAATGATAAGAAGTTTGAAGTAGTTGATATTATTCCTGGCTATACACATAGCATTAAAAATATAGGAAAAGACGATGCTGTGGTCATTATGTGGGCCAATGAAACATTTGACCCAAATAACCCAGACACCGTCTTTGAATTAGTTGAATAACATAGTTAGTTAATCTTTTTTAAATAAGTGTAATTTGTCTTTTTCAAGCGCTTTTAGCATGATTAAAGCACTAGCTCTATTAGTGGCTAACGGCTTTTCCATTACATCACAAAGACGAAGCAGAGCGTTAATGTCGGGTTCATGTGGCTGAGATGATAATGGGTCACGTAAGAAAATAACAAAGTCTAATTTATCATTAGCAATCATTGAACCTATTTCTTGGTCACCACCGAGGGGACCACTTTTTTTAAGATTGATTTTTAAACCTGTTGTTTCTGCCACAAGTCTTCCAGTTGTTCCTGTGGCATAAAGAGTATGTTTTTCTAAAACGTGTTTATATTTTGTCGCTAAGGTTATCATTTCAGGTTTCTTTTTATCATGAGCAATTAAGGCAATTCGCATATAATGATCCTCCTTCTTAATATTAACTAAAAAAGCAAAAACATTCTATGTATATCGTTTTTAATTATTATTAAATAATGAAAAACGCAAGAATCTTCAGTATAATGTAAGTGAGGTGTAACATTATGGATTATTGGACAATTGTACTTATTTCGGTAGGCGGTGCTATCGTACTCTTTTTTGTACTTTATTATTTGTACATTAGATTTTTATATGGTCTTACTCGCATTCCATTTATTAGAAGGGCTGATGGATTAAAAGACATTAAATATTTTACTGCGGATGATTTCGAAAATATTAAAACGCGTGATTTTTCCTTTAAAAGTGATAAAAATACACTTCGTGGATTTATTTACTATAAAGATAAATTAGATTATAAACGTGTAATCGTCTTTTTTCATGGTTATGGCGCTGGGCATCATGCTTATACAAAAGAAATTATTAAACTTGTTGAAGAAACAAGCTTGCCTGTTTTAGCATTTGACTATACTGCTTCAGGCATTAGCGATGGAAAAAGAACGGGTGCGCCTGAACAATTTTTAATCGATGGTTTTAATTTGTTTGATTTTTTAAGTGGTGAAGCTAAATTTAAAAATACGACATTTATTTTTGGTGGTCACTCAATGGGTGGTTATGTAGCGGGGGTATTACCAATGTTTTTAAAAGATGTAAAAGTAGAAAGTATTTTCTTACTTGCACCCATTAATAGCATAAAAAGACTATATATGAATAAACTTTCTCAATCAGTCGTTTTTGAAACATATATTGAAGTTCGTTCAAAAAGAAAATATAAAGATTTTGCAAATGTTACACTTTTAGATGCTATTAAAAAGCATCAAATACCAACACTATTAGTTCATGGTTTGAAAGATGAGTTAATTTCATATTCTCTCGATATAGAGGAAATAGTTAATTACGCTAATAATGTCGAATATATTAGACCGGTTATTTATGAGAAAAAAGGACATAATGTTTACTTAACTAGAAGAAGCGAAGAACTTTTAAACGACACTATTAATGGGTTAAGAAAAGTTCAAAGAACAAAAATTAAATCTAAAATCAATGAATATTCTCAATCTATTGACTATGACAAAATTGGTGAAGACGATGAAGAAGTCTTCGCTCTAATTAAACAATTTATTGAAAAGTAGGTGAAAACATGGAAGATGTAAAAAAGATATTGTCTAAATTAACGCTTGAAGAAAAATGCTTATTATTAACTGGAAAAGATTTTTGGGAAACACAACCATTAAAAAAGTTAGATTTTCCAAGTATTAATGTAAGTGATGGTCCATTTGGCGTTAGAAAAGTTGTTAAAAGTGAAAAAATCTTAGATAATTCTTTACCTGCTACATGTTTTCCAACATCAACTGCTCTTTCGTCAACATGGAATGTTAATTTAGTTCGTAAAGTTGGAAGTGCCATTGCAATTGAGTGTATTGATCAAGATGTTGATGTAATTTTGGGGCCTGGTTTAAATATAAAAAGAAGTCCATTATGTGGGCGAAATTTTGAATATTTTAGTGAAGATCCTTATCTTTCAGGTACTATGGCAGCTGCTTTTGTAAAAGGTGTCCAACAAAATGGTGTTGGCGCATGTTTAAAACACTTTGTCGCAAATAACCAAGAAGAATTACGCCTAACAATGAACTCAATTGTTGATGAACGAGCGATGCGTGAAATATATGCAAAAGGTTTTGAAATTGCCATCAAAGATAGTAATCCGATGATGGTAATGTGTTCTTATAATCAAGTAAATGGAAAACATGTTAGTCGTAATTCCAAAATATTAAATGACTTACTTCGAAAGGAATTGGGTTTTAATGGTTTAGTTGTTAGTGATTGGGGTGCCGTAGTAAATATTGTTGATTCTATTAAAGCCGGACTAAATCTAGAAATGCCTGGTGGTTTTCAAAGAACAGACCTCCTATTAAAAGCTGTTAAAAGAGGCGAATTAACTCGCGAACAAATTGAAGATGCAATTACCCCATTATTAAAACTAATGATTGATAAGAAATGTAGAGATACGACAAAAAAGGTGAAATGTGATTATGATAAACATCATAAAATAGCAATTGAATCGGCTGAGGAATCTGCGATTCTACTTAAAAATGATGAAAACATTTTACCATTAAAAGAAGGTAAAAAGCTAGCTATTCTCGGTTCTTTTGCGCAAAACCCACGCATTCAAGGTGCAGGATCAAGCAAAATTAACCCAACAAAAAAAGTTACCATTCTTGAAGTTCTTGATGAAAGAGGAATTAAATATGAATACGCCCCCGGGTATGACTTTGAAGATCAAGAACCAAAAGAGCTCTTAATTAAAGAAGCTCAAAAGATAGCTAAAGGAAAAGACTATGTAGTTATATTTGTAGGACTTCCTGAATCAATTGAAGCGGAAGGTTATGATCGCAAAGATATTTTAATGCCTAAATCACACATAGCTTTAATAGAACAAGTTGCAAGAGTTAATAAAAATGTAATAGTTGTTTTAACAGCAGGTGCTCCGATAAGCGTCTCGTGGGAAAAGAACGTTAAAGCAATTCTTCACACCCATCTAATGGGGCAAGCGTTTGCAGAAGCAACGCTTAATCTTCTTTTTGGTAAAGCAAATCCAAGCGGAAAACTTAATGAAACATACCCATTTTTGCTAGAAGATAATCCTTCATATAATTATTTTGGTAAAAATAAATTTAACATTGAGTATCGTGAGTCAATTTTTGTAGGATATCGTTATTATGAAATTGCAAGAAAACAAGTGCAATATCCATTTGGATATGGTTTAAGTTATTCTAAATTCAGTTATCGTAATCTAAAATTAAACAAAGATAAACTAGGCAAAAGAACAACAGTAACTGTTTCGGTTGATGTTAAAAATATAAGTAAAATTAAAGGTAAAGAAATTGTTCAACTTTATATAGGGCAACGATTCCCTATTATTTTTAAGCCAGTAAAAGAATTGAAACGATACAATAAAATAGAATTAAATCCTGGTGAAACTAAAACGGTCAAATTCACACTTAGATATGATGATTTTACTCACTATGATACTGAATTAAAACAGTTTATTGCAGATGAAGGAACATACACTATTTATGTTGGCTCAAATTTATATGATGTTCAAAGTAGAATGGTAACTGTTTTAAGTGGCGATCCTAAAGCTAAGGATTATATGACTAATGCTAAAGAGTATTATAAACTCGACGAAACGGACCAACTTGATATTCCTTTCCGCGAATTTGAAGCAGTTTATGGAAAAGAAATTCATCATGTTTATCCAACTGTAAAAAGACCTTTTACTTTAAATAACACTTTAAACGAAGCCTCTTCCTACCGCAGTACTCAACTTTTAATTAAAAAGTTAAAAGAAATGGCAAAAGACTTATCTGGCGGAGACAAAGAAAACGAAGAGATGGTTATTAATTCGTTTTTAGATATTCCATTTAGAAGCATGGTTAGTCTTTCAAGTGGAGCTGTTTCTCATCGACAAGTACAAGGAATATTGGATTTTATTAATGGTAAATATCTCCGTGGTTTAATAAAAATTGCTTCAAAACGAAAAAAATAACGACAAAAACGCATCTAAATTTGATAATTTTCAATTTTAGATTTGTTTTTTATTTGAAAACTCTTTTGAGTTTTAATTATGATATACTAATTTTATGAATAATTTGGATGAACAAAAGGATATTATTGAAACTCAAGTAGAGCTAGAACAAGTTCCTAAAAAGAAAGAGCGTAAAAAAATGAATCGTACGCTTAAGTATTTTTTAAACATTGTTATTATTTTATTAATAACAACTTTGTATGCTTGGCTTACATTAAAAGATTCGCATGAAAAAGTTTTAGCAGCTTTAACTAGTCCTAATGCTGATTATCGTTTTATTGCTCTTATCATTGGTTTTATTTTGTTATATTTCGCAGTTGATGGATTGATCTTGTTTATTTTTGCAAGGTTATATACAACTACATATAAACTTCATCGAGGTATTGCTAATGCTTTTATTGGGCAATTTTATTCAAATATCACACCTGGAGCAAGTGGGGGACAATTTGCTCAAGCTGTTACATTTAAAAAACAAGGCGTGGATGTAAGTACGGGTGCATCTATTCTTGTTATGCATTATATTTTGTATCAAATAGTTTTAATGATTTTTGGTTTTGTTTCGATTGTATTTAATTTCAACACTTTTATGCGTGGGGCGCCAATTGTTATTTTAGATGTTGAAATTCCTGTGTGGATTCTTACTGGTTTAGGATATTTATTAAATGCGATTGTTATTGTTGGTTTATTTCTTCTTGCATACTCTAAGAAAATTCATAGTTGGACAATCAATACTGGTGTAAATATAGGGGCTAAATTAAAGCTTATTAGAAACCCTGAAGAGAAGCGAAAAAAATTAATGCTAAGTACAGAAAACTTCCGTATTGAATTACGAAGATTACAATCTAATATTCCTGCTTCACTTTTAATTATGTTTCTTTTTGTAGTTCGTTTCTTTTTACTTTATTCAATTCCCTATTTTGTAATAGTAATGTTAGATCCAAGCTTTACAACCCAACCCATTTATTTACAAACTGTTGTTAGTAATAGCTTTTTACAAATGGTAACGGGTTTGTTCCCACTTCCTGGTGCAGCTGGGTTTGCTGAATATTTCTTTGAGCGTTTGTTCTTACCAATTTTAGGTGGGTCTGACAACATCGCCTTCGTTAAAGCAGTGCAAATTGTTTGGCGACTTTCTACCTTCTATGTTGGGCTTGTTGCAGGTGGACTTGTTGCAGCCTTCTATCGCAGCTCTATGGAAAGAACGCTCGAAGAAGAACAACAACAAACATTTGCCGATCTTCAAACCGCAACACTTGCAATTCGTACTGTTACATCAGATACTGCATATACAACAAGTTCACTTTCAGTAACTGAAATTAAACGTAAACTTGATGCTTCTAAATCGAGAAGAAGAATTAAAAAGACTGCAAAATTAGAACGAAAAAAGCAAAAAGGTGATGAAAATTAATGAGAGTAGCACTTTTTACTGATACTTTTTTACCAGAGATTAATGGCGTAGCAACATCCACTGCTACTTTACAAAAGGCTTTACAAGCCCGTGGTCATTTTTGTGTTGTTGTAACAACAAATCCTTTTAGTAAGAAAGTTACATTTGAAAATGATGTTATTAGAATTCCTGGAATTGAATTAAAAAAACTTTATGGCTACTATCTTGCCAATATATATAATGGGACAGCAATGAGAATATTAAAGGGATTAAATTTAGATTTAGTTCATGTTCACACAGAGGCAAGTATTGGTATTTTTGGAAAAACTGTGGCTAGAAGACTAAAACTTCCATATGTATACACATATCATACGATGTATGAAGATTATACATATTATGCAACTAAAGGTCGTTTTGATTCTTTAGCAAAGTCAATTGTTAAAGGGTGGTCTAGATGGCAAGCTGAGCTTGCTAACGAATTTGTATCGCCGAGTACAAAAACAAAAGAAGCCATGAGAGAGTATGGCGTAAATCGCTATATAAATGTTGTTCCTACTGGGATCGATTTTTCGCGGTTTAAAAAGGAAAATATTGATTTAGAAAAAGTTGCATCCATAAAAAAAGAGCTTGGGATTGAAGATACATTTAATTTAATTTATGTTGGTCGCGTGGCTAAAGAAAAAAGTATTGATATCGTTATTAGAGGTTTTGCAAATTATTTAAAAAGTGATGAAACAAGAAAAACAAAACTTATTATTGTTGGGGGAGGTCCAGCTTTAATTGATTTAAAAGATCTAGCCTTACAACTTAAAATTACCGAAGATGTAATCTTTTTAGGTCCTGTTTCACCTGATGAGGTAGCTCTTTATTATCATTTGGGTGATATTTTTGTTAGCGCCTCTACTAGTGAAACACAAGGTCTAACATTTATGGAAGCAATGGCGGCGTATAAATTATTATTGTGTTGCTATGATGATAATTTAATTAACGTTATTAAAGATGGTGTTACGGGATTTTTCTTTGATTCAGAAATTGATTTTGGTGATAAGGTTAAAAAAGTAATAAATCTTTCTAATGAAGAAATGGAGAAAATGCTTGATGCAGCTTTTGAATTAGCAGACGAATATTCTATTGAACGCTTTGGCTCAAGAATGGAACATGTATACGAACGAGCACTTCGAAATAGTTGGTAATGATTATTACAAACATTCGATTAGTAAAAAATAAAGTAATAATATCGCTAGACAACAATCAAACCTTAACCCTTCCAGTAGAGACACTAAGTTACCACTTTCTTAAAGAAGGTTTTTTTATTAGTGAAGACCTTCTTAAAGAAATAAGAAAATTTGAAAAGAAAATAGAAGTCTTTAATTACGCAATAACTCTACTAAAAAGACGTGATTATTTCAAAAATGAGGTAAAACAAAAGATAGTTAAGAAACAATATGATAAAGAAATTGTTTTTTTTGTTATTAAAAGGTTAGAAGAACTTCATTATTTGGATGACGAAAGTTTACTTAATAGATTGATAGAAAAATGGAACAATCAAAACTATAGCAATAAAAATATAAAATGCCGTCTTTTTAAAAAGGGGTTAAATAAAGAAGACTTTAAAAATAAATTAAATAATGATGAAAGAGAAATTGATAAAGCAAAAAAAGTAGCATATAACAAAATGAAAGATTTATCACAATTAGGCGGTAACCCTTTAAAAATAAAATTGGTTGCTTATTTAAAAAGAAAAGGGTTTGACACAAATATCGTTATAAGAGCATTAGATGAACTAGAGATTCCACCAGTTAAAAAAGAAAATCTACGAAATGAAATTAAAAATTTAATAAACATAGCATCAAAAAATACAACTAATGAAAAAAGCCGTAAATTAGTTTTTAAAAAACTAATGAATAAAGGGTATAATTATAATGATATTGAAAAAGAAATGGAGAATATACATGATTAAAATTAAAGACTTAAATCCAGGAATTCGTATTTATGAAAAACTCCTTGTTATTAATGCAACTAAAGGTGTTACTAATAACGGTAATTTATATTTAAATATTTTACTTCAAGATAATACGGGTCAAATTGAAGCAAAATTATGGGATGCAACTCCTTATGATGAAGAAAATCTTGTTCCAGGTAATATTGTTGAGTTAGTTGCAGATGTCCTAGATTATCGAGGCTCATTACAATTAAAAATAATTGAACACAAGTTAGTTGATCCTTCTAATGTTGATCTTGCTAATTTTGTAATGAGTTCAGAAATCGCCATTGAAGATTTAGAAAAAGAACTTATAAAAGTTCTTAAATCAATTAAGGATAAGGAAGTTAGCGCTATAGTTACTCACCTTGTTAACAAATATTATGATGAATTTATTCATTATCCTGCCGCGACAAGAAATCATCATGAATATTTAGGTGGTTTATTAGAACATACTCTTTCAATGGTTAAAATTGCAGACTTATTATTTTCTCATTATCAAGATATTGATCGAGATATCTTGGTAGGAGGCATTCTCCTTCATGATTTAGGTAAAACAATTGAATTGAGCGGTCCTGTTGTAACGCGTTATACTGTTGAAGGGCGTTTAGTAGGACATATTTCGTTAGGTAGTGCAGAAATTTTTAAGGCTGCGGAAGAACTAAAGATAACAAGTGAAGTTCCAGTTCTACTTAGTCATCTTGTATTAAGCCATCACGGAAAAATGGAATTTGGTTCTCCTGTAGTTCCAATGACAAAAGAAGCATTTATTCTTAGTTTGATTGATAATCTAGACAGTAAACTTAAAATCATTGATAAAGCCCTTGAAATTACCGAAGAAGGTGAATTTACTGATCGAATTTGGGCTCTTGATAATATAAGCTTATATAAACCGTTAAAAAGAAAATAAAAAAAGTTCGCTGAGCTCAGCGAACTTTTTAAACACTCTACATTCCTTTAGTAATTTCTTTTGCGATTGTAGGTAAGTTAAGTTTTTCTTCACTCATATCTTTCATTGAAATTTGAAGTCCATCCGTTGTATCATAACGAGGAATTACATGGACATGAAAATGAAGAACACTTTGTCCTGCCACAGGATAGCAGTTTGTTAAGATATTAACTCCACGAGCATGTAGTTGCTTCATAGCAATTTGACCTAGCCTTTGAGCAACGATCATAACTTTAGTTAGAATCTCTCTAGGAGTTGATAAGAAATTATCATAATGCACTTTAGGCATAACAAGTGTATGACCGCGTGTCGCAGGATTAATGTCTAAAATGGCTATAACATCATCATCTTCATATACTTTCGTTGATGGGAGTTCGCCACTTGCAATTTTACAAAATACACAATCTTTCATATTTAGACCTCCATATGTATATTATAAGCGAAAATTAGAAAAGAGGCTCGACTGAGCCTCTTTATATATTTAGAAGGATAAGAAGATATTATTTTTTATCTTCGTCGAAAATTTCTGGGAATTTTTCGTAGAAGTATTCTTTGACTGCATCATCGTGGAATTTGAGATCCGCTTTTTTGATGAAGTGTTGAATTGCGGCAGTACGGTTTGAATCTAGAGCACCTAATCTACGGACGATTTCATCCTTGATTTCAGCGATTTCATCTTCAGTTTTGCCGAGTTTTGAATATTCGCGAACGTTTCCTTCAGTAAGTTTGCTCGTATTAACAGCTTCTTCAACTTGAATAATGTAGTAGGCACTTCCTTCATAGAATAAGAAGTTGCGGTTATCATTCTTTTCGTATTGTTTTGGAACTAAGTAGTAGGTTCCATTAATATTACGAACAAAGGTATTAACGGTTGAACTAATTTCTGGATCAATTTTACCAGCATCAGCAAGGACGCCTTGATCATCTTGAACAAGATCAACACCGTTAGAAGTACCGATATTAAAGACACGGGTACGAATCTTTTCTGGTAGTTCAGTTAAACCACCATTTTTAATTGCCCAACCGTCTTTTGTTAAGTCGGTTTTGGCAACTTTGCGAACCTTTTCTTCTAAGCCTTGAATAGCAGGACGAGTTCCATTATTGGTGAAGTCGTTTTCAATGGTCTTATCGGTTGTTTTTGGATCGTCTTTAATTTTGTTAAAGTCGCTTAAAATTTCACCGTATAAAGTTTGATATTCGCCTTCATCGACGTCTGGGGTACTAGGATCATCTTCTTGGATAATTAAACCAGCTTTTTGGAGGAGACTAGCTTCATTATCATTGAAGTTTTCCTTAATACCACGCCAGGCGCTAGCAAGGATTTCAAGGTTTGCAGGACCTTCGTTACCAAGGATGTTGTCATCAATAAAGACGTTAAATAAACGACGGACAGCATCAGGATAACGTGAGTTTTCATTAATTGAAACATAGGTAACCTTACGGGCATAGTTACGACCTAAGGTTGCACTTTGTTCACTTAATAAATAATCTTCAACAAGAAGTTCACGGTATGTTTCATCTAAGAAAGCATCTGTTAAATAGTCAGTGTAGTATGCGATATGGACTAATTCGTGAGTTTCTTCTGTAAAGTTTTCTTCATTGATATGAGGTAAGAAGACACCGGTATCAAAGAAAGTAAGAGAACCTAAATCGTTTACTTCGACTGGTGTTCCTTCTTCATTTACTAAATGGTGGCCTTCACCATAGACGGCTTTAAGAGCAAATTTGTGTTCATCAAAGTTTCCTAGTTTTTCGCCTGTGGTTACATCATAACTTGAAACATTCATCTTTTTATATAGTTTTTCAAGTGCGCGTGTATCAACTTTTTCTTTAATGGTTGAATCAGCAGCTAGATCTTTATAAGCGCCAAATTGGTTTTCGGCGATTGCAAAGAGTAAGTCATCAACAAGTTGTGTTTTGCTTGCGCCACTTTCTTTATATTTATCGTAAATATTAGCAAGTGTATTGTTGATTGTATGGCTTAATTCATCTGCTAGGGGATCATTGTAATTGCCTGGAGTTGCGTTAATTTCTTTACAACCTGCTAATAGGAATGAAAGAGCTAGAACGCTAATAAGGCCTTTAATACTTTTCTTAGACATATTTATCACATAGACCTCCTTCTTCATATTCAGGGGCAGTGCCTGCTTCTCTAAAGGCAATTGCACAAGCTTCATCAACTAAACGAGCAGGAGTGCGGTTTTCGGCTTGGACTGCAAGGAGATTAATCCATTCTTCCCAAGCAGAGAGCATTTTTAAGTCGGCATCATATTCTGCAATTGCAAGTTCATTTGCAAGATATTCGTCAAGGTTTTTCTTAAGTTCTTGATCATGAATCTTAACATTAAGTAGTTTGACTAACTTTGCAAAAATACGGTCATCGATACGAGTATCAAATGATTTAATGCCATCTTTAATTTTACGCGAACGATCTTTATAACCTTTAGCATCAGTGGTAATGGCGTTGACATAAGTATCAAGTGGATTACCATCTTCATCTTTTGGATAATTTTTGCTTTCAGGTGTTTCAATCGTGTAGTAATTTTCAAGAGTTACACCATTAACTTCTTCAAATAACGGGCTTCTTTCAATGACGATAAAGTGAACTCCTTCATAAGAGCCACTAGTACCAGCACGAACGACCAAGATAACATTACCTTTTTCGTCAGTTAAAACTTTCTTACCACCAAGTTCAGGAACTTCACGGAAGCCTGGAAGAGCAGCATAAGTATCATTAACTGTACCGACTTCATCTGCTGGATTGGTATCGTTTGGTGTAATAACACTAACATTGTGTTTATTAAAGTATTTGTTGAAGTAAATGTTACGTGGGAAAAGAAGTGCGCTGCCTTCCTTAACTTTATTACCATTTACATCGGTTTCATATTCTGCAACATTCATAAGTTGAATAGCTGCACCATATGGAATTTCACCTAGACCAATGTCTTCTAGAGCAGTTTGAGCATGTGCCGGAATTTCAAGTTTAGCTTTTTCTTCAGGCGTAGCTTTAGAACTATAAATTCCTTCAAATGCGTAAATACCAAGTTTGAATTCGTGATTGAATGGTGTTGTCCGTACCACTGGATCGAATTCACCAAAGACTTCTCTAGTGTTGTCATCATCAGTAAGTGATTTGGTAATTTTACCAAAGGTGTCATAATAAGGTCTTTCTGCTAAAGCTTTAACGACCCCGCCTAATTTGGTTGCTTGTTCCTTACGGATGGCACCGTTGTAATACGTTTTGTTTCCAGCATCAACCTTTACTAATAGGTGACGTACATGATAAGGAATCATAGCGTTTAAATAACCTTCATAGACTGGCTTTCCGTTATCATCAACAATTAAGTTTCCGTTTTCATCACGTTCACCAACTACAAGTTCTTTCCAAGTGTTTGGAGCCCATGAAGTTTGACCGGCATCATAAAATTGATCCTTAACTTCAACCTTCATTAAATCGTAAGCGAATTTTTCTAATAGTTCATCTTCATTTTCGACGCCATTATCATCAAGAACTTTTTGAAATTCTTTATCATAATTTGAATCTGCGGTGGCATTTTTCTTGGCATCTTCTTTAGCGCTGGCGACTTTTTGCTTCGCTTCTTCATAAAGTTCAGCGCGTTTTGTTACTAATTTGCTTTCAAAAAGTTCGCGGACAACGACTTCATAGAGCGCATCATAGTAACCTTTGATTCCGGCTTTGGTTTTTAAATATTTGTTAAAAAACTCTTCAGCTGAGATTGAAACAGTTTCACCATCTTTACCGGACATCGATAACAAGTAACCATCCTTAGGAGTTACAGGCTTACTACAACCAGCTAAAGCAGCTAGACTAGCAAACGCAGTAAGAGCAATGGTTATTGAGCGTTTCTTCATATCCTAGTTTTCCTCCTCTAATAAATATGCTTATTTATTCTATCTTTTTATAATGTTTAATTCAACTAGAATATTTCTAAATTTCGTAATGATTTTAAAAATTATTATTTTTAACAACGAAAACTACTAAAAAATAGCTTTTAATAAAGTTCAAATTATCGTTTTCGTTGAGAGAACAATTTAAAAGTTGTAAAATAAGGCACACATTTGGAGGGACATATGGCACACCTAAAAATTAGTGATTTACATGTTTCAGTTGAAGGAAAAGAAATTCTTTCAGGCATTAATTTAGAAGTAGAAGATGGTGAAGTAGTTGCCCTTCTTGGCCCAAACGGTCATGGGAAATCAACATTACTTCAAGTTATTATGGGTAATCCTAATTACGAAGTACTTAACGGATCTATTTACTTAGATGGTAAAAACGTGCTTGCTATGAGTGTTGATGAACGATCTAGAGCAGGCCTGTTTTTAGGTTTTCAAAATCCTGCTGAAGTTCCAGGTGTAGTAAATAGTGATTTCATCAATGCTGCTCTTAACGCTAGAAGTGAAAGGCCAATTTCTGCTATTAAACTATTTAATTTATTTAATAAAGCAAGTAAAGAAATGGGAATGCCACTAGATTTTGCTCATCGTAATTTAAATGAAGGATTTTCGGGTGGAGAAAAGAAACGAAATGAAGTTTTACAAATGAAACTTATTAAACCTAATTTTGTAATGCTAGATGAAATCGATTCTGGGTTGGATGTTGATGGTGTTAAAGCAGTTGCCGAACAAATTGACAAAGAAAAAGATGGAAAAAGAACATTTTTAATAATTTCTCATTATGCAAGACTATATGAATTGGTTTCACCAACAAGAGCAATTTTAATGATTAATGGAAAAATTGCACTTGATGGTGATACTTCAATTATTGAAAGAATTGACCGAGAAGGATATGAATGGGTTCATGCTGAACATGGTATTAGAGTGGATCGACATGAGGATCAAATAATTTCCTTAGGTGAATGTGCTGTGAAAGAGAGTTTTTAATGACTGAAAACGCTAATCTAACTATAGAAATAAATGATGCTACATTAGTCTTAGATGAAAAAGATATAGATGAAAATGTATTAAATATACTATTGAAAGGGACTAGAGAAAATAGCGTTTTAATTTTGGTTAAAGCCTGCAAAAACCCTATTAATTATACATTTTCTGAATGTTTTAAAGGGAAAATAACTATTTTATTAGATGAAAGTTGTAAGAAAGCTAAACGATATTTTACTTTAATGGATAATACTAATATAGTCTTTGCTTTGGCTGATTTTTGTAATTCAAAAAGAGAAATCAATTTTACTACTAAATTATTAGGCGAAAATGCTAGGGCAGTGTTTTCTTTATCAACTTTAGTAAAAGCGAAGTCAATTAAGAACTTTAGTATTAACTTTGATCACATTAAAGAAAATACAACATCAAGTATGATAAATTATGGTGTAATTTTAGATAGGTCACAGTTAGTATTTTCAGGCAACTCATTAATTAATAATAATGTTGAAGGCTGTGAAGCTCACCAAAAAACAAAAATTATTGTTTTTGATGCAAATGCGGTTGCAAAAGCCAATCCAAATTTGCTTATAAATAATAACAAGGTTATCGCTTCTCATGCGGCAACTGTAGGAAGGATTAATGAAGATCATCTTTTTTATATGCAATCACGAGGTCTTAGTGAAGAAACTGCTAAGACACTGATTGTAAAAGGTTACCTAGAACCAATAATTAATTTCTACGATGAAGAAAAAATAAGAACACAACTAATTAATTATCTAGAAGGAGCATTTCAAAATGTATGATGTTAATTTAATAAGAAATGACTTTCCGATGTTAAGAAAGCAAATCAACGGAAAACCATTGGTTTTTTTAGATAACGCTTCAACAACTTTAAAACCCAAAGTTGTTATTAAAGCAGTTAATGAATATTTAGAAGAATTAACATCAAATGCTCATCGGGGAGATTATGATATTGCCCATCTTGTTGATTTACGCGTTGAAGAAACTAGAGCCAATGTTGCTAATTTTATAAATGCTGACGCAGAAGAAGTCGTTTTTACCTCTGGTACATCAATGTCTTTAAATTTAGTCGCTTATGGATATGGTGTACAAAAATTAAAAAAAGGCGATGAAATTCTAGTATCTGAAGCAGAACACGCATCAAATTTATTACCTTGGTTTAAAGTTAGTGAAATTACAGGTGCTACTATTCGCTACATTCCTTTGGATAGCGAAGGTCGCCTGACAGCAAATAATGTTAAAAAAACAATAACCAAGCATACTAAAGTTGTATCAATTGCTCATGTAACAAATGTTTTGGGATTTATTATTGATATTAAGAAAATCGCTAAAATTGTACATGAAAATGGTGCAATTTTAGTTGTAGATGGTGCTCAAAGTGTTCCACATATAAAAACCAATGTAAAGGATTTAGATATCGATTTTTTGACTTTTAGTTCACATAAAATGCTAGGTCCAACTGGTCTAGGGGTTTTGTATGGTAAATATGAATTACTTGAAAAGATGGAGCCTTTGTTAACTGGAGGAGGTATGAATTCTCGCTTTAATATGTGCGGAGAAGTTAAGTATTATGATCCTCCTAGAAAGTTTGAGGCAGGCACATTAAATTTAGAAGGAATTTTTGGCCTAAATGCTGCTATTAATTACTTACGAAACTTAGGTATGGATAATGTTCGAAAGCACGAAACCGAAATTCGTTCCTATGCAATAAAGAAACTAAAAGAATTAGACAATATAATAATTTATAATGAAACAGCCGAATCAGGAATTATAACTTTAAATGTTAAAGATGTTTTTGCTCAAGATGCTGCTACCTTTTTTAATAGTTATGGCATAGCTGTTCGAAGTGGCCAACATTGTGCGAAAAACTTAATTAGTTTTTTAAAAACTCATTCAACAATAAGAATGAGCATTTATTTATACACAACAAAAGAAGAAATCGATATTTTTGTTGAGGCTTGTAAAAAAGGAGGTAATTTTCTAGATGTCTATTTCTAATAATCCTGACTTGATGCGTCAAATTATAATGGACCATTACTCCAAACCACGTAATAAAGTCACTCCGACAGATAAAAATTATTTAACAATTCACATGGATTCTGTAAGTTGCATTGATGATTTGCACATATATTTAAAAGTAAAAGAAGGAATTGTTGAAAATGTTCTTTGGGATGGAGTAGGGTGTGCTATTTCTATTGCAAGCACTTCTATTATGAGTGAATTACTTAGAGGATTAACGATTGAAGAAGCTAATAATGTGATAGATAATTATTTATCAATGCTTAAAGGCGAGCCATTTGATGAAGACATTTTAGATGAAGCAGTTGTTTTTATTAATACAGGAAAACAAGCCTCACGAATTAAGTGTGCAACAATAGGTTGGGAAGGTATAAAGAATTTAATAGATCAAGTCGAAGGAACCGATAATGACTAAAAAAATTAAATTAGAACAATATAAATACGGTTTTATGGATGAAAACCAAGCTATTGTAGATTCTGGTCTTGGTATTAATAGCGAAATCATTCGTAAAATCAGTGCTTTTAAGAAAGAACCACAATGGGTTTTAGAATTTAGACTAAATGCTTTTAAAAAATTTAATGAATTGCCACTACCATCGTTTGGCCCGAACTTAAAAAATTTAAATTTCGATAGTTATACATACTACACTCGAGTTGTTGAAGGTGAAACTAGAGACTGGGATGATGTCCCTCCAGTCATTAAAGAAACTTTTAATCGGCTTGGAATTCCAGAAGCGGAGCAAAAATTTCTAGCCGGAGTAACAACACAATATGAATCCGAAGTAGTTTACAGTAACATGCTTAAAGAAGTTAAAGAAAAAGGAGTTATATTTACTTCTACGGAAGAAGCTATTCAAAAACATTCAGATATTTATCGCAAATATTTTAATACAGTTGTACCATATCAAGATAATAAATTTTCTGCTTTAAATAGCGCAGTATTTTCTGGTGGGACGTTTATTTATGTACCCAAAGGAGTAAAATTAGAAAAACCACTTCAATCATATTTCCGTATTAATAATGTGAAAACTGGTCAATTTGAGCGTACTTTAATCGTTGTCGACGAAGGAGCGGATGTTCATTATGTTGAAGGGTGTACTGCTCCAATTTTTTCAACCGATTCATTACATGCAGCAGTTGTTGAAATAGTTGTTTTGAAAAATGCAAGATGCCGTTACACGACAATACAAAACTGGTCAAATAATATTATTAATTTAGTAACCAAAAGAGCTTATGTCCATGAAGGAGGCTCGATGGAATGGATAGATGGTAATATTGGAAGTCAAATCAATATGAAGTATCCAGCTTGCATTTTGGGGGGCAAACATGCAAAAGGGACATGTATTTCAATTGCAGTTGCAAGTAAGGGACAATATCAAGATGCAGGAGCTAGAATGATTCATCTTGCTCCAAATACAAGTTCTAATATAATATCTAAATCAATTGTTCATAGCGGAGGAGTTGCGAATTATCGAGGCACAGTGCGTATTCATCCAAAAGCCAAAAACTCCCGGAGTCATGTTGAATGTGACACACTTATTTTAGATGATATTAGTAAAAGCGATACGATTCCAAAAAACGAAATGTATAATAATGAATCATTTATTGAACATGAAGCGACAGTAAGTAAAATAAATGAGGAACAATTATATTATTTAATGAGTAGAGGAATCAGTAAAGAAGATGCTACACAAATGATTATAATGGGCTTTATTCAACCATTTAGTCGAGAATTGCCGATGGAATATGCTGTAGAATTAAATCGACTATTACAAATGGATATGGAAGGATCAGTTGGTTAAATGAATAATAACTATGAAGTTATTGTAGTAGGTGGTGGACACGCTGGTGTTGAAGCTGCTTTGGCAAGTGCAAAACTTGGCGCCAAAACTCTTCTTTTAACTTTAAATATTAAAATGATGGCAAATATGCCATGTAATCCTAACATTGGCGGAAGCGCAAAAGGGATAGTAGTTCGAGAAATCGATGCGTTAGGAGGCATGATGGGCATTTTTGCAGATCATAATCCTCTCCAAATTAAAATGTTAAATACTGGAAAAGGTCCAGGTGTTCAATGTCTTAGAGCTCAGGAAGACAAACTCGGTTATCCTAAATATGTTCAAAGTGTAGTTTTAAATACGCCAAATCTAGATGTGATTGAAGGGAAAGTTATTAACTTGATTAGAGATCATAAAAAAGTATATGGCGTTATTTTAGAAGATGGACGAATTTTTAAAGCGGATGCAACAATTTTAACAACAGGTACTTTTTTAGAATCAAGACTCTTGGTTGGTCATAAGGTTATCGATAAAGGACCTGAAGGTGAGGATAATGTTAAAGGTTTATCAAATGAACTTGAAAAAATGGGTTTTGAAGTAATTCGACTTAAAACCGGTACTCCACAAAGAATAAAAGCTGATTCAATTGACTATTCTAAAATGGTTTCTCAATATGGAATGGAAGGAAACCTTAATTTTTCATATACAACAAATAAATTCCATAAGTTAGAGGATCAAATAGTATGTTATCTTTTATATACTGAAAAAGAAACACATGAAATTATACGCAATCATCTACATGATTCTGCCATGTATGGCGGTATTGTAACTGGTGTTGGTGCTCGATACTGTCCTAGTATTGAAGATAAAATAGTTAGGTTTGCAGATAAAGAAAGACACCAATTGTTTTTAGAGCCCGAATCAATTTATAACGATTCTATGTATTTGCAAGGTTTTTCAACAAGTATGCCAGAAGAAGTCCAAGATAAAATGGTGCGTTCGTTAAAAGGTTTAGAGAACGCCGTTATTTTAAAATATGCTTATGCGATTGAGTATGATGCACTTGAGCCAAGACAATTTAAACCTACTTTAGAGTTAAAAAAATATGATGGTTTGTATGGTGCAGGACAGATTTGTGGAACTTCAGGCTATGAAGAAGCTGCTGGTCTAGGACTAATTGCAGGTATCAACGCAGTTTTAAAAATAAGGGGAAAAGAACCTTTTATTTTAAGACGTGATGAAGCATATATTGGTGTTATGATTGATGACTTGGTAACTAGAGGAACAAAGGAGCCTTATCGTCTTTTATCTAGTAGGGCTGAATATCGTTTGTTACTAAGACATGATAATGCAGATTTAAGATTAACTGAAAAGGGGTTTAAACTTGGATTAATTGAAAAAGAAAGATTTGAAGAGTTTGACAATAAACGTAATAAGCTCACAAAAGTCATCTCAATTTTACAAAACACTTATCTAAAAGGAACTAAGGAAGTTGTCGAATATTTGGAAAGTAAAGGATATCCTAATTTTAATGGGGGTTTAACAAATTTTGAAATTTTAAAGAGACCTTCTGTGACATATAAAGAATTAATTAAATACATAGATGAGTTAAAAGACATTGAATTAAATGATGAAGCGATTTTTCAATTAGAGGTAATGGTTAAATACGAAGGTTATATAGCAAGACAAGAAAGTGAAGCGCTTAGATATGCTAAAGCAGAAGATTATAAAATTCCTGAAGGACTAGATTTTCTAAAACTAGAAGGAATCAGACTTGAAGCGAGAGAAAAATTAAATAAAGTTAATCCTTTAACTATAGGTCAAGCAAAAAGGATCAGCGGAGTAAACCCGAGTGATATTGCTATATTAATGCTACATATTAAAAAGGAATCGACATGATGGATTATCAATTTCTTAAGACAAAACTAACTGAAAAAGGTATAAAAATCACTGATGATATGATTACTAAGTTAGATTTATATGCCACTTTTTTGATTGAGAAAAATAATGAATTTAATTTAACTGCAATAACTAAAAAAGAAGAAATTATTGAAAAGCATTTTTATGATTCACTATTATGCGGAACTATCTATAAATTCGAGAAAGATAAAGTTATCGATATTGGTACCGGAGCAGGATTTCCTGGGATTCCTTTAAAAATAGTGTTTTCTGATATTAATTTAACACTACTTGAAGCAACTAAAAAAAAGTGTAATTTCTTAGAAGAGGTTATAAATAAATTAGATTTAAAAAATGTTACTGTGATAAACAAACGAGCAGAAGAATATATAAAAGAAAAACGTGAAATTTATGATCTTGTTTTAGCACGAGCTGTTGCTCCATTAAATGTTCTGTTAGAGTTATGTATACCTTATATAAAGGTAGGCGGTATGATGATTGTGATGAAAGGAAAACAAGGTTTAAACGAATTAGAAACTTCGCAAAAAGCCATCGAAAAACTCAAAATAAGGGTTATTTTTTCAAAACCTTCATATTTAGAAACTGATAAAGTTGAACGCTATAATATTCTATTTAGGAAAGAAAAGAGCACACCGCTTAAGTATCCTAGATTATATTCTCAAATTAAAAACAAGCCCCTATAAATATCATTATTTATATTCACCACGTGAAACATGTTATACTATTTATGGTTTTAATTAGGGGTTTATGATATGAGTAAAATAATTGCAATCGCAAATCAAAAAGGTGGCGTAGGAAAAACAACGACCGCTATAAATCTTTCTAGTAGTTTGGCACATTTTGGTAGACGTGTTTTATTAATTGATATGGATCCTCAAGGCAATACATCAAGAGGTCTTGGAATTGATAGTACAATACTAAAAAGCACTATTTTCGAGGGACTTTTTAGGGATGTTGATGTTAATAAAATTATCAAAAGAAGTGTAATGAAAACAATGGATGTATTACCAGCAACCTTAAGTTTAGCAAGTGCGGACATTGAGGCAACTGGTAAAGTAACACATCCGTTTTATTTTTTAACTGAGATGATTAAGAAAATCAAAAAACAATATGATTATATTATTATTGATTGTCCCCCATCACTAGGATTGTTGAGTACAAATGCATTAGTAGCAGCAGATTCAGTATTAATTCCAGTTCAATGTGAATACTTTGCTTTAGAAGCTGTTGCCCAAATTCTTTCAACGATTAAACAAATTCAAAATGAATACAACGAAGAATTACAAATTGAAGGTTTTTTATTAACTATGTTTGATAGTAGAACTCGTTTATCAATTGAAGTTGCTCAGCAAATACGAGGACTATTTAAAGAATCAACATTTATTACACAAATACCACGCAACATTTCAGTTGCAGAGGCAAGCGCAAAAGGATTACCCATTATTTTATATAGACCAACGAGTGCAGGTTCATTGGCTTATCTAAGTCTTGCGAAAGAAGTGCTTGATAATGAAAAAGAAAAATAAAATAGTAAAAAACGATTTAAAAGAGTTAGTTTCAAAGTATTCAAAAACTAATGTTTTATATTTGTTGGAAAACGAGTATAAATCATTGCCTATGAAAAAAATCATTGTTAATGATATAGATGATAATTCATATTTAAAACAAATAAAATTTCAAAAAGAAGATCTATCATTTCTTATTAATGCGTATTTAACAAATGTTCCTTTAGAACCATTAATTGTAAGACAAAAAAAAGATCACTATGAAGTTGTAGTTGGAAGAAAAAGATTATATGCTGCAAGAGCTGCTAACATAAGCGAATTACCAGTAATGGTAGCAAACTACAACGACGAAGAGATGTTATTAATTCTTTTAGCAGTAGCTAGAGATGAACATCATATTAATCCAATTGAAATTGCGATTATTTGTTCTTCACTTTCAAAAAAATACAACTATTCACAAGAATCACTAGCTCGTCTAGCACATCAAAGCCGAGCACAAATTTCTAGTTTTATTAGAATTTTGACATTGCCAGATCAAATCATAAATATGGTATTGAAAAATAAAATTAAATACGGCCATGCTAGAGCCTTGATTACATTACCAGAAAATATCGCTATTGATCTTGCCAATAGAGTTATCAAAGAAGGTCTTACAGTAAGAGATGTTGAAAAACAAGCAAGATTATACCGTGGTGAAAAAGAAGATAAAAGGTTAAAAAAACTTGAAACTAAACTCAATGTAAAAATTGTTAAAACAAAAAATAAAATAGCTTTCGAATTTCAAAACGAGGCCGATTTAGCAGCGTTTCTAGAAAAAATGAGGGATTAAAACACTTTAAGCAACTAATTCAAAGATTATTGTTTGGTTAATGACTTGCAAATTTACTTCTTAAAGATATAATGAAGGTATCTTCAGGGCGAGGTGAAAATCCTCACCGGCGGTAAACCCCGCGAGCGTAAGCAGAACTAGTGAAATTCTAGTGGCGACAGTAAAGTCTGGATGAAAGAAGATTTTTTCTATAATTATGCCCTGAGGATTATCAGGGATTTTTTATTGGAGGTACTTGTGATGAAAGAGAAAGTCGAATTAAAAGAAACTGAAGTAAAAAAAGAAAATGTTGAACAGTCAAATTTAGAAAAAGACAAACAGAAAAAGAAGGCATTACGGAGTAAATGGGTATCCTTTATTGCAAGAGCAGCAGTTTTTAGTGCAATTGCAACATTGTTTTATATTATTCCAGTTCCACCATTTAATTTTCCAATATTTCCTGGCCCATTTTCATTTTTAAAAATTCATTTAGATGAAGTACCTGTTTTAATTGCTTCATTTGCATATGGGCCACTTATGGGCATTATTGTCCTAATTGTGAAAACCCTTATTAAATTACCATTATCAAATACTGCATTAATTGGAGAGAGTGGTGATTTAGTTTTTTCACTAGGTTTTATTTTACCAGCAGCATTTATATACAAACAAAATCGCACCTTTAAAGGTGCAATTACTGCCTTATTAATAGGATGTGTAACGCAAATCGCGGTATCAACAGTATATAATTTTTATGTCCAATATCACTTATATAATCGACTTTTTGGTGGTGCTTTACCTTTTGATCTCGTTGAGTATATAAGTGTTATTATTCCTTTTAATTTAATAAAGAATGTAATTATTATTTTAATAACATTACCAATATATAAATCAGTAAGACGGTTGTTTGACAAATTATAAAAAAATGATGCAAACGCATCATTTTTTTATATTGTATTTATAATTTTATTTAACTTCGATAGCACCTGTAGGGCAATCGTTAGCAGCGCTTTCAACTACATCTTCGAGTTCTGCTGGAATTTCTTCCATAAGAGCAATCATTTTGCCTTCATCATCCCAATCAAATACTTCTGGGCATACTGCGTTACAAACGCCACAACCGATACATGCATCTGAATTAAGTAATACTTTTTTTGCCATAATATTCTCCTTTAGGTTTTTTCTCAAATCAATTATATAACAATAGAACATTTTTAACAACCAGAGAAGCAAATAAAGACTATCTTTTAGACCCTCTTTATATTAATATAAAAGAGCAGTGCAAGGTCGATATAAATGGAAAAATCAAGAGTAAAAAAATACGCAAAATATCGTGAAGAGATTCTCGCTATGAAGGATTACACGGAACCTAGTAATGAAGAGGTTATCGTTACTAAAGAAGATTTTCGCAAGGCAAAAGAACAAAATATTTCGACGACAACAAAATCTTTAACTGTTGAAGAAATTGTGACTGCGTATGAAAATTATTTAGATCCTAAGGGTGAAAAACGCGAAAACGAACTCCGTGAAAAAAAGAAAAAAAGAAAAGAAGCTTTAATTATCGGCTTAGTTACTGGCTTTATAATTTTATTAGTAATCCTTGGATTAATATTAACTTTTGGAAGGGGTCTTTTATGAAATTAATTAGTGTTGCAATTGATGGACCATCAGCAGCAGGGAAAAGTACAATTGCTAAGATTGTTGCTGCTAAATTAGGTCTAACATATATTGATACAGGTGCGATGTATCGCGCTTTTACATGGTATGTAATAGAAAATAACATTGACCCAAATAATGAAGAAGCCTGCACAAGTGTTATTCCAAATGTGCATATTCATTTAAATAAAGATGGTAAAGTTTATTGTAATAAAACCGATATTACTAAAGAAATTAGAGGTTTAGAAGTTACTAAACACGTAAGTGCCGTATCCTCATATAAAGCAATTCGCCTTGCTTTAGTAGAGTTACAACGAGAAATGGCTAAAAAAGATTCAGTAATTATGGATGGAAGAGATATTGGAACATATGTTCTTCCTAATGCTAATGTTAAGATTTTTTTAGTCGCTTCTGTAGAAACACGTGCTATAAGAAGATATAAAGAAAATATTGAAAAAGGCATTGAATGTGATCTTGAATTTATTAAAAAAGATATTGAACGAAGAGATAAATTTGACTCATCTAGAAGTTTTGCTCCTTTAAAACAAGCAGAGGATGCTATTTTACTTGATACTAGTAATTTAAATATTGAACAAGTAGTAGAGCGAGTTATTGAAATAATTGAAAAGAAGGTTAAGTAATGAAAAAACTACCAACTGTTGCAATTATTGGAAGTCCTAACGTTGGTAAATCAACGCTTTTTAACCGTATTATTGGGAAAAGGCATGCAATTATCGATGATGAGCGAGGTATAACGCGCGATCGTCTATACGCAAGAACTGAATGGATAAAAAGAAAATTCAATGTTATAGATACTGGAGGTCTTGAATTAGAAGATGTTCCTTTTCAACGTCTTATAAAAGAACAAGTAAATCTTGCTATAGAAGAAGCTGATGTTATTGTTTTTGTTGTTGATGGCCTACTTGGTTTAATTGAAGATGATTATGCGGTTGCAAGACTTTTACGCAATGTAAAAAAGCCTGTTATTTTGGCAGTAAATAAGATTGATGACAATATTCATATAGGAAATGTCGGGGAATTTTACGCTTTAGGCTTTAATGATGTAATCGCAGTAAGTAGTGAACACGGTATTGGAATTGGTGATTTATTAGACAAAATTGTTAGTTATTTACCAGAAAAAGAAATAGAAGAATATAAAGATGCTATTACTTTTAGTGTCATTGGTCAGCCTAATGTTGGTAAATCTAGTTTAATTAATGCCCTAATTAATGAAGAACGAGTTATTGTTAGCAATAAGGCTGGTACTACACGTGATGCTATTGATATTGAATTTAGTAAAGATGGACAAAATTATGTCATTATCGATACTGCAGGGCTAAAAAAACGTGGCCGCATTATTGAAAGTGTTGATCGTTATGCAGCACTAAGAGCTTTTAAAGCAATCGAACGAAGTGATGTTGTTTTATTTCTTCTTGATGCAAACGAAGGTATTAGAGCTCAAGATAAACATGTCGCTGGTTTTGCAATAGATGAGAATAAAGCAATTATTATCATTGTAAATAAATGGGATTTAATTAAAAAAGATGACAAAACGCTATTTGAATATCGCGACAAAATACGCGCGGAATTTAAATTTATTGAATATGCACCTATTTTATTCGTCTCTGCAAAAACAAAGCAAAGAGTTAATGAAATTTTTGGCTTAATTAAAAAAGCAAGTGAGGCATATAAACGTCGTATTGCAACTAATGCACTAAATGGTATTATCCAAGATGCTCAACTATTGAATGAACCAGCTATGTTTAATGGGGGTAGACTTCGTATCTATTATGTAAGTCAAGTTGCAATTGAGCCTCCTACATTTGTGTTTTTTGTAAATAACCCCAATTTTGTACACTTTTCCTATGAAAGATATTTAGAAAACAAGATTCGAGAAGCGTTTGATTTTGAGGGAACACCAATTAAATTAATATTTAGGGAGAGACGCTAATATGAATGTAACTGTTTTTGGCAGTGGAACTTGGGGCACTGCCCTTGCACAAGTTCTTGCAGATAACGGACATAAAGTATTAGTCTATGGAGTAGAAAAATCTCAAGTTGATGATATTAAAAACAACCATAAAAATAGTTTTTATTTTGGGGATGAAGTTATTTTAAATAATAATATTGCTGCTACAACTTCTTTAGATGAGGCTCTAGATTTTAGTAAAATTTATGTTTTGAGTGTTCCAACAAGTGCATTTAGATCGCTATTGGGCAAAATAAGTGAAAGGTTGAATAAAAAAGTTGTTTTTATTAATACTGCTAAAGGCTTTGATACTCTTAATGAAATGCGCTTAAGTGATGTTATTAGAATATTAATTGATAGTAAAAATATTGAAGCTATTGTAAGTCTAATTGGTCCAAGTCATGCTGAAGAAGTTGTTGTTCGCCTCCTAACTACTATAACTGCGACTAGTTTAGATTTAAAAGCTGCTAAAAAAGTCCAAAAATTATTTTCTAATGATTATTTTCGCGTCTATACTCAAACTGATGAAACAGGTGCTGAACTTGGAGTTGCATATAAAAACGCTATTGCGATTGCAAGTGGAGTTTTAGCTGGTTTAGGATACGGTGATAATGCTCGAGCAGCTTTAATTACCCGTGGTTTAGCAGAGATGGTTCGCTTTAGTACTTTTTTTGGAGGTCACCTTGAAACTTTTCTTGGTCTTACGGGTCTAGGTGATTTATTTGTTACTTGTAATTCCATCCATTCAAGAAACTTTCAAGCAGGTCTAGAAATTGGTAAAGCTAACTCAGCTAAAGAGTTTTTAAAAACAAACCAAAAAACAGTTGAAGGTATTAGAACTACTAAGATTATTTATGAGGTCGCAAGAGAGCATAATATTGATGTACCTATTATTGAAGCAATATATCGAGTCCTTTATTTAGATGAAAAACCTGATACTTTAATCGAACAACTAATGCGCCGTGAACTAAAATCAGAGTAAATATAATATATATTCAATAAAATATTATTGTAATATTTGATTATATGTGCTAATTTGTAATTAGAAATATAAAATAGAATAATCAAGGAGGATGACTATGAATAAAGCTGAATTAATTGGATTAGTCGCTGAAAAAGCTGGCTTAGCCAAAAAAGATGCCGAACTAGCAGTAAATGCTATGCTCGAAGAAATCGAACTAGCATTAGTTAGAGGCGAAGAAGTTAAGTTATCAGGTTTTGGAGGCTTTACGATCCGTGATCGCAAACCACGTCGTGGGGTTAACCCAACCGATGGAAGCGACATTGTAATTCCTGGTGGCAAGACAATAGTATTCAAACCTTCAAAGTTGTTTAAAGAACGCGTTCAATAATTATTGACGTGTAGCAACTAAAAGGCGCCAAATCGGCGCCTTTTTTATATCGATTTACGATATAATAAGACTATGGAACTTTTTACTTATTTTAAAAACTTAGCAACTATTTTTAAAAAGAACGGCTTTAATCTTTTTATGATAGGGGGAACAAGCCGCGATTATCTTCTTAATGCTCCTAGTTTTGATTATGATTTTGTAAGTGATGCTACGCCAAGCGAAATGAGTTCTTTTCTTCCAAATTTAGAAATGGCATTTGCTAAATTTGGTACTGTCTTTTTTAAAGACGAGGGTCGTCAAATAGAAATTACGACCTTAAGAAAAGAGGGCGAATATAAAGATTTTCGTCATCCAACAAACATTATTTTTGTAAAAGATATTAAAGATGATTACTTAAGGCGCGACTTTACAATTAATGCGATTTATATAGATATGAACGGTAAAATATATGATTTTACAAGTGGATTAGATGATTTAGAAAAACGAATTATTAGAACAATTGGAGATCCTTGTGTACGCTTTAAGGAAGATCCTCTTCGTATTTTAAGAGCACTTCGCTTTGCGATTCAACTTGATTTTACTCTTGCATCTGAACTAAAAGAAGCAATAAAAAAAGAAGCTCATCTTGTTGAAGAACTTAATCCTTTTAAAGTTGAAGTTGAAGTTAAACGAATGAAAGAATTAGATAAACAAAAAACGAAAAAATTATTGGAAGAGTTTAATTTAGGTAGTTACTTTTAAAAAAGTAAATTAATATTATGATAGGATAGCTTGGAGGTAGCAAAATGGACAAAATATCAAATGGATTAAATTTTAGGTTTCTTTTACTTGAAAACTATAAGACTATGTCAATTACTGAAGAAGAATTAGTAGTCATTTTTATGCTTGAACATTTAATTAAAGAAGGAAATACATTTGTTACAGCAGATCTTTTATCACTTCGAATGAATTACTCTATGAAAGACATTGATACAATCTTAGTTAAATTGATTAATAAAGGGTTATTAGAATATAAAACTCTTGACGATAAGACCGTTACCTCCCTTAGACCTTTATATAAAAGACTTCATGAACGTTTTAAAATTGATTTTGAATTTCAATATTTAGATGATGAAAATGAAAAAGTTGAAACAACTGTTACTAATCTATATGAAAGGTTTCAAAATGAATTTGGTCGTCCGCTTTCTCCTCTTGAAATTCAACGTATTTCAGAATGGCTCCAATATGAATATAGCGAAAATGAAATTATTGATGCGCTTGTTGAAGCTACGAGTAAAAAACAATTTTCAATTAAAACAGTTGATCGCATTTTATTACAAAAAACGACTGCCAAAAACCGTAAAGAAGAAGGATATTCAACTGCTACAGATGCAAATCATGCTGATGTTGCTAAGGTATTAGAAAAAGCCAAACAAGCTTGGATGGCTAAAAATGACGAAGAATAAATTAGAATTAATTTTTAATTATTTAGATGAAATATTACCAAATGTAGGTACCGAACTTCATTATTCAAAAGATTATGAACTTCTTTTTGCTGTTATTTTAAGTGCGCAAACGACTGATGTAGCAGTAAATAAGGTAACAAAAGTATTATTTAGTAAATTTAAAACATTAGAAGAATTAGCAAAAGCCCCAATTGAAGAAATTGAAAACATTATTAAATCAATTGGGTTATTTCGAAATAAAGCTAAAAACATTAAAGAAAGTGCAAAAATACTTTTAACACAATTTAACGGCGTTGTCCCTTCTAAAAAAGAAGATCTTTTAACACTTCCAGGAGTTGGAGTTAAAACTGCAAATGTTGTAAGAGCAGAACTTTTTAAAATTCCTGAAATTGCAGTTGACACTCATGTGTTTCGCGTAGCAAAGCGGCTTGGTTTTGCACCATTGGGCGCAAAATTGGAGGATGTTGAGCAATTATTAAGAAAGAAAATACCAGTTGAACGATATATATTAACTCATCATCAATTCATTCACTTTGGTCGCTATATTTGTCTAGCAAGAAATCCAAACTGTAAAGATTGTAAGCTAATTGGTATATGTAAAGAACCTAATAAAAACATTTAAAAATAATTATTTTCAATTAAGGGTAAATAATCAAGAGGAGGATATAATTTCTGTTCTATTAAATACCCTTTTTCTTTTATTAATTTATAAGGTAGTGAACGAACCTTACTATTGTTATATTGATCAATTATAAAGGAAGCATTTAGCAAATAAACTTCATCATAACTTCTAAAAGAAATGATAAAAAAAGCAAGTCCTCCATTTCTAATAACATTTTCAAGATGATTTATTTGATGTTTAGAAATATTATGAAAAGGAAAACTTGTGCGAGAAAGTGTGCTTTTTGCTTCTATATCAATGTATTTTCCTTTAAAAACACCATTAAAATCAGTCGTTGATTGTTTTTCAAAATAAGCATCAATAATTTTAGGCCCCCTAGAATAATCAACTTTTACGACGCGAATCGGTGTCGGTCGCTTATAAATTAGTGCAAGATTATTTTCTTTATAAAAGTTGTTTGACAAAATAAGTGCCTCTTCAAGCGCACGACCACGATTCGCGGTATTTGTTAATTGAGGATTTATGGTTTTTCTACTTTTCTTTTGATATTTCTTACCATCTGGATAATGGATCAACGACGTGATTTTTTCTTTTTTACGGGTGCAGCGATTTCTTCATAAGCATATTCTTTAAAATCTTCATAAGTAGCAACCCCGTCTTTAGAAATTTTTTGAATGACTTTAATGATTGGGCGTGGCATTTTTTTATATTTTGCAAGCCAAGCTACATACTTTTCAAAAATAATTTCTGGTTGTTTGAGGGCCTCATTATATAAATAGGCAAGATTTATGGCATCTTGGAGGCAATCGTGTTGTTCGCCTTCAAATTCTTTTCCAAAAAGAGAGAGGAAATTGACTAAAGAGTAAGTATTACTATTTTCATCACGAACGTATTCGCTTAGAACTTGCGAAAGGTCTAAATGTGATTTACTAATTTGATGAACAATTTCACTTGATGCATCTTTGCTATGAAGAAGTGATTGATTTAAGATACGAATATCGTGACTACCAAAAGTAACAAAGAGCGTTTTTGTAAAGTCGCGTCCACAGAATTTTTTAAAAGCTACTAGAGCGTCTTTATAGCTAATACCTTCTTTTTCAATTATTTCGGGTGTGATTTTAGTTAAATTTTCTACAATACGACCAATTTTTTCGTGAGGTTTAACATAAACTTTCATTGATTTAGTAAATCGTTTAATTGTTTTATTTTTATGAAGACGAACTTTAACCGCGCCTAGGGCAATCATTTCATGAGAAAATTGCGTTCCTTCTAAATCAAGGAATACTAATGTTTGATAGGGATCAACTAATTTAAGCAATTTTTTCATATCTTTTTTATTATAACGGCTCCTAGAAAAATTTACTATAAAAAGGGTCTTAAAATCATAATTTAAAATAAAATTTTAAAAAAACATATGAACTCATTTGTTTTAAGGACCTAAATAAAAGGTAGACATTAATGAAATTTTGTACTTTAATGAGGGTAAGAGGAGAAGTTTATGAATAATAAGAAAATATTAACAACTATTTTAATTTCCTTAATGTTTAATCTATCTAGGTGTTCGTGTCGCTTTCCTTTTTTACCATCAAGCGACAATAATGATTCTAACTCTATAGGTACGAATATGAATACGAGTCAAACTGAAATTCCAGATGATCCTGAAATTCCAGATGATCCTGAAATTCCAGATGGTCCTACAGTTAGGGCAGAAATTACATCAATAGATATAATTAGAGCAGTTTTATTTGTTGAATTCACTGGTGATGAAAATGCAACTCATTATCGCTTAAGTCTTACAGAAGAAACGGAAGATGGAATGATGCCAATTTTAGATGTTGATGATTATACATCTGGAGATCCTATTGATTTACATCAGTATGGATATCCGGTATATAGTAGTAATCCTACTTTGATAAATACAACTATAATTCCGGTTGCAAGTGAAGATTATTATCCTCTTACGGATACTGTTACAGTTGGGTTTTATCATAATGAGTTTAGCGGCACGCTCTCTTATAATAGCGAAGAAAGTACACTAACTTATGATTTTTCAACTAATTGGCCAGTAGAAAAATATCAATTTGAAATAATTAATGAAACTGCGGGACGTATGTTTCGGCACATTACAACAACAACTAACGGAACAATCGATGTTTCAGGATGGGATGATGGGCTATATCAGATTAGCGTTGAGTATTATGAACCTTTACTAGAAGGGCTTTATGAAGAATACAATATGTATAGACAAATGATAAACGGCGGTAGATTCCCAGAAATTAATATTGAAGCACCTAAACCTGTTACCCCAGAAGACTATGAGATTGATAATTATTACTATGTTGATAATGAGACAAAATACCCTCGTATGGATGTTATTGGACAACCAAACAGTAGAACAATCAGTCTATGTTGGCGGGAAAGTAGTGCGATAGCTAACCCGTCTTGGAGTACACTTTATGTTGTAAGTGTTTGTTCCTCTCAAATCGTTTTTGAAGGTGAACTTGTAAAAGAAACCCAAGATGGAACATTTCGTGAAGAAGTTACTTTAGTTCATGATTTAGAAAATGATTTAATGATACTAGAAGGTGTAACATACATTCCTTATGTTTATGTATCTCCTTATCATATTAAGGAAGGCTGGACAATTGAAGCAACAACAACACAAATTATGACAGAAAGTGAGCCTAATGTATGGGTAGAATTAAATGAAACAAGAGGTTTTGATGCTACCGCGTTAGGAGATAACAAATTTACAATTTTAATGAATGGTAATACTTATACTTATCAGCAGGCAAAACAATTAGATGAATTTTATTTCTGTGAATATCGTTCGTTTGATCCACTTCAAAGAGCAGAACAAATTGTTTATGCCTATGATACTGGAATAGAAGAATATCTTTTCTACCAAACACATACCTATGATCCTAATATCGATACTTATAATTGTTGTCAGGTTAACTTTAATACGATAACTATTACATATAATGGCGAACAAGTAGATGTTTACACTAGGATTATTAAAATTTTTCAACGCCTTGAAACAGGTTATCGCTACGGCCATGAAATTGCTTTTGTTACTAATAGGGATAACCTCCCCGAACATCTAGTATTTATTGAAAGTCAATCAGAAATTATTATCACGACCACTTAATAAAATATTGAAAATCTTTTGCGGTTTTAGAAAAGACTAATTAAGTCTTTTCTTTTTGACAAAATTGTCAAAAAAATAAGTTTATAAAATTGCTAAATAACATATTATGTTATAATACTAACGAGGTAGGCAATGGATAAGAAATTAAACTTAACTTCTGATAAGATTTATGCTCAAAAATTTACACCGAATGTTAAAGGTTATGACCCTTTAGAAGTTGATGAATTTCTTGATCTTGTTATTGCAGACTACACATTGATTGAAGCGGCAAAAAAAGAAGAAGAAAAGAAAGCAAATGCACAAAAAAAAGAGGTTGACCGCCTTTATGCAAGATGTACAACACTAGAAGCGCTTCTTCAAAGTGAAAAAGATAAAGTCAGCGGCTATGAAAAACTTAGTCAACAAACAGGACAAAATCTTGATTTAATTAAAAGAATCAGTGCCTACGAAAAGAAATTATGGTCACTAGGAATTGACCCTAACAAAATTAAATAAAACTATCGATCTGGATAATTGCTGGTAGTTTAGCTATTAGAGGAAAGTCCATGCTCGTACGAGCTGCGATGCTCGTAGTGATTGTGCTAACGGAAAAAATAACGTTAGGTAGGGAGGAGTCCCTAACGGCGAAGGAAAGCCTAAGTCAACTGATATGGTTAACCTTCTGAAAGTGCCACAGTGACGGAGCCTAAGTGGAAACGCTTAGGGTGGAACGCGGTAAACCCCACAAACGAGAAACCTAAATTTGGTAAGGGAAACGGCAATAGGGAAATGAACCTAGCGTCGTATGTGAAAACATAGATAAATAATTATCCACGACAGAACATGGCTTATAGGATCGATACTCACCAAAAGGAAATAAGATGAATTTACCAAACAAAATTACAACTGCAAGAATGGTACTAGCCGTAATTATTATTGGCTTACTTCTTTTTCCGTACCAATTATTTAATATTACAGTCCCTTATATTTTTGGAGAAGTAAATAGTGTCTATTTTGCAGCATTCATCTTGTTTTTGCTGGCTTCTATCTCGGATTTTTTCGATGGATATTTAGCAAGAAAACATAATTTAATTACTGATTATGGTAAATTCATGGATCCAATTGCAGATAAATTATTAGTTAATGGACTTTTAATTATTTTATTAGTTCCGCATGCTACTGCAGCATACGGTTCTAATCAACTTGCAATGCCGGTTGTAGCTGTGCTTGTTATGATTGCGCGCGATTTAATCGTTGACGGGCTACGACTTGTAGCAGCGACTAAAAAAATCGTTATGGCTGCTAATATTTTTGGAAAAATCAAAACCGTTCTTCAAATGGTAGCAATTGGTCTTTTTCTCTTAAATGATTGGCCTTTTTCACTTCTTTATGGTGATAAAGGATATGTAAGTATTATTTTAATTTATCTAGCAGCATTAGTGTCGCTTTTAAGCGGAATTATATATATTGTACAAAACATTAATGTTTTGAGGGGGGAAGAAAATGAAAAATAAACATTTAATTTTATTACACCTATTAGATCAACAACTTACTCTTGGTGCAGTTGAATCTGTTACAGGTGGCTTATTTGCAAGTTCTGCTGTTGATATCAAAGGTGCATCACGCGTTTTTAAGGGTTCTTTAGTTACTTATGCTACTTCCGTGAAGGAAGAAGTTGCAAAAGTGGATTCTGGACTTATTAAACAATATGGAGTAGTTTCAGGAAAAACTGCTTTAGCGATGGCTAAAAACGGGCAAAAAATTCTTGATGTTGATTATTGTATCGCTTTTACTGGAAATGCTGGACCAACTGTACAAGAAAATAAGCCAGTAGGTGATATTTATATTGCTTTGGCATACAAAGATTTAGCAATTGTAGAATTTTATAATTTCCAAGGAACACGAAATAGCATTAGAAAACAGGCCATTGAAAAAGGCTGGGAAATGATAAAAAGAGTTCTTATTGACTATTCTTCTGCCAACCTTTAATTAGGAGGGTGTTTTTTAATGGCAAAAAACGAAGAGAAAAAAACTAAAGCACTAGATGAAGCGCTTAAGGAAATTGAAAAAACTTATGGGCGCGGCACAGTAATGAAGTTAGGCGAACGCCAAGCTCTTGATGTTGATGTAATATCGAGCGGTTCGCTTCTTTTAGATGAAGCTCTTGGTGTTGGTGGTTATCCAAAGGGAAGAATTATTGAAATATTTGGTCCAGAAAGTAGTGGCAAAACAACACTAGCTTTACATGCAATTGCAGAGTGTCAGAAAAAGGGTGGTCGTGCGGCGTTTGTAGATGCAGAACATTCAATTGACCCCATTTATGCAGCAAATTTAGGTGTAAATACAAGCGAATTAATATTATCTCAACCTGATTCTGGCGAACAAGCGCTTGAAATTGTTGAAATGTTAGCAGCAAGTGGCGCGATTGATTTAGTTATTGTTGATAGTGTTGCAGCTCTTGTTCCTCAAGCAGAACTTGATGGAGAGATGGGCGACAATCAAGTTGGTTTACAAGCTCGTCTTATGTCTAAAGCGATGAGAAAATTAGCAGGAGTTTTAAACAAAGCAGAGTGCACAATCATCTTTATTAATCAATTACGTGAAAAAGTAGGTATTTTTTATGGAAATCCTGAAACGACTACAGGTGGAAGAGCACTAAAGTTTTATTCATCAATTCGCATTGATATAAGAAGAGGTGAACAAATTAAAGACGGTGCTAAACAAATAGGTAATGTCGCTAGAATTAGAGTGGTAAAAAACAAAGTTGCTCCACCTTTTAGAACATGTGATGTCGATATTATTTATGGTAAAGGAATTAATCGTCTTGGAGAAGCACTTGATTTAGGCGTTAGTCATGGCTTAATTAAAAAGAGTGGATCTTGGTACGAGATTAATGGTGAAAAAATGGGTCAAGGCAGAGATGCTGCTCAACGCTTTTTAAGGGAAAGACCCGAATTATATGAAGAATTAGTCTTAAAATTGACTAAAAATAAATAAAATTTAATATTTTATATTTACTTAAAATAATTACTACTTTGTTTAACAACAAAGAATTTTTCTTAACCTTCTTTATTATTGACAAAATTTTGTTATAATTAAAATGTATTCATTGAATTACCCTAAACATTTATTTAATGTTTCATTTCTCTCCTAGGAGAGTTACATATAAAATTTATTGCACTATAGGTGTTTAGGCATATCTTTTTAGTTAAGAATAACGATCACTTGAATACATAAATAATGTCTTTGAAAGGAAAAAAATTATGACAACAGAAGGATCAATCATTCTGTTTTCTATTCTTTTTTTCTTAGTCGGAGCAGGGCTTGCTGCACTAATAATCTTTCTTGTCCCTGCCTTAAAAGCTAAACGAGCGACTAAGCTTGCTGCTAAAATTACTGAAGATGCTGAAATTAAAGTTAAGCACATGTTAAAAAACGCTGAAATTGACGCTAAACAATTAATGTATGAAGCAAAGGTCGAAGCTGATAAAGAAATTAAAGAAAAGAAACAAGAATTACAAGAAACACAAAAACAAATCAATGAGCGCGAAAAAGCGCTCGATCGCAAAGACTTCGCTCTTATGAGTAAAGAACAAAGTCTTGACGCCCAAAAAGAAAATTACAATAAGAAGCTACAATTTCTTGATAAACGGGAAATTGAACTTCAAGAAAAAATCGATTCAAGTACAAAAGAGTTAGAAAAAGTCGCGGCAATGTCTACTAATGAAGCACGTGATGAACTTTTTAAGCGAGTCGAAGTAAAAATAAGCAAAGAACTTGCTGCTTATATTAAAAATCGTGAAGAAGAAGCTGAACTTATGTGTAACGACAAAGCACGAGAGCTTTTAGCGATGTCAATGGCACGTTATTCACAAGAAGTAACAACTGAAAGGACGCTTTCAGTCGTTGAACTTCCAAATGATGAAATGAAGGGTCGTATTATTGGTCGTGAAGGCCGAAATATCAGAACTTTGGAACAATTACTAGGTGTCGATATTTTAGTTGATGACACACCGGAAGTTATTACTGTTAGTTGTTTTGACCCAATTAGACGCGAAATTGCTAGACGTGCTCTTGAAGTTTTAATCAAAGATGGCCGTATACAACCTAGTAGAATCGAAGAAGTAATCGAAAAAGTACGGACTGAATTAGATGAAGTTATCATAAAAGCAGGTAAAGAAGCTGTTTTTGAATTAGGCCTACCAAACATCCACAAGGAACTTATTAAATTTATTGGGCGTTTGAAATATAGAACAAGCTATGGTCAAAGCGCTTATAAGCATTCTTTAGAAGTTGCTCATCTTGCTGGAATTATGGCTAGTGAACTTGGGCTTGACCCTCTAATTGCAAAAAGAGCAGGCTTAATGCACGATATTGGTAAAGCTGCTGACTTCGAACTTGAAGGAAGTCACGTTGAAGTTGGTGCCCGTCTAGCCCGCAAATTTGGTGAACCAGATTATGTTCTTGATGCAATTGAATCTCATCATGAAGATAAAGAACCAAGTTTTATTTATTCATACCTAGTTATTGCAGCAGATACATTAAGTGCTGCAAGACCTGGTGCAAGAAGTGAAACACTTGAAAACTATATTAAACGTATTGAAAAATTAGAAGAAATTTGCAATAGCTACGAAGGAGTTCAAACTTCATTTGCTATGCAATCAGGTCGCGAAGTTCGCGTCATGGTTGTTCCTGAAAAAATGGATGATTTAGCAACATTAAATCTTGCTCGTCAAATTCGTGAACGCATTGAAAGTGAAATGACCTACCCCGGTCAAATTAAAGTTAATGTAATTCGTGAATATCGAGCATCAGATACCGCAAAATAAAATGATACGCATCTTATTTATTGGTGATATTGTTGGTCAACTTGGCCGAAAAATAGTCGCAAACGTTCTTCCTACTTTAAAGGAGGAACGTGCGATTGATTTTGTTATTGCTAACGGAGAAAACGCCACACATGGTCGAGGACTAAATAAGCGACATTATGAGCAATTGATAGGATTTGGGATAGATGTTATTACATTAGGAAATCACTATGACGATCAAGAGGAAATTCGTTTGTTTATTGAAGATGCTAATGAAATTGTTCGTCCATATAACCTAGTTGAACATTACCCTGGTGAAGGTAGTAAAATCTTTAAAACAAAGGACGGAACTAAATTACGTGTTAGTAATGTTTTGACTCAAGCTTTTATGAAAGATAGAATCATTAGTCCATATGCTGCTATTAATGAGATAATCGAAAAAAGCGAACCAATGATTCATATTGTTGATCTTCATGGCGAAGCAACAAGTGAAAAACAAGCAATTGGCTGGCTATTTGCTGGTAAAGTAAGTGCTGTTATAGGTACACATACACATGTTCAAACTAATGATGCACGTATTTTAGAAAATCATACTGGTTTTATGTGTGATGTTGGAATGTGTGGAGATAATGAGGGTATCATTGGTGTAGAAAAAGAAAGCGTAATTAATAAGATGTGGTTTGATCCTAAAACATACTATGAGTATCGTAAAAATGGACCTGCTATTTTTAATGGAGTTATTCTTGAAATTGATAAGAAGACCTTTGCTACAACAAGGATTGATACTATATCTATTAATCTTGATGTAAATGAGTAATGTTTTATATATAAATAAACCATCATTAAAAGTCGCTCGCAATAGAAAAGATGTTTCTATAATATATGAAACGATTACTAATTTAGGCGAACATCTTTTTAAAGATGGTTATTTTTTTATTCACACTTATGGCTGTCAAGCTAATGTTCGTGATGAAGAAACTATGACAGGACTTCTTACTAATTCAGGCCTAGAACGCACAAATAATGTTGAAAATGCAACTGTTATTATTTTAAATACATGTGCGGTTAGAGAAAATGCCGAACTAAAACTCTATGGTGAAATTGGTAAATTAAAGAGATTAAAAAAGCAAAAGGAGAAACCAATAATTATTGTCTCAGGTTGTGTCGTTCAACAAGAAGAGGCTCTTGAACTTTTAATAAATAAATATCGTCATATTGATATTTTTATGGGGACTAATAGAATACATCATCTATTAGATTTGATTAAATTAGTAAAAAAAACAAATAAAAGAGTAGTTGATGTTCCAAGTGATGATACAACTATTTGTGAGGGTTTGCCTGTTAAAAGAAATGAAGATTTCAAAGCTTTTGTAAATATTACTTATGGTTGTGATAAATTTTGTACTTATTGTATTGTTCCTTATACAAGAGGAAAAGAACGAAGTAGAAAAAAAGAAGAAATATTAAAGGAATGCAAAACTTTAGTCAAACAAGGTTATCAAGAAATTACTCTTTTAGGACAAAATGTTAATGCATATGGTTTAGATCTAAACGATGGCTCAAATTTTGCCTCACTTTTAGAAGAAGTAGCAAAGTTATCTATCCCACGCCTTCGCTTTCTTACATCGCATCCTTGGAATTTTACTAATGAATTAATTGATGTGATGAGTCGCTATTCTAATATAATGAAATATCTTCATTTACCTTTTCAAGCTGGAAATAATGAAGTTCTTCAAAGAATGGGAAGACGCTATACGAAAGAATCATATTTAGAATTAGTTAATAAAATTCGTGCAAAAATGCCCTCAATTGCACTAAGTACGGATATAATCGTTGGATTTCCTGGTGAAACAAACACACAATTTGAAGACACGCTAGATGTTGTTAGAAAAGTTGGATTTTCTAGTGCATTTACTTTTATATACTCACCGCGAATTGGAACACCAGCTGCTCGTTTTAAAGATGAAACATCAAAAGAAGAAAAAAGTGAACGTTTCAATCTTTTAAAAGAGGAAGTGGAAAAAGTTACCGAAGCTTATGCACAAAAACTAGTTGGCACAATTCAAAAGGTGCTTGTTGATGGTTTTTCAAAAAAAGACCCAAACAAACTCAGTGGTTATACTGAATGTAATAAGTTAGTTCACTTTAATGGAGGTATTGATTTGGTAGGAAAAATTGTCGATGTAAAAATTGATTATTCAAAAGTTTATTCCCTTCAAGGAAAAATCGTTGAATAGAATACTTTTTAAAAATTAAAAGATAAAAATAAAAGACTTCTTATTTATGATAAAATAAATAAGAGGTTTTTTAATATGCGTAGACCAAAGTATACTCCAATGATTGAGCAATATTTATCAATTAAAGAACAAAATAAAGATTTTCTTATTATGTTTAGACTTGGTGATTTCTATGAATTCTTTTTTGAAGATGCAGAAATTGCAAGTAAAGTTCTTCAATTAGTTTTAACAAAAAGAGCAGCAGGGAACAAACAAAAGATTCCAATGTGTGGAGTCCCACATCATGCTGTTACCTCCTATCTTGCAAAACTTGTTGACCATGGTTATAAAGTAGGAATTGTTGAACAACTTGAAGATCCTTCAGAAGCAAAAGGTATTGTAGAAAGAGATATTGTTAGAATTGTTACACCAGGCGCAATTATTGATTATGATGAAGGACCAAATAATTATATTATTGCAATCGATGAAGGGAAAGACGAATATCATCTAGCATATGCCGATATATCCACGGGCGAAATTAATGTAACAAACTTAGAAAAAGATGCTTTGTCACTTGCAAGTTTTATTTCAAATCTTAATTCAAAAGAAATTGTTGTTCGCAAAGAATTTCCTTCAAAAGTTTTATCTAATTTAAAAACACATATGAACATTGTTGTTTCCTATGAAGATAATGACTATCAAGCAGGTTTATATGATGAAATTTTTAGTGATGTTAACGACATTGATTTAATTAAAGTTGGAACACGACTTATTAATTACTTAGTTAAAATTCAAAGAAGAGATTTGACATATTTAAAACCAATTGTTGTTAGTAGGGCTAAAGAAAGTCTTCTAATTGATGCTTTTTCCCGGACTAATCTTGAACTTACAAGAACTATTAGAAGCGATGAAAAATATGGTTCTTTGTTTTGGCTTCTTGATGATACTGCGACCGCGATGGGTCGAAGACTCCTAAAAAGCTGGATTAATCGTCCATCCCGAGATGAAGAAGAAATTAATCGCCGTCTTAATATTGTTGACACATTAATAAAAAACTTTATCGTTCGAGAAGAGATACGCCTTTCTCTTCAACAAATGTATGATCTTGAACGAATTATTGCCAAAGTTTCATTTGGCAATGTAAATCCTCGAGATTTACTTCAACTTCTTCAATCACTTGAAGCATTTAAACCTATTAAACAAAAACTAAACGTTCTTAAAAATATACATTTAAATGAATTACTTGATAAATGTGATGATTTTGCTTTCTTAATTAAATTACTCCAACGTTCAATAAGAGAAGATGCTCCTTTAACAATTAATGAAGGAGGTATTTTCAAGCAAGACTATCATGAAGGATTAGATGAACTAATTGAGCTAACTAAGGGTGGTCGCCGTTGGATTACTCAATTTGAAGAAACCGAACGCGAAAAAACAGGTATTAAGAATCTAAAGGTTGGTTATAATTCAGTCTTTGGATACTATATTGAAATTTCTAATTCATTTTTACCTCAGGTAAAAGATGAATGGGGATATGTTAGAAGACAAACCACCAAAGGTGGCGAGCGCTTTATTAATCAAGACTTAAAAGAAAAAGAAGCTTTGATTTTAAGTGCTGAAGAAAAGCGTCAAGTCTTAGAAAAACAATTATTTATTGAATTACAAAAGGAAATTCAAACATATACACGACAAATTCAACGTCTTTCAATGGTTATTAGTGAAATTGATGTTCTTTGTTCATTTGCTAAAATTAGTGCTAATAATCAATATGTTAGACCGAGTTTTAACCATAAACGTCTAGTGATTATTAAAGAAGGTAAGCATCCTGTTATTGATAAAGTGCTACAAAAAAATCAATATGTTGCTAATGATATTTTGTTAGACAAAAACACTGACATGCTTTTAATTACTGGTCCAAACATGGGCGGAAAATCGACTTACATGCGCCAATTAGCGTTAATTGTTATTATGGTTCAAATGGGATGTTATGTACCAGCGAAAGAAGCAAACCTAATGATATTTGATCAAATATTTACGCGAATTGGCGCAAGTGATGATCTCATTAGCGGTCAATCAACTTTTATGGTTGAAATTAGTGAAGCAAACTATGCACTACGAAAAGCCACGGTAAATTCATTACTTCTTTTTGATGAAATTGGACGGGGCACATCGACATATGATGGTATGGCTCTTGCACAATCGATGATTGAATATGTTGCAACAAATGTTAAAGCAAAAATGCTCTTTTCAACACATTATCACGAATTAACAATGCTAGAAGATAAGTTGCCCACACTAAAAAATGTTCATGTTGAAGTAAAAGAACAAGTTGATGAAGTTACCTTCCTTTATAAGGTAAAAGAAGGTGCGATGGGAAAATCTTATGGCGTTAATGTTGCAGTTCTTGCAGGTTTACCTCTTGATGTTGTAAATCGTGCTAGACAGATTCTTCGTGATTTAGAAAAAGAAAGACAACAATTTATTCCGACCAAACAAATAAAAGAAGATATTAAGGAAGATCCAAAGTGGCTAATTGACTTAAAAAATATCGAACCTTCTAGATTGACTCCATTAGAAGCCCTCCAATATTTATATGAGATTAAAAAGGAATTAGATAATGAGTAAAATTCATGTTTTAGATATTGAACTTGCTAATCAAATTGCAGCTGGAGAGGTAATTGAGCGTCCATCAAGTGTTGTAAAAGAATTAGTTGAAAACGCTCTTGATGCAAATGCAAACAATATAGCAGTCTATATTGTTGCAGCAGGGAGAGAGGAAATTCGTGTTGAAGACAATGGAGAAGGCATGAGTAAAGAAGATGCAGTTCTTGCTTTTTCTCGTCATGCAACTAGTAAAATTAGTTCTAAGTTTGATCTATTCCATATTAAAACACTTGGATTTCGTGGTGAAGCACTACCTTCTATAAGTTCTGTTGCGAATGTTGAACTTCTCACTTCTCAAGGTGATGTTGGCACATTAGTTAAAATAAAAAATAATGTACTTACTTCTGAAGTTGCAAGAAGTAGAAAAGGAACCATCGTTAAAATAACGAATCTATTTTATAACACTCCTGCTAGATTAAAGTATTTAAAGGCGGATTATACTGAAAATGCAAATACGATTGAAACATTTACAAGATTAGCCTTAGCTCATCCTGAAGTTGCTTTTTCTTTATATATCGATAACAAATTGCGCCTTGAAACATCAGGCCGTGGTGATTTAAAAGAAACAATAATGAATTTATATGGCCTTCATGTTGCTAAAAACTTGGTTCCGTTTTCCTATAAAACACCGGATTATGAAATTGAAGGATATTTAGGTAAGGCTGAACTTGCTAGAAGTAATCGCTATTCAATAATTGTTAATTTAAATGGTCGAAATGTTTATATGCCCAAAGTGCAAGCCGCAATTATTGATGCTTATCATGATTTTCTTGCCCCTACACGTTATCCTTTTGTAGTCTTAAATTTTAAAATTGAACCTGCTTTAGTTGATTTTAATGTGCACCCAACAAAAAAAGAAGTACGCTTTTCAAAAGAAACTGAATTACGACTTGCTTTAATTAGATTAATTCCTGAAACATTACTACAAACTGATTTGGTCGCTCGACCATATCAAAGTGAACCTTTTATTTATGAAAAGAAAGCTGAAGAAAAATACGAACAATTAACTTTAAAATTTGAAGATAGTGTTAAGGAAAAAGAATCACCAATTATTCAAGAACGAGAAAGCGAAGTGTTACCTCAAAGGCCGCTAGAAATAAAAAAAGGTGACGATTCTGTAATAAAGAGTCCTTTTTTGCAACCTATTGGACAATTAAATCTTACCTATATTGTATGCGAAGATGGCGAAGGTGGGTTTTGTTTAATAGATCAACATGCTGCAATGGAACGAATAAACTATGAACATTTTCAAGATGTTTTATCTAAACCGAAACATGTTCGTTCACCTCTTACTCCTCTTTTAATCGATTTAACAGCAGCAGAAACACAACTTCTAACAAAAGATAAACTTGAATTATTATTAACCGTTGGAATTAAACTAGTACCTTTTGGTATTAATTCGTTTCGCGTCGAAGAAGTGCCGATATTTCAAAAAGGTTATGATGAAGAACTTTATGTGCGTGATGTAATTAACATAGCAATAAACGAAAATGAACTAGATTTAACCAAATTATACAGGGAAGCAATTTCTTCAATGGCTTGTAAAGCATCAATAAGAGCTAATCAATTTTTATCAATTAGTGATATGAAAAATATAATTGATTCTTTATCTAAAACAACAAATCCCTATACTTGTCCGCATGGAAGACCTGTAATAATTCGCTTTACTAAATATGAATTGGAAAAAATGTTTAAAAGGACGGGGACATGATTTTTGTAATCTGTGGGCAAACCGCTTCAGGAAAAAGCGGTCTTGCGCTTGAATTTGCCAAAAAAGTAAACGGCGTGATTGTTAACGCTGATGCTTTTCAAGTGTATAAAGAACTTGATATAGGAACCGCTAAACTAACTATTGAAGAAAGGCAGATTGTCCCACATTATCTTTTTGATCAATGCTTAATTAGCGAAGAATACCACGTAAAAAGGTATCAAGAAGAAGCAAGAGAATTAATTAAGCAACTAAAAAAGGAAGGTAAGGCAATAATTTTTGTTGGTGGAACTGGTTTATATATAAGAAGTGTATTTTATGATTATATTTTTATCGATCATCCAAAAATTGATATGAGTGAATATGATTCTTATACAAATGATGAGTTATATGAATATTTAGTGAAAATTGATAAAGAAGCTGCTTTTAAAACTCATCCACAAAATCGTCGTCGTGTCTTAAGGGCAATTGAAATCTATAAATCTAGTGGTTTAACAAAAAGTGAAATAGAAGCAAAACAGAGAAAAGAACTGCTTTTTGACGTTGTTTTTGTAGGAATTTCTCTATCGAAAGATGAACTTGAAGAATTAATTGATAGACGCGTTGAAGAAATGTTTGCTAATGGCTTACTTAGTGAGATTAAACAATTATTATCTAAATATAATTCGTCCTCGCCAGCTTTTAAAGCAATTGGATATGAAGAAGTTATAAAGAACAAAAACATGAGTGAAGAAGAATTAAAACAATTAATAAAACTACGTACTAGGCAATATGCTAAACGACAAAATACATTTTTTAAAAACCAATTGCCTGTAAAGTGGTTTAATAATAGTAATGAAGCATTATCATTTTTAATTAAAAAATATAAGGAGTGTAAAAATGAAAAAGTTAGAACCAATTAATCTAGTAGCATTAAAGGCTGGTATAAAGCCAAGATATCTGGAGTTTTACGGAAAATATAAAGCGAAATTAAGTGATGATCTTTTCGAAAAAATGAAAAAGCGAAAAGATGGTAACTTAGTTTTGGTTACTGCAATAACACCTACAAAAGCTGGAGAAGGCAAAACTACTACATCAATTGCCCTTCTTGACGGTATGCGTCGTATTGGCGAAAAAGCGATTTTATGTCTACGTGAACCATCACTAGGTCCTGTGTTTGGTATTAAGGGCGGGGCTACTGGCGGTGGATTAGCTAGTATTGAACCAAAAGAAGAAATAAATCTCCATTTTACAGGAGATATGCATGCGTTAACGAGTTCAATTAACTTAATTAGTGCTGTAATTGATAATCATATTTTTCAAGGTAATCAATTAGATATTGATCCGAATCGTGTAGTTTGGAAACGAGCTTTAGATATGAACGACCGTGCTTTACGTGAAATTGAAGTTGCCCTTGGTGAAGGAAATGGAGTGCCAAGAAAAGATGGCTTTATGATTACGGTAGCAAGTGAATTAATGGCGATTATGTGTATTGCCCGCGATCGTGAAGACTTTCACAGACGGATAAAAGAAATTATTGTTGCCTACACTAAAGATGGGCGACCAATTAAACTAGATGAACTACAAATAAGTCATGCCATTATGAAACTTATGAAAGATGCTTTAAAACCTAATTTAGTTCAAACACTTGAAGGAAACCCATGTATTATCCATGGTGGCCCATTTGCAAACATCGCTCATGGCTGTAATTCTTTAATTGCAACGCGCCTTGCGTTAAAACTTTCATATACTGTTATTACTGAAGCAGGCTTTGCAGCAGATTTAGGAGCGGAAAAATTCTTTGATATTAAATGTCGAGTTGGAAATCTTAAACCATCATTATCAGTTTTAGTAGCAACAATCCGTGCTTTAAAGATGCATGGTGGTGCCAAACTTGAAGATAGTCATATTGAAAATGTTGATGCACTAATTAAAGGATGTGCAAATTTAAAACAACATGCTGAAAATCTAAAAAAATATGGTTTGCCTGTAGTTATTGCAATCAATCATTTTAAAGATGATAGTCCAAATGAAGTCATAGCTTTAACTGATTGGTGTAAAAAAGAAGGTTATGAAGTAAGTTTCCTTGATTCATTCCTAAATGGAAGTGAGGGTGCTATTGATTTAGCAACGAAGGTTAAGAAAATTTTCGATGAAGAAAAGGACTCTCAATTTAAATTCTTGTATGAATTAAATAAGCCAATTAAGGAAAAAATAGCTACAATTTGCAGAGAAATTTATCGTGCAGAAGGAGTTGTTTATACAGAAAAAGCTGAAGAACAAATTAAGATATATGAAAAAATGGGGTTTGATCAATTGCCGATTTGTATGGCAAAAACCCCTCAATCATTTACTGATGATCCTAGTGTTTTAAATGCTCCACGAGGCTTTAATATTACAATTCGTGAAATTAATTTAAGTGCTGGTGCTGGGTTTCTAGTCCCAATTACTGGAAAAATATTAACAATGCCTGGACTTCCTAAATTACCTGCAGCACTAAAAATGGAACAAGAACCAATTTAATTATGAAGGTTGATTTATATGATCTAGTCGAAATGAAAAAACCACATCCTTGTATAAATAGGACAAGGGTTTTTCAAATTGTCAGAATAGGAGCTGATATAAAAATTCAGTGTCAGGGTTGTGGTAATATAATTATGTTGCCGCGACATGAATTTAATAAAAAAGTTAAGGCTTTTATTTCTCATCAAGACCATCAAATATTAAATAAAGAATAAAAATCAACACCTCTAACCAATTTATATATAGAGGTGTTTTTTTATGGCAAAAATTAAGTTAGTTAATATTAATAAAACATTTTGGCAAAAGGATTACCCATTACAAGTCCTTAAAAGAATAAATCTTTTGATTGATGAGCCAGGGCTATATGTGCTTTGTGGCCCATCAGGAAGTGGAAAAACTACTTTATTGAATTTGATTAGCGGGTTAGATTTTCCTACTTCAGGCAAGGTCTATATAAATGATAAGTTAATTGATTATAAACCTACAAATATAGCCTTAATTTTTCAAAACCATTATCTTTTTAATGATTTAACAGCTTTTGATAATGTATGTTTAAGTGCATACATAACAAATCAAGAAATAAATTTGGAAAGTATAAATTTATTGTTTAAACAATTTCAACTTACTCATATTATTAATCAAAAAGTGAAATTTTGTTCTGGTGGTGAAAAACAACGAATAAGTATTTTAAGAGCAATTGTTTCGAATCCTGAAATCATAATAGCAGATGAACCAACTGGAGCACTTGATGAAAAAACAGCTAATATTATTGTCGATAATTTTAAAAAGTTAAGTTATAAAAGAATAATAATTGTTATTACACATAATAAAAAGTTATTTAAAAAAGTAGCTGATAAAATTTTTAATTTAAAAAACGGTCAATTATATGAAGAAAACACAAAAACAATGGAAGAATCTCATTGTATTTAATAATATTAGGAAAGATTTAATAAAGAATATATTATCTACATTAAGTCTTTTTGTATGTTTGTTAGCTAGTTTTGTAATGGTAGGTTTTAAAATTGGTAATAAAATCTACTTAGATAATGTATTGAACGGTTTTTTAGATAACAAGGAATTAGATTTTACTAAAAACGAAGTAATTAATTTAAAAGATTCACCTTTACAATTAGTAAGAACAACAAGGCCACTTGTTAGCGAAGTTGAGTCGTTGAAAAGGTACTTTCCTACCTTGAATTATTCGATTAGCTTTTTGCCTTTATTCTCAAGTGGAGACTACTATTTTAATGATGAAAAAATACAAATAACACCAACATTTATAAGGTCTTTTGAACAAATCGACACTCAAATTGTTGAACAAATTAAAGATATTAAAGACATAGATTATCATATTTTAATTAATCAAACACTTAAAAATACTTTAATTGACAAATATGGTGATGAAGCAATTAATAATTGTTTATTTAAATTAAAACTCAACTATGAAATCTTTTTTATTGATGAACATAATATCCAACAAAAAGATATTATAGACATAAAATTATTTCTATCATTAAGAGCGATAATTAATGAAAATGATTTTATGTCAACGCCTAAAATATATTTTTCTCACTGCGCATGGTTTGAAACATTAAATAACTATTATTTAGAGAATTTTAGTATTTATAAAAAAACTAATACTTCAATATATACATACTTATTACAACTTCCTAATCATCATCCTTTGACGAATTATTCGTTTCGTATTTATTTTAACAATTTGGAGGAAGTTAAAAAGGCCATTGAAATGAATAAAACATTAAAAAGCGGAACCAATTATTTGCAATTTAATAGCCCAAATTTAATTTCAATTGAAGTAATTAATAGTGTTGTATCTTTTCTTGATATTGCATTAATTGGTTTTCTAATTATAAGTCTATTAGGAACAATTACAATTTTAAGTATTATAACTTATACAAAAATATATGATAAACAAAAACAAATAGGTATATTACTTTCATTAAACGCATGTAGAAGAGAAGTTTTTTTAACATATTTTAAAGAAGGTGTAATAATAAATTCAATTTCACTATTTGCAATTTTTATTACTAAACCAATAATAACAATAGTCAATAAATACATTTTTAAATATACGGGATTAAAAAATATTATTTTCTCACCTTTTTTACCAATTAAAGGAATTCCTTTCTTTATCCTTTTCATAGTTATAATTTCATTAATATTTATAACATTTATCATTAACTTATCTGTTTATCTCTTTATTATAAAAAAACCACTTGTAAGGAGTCTTTCACAAGAGTGATTGTTTTTAATAATGTTAGGCTTAGTTTTAATTCTCAAACAAATGTTTTAAATATTAGTAAATTAAGTTTTCCTAAAAAGGGTTTAATTTGCATTAAAGGTCCATCTGGTTGCGGAAAAACGAGTTTATTAAATATAATTGCAGGTTTTATTAATCATTATAAAGGTGAAGTATTAATAAAAAATCGAAATTTAAAACACTTCACTGAAAATGCATTAAATATTTATAGGAACCGAACAATAGGTTTTATATTTCAACATTATTTACTTCTTGAGTCACAAAACGTTTATGAAAACATTGTTTTACCTTTAAGGAAACTAGATTCTTTAAATGAAAGACAGTGTAGTAAAAAGGTTAATGATTTATTATTTTTTGTTGGATTATATGGGTATGAAGCGAAAAATGTTTCACTTCTTTCGGGTGGCGAAAAACAAAGAGTTGCAATTGCACGAGCCCTAGTTAATGATCCAGAAATTATTTTAGCGGATGAGCCAACGGGTGCTCTTGATGTTGAAAACAAACATAAAATAATGAATATTTTACAAACTCTAGCTAGCGAAAAACTTGTGATTATGGTTAGTCATGACGATGAATTAATTGAGCAATATGGAGACCAAATCATTAATTTAGAATATGGGAAGGTTTCTTCAATTAAATTACAAATAAAGGAAAAACCAGCAAAAAGAATTACGACAATTAGTGTTAACAAATTAAAAAATAGTAAATTACCACTTTTAACAAGATTTAAGTTAGGTTTGAATATTTTAAAAAAGAAAAGAATAAGAACCTCAATTTGTATCGGAGCTACATCTATTGGTTTAATCGGAATTGGTGTGGGCACGATGTTAATGACAACCATAAAACAACAATTTGACCAAACATTTAATGCATTAATCCCCAAAAACACATTAATCGTTCAAGAAAAAAATGGTATAGAATTTCAAAACAATATTGAGAGTTGTAATAAGAATGAAGCTTATTTATTTGCATATCAACAAAATATTTCTAATGAATTTGTTGGTGTAAATTATCTAATTGATTTCAATAATTTCTTTAAGACAAAAGTGGAAACAACTATAAACATGTATGGACTTACATATGACTTTAGAGATTTATCATTAAATTGTTTTAAAGAAATTATTCATCCATCTGAAGTAGATTCTAATTCAATATATCCAAAAATTAATCATCCGTTGCAAAATGATGAGATAATTCTAAATTTAGGTCCAAGCGATTATCGCCTTTTACATCAAATTTTCGGTTTAAACATTCAAAGTCAACCAATAAAAATTGGAGAGAAATTATCCTATCACAAACCTCAAATTATTATCAGTGTTGAAAACGAAGAATGGGGATATGAAGATGAACAAGTATTTAATTTAGTTGCAGTTAGAAGATCTGATAAAACAGGTATTATTCATAATAACCTTTGTTTGCCTGAAGTTTTATTTGAAAACCAAATGAGGCTTTTATCAAATTTGAATTTAAGTCAGATTGATGAACTACCTTGGACACTAAAGAAAAATTATTATTTATTATCAAACGAATCCTTCAAAATTTGTGAAGAATCTGTTGATAATCCTAATTTTCTTCTTGAGTTAGGGAATGAAAAAACATTTATAACACTAGATAATGGTTTCTGTCAAAAAAGGATCCTTTTATATAAAAAACCATATGGATATCCAGTAATTTCAAAATATCAGTCATTAGATTACCTTTCTAACAAAACAGAATCATATTTTTATACCGCAACGGGTTCATTTATGACTATAGGCAATTCACTAATATCAGGGTTCCAAAACCCCTTATATTTTTCAAGCAGTGAGTCTCTTTTGGAAGAAGTTCTCTTTGCAGATCAAAAACGAGATATTAACAACTACGAACATTTTAATATGCCTGATGGAACGGCATCATCTAGTTTAAGTCTGGGTAATATAGAAAACGCCACATTTTCTGCCTTAAAAGAACAAAACGCGGATAAAAACAAATTGAAATATAATGAAATTATTATTAGTAAAGGTCTTGAAAATAAATTATTTGGTCATAATGTTGAGTCAATAAATAAGACGATTTTTATTGCAACAGAAAAAGAGCGCATTCAAGCAATTAATGGAAACATGATTGTAAATTATGTTTATCAGAAATTAAAAGTTGTTAGCATTATTAACGAAGAAAAGCTTGCTTTTTATCACAAATCTTTATGGCCGATTATTTTCTATAAAGATTTTTTAGGTTTTGGGGCACATAAAATAATTCCAAATGGCGCATTAATTACATTAAAAGATAATGAGAAATTAAGCGATCAAGAAATTGAAAGAATTAAGCAAGAAAATCCAAAATTACAAATAATTAATCCTTCTAAAGATCTTAGTAAGGGGATTGATGAAACTATTAATCGATTTACTAAATTATTGCTATTTATGTCAATATTTGCCCTATTTATCTCAATTATTATTGTTATCATGGTAATTCAATTAACGATTATAGAAAGTAAAAAGGAATTTTATCTATTTAGATTTTTAGGAATAAACATTAATGAGATTAGGTCAATATTTTTTAGTAACGCTGTCATTATTGGATTAATTAGCAGTATATTTTCGAATTTGTTGTTATTTGTAATTAATATTGTGGTTAATATTAAATTAAGCGAATACTTTATGAATAATGTTCTTTTCTCGTTTAATATAATTCCACATATTTTTGTTACTTTTATTGGTATAGTTATTGCTATTATTGGAGGTTTTATTTCAAGTTTCACTTTAAAAAAAGGCAATCCACTCACATTATTTAATCAATCTTTATGATAAAAGAGTATTTTGTAAAAAATTAAGGTGTCTCTTTGTTGCAAATGTGATAGAATTATCACATGTAAGGAAAGGATTAATGATGAAGGGAACAGTAAAAACGTTCAATAAAAATAAAGGCTTTGGATTTATTACAACTGAAGACGAAAGAGAAATTTTCTTTCACTATTCAGCGTTAGTAATGGATGGCTTCAAAACTATTGAAAACGGTGCAAAAGTTAAATTCGATGTTGAATCTACAGATCGTGGAGATCGTGCAATCAATATAGAAAAACTCTAAAATGCGATAAAACTTAAAAAAGGTTAGTGATCTAACCTTTTTTTGTTGTGTTATTTGTTTTATTTACTCATAAGTAATATAATTACTATGAGTATGCGAAAGGAGCAGGAATGTCACTTAAAGTCGGAATTATCGGATTACCTAATGTTGGAAAATCAACTCTATTTAATGCATTAACTTCATCTACAGTTGAAGCTGCTAACTATCCTTTCGCGACAATAAACCCAAACAAAAGTATTGTTAATGTTCCTGATGATAGGGTTCTTTTTTTAAATACAGTTTTTAAACCTATTAAGACAACTCTAGCAACTATTGAATTCGTAGATATCGCTGGTTTAGTTAAAGGTGCTAGTCATGGAGAAGGACTAGGCAATCGATTTTTAAGTCACATTAGAGAGTGTGATGCTTTAATTGAAGTTGTTAGATGTTTTGAAAATCCAAAAATTATTCATGTTGAACAAGGCATCGATCCTAAACGTGATATTGAAATTATTGACTTAGAATTAATCATGGCAGATTTAGAAACACTTAATAAAAGAATTGGAAAAGTTGAGACTAAGGCTAGGGTTAATAAAGATAAAGACTCAGTTTATGAAGTAAAAATTATCAGTTTCTTAAAAGAACATTTAGAAAAAGGTGTTCCTGTAAGAAGGATTCCAAATCTTTCAAAAGATGATAGAGAATTTGTGCGTAAAAATTATTTTTTATTAACAGAAAAACCACTTATTTATGTCGCTAACATAAGTGATCAGTTTATTAGTGAACCACTTAATAGTACTCATTTTAAGGTAGTCAACGAAATTGCAAATAACGAGAATACAAAAGTTATACCTATTAGTATAGCTACAGAAAACGAACTTTCAGGTTTAAAAGAAAATGAAAAAGACGAGATATTCAGAGAATTAGGAATTGAGTTAGATTCACTTCATAGAGTAATAATATCTGCATATAAATTATTAGGTCTTGAAACATTTTTTACAGTCGGAAAAGATGAAGTTAGAGCATGGACCTTTAAAAAAGGTATGAATGCTAAAGATTGTGCAGGAATTATCCATTCTGACTTTAGTCGAGGTTTTATTAAAGCTGAAATTTATAAATTTGATGATTTGGTTAAATTTGGCAATGAACTTTCAGTAAAAGAAGCAGGTAAAATGAGAATTGAAGGAAAGGATTATTTAATGAACGATGGGGATGTAGCGTTCTTTAAATTTAATGTTTAATTATGAGAATAGGAATTAGTAAGGACATTCATCGTCTAGTTAAGGGGAGACCTTTAATTTTAGGTGGTGTAAAAATTGATCATGATTTGGGATTACTAGGGCATAGTGATGCTGATGTAGTACTTCATGCTGTTAGCGAAGCAATTTATGGGGCACTTGCATTAGGTGATTTAGGCACTCATTTCAGTGACAAAGATCCAAGTAATAAAAACTTAAATAGTGAAGTTATTGTAAAACATGCTGTTAAACAAATGAGTGAGTTAAATTATGAGGTTTCTAATTTAGATGTACAAATTGTATGTGAATCACCAAAACTTGCTCCCTATATATTAAAAATGAGAGAAAACATTGCTAAACTAATTTTTACAAAAATAGAAAACATTTCAATAAAAGCAACTACAAATGAAGGTCTTGGACCAGTTGGTCAAAATGAAGCAATTGAAGCTGTTGCTTGTGTATTATTAAAGGAGAAAAATTAATATGAAAAAAATTCGAGTTCGTTATGCACCATCTCCAACGGGATATCTTCATATTGGTGGAGCAAGAAGTGCACTTTACAACTACTTATTTGCCAAACATTTTAATGGCGAATTTGTTTTAAGAATAGAAGATACTGATATTGAACGAAATGTTGAAGGGGCTGAAGAAAGTCAAATTAACGATTTAATTTGGCTTGGAATTATACCTGATGAATCTCCCTTAAAACCAAACCCAAAATACGCACCGTATAGACAAATGGAAAAAATAGATGTATATCAAAAGTATGCAAAAGAGCTAATTGATAAGGGATATGCTTATTATTGTTATTGTACCGAAGAAGAACTTGAAGCTGAACGACAAGCTCAACAATTAAGAGGTATCAGCGCTCCACAATATAATCAAAGATGTCTACATTTAACTAAAGAAGAAAAAGAGACATTTGAAAAAGAAGGCCGCGTTCCTTGTATTAGACTTCACTTGAAACCACATCATGAAATTGCTTTTAATGATTTAGTTAGAGGCCCTGTGAAATTTAACAATGATGATATTGGTGATTGGGTTATTATTAAAAGTAACGGAATACCAACATATAACTTTGCAGTAGTAATTGATGATCATATGATGGAAATTACCCATGTTTTACGCGGGGAAGAACATCTTTCAAATACTCCCAAACAAATACAATTGTACGAATATTTTAATTGGGAAATTCCTGAGTTTGGACACATGACTTTAATTGTTAACGAAACTGGTAAAAAATTAAGTAAAAGAGATTTAAATATTCTTCAGTTCATGTCGCAATATCGCGATAAAGGTTATCTTCCAGAAGCAATTATGAATTTTATATTGCTATTAGGTTGGTCTCCAGAAGGCGAACAAGAAATATTTACCTTAGAAGAAGCTGTTCAAATTTTTGATCCAAAAAGATTATCGAAATCTCCATCAATGTTTGATCAAAATAAATTAAATTGGATGAATGGTCAATATATTAAAAAACTTGATGATGAAAAATATTTAGAACTAATAAAACCGTTCCTAGCTAAAGTAATTGATATTAATACAAAAGAAGATAGCGAACTTCTTTTAATTGCTAATCTCTTTAAAGATCAAATTTTGTTTGGTGAACAAATAATTGATTTATTAAGTCCATTGGTTGTTTACAAAAAAACAACCGATGAAGAAGAAATTGCACTTATGAATGATCCACTTAGCAAAGAGGTTTACCACGTTTTTGCAAGATTAATTGCTGAAACAGATGAATTATCAACTGAAAATATTAAAGCTATCTTAAAACAAACGCAAATAGAAACTGGTGCAAAAGGTAAAAGTTTATTTATGCCTATTAGATTAATTTTAACTGGCGAAACACACGGACCTGAATTAGTTAATATTATTAAAGTGTTGGGAAAAAAAGAAATTTTAAATCGCTTGAATGCGATTTAACTTTAATTAATACTATCTTGATAGTATAATTAAATACCGGAAAGGAAAATTAATGAATATAGAAAAGTATTTAAAAACCGTGCTTCTAAATGCTCTTAATGAGCTTGATATAAAGATATCTTTTGATGATATTGTTATTGAACGTTCAAGAGATGAAAAACACGGTGATTATGCGACCAATATTGCTATGCAATTAGCAAAACCTCTAAAAAAGGCTCCACGAGATATCGCAAAAATAATTACTTCAAATATTGATTCTAGAAATATTGAAAAATGCGAAATTGCAGGACCTGGTTTTATTAATTTTTTCATTAAACCACTTTATCTTACAAATGTTATTGAAGAAATTATTTCTAATGGAGATAAGTATGGTCAACTTCAACTTGATAAGCGTTCCAAAGTAAATGTTGAATTCGTTAGTGCTAACCCTACCGGCGAACTCCATCTTGGTCATGCAAGAGGAGCTGCATATGGAGATGCTCTTTGTCGTATTTTAGAAAAAGCAGGGCATCAAGTAGTTCGTGAATATTATGTTAATGATGCAGGCGTTCAAATTGATAATCTAGCTAAAAGCTTATATGCTCGTTATGCTACATTACTAGGAAAAGAAACTGCAGTTCCAGAAGATGGCTATCATAGTGAACAATTAATTGACTTAGCTAAAATTTTAGTCAATGAGATTGGTGATCGTTATCTTACTTTGAATGATGAAGCATTTACATACTTTAAAAAACGTGGTCTTGAACTGCAATTAGAGCGGATTAAAGAAGATTTAAAACATTTCCGTGTTAAATTTGATGTATTTTCTTATGAAACGAAAATTAGAAACACTAACGCGATACCAAAAGTATTAGAAAAATTAAAACCATACACTTACGAAGAAGAAGGTGCAACATTATTAAAAACTAGTGATTATAGTGATGATAAAGATCGTGTCTTAATTAAATCAAATGGAGATTTTACTTATTTTTTACCTGATATTGCTTATCATGAGCAAAAACTAACAAACCAATACAATTTACTTATTAATATTTTAGGTGCTGATCACCATGGTTATATTGGAAGGATGAAATCTGCTCTTGAAATACTAGGATATCCAAAGGATATTTTAGAAGTAGAAATTATCCAAATGGTTCGTATTATCCAAGATGGTAAGGAAGTAAAAATGAGTAAAAGAACTGGAAACGCAATTACACTTCGGGAACTTTGTGATGATGTAGGGGTTGATGCTGTTCGTTATTTCTTTGTCTCAAGAGCAAATAGTAGTCATTTAGATTTTGATTTAAATCTTGCAAAAGAGACCTCAAATGCTAATCCTGTCTATTATGCTCAATATGCACATGCACGACTTTGTGGTGTACTTGAAAGAGGTAAAAATATTAAAGGTGCTATAAATCTAGCATTGCTAGATAGCAAATATGAAATCGATTTAATGAAATATTTAATTGATTTTCCATATACAATTCGTGATTCAGCAGACACACGTTCACCATATAAATTAACAATTTATGCTCAGAAACTCGCGAATTTAATTCATAGTTTCTATACAGAATGTCGAATTGTTGATTCAAGTAATCTTGAATTAACTGCTACAAGGTTACACCTTGTTAAGGCTGCTGCAATCACGATGAAGGAATGTTTAAAATTAATTGGTGTTTCTGCACCAAAGACAATGTAATAGGAGGAAAAAATGAAATCAAAATCAAATTTAGAAATCGTCTTTGAAATTCTTTCAAAAAGTAAAGAACCTTTAACTTTTGAGGAATTGTGGGAAGAAGTTTGTGTTCAAAAAGATTATAGCGAAGAAGAAAAAATCTACCTAATGTCTGTTTTTTACACAAATTTAAGTCTTGATGGTCGCTTTGTCAATGTTCGCGATAATACTTGGGATTTACGTGAACGAGTACTTTATGATGATGTTCATCTATCCATGTATGATTTTTATACTACTGAAGATGAAGAAGATGACGAAGAAAGTGATTTCGATGATGATGGTGAACCAATTCGTCTTCGCGTTGTACCTAAAAAAGAAGAAGATGACGATGAAGATGATCAAAAAACTGACGAAGATGAAGAAATTTAAGAAAGGACTATATTATGTCATTAGTTAATATGAAGGAAATGCTTACAAAAGCAAAAAAAGAAAAATATGCAGTTGGTCAATTCAACATTAATAATCTTGAATGGACTCTTGCGATTCTTGATGAATGTCAAGCTCTAGAATCACCTGTAATTCTTGGTGTCAGCGAAGGTGCTGCTAAATATATGGGTGGTTTTAAGGTCGCTGTTGCAATGATTAAAGCACTTATTGAAGAAAGAAAATATACTATTCCAATTGCAATTCATCTCGATCATGGAAGTAGTGAAGAAGTTTGTTTTAAGGCGATTGATGCCGGATTTACGAGTGTAATGATTGATGCTTCACATTTCCCGCTTGAAGAAAACATTGCTAAAACAAAGCGAGTTGTTGAATACGCACATGCCCGTGGGGTAACTGTTGAAGCAGAACTTGGAAGAGTCGGCGGCGAAGAAGAACATGTTGTTGCCGAAACAATGTATGCTATTCCTGAAGAATGTGTAAAACTCGTTAAAGAAACAAAAGTAGATTTCCTAACACCTGCTCTTGGTTCTGTTCATGGACCATATAAGGGTGAACCAAAGTTAGGCTTTGATGAAATGCAAGAAATTAGTGAATTAGTCCGTGTGCCACTCGTTCTTCACGGTGGTTCAGGTATTCCTGATGAACAAATTAAAAAAGCCATTGCCCGTGGAACAGCTAAAATTAATGTAAATACCGAATGTCAACAAGAATGGACACGTATAGTAAGAGAAGTTCTTACAAATGATAGTAAAGTCTATGATCCTAGAAAAATCATTGGCCCAGGTAAAAAAGGTATTGCAGCAGTTGTACGTCAAAAATGTGAAGTCTTCGGTAGTGTTGGGAAGGCTAAATAAATAACTTATAAATGAGCAAATACGCAAAACTTTTTCAACTAATTGAAAAAGCGGAAACGATCACTATATTTTCGCACATTTTTCCTGATGGTGATGCTATAGGCTCACTAGTAGGATTAAAAGAAACTATTAAAGCATCGTTTCCAAATAAAAGCGTATTTGCTCTTGGCACTAATGTGGATGAGTTTGTTCCATTAGTTGGAAAATTAGATGTAGTTAGCGACGAAGTTATTGCTTCCTCATTTGCAATAATTGTAGATGTTGCTAATAAAGATCGTGTTGAAGATCAACGGTATTTATTAGCAAAATCTACTTTTTTAATAGATCACCATTTATTTGTGGAGACATTCACAAATGAAACAATCATTGATAATGATAAAGTAGCAACTTGTGAAATAATTGCCGAGTTTATTGAAAACGAAAATTTAAATATTTCTCCTCTAGGAGCAACCGCGCTTTTACTTGGAATTTTGACTGATAGTGGCCGTTATTTATATAATCCGACCGGAGCACAAACGCTGCATTTATCCGCTCAATTAATCAAAAAGGGTGCGGATTTATCAAAAATAAATTATGAATTATCAAAGAAAGATATAAATAAAGTTCGTTTCAGGGGATATCTTCTTACGAATTTTAAAACAAAAGATGGTGTTTGTTATATCAAAATTTCTCAAAGTAAATTCAAACATTTTAATATTGATGCATCAGATATGAGCTCATATGTCAATCATTTAGGCAATATCAAAGGTTATCCGTGTTGGGCAACTTTTGCTGAAGATATTCATGGGAAAATTTATGTCGAATTAAGAAGCAGAAACATTAATGTTAACCAAGTAGCCTTAAAGTTTGGCGGTGGTGGACATTTATGTGCTTCTGGTTGCAGGTTAGAAAGTTTTAAAGATGTACCAAAAGTAATTAATGAACTTATTAAAGCAATAAAGGGAACAAAAGCGTGAAACTAAATTTAGATTTTTACTTAAATAATGCGATTGAAGCGGCAAGACAAGTTCAGCCGCTGATTCTTTCAATATTTAATAGTTCCTTTGATATTGAGATAAAAGAAGATAATTCACCAGTTACAACTGCAGATAAGATGGCAGATCAGTTTTTAATTAATTTTCTTAAAGAGTCATTTCCTACTCACTCTTTTTTAACCGAAGAATCAAAAGATGATTTAAGTCGTTTAAAAAATGATTTTGTTTGGATTATTGATCCTATTGATGGAACTAAAGAATTTACTAGAAAACAAGCTGAATTCACAACAAATATTGCCCTTTCATATAAAGGTGAGATTATTGTTGGTGTAGTTTTAGCTCCGGTTTTAAATGAACTTTTTTATGCAAGTAAAGGTGGAGGCGCTTATTGCATAAAAGGTAACATTAAAAAGAAAATTGAAGTTTCTAATAAATTGAAAGATTTGACTGTTTTATGTTCTAGATATCATTTTAAAGAAACTGAACAAATTTTCATTGATAAAAATAAAGATGTTATAAGTACTGTTTTAACTGTTGGTGCATCTTTGAAAGCTTGCAGAATAGCGGAAGGAAAAGCCGAAATCTCTTATCGTTCTACAGATGGGACTAAGGAATGGGATATTGCTGCTCCTCAATTAATTGTTGAAGAGGCAGGGGGGTTCTTGTTAAAACCAGATGGTAGTAAATACGAGTATAATCGTGAAGATGTGAAAAATCGAGAAGGATATATTATTATAAATAAAAAGGAACATTTAGGATTATTATGAGGAAATTTTTAAAAAGAACCTTGTTTTGTAGCGTTTTTGTTCTTTCTCTTTTAAGTGGATGTTCAAAAAAAGAAAGGATATCATTTCCAGATTATACGCCATTTGATCCGAGCGCTTATAGAGCATTAGAGGAAGACGGCTATAAATTAATTGATTTTTATACATTAAATGATTTTCATGGTGCAGTTGAATTTACTCCAGATGAAAATAAACCCGGAATTTCTCGTATGGCGCAATATTTAATTGATAGGAGAAGCGAGAATCCGGGCGGTACTATTTTCTTAGCAGCTGGTGATATGTGGCAAGGATCTGCCGATAGTAATCTTACAAAAGGGGAACTAATGGTAGATGAATTAAACTATATTGGCTTTTCTGCTTTTACAGTTGGAAATCATGAATTCGATTGGACAATCGATCAAATCAAAATTAATAAAAATAAATCTACTCATCCGTTTTTAGGAGCTAATATTGTAAATAAAGGGACGACTAAGCGCGTAGATTGGTTAGATGCCTCAACATTGATCGAAAGAGATGGAGTCAAAATTGGTATTATTGGTACGATTGGTTCTTCATTAGAAAGTACTGTTCAAGCATCCTTGATTGCTGATATTGATTTTGATGTTATTACAGATTATGTCGTAACTGAAGCAAGCCAATTACGTGAAAACGGAGCAGAAATTGTAGTGTTAAATACACATGATTCTCTTTTAAATGGAAATTATGAGTATGATGAAATTATAAATAATAAAATTGTTGATGCGATTTTTTGCGGTCATCAACACGTGCATGATAGACAAATACAAAACGGAATTCCTATTCTTCAAACTACTGGGCTAGGAAGAGGAATCCAGTATGTTAGATTTGCATATAAAGAAAACGAATTAGTTTTAAAAGATTATCGTGTTGATAGCGTTTTATCAATTAATCCAACAATTAAACCTGAACCAATCGCAGAACAAATTTACAAGTATCATCTTCAAGATGTTGAAGAAATTAAAAATGAAGTTGTTGGGCGAATTAAAAATGGACCAATGAAAATAGAAGCAATTGGAAATCTTACCGTCCGTGCAATGGTTGAAGCAGTTCCAGGAGCAGTAGGCGCAATGCATAATGTGCGTGGAGGCATAAGGGCAGAACTTCCAAACGGAAAGGTAACTTATGGAGACATTTATAAATCTTTACCATTTGATAATGAAATTATAATAATGGAATTAACGGGTTCTCAACTTAAGGGTCTTATTGGTTCTCCAAACTCAAACAATGCTAATTATTTTACAATTAATATAAATGATATTGATAATACTGGCAGATATAAAGTCTTAACAATCTCATATTTATATGAAAGAGACTATCAAGACACTTATAATGGAGAAGTAACTGCAACTTATGCTCGTGATGCTGTCTCTAATTACTTTAAGAAATATAATACAATTGATGTAAAGGAATATTTATAAGATGAAAAGAAAAATTCTATTATTAATTCCGTTCTTGTTATTATTTGGTTGCCAAAAAAAACCACCGATTGATTCAAGTGAATTAACTTCAACTACTGATTCTACTAGTGAGACCACAAGTGGAAGTAGTGAATTTGTTTCAGAGAATAGTGACGTTGTTAAATTGGACTTTTTTGGGCTTAATGATTTTCACGGAGCTATTGTTAGTGAAGATGAAGATGAAATTGGATGGTTTAAAATCGCTTCTTTTTTTAAAAGTAAAGGTGAAGAAAATCCAGATGGAGTAATAAATCTATCATCAGGTGATATGTGGCAAGGAAGTGCAGATAGTAATATTACACGCGGCAGATTGTTGACCGATTTAATGAATGACTCTAATTTTGAAGCGATGGCTTTAGGCAATCATGAATTTGATTGGAAAGATACAGAAATTATTAATAATCAAGAATTAGCAACTTTCCCTTTCTTAGGGATAAATATTTTTGATAAAAGAACTAATGAAAGGGCTTCTTTTGCCTTACCAAGTACAATTGTAGAACGAAAGGGTGTAAAAATTGGAATTATAGGCTCAATTGGTGAAAGGCTCGAATCATCGATTTTTTATGAAAATGTTAAGGACTATGATTTTAGAGTACCCGATAATTATATTGTTCAAGAATCAAAAAGACTAAGAAATGAAGATGATGTCGATATTGTTGTTCTTTTAACACATGACTCATTAATGAATAATTTTAACGATTATTATGAAACTATTAACGGTACTAATAATGGTGGTAAGTCATATGTTGATTTAGTATTTTGTGGTCATACACATAAACTGGAGAGATATAAAGAAAATAACGTTCCAATTCTTCAAACAAATGGATATGGTCAACAAATCATGCATGTAAATATAGATTTTAATAAAGACACTAAAGAAAAAGTAGTTAAAACATATCAAGTTATTAGTGCCTCTAATATTGTTCCAAATTATTCTGATGATCAAGATGCATATAACATTTATGAGGAATATTATGAAAGAGAAATTCGTGATGTAAAAGAAGAAGTTGTAGGACAATTAACTGGTGGATTCAATTATAGAAGTCAAATAGTTAATTTTGTTAATTATGTTATGTATTTTTATTTAAAACCAGACTATCCAGAACTAGATTTAACAATTCATAATACTGGAGGAGTAAGAGTTTATGATATGCCATCAGGAGATATAACATATGGAGATATATATCGTGCGCTACCTTTTGATAACGAAATAAGAGTTATCGAAAATGTTAGTGTTTCAGATACTAAAGGCGCTATGGATGGATACAATCAAAACTATTTTCCAGATGGACCAGAAGTTACATCGCCTTGTACAATTGGCACCATTGATTATGTAAGTACTAGTCCATATAACTCATTAAGAAATTATGAGCAAATTTGCACTGGACTTTATTGCCGCGAATTAGTGGCAGATTATTTTAGGTTGCATGGTACTGTTGACGCAACTCAATTCTATAATTATTAAAAAAACCGGTTAAACCGGTTTTTTTATTGTACTAGAATAACCCCAATAACTCCGGGGACTTCCTCCATAAGTAAGTTCTCTACACCATAAGTTAAGGTTTGATCTAAGTATGCACAACCTTTACATGCACCATGCATTTTTACATAAACATAACCTTCCTCAAATTTTACGAATTCAATATCGCCGCCATGACGATTAATGAATGGTCTAATTTTAGCTATTTTACTTTCAATCAAATTATTTATATCCATAATCTTTCATCCTAAAATATATTCATTTTGCAGAAAATAATACGAAAATGTCAATTAATTGTTATCTCTTTTCCAAAGACCATGTAAATTACAATAGGCATAGGCGCTTAATACTTTTTCGTTAGGAAGAAGTGCGAATTCTGCAACAGGAGCATCATTTGGTGATAATACTTTACGTTTGTTCCCTTCAGTAGTAACTAAAAGAATCCATTCAATCCAGTGTACTTTAATCATTGGATGTAAAACATCGCCAACAGTAATAATAGCTTTGTTATCTTTAACTTCAATTACTGGAATATGTTTTTCAGTCGCAACTTCCTCTTGAGTGTTAGCTACTACTTCAGTCATTTTTTGACCACAGCAAAATGGGTTAACACCTGAATCTTCGACCATTGCTACAAAATTTCCACAAATGTCACATTTATAAAATCTCATATTTATACCCTCCTTTTGTATTATAACATAATCCATTTTTTAACCAGTTGATAATGCTTATATTAAATAAAAATAAAAAAGAGCACTATATAAATGCTCTTTTACGCGTGGTGCCCGGAGCCGGACTTGAACCGGCACGGTATTAGCTACCGAAGGATTTTAAGTCCTTTGCGTCTACCTATTCCGCCATCTGGGCAATGGTCTCTCGTACAAGAGTCGAACTTGTGACCCCTTGATTAAAAGTCAAGTGCTCTACCGACTGAGCTAACGAGAGGCATATTGGCTGGGGCACCTGGGATCGAACCAGGGAATGGTAGAGTCAAAGTCTAGTGCCTTACCGCTTGGCTATGCCCCAACGCGATGGTGGAGGAGGGCGGATTTGAACCACCGAACCCTAAGGAACTGATTTACAGTCAGCCGCGTTTGGCCACTTCGCTACTCCTCCATTACATTTGCATACAAGATGGTGGATGTTGAGGGACTTGAACCCCCGACCTCCGCCGTGTAAAGGCGATGCTCTCCCATCTGAGCTAAACATCCGGGGACTACGCTCAATATGCTATATAAATATACCACTCAAGCCCTTTTTAGTCAATGAAAAAAAGCCTAAAATTTTTTCGACACATTTTTGGCATTATATGAGTTATTTTAATATATAATACTATTTTTATTTAAGGCTTTTAAAGTTTATAAAATATTATTAATCTTTTTTTCCAAGTAGTTTAAACATGTTACGTTTATAAACTTCAACTCCAGGTTGATTAAATGGATTTACTTCTAAAAGATATGCACTCATAGCACACGATCTCATAAAAAAGTAAAATAAATAACCCATCTTGAAAGCATCAAGGTGTGAAATTTCAATGACTATATTTGGTACTTTGCCTTCATTTACATGTGCGACAAGTGTTCCCTTAAAAGCCTGCATATTTACAAAAGATAGCGGTTTTGCTGATAAATAATTTAATCCGTCAAAGTTATCATCATCAGATGGAATGGTGATATCTGCTAAAGGTTCGTTAATGTAAATCACGGTTTCAAACAAAAGCGGCGTTCCGTCTTGAATAAACTGACCTAGACTATGTAAGTCAGTTGAAAAAGTAACTGATCCAGGGAAGAGGCCTTTTTTATTTTTCCCTTCGCTTTCACCATAAAGTTGCTTTAACCATTCGCCTAGCATAGCAAAATGAGGTTCATAAAATGCATATAATTCAACAGAATAATTATTTCTATATAAAAAATCTCTCATGCATGCATATAAGTAACAGTCGTTTTTTTCTAGTGATGTTTTTAAAATGTCTTCACGAGCTTTAAGTGCACCAGCCATCATAGATTTAATGTCAACTCCTGCCACGGAAAGTGGAAGAAGTCCAACAGGGGTTAAAACGGAAAAGCGACCACCAACATCACTAGGAAGAACAAAGGTTTTATAACCTTCTTTATTAGAAAGCTCTTTTAAAGCACCCTTTTTTGCATCGGTTGTTACAAAAATGCTGTCTTTTGCTTTTTTCTTTCCAACCTTTTTTTCAAGAAGTTGTCGTAAAAGTCGAAACGCGATTGCAGTTTCTGTTGTTGTACCGCTTTTAGAAATAACATTAATTGCAAAATTGCGTTTTTCTAAATATGAAAGAACCTGTTTTGTATAAGTCGGAGAAAACGTTTGGCCTATAAAAATAATTTCAATATCACTTTTGTTATAAAAGCCTTTTAAAGCTTCTAATGCTGCTCTTGCTCCAAGGTAGGATCCGCCAATACCACATACGACTAATGTATCAAAATTTTCTCTTATATATTTAGAAGTTTTAATCAGTTCATTAAACTCATCTTTGTCGTATGTTAAAGGGTAATCAGCCCAACCTAAATAGTCGTTGCCTGCACCTTTCTTTTCGTTAATCATTTGATTAATCAAACTAACTCTTTCTCTATATTTATCAATTGGTAGGTTTACCAGTGTATGATCTAATATTAATCTCATTAGTCGTTTTCCTCTTTCCTTTTTTTGAATTCTTCAATCCACCGTGGCAGAGCCTCTGCTAAAGGCGTAAAATCAATTTCTTCTAACTTAATATTTTCTTTCATTTTTTTCCTTTTGGGTCCAGGCAAACGCTGGTTTACTGGAACTTTTTTTAATGAAAGACGCATAAAATTATTAAATTCGTTGATATCAATAATTTTAACTGCGATGTTTTTATTAACTTCACAAAAGTAATTAATGTCGCTGACATAACGATCGCTAATTTCTGAAATATGCAGCAAACCTTCAAATTCATCATTAAAGGAAATTATTGCACCGTATGGACGTATCTCTTTAACGGTTCCAACTATAATATCACCAATGTTGTATTCGAAATTAGCCATTTATTGATTTTTAAACCTCAAAAGTGTCTTAAGTAATGTAAAGTCATCATATGTTGTAATTTTAAAATTGTGAGTTGAGCCACGTACAATATTAACTTCCTTGCCATAAGCTAAAACAATGCTTCCATCATCTGTGTAGTACATTTTATTAATATGTTGATTTGCTTGTACATGTGCCTTGTAAATTAAGCCAAGTTTAAATGTCTGCGGAGTTTGAATGACATAATATTGTTGGCGTGGAGGAAAAGAACTAATAGTTTGATTGTCATATGAAATACCTAGTGAGTTTGCACTAGGAATGGCTGTTATTGCAGCATCAGTAATTTGCATAGCGGCAATATTATTAGAGATAATTTCGCTAGTAACAAGAGGGCGATCTCCATCATGGATTAAAACAATATCATTTTCTTTTCCAACTGCATTTAGATAAATTAATGCGTTAAATGCACTACTTTGTCTTGTAGTACCGCCAGTAATAAAAGTAGTGATTTTAGGTATTTTGAACTTAACAATATCTTTTTGAATGCGATTTTTGTACATTTCTTCACATACAATCAAAATAGCATCTATATCTTGATGAAAGGCAAAAGTTTCAACAGTATATAAGTAAAGTGGTTTGTTACCAATATTTAAAAATTGTTTTGGTAGAGGGCCACCAAATCTTTCGCCTTTTCCCGCCATTAAAATGACTGCATAGTTCATAAAACACCTCTTTGTTGATGACTAAACTACTTAATTTTAGATAAATCTTCTTGTTTTCTTTCAACTAGTTCAGTTATAGCAACTTGGTCGATAAGTAATTTAGAAATTTTTTCTAATTGTGAATTTGATGAATAATCAGCGTTACAGACAAAATTAACACGATCATCTTCTAATAAATAGTGGACCTTATCACGTTGTCCTTTGTGATAAACAGCAATTGACTTTCCACCGTTATTTTTAACTAGAAGCATAATGGGAACATCTGTCATCCCATCTCCAAAATAGACAATATTTCGATATGGGATTCTTCGAATTGTTTGCTTTCTGTTTAACGCTTGATCATCAGTTATATCAAGGGCTCCTTTAGAAATTCTAAAGAAGAACTGCGTTTTTGCAGTGTAATTGATGGTTAATTTGGGCCAAACAGGTGTTTTTGTTTCTTTATCGAATAGAAACTCACAACCATAAATTTCTTTAAATTCATGTGCAATAGCACAACCATCAATGATTTCTTTTGTTCCACTACTAATAAGATAATGTTCGATTTTTACGTTCCTTTGCTCTCCGTGAGCATTGATTCTTTTAAACCATGTACGGACACCATCATAAAAACGAATATCTTTTCCAAGACCATTTAAGTATTCTTTTGTTAACTCAATGCCTTTTTCTTTGGCTAGAACAATCATCATATACATATACGCTAAAATTCGTTCTACGCCGGTTATTTCACTAAATTTTCCTGTTTCATTCCAAAATTCTTCAGGCGTCATACCTAAGGCTGGAATGAAGGAATAATTTTGCATATCTTCAGGACATAGCGTTTTATCAAAATCGTAGATAAACGCCATAATTGGTTTTTCTGCCATAATAAATACCTCTTTAATATATTATCATTATGATAATATGATGTCAAAATAAGCGATTATTTGATAGTTTTTTTTGACTAAGATTTTTTTGTTCGTGCTATAATATCTTTGTTGAGGTTTGGTTAATGAATTATTGGACATTAATATATACTATTCTCTTCGCCATATATGTACTAATTGGACTTATATTTAGTTATGTAATGTTATTTTATAAAGCACAGATGCTCAAACATAAAAAATCAAGTCGTCTTTTAATTGCTAATAAGAATACAGCTCTTGGGTTAGCAGTAAACCGTTTAGAAGAACAAGGAATTTCAGTTAGTTTTAGTAAATTCGACTTTGAAAATGAACGAATAAACATTATTAATGATAACCGTCAATTTTATATTGAAAAATTAAATGAAGGATTTAATGAAATTTCAAAAAAAACGGATCTTCTGAAAGATGATAATTCAAAAAAATATATTCAAGATTTACTATCTGCAATTGAAGATAGTGATGATAACTACCGTCGCATTGTAATGGCTCATAACAAAATAGTTAAAAATTATAACTACAATGCCAAATCTCTTGTTTTTGCTTTTTTTGTCGCCCTCTTTAATTTCAAACTAAAAGAAGAAATTTAAGAGATTAATCATATTTTTTGAAATATGATTGTCTAGCGAGTATAATGTTTTAGAAAAGAGGACGAAATTATGAAATATCCTAAACCGATTATTCTATGTATTATGGATGGCTTCGGCTATCGAAAAGAAAAAAAAGGCAATGCAATCGCCCACGCTAAAACGCCTAATTTAACGGCCTTTTTTAATAATAATCCAACTGTTTTAATCGATGCTTCTGGAGAAGCAGTCGGTCTTCCAGTTGGTCAAATGGGTAACTCAGAAGTGGGTCATATGAACATTGGTGCAGGTCGCGTTGTTTATCAATCACTTACTTACATTAATAATGCAATTAAAACAGGTACTTTCTTTAAAAATGAGAGCTATTTAAAAGCTATGAAATGGGCAAAATATCATAATTCTAAACTACATATTTTTGGCTTAACAAGTGATGGTGGTGTTCATAGTCATTTGAATCACATTAAGGCGATTTTGAAAATGGCCAAAGATTTTGGGTTAGAAACTGCATATTTTCATGCGTTTATGGATGGACGCGATGTTGATCCGCAAAAAGGACCTGATTATATAAAAGAAATACTTGACGAAATGGACAAATTACAATTTGGCAAACTTGCATCAATCGGCGGTCGCTATTATGTAATGGATCGCGATAAGAATCTTGACCGTGTTGATGTAGCTTATCAAATGATGGTTAATCGTAAAGGGCCATCGTTTACAGATTATAAAGAATATTTTAAAAAAGAATATAGCGAACTACCTAAAAAAGGAATGGATCCATCTGATGAATTCGTAACTCCAAGTTATAATGCACTTGTTGATGGATCAATCGGTGATAATGATGCTGTTATTTTTATGAATTTTAGACCAGATCGTGCAATTCAAATTTCTACGATTTTAACAAATCCATATTTTTATCAAAATCCACCAAAAAAAGACGGACAATATTTGTACAAACCATATGTTCCAAACCCAGTATTAAAGAATATTTTCTTGGTTTGTACAATGAAATATGCCGATTCAGTCAAAGGTGAAATTGCAATGGCTTTACCAAAACTTACGAATACCTTGGGTGAATGGCTAGCAGATAACAATTATCGTCAATTAAGAATTGCAGAAACAGAAAAATATGCACATGTTACATTCTTTTTTGATGGAACTATTAATTATGATGGAGTTGAAAAACCCGTTCTTAAAAATTGTCGTCGCGTTTTAATTGATTCACCTAAAGTTGCTACATATGATTTATTACCTTCTATGAGTGCGCCAAAAGTTACTGAAGCTTTATTAAATGAATTAAACAAAAAAGATTTAGATGTTGTGATTTTAAACTATGCTAATTGTGATATGGTTGGTCATACCGCTATTTTTGATGCAGTCGTAAAAGCAGTTGAAAATGTTGATGAGTCGGTAGGAAAGATTGTTAAATGGGTTAATGAAAATAACGCAACATTAATTATTACTGCGGATCATGGTAATGCTGAACAATTACTTGATGAAAAAGGGAATCCTTTTACAGCCCATACAACTAATTTAGTTCCCTTTAGTATTAATAATCCGAACATTAAATTAAAAGAAGGTGGCAAATTAAGTAATATTGCTCCAACAATTATTGAAATGTTAGGAGATAAAAAACCAATTGAAATGGAAGAAGAAAGTCTAATAATTAAGGAGTATAAAAATGAAATTTAGTGAATATCCTTTCAAAATGCCTAATGTTGAAAAATTAGGTAAAAAAATATCTAGTCTCACACTAGAGTTTGCAAATGCGCCAACTAGTAAAGATGCTTCAAAAGTAATCAAAAGAATGAATCGTTTAATGGAAAATATGATGACTGACATTACAATTATTTCAGTTCGATATTCTCTTGATGCTCGTGATGAAAAATATGAAAAAGCTAGTGAACAATTAAATAAAGATTTGCCGTTGCTACAGGGTTTTTATCATGATTTTCAAAAAGCGTTGATTAGTAGTCCACATCGAGAAGCACTTGAAAAAGAATGGGGGTCATTTCTATTTAAAATGATTGAAACATCAATGCGTTGTTTTAATCCTATAATAATTCCAGAATTACAAAAAGAAGCAATGCTTGTTATGGAGTATAACAAAGTTATTGCAGGTGCAAAGATCCCATTCCGTGGCGAAATTTATAATCTTTCACAAATGGGTAAATTTACCCAAAGTCAAGACCGAAAAACGAGGAAAGAGGCATATCTTGCAACAACTAATTTCTTTAGTGAAAACGATGAAAAATTAGGCGAAATTTATGATGGTTTAGTAAAAATTAGGCATGAAATGGCGACTAAACTCGGATTTAAAAACTATATTGAACTTGGTTACTTACGCTTAGGAAGAACTGATTATAATGCAGATGATGTAAGAAACTATCGAGTACAAATTTTTGAGCATGTTGTGCCTTTAGTTAATAAGATTGTTAAACAGATAAGTAAGCGAATTGGAATTAGAAAACCATACATTTACGATTTAAATCAATCATTTAAGGACGGTAATCCTCTTCCTAAAGGTGATGAACCTGTTTTAGTGAAAAACGCTACTAAAATGTATGATGAAATGAGTAAAGAAACTGGTGAATTTTTCCGTTTTATGGTTGAAAACGAACTGCTTGATTTAACTGCAAGGCCAGGTAAACGTTCAGGTGGATATATGACATATTTCCCACGTTATAAAGCCCCATTTATTTTTGCAAACTTTAATGGTACACAAGGCGACGTAGACGTATTAACTCATGAAGTTGGTCATGCATTCCAAGGTTATATGAGTCGAAACATGAAGGTTTCCGCCTATCGTCAACCTACACTTGAAGCCTGTGAAATACATTCAATGTCAATGGAATTTTTCGCTTGGCCATGGATGGAACTCTTTTTTGAAGAAGCAGACAAATATCGTCTTTCACACTTAGAAGGGGCAATTAAATTTTTACCTTATGGAGTGAGTGTTGACGAATTTCAAGAAGGGGTTTATTTAAACCCAGAATTAACTCATAAAGAAAGAAAAGCTCTTTGGAGAGAAATTGAGAAAAAGTATTTGCCGTTTAGAAACTATGAAGGGTTTCCTTTTTTAGATGAAGGTGGCTTTTGGACAAGACAAGGTCATATATTCTCTAATGCTTTCTACTACATTGATTATACTCTTGCACAAATTTCCGCTTTTCAGTTTGCAAATGAAATGTGGAAGAATAGAGAAAAAGCCTGGCAAAAATATGTTAAACTTTGCAAATTAGGCGGCAAATATCCATATGTTGAATTATTAAAGAAAGCTAAATTGTATAATCCTTTTAAAGAAGGAACAATTAAAAAAGTTATTAATCCACTTAAAAGAAAACTTAAAGAATTGAATCAATAAATTAAAATAAAAATCAGGCTATTTAGCCTGATTTTTTTGAAGTACCTTTTTTATATTTTAGTCTTAAATTGTAATTAAGAAGAGCAAGTGAACTTGCCATATTTTCATTATGTAAAATAATATTAGAAGGAACTTGAACATGTGTACTCGCAAAGTTTCAAATTGCTCTAATACCTGCATCAATTGCTAGATTAACGACTTCTTGAGCAGCCTCAGATGGAACCGTTATAACTGCAAGTTCAGCATCAGTGATTTCGATAACACTTTTAAGCATTTTAATGTCGTAAATATAACTGCCATTAACTTCTTTGCCAATAATATTTGGGTTAACATCAAAACCTGCTACAAAATTGAGCCCCCATTCTTTAAAGCCAGTATAAGAAAATAGGGCAAGACCCAATTTTCCGGTTCCAATAATGACAGCATTACTTGTTTGTGTATAAACACCAAAATCAATAATTTCTTGGATTAAAGTTTCTGCTTTACGACCTAAACGAGGATTACCAGGCGTTTTACAAATTAAGGAGAGATCTTTTTTGACGGTTTCTGGATTGATGTTAATAATTTCTGCAATTTGCGGTGCATTAACATAATCTTCACCTTCGCTGAGCAGTTGTCTTGCAACACTTAAATAAAGTGGGAGACGATGAAGCATGTTTCGAGATATTGTTTTTGCATTCTTTTTCATTCATTCAGTTCCTTTTCGTTTCTATTATACTAAAAAAACACAATAACGAAGTAAAAAGAGTCTTTCTATATGAGGCAAAACTAAATATCTGCGATATATTTACTGTTTTGACAGTAAAATATAAAGATGCTAACATTTAATCATGGCAACACTAAAAGATATTGCCCGTGCTACGGGATTTTCTACAATTACTGTTTCTCGCGTCATCAATGATCCTGAAAAAGTAAGACCAGAAACGCGTGAAATCATCCAAGCTGAAATTGAACGCGTTAATTTTAGACCTAATGTTCTAGCACGAGCATTAGTTCAAAGAAGAACAAATATTATTTTTGTATATATACCAAGTGGTCTAAAACCAAATGACCTCTTTTTTATGAATGTTGTTTCTGGAATTGCTGAATATCTTGGTGAACAAGGATATTCTTTACTAATTAAAAGAACTTGGTATAACAATGAGGATTGCGATGGGTGTATTTTCATGGGATTATCGCCAGAGCAAGAAATTGAAGTTGCTAAATTAGCTAAAAACAAGCCTGTTTGTGTTTTCGGCTATGCAAAAGATGTAATGTCTATAGACATTGATAACTATGCGGGTCTTTATAAAATTACACGCCGCGTTTTAGAAAGGGGTTTTTCTAATATTGTTTACGTTGGTATCAATCAAGACCAACGCTTTGTATATGATCGCGAGAAAGGGTTTATAGACGCTGTAAAAGAGTTTAGACCCGATGCTAAAGCTAAAAATTTAAAAGTTGCTAATAATGATGATGATGCATACCATATAACAAATGAACTTTTAATTGAAACAAGAGAACCGCAAGCATTTATCTGTGCTAGTGATGATATAGCAATTGGTGTTATGAGAGCATTAAAACATCATGGTCTAAAAGTTCCAAAAGATGTTGTTGTTACTGGTTTTGATGGACTTGGAACCGATGAGGTGGCTTATCCACACTTGACTACTGTTCGTCAGCCACTTTATGAAGCAGGTCGTGAGCTTGCTTCTCATATTATCGAATTAATTAAAAGAAAAAACGAAGGACCATACGAATATATTCTTATTCAACCTAGATTAGTCGTTCGGGATACTTTCTAGATTTTTTACTATATTACTAAAAGTTTTAAGTAATATATTTTAAAATGATAACGATAACATTTAAGACGCAGGGGGATAACCATGAAAAGAAATCATTTTAAGTATTTAGCATTTGGAGCTTTTTTAGCTTTAACATTTACTCTTACAACCGGTTGTAGCAAAAACGGTGATGGTGGAGGAGACGGGACTATTAGATTTTGGGTCTATCAGCCATCAAAACCAGAGGACCAAACAGCCTATAAAAACCTAATGACTGAGTTTAAAGAAGAAACGGGTATTAGTGTTCAACTTTTGATGATTGTAAAAGACAGTTACAACTAAGCAATTAATAGTGCTCTTTCAAGTCGCAGTAAACCAGACATGGCCTATCTAGATCAACCTAAAATTAGCGACTTTGCTGATGATGGTACTCTTGCTTGTCTTGATGACTATATTGCAGAAAGCGAAGTTATTGATAATTCTAAATTCTTCCAATCTGGTCTTGCAACCAATATTTATAAAGGAAAACAATACGGTGTGTCGCTAAATATGACGACATCAGTTCTTTTCTATAATAAAAATATAGTTGGAGAAGAAGCACCAAAAAGTTGGGATGAATGGCTTAATACACCAATTGAAAATAGTCAGCACTCACTTTTTGATGGAATAGGAACAGGTGGTTATGCTGGTTGGTATTATCAAGATTTTCTTGCTAATAATGGCGGAAAACTTTTAAACGATGCCGGTACTGCAGTTGCATTTAACGATGCAAAAGGTGTTGCAGCCGCTAAGATGATTCAAGATTTATATACTTTTGATAAACGACAAGCATCACAAAACCGCAGTTCAAACAATGCTTTTGGCCGTGGACAAATTGCATATAAATTAGAATCATCAAATGATATTGATGCTCTAGATACTAACTTTCCTACATTAAATTATGGAATCGCTAAAATTCCCCCTAGTGTAGCAGGCCAAACATCCTATTCAAATATGGGTGGCGAAAATTTAGTTGTTTTTGATCATAGTCCAAACAAGAAAAACTGTATTAAACTAATTGAATTCTTGTTAAGAAAAGAAAACATCAATCGAATTGCTAGTTTTACTGGTAACTTCCCTGCGATTGAAGAATATGCTAGTGTTGATTCAATTTCAGTAGTAAGAGAAGAATCACGTGCACGAAAAGCCGTAATTCTTGATCAACTTAGCACGAGCGTACCTCGTCCAGTCATACCAAAATAGCTTGAAGTTAATGACTCTTAATTAGGAGTAGCAATTAGCGATAAAGTATTAAGTGAAGACGCAACTAAACGCGCTAATATTCAAGGTGCTCTTGATGATGCTGCTACTGCTGCAAATCAAAGATTATTTGGAAATTAATTATGGCCGCTACACTAAAGCAGATTAAAAAAAGAAGAGGTCAAGTCGGATTAATCTTTATTACTCCGCTTATAGTGTATTTTCTAATTTTTCAACTTGCGCCTATTTTAATATCGTTTTTTATCTCATTTACTGATTGGAATGGGCGTTCGCCAAAATTTAATATAGTCGGCTTTAAAAACTATATCTCAATATTTACAAATCGTGTCTTATATCCTGAATTTTGGACCTCACTAGGCACGACTTTTAAATATATGCTTCTAACGGTACCTTTATCCGTTATTTTAGCAACCATTGTTGCTGCGATTTTAAATAACAAAATAAAAGGCGAACGTTTCTTTAAAACGGCCTTTTATATTCCTGCTGTAACAGCAGGAGCCGCCGTTTCGGCGATTTGGTTATTTATGTTAGATCCTGCCTATGGAGTAGTTGGTTGGATTAATCAAACATTTGGAACTAGATTAAATTTATTAGGGACAACCAAAAGAGCCTTGCCTACTCTCGCTTTAATGTCAGTATGGGGAGGTCTTGGTTATAATGTTTTAATTATTTTAAGTGCAATGAAAAATATTAATCCTCAACTTTATGAAGCATGTGAGGTTGATGGAGGAGGATTTTTCCATAAGTTTTTCCATGTAACAATCCCAGGGATTATGCCTACACTCTACTTTATTATCATTACTAGTGTCATAGGCTCACTTCAAGCATTTGATCAAATGTATTTAATGACTGGTGGTGGACCGGAAGGCTCAACAAGAACATTTATGTTAACAGTTTATAAAACAATGTTTACATACGAAGAAGCTGGCGTTGCTTCTGCAATGAGTTATTTTCTTTTCTTTATAATCATTGTTATTACCTTTCTTCAATTTAGACTTTTACCGCAAGGTCATCAAACTGAAACGGAAACAAGCAAAAGAAGCATCTTTAGAAAAAAACACCCAGTTATTTATAAAGGTGATATTAAAACTACGACACAAACAGTTCAAATTAAGCCTGAAATTCACGAAATGAGCCCGGAAGAGATTAATGCTCTTACACTTAAAAGACAAAAAGATAACCGGCGTAAAATTAGACTTACAAAACTAAGTAGAGTGGTACAATATGCGATTTTGACTCTATTGGCGATTGGGTTTATTTTCCCATATGTCTGGTTAGTAACTAACTCATTTAGAACACCTGAAGCGATTTTTAATTCAGGCCAATTTTCAATTTTGCCTCGTGATATGAGCGGAAAAGTCCGTTTTGTTATCGATAATTATAAAGAAGCTTTTGAGTACCTTGATTTAAAGCGAGTTTTCTTTAATACAATGATAGTATGTTTAGTTAATACATTTTTAAATCTATTCCTTAATGCTTTATCAGGTTATGCGTTTGCAAGACTTAAGTTTAAAGGAAGAGAATTAACATTTAAATTTATTATTCTTTCAATAATGATTCCTGGTACGGTAATGACGATTCCTAATCTAATTATTTGTCGTCTTTTAGGTATTGATGATACGCTTCTTGTTTTAATACTGCCTTTTACAATGAGTGTTTATAATGTCTTTTTGATGAGACAACAATTTTACAACTTACCGAAAGAATTAGAAGAAGCTGCTATTTTAGATGGAGCAGGTCCTTTTAGAATATTCTTTCAAGTTAGTTTACCACTTGTAACACCAATGCTAGTTGTTTTAGGAATAACTACATTTATGCGGAATTATAATAACTTCCTTTGGACATTAGTCTCGCTTCAATCACCTGAAAACTTCACACTAGCACGTTCACTTGGTGATTTAGTTAGTGCAGGGAACTCGAATCCCTCATTTTATCCAATAATGCTTGCGGGTTCAGTTATTGTTTCCCTTCCACTTGTTATTCAAGATAACATTCCTAAATTAGCTGTAAAACCAACACTAAATAGTCCTCTCACATATGAAATGTTTAGATTAATTGTTAAGGATAATATGGATGAAATTCACTTTATTGAATATGATGCGGGAGCACTTGTCGAAGGAACATTCTATTTTGACTTACGAGAATTAGGTAGAAAAGGTATTTGGTACGATATCTTACTAGAATATAAAACAGCAGCAAATCGATATGATTTATTAGTTGAAAACGCAGTGGATATTAATCAACAAATCACCGTTAATGGAAAAACTTATAAATTTGAAGAGTGGGAAGGCCTACTTGAAGTACATTGGAAGGAGTAACAATTTAATATATGTTAAAAATCATTCGTAGTTCTAGAGACGGTGAACGTCTAAAAGAGTTAGCAAAAATTAAACCAATTAAAGCCTTACATGATGGAAGGCTGCTATTTGTTGACGAAAATAAAACATTCCAAACACATGCTGGTTTTGGTGGTGCTTTTACCGAGGCAACAACTGCAAATCTTAAACTAATGAGTAAGGAACAATATAAAGAAGTTCTTGAAGCCTATTTTGGAAAAGAAGGACTAAAGTACAATTTAGGGCGTTTAACAATTAACTCAAGTGACTTTGGCTATGGGAACTATGATTATCTTAAAGGAGAAGATGCAACACTTAAAACCTTTAGTTTAGAAAAAGAAAAAACACGCTGTATTCCTGTTTTAAAAGATGTCTTTAAATTAAGAAGAGAACCTTTAAAATTAATGGCTAGTCCTTGGTCTCCACCCGCCTTTATGAAAACAACGAAAAAAATGAATAAAGGCGGCAAATTACTTAAAGAACACTACCAAACCTGGGCGGATTATCTTTCTTTATATGTAAAACACATGGGGAAGGAAGGGATAAAAATAGATTTTCTAACTGTTCAAAACGAACCAGAAGCTATCCAAAGATGGGAGTCTTGTATATATAGTGCAGAAGATGAGGCGATTTTTGTTCGTGATTATTTAGGACCAACACTAAAAAGAAATAACATAGATACAAAGATTTTTATTTGGGATAATAACCGCGATGAAATAGTTCGTCGTGCTTATATAACACTAAGAGATCCAGAAGTTGCTAAATATGTTTATGGAATTGGCTATCACTGGTATGTATCAGATGCCCATCATCATCTTTCAATTGTTCATAACCTATTTCCTGATAAACACATTCATTTTAGAAAATTTTTAAAATATATTGACAAGCTATCATAGTAATGATAGCGTTAACATATAAGGAATTATAGGTGAAAACATCATGAAGAATAAACAAAGAAGAATTGGAATTTTAGCAACTATTTCTAGTTTAGTTTTTTTTGCTTGTGTGATTTTATTATATTCAGGCAAAGTTGCACCAGTTCAAGCTCAACCAACGGAACCGCTATTTACTGGTTGCGACCCTAGATTAGGTTGGTCAAATAGTAACCCAGCACTTAAAATGGATCCTGTCCCAGGTGAACCTGCTGTTTTTACAAAAACATATTCTAACCTAATTCCTGGTCAATATACTATTGTTCCAGCTGGTTCTTGGCAACGATACGATAATACTAAGTATGATGTAAACAATTCAACTGCTAGATATAGAATTGTGCCAATTAATCACGATAGCAATATATATTTTATTCAGTCAGGAAGTTATGAAATTAGGATTTATAACCCAGATAATAATCCTAATTCTCCCGCAGGCCAATATAGATATACAGTAAGATGTACTTCTAAACCACCTATGGGAATTGCGGATTTAGTTCTTTCTGGTGATGCTGTTGATACTAACTGGAATACAAACAATTCTAATAACCGTTTAACATGGGATAATGATCGCTACGCCATCATAGAACGAAGTTTTACAGGTAACAAAGAGTTCAAGGTAAATATTTGGAATATGTGGGAAGGTGACTGGGGTTATACTGCATTTGATATTGCCAATTCCTCTTCAGGAGGTGTTTTATCTCAAGGTGGAAACAATAACATAAGAGTAAACACGGGTGGTATTTACGAAGTAGTTTTTGATGCCAAAACTGGAAAGTATTTTTTCCATTCTCAATCTGCTACTTTTAAAACTATTACAAAGTATAATGGAGCGACTGAACTTGAAACAGAACGCGTATATAAAGACAATACGTTTAATCCTACATATAATCCAACTCCCGTTCATCTTGAAGGTAAAAGATTTCATGGCTGGTATACCGATAGTAATTTTACAACACAATATGTACCAGGAACTGTTAGTAACGATTTTTCCTTGTACGGAAAATATAAAAACTTAAGTGACACAAGATTAACATTCTATGATAAAAACAAGACCCTAACAACGGGTGATGTATATGCATATACTTGGATTCTAGGTCTTCCAAATTCAGTTAGGGAAAAAATTGGAGGATGGCCAGGAACAAGAATGACAAATCATGGTCTTGGATATCACACGCTTCCTGTTGAAGCTAACAAAATTGGAGATATGTTGGTTTTTAATAATGGTCAAACAGGTGGAGGTGAAGTTAAAACAGTTGATCTTGTTTGTGATTATCCTAAAAATGTTTATTTTCATAATGAAAGTAACTGGGGAACATATAGCAACGATTATCACGAAGCTACTTTATTTGGAATTACTAATTTAAATTCAACAAATAACTGTGATGCAACTGGTGTATTAAACAATATAGCACAAACTACTTGGGATATGCTTGATTATCAATTTTCTCTTTTAAGCGCCGGTGTTAAAAGCGTTCTTCAAAATCATGAAGCAAATGTAATTGGCAATCTTCTTTATCAAGCAATTGCCCGCTATGACTATATTGCAAAGAAATATGGCTCAGATGGTTTTACCAACTTTATTAACCGCACATTACCATCATCTTCGGCTCTAAAACTAGTTTCTCGAAAGCAAGATGACTTTATTTCTGTTTTAGTTTTAGGTAGAATTGGTTTAGTCTCTTTTGCATTATTTTGATACTTTAATAACCTAAAAAAACGAAGAACCTAGATATACTCATTTTATAAAGAATAAACACTCTTATGAGTTTTTTTGTGCAAATAATTTTTGCACTCTAAATTTTCATGTATAATAAAAATAGAGGAAGTCATTATGAGAAGATTTTTAAAAGGCGTGCTTATATTTCTTACCACTATTGCAATGCTTACTGGTATTGTAGTAGGGATTCCTTTAGCTTTGCTTTTTAAGACAACTAATCAACCATTTAATAATAATACGACTGATATTGAACTTAGGTTTGGAGATCGACTTTATGAAGCGGTGATGAATAGAAGAGCAATTTTTGAAGAAAACCCAGATAAGGCTAGTCCAATCATTAATGTTAGATTAACTCAAAATGATGCGATTGAAATATTAAATACTGTAATTAAAGAGCGGATGAATCTTACAAATTTTGAAAATGAAGATTATTATTTCATCTTGCCAGAAAATGAAAATATTATTATTAAAAACATATATGCTAAGTTTATAGATGGACAATTTGCAATTGAAGCTGATGTACGAGTATATGGTTTTAGAACGATTTTAAGTATACCAATTGAAATAAGTGCCGTTGGTACTTTAGTTGAAATTTCAATTGGAAGCCCGATTAAACTTGGTCACATTAGATTAGATAATTTTAAACAAAATATTATTGATATTATTGGAACTGATAAGTTTAGTATTGATTTATCTGAACACCTTAAAGAAGGTGGCTTTATCAAATATATTATAGACAACGATGCTTATGAAATTCTTTTTAAAGAAGGAGAAGCAAATCTTAATATTGATTTAACTGAAATTATTGTTAACGAAGAAAAAAATCAAGATTATCATTCATATAATATAGGAGATATTAAAACTAATTCGTTTGCAACTTATGTAGAAGGTTCAAGAACACTCCGTGTTAGTCAAACTGATTTTAATGGTTTTATTATGAAAGAGTATCTTAGAACGGATGAAAATGATCCTTTACATGGAAAACCAAAAATTGCATTTAGAACAAGTCAAGATATTCTTCGTCACACCTATTTTCTTGAAACAACTGATGTAAGTGTAGATGCTCGTAATAATTTAATTTATTATGGGTTAGATATTGAAGGTGTGCGCAGTTATGCTTTAATTAATTATGAAATTGATAATGATATTGTTGCTAGAAGAGTTACTTTTGAAATTATTGATATAAATATTAATGGTCAAAATATTAGTGGATTAGAAGAAAGAGTAATGGATGAAATTTATCTTGAACAAAGCTTTACAATAAATTACGAAGATTTTGAAGAAGCTTTTACTGAGCGTTTTATTATAAAAAGTATTGAAGTTGATTTTGAAAATGGCGACCTAGTTTTTGAAGTTGATGATAATCCTTTCTATATTCCATAAATTAAATAGTAAAGAACATATAAATGAAAAAAAGCACGTTCCTACGTGCTTTTTTAATCAACTGGTGCAACCAGAGAGAATCGAACTCTCACAGGGGTTACCTATACGCCCCTCAAACGTACGCGTCTACCTATTCCGCCATGGTTGCGTGCGTGATTAATTATATATAAACAGCAATCTTTTTACAAGTCCAAAGATTCAATTTATCCCTTTTAGATAATAAAGTGGAAAACACAAGAACTTATTATGTAAAGAAGGATTGGTGAAAATAGAAGAATAAAACCACCAATAGTAATTTTGTTTTTATTTATTAGTAATCGATCAATTGTAAAACCAAAAACTAGAGCATAAGTTAATAGAATTGGAATAACATAGCGAAAATCCATAGTACATGTCGCAGGATGCTTAATATTAAAGGTAATGTAGGAAAGACTTATTATGAAGTTTATAGCGATAACTGTACTAAAAAGAATAATACTATTTTTTGTTTTTGTAGTAATAATGAATGTAATTATCATATAAACAAGTGAAACAAGTAAAGCAAGAAAAGACAAAAGTGACAAGACATTGATTACTGTTGCACCCCAGTGCACCTTGTAACCAAATTCACCATAAGTTATAGATTTAAGAAGTACTCCGTAGATGTTAAAATCTTGACCTTTTGGATTATTAGCACCAAGTCTAACATAAGGATATTTAAAATAATCAGCAAGCGAAAAGGAGAGGAAACGGTCAAAAAAGTATGTGTTTTGCACAGATAATTGTTGATTTGGGACATTATAAACAAAGGTAATTGGTTGCCCCCATTCTTTAAGATGTTTGATGGGATAATATAAACCAAGTGGAAATACAATGACTGCAAAAATAGCAAAAGAAGCAAGTAGATAAGTTAACTGTCTAGTTAATCTTTTTTCATTTTTAGCTTTTAGTATTTCAATAAATAAAATATATAGGAACAATAGAGCTATAGGTAGGGCAAAAAGTGCAACACTCATTTTACTTGCCATCCCTAATCCAATTCCAAGTGCTATACCAATAATTGAGGTAATTTTGTGGTCTTGCCACCATTTGATAGCATAATAGATTGCAATAAAGGTAAATAATGTTGCAAAGTTATCGTTATTTGTCATCGCCGAAAGACGATAAAAAATAGGACTAAAAGCAATTATTAATAAAGCAAATAATTGTGCTCTAGGTGAATCAAATAATAATTTAGTCGTTTTATAAGCGAAAATTAAGGTTAAACAAGATGTAAAACAAAGTAAAATTCGGGTTGATTGATAAAGAACATATTCATCACTACCAAGAAACACTCGCATAAATTTCATAAACATAGCAAGAGAGCGATGTGAAAATCGCGGATGATAAAATTGATAACCAAGTTGAAAATTTACTGAACCATCTTGATTAAGAAATGGCTCTGGTCCTCTATTAGTTTTAAAATAAGAAAGGATAATATGATAATGTCCTGCTCCTCTTATTGATAAGGTGTCATGTTGTCGCTCCGTTATAGCATCAGTATAAATTGTATACATAAAACGCATTAAAAAGCCTACAATTAAAACAACAATAATTAAAACAATCCAGCATTTTTCTCTATCTAATTTAATAAAAGTAGCACCTAAAGTGAAAATTAATATAACTGAAGCAATTGTAAATAATTTTATTGGCCTCGCATTATGAGAGGCTACTAGTTCACGGAAATATTTATATAGAGTTTGAAGCCTAGTTGATTCATGACTAATGGCCTCTATTTCAGCCATTTTTGCAGGATCTGGAACAGGCATATTTATTGTAAAAATAAGATAAAGGACAAAAATAGTGATAAAAAGAATTGGTACATATATTAACCATTTATATTTAAAACTTTGCAATTTTGAGGTTAAGTTTGCAAAATTAACTCTTTTTCTATTGTTTACTATCTTTTGATTCATGATATTCTTGCTCAGTATTTACCTTCCAAATAATATCTTTAGAATTATTGTTTGGATCAATAAATACTTTTACTGCTTCAATCGCAGTAAGCATACTATGATCCATGTTGTTATAGCGGTGTTGTCCGTTTCTGCCGATACAGTATAAGTTAGAAAATTTATTCAAATAATTAATAACTTGATCGATATTTTTATATGAATCAAAGTATGCTGGATAAGCTTTCTTTACTTTAATTCGAACAGCATCAATAACATCGGCACGATCAACAATTTTAAGTTTTACAAGTTCATCAATAGCATTACTAATGAATTTTTCATCATTTTCTTCCCAAAGTTCATCACCTTCAGTTACAAAGTATTCCATTCCCATCCATATGGTATTTTCAGGATCTTTTACCATATAAGGAGACCAGTTGTTAAAAATTTGAAGTCTACCAACTTTTACATTTTCTTCTTGAACATATATCCAAGTATCAGGAATTATGTCGTTAAGTGTTTTAAATTTTGTCTTATTTTGGAGTAGTGTTTTTTTCATTAATACTCCAACGGTTATAAAATCGCGATAAATAAGAGAAGTCGCAATATCATAACAATTTTCGTCAACTTTTTCGCCCTTTAAAGCAATAAATAAATCTTTTATAGGCATTGATGAAAAGTAACCATCAGCTTTATATGTTTTAATTCCTTTATCAGTTTTAACTTCAATATTAGTTATTTCATTATTTTTAATATTAATACCAACAACTTCATGATTAAGGTGAACTTCACCGCCCATTTTTTTAATTAAATTAGCCATATGTTGATATAGATGGCCTGGTCCAAATTTAGGATAATAGAATTGTTCTATTAAAGATGTTTCTACTTTAGCTTTATTCTTTTTTGAACGGAACGGGCGCGCAATAGCATTACCAAGAGTCTTCCATAACGAAAGTCCTTTTACCCGCTGAGCACCCCAACTAGCATCAATCTCACTAGGATGGCGACCCCAAACCTTTTCGGTGTATTTTTCAAAAAACATTGAATAAAGAGGTTTACCAAATCTATTAATATAAAAATTTTCTAGACTTGTTTCTTTTCTTTTTCTTAAACTTGAGCCAAGATAACCAAATCCTGCTCTCATAGTTCTAGTAAAGCCCATATTTCGTAGAGTTTTCCATTTTAAAGACACAGGATAATCAAAAAACTTTTGAAGATAAAATATGCGTGACACACGTCGTCTAAGAAGCATAACAATATCATTTATTTCGGGATTTGGACCTTCTTTTGTAAAGTCTTTCTCATTATTTAGAATAATATCATCATATGAAGGATATGCTTGAAGAGGCATTATTTCTAACCACAAATTCATAATTTCATTATTTTTAGAGAAGAAACGATGACCGCCGATATCGATGTAATTTCCTTTATATTCGACCGTTTTACTAATGCCACCAATTTCGTTACTTGCTTCAAAAACAATTGGCTTTACATTGGTAGTTTTTAATAATTGATAAGCCGCAGTAAGTCCTGCAGGACCAGCACCAATAATTATTGCAGTCTTTTTATTTATCTTGTTGGCCATTTTCATCTATCCCTTCTTTTAAAGTATCTTTATTTTCTTTAGGTGCTCTAAAGAGGATTAATTTTCTTGTAATATAATTGTAGATAAGAACAACAATCGTAGCAAAAGCAAAAACAACCATAAACCAAAATACATGTCCTTCAAAGGGAATAATAAGATTTCCTGCTTCCTTTAGGAGGAGATTTATAACCATCCCAATAAAACCAAGAATTAAAAAGATTATAAAACCAGATACTGATTGACTTCGTTTTTTATTTTCAACATTTTTAAAGACAACAACAATTGAAAGAATATAGTTAACTATAACTCCGACTGTAAAGCCTGCAAGTGTAGAAACCGTGACACTTCTTGTTAGACTAAACCATAAAAAAGGAAAAGAGGTTGAATCCGTATAAATAACATAAAGAAAAAGAGCTGATACTAAAAAGTCTGCAATTGTTGCGATTCCTCCAACGATTAAAAATCGAACAATTTCCCAAAAAATAGGTCGTTTATGTAAAGGGATTTTCTCGTTAATTTCATTCATTTATATAATCACCATAATTAGCAGAAAGTAAATTATTAAAGTAACAATATCAGAAATCGTTGTAATAAAAGGATTTGACATTAAGGCAGGATCTTTTTTTATTAATCTTACAGTTAAAGGAAGGATAGCGCCAACAAATTTAGATATAACAATTGAAATGGTTATTGTAATACTAATAGTACCTGAAATTTCTAGAATACTAATCCACCAGTTAGGTGACCATTTAACAAAAGTAAGATCTTCCAGCTGAGTTACATTTACTATCCCAATAATAAATAGAAGAGGAATAAATGCAAAAGTAAATAATCCCAAACCAAGAGCAACTAAAAGTCCAGTTTTTATTTCTTTTCCAATTATTTTGCGATACTCTCCTTTATGATATTCGTTTAGAGCAAGAGATCTAATAACAAGTGATGCTGTTTGAGTGCCTGCATTACCTGCACTAGCAAGAAGAAGGGGGATAAAACTAGACATTATGATTACTGTTGCAATTTGACTTTCGAATTTATTAATAATTAAAGATGAAAAAATCCCAAGAACCATTAAAAGAATTAACCATGGTAATGAACTCTTAACAAGGCTCATAATTGATGATTCTCGGTAACTTTTTTCAAGTGGCGCAACAGCAGCCATTCTAGCGATATCTTCTGTATGTTCTTCAACGATGACATCGATAATATCATCAACTGTAATAACACCAACCATTTTATTATCTTTATTTAAAACAGGAAGAGTTGTTTTATCATAACGTTTAAATAAACGTGCAACTTCCTCTTGATCAGTTGAAACATGTACAAAAACGGGCTCAATTTTTGCAATCTCGGCTATTTCTTCATTATCTTCTGCAAAAATTAATTTATCTAAACCTACAACTTCAACTAAATTTCTTTTATTATCAATGATAAAAATATCGTAAATAGTAATTGCGTCTTGACCATTTTCTCGGATGTAATCTAGAGCTTGTTTAACAGTTAGGTTACCGCGCAATTCAATATATTCAGTAGTCATTAATGAACCAGCGGTATAGGGCTGATAATTTAAGATGGTATTAATATCTCGTCTTGTTTCCTTGTCTGCTTTTTGTAGTACTCTATTTACAAGATTAGAAGGCATATCTGTTAAAAATTTAACAATATCATCTGTGTATGTATTTTCAATTAAATCCTTAATTTGTTTATCGCTAAAAAGCTCAATTAATCGATTTTGTTGTTCAGTGCTAAGCTCAGTAAAAACCTCCGCAGTATATTCACTTTCAACTGTTCTAAAAACAAATAGAAGTTTTGAAACATCCTCAATACTATTAGCAGCATCTGCAAAGTCAACAGGTTCAATCGTGTTACAAAATTCTCGTAATGCTTTAACATCACGGTTATCAATAATGATTCTTAAATGTTCTAATAATTCAAATTTATCTTCCATAATTATGTCTCTTTTTACTATACACCAATGAAATAGTTTTTTCTACTTATAATGTCGCAGGGCGACGTTATAATAAAAGACCTTTTTTAATTGTATTAAATAAGTATATTGTCACAAATAAGGCTTAGATAATGCTATAATACACATTGAAGGGAATTTGATAATATGGAAAAGAAAATATTAGTTGAAACATCTGCTCGTCATCTTCACGTTACACAAGAACATTTGGAAATCCTTTTTGGGAAAAGTGCTAAATTAGAAGAAAGAGCACCACTTAGTCAACCTGGTCAATATGTATCACGTCAAAGAGTTACAATTGTTGGACCAAAACGATCAATTGAAAGAGTATCAATTTTAGGTCCTACTAGAAAAGAGTCTCAAGTTGAAATTAGTTTAACGGACGCTAGAACTCTAGGAATAGAAGTGCCAGTTCGCCTTAGCGGTGATATAAAAGGAAGCCCAGGTGTTAAACTTGTAGGTCCAGCTGGGGAATTAACAATTGAAGAAGGTTTAATCGTTGCGAAACGACATATTCATATGACGAATGAAGATGCTAAACGTTTTAATGTTAAACATAATGACAACGTGTCAGTCTTAGTTAATACAAAAGATAGGAAAATTGTTTTTGGTGATGTTCTAATCCGTGTTAGTGATACTTTCAAACTAGCAATGCACATTGATACTGATGAAAGTAATGCTGCTGGTATTAGCGGCGAAACATTTGGAACAATTGTAAAAAATAGCTAACAAGAGGACGCATCAGCGTACTTTTTTGTTGACCAAGCAACTATAAAAGGTTATATTTAATTAGGTATAAATACCTTATCAAGAACTACATATAGGGGAATTAATGTAGTAGCAACTCTCGTTGAGTAAGTGCTGTCCCTAGCAGGTTATACCTGAGCGATAAGGAAGTAATAAAAAATAATTACTTTCTTCGCAAAGTAATTTTTTTAAAGGAGTATATTATGAACGACCTACATTTATTTACTAGTGAATCAGTAAGTGAAGGACATCCTGACAAAGTTTGTGACCAAATTAGTGATGCGATTTTAGATGCTGTTCTTTCCTTAGATAGTAAGGCAAGAGTAGCATGCGAAACTTTTGCTATGAAAGACCATATTATTATTACGGGTGAAATATCCAGCAAAGAGCATCCGGATTATGCAAAAATAGCCCGAAATGTATTAAAAAGAATTGGTTATACAAGTGAAGAGGTAGGAATTAATGCAGATACATGTCGCGTAGATGTTTTACGAAATACTCAAAGTCCTGATATTGCAATGGGAGTTAACCGTAAGGATAAATATTCTCAAGGAGCAGGTGATCAAGGTATGATGTTTGGTTACGCTAGTAATGAGAGTGAAAATTATATGCCTCTTGCCATTGTAATAGCTCATAAGCTTGTAAAAGTTGCATCTTCTATGCGAAAAGAAGGCAAATTTAAAGGTGCGCGACCAGACATGAAATCACAAGTAACTATTGATTACACAAAACCTAAAAGACCTCGAGTTGATAATGTGCTAATGTCTATACAACATGAACCAGATGTAGATATGGAATTATTTAGAAAATTCATTCATGAAAAGATAATGATTCCAGTAGTCAAATCCTTCAATTTAAATGAAGATTTTAAATGGCTAATAAATCCAACAGGTCGTTTTGTAACTGGTGGGCCAAAAGGAGATACTGGATTAACGGGTCGTAAGATTATCGTTGACACATATGGAGGATATGCTCGGCATGGTGGTGGATGTTTTAGTGGCAAAGACCCTAGTAAAGTTGATCGTTCTGCAGCATATATGGCGCGCTATATTGCTAAAAACCTAGTAGCAGCAGGAGTAGCGGATAGAATTGAAATTCAACTAAGTTACGCAATCGGTGTTGCAGACCCATTAAGTGTTTCATTTTCAACTTTTAAGACTGCTAAGTATAGTGATCATGTTATTTTATTGTTAATTAGAAACCTTTTTGATTGTCGCCCTGGTGTTATTATTGAACAATTTTCACTAACTAAACCAACCTTCAAATATGAAGATACTGCTTCATACGGTCATTTTGGTCGAAATGATTTAGATCTCCCGTGGGAAAGGCTAGATAAAGTCGAGCAAATTAAGGCTGAACTAGCAAAAATAGAAAAATAATTAGTTCTAAAAAAAACTAGATTTCAACTATTTAGGGGTACTAAATTGTCCCTAAATTGTTTATAATAAAAGTGGATAAGCTCACATATATAATTTAGAAAGGAGCACGATAGATGAAATACCAAATTGTTGGCAAAAACATCGTCGTAACAGATGCCATTCGTCGTACATTAGAAAAGAAACTATCGAGAATGGATAAGTATTTTGTTATTGATGATACTGTTGATTGCCGCGCTGTAGTAAGTAGCTACAGAGATGTAAAAAAAGTGGAGATAACAATCTTCACCAAACAAATGACGTTCCGTGTTGAAGAAAAGAACTCGGATCTCTATGCAGCTGTCGATAAAGCAATCGACAAGTTAGAAGGACAAATGAGAAAACTTAAAACTCGGATGTCTCGTCGCAATCGTCAAAGTTTAGGAGAATCGATTGCCTTTGAAAATTTTGAAGCGGAAGCAAACTTGACCAAAGAACAAGCTCAAGTAGTCCGCACAAAATCAATCTTTTTAGAACCAATGAGTCTAGAAGAAGCAATCATTAGAATGGAAGCACTTGATCATAGTTTCTTTCTCTATCTAGATCAAGATGATAAATTAATTTCGCTTCTATATCATCGTAATGATGGGGGATATGGCTTAATTCAAGCTGAAAACAAAATTAAGTAAACGATTTTAAATTACAAAAAGGACTGCTAGCAGTCCTTTTTTATGCGAAAATAGGGTCAATATCTTAAATCTTTCCTATTTTCGCTAAGATATTGTATAATATCTTGCGAGGTCAAAAATGAGTAAAGTTATAGCAACAGATTTAGATGGTACACTCTTCTATCCAAGACGTAAAATTGGCATGATTCCATACAGGAATCTTAAATTTTGTCGTAAGTTGATTAATGAAGGAAATGAACTAGTTCTTGTAACTGGACGTTCTCATTTTTATACAATGTTAGTAGAAGAGAAAATTGAATCATCACTCGATGTAATTGGTATGAATGGTGCTTTTATTATTGTTGATGGTCAAATTAAAGAAGAGCATTTTTTAGATAAAGAAGTTCTTGATTTATATAAAGACATTACTACTCGCTTTAATATTTTAGGTTGTATGATTATGAGCAAAAGATACCCTCTATTAATTACTGGACCTCATTTTAACTGGGTGAAACGGCTTTTTTATCGTATATACTACTGGACACAAGGGGTATACGCTGAAAAGTTTTTACTTTCTCGTTCTTTATTTCAAAAAGAATTAAGAAGTGGTAGGGTTTATAAACTAATGTTCTTTTTTGGACTTGGTAAAGATGGACATGACAAGGCTAACAAAGCAAATAAATACATCCGCGAACGTTACGGTGACTCTTTTGAAGCATCATGGTCGCATTTGTTTATTGAAATTACACCGAAAGGTTGTTCAAAAGGTGAGAGTCTTAAAAAATACCAAAAATATAAAGGTGTTAGTGATGAAAACATCTATGTTGTTGGTGATTCTGGTAATGACATTTCTATGTTCAAGGAATATTATGAAAACTCCTTTTGTATGAAACATAGTTCACTAGCGGTAAAAAAATATGCTAAACACATTTTAAGACGATTTTATGATCTTCAGGCATATTTATAAATTAGGAGGATATTAATATGAACACAACTAGCCATTATATAATGGGAATTTATCAACTAAATTTGTTACTTCGCGATTCATTGGAATATATGTTACCAAATCGCACATTTACTGTTGATGTATACGAAAAACGACAAAAAGGTATTGCCTCACTTTTAAGTGAAAATTCACCTTTTTCCTCGTTTGTAAAAAATAACGGTGAAAAAGCCGAGGAAGTAATGAATAACTTCCGAAATTTTGAAGTTGAAGTCTATAGCGACAAAGGATCAATCGTTAAAATTCATAGTGATCAAGTTGAAGTCGATCAAGCTAAGCATATTGCTTTTTATGAAATGGTCGTAGGTTTATTTCAAACGGTTGAAGATATTTTACAAGGATATTTAAATCATGCTAAAAAAACAAATACATATGAAGAGAGCTTAGAAAAAGCAATTGACAGCAATGAATATTATTTTAGAACTCTTTCTCATCTTGTCATCGTTCATGATTTAATTAAGGCTTTTAATGAGTTTCAAGTCGCAATGAGAGAATCAAAAGGTGAACCATCACCAGTAGCCAACTTTATTAACGATGATATTACAAAATATTATGGTTTTATCGCTTTTCAAAAGAAACATAATCGCGTAAAAGATGCTTCTTATCACGAAATGCTTGATAAAGTTAATATGCTTGTTCAAGCCATGAGCGGTAAAAGATCTCTTCCAGAAGGAACAACATTCCCAGATTTATTTAAGGACGTTGAACAATCAATTCTTAAAGAAGCTGAAAAAAGCGAAGCACTTTGGAAAGTCACTTTTGCACCAGTTATGAATGAATACATTAAATTTTCAAAAGAAGCAGCCGAAAAAGCACAAAAGAAGATGGAAAATTTAGCATAAGCTAAAACATTAGGAAAAATAGTATGAATAAAGTAGGATTCATTGTTGATTCAACGGCAATTATTGCGCTTGATTTAATAGAAAAATATCAAATAGAAATTGTTCCGCTTTTTGTTACGGTTGACGGAGTTACAAAACTTGGCAAAGATATTGATGATGATAAGTTTGAAAAAGACTATAGTACATTTAAAAAAACTACAACAAGTTCTCCAACCCCTAATGCCTTTCTAGAAGCATATCAAAAACAATTTGAGCGTGGATTTAAAGATATTATCGTTTTGCCACTTTCTGAAAAATTAAGTGGAACTCATCAAACTGCTATCGTTGCTAGGTCTCTTTTAAGTGAAGAAAAACAGCAACATGTACACATTGTTAATACCCTTAATGCTTCAATTGGCATTGATGCTTTTTTTGAAGGTATGCGGGATGCACTTGAAAACGATTTAGATGTTGGCGAGCTTATATCGTTAATTGAAAAAAGAAATGAAAATGCGCTTGTTATTTTTGAAGTTAATGAACTTAAACATTTATACAATGGTGGTCGTTTAAGCAGACTTAAATATATTGTTGGAGATTTACTCAAAATTAAGCCTTTGATAGAGTTCAAAGAAGGTTCACTAAAAGCAATCGGAATTAACAGAAACCGCATGAAAAATATTGAAATGGTTGTAAATCGAGTAGTAAATCTTGCACAAAAATGCAAAAATATTTTCGTAAACATTTTTTATAGAAGTGAAATATCTAAGAAATCATTAGAAATTATAAAAGAAAAATTAAAAGAAAAAATTCCTAATTTAAAAATAGCGACATCACTTCGCCTTGATCCAGTTTTCTTAACTCATGTTGGAAATGAAGGATATGGCGTTGCAGTTTGTGCTTATAATTAGTAGAATTTAAGTTGAGGTTATTAATTATGAAGAAAAGAAGAACTATGAAAAAAATCAATGTAAATATCGCTGAACTTGTTATGTGTATCATTGGTGCATTAATTAGTATTGGTGGACTTACATTAGCAATTTTAGGTATTGTTGCACGTAATTTATCAGACATAGAAAATTCAATTCGTCAAAATCAAGATAAGTTAATTGCAGCAACTAAGTTAAACTTTCAACAACTTGGTGCAATAATTATGCTCTTTGGCGTAATTGTTATTACAATTACTATAGTTGTCGTTGCTAAAAAAGTCGATTTAGAAGAAGAAAAGCGTTCAAGAAGAGCTCAACGTTTATCACTTATTATGGATGGTAAAGATGAAGAGCCACGTGAAACTGAAGTTGAAGAATAAATAAAAGTTAAATATATGAATAAAAACCCGCGAGGCGGGTTTTTATTCTGGCGGAGAAAGAGGGATTTGAACCCTCGCGAGGCCTAAACCTCCTACCGGTTTTCGAGACCAGCCCCTTCAGCCGCTTGGGTATTTCTCCGTATAAAGCATTATATCATAGGCTAAAAGTTGGAAAAACAAAATTGTATAAAGAGTTAATAAACATCTCAAATTTGCACCAAATTGTTATTTTATTAGCGATAAACGCTAATATGTTATTTTTTTATTCCTTCGTGTATAATAGATATGTTATTAAAAGGAGAGCAAAAGCATGGATAGCTTAATTGAATTTTTACAAGAATATCCTATTTTTGTTGGTGTACTTTTATCGCTTATTGTCCTATTATCGGTATTACTTCTTTTTTATTTGATTACCAAAAAGCAAGATCGTAAAATTACAACAACTATGCAAGAAAGTATTAATACGGTTCGTGTTTTTGTTGTTGACTTTGGTAATGATAGAGCGACTTACTTTAATAAACGTGATTTTGGGAAACGTCAAAGTGGTACATTAGATATTTTCTTTCGTCAATTTGAATTAAATGCTGCAACAGAAATAGAGCAATGGCTCGAGAATCTTTTAGCAGATAAGAAGAATACTCCAACATGGTTTGAAGCAGATGTAAACATTGAACGAAAAAAGGCAACTTTCTTTTCTCTTCTTCAAGTAATTCATATTAACCGTGAAAAAGAAATAATTTATTTAGAAAGTCATCTTTTACAGTACTTAACACCAAAAAATCAAATTAATAAGAAAATGTCTCAAAAAGCAAGGCACCCCTATTCGCTTGAAGAGTTTGATCACCTTTTTCATCGTGCGAAAAGGAAAAACCGTGGTTTATTGATGTTGATTAGGTTTTATAAAATTCATCGTCAAAAAGAAAGTGAACCTGATATAGAAAAACTTCTTTTAACGCAATTAAAAGATCGAGTTACTCTATTTTTAACTGCCTCTCGAGTACTAATAGAAATTAGTAACATGGAGGTTGCTGTTTTTGATTTAAGATCAAGCGATTTTCAAATTGCACGGCAAATTGCACGGTCTTTGCGTGAATATCTAAATAGATATATCGATATTAACGGTATCAGCGGTTATGGTTTTACTATTGGAGTTGTTTCAGCAAGTGACTTTGGTGAATGTGTTGATTTAATTGATACAACTCGTGAAATGGCAATTGCAGCAGAGAAGAACCCTGAACAAATTGCCTACTATGACCGTCTACGACCAATGATTAATCTAGATAACACATTCTTTAGAAAAGAGCTAGATTTAGTAATAAAAGATAAACGACTTTATGTTAGTTTTAGACCAATTGTTGATGCAAGAAGCGGTGATGTTTATGGTTATTTTAGTTATATTGAACCATCGCAGTCAATCTTTAATAACTTTAATGAAATTAAGGAATTTGCTCTAAAAACTGAACGAGAACGTGAATTATTTTCAGTAATGTCGCGAAATATTCTTACAAAGTTTTTTAATCAAAGAACTAGCGATAAGCACTATTTATTTTTAAATGTTCTTATTAGTGATTTTCAAGCTATTTCAAATAGTTTAAGTAGAATGAATCATGCTGATAATATTCCGCTTGTCCTTCTTTTTGATGAAGAAGATGTTTCAATGTCTGCTCTTTCTTCAGATGTAACCATTGAGAAACTAACGAAAATTAAAAATTATGGCTTTGACCTAGGTTTAACAATTTCAAACACCGAACTTACGATGCCAGCTGCTCTATATGGAACTTTTGATTATTTTGTTGTTGATGAAAAAAATGTTAAAAACATTAAAAAAGATCAAAGAAAATTAAATTTCTTACTATCAACGCTTGGTAAACTTTTAAAATACAACAAGGAAATTATTGTTACAGATTTACCAGGCTGGAGCGAAATAGAATATATGGTTCGAAGCGGAATTAATTTAGTTAGCGCAGAAGAAATTGCTAAAAAGAACTCAATGGTTGTTCCACTTGAAATAAAGAAAATTACGAAAGTAAATTCGTTTACGAAATAGAAGTGAGGAAATTATGAAAAAGGAATTTAAAAACGAAGCAATTACAAGACAAAGTGAAGACTTTGCCCGGTGGTATACCGATGTGTGTCGTAAGGCCGAATTAATGGACTATAGTTCTGTTAAGGGTTTCATTATTTATCGCCCGTATGGTTATGCGATTTGGGAACATATTCAAAATTATTTAGATCGACGATTTAAAGAAACTGGACACGAAAATGTTTATATGCCACTTGTTATTCCTGAATCATTATTTCAAAAAGAAAAAGATCATGTTGAAGGATTTGCTCCAGAGACATTAATTGCCACTATTGGCGGTGCTAATAACCTCGAAGAAAAGTTAATTATTCGACCAACTAGTGAAGTTCTTTTTTGTGACCATTTCGCAAAAATCATTTCAAGTCATCGTGATTTACCAAAAAAATACAATCAATGGTGTAGTGTTGTTCGTTGGGAAAAAACTACTCGTCCTTTCCTTCGAGGAGCAGAATTTCTTTGGCAAGAAGGTCATACAATGCATGCAACTAAGGAGGAAGCAGAAAAAGAAGCACTTGATATGCTCTATATTTATGAAGCGATGGGTAAAGAACTTTTAGCAGTCCCGTTCCTAGTTGGTAGGAAAACAGAGAATGAAAAATTTGCAGGAGCTGAAATTACATATACAATAGAAGCTCTTATGCCAGATGGAAAAGCTCTTCAAAGTGGAACAACGCATTATTTTGGTGATGGATTTGCAAAAGCATTTAATATTGCTTATCAAAACAAAGAAAATGTGTTAGTTAATCCTTTCCAAACAAGTTGGGGTGTTTCTACACGATTAATTGGTTCAATTATTATGGCTCATGGCGATGATAATGGTCTTTCACTTCCACCATATGTTGCACCAATTCAAGTTGTTATTGTTCCAATTCAAATGCAAAAAGAGGGCGTTTTAGCAAAGGCGAATGAAATTAAGGCCCGTTTAGAAGCAAAAGGAATTCGCGTTAATCTTGATGATAGTGACCGAACACCGGGCTGGAAATTTAGTGAATATGAAATGAAGGGCGTTCCGCTTCGTCTTGAAATTGGTCCACGCGATATTGCTAATGGCGTCGTTAGTGCTGCGATTCGTTACAATGGAAAAAAACTCGTTTTAAACGAAAAAGATCTTGAAGTTGAAATTCCAAAGCTTTTAAAAGATATTCATGAAGCATTGTATAAGAAAGCTCATGATTATTTCTTAGAACACCTCACCGAAGTTCATACCGAAGAAGAACTTGCAGATGTTTTAGAAAACAAAGGTGGCTACGCTATAATAATGTGGTCTGGTGAACAAGAAGTGTTAGATCAAATCAAAGAAAAATATAGTGCTACTGCAAGATGTCTACCTTTTGAACAAACACCATTTGCCAAAAAATGTTTAATAAGTGGCAAACCTGCAAAATTTGTTGTTATTATTGCGAAAGCATATTAATATTTACATTACAACGCTAATTATGATATATTAATTAAGCGTTTTGGAGTAGTACCCAAGTTGGTGAAGGGGCTTCCCTGCTAAGGAAGTAGGTCGGGTAACTGACGCGAGAGTTCGAGTCTCTCCTACTCCGCCATTAAAAAAATCACATCAAGTGATTTTTTTCTTTTACTTCTAAAGTAAAAACGCCGCTAAGCCGCGTATTATTTTATACTGGAATTAGTCCAGGGAATATGTGGTTTATTATGTCTATTATATACTCAACGACAAATGTAAGATTATCAGTAAAATATAAGTAAACGACTGCGCCAATGACGGCAGCAAAAATAACAAGAGCAATAATTGAAAGAATGCGTGAAAAAATACGAGCAGCTTGATTTGGTTTACTTGCAAGAACGAGTGAAATTGTAGCAAAAATCACCGCTAAAGGATTTAAAAGAAGCGAAAGAATAGCAAATGTAATTGCTCCGCCTTTTTTTCTTTTTGGTTTTTTTTCAACAACAGGAGTAGTTTCAACAACTGAAGTTTTTTCAGTAGAAGGAGTTTCTTCCACTATAGGAGGGAGAGTTTGTGCTTCTACGGGTACGGGCGTTTCTCTTTTTGCAGGAACTGTTTTTTCTTTTGGATCTTTAACGCTAGTAAAAACTAATGATTGTTCATGTTTTTTTCGTCGTTCTTTTCGATATAGTTTTTCTAATTCTTCTAAAACATCAGTAACTATTTTCTTATTATCTTGCATATGAAGTTGACGGGCTTCTTGATCAATTAAAAAAACATGCCGAGTGCCAAGTTTTAATCCTCCAACTGGTTTTGCAATTTGCAAGACAGCATAGTCTTGATCATTATAGGGAATCAAGGCGAGCTGAATGTATTCAAAGACCGTACCATTAACATCTTGAATAAAAATATTTTCCTTACTATTAACATCATATAGTTGTTCAACAATGTCTCTTTTTTGCATATTATTTCTCCTATTTCTTATTAATTTAATTCTAATTTAGTTTTGTTGAGTTTGTCAATTAGACAAATAGTCTAAATGACAATATTTTTTATAAAATAAGATGAAGAAGAGAACTTGCTTCTTCAAGTGCTTGCTGTGCTTTTTCTATCATTTCAATAATAGTAATTACAAGTAATAAACTTTGGGCGATAATACCAATAATTGCACTGACACGTGCTGCTAATAGTTCCTCTTGCACTGGATCTACTTTTGTAATAATCAAGGAAGCTATACCAAAAGGAATACCAAAAAATATTGAAATAACCCCAAAAACGAGGGCAAGATATCTACGTTTTGATTTCTTTACAGGTTTTTGAGTAGTATTAGTAATAACCTCAACTTCAACATTTTCGACTATTTTTTCATTACAATGAGGACAAGAAGTTACTGGATCAAGAATTTCTTTTCCGCAGTTAGGACAAAACATAGTATTCTTCCTTTCTTAAATCATTTTAACTATTGTAATTTTACCAAGATAGAATCAAAACGACAATAAAACTAAATAAAACAAGTTTTTGTTAACATAATATGTTAATATGAACATATGATGAAGAGAAATAGAATAACTGTACTTTTGTTACTTTCAACCTTGCTATTTTCGTGTCAATCGCCAAGACCACCTGTTGGAACAAGCGATGAAAGCGAAACAACTTTTGATTCGACCACAACAACTGATGGGTCGGAACATGTAAGCGATACAACGAGCGAAACTTCAAGCGAACCAGAATTACCGCCAATTAGTTATGTTCAAGTATTTGCCCCTACACTTTACTCTCATGTTTATGCCTGGATTAATGAGAGCGGAGGTGTTAATGAATTAGTTGGTGGTTGGCCAGGCACCCTTTTAAAACCATAGGATGATGATTGGAAAACATATGATTTCCAAGGCTATACCGCCTTAAATGTCATTTTTAGCACAGGTAGTAGTGCTAATCAAACACAAGATCTTTCTATTGATGGAGCAGGATACTATTGGTATTACAACGGTAATCTTACTAATCAAAAGCCTGGTACTGGTGGAGGTGGAGGAGGAAATAGTGAAGGTGAAACTTCATATCCAGATTTACCAACTTATGAAGCGCAAGATTGGAGAGATTTCCCATTTTGGAACGAATATCCTTCCTCTTATTGGACGACAATAAATAAATATAACGGAAACAGGAAAGACTTCCGTAATGAATCCATCTACTTTACAATAACCACGCGCTTTTATGATGGTGACCCCTCAAACAATGTTCATTGTTGGGACGGAAACAATCCAGATAGCGATAAAGCTTGGCGGGGTGATTTTAAAGGTTTAATTCAAAAAATGGATTATATTAAAGCACTTGGTTTTACAGCAATTTGGATTACTCCAATTGTGCGTAATGCTTCAGGCTATGATTATCATGGCTATCATGCTCTTAACTTTAGAATGGTTGATGAGCGATATTTATCAGAAGATGTTTCATTTCAAACTGTAATAAATGAAGCGCACGCGCGCGATATGAAAATTATTCTTGATGTTGTCTTTAACCATACTGGTAATTTTGGTGAAGAATATCTTTTCCCAATGTTTACCAAACAAGGAACTGACTATGGAAACTTTTCTAGTTTAGTTAAGCTACCTGGTGCTCCTTTACCTGCAAATTATGACTCTTTAAATCATGGTCAGCAATATGATGCTCGAATTGCAGCAATGAAAAATACACGTAATGACGGTAGTGATCCAAATTATATTTATCATCACTATGGACATTTCTCGTGGGAATCATTTGGAGAACAAGTCGCTCAAATTGCCGGAGACTGTGTTGATTTAAATACTGAAAACCCAGTAGTAGCAGAATATCTCGTTAAAGCTTATGGCGAATTTATTAGAATGGGTGTTGATGCTTTCCGTATCGATACGCTTAAACATATATCAAGACTTACTATGAATAATTATTTCTTCCCTGCTCTTTATGAGTTTGCAAGAAGATGTGGTAACGATCATTTCCATATGTTTGGAGAAGTGTGTGCTAGGGTTCGTGGTGTTTGGAACCACAATATTCCTGCATTAAGTGCCCCATTTTACACATGGAAAGAAAATAAAGAATATCCATGGGGAGATACAATAACTAACTTAAATAGTATTGAACTTGCCTATAATGATAACAGTTCGGTTAGCAATGAAAGAACATCGCAAAATGCTAAATTAAATGGAATTGCTTATCATACACCTAATTATTCTCAAAGTTCACGTGTTGGAGTAATTGATTTTCCAATGCACTGGAATTTCCAATATGCACGTGATGCATTCAATGTTGCTGTAAGCAACGATCATTTCTATAACGATGCAACATATAATGTAATGTATGTCGATAGTCATGACTATGCTCCTGATTGTATTGAAAGGATGAGATATGTAGAAGGAACAGATGCATGGGCTGAAAATATGTCATTAATGTGGACTTTTAGAGGAATTCCTTGCTTATATTACGGTTCAGAAATAGAATTTCAAAAAGGAAAGTTGATTGATCAAGGACCAAATATTTTACTTAGTGAATCTGGAAGAGCTTATTACGGCGATCATATTGAAGGTAGCGTTAATGTAAGCGAATTTGGTAAATACAGTAACGCTACTGGCGCACTTGCATCGACATTAAATAAACCTCTTGTTCGTCATTTAATGAAACTAAACCAAATTCGCTTAGCAATTCCGGCTTTATCAATGGGACAATATACGACACAAGGAGTAAATGGCAATATGGCCTTTATTCGTCGCTATACTGTTGGTGGTACGGATTCTTTAGCCTTAGTTACTATAAGTGGAGGAGCAACATTTAGTGGTATTCCTAATGGAACTTATGTTGATGTAGTTACTGGTCAAAGAGTTAATGTAACTGGTGGCTCACTTAATGTATCACTAAGTGGAAAAGGTAATCTTCGAGTATTTGTTTTAGAAAATTCTTCCACTGGTACACTTGGTAAAATTGGTGAAACAACAACATATTTAAAATAGACTAATAGCGATCAAAAAAGGAGTTCGTTTTGAATTCCTTTTTTTATTTGTATGCGTAAATTTTGGTTACTTTTTTGATATTAAATAAAAAAAGAACCTTTAATTTGATGATAAAAACAAAAATACAATTATGATTTTTCAAATTGAGGGCTATTTTGCACGATATTTAAATTAAATATGTATAAAGCCAAAAAAATAGTGATTTTTGTTTACTTTTTGCAGTGTTTTTTCACATTATTTTGCTATAATGTTTATGCAACCCTATGGTTAGAAAGAAGGTAGTTTTCAATGGAAGATTTTAAAGAGGTAATATTACAGTTTCATAGTTGGTATTTTTGGCTTAACTTCGGATTAGCCATGATTGTATTAATAATCTTTGTTGTTTTTTTATGTAAACATCTTGGTAGTAAATTTATTAAACTATTTTACGCTATTAATGTACCCCTTATCGCACTTGCTGCCCTTTTTAAATTAGACCTTCTTTTAATTGTTGCACTTATTTTATTTATCACAGGAAGTATTGCTTTCATTTATGGAAACATAGTTCAATTTAGAGCAAATATTATTAATTTATTTGATCGTCAAATTTCAAAAAGTTCTTTAAATCGAAATAAAAGAAAATTTAGAAAGATTTATGATGAAGAAGCAGTTTATCATGAACTTGAAATTGCAGTTGATTTTCTTTCGAAAACTAAAACAGGTGCACTAATCACGCTTGAAAGAGGAACTCTTTTAGATGACATCATTACAAATGGAACACAAATTGATGCTCCGGTTAAAGCCCAACTATTAATGACAATTTTCCATAAAGGTACTGCACTTCACGATGGCGCAGTTGTCATTCGTGACAACGTTATTATTGCCGCTAGTGTTTATTTTAAACCTTCAACTAAGCCCTTATCTGGTAAAGTTGGTTCAAGGCATAGAGCCGCGTTAGGAATTAGTGAAACGACTGATTCAGTAACTATTGTTGTAAGTGAAGAAACCGGCCGAATTTCAATAGCCTACAAGGGTGTGTTGCAACCCATTAGCCGCGATAATTTCTATCGCGCATTAGTAGAATATATGCAAATAGAAACCGCAGAACTTAACAATGAATAAATATTTTGGAACAGATGGAATTAGAGGAAAAACAAATGTCGAACTAACTCCGACATTAGCTTTTAAAATTGGTCGTTATTTAGGCGAATATCATAATAAGAAAAAAAGAAATACCGTTTTAATTGGGCGTGATACAAGAATTAGTGGTTCAATGCTATTGCACTCTATTGTAGCTGGTTTACTATCTTCAGGCACTGATGTTGTGGATTTAGGTGTTACAACAACTCCCTCGGTTGTTTATCTTACAAAAAAGCATAAGTTTAATTACGGAATAATTATTACGGCATCGCATAACCCCTATTATGATAACGGTATAAAGGTAATTAACGAAAATGGTGATAAAATTTCACAAAAATTAGAACATGCGATTAATGAATATTTAAACAAAGAAGAAGATGATCTTCCTTTAAAAAAAGAAGATGATATTGGCACTTATACATATAATGGTAAACTTTTACTTGATTATGTAGATCTTATTAAAGCGAACATTAAAATTACATCAAATTTAAATATCCTTTTTGATTTAGCAAATGGTGCAGCAAGTAAAGTTGCTCCACTTGTTTTAAAGGATTTAGCTATTAATAATGAAATCATTAATGCAATGCCGAATGGCATTAACATTAACGCAAGTTGCGGCTCAACTTATCTAGAAACCTTAAGTAGTAAGATTAAAGAAAGAAAAGATGAATTTGATTTAGGTGTTGCCTTTGATGGAGATGGTGACCGTGTGCTTTTAGTTGATAAAGATGGTAATAAATTAGATGGTGATCACATAATATTTATTGCTGCTAGATGCATGCAAAAACTAGGTAAACTTAACAAAAACACTGTCGTTTTAACAGTAATGAGTAATTTAGGTCTTCTTAATGCGTTAAAAAAAGAAGGTATTAAATACGAAATTGTTGATGTTGGCGATAAATATGTTCAGGCTAAAATTAACGAAGAAGGATATTCACTTGGCGGTGAACAAAGTGGCCATATTATTTTTGGCAATCTTTTAAATAGCGGTGATGGTCTTTTAACAATTTTGTATTTACTAACTCTATTAGAAGAAGCAAAACTTACAATTGAGGAAGCTCTTAACGGCTTTGCTAAACTTCCACAGGTTTTAATAAATGTAAATGTCTCAAATAAAAATAAAGTAATGAAGGATGAAGGACTTCTTAAACTTGCTAAAAAGATTACAACTGAATTAGGAACAAATGGAAGGCTTCTATTACGAGCTAGCGGCACAGAACCAAAAATTAGAATCATGGTAGAAGCAGAAACAGTCCTAAAATGCGAACATTATTGTGATTTAGTTAAGCAATATATTGAAGCAATGTAAAAAAAAAGATTCGGCAGTGCCGAATCTTTTTTTATTAGTATTTTTTATTTTGGTCCGAAATCGTTTCGATATAACCAAGCATCAAGTAGGAATTCTGCTTTTTGAATACTATTACTACCAGTGAAACTAATAAAAGCGGTTTGAACACCTTTAGCAGTTACACCATTTGTAAAGTCAACGACAAATATAGTTGGAGTAACAAAGGTATCAACATTAGCTTCTTGAATCTTAGTAATTGTTTCATCACTTATTCCATCGTTAATGTAGTAATTTGATTGTTGAGCACTACCTGCAAATTCTTCAAAGTAAAGAATATTTCTAACTAATAGGGCATCAAATGCTGATTTACATTCGTCATCACCTTTATAATCGTCATTTTTCCAATCTTCTTTGGTTTCTTGATCTACGAAAATTGTTTTAAGACCAAAGGCAGCACCGCCTAGTTTTTCTTTACTAAATTTACTCATAGTATCAAAACCTTCTTGCATTTGGTCACAATATGTACACTTATTTTCACCTTGAATAAATGCTAAGAAGAACTTTTGTCCATCTAAATTAGAAGATAGACCATTTTCATTTTCGTAAATATCATCAAGTAATTTTTGTGCATCGCTATCAACAGCACCTTTTAGAGAAACTTGGTAATTTTTATAAAAAGCATCTGGGCTATTTCTTTTATCGTTTAATTCTTTAATTCCATTGTAAATAGGGGTAATTGAAAAGATAATTGCAAAAATAACACCAACGATAAGCAATGGTTGAATCCATGCTGTTTCTTTAATCCATTGCCAGATTCTTACGAAGAATGCGCCAATGGCACCGAGTATTTTTTTCATACTGAGTCCTCCTATATAAAATATAGCACTATAATAATATCACCGTACGCGTGCGAATTCAACAAAGAAAACTATAAAAATTACTCATATATCATAAAGTGGTTTTATTCATTGCAAGAAACATAGTTTCTTATTATAATCAATATCGGTACATATTAATGAAAAAGAAAAGAAATATTATTAGAGAAATTAAAGCATACTTAAAGGAAAGACCCAAGCTCTCAATTGCAGCTCAATATGCCTATTCATTCTTTATGTGTGTGATTAGTGCATTTATGGTCGGTCTTAGTTTTAGACTATTTGTTGCTCCTGCTGAATTACCAGAAGGTCAGATATATTTTGTTACAGGAGGAGTAAGTGGATTAGCTCAAAACATAGTCAAATTTGTAGCGGATATTTTAAAAGTCCAAAATGTAAATCGAAGTTTACTTCAATCCATTTTATATTTTTCGCTTAATATTCCTGTTATGTTACTAGGTTGGTTTAAAATTGGACGACGTTTTACGTTTTTTTCGGTAATGAATGTTTTTCTAACATCACTATTTATTTCAATTATTCCAGTTTCATGGGAAAAGGCAGTTATAATAGATTCTCAACTAACAAGAACATTATTCGCCGGCATTTTGGCGGGTTTTGCAGGGGCAATTGCGCTAAAATCTAATGTTTCGCGAGGCGGAATGGACATTGTTTCCTATTATTTCGCGAATAAAAAAAGTACAGATGTTGGTAAATACTCTGTTATTTTAAATGGTGTTGTTCTTATTATCTTTTTTATTCTTAATTTGTTTGATGAAAATCCGAGTTCAAATGCTCTTACGGCAGTTATATATTCTGTTTTATACTTAGTAATGAGTTCAATCGTCATAGATGCAATTCATATTCGTAACAAAAAAACACAATTACAAATATTTACTAGCAATGAAGAACTAGCCAAAGCACTTATTAATAATTTTCCACATGGAGCAACTACGGTAGGCGGAATAGGCGTCTATAGTAGTGAGGCAAAAACGATTATTTACATGACAGTATCAAGTAATGAAGTTAATGATGCTGTCACTCTTATTCGTGAACTTGATCCTAAGGCTTTCATAAATGTTATTGATGTTAGACAGATACATGGAAAATTCTTTATTCCCCCTATTAAGTAGGTTATAATTTAGATAAGGAGATTAAAAATGGAAAACGAAGAAAAGAAAATTGTTGACAGTGAAAATGTCGAAGAAAAACCTGAAAAAGCAGTTAAAGAAGAACCAAAATCTGAACCTGTAGAAGAACCAAAGGTTGAAAAAACGCCAAAACCAAAAGGAAAAAGAATGACTTTTAAAGAATTCTTAGGCTTACCTGCAGTACTAGTTTTAGTTCTATTTACATTCTTAACATACGCATTTTATAATGCAATTCAAATGATTGAATGGCTTGATGCAGTTAGTGGCTTTGATGGAGTAGACCGTGCCCCAGCGATTTTATTGCTGATAAATGACATATTTATTCTAGGTGCTGTTATTACTCATTTAATATTCTTTATCTTAAGAATTGCTGGAGTCAGACCTATTAGTAAAACTGGAATTATATTGGAGGTTATCTTATTTGGTTCGACCGCTTTATTATTGTTCATTTCTTGGATTATGAAACTTGTTGATGGAAATGCAGTAACAGCCTTACAATTTATTGGTATTTTTGCAGCATTAATAACTATGGGTGTAATTTCATACATTCATACCGGTTGGCTCTGTCAATTAAAGAATAAATAAATTATATTTAATAATAAAAACTCGCTGGTTAGCGAGTTTTTTTATGGCGGAGAAAGAGGGATTTGAACCCTCGCGCCCTGTTACAGGCCTACGAGCTTTCCAAGCCCGCCCCTTCAGCCGCTTGGGTATTTCTCCGTCGCAAGAAACATTATATCATTAAAGTGTATTTTGTCATTAATAAATCATAAATTACGAATATAAATGTGGTAAAATAAGGTCATGGTAAAGAAAATTTATAAAATAACGAAAGTTGATGCTAATCAAAGAGCAGATAAATATATACAAAAAGTTTTAAGTCGTGCTCCAAGAAGCTTTATATATCGTCAATTTAGGCGCAAAGATATTAAAATTAATGATTTTACTGCCCTTCCTCAATCTATCCTTGTTGAAGGTGATGAATTAAGCATTTTTCTAACTGATCAACAACTTAAAGATTTTTCGACTATTTATGTATTTGAACGTATACCCATGACTGCTGAAATCATTTATGAAGATGATGCTATTTTAGTATTAGATAAACCGAGAGGATTACTAGTTCATAGTACTCGTCTTGAAAGAGTTAAAACATTAACGAATGAAGTACTAACATATTTAGAAAGTAAAGGCGAATTTGATCCTAGTAACCGAGGATTTATTCCTTCGCCCGTTCATCGTTTAGATCAAGAAACGACTGGTTTAATAATCTTTGCTAAAACTTTAGAAATTGCTCAAGTGTTGAGTGATGCTCTTGTTAAACGAGATGAAGTAGTAAGAAAATACTATGCATTATGCTCGGGAAAATTGCAAAAAGAAGGCGAAATTAAATTTGAGCTTGAAAAAGATGAGGAAACATTTATTTCATTTGTAAAGAAAAATGACAACGAAGAGAGCGACCGAATGAAAGAAGCAATTACTAAATATAAGGCGATCAAATATTTTAAAAACATTACGTTTGTAGAAATTCATCTTATTACTGGTCGATTTAATCAAATAAGAGCACATTTTTCTGCTATTAATCATCCATTACTTGGTGATCTTAAATATGGTGATAGAACTCTTAATGAATACTTAAATGTTTTTCGTTTATGTCTTCATGCAGGTGAGCTTAAATTTAAAAAACTTCCGCATCCATTTTCATATTTGAATAAGAAAACATTTATAGCAGAATTACCTGATGATATGAAAGAAATCATTGAAAAAATTAGATAGAGGTTATTTTATGAAAATTAGTGAAAAATATTATTCTTGGCTCAATCATCCAGAAATGCCGGACTATCTAAAAAATGAACTTAAGTTAATGAGTAAAGAAGATATAGAAAATGCTTTCTTTAAAGATGTTGAGTTTGGCACCGCTGGAATGAGAGGATTATTAGGCGCAGGTACTAATCGCCTTAATATTTTTACAGTTAGAAGAGCTACAATAGGATTCGCTAATTATTTAAGCACAATTTGTAAGAACGCTAAAAAAAGAGGTGTTGCTATTGCTCACGATAATAGATATATGTCGCGAGAATTTACGATGGATATAGCTAATACATTAAATAAAATGGGATTTGATGCTTATGTTTTTAATTCTTTACGCCCAACTCCACAACTAAGTTACGCAGTCAGAGAACTAAATTGTATTGGGGGAATTGTAATAACTGCTTCTCATAATCCAAAAGAATATAATGGTTACAAAGTATATGATGAGGATGGGTGTCAGTTAATTCCTGAAAAGATTGATGGATTGTTAGAACAAATTAATAAATTACCAGATTTTTTAAATCTTAAAACACCCGTTTGTAAAAAAAATGGTATCACTCATGAAATTCCATTGAGTTTTGATGATAAATATATAGAAGCTGTAAAAAGTATTCAAATAAACAATGAATTAAGGAAAGATGACTTTAAAGTTGTTTTTTCTCCTCAACATGGTACAGGCTCAATGTTAGGGATGAGGTTATTAAATGAATTAGGTTATGCTGTTTATCCTGTATCTAGTCAACTTGATCCGCTACCTGGTTTTGATAATACAAAAAGTCCGAACCCAGAAGACCCTGCTGCCTATGAGCAAGCACTTATTATAGCGGAAGATGTAGAAGCTGATTTAATAGTTGTTACTGATCCAGATGCTGATAGAGTAGGTGTTGGATATCGAAATAGATTTGGCAAGTACGATTTATTTACAGGAAATGATTCTGGCACATTATTGCTTGATTATTTATTAAGCGAACGGCAAAAACGCGGTCTTTTACGCAAAAACAGTACGCTTTATACCACAATTGTTACTTCAAAACTAGGTGTAGATGTTGCTAAAAGTTATGGAATTAATGTTAAGTTGTTTTTAACCGGTTTTAAGTTTATAGGTCATGAATATTCATTAGATGAAGTTAGTGGGGATGCGCATTTTGAATTTGGATATGAAGAAAGTTATGGTTGCTTAATTAAACCTTTTGTTCGTGATAAAGATGCTCTTCAAGCATTAGTTATGTATCTAGAGATGGCGAATTATTATAAGAAAAAAGACATGACATTAGATCAAGCTTATGATGTTTTGTGTAGTAAACATGGATATTATTCTGATATAACTAAATCAATAACTTTTGAAGGTGCAAAAGGTGCATTAGAAATGGAAGAAATGCTTTCAAAGATACGTGCTACACCTCCAAAAAAAATCGCGGATCAAAAAGTTATTACTATTGAAGATTATTTAACAAGAATTCGTCAATCTATAAAAGGGGATGAAAAAATTAAACTTCCACAAAGCGATGTGATTAAATTTTATTTAGAAAATGAAAACACCGTTACAATTAGACCTAGTGGGACTGAACCAAAGTGTAAATTTTATTATGGAGTCAAGAGCTTAGTTTCAAAAGAAAAAGCGGTTAAAACCGCTAATGAATATCATTTGTCTATGCTAAGTATTATTGATAAATAATTTCTTTTAGTACTTCGATAATGCCGTCATTATTATTATCATCTTTGGTAATATGAGTGGCGGCATTTTTAATTATTTCTACACTATTACTCATTGCAATACCATAGCGAGCCCATTCAATCATGCCTATATCATTTTCGGCATCTCCAATAGCGATTGTTTGATTATGATCAAAACCCAATTGCTCTGCTAAATATTTAAAAGCATATTTTTTTGTTCCGTTTGTTAAAAAAGCTTCGCAGTAAGAACTATCATCCCAAAACCGTAGATTGAAATTGGGATATTGTTCAACGGTTTTAACTATAAAGTCATCAAATTCAGGGTTTCTTTCCTTCAATTTGAAAATAAGAGTCATTGAATCTTCATTTAGATGTTCACAAGGCTCACCATAAATTACATCTAAACCTTGATTCCAAAAGAATACATTTAATTGGTCATCTCTTTTAAGTAAATAAATGTGATTTTCTGTTTCTAACATCATGTTATCTAGTTTATCAAGACCGATTTGATCGATGATTTGACTAACATATTTCCGGTTAAGAGTTACAATGCGCTTTTTAATTTGATTGTTGTGAGGATCTATTACAAGGGCACCGTTGTAACAAATAATAGGTGCTTTTACTTCTAATTGTTCTTGATATTTAATACAGGCACGCAGTGGTCGACCACTAGCAATAACGATACAATGGCCTTCGTTATTTAACTTCTTTAAAAAATCAACCGTTTTAGGTGTGATTTTTTTTGAATCAGTAAGAAGAGTACCATCCATATCGATGGCAATAATATATTTTTTGCTATTCATTATAATAATCCAACTGTTTTTTTAACACGATTTAATGTAATATTGGCAACTTTAGAAGCACGAATTGCACCATCTTCTAAAACTTCTTCAACTAAAGAAGAATTTAAAATTGATTTATATCTTTCTTGGAATGGTACTATTTCTTCAAGAACAGCTTCTGCGACAGCTTTTTTAAAATCCCCATAACGAGATTCCTTAAAATGAGATTCAGCTTCTATAATTGATATGTTTTTCATGGCTGCATAAATAGTTAAAAGATTGGAAATGCCAGGTTTGTTTTCAGGGTCAAATTTTACTTCATTACCTGAATCTGTAACAGCTGACATGATTTTTTTTCTAATAACAGAGGGAGAATCATTTAAATAAACATCGCCTTTTTCATTACTTTTTGACATTTTCACTGTTGGATCACTTAAAGACATGATTCGTGCGCCAACTTTTGTAACTTTAGCTTCAGGCATAACTAGAATTTTGCCGTATCTATTATTAAAGCGATTTACTAAGTCACGAGTTATTTCAACATGTTGAATTTGATCTTCGCCAACGGGAACAACCTTTGAATCATAGAGAACTATATCGCTAGCCATTAAAACAGGATAAGCGAAAAGACCCAAACCAATTGCATTTTGATCCATTTTTAAACTTTGATCTTTAAATTGTGTCATTCTTGATAATTCACCCATGTAAAGAAAATTTTGTAAGATGGCATTTAGTTCAGCGTGAGCACTAACGCTTGATTGCTTAAAAATTACACATTTTTTGGGATCTAAACCGGCAGCTAAATAAAAGGCTACGAGATCTCGAGTGTTGGAACGTAAAAAATCAGGTTCAATTGGTAATGTTAAAGCATGTAGATCAGCGATAAATATAAAAACTTCGTTTTCATTTTGGAAAGCCTTAAAATTACGTAATGAACCAATATAGTTTCCTAAAGTAAGACGACCGGTTGGTTTAATTCCACTTAAGACACGCATAAAATCCTCCTTAATCTCGTAATTTAAATTATAATAAACTGCCACTTTATAGTCAATTTTTATTACAAGTAATAACTATTGAAAAAACACAAAATATTAAGTTATTTTAAAAAGGAGCCATTTTAGCAATATTAACATTAAAAATGTATAAAATTTGAATTCCGTGCATTGTGTATCAATATAAAATAGGGTAAAATAATATCGAGGTAATTATGATTAAAATTTATGTTTCACCTAGTTGCTCCTCTTGTAGAAAAGTCAAACAATGGTTTGATGATCAACGTATTCCTTATGAGGAACACAATATTTTTAAAGCTACTCTTGATGAAGAAGAACTCAAAGATATTTTAAGTAAATCGGAAAATGGTACTGATGATATTATTTCAACTAGAAGCAAGGTAATTAAAGACAATAATATCGATGTTGAATCAATGACAATAAAAGAACTAATTGCTTTTATTAAAGAAAATCCTTCTGTTTTAAAAAGGCCAATCATCGTCGATGATAGGCGCATTCAAGTTGGGTATAATAGCGAAGAAATTATGACCTTTATTTCTCCTGCTAGACGTTTGGCGATGGAAAGTTGTTGCCCGCATGGTTGTCCCGATTACTTCAATTGTGAGCACATTAAACAAATAGAAAACTAGCCAACTGGCTAGTTTTTTTATAGCATTGCATCCATTGCTCTTTTTTGTTTTGAACGCTGGCTTAATTCATATTTAATTCCAACATCTTTACAAAAGGCAACGAGGGAGTTATTTGCGTTATCTATTGATGAACCTTCCATTTCTAATTCATAGTCAATAATAGAACGATTATGACCATAAATGTTTTCATCAACAGCTAATTTACAACCTAAATAGTCTAATTCATATCGTTTAGTTTCTAAAGAAGCAACAATTTTTAGTTTAGTCAAATCAACGCCAATACTTTCTAAAAATAGTGAGATATCTCCATCTGGAAAATGCCCATCTTTTTTAAATGATTTAAATTCATCTTTGCTAATAGATTGATTTTTTTCTAATAAACCTTCTGCTAAAGGAATTTTACAGGTAAGAGTACAACCTTTTAGGTCACGGACACGTAAACTAATTCCGTGTTTTAATAAATGATTGTTTGGTGTTTCCAAATAATGATTTGTTTGTGTAACAAAATCTTTATTTTCTAAAGAGAGTTTTTTTATAACTTTATGGTAATCATCTTCACTAATTAATGTTTTAGCTTCAATTTCAATATTTGTTGACATGTTTATCTTACGACCTTTCTTTTTTATGATACACTAAATTAGAAAGGAATTAAAGAATGCGATGAAAGTAGCCGTTTATGTACGTGGTGATGAATTAAGTGTAAAAATCGCCGAAGAAATTAAAAAGAAACTAATGTCATCTAAAATAACTATTGATGATGAGAACCCTAATATTGTAATTTTTATAGGTGGCGATGGTACCCTTTTAAGAGCAATTCACTATTATATTGAAAAACTTGATCTTATTCATTTTATTGGTGTTCGAACTGGTACTTTGGGTTTTTTCTGTGATTATAAACCAAGTGAAATAGAAGAGGTAATTAATCGTATTAAAAATGGCGCAAATTCAAAAAAATATCGCCTAATTGAAGCTGAAATTGCAACAAATACATTAAAAAAGAACATTTTTGCTGTAAATGAAATAAGAATTGAAAACCCATTCCACACACTAATAACTAATATTTATATTGATGATTTTTTAACTAACGCCTTTTATGGCAATGGCCTTAATGTTTCTTCTCAACTTGGAAGCAGCGCTTATAATCGTTCTTTAGGTGGGGCTCTTGTTGAAAGAGGACTTGAAATATTACAACTACAAGAAATAGCAGCTTTATCAAATCGCTCTTATCGCTCAATTAATTCACCGTTAATATTAAACCCAAATCATGTTATTAAATTTGATCCCGTTGCTAAAAAGACAATTATTGGATATGATCACTTAACATTAGAAATGAACGAAGATTATACAATTAGAATTTGGTTGAGTGATAAAACATTCCAATTAATTCACCATGAAAATAATACATATTTTGATGTATTAAATTCTACATTTATGAAAGATAAAAATGAGGATAAATAGATGAGTTTTGATGATTTTTTAAAAGCATATTCACTTTATATTGCTCTTGCACTTGCTTTATTAATTGCTGTAATAATTGCACTTTTTTACATTATCCCTGCGATAAATAAAAAAAGAACCACTAAAGTAAAAACAATTGATTATTCAAGTTTTTATGAAGTCTGTGGAGGAAAAGATAATATTAAGTCTCTTTCTTTAACGGGTACTAGATTAACATTGGTTTGTATTGACCAAAGTTTAGTAGACAAAGAGAAATTAAAAAAAGAAGGCGTAGTTAATATTATTACAATGAGTAAAAAAATGGTCCTCTTGATTGAAGACCGATTAAAAGAAGTTGTGAGTGATTTCAATATTAAAAACGAGTGATTGTCACTCGTTTTTAATATGTTTTTTAAGCGCTTCTACTGGAAGCCCCATAACATTATAGTAACTTCCTTCAATATGACTAATTAAATTAAAATCTTCATCTTGAATGCCATATGCACCGGCTTTATCAAAAGGACTACCGCTGTCGATATAGCGATTAATGTCTTCATCACTTAATTTATTAAAATAAACTTCGGTTACTATACTGCGATTAATTTCGCTATTTTTATTTATTAAAGTAAAACCACTAATAACATGGTGTTGTCGTCCGCTTAATTTTCTAAGCATTTTAAAAGCATCATTTCTATCCTTTGGTTTTCCTAATATTTCATTGTCGATAATAACGATGGTATCGACTGCTAAAACCGTAGCATCTGGATGATTTTTAAAAACTGCATATGCTTTTAATTTACTAATTTCTTTAGCAAGTTCACTATTTGAGGCATGAATTGCAGCCTCATCTATATCAGCAACCTCAATAATGAAATCATCTTGAATAAGTTTCAAGAGTTGTTTTCGTCGGGGTGATTGAGAAGCTAATATAAACATTACTCCTCCGCTTTATTCATAATTACGGGTATTATCATTGGATTACGACCGGTTTTTTCATAAAAGTATGGTTCAAGAACAATTTTTGCAGTTAGTTTGAGTTCTCCAAAAGTAGTTGTTTTTCTACTCATTAATGCTTCAAGTTCATCATTTAGTAATTTTTCTGCTGTTGGAATTAGCTTAGAAGCACTAAATGTTACAAAACCACGAGTATATAAAACCGCTTTTGATAATAAAGTATTACTTTTTGCATCAATTGGAATGAAAACTGCACACATCCCATCTTCTGATAGTCTTCTACGATCATGAAGGACTGCATCAGAAATACCGTCAATTGAAACACCATCTATATAAATAGATTCAGCTGGTATTGAGGGACCACGAGTAATACGTCCGTTATTTAATATTAGTTGTTCGCCGTTCTTACAAACAAATACATTGTTTGGATCTACGCCTACAGTTACTGCTAAATCAGCATGTAATTTAAGCATTTGATATTCACCATGAATAGGCATAAAGTATTTAGGACGGAATAAACGTAGAATTATTTTTAATTCTTGTCTGCTAGGATGTCCTGAACTATGAATATCACGTAAAATGGAATTTGTTAAAACTTTAGCACCAAGTCTAGTTAGTTTATTGACGACTTTATCGATTTCTATTGTGTTTCCAGGGATTGGAGAAGAAGAGAAAACGACAGTATCGCCAGGGATAATTTTTACATTTTTATGGTCATTATTTGCGATTCTACTAAGTGCAGCTAATGGTTCACCTTGAGAACCTGTACATAAAATTACAGTTTCGTTTAGGCGTAGTGTATTGATGTTTTCTACATCAACTAAATGGCTATCAGGAATTTTAATATAGCCAAGCTCTCGAGATGCTTTAATAGCTCTTTCCATGGAACGGCCGATAATAACAACTTTTCTATTGAAATTAATTGAGGCTTCGACAATTTGTTGAATCCGTGAAATGTTACTAGAAAAAGTAGAGATTATTAAACGCCCACTAGTCGTAGAATAAATATCATTAATTGCAGAAATTACATTTCTTTCACTTGGTGTGTGACCTTCGTTTTCAGCATTAGTTGAATCACTTAGAAGTAAATCAACTCCTTCATTGCCAAGCGCAGCTATTTTTCCTAAATTCATATCTCTTCCGATAGGGGTTAGGTCTACTTTAAAGTCTCCAGTTGTTACGATTCTTCCTTCTGGAGTATCAACACAAATTCCAAAAGAGTCGGGAATTGAGTGGGTTACGTGGAAAAATGAGACTTTAAAGTCATCAATGGTAATTATATCGTCTTCTTCATATTCAATAATGTTAACAGCAGTTCTAACACGCATCATTGTGAGTTTGTGGCGAATTAATTGTGCTGCTAGAGGAGGAGCGTATATAACAGGAATATGTGCTGCTTGAAGTAAAAATGGAATACCACCAATATGGTCTTCGTGACCATGTGTAATAAAAAGAGCTTTAAATTTTTTATTATTGTTTCTTATGTAAGTGTAATCAGGAATAACATAGTCTATACCAGTCATTGAACTTTCAGGAAAACGGACTCCAGCATCAATTAAAATTAGAGTGTTATCATTTTCAATAACATAGGTGTTTTTACCCACTTCACCTAAGCCTCCTAAGGCATAAACGGATACAGGCATAACAAACTTTCTCTCAAGGTTCATAATAAACTCCTTAATTATATATTTAATAATTAATCAACATAATTATAACAAGAAATATTCAATTGTAAAGTTAGATTTCAACAGCATCAGGATAAGCGTTGAATGTAAGAAGTGGATTTATACGATCATAAAAAAGAATACCATTCAAATGATCGATCTCATGTTGAAGAACAATGGCTTCATATCCAGTAGCATTAATAGTTACATAATCTTTTTTTAAAACATCATAAGCTTTTACTGTAACTTTATAATGACGGTAAACTTGGCCATCAACTTGTCTGGGAACCGACAAGCATCCTTCACCATTTGATAAAAAGGCGCGTCTAACAGACTCCTTTATAATTTTTGGATTTGCAAGAACATGAGTAACATAACCATCAGAACTAGGGTAATGAATAGCAATTATTCGTTTGTTTTTCCCAATTTGAGGAGCCGCCAGTCCTACTCCTTCACGAATTTTATGTTTTTCACGTATTTCTTGATTTTGACTAGCTTTTATATGATTTAAAAGAGATAAAGCTAGTTTTTCATCATTAGCAGTTAGGGGAATATCAACATCTTTTGATATTAAACGTAAAGTTTTGTAAGAATCGTCATAAACTTTTAAAATCATACTTTTTAATGTTAACACATTAATCAAGTTTTGTTTATAAAGATACTTAAAACATTTATAATGAATGTGGTATTACAAAGTTGTAATTTAAGAAAGGAAACATGGGTTTTGTCACTACGAGTAATAGCAGGAAAATATAAAGGTAGAAAATTAATTAGACCGACGATAGATGAAGTTCGGCCTACTAAAGATGTTGTAAAGGGCGCTATTTTTAATGCGTTGGGGTCAAGTATTATAAATTCTAATGTTTTAGATTTGTTTGCTGGTTCTGGTGCCCTTGGAATAGAAGCTCTTTCTCGTAGGGCGAAATATGCTATTTTTGTTGATAGTAATAAAGATGCAATAAACTGCATCAAAACAAATTTGGCGTTTGTAGAAGAAAAGTACTACATTTTTAAGGCGGATTATGCAAAAGTGCTACAAAATTATACAATCAATAGCAAAATTGACATTGTGTTTATTGATCCTCCCTATGATGGAGATATTTTAAAAATTGTTGATGAAGTAAAAAAATCAGGTGTCTTAAAAAAGAATGGTATAATTGTAATAGAAACGGATGAAAAACTTTCAATAGGCGAAGATGTAAACGAAAAGATTCGCCATTACCATTTCGGACTTTCTAATTTATATATTATTTGGAGGTTTAATTAAAGATGAAAATAGGTGTTTATCCAGGTTCTTTTGATCCAATTACCAACGGACATTTAGATATCATAGTTCGTGCTAGTAAGATGTTCGATAAACTTATTGTATTGATTGCAAAAAATCGAGACAAAAAAACAACATTTGAGTTAGATGAACGTGTATCTATGATTAAAGAGGCTATTAAAGAAGTACATTTAAATAATGTTATAGTGGACCATACAGATGGCCTTACAGTTGAATATGCCAAAAGTAAAGGAGCACATTCAATTGTTAGGGGTTTACGAGCAGTTACAGATTTTGAGTACGAATTTCAAATGTCTGCAGTTAACAAAAACATAGATAAAAACATTGATATGGTGTTTTTTATGGCAACATCCGACTTCATGTTTGTTTCAAGTAGTACAATCAAAGAACTTTACTTTGGTAAAGCTAATATATCGCGTTATGTTCCTAACGCAGTTTTAAGTACATTTAAGAAGAAATTCCCACTAGGATAATAATTATTTAATTTTAATAAAAGACATATTCCTGCCAGTTTTGTTTTCTCTAGCATATGAAAAGAAAAGGGCAGGATTTTCATATGTACAATATTCGCTTATATCTATATTTTCTCTAGGCACACCTTCATCTCTAAGTTGTAAAAAGTTAAAAAGTGGTAAATCAAGATTGTAATTTTCATTTATTAACTTAACAACTCCGTAATTTTTATCTTCACTCATTAATATTTCAGTTGCACGTTCCTTGGTAATGATTCGATGCGAAAAATGGCTAGAAGGCCCAATAAATGCATAGATTTCAGTAGGTTTGATTTTATATTTTTCTTTAATTTTCTTTACGGCATTTCTAGTTATTTTATTAAAAGACCCTATTTCGCCTGCATGGACAACGCCAACTAAAGGTATAGATGGAACATAAATAAAAATTGGTACGCAGTCTGCATGAAAAATACCTAAAGCAAGATTTTTTTCGGTTGTAAAAAGACCATCAGCACGAACTCCACTTTCAACATCATTAACTCCTTTTCCAGCATCTTTTTGATTAACTTCTGAAAACACATCACTATGATATTGATGAACAATAACAACGTTTTTGGGCGATATATTTTGATCCTTAAATAGAATATCTCTATTTTTAATTACATTTTCTTTACTGTCGCCAACAGTAAATGAAAGGTTCAAACTTTTAAATGGTGTGTCGCTTACGCCACCCACTCTAGTTGTTGTAAATGCGCTAATTTCGTCTTTAAAGCGCGGCCATTCGATATAAGTTAATTTCATTTTAATGACTCCTTTATTTTATTTTTATTTTTTGAAAGTTTAATTAATGTAAGTAAAAGTAAAAACATTGCAGAAATGGCCGCAAATACGATTAATTGAATTATTAAGTTTATATTGAACATCGCTAAAATTAGTGAAACTAGTGATCCGGGCGCAAAACAAAGTGCGATAAAACGTGATGTAATATATTCAAAAATCGCTATTAATAAGAAGGTAATGATCCAAACAATTACTAGCTGTGACATTTTAATTTTCCTCTTTGATTGAAATAATTTCTATTCCTAGAGTAGGTAAAAGTTTTTTTAAATCTTCAAAAACAAGATTTGGATGTTTCTTTTTTAATACTTCAAGTAGATAAGTAACTTCTCTTCCTGAATAGTGAAAGGTCTTATAATCTTTGATGTTATAGCGAACAACAATGGTTTTTCCGTTTAAAACAGCGGTATCTTCGTATTCTCTAATTTTGTACATTCCGACCCTTCTAGCACGCATGGGTAAAAAAAAGTAAAGTCCTCGAGGTTTTACAGCATAAAACTTTCCATCTTTTTCAATAACTGCCATATATCCTTTATGAACATATATAAAACCCGAGGCTAAATAAAGAAGACCTCCGACAGCAAGAATTACAATAAGGATTACCCAAAATTGACTATCTGACATTGTTATTTACCACGACCTTATGATAACACATTAATGTATTATCATTTACTATTTAAGTGATTAATATTGTGAATTGGGTATAATTAAAAAGGTGATATTTATGAGCGAAGAAAAGAAATTACAAATTTACGACTTTATAATTCAAATACAAGCAATTGCTAAAATTGGATTAAAGTATTCAAAAGACCCATATGCGATTGAAAATTATAAAAAAATCGAGCAAATATCGCTTCATTTATTAGAAGATATTCAAGAAGTTAATTTTGATAGAAACAATTACTTTCTAAGAGATATCTATCCAACACCAAATATATCGGTTAGAACATGTGTTTTTAATAATAGTGGTCAGGTTCTCCTTGTAAAAGAAAAGTCAGACGGTGGTTATTCTCTTCCGGGTGGTTGGTGTGATCTTTATGATAGTCCTTCAATTGCTGCGATTAGAGAGTGTAAAGAAGAAGCAGGAGCAATAGTGAAAATTAAGCGTTTAGTTGGTGTATTAAACCGCACACCTTTTAAAAATAAAATTAGTGTTCCTGAATATGTGATTATTTTTGAAGCAGAACTTTTAGAACCCTTAAAAGGTCATGACCATGAGATAAGTGAAGTACATTTCTTTGATGTAAATAAACTACCCAACTTCAGTAATAAAGTGAGTGGACCAGAAATGAAAAAAATCATTAAAAGTGCGCAAAAAGGGGATGTAATTTATGATTAAAGAGCAAAAATGGTGGCAAAAAGCCATTGGTTATCAAATTTATCCCGCCTCATTTTTTGATGCTAATAATGATGGCTATGGCGACCTAGAAGGTATAATTCAGAAACTAGATTATTTAAATGATTTAGGTGTGAATTTGATCTGGGTTTGTCCCTTTTTTAAATCACCAAAAGATGATAATGGATATGATGTAAGTAATCATTTTGAAGTTGATCCAATGTTTGGTGAAACAAAGGATATGAAAAGACTTATAGATGAAATTCATGCTCGTGGCATGAAGGTTATTTTTGATTTTGTCCTTAATCATACTAGTGATGAACACCCATGGTTTATCGAAGCAAGGCAAAATAAAAATAACCCTAAACGAGATTTTTATATTTGGCATGATGGAAAAAGAGATAATGGAAAAAGACTACCACCAAATAATTGGCAGGGTTTTTTCTCGGATTCAGCTTGGGCTTACGATGAACAAAGTGATTCTTTTTACATGAAAATTTTCTCTAAGAAAATGCCTGATTTAAATTGGTCTAATCCAAAAATGAGGCAGGAAATATACAATATAGCCCGTTTTTACCTAGATTTAGGATGTGATGGGTTTAGGTTAGATGCAGTCGCGCACCTAGCTCGTGATCTTACTTTTAAAGATTCAACTTATCCAACAAATGAGATGGGTATGGTTCTGGATTTTCATAAATTTAGTAATCGACCAGAAATTTATGATTATCTGGCGGAATTTAAAAAAGAAGTTTTAGACCATTATGATTGTGTAACGGTAGGAGAAGTTGGTGGGGCGGTAAGTGTTGAGGATTCTTTAAAATACTCAGGATATGAAACTGGCTCGCTGAATATGGTTTTTAATTTTGATACTTGTTGGGAAAATGGTGCTTATGACTCTCTTTATTTAGCTGATGATGAATTAAAAACTAGAGTAAGAAACATGAAGTGGATTTTTAATAATTGGTTTAATGTTTGTTACGGGAAAGCATGGCTGCCTTTGTATTGGAACAATCACGATCATCCCCGTGTTTTATCACAATATGGCTCAATTAAATATCGAAAACAATCTGCAAAAATGCTTGGTTTAGTATTACTTTTTATGTATGGTACTCCGTTTATCTATAATGGCGAAGAAATCGGAATGAGTAACACCACATATAAGAGTCTAGATGATTTTAAAGATGTTAGTGACCAAAACTATATAAAAGAAGTAAAAGACAAAATTTCTAATGATATTTTACTTCGTTTTATGAATAGAACTGCTAGAACTAACGGCCATCAAATTATGCAGTGGAGCGATAGTAAAAATGCAGGTTTTTCTAAATGTGAACCTTGGTTAAAGGTTAATGAAAATTACAAAGAAGTTAATGTTGCAGAACAACTTAACGACGAAGACTCCATATTAAATTTTTATAAAAAGGCAATTCACTTACGAAAGAAAGATAATATGACTAATTTAGTTATTAACACCCGTTTTTGTTTAATTGATGCCGAAAATGACGATGTTTTTGCATATACTCATAAGACAAATGAAGAGGAAATAATTGTGATTGCCTCGTTTAGAAGTTATGAAGTTATCTTTAAAAATAACGTCCTAAAATTGAAACGAGAAATATTGTTACATAATTATAAAGATGTCGCGAGGATTAGCAATGATAGCTTAAAACTTCGTCCATTTGAAGCGATGTTATTGTATCGGAGATTAGATGGTTAAGTATTACTTGTTTAAAACTGAAGTAAACAAAGAAAAAGATGCCTTGATTTCTTTTTTAACTACGCTAAATAAAGGTGAATTTGACATTTTCGATATTGATTTTAAGCGTGGATATATTAAAACTAGTATCGACTTAAATCAAATATTATCACCTTTAATCCCTACTTTAACCGCTGATTTAGGGTTTAAAATTACTTTTATTTATAGCCATAACGTAAAAGAGATTGCATTAAGAGCACTTGATTATGCATTTAGTCGTTCAGTTACATATGCGAATTTGGCTGATGTAGTCTTAGAAATGATAGTGAATGGTAATGAAGATATAAAGAAATTAATTACCGCAGAGTTCTCTAATTTGGCTCATGATTTATACTTAACAGCACGTGCATATATAAATATGGGCTTAAATGCTGGTGCAGCTGCCAATGCAATCTATGTTCATCGCAACACTTTTAATTATCGTTTAAACAAGTTTATTTCTTTAACGGGACTGGATATTCGCGATTTTTGGAACGCGACTTATTTTAATATTTATTTAAGGTTACAAGAGAAAAATTAAATTTGTGCACGATGCACAATTGAAATAACAATTTTTGTGCTATATTTATACTAGAGGTGAAAAATATGGCAAAAGTTGTACTAAAAGACGTTTGCAAATTGTATGAAGGTAACAAAAATTATTCTGTTACTGATTTTAATATTGATATTGCAGACAAAGAATTTATCGTATTTGTCGGTCCTTCTGGATGTGGCAAATCAACAACCCTGCGGATGATTGCAGGTTTAGAAGATATTACAAAAGGCGATCTTATTATTGATGATGTCGTTTGTAATGATTTATCTCCAAAAGATCGTGGAGTTGCAATGGTTTTCCAAAGCTATGCTCTTTATCCACACATGACAGTTTATGACAACATGGCTTTTGGTCTTAAAATTCAAAGACTTCCAAAAGAAGAAATTGATCGTCGCGTTCGCGAAGCAGCACGCATTCTTGAAATTGAAGAATATTTAGAAAGAAAACCACGTGCTCTTTCTGGTGGTCAAAGACAAAGAGTTGCTTTAGGTCGCGCTATTGTTAGACATGCACGCGTTGTCTTAATGGACGAACCACTTTCAAACTTAGATGCTAAACTTCGTGTTCAAATGAGATCAGAAATTATTCGTTTACATGAAGCAATGGATGCAACCACAATTTATGTTACTCACGACCAAACTGAAGCTATGACAATGGCTTCACGTATTGTTGTTATGCAAGATGGTTTTGTCCAACAAATTGGTTCGCCAATTGATATTTATCATAATCCATGCAATATGTTTGTTGCTTCCTTTATTGGATCACCATCAATGAACTTCCTAGACGCTAAAATTGAAGGTAATCATATTGTTTTTGGTCGCTTTGAAAAGAAAGAAAAAGAAGAAGTTAAAGAAGAAGTCGTTGCAGAAGTTGAAGAAGTTAAAAAACCTGCCAAGAAACGAAGTCTTAAAGATTTATTCAAGAAAAAAGAAGATGAAAAAGTCGTTCGCGAAAAAGTTGATGAATTTAAAGCTGCAGTTGTAATTACTGATGATATGGTCTTTATTCCAGAAGTCAAAGTTACAATACCAGTTGAAATTCGTAAAGCGCTTGAACCATATCAAGGCAAAAACGTTGTCTTTGGTATTCGTCCAGAAGATATTAACTATGCAACTGGCACATTAGCTGAAAAATATAAAGATGCAATCTTTACAATGAAAGTTGATGTTGCAGAACTTCTTGGTAATGAATATATTCTCCATGGTAATTTCGCTGGCCAAAGAACTGTTAGTAAAGTAAATGTTGATCCAGAAAACGATATTCATATCGGCGATAAGGTCAAACTTGTTATGGATTTAAGCAAGTGTCATTTCTTTAAAGTTGACACACTTGAAGAAAAAGAAAATCTCCCATTACAAGAACGCAACAAGACAATTATCTAGTTTTAAAAATTAATTTTAACAAAAGAGCCGGTAATTCTCGGCTCTTTTTTTCGTTTTTCAGTTCTAGTTAAAAAAACTCAAAAACTGTTATTTTATGATTGAGTTTGAAATTGACAATTACTGTAAAATTAATTTTGTAATCGCTTACTTTTTGTCTTTACAAACAATAGTAATTGTTTATAATTATATTGTATAAACTTAGATTGCAGGGAGAGTTGCGGATAATTGCCCGCATTGTAATATTTCAACTCCCTATTCAATTAGAAAGGAGACAATTTATGTTTAAACGTTCAAAATTTGCAATTTTAGGCTTAGCAACCCTATTGATTGCAGGTTGTGGCGGAACACCACCTGCTGGAAGCGAAAGTGTAACATTACTCGTTTGGGGTCCAACCGAAGAACAAGCAGTCTACACTCAACTAGCAGAGGCATATAAAGCCAAACTACCAGAAAACGTCAAGTTTAGAATGTCCTATGCTGACGTTGGAGAAGGCGATGCCGCAACAAACGTCGTCGGTGACGTTGACACCGCAGCTGATATCTTCATTTTTGCTGACGACCAACTAAATAGATTAGTTGAAAACCGTGTTTTATTGGAATTACCAGAAAGTTACGCAAATACTGTAACTGAACGCGATTCCGCAGCAAGTGTTGCTAATGCAACAAATAATGAAGACAAGTTAGTTGCATTCCCCTTATCAGATGATAACGGATACTTTCTCTACTACAACAAAGATTACTTTGCAAGCACTGATGAGGTAAAAGACCTTAACCAAATGCTAACTAGTGGCAAACTAAAAGCTGGTAAACAATTAATGATGGATATTGGAAATGGCTATTATGCCGCAGCCCCATTCATCGTTAATGGTAATATTAGCTTTGATCCAAGTACAAACTTACATACTTGTGACTGGAACAATGCTCATGGTTTAGCTGCCCTTAAAGGTATGATGGCAATTGCAGACGAATATCAAGATGCTGGAATTACTTTCCAAAATGTCGATGATAATCTAATTGAAATTACTAAAGCCGAACCAACAGTAGTTGCCGCAGTTTCTGGTTCATGGAACGCTGCAAAATTAGTAGCAGACATGGGTACTAGAATTGGTGCAACCAAGCTTCCAACCTTCAAAGGAATTAAAGCTGACGAAACCACATATGACATCCAAATGGGAGCCTTCGCTGGTTCAAAATTAATGGGTGTTAAATCATCTACCAAATTCCCAGCCTACGCTCTTAGCTTTGCTTCATTCTTAACAAGTGAAGAAGGACAAAGAGTACGTTATGAAGCAATTAAACGCTTACCAACAAACAAAGTTCTAGCAGCTTCAGACTTAACAGATGGTAACGTCGCAGCAGATGGCTTACAAGCACAAGCTCCATTTGCAATCTCACAACGTAGTTCAGTTGGTGGAAAATTCTGGGATCCATCCCAAGCAAATGGCAATTACATCAAAGATGCCACGACAAGAGAATTAACCCCACAAGAACAACTTGATGCATTCATTGATGCAATCAACAACATATAATTAATTATTTTGGGTGGTCACGCCTTAGGCGTGATCACCCTTATTTATTTTTCAAAATAGAAAAAGAGGTGTTGACATGGTAGATAAAAAACATGAAAACCAAACGCCGTCACTTGAAGAAGAAGTAGTTTTAAAAGAAGGTGCTGATGTTGTAAAGCCACTTACATTTAGTAAATGGGTTTTTACCTCTTTATGGGACGGAATTAAAAAACTAGGACTGTCTATTTGGGGCATTCTAGTTATGCTTGTAAAAAGCTTTCTTAACATTTTCGTTTACGCTTACAAAGCCGTTATTTGGCTCGCTAAGAAAATTTATGGTATTGGCCGCGACTTTGTAATGTATTTTATAAAAGGTACATGGAAAACGAAAATATCATATTTATTTATGGGCGTCGGTCATTTCTTTAGAAAAAGACCACTAAAAGCGATTTTATATCTTATTATTCAAGTCGTTTTTATTGTTTATATGGTACTACCTCAAGGTGGAGGATATTGGCTAAGTAAATTTGATAATCTTGGCGATATTGCCTATGAAATTGTCGAAGTACCAAACTTTGATCCAATTACGGGTGAAATTACAGGCGTAATTGAACAAACGGTCTTTAGAGATAACTCGATGCTTATTATGCTCTACAGCGTTCTTACACTTGTGATTATTGCGGCATTTGCCTTTACATACTTTAAACAAATCAAAGGTCAATATCTTGCAGACCAACTTGAAAAACAAGCACAAGAATCATTAGAAAATAGATTAGCTGAATTTAACGAACATGGAACTGTTAATGGAATTAAGGTAAAGGAAGCGCCAGTATATGAGGACTTGCTTCCAACCCCAAAACAAGAATTTAATCAATTACTTAATGAAAAATTCCATCTTACAACTTTAGCAATTCCTTCAATTACAGTTATGGCGTTTACAATACTGCCGTTAATCTTTATGATTTTACTTGCTTTTACTAACTATGACTCAATAAATGGACCTCCGAGTGCACTCTTTACTTGGACAGGTTTAGCAACCTTTAAACGACTATTTACTGATAAAGTTGGTGGATTCTCAGTTGCGCTAGGTTCAATTTTTAAATGGACAATTACATGGGCCTTCTTTGCTACATTTACAAACTATATAGGTGGGATGATCCTTGCTTTAATGATTAACAAAAAAGGTATTCATCTTAAGAAGTTGTGGCGAACTGTCTTTGTTATTACAATTGCTGTTCCTCAATTTGTTACGCTTCTTTTAATGTCAAAGATGCTTAGTGACTACGGTCCACTTAATGAGACTCTACAAGCTTGGGGCTGGATTGATAAACCAATTCGCTTCTTATCAAATAAAGATACTGCCCGTGTTACTGTTATCCTTGTTAACATGTGGATTGGTATCCCATATACGATGCTAATTACATCAGGTATTTTAATGAACATTCCTGATGATTTATATGAATCTGCTAGAATCGACGGAGCGGGTCCAGTTATTCAGTTCTTTAAAATTACACTCCCGTACATGTTGTTTGTTACAGGTCCATATTTAATTACACAGTTTATCGGTAATATTAATAACTTTAACGTTATCTTCTTCCTTACTGGAGGAGGACCAAATAACCCACGATTTGCAGGGTTATATGGAGAAACCGATATTCTTGTTACATGGTTATATAAGTTAACTGTTGGCGGTGCTAAACAAGAATACGCTATCGGTAGTGCGCTAGGTATTGTTATTTTCTTAGTATCGGCCTTTATTAGTTTGATGTTATATAGCAGAACATCAGCAGCGACATCGGAAGGAGACTTTGCATAATGAAAAAAGAACAAGTTTTTAATGAAGTAAGTGAAGAAGAAGTTATGCTAGAAGAAGTCAAAAAACCTACAAAAGTAAAGGGCTTTAAGTCTCAAAAGTTTTCTAGAGCCTTTACAAATACTTTTATCTATATCTTCTTGACAATCCTTTCGCTCATTTGGTTATTCCCAATCGTATGGTTAATTTTAAACTCATTCCGTGGTGAAGATACTGGTTTAGTTAAGTACTTTATCCCCCAAGAGTTTACTTTTGATAACTATGCAAAACTATTTACTGACCCAAACATGCCTTATATGCGTTGGTTCTTAAATACATTTATTGTTGCAACATTTACATGTTTACTTTCGACTATTGTCGTCTTATTAACTAGTTATACCTTTAGTAGACTACGCTTTAAAGGTCGTCAAAACCTAATGAAAGGCATTATGATTATGGGAATGTTCCCTGGTTTTATGTCTATGATTGCTATCTACTTTATCTTAAAAGGGATGGGGTTACTCCCAAGTGGAACCGAACAAGTACCTGTAGCTAACTATCTAGTTGCCCTAATTCTTGTCTATTCAGGTGGGGCTGCAATGGGATACTATATTTCTAAAGGTTTCTTTGATACAATTTCCCATTCAATTGACGAAGCAGCAGAAATTGATGGTGCCAATAAAGCTCAAATTTTCTGGCACATTATTCTTCCGCTTTCAAAACCAATCGTTATCTATACAGCCCTAACTAGTTTTATGGGTCCTTGGGGTGACTTTATCTTTGTTAACACGATCACTCGTGGAAGAAGAGAAGCCTGGAGTGTTGCCCGTGGTTTATATGAAATGGTTAACGGTTTAGGTCAACTACCTAAATACTTCACCGTTTTCTGTGCTGGTGCAACACTAATTTCAATTCCAATTACCATCCTCTTTATTTGGATGCAAAAATACTACGTCAGTGGTGTTACTGGCGGTGCGGTTAAAGGATAAAATTATGAGACGGAAGACTCATAAGATATCGCTCCTTTTAGCGATGTCCCTTTTGCTGTTAAGCGGCTGCAAAAGCAAGCCGCTTCCGCCGCCGACAGATTATGAAATTGATACATCTATCACCAACGAAAACGGTGATGTATATTACGAAATTTTTGTTCGCTCTTTTGCCGATAGCGATGGCGACGGCATAGGCGATTTTTTAGGTTTAAAAGCAAAGATTCCCTATCTTGCAACACTCGGCGTTAAAGGGTTATGGTTAATGCCAATTCATCCTTCACCTAGTTATCATGGCTATGATGTTGATGATTATAAAGCAATTCATCCTGATTTTGGTACCATTAATGACTTTGACGCGATGATGAGTGAAGCTAGAGCACATAATATTGATGTAATTATTGATCTAGTTTTAAATCACTCTTCTAATTCTCATCCATGGTTTTTAGAAGGTAAGAATAATTTTACTAATGGATATGTTAATCCGCTTGATCATGCAAATAAAGCTAATTACTATAATTTTTATCGTCGTGATGGACAAGTAGAATATGAAGCTGCTTTTGGTCCATGGATGCCAGATTTAAACCTTGCAAATCCATATGTTCAAGAAGAAATTGTCGACATTATGCAGTTTTGGTTTAATCACGGGGTTAAAGGCTTCCGTCTTGATGCAGTACCGCATTTTTTTGGAAGTAGTATTGCATCAACGAAACTCCCAGAAGGAAAAACTTCGCTTCAAGCTAACATTGACTTTATGCAGTGGCTAAAAGAAAAAGCGACAACAATGCGAGAAGATAATTATTTTGTCGCTGAAGCTTGGTACGGGGTAGAAACGCAAGTTTCACCTTATTATGCCTCAACAATTGATTCATTTTTTAACTTCGCTGGTGGCGATGTTAATGGATACATGCTTGAATATATTAGAACAAAAAAGGCAACTCAATTAGCACAAAAAATTGCTAATGTTCATAATCTTAATCGCAGTGTCCATCCTAATGCTTTAACTGCTAACTTTTTAAGTAATCACGATATGGATCGAAGTAGCAGAATGTGGGTTATGGACATGGAAGCTCGTCAAAAACTAGGGGCAAGTGTTTTAATTCTTCAACCTGGTATTCCTTTTATGTATTATGGGGAAGAAATTGGTCTTCGCGGTACTAGAGGAGGAGAAAATACTGATGCAAATCGTCGTCTACCGATGATTTGGCAAAAAACTGATGATACGATGAGAACAAATAATCCAGTTGGTGCTACTTTCCCTTCATCAAGTCAAGTAAAAGACGGTGTTAAAGAAAATCTTGAAACGCCATTTTCCCTATTAAATCATTACCGAAAAGTAATTAGTATTCGTAATAAATATAAATTTATCACACGAGCTGAAATACGTGATATCCGTGTTTCAGGTACTAACGACTCAATTACAATGCTTGAAATGAAAGGTCCTAACGAAGGTGAAAAGATTTATGTCGTTCATAATATTGAACGAGAAGAAGTATCCTTTGATTTAGGAAAATTAAATTTAGGCACCCTAAAAATAACAGATGACATTTTTACAAGTGAAGTAAGGGCTACGCTAGTTGATAATACGCTTTCTTTAGCTGCCTACTCTTCAGTTGTTTTAGCCGTTAAATAGATAGTGAGGTAATAATGAAACGAAAAAGTGGAATTTTACTAGCAGTGACTTCTCTTCCATCTTCTCACGGAGTTGGTGACTTTGGTCCAGCTGCTTATAAATTTATCGACTTATTAGCAAAACATAAACAAAAAATGTGGCAAATATTGCCGCTAAACCCAATGGGATATGGAAATTCACCTTATCAACCATATGGAAGTAAACCATTTGATGAACTCTATATATCTTTAGAACTTTTACAAAAAGATAAGCTATTACCAAAACGAATCCGTAAATTTCAGCCTAAATCTATTCGTGTTGACTATCAAAAGGTTCGTACATTTAAAGAAGGATATTTAAGAAAAGCCTACGCAAAGTTTTTAAAAGAAAAACGGCGCGGATTTAAAGCATGGTTTAAACGTAATAAATGGGTTTATAATTACGCGCTATTTTTAACCCTAAAAAAAGAGAATCAACTAAATAGCTGGCTTTATTGGCCAGAAGAACATAAAAATGTCCTAAATGGAAATGTTGATTTAAGTCCGTTTATGGATGAAATTAACTTTACGATGTGGCTTCAATTTATAGCTTTTAAGCAATGGAACAAACTTCATCGCTATGCTAAAAAGAATAATATTGAGATCGTTGGAGATATTCCAATTTATGTTGGTGTTGATTCAATTGATGTTTTTGAAAATCGTGAAGTATTCCTTCTTGATGGACGCGGTTTTCCAACCCACATAGCAGGCGTACCGCCAGATTACTTTTCTAAAACCGGTCAAAGATGGGGAAACCCTCTTTATGATTGGGATCACTTGGTTAAAACTAAGTTTGCATTTTGGAAAGATCGTCTAGGCTTTAACGCTGAACTATTTGATTATATTCGTATTGATCATTTTAGAGCCTTTGATACTTATTATAAGATTCCAGAGTGGGCTCCAACAGCAGAAACTGGTGAATGGGTTGAAGCTCCAGGCTATGCTTTCTTTGATGAAATACTAGCAACTTTCCCACATCTAAAAATTATTGCTGAAGATCTTGGTGATCTTCGTCCAGAAGTACTAAAACTTCGTGACCACTACAATTTCCCAGGTATGGAAATCGTGCAATTTACGTATCAAGGTAGCAAAACCAAGCCGGAAAAGTATCATACAACTAATCGGATTATCTATCCTGGCACACATGATAACCAAACAACATATGGTTGGTTTGGAGCACTAGAAAAAGAAGAACAACGAGATATTGTTAGTGATTTAGCTCGTCGCGGCTTTAACTATGACTCCGTTATTGATCAACTTTTAGCCTATACTTTTGCAAGTGATGCAGATATAGCAATTATTCCTATGCAAGATGTTCTTTCACTAGATGATCGGGCACGCTTTAATGTTCCTGGTACGATAGGATCACCAAACTGGGAATGGAAACTTAAGGATTTTAAAGAAACAAAGTTAAGACTTCCTTTTATTGAACTCTTAACTAAGAAATATAATCGCTAAAATAGCAAAAAAAGGAGGAATCATGCTAAAACTTAGAAAAAGACTGCTATTTCTAGTTGCACTCTTATTTGGAGTAGCTGGACAACTAGGAGAAAAAGCAGTAAGTGGAAAAGCGCCGGAAAGTCGTCTTGAATCACGGCCAAAAGATCAAGCAGTCCTTGACTCTAACAGTGTTACATTTCACTATCATCGCAGTGATAGTAGCTACTCAGATTATGACCTTTGGATTTGGGGTACAGGCGAAAATGGTGCAGCACATGCACTATCGCAAAGTGATGATTTTGGAAAATATGCAGTTATTAATTTAAGTAATTACAGAATCCAAACTGAAATTAATGTTTTAATTCGTCAAGGTGGCGGAAGTTGGACAAGACAAAGTAGTGATCTTAACATTCAACTTAGTGACTATACGCCGATTGGAACGATGTATCACGTTTATTTAGTAAATATGGAAAGTGAAGTGTTTGCTAGTGCAGAAGATGCTCTAAAAGGACGCGTTACTGCAGCCTTATTTAAAAATGAACGCGAAATTACCGCGACAACAAATAATGAACCTGAAACTTATAAAGTCTTAGAAGGACTAACCGAAATTAAAACAGGTAATGTTACATGGACTAAAAATAGCGATGGCTATAGCTACGATTTTAAAATAACGCTACCGAGTGATTTTATTCCAGCCTTTGATAAAGATTATGAAGTTGAAGTTAAATTTAAAAATTCAGCTGATACCGCAACTAGAAAAGTTGGTCTAGACGGGCTATTTGATAGCGAACTTTTTGAAAGTAAACTTGTCTATAATGGTAAAGACTTAGGCAATAATTATTCGCAAACCGAAACTACCTTTAAAGCCTGGTCACCATTTAGCACTGATTTAAAACTTCGTATTTATGATAACGGTACTCCAGTTGATGTTGATGCTACGCTTGGTAGCGATGAATACGCTGAATACGATATGGTTAAAGGCGATAAAGGCGTCTGGAGCTATACATTAAGCGGCGATTTGCATGGTAAATACTATACATATGTGGTAACAAACGAAGTTTATACAAATAAAGAAACTGCTGACCCATACACTAGAGCAGCAGGCGTAAATGGTAGAAGAGGAATGATTGTTGACTTTGCAAAAACTAACCCAGTTGGTTGGGATGATGTAAGTCTAGTTTCTCGTCCTGCAACCGAACAAATTACCTACGAAGTTCATGTAGCAGACTTTACAGGTGATGCAACCTGGAATGGTAGTGAAGCTAACCGTATGAAATTTTTAGGTTTAATTGAAGAAGGAACAACTTACACTGAAAATGGTGTAACAGTTTCAACTGGCTTTGATCACCTTAAAGAATTAGGCGTTAATGCAGTTCAAATTCTACCGTTCTATGATCAAGATAACGATGAAACTTCTAACCAATATAACTGGGGTTATAACCCACATTTATATAATGTTTTAGATGGAATATATAGTAGTAATCCTCATGATGGACTTGTCCGTATTAAAGAGTTTAAAGAAGTCGTTAAAAAGTTCTCTGAACATGATATTCGTATCGTTATGGACGTTGTTTACAATCACGTCGCAAGTGTAAGTGGTAACGCTCTTAACATTATGGCACCTAAATATTACTTTAGACATAATGCAGCAGGCGGACTTTCTAATGGAACTGGCGTAGGAAATGACACTATGAGTGAACGTGCAATGTTTACTAATTTTATGGTTGATTCAACAACTTTCCTTGCACGCGAATATAAATTAAGTGGATATCGCTTTGATTTAATGGGGTATCACACAATTGATGCAATGAATGCAGTAAGCCGTGCTGTTAGAGAAATTAATCCAGATTTTGTCCTTCACGGCGAACCCTGGAAACCATACGGAGGCATTGCTCCAGTAACGCCAGTCAACGTTCCAGATGATTTTGCGTACTATGATAACCTAACAAAACTAGAACATATCGCCGGTTTTAGTGATTCCGCCCGCGATAACATTATAGGCCGTGTCCCGTTTGGAAACGGCCGTACACAAGGATATGTTCATGATCCACTTCCAGATGGTAATCTTAGAGTAAAAAAACATATGAGTGATGTTTTGCTGGGCAAATTTAGCGAATATGGTTCAGGCCGTTCAGTCCATGATGATCCCTTAAAGACTGTTAACTACGTTAGTTGTCATGATAACTTTACGCTTTATGATAAAGTTAGACTTGGCGCACAAGAAGGTTTCGCAGGTCAAGAAGAGCGAATTAAACAAATGAGTCTACAAGCTCAAAGTTTCATTCTTCTTGGTCAAGGTTTACCTTTTATTCACGCAGGTAGTGAAATGCTTCGCTCAAAAGAGTTCACGGCATCAACGCCAGAAATTATTGCCCTTCTTGGAAGTGATCAAGGCGATTATAAGCCAGGCATTGAACCTGACACATATATTTGCAATAACTCATATAAATGGCCAATTGAAATTAACTCCATCAAATGGGACTTAAAAGTTAAAAACTACTTTGTTTTTGAAGCATATAAGAAAATGATCGAGCTTCGTCTTAATAACCATGCCTTCACTTATACCACAAGAGAAGACATTGATGCTAATGTTAAAGTCACTTGGGGTAGTGAATTTGGTCAAGATGATACGATTATTAAATATGAAACTAAAGATAGTAATAACGAATTTGTCATCTATTTTGTTGGTGCTACTCAAAGAGCAACTCTAGATGTTGATGGCCTTTATGTCGTTTTAGATACAAGCGGAAACCTTGAAGAAGGTAAACGGCTAAGTGGTTCATATAAATCAACTGGCGGCTCTTTTACCCTTATTCTTTCTAAAAATCCTGTTGCAACTACGCCTAGTAAACCTAACACTGGTTTAATCGTTGGTTTATCTATTGGTATCCCGCTTGCTTTAATTGCTTCAGGATTAACCATCTTCTTAGTATTAAGAAAGCGCAAAGAAGCAATCGTTCAATAAAATTAACTTGAAATGCATTAAAACGCTTTACGGAAGCGCTTACAAGTTATATAATAAATTATAGTTCTTAACGACAAATTACGTCGTGTATAAACAATTTCATTATTAAAAAAGGAGGAAAATATGAAAAAGTTTTTAAGAAGTGTCATGACTCTTGGACTTGCCGTAGGACTTCTCAGTGGTTGTAAAGGTACAACTCCAGTAGAAAAACACACTGTGTTCTTCTGGATGGGCCCAACCGAAAGCCTTTATAAAGAAGTAGAAGTTGAACATGGTAAAAAAGTTGAAAAGCCAACAGACCCAACCAAAGAAGGCTTTACCTTCATTGATTGGTATGCTGATAAAGCTCTTGCAACCAAATTTGACTTTGATAAAGCAGTCGAAGAAGATCTAGACGTTTACGCCAAATGGAGCAGAGACTATGTTCCAAGCGACAAAGTCTTAAGCATTGTTGGTGAATTAAAAAATTCCGATATTGATTGGGTTAGCTGGCCTGTTGATGCAACAAATCCAGATCATTATGACGAAAGAAGCTTTTTAACCAAGGCAGATGACTCTAACGTTTTCTCAATTACGTTAGAAATCGGCTACAATGGTGCATTTAAGATTAAAGAGCCTGGTATTGCATGGGATGCTGGTGTCCAATTTGAATGGCAACATGTCCGACAAGTCAAAGAAGGAACAGAAGTTCCAGCTTATATGGCAGAACAAGGACTTAGAAACATTCAAATCAAAGACTGCGGTAAATATTTACTTGAAGCAGACATTGATGAACTAGTTCTTGATGTTACCCGTTTAGGTGATGTTGATGAAGGTTCAGGTGCTGAGCCAAACTTAGAAGGTCAACCACAATGGGGCTTAGTTGGTGGTCACAATGACTGGGGTAATCCAGATGGAAATGGTGATGTTATTGCAGATACACCATTTACATTTAACGAAGATGGTTTCTATCATCACCTAGATTTAGTTTGGTTAGAAGCTGATACTCAATTTAAACTTCGTACCGGAAACACTTGGGGTGAGGAACACGCCTATACTGAAACTGACATCTTAGATGAAAATATTGAAGAAGCCCTTGATGAGGGAGGTAATCCAAGTGGTAACTATAAAGTAGTTAAATCAGGTCTTTACCAATTTGTGTATGTTCCAGAAGGCGATAGCGGTGCTGCAGTATTACATGCTCGTTTAGCTAAATTTGCTCTACGCGGTGATGTTGAAGGCTTCTTAACATTGGGCGAAGATGCTCAATTCTTTGAAGTTAATGAAACTGGTTTAGTCTATAGTAAAACCGTTACATTCCCAGCCGCTGGTGAATATAAGGTTAAACTTGCTGCATTAGGCCCACATCCTGGCTGGAATGTCGCATTCTCAACTGAAGAAGGTGGCGCAAATATGACCTGTGCTGCTGATGAAACAGTAACCTTAACCTTAACATTTACTGTTACTGAAGGTGTTGTTGAAGGCGTATTAGTTAAAGCCTAAGTTAACTAAAAATTAACAATAAGAGGACCTGCTTGCAGGTCCTTTTTTTGTTCTATCTTTTAGAATAGTTTAATCTATGTTAAACTATTTTTAGTTAATTAATAAGGAGTAAACTTATGAAAAAAATGTTTAATAAACTAATCCTTGGTCTTTTAGCCTTATCCCTTTTAGCAGGTTGTAAAAAAACACCCCCTACTACAAGTGATAGCGATGATTCTTCACCTACAACTGATGTTACAAGTGAAGATAGCAGCGAAAACGGTGAAGAAGGTGGAGGTATCGTTGGTGATCCTATTGCTCCAGGCGAAGTACCTGAAAAAATTCGCTTTTATGTAGCAACACCAGATGAAGCTCATCTTTATCAACTTTGGGTTTGGGATGACAGCGGCAAAGAAGGTGAAGCCGTTGACTGGGACTCAGTTGAAGGGGACTGGGCAATCAAAGAATTTTTATCCTCATACTTTGAATCAATCAATGGCGTAAATATTATTTTAAGAAGTAAAAATAGTTGGGCCTGGCAAACAACAGACACAACAATTAAATACTGCGATTTTGGTCAAGTTGATGGGGTTATGAGTGTATATTGTATCGTTGGCGAAGGTGATAATATTGAACTTTATCACCGAGCAGAAGATGCTCTTGGTGATAATATTATAACTGCAGCTTTTACAGATTTTACTCATATTAAAGTCGTAGCAGATGCTGTTCCAATTACATTTGATTTATATGTAAACGGAGAACTAGAAAAAGCATATGAAGGCGTAAGTGCTACCCAAATTCTAACTCTAGATGAAATGGCACCGCTATTTAACGCTTATGAAGTAAGGGCTAAATTCCCTTCTAAACCAACTAAAGAAAGAGCAAGAAAAGTAAATCCAAGTGCTCTTTATGATCAACAACATTTCCTTAATACATATGTTTATAACGGCGATGATTTAGGTGTTACTTATACTCCATCTAAATCAACCTTTAAACTTTGGGCACCTACTGCTAGTAGTGTTTCTCTTCTATTGTTTAGAAGTGGTACTCCAAGTAGTGTTGTTCCAAATATTCTTCTTGATACTCCAAAAGCTGTTATTCCCATGACCTATTTTGGTCAAGGTGTCTATACTTGTGTAGTTGAAGAAGATCTTCATAACACCTACTATATGTATCGCGTTACTAATAGTTTAGGAACTAACGATGTCTGTGATCCATATGCAAAAGCAGTTGGTATTAACGGTGTTCGTTCGCTTGTTTTAGACTTTAGTCAAACAGATCCGCTTGGCTTTAGAAATATTGAATTTCCAGTTTTAGAATCTCCAACCGATTTAATCGTTTATGAAATGCACATTCAAGACTTAACTCATGATGAAACTTGGACTGGACCTGAAGAAAAGCGTGGCAAATATCTTGGAGTTATTGAAGTAGGAACGACCTATACTGAAGGCTCTGTAACAGTAAGTACTGGCTTTGATCATATTAAAGAACTTGGCGTAAATGCTGTACAAATTATGCCCTTTTATGATCAAGCAAACTATGAAGAAGCAAAAGATGGTGTTCCTGTTTCTTATAACTGGGGATATAACCCACTTAACTTTAATGCTCTTGAAGGTGCCTATAGCAGTGATCCTCGTCACGGCGAAGTCAGAGTCGGTGAATTTAAACAATTAGTTCAAAAATTTGCCGAAAATGATATTCGTATCATTATGGACGTTGTCTATAACCATGTTAGTAGTTATAGTTCATCAAGTTTTCAAAAAGTTGTACCAAACTATTATTTCCGCTATAACGAGGACGGAACACTAAATAATGATTCAGGCGTTGGTAACGTTTTTGCTAGCGAAAGAGCAATGGCTCGCAATTTTATTGTTAATTCAGTAAAACATTGGGCGAGCGAATATCAAATTAAAGGTTTCCGCTTTGATTTGATGCAACTTATTCATACTGATACTTTAAGGGCAGTAGAAGTTGCCTTAAAAGAAATAGATCCCTCCATTGTTATTTGGGGTGAACCATGGAGTGCAGGTGGATATTGGGGTGATATGGTTTATAGCCAATACTTAGGTGACACTAGTATTGCCCAATTTAACGATCAAGGTCGTAACGGCTTAAAAGGTGAAAATGATATTAAACAAAATAAACACTGGGGTTGGATTAGTAAAGGACCAGCTCATAACCAAGAAGATGCTAGTTTTATTAATCGAACAAAAGGCCTTATGGCAGGTATGATAGGTCAATACTATGACGAAAATGAATATCGTACTAATCCAAAAAAGAATGTTCAATATGTTGGCTGTCACGATAACTATACAATTCATGACCAATTCCTTGCAAATTTTGGCTATAACAAGGATATGGCTCTTAGAACTTCAGTTGTAGCGACTTCAATTTTGATGACTAGTCAAGGTATTCCTTTCTTCCAAGGTGGAGATGAAATTGGTCGAACAAAACCGTTTGATCCTGAAACCAAAATTGCAAGAGAATTTATGGAAACCCATACTTATGAATGGCATGTAGGAGAAGACGGTAAATACTATAGCGGTAACTCCTATAACATTGGCTATGATACAAATAGTTATAAATGGGATGATAAAGTAAGCAATATTGAGGTTTTTAATCGCTATAAAGAAATTATTGCTCTTCGTTTAAGCAAAAAAGGCTTTAGAATGAATACTGCTAATGAAATTAAAACCAAAATGGGCTTCTTTGATCAACCATTAAGTTATTCAACAATTGCCGCTTGGAATACATATCATTGTCAAGGTAACGAAATTGGTGCTATTTATTATTTCCATATTGGTCGACTTGCAGAAAATGATACAACAAAAGAAACAATCACCTTTGCAGATGGAACATTTAGACTACTCTATGACTCTAAAAATGAACTAACTGGCCAAACATTTACTGGCTCAAACATTGCTATAGAAAGATTACGTTCTGTAATTATAGAAAGAATCGGCTAATTTAAATCGCGATGAAAAGTGATAATCCTTTATATAAAAAACATCCAAACGAAGATATAGTCGCGGCCCCTTTTGGGCGGCGACTATTAGCAGCACTAATTGATTTACTTATTAGTGTTGCTTTTGCTTTTTTAACTTTTACAGTTTTTGAGAACATTTTTTATAACACTACAAAAGGAAGAGCAATTAATACTAACTTCTATGAAGTTAAAAAAGCATCTCTTCTTTATGGCTATAATGATGAGAGGGAACTCTTATTTCCCTATCAAGATCGCGAAGGTCAAGAATTGGCTACAACGCGATTTTACACGGTAGCAAATATTAACGGTGAACAATTTTTTAGATATGAAAAATGTTCATTTTATAACGAATATGTAGCGTTTGACTTCGGTGTTCATATTTTAGAAGTAAATAGCGAATCTAGTCTTTATGTAAAAATAGTCGATGAGGAAGATAATGTCACCTATACGGTAAAAGAAGGAGTAAGTGAAGAAAGTTTAGTCTCTTTTTGGGATAAAAAATATAATGAAGCTTTGCAAAATTTAACAAACATGCCTTTTTATCGTGAAGCTAATAAGCCTTATCGCGATATATTCTTTTATGGTAGTTGGGGATCTTTTGTTATAGGTGCTATTCCGCCCTATTTAATTTTGCCGCTTATTTTTAAAAATGGTCTTACGCTTGGAAAATATCTTTTTGGCATTGCACTTTGTGATAAAGACGGCTATCAAATTAAAGTTAGACATGTCATTGTTCGCTATCTAGTTTATAGCGTTATTGAAGTAGGAAGTGCCTTCCGAGCTCTTTTTATTCCGCTTTTCTTATCAAGTGCCGTTGTGACACTTGATAAACAAAATCGTGCCGCGCACGATATTGCAGCAAGAACTTATGTTTGTGATGCCTATCAAAGTAAAATTTTTGCTTCAAAACAAGATCAAAGCGACTTTTATAATCCCACTTTAAGAAAAGAAGATAGAGATAAAATAACATATTGGCAACTTCCTAAAAGAAAACCACGTAAAAAGACAAAAGAAGCATAGAAATATGCTAAAATAAATAAAAATAAATAGAAGGAGAAACGATGATGGGAACACCTCACATTAATGCCCCTAAAGGTGCATTTGCAAAAACAGTTTTAATGCCAGGAGATCCAAAAAGAGCTAAATGGATTGCAGAAACTTTTTTACATGATGTTGAACTAGTTACAGATGTAAGAAATATTTTTGGCTATACAGGTTATACAAAAGATGGCAAAAAAGTATCAGTTATGGCTAGTGGAATGGGCTTACCTTCAATAGGTATTTATTCTTATGAACTTTATACTTACTACGATGTTGAAACAATTATTAGAGTTGGAACATGTGGAACTTATCAACCACATATTAAACTTTTTGATGTTTTAGTAGGAGTTGGTGCTTGTACTGATAGTAGCTGGGGCACGCAATATGGAGTTAGAGGAACATTTTCTGCTCTTGCAGACTTTGAGCTAGCTATGAAGGCCTACAATGCCTATAAAGCAAAAAAGATTCCAGTACATGCGGGCAACATTTTTTCAGCCGATGTTTTCTATGATATTGACAAAGATATGTGGAAAATGTGGGCTAAACTTGGTGTAATGGGCGTTGAAATGGAAAGTTATGGACTTTATTGCAATGCTGCCTACCTTGGTAAAAAAGCCCTCTGCTTATTAACAGTAACTGATAGTTTTATTGATCACTCAAGAAAAGCAACTGTTCAAGAGCGACAAGAAGGCCTAGCACATATGATTGAAGTGGCCCTTGAAATCGCTGAATAGTAGTATGTTGTTAATTTCATTAAAACCATTACATATATTAATTATTATTTTAAGTTCGTTCGTTGTCATCGGAGTACTTATTTTACTTTTTCGTCGTTTATATCAAAAACGTTTAATCAAAAAAAACTTACCAAAACTTTACTATAAGACAGTAAGAAAAGTAACGGATTACAATGATTACTATTTAATTAATTTATTTACTTTAACAATTGATAATAAAACTACACTAGTTTATGATCACCTCCTTTTTGGCGATAAATATATTTATGTTATAAAAGATGTTTACTATATTGGAAAACTTCATGGTGAGCGAAAAGATCTTAGCTGGCGTCTAGTTTCAAAAAAAGATGAAAAAGAGCAATTTGTAAATAATCCAACTATCGCTAATGAATATTTAGTTGAAAAACTATCTTTAAGTACAGGAATTGATAAAGATGTATTTATTAGTATTATTCTTTTTAATGATGAATGCGATATTTTTTCAATACAAAATGATATTAAAAACTCTTATATTATTAATCGTAAAGACTTAATGAAGTTAATTAGTGCGACTGAGTCTCGTGACATTAGACCATTTAATAAAAAACAACTGCAAGGAATTGTCGAAGATATCGATAAATTAAACGAAAGAAAGGTTACAAAAAAAGCTAAAAAATGAATGAAAAATTAGAGCAATTTATTCAAGAGTATCGTGAAGTTAAGAATAATTCTAGTAACTTTGCTCCTTTTATGGTGCTTTTTATTGCTCTAATTTCTTTAGTTGCTCTATTTTTAAACTACTTTGCCCCGCTAGTTTTTATAATAGCGGTCTTTTTTATTATTCTACCTTTCTATGCTATTTTCTTACTTTTAAAAGCAGATATTTCTAAAAAAAGTCTTTTTCAAAAACAAAAAGAATTTTTTAATATTTATAAAAATAGTGCTTTGAAATTTATTTGGCGGCCCCTATTCCCTCCACGTCTTTTTCTTTTTGCACTTTTAGCAAGTGTTGGAGTAACTAGTATTGCCTATATTGTCTTTAGTATAACGATACCTCTTTTTGATAGCGAAGCCCTTAGTGCGATTATGGAAATAAGTGAACAGATGCTAGCAACATCAACTAATACGACTCAAATTGTACAATTAATTAGTGAAAAAGAAGCCGTTTTAGCACCATATATTATAACAAGTGCTGCTCTTTCTAGTGGAGCGTTTCTACTTTGTTCTTTATTTGGTATTGTTCGTTATTCGTTTAATTTTTATTATAAATCGACATTTAACTTTGAATCGCGTTATATAGTAGATCGAGGTGGACGCTACTTTAAAGGTGAGTTTGCTAAAAAATACTTTTGGCCCCTTTTTATTAGAACGACAATTGTTCCTCTTATCCTTACAATTTTTGCCTTTGTTGGTGGAATAATCTTAGGATATTTTTTAAATTTTAATTTATCACTTATTTTAATTCTTGCTGAAGGGTTTGCTCTTGTTATTTATTTTATTTTTCTTCCACACCTAAGCACTGTTATGCAGACACTTTATAACACATATATGAATTTATACGGCGAACAAACTATTGATGAGGTTATAAATGAAATTAAAGTAAACATCGAAAAAAATGGTGACCGTAAAATAATGGGTTATCCTCATAGAATAGATGTGTATTTAAAATTCTTGGAAAGTTTAAAACTTACAATTAAACAAAAGAATACAAAAGAATTTAACGAAGAAGAAAAGCATAAAAGCGAACAAGAATTAGAGAAAATAGTTGTTGAGTTAGAAGAAGAACTTAATATTAATGAAGATGAAATAGAGAAAATATTTGATGATAGCGATAATGAAAACGATGAAAACGAATAGAAAAAAGCGAAGCCACGAGACTTCGCTTTTTAGTTAGCTATAAATACTTTAATAAATAAATGAATGGTCGTAAATTTCACCAGTTGTTAATGTTAAGCGAACTAAATAACGATTCCCTCGAACAAGAGGATTATTATAAATTGGTAATTGACGGTCTTTAATTGAGCGACCTTCTAATAAAATTATTTCACTAATTGGTGGATTCGCCGTAGGATCTTCTGTACCATAATCAAAATTATGATAAAGGGAAATTTGTTGAATTGCATTAGGCGCATCTTCTCTTTGGAAAAGATGATAGTCATTATAAATTGCAAATTTTAACCATTCTACTTGTTCAGTAGGTTCATCTAAATTTGAATCTGGATTAAATAGTCCAGAAGTAAGTTCACTAGTAGGATCTTCGCTAGCAGGTTCGTCGCTTGTAGGTTCTTCACTTGTAGGCTCTTCGCTAGTAGGATCTTCAGTTTCAAAAGGAGCTACTTCAACATTATTAATAAGAGAATAATGAGTCTCATTTAACCAAGAAGGAACTTGGTAGATATAGAAGAGTTCATGGGCTTTAATAAGTCCGTTGGCGCGGTCTTCGATTCGATAAACAATACTATTTACTTTGTCTCTTTCGACTTGAACATCAAATTTAATAAGTTCAAAATTTTCAACATCTAATTCAAAAAATGATTCTAAAACTCGATTATATGCATCCTCATTTAGCATATACCAGCCACCTTCGTCAGTATCATAGCTAAATTCAGCTGGATCTAATTTCGACATATCAAAAACATTATAATAGGTCTTAAGTGTATTAAAATTAGGTATATTTTCAATCTCTTGCGATAAATTGTACTTTTGATAAAAACTATTTCCTAGATATTTATCATCTGAAGATGATTTTTCTTTATAGTAAACATCATAGCTACCAAAATCATCATAAATGTTATCAAAATAATAGCTGCTAATTTCAACTGGGTTAAGAAAATTGCGCGACTTAGTAATAAATTTGAAGTCTTGCATAGTAATTGTTGCTTGGGCATAAACATTGACATCAAGATCATGATTTACATGATCGCTTTGTACAGTATAAAAATCAAAATTTCGCTTATTTAAAGCATTCTCAATACTTTCCCCATCTGTAGGTCCTTCACTTACAGTTGGAACTGAACAACCAGACAGTGATAATAATAAACTAATTAAGAGAATTGGTGTTTTTTTCATATTTTCACCTCGTTAATATATTAACATATTAATTACACATTTAGTGCGTGTTTTTATAAACATTTATAAAAAAGGGATGAATTATTCATCCCAATTTTATTTTAATGCAATACTTAATTATTTTTTAACAAGTGGTAATGCAACATTGGCACCAGTAACTAAGATGCCAAGAATTGAAGCAACACCGCCTAGAATTGCACCAACACCTAGTTGATATCCACCAATTTCTTTAAGTGATTTAGTTGCAGTATTACCTAAAACGGTAACACTAAACTTAGCTGTACTAAGAATGGTGAAACAACCAACGGTTGATAAAATAAAGGCTACAATTAAGCCGATGCTGACAAAACCAGCGAGCTTTCCTTTGCCAAGTAGATTAAGAACTAGAACTACTAGAGCAAGGACTAATGGTAATAAGAACCCAACTACTGCTAAGAAGTTAAAGTTGAATTTACCAACGCTATGTTCGCCACCAAATGAAATTAATGAACCTTTAAGGGCTTCAACAACTTCACCATCATTATTTTTTAGAACAGCGCCATTTAAGAACATCATAAAGAAGACGACAACTGCTAAAAGAAGTGAAACATAGCCTAAAACTTGTAGTAATAATTTTTTATCTTTTGCTTTCATATTTGAATCCTTTCTTTATATTTTTAGTCAAACGACCGCATTTATTATACCTAAATTTTTAGGAAAATAAAAAAAACCAACCAATATGAATTCTTAAAAACGGCCATAGATTATGCATTAAATATTAATTAATAAAAAAACCTCTGCATTAATGCAGAGGTTTAACAATGTTTGTCAATCGTGTTTTAAATTGAAGTTTTGCTCTTCTTTTCAACGAAAATATGGTAACAAATTAAGAGGCTAAATCCTAGAATAGCAAAAATAATAAGAATTATATTTGATCGATTATTGCTAGTTGAAGAAATAGATAAACTAATTGGTGTTCCATCACCATATGGATCAATATCTCCAAGATGACGAGCCCATGCTTCATAACGAGCTCTTCCAGTACTTATATCTATGCCATTAACTTCTGTAGCATATTTTAATTTTGCTAATTCACCTGAAGTCATTTCATTAATTTTAGCTTTATAGATTGAATAAAGAGTTAAACATTGATTTTCGGTATTACTACACATAATATCACTTGCAAAAGTCTCAGCCTTATCTGTGTATGAATGTAATTTAAAATAAATAAAACGATTAATATTTAAGTGAACTTCAATTGAAGCCTCAAAACTAATAATACCTCCATCAACGAAACGATAACTGTTCGTGGGATTAATATCAGGGCTGAGGATTACTATACTTGAGGTAGCAGAATAGGAAGTTTGGATTTTTATTTTATTATAATTATTGTTGGGGTCATCTCTAACAACTGCGTTATTTACGCTATATATTATTCCATTACCTGGAGTAAGCGTTAGAGCCTCTTCAACAGTTGTAGTAAGTTGAATAACATTAATAGTAAAAGTAGTAATTAAGTGTTGATTGTTAATATCTAGACCTGAAGTAGTGAGAGTGACAGTTACATTTGAGGCCACTTTTGCAGCATATAGCTGCGTTCCGCTAACTATTACATTTGGATTGTCAGTTGTTAATGTAAAGCCTTGATCTGAATCTATCGGTAAAATTGTTGGTAAAATATTGAGCATTTGACCTCGTGCCATAGTGTAACCTTCATAATTACTTACATCGACACTTGATACTGGATTAGTGCTCGAAACTTGTTCCTCATACGTTATAGTGATTTTACTAATTCTAATTTGCATATTATCATATGCGCCTTGATGAACATTTTTAAATTTTAAATATTTAACACCACCGGCATTAACATAGTTATAGTGAACACCATAAAATTTAGGTTCTTCAATTTCTGATAAAGCGTTTAAATCGTTACCTGCCCAAACTTTAATGTCAGTTATATAACCACGTAGTGTAGTTAATTTAAATTCTTTTAGCACAAAATTTTGATTAGAAGAAGTTGGTTTTACCAATAATTCGTTACCATTACCGTTTGCTCTTCTTGTATTAAATTTAATAATTCCACGTTCTGCGTTATAGTTTGGTGGATAGGCTTCGCAATTAGAAAATTCTAAGTCCCAATTAATATCAAAAGATTCTGTAGTGGGCCGATATCCATCTGTATAACCTTGCTCATTTACAATCCATTCTTTTTGGATTGGGGCTGATTTGGTAATGTTATCGTTGCTAGGGAAATAAAAAAAACTACTAACGGCAAAGAAAACACTTAGTATGGTAGTTAAGTACAAAATGACTTTTTTTCTTTTACTCATTTGCCCTCCTACGACCTCCTACGACAAAGTTTGTTCTATATTACTACATATTTGTATTATTTACAAAGTAACTCTTAATAAAATAAAAAAACCTCTTTCTCCACCTAACTAGGTAAAATTTAGAGGAAATCTTGATTTTTCTGGAGCAGGTGACGGGAATCGAACCCGCGTATCTACCTTGGCAAGGTAGTGTTCTACCATTGAACTACACCTGCATATATTTGGTGCTAAATTAATATATCATCGTTTTAACTTAAGTGCAACTACAAATCGTTTTTTTAGACTGAGGTTCTAAAAAATATAATTTTTCAAACATTTTTATCAAAAAATGAAATCGATTAAAAAAATAGTCAAAACCTTACAAATTACGAGTGTTTTGAAAAAAAAGCGAATTTATGTAGTTTTTATAGGGGTCAGAAGGCTTTTTATTATAAAACCATCGGCAAAAAAGCACTTTTTTCTTAAAAATTTCGTTTTTTTTGCTTGAAAAGGCTACTAAAGAGACATATAATTTAGGCAAGGAAACTTAGAAAGGAAAATAAATTTATGAGATTGATGAGATTTCGTAGAACTTTAGATGTATTAGTAGGCATCTTTTTTAGTACTCTTGCAGTTATCTCGCTCTTATTCCACATTTTATGGGGTAATGACAACTTTGTTCCAAGGTTAGAAACTATTTACAATGGAATTATGGACTTTTACCTTACCCCTGAAATTACTTTTAATTACCTAGCTCCAACCATTTTAACTGGTTTAGGTGTATTAATTGCAATTTTCTGGTGGCTTAAGATCATCACACGCAGAGGAACATTACTTGCTTATTTACAACCACTAACGTTCTTAATCACAGGCTACACAGTCGCGACAGTAGTAATTTATAACAAGAATTATACGAACTATTATGCTAATCCTGCAACACGTATTAATATTCTCTATATTATTATTTTAATTGCTATCTTAATTATGACTGGCCTACACATTTTCGTCTTTGGAGCACTTGTTCCAGGCATCAAAAAGCCAAAAGGAAGCAACAAACAAGTCGACGAACTATTTGCTCCACAACCAAAGGCAGCTGTCCCTGCTCCAGCACCAGCTCCTGCTCCTGTAAAGGAAGAACCAGTTGAAGAAACTGAAGAAGTTGTTCTTGTTGAATTTGATGAAGAATCACTTGAAGCACTTGAAAAACGTTGCCGTGACGTTATTCGTAGCGAAATGGCAGACTACGTTATACTTAAAAAAGATAATGTCTATTTAAGTAGTAAAGATACGATTATTAAAGAAGTCGTAAAAGAAGTGCCAGCTGAAAAGAAAGAAGAGCCAGCACCAGCACCAGCTCCAGCAAAGAAAGAGCCAGCTCCAGCTCCAGCTCCAATCGTTAAAGCTGAACCAGAACCACTACCAGAACCAAAGCCAATCCTTAAGAAAGTAAGTCAACCAGTCGTTCGTATTCCGTTCAACGAAAGAGTTCTTGGTTTTAGTAAAGAATTAAAAGACAAATACAACGAACTTAAAAACTACATTCTTAGTTATGATGTAAAATCACGTATTAGCAACTCTGGAGATTCATTCAGATCAAAACGTAAACTATACGTAAAAATCACTTCAAGTGGTAACTCAGGCTTTAGAGTATACTTCGCCCTTAATCCAGAAGACTACAAAGATAGTCCAATTCCAGTTAAAGCAAGTGGACCAGTTAAGGCTTACGAAGAAACTCCAGCATTCTTACGCGTTAGCAGTGATTTATCAGTAAAACGCGCAAAAGAATTAGTCGATGATGTTATGCGTACCGATAAAATCGAACGCATTAATGAAGTTGGCAATGTCAACTACATCAAAGATTTAAGAGCAAAATAAAGCATTTTAACTCTTAAAAGGAGCAGATTTCTGCTCCTTTTTTTATTTTTATATTTATTTGTTTTCAGCATGATTTATGATAATATACCTATTGATAGGTACAATAGTGTCTATTAAAGGAGTGTGGTGGCTACATGCCGGATACGCCTATAACGTGGGTGTTAATTGTCTTACTTATTATTCTTGGAATTTTCTTAGCGTCATGTGAAACATCCTTTACAACAGCGAACCGCATTCGCTTAAAGGTCATGGCAGAAAATGGCAATAAAAGTGCGAAGCTAGCAATGTGGGTTATTAACCGTATTGATAGTACAATCGCGACATTACTAATTTACAATTCTTTTGTAACGGTTGCTCTTTCGTCTTTAACGACGATTATTTTTGTTAACGCTATTGGAGCTCAAACTGGACCTTTAGTCGCTACTCTTGTTGTTACGCTAGTTATTTATATTTTTGTTGACTCGATTCCAAAAGCAATCACGCATTTATTCCCTGAACGTTTCGCGATGATAAATAGTTATATTATCGTTGTTTTTATTATTTTGGTTTATCCGATTTCTTATTTATACCGCCTTTTTATCAAACTAATCCAGAAAATATTTAAAGTTAAAGAAGACACAATTATTACCGAAGAAGATTTTTCTAATGTAATAGAACAAAGTGAACAAAAAGGTGTTATTGATGAAACAGTTAGTGAAATCATCCTTTCTACTCTAGTTTTTGAAGATCGTGTTGTAAGTGAGGTTGTTACACCAAAAGATAAAATTGTAGCAGTTGATATAGTGGGTCTAACACACCAAAAATTAAATGACTTTATTCTTGATTGTAATTATTCACGAATTCCAATTTATAAAAACGATAAAAACAATATTGTCGGAGTTATTGTAGTGCGAGAATATATTAAACATTATATGAATAATAAAAATGTCAGAATAAAAAATATAATGTCTAAACCCTATTTTGTTAAAAAAGACATCGCTTTTGACGATATTATTGACGGATATCGCAAACATAATACGCATATTGCTTTTGTATTAGATGAAAGCAATCAATTACTTGGAATGGTTACAATGGAAGACGTTCTTCAAGAATTAGTCGGTCGCGTCGATGAACCATTTAGTAAGTTTAAAAAGCGAGGAGGTGGTCGTCGTGACTGATGGGCAAGTAACATTACTTTTTATCGTTGCAGCAGCACTCCACCTATTTAGTTTTTTCTTTAGCGGTATGGAAGTGGCTTTTCCAACTGTTAATCGTTTAAGGATACAAAAAGATGTCGAAAACAAGAAAAAACTTAGCAAAACCGTCCTTAAACTTGCAGAAGACTTTCATCAAGTAACCTCAATTGCTCTTTTTGGCAATGCCCTTGTAAATATTGCAACAAGTAGTATTACCACGCTTATTGGTCTTCATTATGGGGGTGAACAAGGAGCTGCAATTGCAGCAATTATTGTATTTGTTACCCTTTTAACCTTTGGTGAAATACTACCAAAAACAGTTTGTTTAAAGTTTAGTTACCGATTCAGTTATTTATTCGCTATTCCTGTTATGTTTTTTAATTACCTCTTTTTCCCAATTACTTTTACAATGCGAAAATTCTTAAGTCTAATTACAGGCGGAATTAAAAAAGCCAGAGAAGACGAAATCGTTGATAAAGATGTTTATAGTGAAGACGAACTTCAAGAAATGGTTAACGAAATTGAAGAGTCTGGCTTAATTGATGAAGATAAAAGTGAATTAATTAAATCAGCAATTGAATTTAGCGAAACCGAAGCGTATGAAATTATGACACCTCGCGTTGATGTATTTAGTTATGATATAGAAGATGATATCAGTGAATTAATTGAACAAAAAGAGATTTTTAAATATTCTCGTATTCCAGTATATGAGGGCACAATTGATAATATTATTGGCATTTTGCCTACGAAACTACTTTTACGTTATGTTTTAAGTGAAACGCCAATCGATGTAAGAAAAATTTTACGACCTCCCTATTTTGTGCATCACTCAAAAGGTATTTCGGATTTATTAAATGAATTTAAAGAACAAGAAACTCATATCGCAATCGTTATTGATGAATATGGCGGAACAGAGGGTATTATAACTATCGAAGATATTATTGAAGAAATAGTTGGTGAAATTTGGGACGAAAGCGATGAAGTTGATGAACCAGTTGTTGAATTAGGTGAAGATCATTACTTAATTGATGGTGGTTATAATTTAGAAGACTTTTTTGAACTCCTTGATATAGAAGAAGATGAAGAAACTGATTATGATACCGTAGGGGGTTGGTGTTTAGATCAACTCGATCGATTCGCTGTTGAAGGTGATGAATTTACTTATGAAGGTTATCAAATAACTATAACTGAAGTAGGGGCCTTTACTGTTGAAGAAATAGAAGTAAAAAGAAATCCTAACGGCAAAGAAGAAAGGGAAGAATAAAATACATTTTATGTGTTATAATTACAAATGGTGAGAATTAAATTATGCTTTTTGGATTAAAGGAAAACAAACCACTTAAAGAAAGACCAGAAAACGAAAGAAAACCTAGTCTAAAAAATCCAGTTGATAGAAGAATTTTTTTGATTCTTACACTTGTTTTATCCGTATGCGTAATTGCTCTAGTAATATTTATTCTTCTTTTAGCGAGGCCTGTCTAATATGAGAACTAAAAAATATATTGAAACTAAACTACCAGATTTAGATGGTAAAACATATGTTGTTACTGGTGCTAATAGCGGTCTTGGCTTTCAAGCTTCAAAGATTTTAGCTTCAAAAGGTGCACGAGTTTTTCTTGCTTGTCGGAGTGAGAAAAGAGCTAACGAAGCTATAGAAAAAATAAAAAAAGAAGTAAAAAATGCAAAGTTGGAATTTATTGAGTACGACCAGTCAGATTATGCAAAAATAACTTCTTTTTGTCAAAACCTTGCTAAATTAAACATTAAAATTGATGGATTTATTGCTAATGCTGGTGTTTATTTTCCACCAAAAGAAAAGAAAACAAAACTAGGATATCCTCTTACATTTGGTGTAAATTTTGTTGGCGTATATATTTTAATAAGAAATTTAATTAATGAAGATGTATTTAATAGTCATCCAACTCGTTTTGTCTTTGTAGGATCAGTTGCTAAAGCTTTAGCGTATCCTAAAACATTTGATAAATGGTTTTACGATGATAGAGTTAATCGAAACTTCCAATACTCATATAGTAAAGCAGGTATCACGCTATTATCGACATATTTAATGAATGAAGATTTAAACAATGTTCCTGAGATGAAATTTCCAAGTAATGTTGAAGTTTACTATACTCATCCAGGTATAACAAATACAAATATAGTTCGTAGCAATGAAGGCGGATTTGGAAAAAGTTTTGTAAAAGTAGCACAGAACTTCCTTAAAATCTTTTTTCAAAGTCCAGAACGTGCTTCTTTAACGATGGTTAAAGCTCTTACAACTGAAAAAAGCGGCAAAAACATTTCCATTAGACCGCGTGGCCCATTTGAAATCTCTGGTTTACCGCAACCACGTAAAATGAATAAAATAAACAAAATTACGGCACCCCGCTTCATGGATTATGTTGAAAATGAACTAAGTAAAAAAAGCATCTAAGATGCTTTTTTTAAATTAGACTAATTTTTTGAGCATATAACTCATACACTCGACAAGCAACTTCTTGAATTGTCTGTGTTTCAGCATCGATAATAAAATCATAATTAGTAACAGTTCTTAAATTAAACTTTTCATCAACCGTATTAATTCGTTCGTTTGCAGCTTTTGGATCATCTCCTCTTTGAATCATTCGTTGTCGTCTTGTGCGACGAGAAGCATCCATGAAAAAAGCAACAATACGTGGATCATTAAGTGATTTAAAGTGAACTAGACCCTGTGGATCTACAATTAAAACTTTATCATCAGCAATTTCTTTTTTAGAAGTACCATAATGATGTCCGTTATAAAGGGTGGTTTCAACAAATGCTCCCTCATTTTTAAGTTTGTCAAATTCTTCTTCACTTACAAAATGATAATCAACATGATTAATTTCACCTTCTCTAGGAGATCTTGTTGTATGTGTGACAACTTTTTTTGTTCCAAAAAGTTGTTTTAATCTCTTTGCTACTTCTGTTTTACCGCTTGCGCTGGCACCTACCAATATAATCATATTTTTGCCTTTCTTGTTTTATATTATAACAATGTTTCCTTTTTTTGGGGAATAAATGTAATTTTAAAAAATATTTTACAATTTGTAATTAGATACTTATTAAAAAGGAGAAGCGATGATAAAAAAAATACTGTTAGGTCTATTAATGATAATTCCAACAATTGTTAAAGCACCACCTATTGCAAATCAAACAATCTTAAAGCCATTTTATATTTTACCTAATAAGCCAGGAGAGAGTATTAAATTAAAATTTGAATTTACTTGTAATATTACTACTACATTGCAAGGATTAATTAGAATTACTAATCCTAATCAAACTAGTATGATTATTGGTTCTATTAATTTAAGTTTAAGTCCTAGTAAAACATCTACATACACACTGACAGTTCCTAGTCAGAAACTTAGAAGTGGAAGTAATTACTTTACTATGACTTATAAAAATCAACACGAAATCTTGAACAATTATTTAAACTTTGGTGTGATGGAAAAAGAAGAAAAAAATTTTTGTTTTGAACCTGAAGGGAATAATATCTTTAATGCAGGTGCTATTACCTATTATGATGGTAGTGAAATATCACTGGTAGAAGAAATAGTTAACTTTTCTTCATATAAAAGCGAACAAGATCATCAAACAGACTTACGATATGATTTTAATAACCTTACTTTTTATTATCAAAATGATATTGCTAACGCATTATATTTCTCAGGTGCGACGATTAGTTTCTATAATGTAGCACATCTTTTCCCTCATATTAAGCCAAATTTAGATGGTTCAATAACTTTTAGTCTTTATCTTGTTAAAAACGATAATGAAATTAGTATTCGTCTTATTCAAAAAGTATTTTTAAATAAAACTACAAATCACATATCAAAAAGTTTAGTTCCTGGCTATATTGCTACTGAAAAAATATATTTTCCTAAACACGGCCTTGAATTAAATAATTTATATGAGGCAAAACTCAAAATTTATCGATTTGGGTATTTACGACAAAATTATGAATACTCTTTTAATTATTATGCAAAAAAGAGGTATTTAGGTGTAAATGGTGAATATGAAATCGAAATCAACATTGGGGGTTTAAATGCTTAATTCGCTTTATTCATTTTTGATTTTATTAAGTACGCTAAATTTATTTGTCTTTTCGATAAAAGTAAGTCATGGGAAAAAGATAATGCACGGACTACACCGAGGTTTTATAGCACCTTTTATTATTCATGATGACATAAAAGATCGTGCAACATTTGATCGTGCACCATTAAATGAAGCAATTAGTGAATATTATATTTCTAATTGTAGACTTAATGACTACCAATATAGAGTTTCCTATATTGAAAATGAAGATAGTGAAACACTAGTAGTTAGTTTTTCATTTCCTCTTTTTTTAAACTATCAATATGAAAATGAAGTAACATACACATTAGGGAGTAGTATTTAAAACCTATGCAAAATCCCGCTCTTTTGCTCGAAAACAGCTTCCTTAAACCATTATTAGATGATGAAACAATTACAGATATTACTTTTAATGGTGAAAAATTATTTTTCGTTAGTAACGAATATGGACGATCTTTTTATCGAAATATATCTTATAGTGTCGTAATGAACTTGCTAAGACAAATTGCTAATGTTACTAATCAAGTTTTCTCTTATCAAAACCCAGTTTTAGATGTTTCATTTGCTAACTATCGTCTTAGTGCAATGCATGAGGCTATCAGTCGATTTGGTTATCAAAATGTTTGTAGCTTTGCTCTTAGAATTGCTCCAAAAGAACCGTTAGACTTATTTAGTCTAGGCGTTGTAAATGAAAAGATAATTGATTTAATAAAAATGATGTTAAAAACGAATAAATCAATTGTTATTGCAGGTGCGACTGGAGTAGGTAAAACTGAGTTACAAAAATATATTGTTAGTTTGTTAAGTTCTAATAAACGCTTAATAGTTCTTGATAATGTTCAAGAGTTAAGTTCTCTTCAAAAAATCGAGCATTTAGATATTACACATTGGGAAATTGATGAACGAAAAAAAGAAAGTGACTTAGCAAATCTAATTAAAACAGCTTTAAGATTTCATCCTGATTATATTTTGATTGCTGAAAGTCGTGGTGAAGAGATGAAAGAAATTTATAAAGCTGCCTTGACAGGTCATCCTACTATTGTAACTATACATGCTAGTAGGATTGAAGATGTTTATCCACGCTTATACCAAATGAGTCAAACGGTCTTTTCTTCATTAACATATAAAGAAGCAAAAGAAGAGTTAAAACAAACATTCCCATTTGTTATCTATTTAAATAAAAAAAGTGATGAAACTGGTCATATTTATCGCTACATTGAAAAAATTTCTCAATTTAATCAAAAAGGAAAATTAGAAATAGTTTATGAAAAAGCTTTTTAAAAAAGTACCGTTTTATAGTCCTCTACTATTAATACCACTGCTATTTTCTGTTATAAGTTATTTTTTATTTAGAAATATATATTTGTGTCTTGTCTATTTTCTTATTTCTACTTTTTACATCATATTTTTAAATAAACGTCTACAAAAAATAAATAAGGAAAATAAAAGCCAACTTCAAATGTGTGAATTAATCAATACATTTATTATTAATTTAAGTGTAAGGAAAACATTGAAAGCAGCATTAGAAGATTCCTTACTTGTAATTGATGATGAAATTAAACAAGAATTAATTGTTTTAGAGCAACTTACTACGATTGAGGCGTTTCAATATATTGCTCCACATTTTCCATTTTCTTTATATCAACCGTTTCTTGATCTTATTGAAGCATATGAAAAAGAAGGTGGAGATATTTTAGATATGAGTGCATTATTACTATCTAATGTTGAAAGAGAGCGCAAAAAGGCCATGAATCATAAATATTTCACTTTTAAAATGCTAGCTCAATTTGCTAGCACTTGGTCATTTGTTTTTCTAATAATGATCGTGCTTCGTCTTTCTTTACAAGATTTATATTTATTAATGTTAAAGAGTCCTCTATTTACTATAGGATTAAATATTGTCTTTTTTGTAGCGATGATTGGAATTGAAATGTTTATAACTCTATATATTAAAGGAGATAAAGATGATGAAAAGAAAACTTTTTTTCAAAAAAAGAAAAGTTAAAAAAGAATTCCTATCAACAAATGATTTCGTTGAGATACTTACTTATTTTAGAATCGCCTATGAAAATAAAGCAAATGTTTACTATGCTCTTTTAAAAGCTCAAGACTATAGTAAAGGAAAGATGAAAGATGCCCTTGAAACACTAACGACATCGATGATAAATGATAGCTCTATAACTCCATTTATCAATTTTATGAATGAATTTAATAATCGTGATACTCATACGGTTGTTTTAGCTATTTATCAATTAATTAATCATGGTGGTAATGCTGAAAGAATTATGCAATTTAATGTTTTATATGAAGAGTTAATGAAAATTTCTGATAAAGAGATTAACGATAAAAAAGTTCGTCGTTTTGAATTGCTTCAACAACTACCACTTTTAGCGATGGGAATAATTATGTTTTCTTTACTACTTGGTATTTTTGCATTAATAGGAGAACAACTATATGGGTAATTTGCTTTCAATGATTTTGTCTCTTTTCTTGTTTATTCCTGCTTTTTTATGTGGAGCAGACTTACTTGTTATTCAAAACATTAATACAGAACTAGATTCTTTAGCACTTACTGTTAGTTACAAAATAAGCAAAGAAGGCGAAATTACTGAGGAAACTATTGCATTAGTTAATAGTTTTAATATCGAGATAGAGTGTCGATCAAGTTGTAATAGTAACGGTATAGGTGATGTTATGACATATGCCTTAATTAAAAGCTATACACCACTAATTATTAGTAGCGAACAAATCACTATAGAAATAGTAAGAACAACTATGATTGGCTACTACTAGAAAGGAGGAAATATGGGTGAACTAAAAGGACAACTATTAGGAGTATTATTAGTTATTATTCTGTTTGGTGCAATTGCGACTACATTCGCTACAATTGTAAACAACACTAAAGACAAAATTAACGAAGAATACACTAGTCTTATAAGCGAATTAGATAATCCAGCACCATAAAAGCACACATAGAATGCACCCCTTAGCTAAAATGCTAAGGGGGTTTTAGTAGTTTCAAATGTAGTCCAATTGCACTAAAATACTTTTGTTGCTATAATTCACTTTAGAAAAGAGGAATTTCTTATGAATGATGCAATGAAAAGAATGGAACAAATTTTCAAACAAACAGTAAAAGTTGATAACTTAGAACCTTCAATGGAACTTCGTGAAATTGGATTAGATAGTATTGATTTAGTAGAAGTTATGATGGAATTAGAAGACGAATTCGGCATTGAATTCACCAATGATGAAATGTTATCTTTTAAAACTGTCGATGATGTTCGCAAAAACATTGAAGGAAAATTAGCAAAAACAAGCAAAAAGTAATTTTATTATTGCAAAACAATATTGGTTTGTGGTATCTTACTAATGCTTAATGCAATAGGGGCCTCGTTAGCTCAATGGTAGAGCAATCGGCTGTTAACCGATCGGTTGCAGGTTCGAGTCCTGCACTAGGCGCCACTTGGCCCGTTGGAGAAGCGGCTTAACTCACATGCCTTTCACGCATGCATTCATGGGTTCGAATCCCGTACGGGTCGCCAAAAGAAAATCACGTCCTACTTTGTAGGACTTTTTCTTTATCTAACTTAGTTTTGTGTATATAATAACAATATGATTGAAGTCGGAATTTTAATAAATGTAGGTGAAATAAATTATAAAGTCATTCGCCTTTTAGGCAAGGGAAAAGGTGGATATTCATATCTTGTAGAAGCTAACAACGAGTTATTTGTTTTAAAACAAATTCACCATGAGCCTTGTGACTATTATCAGTTTGGAAATAAAATTGAAGCCGAAATTAATGATTACGAGCGCATTTTGCATACTAAAGTAAGAATGCCTAAATTAATTTATGTTGATAAAAATCGCGAAATAATTATTAAAGAATATATAGAAGGTCCAACTATCGCAGATCTTATAAAAGAAGAAAAAGATGTTAGTGTATATATAAAACAGCTACGTGAAATGTTACCAAGCATTTATAAAGCAGGGCTAAATATTGACTATTATCCCACGAATTTTGTTGTATGTATTGAAAGTGACCAAATTTATTATATAGATTATGAATGTAATTCATATGATCCAAAATGGGATTTCGATAATTGGGGTCTACAATATTGGCTAAACAAAAACAATCAAAATTAAATTTTACATAGTTAGTAATTAGTTGTATAATAACAAATATTAAAAATAAGGGGGGCTCGTTTATGAAGAAACTCAATAAAAATGTTCGCTTTATGTTATCGTTAACATTCGTTTGGGCCCTTTTTACGCCCACTTTTAAAAGTGAGAAGGAAAATCATATTGCGGCAAAAGCAATTAATGTTACACAAATTACAAGCATAGATGATTTGGAAATAGGTGGTAAGTATTTGATTGTTTGTAAGCCATACAATGTAGATAAAACATATTGTCTTCAACCATTTGTAGGTAAACCAAATCCTATTGCTCCAAAATTATTCACTAGTTTTGATGAATTGACTTATGAAGATGCTTGGGAACTTGAAATAGAACCAAGTAGCACTTCTGGGGCTGTTCGATTTGTTAATCGTAATGTTAGTAATCCTTATAAATTAAATTTTACTTATTTTAATGATTCAGTATCAACGATACCTATCAATAGTTCAAGTTATCACATATATGTTGATCAAAGTACTGCGAGTTATGCTACTGATCGATTTAGAATAAGAAACAGTCACACTACTCCTAGATACTTGACTTTTTGTTATAAAAACAATGGCGATTCATTATTTATGTATTCATATAACATGTGTTATAATTCAAACGCAACAAATGAATCTAATCATTTCATTTATCGAATTAAAGCTTTAGAAAGCTTAACTTATACCGGAACACCAACAAAAACTTCATATTTAAATGGTGAATATTTTAATCCTCAAGGTTTAACATTTAGTGCTAATTTTAATGATGGTACTTCAGATAATGTTCCATATCATCATCTTACACTTGAACCAACTCCATTAACTGAAGGTACGACCTCCGTAACTGCTACTTACACATATGAAAATGTAACTAGAAGCGTTGTTATTGAAGGAATAACAGTCACGCAAGATCCATATAAATTAATAGGTACATATGATTTTAACGAAACAGGTTCACTAAGTTGGAATGCCACGACTTCAATGGGAGCATATCTAACAAATGGGTATGGAGTAGCTACTCCAGCAGATGGGGCTTCTATTACTTCTAAACTTCCAGTCCTAGAAGAAGTTCCAGCAGGTTCACAACTTAAAGTGGAAATTGCAATTATTACAAATGATGTTTCTAATGCTGCAAATGTTACTGTAACTGGTTTAGATCGTAATGGTAGCGATATTACAGGATGTAGTGGCTCATCGGTTACTATTACAAATAATGGTGCAACTACTTTAGAAGAGTTACAACATGTAGCCCTTTATAACAAACGTATCGTAATGATTCAAGAATCGATGAGTAAATTAATGAGTTATATAAAAATAGATATTGGTAGCTCATTAAGCACTACTTTATTAGTTCAAATTAAAGTATTCCGTAATTATCCAACCACAGAAAATCAAGCTCTTGCTTTTGCAAATTATATCAATGGTGATATTGGTTATGGCGCATATGGTTCGTGTGCAAATCGACTTCAAATGATTAATTATGAATATAGCTTATTAACAGAAGAAGCAAAAACATTATTTCATACGAGTACTGAACAAGTGTATGTTGATGCGCGCGCAAGAAAAGACTATATGACAAATTGGGTCGCGCTTAATGGAGGTCAACCTATTTTCCATCACTGTACTCGCTATCAAAATAGCACTATCGCCATTGTTGTAATAAGTATTATTGGTTTAGTTAGTTTTGTTTCATTTTATATTCTTAGCAAAAAGAGAAAATATATTAACTAAGTAATTTAATTGTAAAATTATTCTTAAAAAGGTGGTTTTGAAATAAAATCACTTTTTTATTGCATTTTATGTTTTTATAATGCTTTTATCGTTTAAAATATAAATAGATGAATAGAAAAATTAGATAATTCTACAAATGAATTAGTTTAAAAGTTTCTATTAATATAAAAACGAGGAGGTAAGAATGCGAAAGATTGCATATCGCTTGTATCAAAATGTTTTAAGAGTTGGTATGCTTGTTTTAAATATAAGACAGCCTGAAATTCTTAAACAAGCAGAAGATGTTGGAAAACTTTTAAAAGGAGAGAACATTAAATGCGTTCTATTAATTACAGACCAAGGCCTAGCTAAAATTGGTTTATATAAAGAATTAGTTGAAACATTAAATAAATCAGGAATCAAGGTTCATTTTTATAGTAATGTTGTATCAAATCCAACGATACAACACATTGAAGAAGCCTTACAAAAATGTAAAGAAGTTAGAGCAGAAGCAATTATTGGTTTTGGTGGAGGAAGTCCGATAGATGTAGCAAAAATAACTGCTGCAAGAATCGCACATCCTAATAAATCTGTCTTAAAAATGAAAGGGTTATTAAAGTTAACCAAAAAGCTTCCTTTACTTATCGCTGTTCCTACAACAGCAGGAGCTGGAAGTGAAGCTACTTTAGCAGCGGTTATTATTGAAGATGAAACAAGACATAAATATACAATTAACGACCCTAAACTTGTTCCACAATATGCTCTTCTTGACCCAACACTAACTTTAAAGTTACCTAAAAAAATTACGGCAGAAACAGGCGTTGATGCTTTAACTCATGCTATCGAGGCTTATATTGGTCGCTCAAATACAAAATTAACTAAAGCAAAGGCGAAAAACGCTATTAAACTAATCTTTGAAAATTTGGAAACAGCATATAACGATGGATCAAATTTAGAAGCAAGAAGAAACATGCAAATAGCAGCCTACGATGCGGGTGTCGCCTTTACTAGAGCCTATGTTGGTTATGTTCACGCCTTAAGCCATCCATTAAGTGGAACATATGGAACCGCGCATGGTTTAGCAAATGCTGTAATTCTTCCAATCATGCTTCGAAAATATGGTTCAAAAATTGATAAAAAACTTGCAGAATTAGCCTATTTTACGCAAATTGTTGATGAAAATACACCAATTGAAGAAGCTGCAAATGCATTTAGAGAACATGTACAAAATCTAAATGATAAGATTGGTATACCTCGCTATTTACCATTTATTAAAGATGAAGATATCCCACGTATGGTTAGCGATGCTCTTAAAGAAGCTAATCCACTATATCCAGTACCAGTTATTTATTTTAAAGAGGATTTTATCGCGCTTTACAAAGAAATTCGCGGTGATAATAAATAAAAAGGAGTAAATATGAAAGAAAAAATCGCAAAACAAAGAGAATTATTAAAAAAGATTAATCCAATGTCTTATGATGATCGAATGATACATTTAATAAGACTAAAAAAGGCACTTCAAAAATATGAAAAAGAAGTTTTTGCCGCACTTTATGAGGATTTAAGAAAAACACCTGCTGAGGCTTTTGCTACAGAAGTTGGTTTAGTATATGGTGAACTTAAACATGCAATTAAGAATTTAAAAAAGTGGATGAAACCGCATAGAGTTCCGTTAGCATTAATGCAATTTCCAGGCAAAACTTTTATTCATCATGAACCTTTAGGTCAAGTACTAATTATGAGTCCGTGGAATTATCCGTTCTTGTTAACAATGCAACCAATTATTGGTGCTTTAGCAGCTGGTAATGTTCTTGTGGTAAAACCAAGTAGTTATTCACCTGCCACAAGTAAGATTATGAAAACGATTGTCGAAGAAGCATTTCCAGATGGTGAAGTGTTATTATTCCTAGGTGGTAGAGCGGTAAATACTGAAATATTTACATACCGCTATGACTATATTTTCTTTACTGGCGGTGCTACAGTTGGAAAAATCGCTATGGAAGCTGCAGCTAAAAATCTTACACCACTAACCCTTGAATTAGGCGGCAAATCACCGGTCTTTATTACAAAAGACGCTGATATTCCTCTAACTGTTAGACGGCTAAGTTGGGGAAAACTCATAAATTGTGGACAAACTTGTGTGGCTCCAGACTATGTTCTTTTAGATGAAGCAATCGCAGATACTTTTATACCGCTTCTAAAACAAACATTTGAAAAAGATTTAGAAGAAATGAAAAAACTTCCTAAAATTATCACTACTAAACACTACGAAAGATTAAAGGAAAACTTAAATCAAGTAGGTATTAAGCGTTACGATGATGAAAGTGAAACGATTCTTTCAACAATAGTAGTAAATCCACCACTTGACACACTAGTAATGAGCGAAGAAATATTTGGTCCAATTCTTCCAATCATTACTTATAAGACATTAGATGAAGCAATCGCCTTTGTTAATGAACGAGAAAAGCCACTTGCACTTTATGTTTATACGACTAGCAAAGAAATAGCTAAAAAGATTTTAAATGAAACCTCAAGTGGATCAATGACCGTAAATGATAACTTAATGCAACTTGCAAACTCTAATCTTCCCTTTGGAGGAGTAGGTAATTCCGGTATGGGTCGCTATCATGGAAAGAAGTCATTTGAAACATTCTCAAATCCAAAGAGCGTACTTGTAAAAAGCCGCAAATTCGACTTAGTAATTCGCTATTCAAAAGATGATAAAGCGATCAAAACGTTTAAAAAATTAATGTAAATTTCGCAATATTAACCGCCCACGAGTATCTCGTGGGCTTTTTTATTGCCACATTTTGTCAATTAAAGATCAAATGTTAGAAAAACATTGTATGTTAAGGCTTAAAGTGTGTTATACTAACACACGTTAAAGGAGTAAGGATATGAAACTATTTTCTAACAAAGGAAGATTGCGTCTTAAAGGCCACAAACATCTAACCTCGGATGTTCCAGTGCGTGAATTAGATCTTAAAAAAGTACCTTTTGTCTATTTCCCGCTGATGGCTAATAACGCAAAACCAATTACGCCTCTAGTTAAGGAAGGCGACTTAGTTAAAAAAGGTACCCGTATTGCACTACGAGAACATATGTATGTTCCAGTTTATAGTTCAGTAAGCGGAAAAGTAGTTGCAAATAAAGTCATGTTTAATCCTGGACTTGGTCGTCCATGTCCTCATCTAGTTATTGAAAATGACTTCAAAAATGAAGAAGAGAAAAAAGCTCTTAAAGTTCTAAAAGATAATCCAACAAAAGAAGAAATCGTTGAAGCAATTAAAGAAGCCGGTATTGTTGGACTCGGCGGAGCAGGCTTCCCTACTTGGATTAAATATAACGGAGTAAAAGACATTGAATTTATTCTTATTAATGCAGTAGAATGTGAACCGTTTCTAACAACTGACTATGTTACAACGATTGCAAATGCAAAAGAATTAATTGAAGGCGCGCTTTTATTAAAGAGGGCTGCTGATGCTTCTAAAGTTGTTATTGCAATTAAAAAAGACAAAGAAGCTGCAATTAAGGCCTTAAATGAAGAGCTAACTAATTATCAAGATATCGAACTTCGTTTAGTTCCTGATGCCTATCCAATGGGTTGGGAAAGAACACTTGTTGAACAAGTATTTAAAAGAACATATAACAATCTCCCAAGTGAATGCCATGTAGTTGTTGATAATTCGCAAACGGCAATCGCTGTATATCGTGCCCTAAAAGAAGGAAAACCTATAACAGAACGCCTTCTTACAATAAGTGGAGAGCCTGAATTAATTAAAGATCCTGCTAATATCTTAGTTCCAGTTGGAACTCCAGTTAGTGTCGTTTTAGCAGAGTTTGATATTAATCAAGATAAACCATTAATGGTTTTAAATGGTGGTCCAATGACAAGTACTGCACTTCGCACACTAGAAGTTGCTACAACTGCTCCGAGTGGAGGCTATACAATCGTAAAACCAATTAAACAACGTGTAGATAACTGCCTTAGATGCGGAGAATGTACATATTCTTGTCCAGCTGGACTTCAACCAGTAGAAATTAAACAAGCTTTCGAAGCTCGCGACTTTGAACGTTTAGAAAATCTATGTGTTACTAAATGTGTTGAATGCGGTATTTGTTCCTATGTCTGTCCAAGTGGAATTGAACTAACAGATACAATGAAACGTGCAAAATCGCTCGTATGGCTAAGACAAGCTCAACAACAAAAGAAGGAGAAATAAAGATGGAATTAAAAACAGGATTTGCTCCTTATCGCCGTAGTAAACAAACAACATTCAAGATAATGCTTGAACTTCTAATTGTTTTACTTGTTGTTTACCTTGCAGCGATAATTTATAACTTCACACTAGGAGCAGCTTACGGCCTAAAAGCAATTTTAATGCTTCTTGTTAGTATCGTAACTACATTCCTATGTGATCTTTTTGTCGCGGGTATCCGCTACAAAAAAGATAAAGATGGTGCCTTTGGCCCATATTTATCTAAATTCCTTTTAGGAAATTACTCGATTATTACAGCAGTAATTTTAACGCTTACTGTTCCAATTGGAACACCTTACTACGTTTTAATTGTTGGTAACATTTTTGCTACCTTACTAGTAAAACACGCCTTTGGCGGGTTTGGTAATAACATCGTTAACCCTGCAGTAGCAGCACGAATTGTCCTTTTACTAGCTTTTGGTTCAACTTTAAAAGCAACTTTAGGCACTGATCCAATCGCGGGAGGATCTGCAGCAGGAGCTACTATTACTACAAGCTATGCTACCCAAGTTGGAGCTAAATGGTTACTAGGATCACTTCCAGAAGCAAATGGCTTAACAATGCTAGATATATATCTAGGTAGATATAGTGCTGCAATTGGTGAAACATTTACAATCCTTTTACTAGTTGCAGGTGTCTATCTTGCAGTACGTAAAATAATTAACTGGCGAACACCGGTTTTCTATTTTGGAACAATTGCCTTAGTTGCAATTCCTTTAGCTTTAATTGCCAAAGTCAACGTTGGTAATTATTTACTTTTAACATTTGGCTTAGGTGGCGTTGTCTTTGGCGGCGTATTTATGCTTACTGATCCAGTTACTAGTCCAACAAGTAACTTTGGAAAAGCTCTTATTGGTATTATTGCAGCATTTCTAACAATGCTAATTAGAGTAGCTGGTAACCTTCCTGAAGGTGTTGCTATTTCAATCTTATTTGTTAATTTCTTAGTACCTGTCATTGATAAATTAAATGGTGGCGTTACTAATAAAGATTTATGGAAAAAATATGTTGTCGCGGCAACGCTTGGCTTAGTCACCATTGGCACGATGAGTGCAATTGGTGCTGGAAAAATGGCAAAACTTGCACCAGGAGAAGAAGATACAACAAGCGAAGAACCGCTAGTTGAGATATTTGCTTCTTATGCTGGTTCATATACTAGTCCAGCTCCTGATGGGGGTGAACATTCAAGTGAATTTACGACTAACGTTGAAGTTGGTTTAGACATAGAATTTAATATTGTTAAATTAGAAGTTAGTGATTATGCATCACCTCCTAAATTCTTAAAAGATAATGAATTAGAACAACTTGTAAGTTTTTATACAACTCTAGATGTTAAAGGATTTAGAGATTTACCTGCTATTAGTATTAGTGATGCTGGTGCCTCAGTTGGCGAAGGTGCTCACTTAATACCTGGAAAAGGTTATTCAAGCGTTGCAATCTATAGAGCAATCGAAAATGCTTTTAGTGATATTAATATTGCTACTGGCTCACATACTTCAGCAATGTGTGAACCTGGTGAATACTGCACATACGAAGATGAAACACTTACTGTTGATGTCTATACTAGCTTAGAAGAAAGTAAGATTCTTACCCTTAATTTAAGTGAAGAAGGTCAAAGCACGGATTCATTTAAAAATAAATGGGCGAATAAATATCCTGAAATTTTAGCTCTATATCAAGGATTAGATATTGATACCTTTATGGGTTACACTGATCCTGCTGAGCTTTATGTTGTTGATGGTGATGATCTTGCAGCAGGTTTAACTTATACATGCGATAGATTATTCTATGCTGTTCAAGATGCATTTATGCATTAATGTTAGGAGGTAGATGATGAAAAAGAAAAATAAAATTCCTCAAATGTTACTCTTACCGCTTTTTCTTGGTGCAGTTTGTTTAATTAGCTCTGCTGCTTTAATTGGTGTTAACGCTTTAACTGCTCCTCGAATCGCAGCGGTTGAGTTAGAAAAACAAAACAAGGGTTATATGGAGCTTCTTGGTTTAGATAGCCTAATGGGCGTTAATAAAGTCGAAGAAGTACCAACTGGAGCATGTGCTGAGGCAGGTGCTAAAGCTCGTGTTAGTTTTGTTAAAGATGGAACTAATTTAGGTGTTGTCTATGATGTCACCGTTGGTGGCTACGGCGGAGAAATTAAGTTTCAAGTCGGCTTTAAAGATCGAAAATATACTGGCTTTTTAGTTGTATCTCACACCGAAACGCCAACTTATGGCGGTGTTCTCTTAGCTGGAATTAATGATCAAATTAAAGGTCTAGCAGCGGACGATGAGCTTCCAATTTCACTTACTGATTATGCTGGAGCAACAATTACAAGAAATCCTGTTGTTAAAGCACTTAAAGCGTGTGCTGCAGATTATTTAACTATGGAAGGAGTATAAGAAAATGAAAGAAAAAACTAGTTTAAAAAGTATCTTTCTAGACGGTATTATTAAAAATAATCCTGTCTTTGTCCTATTCCTTGGGATGTGTCCTGTTTTAGCTACGACAAGTTCATTTTCAAGTGCACTAGGAATGGGAATTGCAGTTGTTGTTGTTTTAACGATGACAAACATCATAATCTCACTGATTCGAAAAATCGTTCCTAATGATATTAGAATTCCGATCTATATCGTTGTTATTGCAACTGTAGTTACGATTGTAGAAATGTTTATGAAAGCTTTTATGGCAGATCTAGCCGCGACCTTAGGCGTATATCTTTCAATTATTGTTGTTAACTGCGTAATTCTTGGCCGTGCTGAAGCATTTGCTAGTCAAAATAATGTTGGACGTTCAGTTATAGATGGATTAGGAACTGGAATTGGTTTTTTATTAGCTCTTGTTCTTATTGCTCTTTTTAGAGAAATAATTGGAACTGGTGCGATTGAATTTGTTGGTCTATTTAGCGGTAAAGTCTTATTTAGACTGCCTCTATTTGAAAAGTATGCAATTAATATTTTTGTTGGTAATGCTGGAGCATTTATTATGCTTGGCTTATTAATTGCTTTAATTAATATGTTTACAAGTGTACATGAAAAAAGACTTCTAAAATTAGAAGCAAAAAAAGAAGAAGCAACCGTTAAGGAGGCTAAATAATTATGAAATTTATTCTTATTGCCCTAAGTGCAATCTTAGTTAATAACATTGTTCTAACACGCTTTTTAGGCATTTGTCCTTTCTTAGGCGTTAGCAAGAAGACTAAAAATGCTCTTGGTATGAGCGGAGCCTTGATCTTTGTTCTTTTACTTAGTTCGCTCGTTAGCTATGCTTTTTACTTTTTAGTCCTTGTTCCACTTGGTCTAGAATTTTTAAAGCTAGTAGCTTTTATTTTAATTATCGCTTCGCTTGTTCAATTCGTTGAAATTGCTCTTAAGCGTTTTATGCCAAGCTTATACAAAGCTTTAGGTATCTATTTACCACTTATTACGACAAACTGCGTTGTTCTTACTGTCGCACTTGATGTTGTAGCAGTTACAGGCGGAGTTGCCGATTATTCATTCTTAGAAATGATTATTTATAGTTTAAGTAACGGTATTGGTTTTGCACTTGTTTTTATTGTCTTTAGTTTTACGCAAGAAAAACTAGCAAACAATAAAGCAATTCCAACCCCATTTAAAGGCAATGCTGTAGCCTTACTAGCAGCAGGCCTAATGGCCTTAGCCTTTGTAGGCTTTCAGGGGATGATTTAATGCATCCTGCTCTTCAAGCGATTTTAGCTATTATAATTGTCATCGCTTTAGGTGGTTTATTTGCTCTTGGTTATTTTCTAAATAAAAAGACTAAGAAACCTGAGGGGTGCGAAGAAATAACCGAACGATGTGGAAGTTGCGAAGTGACTTCATGTCACTTTAACAAAGCACATCAAAAGGAAGGAGAAGAACATGACGATACTTCTAAGTAGTACAGCCGCTGCCATTATCGGCGTTGCTGTGATGTTAGTTTTAGGTGCTCTTTTAGGCTTAGGTCTTGCTTTTGCAAGTAAGAAATTTGCTGTTAAAGAAGATGAACGCCTCGCTAAAATTATCGAATTATTACCAAATGCCAACTGCGGAAGTTGTGGCTATCCTGGTTGCAGCGGTTTAGCACAAGCCATTTTAGATGGAGAAGTTACTTCACTTAGTGCTTGTCGCCCAATGGCAAAAGATAAAGCCGAAGAATTAAAAAAATATTTAAGCGAAACACCAGGTCCAGACGGAACAACTATTAACTTAAAATAAATGAAAAAAAGGAATGTTAAATTAAGTAAAACGTCATTTGACACTTATGCTTTTTGTGCAATATTTTTACTTGCAAGTCTAACATTCCTTTTTTTACGCATTCTTTTAACGACCAACGCTCCACTGGTCGTAAATGTGTTTGTTGAAAACAAACTCATTGATACGCTTGATTTAAGCGTTAATCAAACAAAAACGTATCTAAAAGCTGATTATCCAGTCTTTATTGATGATATAACTCTTGAAATTAAAGATGGCAAAGTTAGGGTCGAAAAAGAAGAAAGTCCTTACCATTATTGCTCGATTCAAGGTTTTACTGGAACTGTTGGTCAACCAGTTATTTGTCTACCCAATAGTTTTTATATTGTAATTGAGGGTTTAAAATGAATCAGCATCTTAAAATTAGAAAAATTGTTGATTTATCGATCCTACTAGCAATAGGCGTTATTTTAAATATTATAGAAAACTATATTGGGTTAATGCCCCTTCTTCCTGGTGTTAAATTAGGTATTGCAAATACGGTTGGACTTCTTACTTTAGCCCTATATGGGCCAATTGAGTTCGTTTTAGTAGGGTTATTGCGTGTTGTTTTAGCAGGAACTTTCAGCGGATTTGGGATGAATTTCCTTCTTTCTTTAACTGGTTTTCTTCTTAGTAGCGCTGTTGTTTTGCTTCTTTATTTTACAAATAAATTTTCGATATATGCTCTTTCATTTACAAGTGCTGTTTTTCACGGTATTGGCCAAGTAATTTTAATTGCAATCATCTATCAAAATGCAATGATGTTCTACTATGTTTACATTATGATTTTTAGTGGGCTAGTTACTGGTTTTGTTATTGGTGCTCTTTCTAAGATGATTCTTCTTAAAATAAGAAGACCATTAGAGGTAGATAGCGATGAATAAGATTAAGCTTTTCTTTAAAAACTTAATAAGTAGTTTCTCAGTACGAGAAATTACGATTATCATCGCAACTTTTGTTGTAAGTGTTTCTTTAATTGTAGGAGGAGCAACTTACAAAAAAGAAGAAAGTGAGCGAGTTAAAAAGCCGATTTTCCCAAGTGTAAGAGTTTATGATATTTATGGAACTAGACGAGGTATTTTTGACACTTCATTCTATGTTCAATATGAAGAAACGGTTCGAGAAGAGGAAATTAACGAGGTAATTGAAGTATTAAATGAATATTTAGTACCATATCACTGCTTATTTGACCGTCATACTTATTATTTTAAAGAGAAACCAGAAGTTCCTAATCATCCAACGCCAGAAGAAAGAGAAACGCTTCTTAGATACAACAACTTAAAAGTAATTAACGATAACATAGGCTCAGAAGTTGTCATTGATGAACCGCTTTATGACATTTTAGAAAAAGCAATTCAACTTAGTGTTAAAACTAATGGTCGTTTTAATCCTTATGTAGGAAAACTATATGATTTTTGGAGTCTTAAACTTCGACCTGGAAAAGAATATAACACAAGCATTGATCCTCTTTATGATAGTGAAGAAGCTGCAAAATTAGGGTATTTTCTTTCATTTGTACCTAAAAGTAAGGAAGATATTGAAAGCACATTAACCCTAAGAAAAGATGAAAATAAGTATTACGCTAAACTTAATTCTTTTAACGGGGCAAGCAAGGGTGATTTAGAAATTACTCTAGGCGGCGTTGCTAAAGGTTATATGGAAGATATCTTAAAAGAGGTAATGGAAAGCCGCGGATTAACAAGGGGGATAATCAACGGCGGAACTAGTTCCTTTCTAACTTTGCAAGATACTTTTTATACTAAACCACATAGTTTTAATATGGCGTGTATTATTCCAGAAGACTCTCCCCTAAAAGAAATAGGAATCAGCTATAATATGACTCTAAAAGGGACTTTTGGGATGTCGACTTCAGGTACATATACGGGCAATCGCTTTATTAAAGATGATGTTCATTATTTAAGAAGTCATATTATTAATCCATTTACTGGATATCCTGCTAATAACACTCACGAATTAAGTAATGCAATATCAAATGAGTTAAGCGGAATGGAGTTAGATGCTCTAACAACTGCACTACTTGTCTATCCTCTAGATGAGGCAATTACTTTTTTAGAAAATACATACTCTAATATTGACTTAGAATATTTGTTTCTTCTAAATGAAGTAGATGATTTTTATGTTGTTAAATCAAGTAACTATCCTGGCCAAAAAGAAGCAACGTTTACGCTCTTTTCGCCATATCGAGAAAAAAATAACGAATAAAAATGCAAAACTATTGCATATGTTATATATAAAAGATATTATATATAAGGATTTATAAATAGGAGGAGAATATATATCTATGAAAAACAAAACAAAACTCATTCTTACGACCGTTTTATTAAGTGCTAGTTTATTAGCAGGATGTAAAAAAGGCGAAGAAGAAAAGCTATTCTTTGGTTTTGGTTCTGAAGCAACATTTGTTGAAAATGCAGCTGGCTTAAACCGCACTGGAACCGCTGTTGTTAATGGCTATGTTCAAACAGACATTGACTTTGGTGCAGTTCTAGTTGATAGCAAAGGCGTTATTAAACAATTCCGTTTGGATGTCGTTCAAATTAAAGCCCTTGCAAGCGCTAAAGAAGATGACACAATTAAAGACGCAACTGTCTTAATGGGTGCAACTCATGATACTGCTAATCAAGATACCAAAACAAAATGGGAACTTCTTGATGCTTATAACATGATAGTAGCATCACCAATTGAAAAAGAATGGTATCTACAAGCAGAAGCATTTGAAAATTGGGTCGCTGGAAAAACTTTAGCCGAAGTTAAAGCAGGCTTAGTAGAAGTTATTCATCACGGCCAACCTGCAACAGGTGTTAAAGATGGCGAAACTGTTGGTGTTACCATTGTTGTTGATGGCTTTATGGCAGTTTTAGAAGAAGCTCTTGATAGCAAAGTAGAAGTCACCGGCGTCAAAGCTGAAGATGCTAAACTTGGTGTTGGAAGTAAAGGAAGCCGCGGAGCTTACGGCAATCCTGCAATGCAAGATAACTTCACCGTCGGCGGTGCAGTCTTTGGTGCAGGTAAAGTCGTTGCAAAAGCAAAAATTGATGAATATCAAGTTCCATACGCTCCAATTACGGAAACATGGGTTACCTTAGACAATGAACCAGTTTATGCTCTAGAAGTTACTGTAAATAAAGCAAAAGTTCAAGTTGTTGAAGCTACAAGTTCAATTCGCTCAAAACACGATCAAAAAGAAGATTATGCTATGAAAGTCGCTTCACCAATTGAAAAAGAATGGTATGAACAAGCTAATGCTTTAGTTGCTTGGCTTGAAGGAAAAACTCTTGATGCTGGCTTTGCAAGTTTAGCAGAAGGCGAAAATGCAGTTACTGCTGGTTGTACAATGGAAGTTGCTAGCTACGTCCACGCATTAGGCGAAGCTGAAGATACAGCCCATAACCCACGTTATGCTGCATAAAAAAGAGTAAATATATTAAAGATGGATCGATTGCGATCCATCTTTTTTTATAAAAAAAGATGGAAAACCCCAATTTAACATTTAATAATTTTTATATTAAAATATAAACGAGGTGAATAAATATGAAAATTACACATTTAAGTCTTAAAGAATTATGGACTTTTTTAGCGGACTCAAGTGAACCAATGTCAATAGGAGTAGTCATTTTAGTAACTTTAGCAATTATTATTTTATTAGTTTGTTTAATTTGTTTAATTAGACGACCAATAGTAGAAAGAAAAGTTAAATGTCGTACAAGATGGATTAACGAGACTGCTGCTAACTATAAGAAAACACACGGAGTAGAAGAAATATTTTACAAAGAAAAGAAAGTAAGAATGTTTGATAATGGAAAGCGTCACATTAGCCCAGGTTATGCCTATGATATGGTCTTTGATTTTGATCGAAACCTTGTAAAAAAAGGTATGAGATTAAAAGAATGGGATTTTTATCAAATTCAAAGTGGTCGCTATGTTGTTCAAGTTACGATTGGTCACATCTCATTTGCGCAAAACGTCCAACTTACACTTCTTGATTTAGAAGAAGGTAAATTCCATACAACTGGTATTGTAAAACTCTTTAAAGGAAAGAAAAGTATGGATATGCCTGCTGATCCTAGCGTTGATAATGAGATCCATTATGTCGATAGTAAAAAGAATGTTGATCTTCACTATGTAACTAAAGGAAAAGAGCGACATCTTTATGGCTCAATTATTAGTAAAGATAAAGTTAAGTTCGAGTTAGACGTTATCTTAACGCGACAAGAAAAACATGACGCTATGGTTATTAATACTCCTTTTAATGATAGCTTCTATCATTTCTATCTTAACTATAAGATTAGTAATCTTATTCCAAAGGGAACCTTTAAAATGGGTGATTTTGAACTTAAATTCAATCCTAAAAAAGACTTTGGTCTTCTAGATTGGGGTAGAGGTGTTTGGCCCTTTAAAGAAATTTGGTACTGGGGACAAGTTAATGATTATCTTCCTGATGGAAGAATGCTCTCTCTTAACCTAGGATATGGGTTTGGTAATTTAAGTGCTGCTAGTGAAAATATGCTCTTTTTAGATGGAAAAGCACATAAATTAGGTAGATTATACATAGAAAATGATGTAACTAAAGACTATATGGCAGATTGGGTTATTAAATCTCCTGATAATAAGATTAATCTTGTAATGAAAACAATCTATGACCGCTACAGCAATACAGACTTTAAACTTATCTATATGAAGTGTCACCAAGTCTTTGGTCGCTACTATGGGACAGTCGAATTAGAAGATGGAACTATTATTGAACTAACCGGTCAGTTAGGTTTCTTTGAACGAAGTAATAACAAATGGTAAGTTTCTATTAACTTATTAAAATGCGAGGGTATCATTTCCTCGCTTTTTAATAACGGTTTTGGAGTTTATAGTTGATATTTGCATTTAAAAATTGTAAACTTAATGAGCCGTTATCTAGGGGTGTAGTTAAATGGCATAACTCCGGTCTCCAAAACCGTCGTTGCGGGTTCGATTCCTGCCACCCCTGCCATCTGCCTAGTGAAGCTTTGATACAATTATCAAGGCTTTTTTAATGCTTAAAACGCAGAAAATCGAACTTTTTCTATGGTTTTCAGCATTTTTAGGTGAGAGTTGACGATTTTTCAGGGCAAAAAATAAGGGAAAAGTAGTGATATTGAAAACCTACTAGTTGAACGATTAGGGGGTGGGGTTGCACGATTGAACGATTACAAAGCAGGGGTTGCATCTTGGGTTTAACTCCCATCGGTTGTACCATATTAGCACGACAGTGTTGATACAATAGTATCTACCTAAAATAATTCGAAAATAGGGAGAAAATCCCTTTTTTCTTTTCAAAACATGAGTCTGTGAATCACATAACCAAAGTGGTTTGTAGACTTTTTAATTATTAAAATCAATAAAAACACAAAAGGTCAATAAAAACACGAAAGGTTAATAAAAACACGAAAGCATAATAAAAAGCATAAGTAATTAAAAACACACTTTTAAATAATTATATTATTTAATTTTTTCAATTTGTTAACATAACCTCACAACGACAATAAAGAATTCTTTTTACCGGAACTGTATACAAAATGAGGTTTTTTTGATACAATTTTTTTGTGTATTTATCGGGGGAAAAAGTATGAATTTTAAAAAATTTAAGCTCACTTCAGATAGTCCAAGGATAAAAAAAATTGCTGGGTATGCTACTTTTATTGATTATGGAAAAATAAACAGTGATTTTGTAAAGGATGCTTTTGATTTTGCATATGATATGACATTTGGACAAATGGGAGAGCATAGGGATCATCGAACAGGTGGAACCCATCAAAGAAGTAATGGAGAAATATTTGCAAATACTTTTCAAGGGAAACTTTGTGAATTTGCTATATATCAAGAATTGAGAGATAAACATGAAATTAACAAACCTGATTTATCTGTATATGGATTAGGAAAATGGGACAATCGGGATTTTCAAATAGATGATAAAACAGTTTCTGTAAAATCGACTAAATCATTTGGACAATTATTGCTTTTAGAAACTAAGGACTGGACAGCTAAAGGTGAGTATATTCCTAATGGAAGAGAAACTTATGATTGTATTTTTATGGTTCGAATAAAAAACGATCCTGAGTCAATTATGAAAAATAACAAAATCTTTTTTTTAAATAATATTGAAAAAGATCAACTTTGGAATTCTTTTGAGAATATTGATTGGATTTATGATGTTCCAAGATATATAACATATGAAGAATTAGTTTACATAATTAATAATGATTATATTATTTTCAAAAATGATTTATTAAACGGCAAAACTTTAATGGATGCAGATAATTATTATTGCCACTTATGTGATATGCATCCTTTGAAAAGGAGAGAGAAAATATGAAAAAAGTCAAAATTACTTTAAGGGATGGATTGGTTGTTGAAGGCGATCAATTTGATATGGAAGATTATAAAAAATTAAAAGAGATTTTTAGAGATTGGGTTGCAATTAATGCTAAATTAAAACCACTAGGTGGAAGAGGTTTAAATGTTCCTGATGTATTTAGTGAAGCTTTATTCTGTATCTTCTTTAATGCAATAAGAACTAATGGAACAGCTTACTCATATGACTGTGTTTCTTTAGATACTCTTGCAGGAATTCAAATCAAATCTGCTTCAATTCCTAACGATTGTACATCATTTGGACCAACATCAACATGGGATGAAATCTACTATGTAGACTTTGCTCCGAATGGTCAAGTCGATGGTAAAGTTGATTTTTATAAAATAGATATTGATTTTAGTAATTTAGTATTAAACGCTAAAAAAGGTGAGACTTTCCGTGATCAACAACGTCAAGGTAGAAGACCAAGATTCTCCATGAAAAGTCAACTAATTAATGCTTATAATATAAAGCCTTGCCTTTCTATTGACTTGTTAGAGGATTAATATGGCGATAAAAATTAAAAAAGAAGACATACTGAAAAGAGTTTATTTTATAATTAACCTTGTACAATCACATAGTGGAGATACTATGCAAGGAGCATTAACTTCAAAAAGTGATTCAATGGGGGGAATATTTGACAGATTTATCAACAGTTTATCTGAAGATGTATTATTTGATAAAATTATACTACCAAAAATTCAAACATCAAAAAAAGTAGAAATAATAAAGGATTATTATTTGTATAAACCATCAAATAGAGGTACAGGTATTGCGCCAGACGTTTTTGGTCTCAAAGTAAATGACACTACAATACCTTTTGTTAAGTTTGAAAATAAATGGAAAGCAGTTGAAGGAAAACCACAAATTGAAGTAAAAACTTTTAAAGCGAAAGATCAAATGGTTTCGTTAAGAAATCAAGATTATAATTCACAGTATTTGGTTCTTGCAGATTTAAAACTAAGAATAGATTATTTAGTGCCTTTTTTCAATGAAGGTTTACTTGATGAGAGTGTATTGAATAGCATGGAAATGGATGATGATTCATTCATAATTAAGGATTCTAAAAAGAAAATATCTAAAGTCTCAAAAATTGATTTTTCTAGTGATGAAATTGGGACTATTGATTTAATAACAGTAACTAATGGTCAAGATTTTATGAATCAAGCAACATGTTGTGCTGGTGGTATTGGACCAAGAAGAATGAAGGAAATTAGAAAAAGAAAAGTTAGATTAAATTCATCAACGGAGTTTATGTTATCAAATTTTGCTAAACATAGCCCTAGAATCCCATCAATATATGAATTTACGCCGGAGTGGTATATAAAGACTAATATAAATCCGGCTAACACTTTATATGTTGATTTTTCCGCAACAAACATCGATAAAATTGAAATTAGTGCTTTTAATGCAAGTTCTGTAGTAATAAAAGCCCTTGATGACGGTTGTTCTTTTAATGAGCAAAAATTAGACAAGGGGAGTCAATACATTATTGAGTTTGCTACTTTAGAAAGAACAGGAAATGATGGTGTTGAGTACTTTATGCAAAAGCAATGTACAAAACATCTAACGAACCATACAAATGATTTAATTAATCATTTAAAAAGAATAATTGAAAAAGTTTAATTATTACTGGATATTTTTTTAAAGTAGCGGTAATGTATGTACGAAAGTGAGGTTTATACCATGAAATATAAAGTTGGCAGTATGTTTGCAGGAATTGGTGGAATAAGTCGTGGAATAAAATCTGCTGTAGTTGGGGAACATGGCTTTGAACTTGTTTGGGCAAATGAAATTGATGAATATGCATGTGAAACATATAGAATTAATTATAATCATGAATTACTTGAAGGGGATATAAATTTAATATTAGATCCAACTCAAGCTAAAGACAAAGAAAAGTATTATAGAACTTTGAAAGAGAAATTGTTGAGTGAAGAAATTGACATTTTAGACGGTGGTTTTCCTTGCCAGGCGTTTAGTATTGCCGGTTATCAAAAAGGATTTGAAGACGAAAGAGGTAATTTGTTTTTATCTATTATTAATACTGTTAAGCAACTTGGTGAAAGATTCAAAAAACCTAGAGTCTTATTTCTTGAAAATGTAAAGAATCTTCAATCTCATGATAAGGGAAACACTTATAAGGTTATAAAAGGTGCTATTGAACATGAAGGATATATTGTGAAATCTGCAATCTTAAACACAATGCATTATAGTGATTTACCTCAAAATAGAGAAAGAATTTATATTATATGTTTTAGGGACAAAGCAGATGCTGATAAATTTACAATGTTTGATCATCTTGAAGATTTTAAGAAAACTTTTTCTAAAAAACAGCGTGAAGATCAAATTAAAAGTATTATTGACTATAGTAAAAAAGCTCCGGAAAAATATTACTATACAAAAGCGAAATACCCACATTATTTCTTATCTAAAGAAGAATATGACGCTCTAGATCCTGCTATAAAACGTAATGAAAGAATCAATCTTGAAGAGCAAATAATAGAAAAATATCAGTTCTATCAATTGAGAAGGGGTATGTATGTTAGAAAAAATCAAAGTAACGTTTGTCCAACATTAACCGCAAACATGGGAACTGGTGGACACAATGTTCCGTTAATCCTTGATGATTATGGTATTAGAAAAATTACTCCTGCTGAAGCTCTAAAACTTCAAGGATTCCCAGTTGATAATGGACTTATATTACCAACTAAATATAAAGGGAAACCTTATTCTGATGCCATGTTATATAAACAAGCTGGAAATGCTGTTTCAGTACCTGTTATAGAATTAATTGCATCTGAAATATTAAAAGTTTTTGTTGAAAATGATTCAAAATAACCTAGAAAAAAATAAAGCGACTTTACTCAATATGAGTAGGTCGCTCTTTTTTATTCTGGTATGTATTCCATAATATCTTTAAAATCACAATTTAATGCATTACAAATTCTTAAAAGGAGATCTGTATTTACATTTGTTCCTTTTTTAATTTAAAAAGTAGTGTTTTTATACAAATAATGAAGGCAAGTTATAAAAGATATGAGTAACCTCTTCTCTAACTGATTTGTTTCCAACATTTAAAAGTGTTTTTTTTGAGTTTAATATTATCGTCATAAGAATAAACATAAACCTCTCTGTTTTTTCTTATGAAATTTGAAGTTTCTCTTGTAAAACCATTTCGTTGTAAGAAAATTGTCAGTTTATCTGTTGAGCCATATTCAACATATTCATAGACTTTTTGAACTTCTTGCAAAGTAAACTAAGAATCTCGAGCTATCAAACGACTTACGAAATAGATTTTTAACTCATATTATATCCATCGTTTCTCATCGAATGTTTCCTACTTATGCATGTGTTTGTATTATTTTTCACAAATATAATTCTAATCTAAAATATCAATGATGTTTGTTTTGCTTTTCGACCTGTATTTATCTAATGCGAGTTCTTAAAGACTTTATACATCTATAAAGGTCAGGATCAACAGATAATATTATTTTGCTTTTAAAGCTTGCCGCTTATAATATTCTATCTCAGTTCCATTTTTTTCGTTTTCTTTTATGACCATATAAATCGGGATAAGGGAATGAGAAATTTCAGTTATTGGACACTCAACAGGCTGGACAAACTGTGGGCCATCTAAAAATATCCTGGCCTTATATAATTTATTGTTGTAGTAAGCTGAGATTTCGAGCATGTCCTCTCCGATTTCTTGACGTTCTTTTGCCGATTTTTTAATTGCCTCGGGATAGAAAGCACTGATTGAATATGTGATGGCAGACATAACGGCGAGGATTTGCTCGTTTCTCCCGAGCTCAGCAACTTCTCTTGCCACTCTGAATGTCTTGGCTGCACAAGTTGGCGGATACATATAATATCTATATGAGCCGTCTCTGTTTATAACAATTAATTCTGTCATCATCACGTGATCTGGTCCATGCTCTCCCTTTGAAAAAACAAAAGACGTCCAGGTTGCAAATTTTTTGAGAGTTTCTTCAAAAGTGCTTCCGCGAAAAGTTTCAACTCTGTCCAAGTGAAACAAATCTTCACCAGGTTTTTTCATACCTTCCTTATTCACTCCGATGAATCCATCCATTGATGTAGCGTATTCAATTTTATTGGAAGCGGGAAAATACGAACCATCGATAGTAAATGAGAGACTGAAAAAGGTTTGTTCGGAAATGAGTTGCCTAATTCCTTCGTTTATTTTCGATATTCTTGGGTCTTTTTTGAAATTGCTTTCTAACTGCTCTAACATTTTTTTAACGTCAGATATCAAAGATTGTAAATCAGGAATTAAATCTTCATGGTCATCCAATCTAAGAAATATTTTCTCAGAAAAACCAACCTCATATGCTTTTAGATTTAATTGCTTAAAACATTCTCTAATATCCTTAATTGTGTAATCATTATCCAAATCAAATTCTTTCTCTATAACTTGGTCAGAGAAATTTAACTGATCATAAATAATGATCCGTACGAGTTTTTTAAGTGGTAATGGGAGAGATCCAGGTTCTGAGACTAATCTTAAATAATCATTGATTTTTGGGCTCTTCCTTATAAAATCATTTCGAACACTTCTATAAGTTATTTTTCCGACACGATTGCATCTTATCTCAAAAGCCCTGAAACATTGATAAATGTTTTGTAAAAAGTTTTCGATAGGCGCCCTCGATTCTAATAATGTACGTGCCTGTCTCATTTGATTTATTGATTGAAGCGCTGTATAAAACATATGTTTAGCTGCATACAACGCATTCTCGTTTGCGTTTGGCATAGCTGCATAACCTTGACTATCAATTAGTATTTCAAAAAGGGACTTGACGGTTGTGTTTACAGCATCTTCATATTTCATGAAGTTTTCAAACTGCATTGCGATGGCCTGGCAAAGTGAATCAAAATCTTCCTTTTCGTCATCAGCAATGTCAAATTCAACGTAGATTTCTTTTATTCGACTGGAATTAAGTACGGATTTAACATATTCCTTTTCACTTAATAAGTTTGGATTTTTTGGAAAGTAATCAGTTAGAGATCCGGATAGTCTTCTTGAACCGTTACATATTTTTCGTAAAATCCCATCGCTCTCTAAGAAAAGCGGCTCTTTTCTACCTGCAGCTTTAAAAAAGTCAAAAATAAAACGATCTCGATTTGTTAGAGTGTCATTTCTAAATTTGTAGATTGAGTTTAGGAATTTTGAGAAATTTGTTTTCTTTTCTGGCATACCAATAAATTTGTCCCGTGTGGGGACATACACCCATTTTACATAATAAGGGTAGGAAGTTTGATAAGTTCATTATAGCACGCGATTAAGTACTCAAAAAACGCGAAAGTAATAATTTATTAAATAGTAATTTCTCAATAAGAAAATTGCTCACTTCCTAGATTGATGAACACCGGTTTTACAGACATCAATCAAAACAATAATAAGCAATAACAGTCCCTCTGTAAGGGCCGTCTGCAAACCAGTGGAGTAATCCAGTTTGGAAGCAGGCATAACCTAGTTGAACTCTTTTCATGCTGCCTTACTCCGCTAGAACGGAGAACCGCACATGACAAAAAGAGACAAGTATTTATTAGATGATGAAAATTATCGAGTTCGCACGGAAGAGCGATGTTACTACATTGACCTAGAAGGTGGCGGTGGTCGCATTTGGGTTAATAAAGAAGACTATCAAAACTATAGCAGGATTGTTAATAGAGAATGGAAAGCAAGAATAGACGCCTCACGGTGTTTAATTATTGCTGAACGAGGAATGTATAAGCGTTGCCGAGAAGATTGCGCTCAATGCCCTTTAG